>Ga0308157_10000093_pt1 | contig 373222 bp, 340 predicted proteins | sample PhyBR1_FD_201035 | JGI IMG/M metagenome (GOLD analysis project Ga0308157, IMG submission 201035) | Phyllosphere microbial communities from UC Gill Tract Community Farm, Albany, California, United States - DLSLB.R1 | ecosystem: Host-associated > Plants > Phyllosphere > Unclassified | place...
GTGCCTCTACGGCATATATGCCGTAGAGGCACGCCCAGCGCCAGTAGACGACCATCAGCGGGGTCGGGCCCGGGGCGGGGCCGTGCTCTGTGGACCTGCGACCGGGGAGTCCCTCAGTCGAACGGGTTCCAGAACCGTCCGTCGTTCACTCCCAGCAGCACGATCGGCAGCGCCACCAGGACCGCCGCCAAGGCGATCAGCACCAGGTCGGGCGCGCGCAGCGGCGTGCGCACCAGCCAGGTGCGGCGCCTGCCGCGCCCGAAGCCGCGCAGCTCCATCGCCGCGGAGACCGACTCGATCCGATCGAAGGTCCCCAGCAGCAGCGGCATGAGCACGGAGGCGAGGTTCCGGACCCGGGCGGTGAGCGAGGCGGCGCGGGAGGTGTCCAGACCGCGGGCCTGCTGGGCCTGGGAGATGGTGCGGAACTCGCGCTGCACGTCGGGGATGTAGCGCAGGGCGAGGGAGACGGCGTACGCGATCCGGTAGGGCACGCCGATCCGGGCGAGGGAGGAGGCGAACTCCGGCGGGCGCGTGGTCGCGACGAACAGCAGCACCGAGGGCAGCACGGCGAGGTACTTCAGCGACACGGCCAGCTGGTAGAACAGCTGCTCGGCGGTGACGTTCCAGCGCCACGGGCCGTCCAGGAGCACATGACGGGTGCCGAACAGCTCGGTGCCGTAGCCGGGCGCGAACAGGAAGATCCCGATGTTGTTCAGCGTCGCGAAGATCGCCACCAGCCACAGCACCACGGCGAGGTCCCGCACCCGCACCCGCGACAGGGACCACAGCACGAGCGAGAGCAGCGAGACCGCGGCGAGATAGCGCACGTCGAAGCCGATCATCGCCCCGATCACCACGCCGAGGGCGAGGGCGAGCTTGGAGACGCCGGAGAGGCGGTGGAGGGGACCTGCGCGGTCCACGTAGCCGAGCACGGGGGAGCTCATCGCGCCTCCTCCCGCTCGCGACGGTCCGCGGCGATCACGCACCGCACCAGCTGCTGCGGGTCCGCGATGCCGCAGCGCCGGGCCAGGTCGAACAGGCCCGTGGTCACCAGGTCCGCGCGGGCAGACAGCTCCGGGTCGGTGAGCACCGCGGCGGGATGCTCGTCGGCCAGCAGGTGCCCTCCGGAGAGGACCAGCACCCGATCGGTGTACTCCAGCGCGAGGTGCATGTCGTGGGTGATGAGCACGACGGTGGTGCCGGCGCGGTGCACGCCGCGCAGGAACTCCATGAACTCGCTGTAGTGGGCGAGGTCCTGCCCGGCGGTCGGCTCGTCCAGCAGCAGCACCTCCGGCTCGAGGGCGAGCACGGCGGCGATCGTGACGCGCTTCCGCTGGCCGTGGCTGAGGGCGCTGAGCGGCCAGGTGCGGAAGGGGCGCAGACCGCACACCTCGAGCACCTCCTCGCTGCGACGCGCGATCTCCTCCTCGGGCAGCCCCCTCGCGCGCAGACCGAGGGCGATCTCGTCGAGCACATGGGGCTGGGAGAGCATCTGCGAGGGCTCCTGGAGCACGAAGCCGATCCGCTCGCCGCGCTCGGCGAGGCTCCAGCCGTCGGCGTCGGCTCCGCCGATCCGCACCCGACCGTCGGTCGCGCGCTCGAAACCGCAGACGACGCGCGCGAGGGTGGACTTCCCGGCGCCGTTGGAGCCGAGCACGCCGAGCATCTCCCCGGCCCGGACTCGCGCGTCGATCCCGTCGAGCGCCACCGTGGAGCGTTCGGGGCCGACGGGGATCTCGACCCGCAGGTCCTCGACCTCGAGCGCCGGGGGAAGGGCGCCGGGGACGGCGGGCCCGTCAGCCGCTGTCGGCCCGTCGGCCGCCGCCGGCGGCGTGCTCGCGACCCAGTCGCGCACCGCCTCGACCTGGCCGTCTGTGAGCTCGATGTCCGCGGCGCGGGAGGGGTGCTGGTCCGCGGTGACGGGGGCGCCGGCGCGGCGCAGCGCGGCCACGTGCAGCGGCGGGCGGATCCCATGGCGCTCGAGCAGCCCGGAGGCGAGGATCTCCCCGGGCGGGGCGTCGGCGACGATCCGCCCCTCGGCCAGCAGCACGATGCGGTCCACGTCCCGGTGCAGCACGTCCTCGAGGCGGTGCTCGACGATCAGCACCGTCGTGCCCTCCTCGCGGTGCAGCGCGTCCAGCAGCTCCACCATCGCGCGGCCGGCGGCCGGGTCGAGGTTCGCCAGCGGCTCGTCCAGCAGCAGCACCTCCACCTCGTCGACGAGCACCCCGGCGACGGCGACGCGCTGCTTCTGCCCGCCGGAGAGGTCGTGCGGGGAGTCCTCGAGATGGTCCTCGATCCCGGCCAGGCGCGCCGCGCGGGCGATCCGCCCGGGCATCCGGGCGGTGGGGACCTGCTGGTTCTCGAGGCTGAAGGCGATGTCCTCGGCGACGCTGAGCCCCACGAACTGGCTGTTGCTGTCCTGCAGCACGGTGCCGACCACCCGCGCCGTCTCCACCAGCGGCACCTCGGCGGGGTCCCTTCCGCCCACGCGCACGGTCCCGGTCGCGGTGCCGCGATGGTGGTGGGGAATCATCCCGTTCAGGGCGCGCAGCAGCGTGGACTTCCCGGAGCCGGAGGCGCCGACGATCGCGACCTTCTCCCCGCGGCGCACCTCCAGGTCGATGTCGTGCAGGGTGGGCTCCGCCTGGGCGCGGTACTGGAAGGAGTAGCCGCGCAGGGTGATCAGCGGCTCCTCCCCGGGTGCTGCGGCAGCGCTCACCTCTCGCGGCTCAGCGACCCGGTCCGGGTGCGGGTGCGGGCGTAGAGGGAGAGGACGAGCAGGCCGAGGACGGCGGCGGTCACCGAGTTCGAGACGAAGGCGAGGCCGCCCTGGGCCCAGACCTTGTTCGCGGGCTCGGAGTAGATCAGCACGTCCCCGAGCGGGGCGACGAGCAGCCAGGCGAGCGCATTGGCGATCACCACCGCGGAGGTGAAGCGCAGGGCGAGCGCCCGGTCGAAGACTCCGTCCTCGATCGCGGTGCGCAGCAGGAGCAGGCCGACCACGAGACCGAACACACCGGAGGCGATCTCCCAGGAGAGCCAGATCCCGAAGCCGGTCGCATCGATGAGGACGTGGCCGATCAGGCCCGCGAGCGCGCCGACGAGCGGTCCGTAGAGCACGGCGAAGACGGCGAGGACCGCGTACTGGATGGAGATGGTGGTGTTCGGGATCGGGGTGGGGATCGCGACGAAGCGGCCCAGGACGAAGAACAGGGCGGCGCCGATGCCGATGGCGACGACCTGGACGACGGGGGAGCGGGATGCGGTCATGGGGGGTTTCCTTAAGGGAGGGCCCGGCTCAGCGCACGGGCTCGAGGGTCACGTGCCAGGACGCGCCGGTGCCGAGGGAGAAGGCGCGCGCGTAGTGGCCGCGGTTGATGGCGATCGCCATCCGGTCCAGCGAGTTCACGTACAGCAGCGACTCGCCGATCTCGACCGCGGCGAAGCTGCGGGCGTAGGTGAGCTGGGCGGCGTGCACGACGGTGTCGTGGTGCAGCACCCGCACCATCACCCGCTCGCCGGGGGCGACGCCGAGCTCGAGGAACAGCTCGCGCGGGATGGAGGTCCACAGCGAGCCGTAGCGCACGTCGAGGGTGTCGATGATGCCGCGCACGGCGCCGTCCTCGTGCACCGGGGCGGTCAGCGGCAGGCGCACCATCGCGGCGAGGTCGAGCTCGGGGCCGACCTCCTCGAAGGAGGCGACGCCCGCGGCGAGCCGCGCCCCGGTGAAGGCGTAGATGTCCCGGCCGTGGAAGGTGTAGGACTCCTCCGAGCCGGGGCGGCGGTGCCTCGTCTCGTCGATCTCCCGCAGCGCGGTGATCCCGAAGATGTCGTCGAGATGGGTGAGGGTGCCGTTGTCGGGCGTGACCACGTAGTGGCCGGTCGCGGTGCGCGCCACGACCGAGAGCCGGTCCGAGCCGACGCCCGGGTCGACCACGGAGACGAACACGGTCCCCTCGGGCCAGTAGGAGAGCACCTGCGCAAGCCGGTAGGAGCCCTCCCAGATGTCGTAGGGCGGGATGTTGTGGGTGACGTCGTGGATCCGCAGCGCGGCATCGACGCCGACGGCGACGCCGTACATCGCGCTGACCGCGCCGTCGTCGAGGCCGAAGTCGGACTGCAGGACCAGAGCATTCATAGGGGCAAGTATGCGACGAGCGGGCCCGCGAGCGCCTGCCGGGCCGTCACGGACCGTCATCCGGTCATGCCCCTGCGTCCCGCGCGCCGGTGCGCGAGGATGGAGCGATGGCACCCACCGCTGCGCAGCCGCCCGCCCTCGCCGTCCTCACCCAGAACATCCGCTATCACGACCAGGGAACTCGCCCCGGGCAGGCCGATCACTGGCCCGAGCGGGCGCCGGTGCTCGCCCGTCTCCTCGGCGAGGCCGACGCGGACGTCGTGGGGCTGCAGGAGGTCCTCGCCTCGCAGATCCCGGTGGTCGACGAGGTGCTCGGTGGGACCCATCTGCGCCTCGGCATCGGCCGCGAGGGCGGCGGCCGCGGGGAGCACAATCTCCTGCTGCTGCGCAGGGACCGCTTCGAGCTGCTGGACTGGGACCAGTTCTGGCTCTCCGAGCAGCCTTCGCTCATCGGCTCCCTCGGCTGGGACGGGCACTGCCCCCGTATCGCCGTGTGGGCGCGGATGCAGGACCGCCTGACCGGCGAGGAGCTGGTCCTCGCGGTCACCCATCTGGACCACGCCGGGGAGACCGCCCGCGAGCAGGGCGCCGCGCTGCTGGCCGAGCGGCTGCTCGCCGAGGCGGGGGAGTCCCCGGTGGTGCTGATGGGCGACTTCAACGCCGAGGGCGGGGCGAGCCGCGCCTGGCAGGTCCTGGACGACGCCGGGCTCGCGGACGTCCACGACTCCGCCGCCGAGCACCTCGGGGAGGACATCGGCACCTTCCCCGACTACGGCGAGCCGGAGGCGGGCGGGGTGCGGATCGACTGGATCCTCGCGCGCGGCCTCGTCGCCGAGCAGTACGCGGCGCGGGTGCCGATGCTCGAGGGGCGCGCGGCGAGCGACCACGCGACGGTCACGGCACGGCTGCGGCCGGCGGTGCGCTGACGCCGGGGCGCGGAGGGCTCCCGTCTCACATGTCGCGGGCGGAGGAGACCAGCTGCGTGCCGCCCGCGCACACCACCGCGAGCTCGATCATGTCCCCGGCCGCGGAGCGGCTCGCATAGCCGGGCTCGGTGAGGGCGGGAGTGACGTCGATCCGGTCCCCGTCGCAGTCCTCGATCTCCGACTCGAGCGGTCCGACCATCAGCGCCCGCACCTGCGACTCGGGCAGCGTCTCGGGTGCATCGGCGCCGCCGAGGTCGGAGGCGCCCGTGGCGAGGGTCTGCGCGATCAAGGTGTCGACCTGCTCCGGCTCGAGCTCCGTCACGGACTGCCACCAGTAGTCGTCCTGCGCGGGGAACGGGAAGCGCTCGTGCGGGTCGGTGAACTGCCCCTCGACGAAGACCACGGTCCCCACCTCGCCGAGGGAGGGGAAGTGCTCCCGGACCGGTCCGTCCAGATCCTGCACCGAGTCCCGTGCGACGTACCGCTCGGCCTCCTCGTCGTACAGCCAGTCGGGGTCGGAGCTGCGCTGCTCCTCGCCGCCGCCGACGAGGGTGCAGCCGCCGAGCAGCAGAGCGGCGATCAGCACGGCGACGCCCGGGCGGGAGCGGCGGGCGGGACGGGCATGGCGCATCAGAGCCCCCAGGCCTCCGCGAGGAGCTCGAGGCTCCGCAGGCGGTCCGCGGGGTCGTAGTGGTAGGCGGTGAGGATCAGCTCGTCGGCCTTGGTCGCCGCGACGATCTCCTCGAGCTGGGAGACGACGGTGGCGGGGGATCCGACGGCCTTGATCGACAGGGTCTGGTCCACCTTCTGCAGGAGGTGCTCAGGGGCGACCTCGGTGATGTCCCGCGGCGGCTGGATCTTCTGCCGCTGCCCGGTGACCACGCCGAGGAACATCTGCTGCAGGGTCGTGAACTGGCGCTGCGCCTCCTCGTCGGTCTCGGCGACCACGAGGTTCACGCCCACCATCGTGTGCGGCCGCTCGATCTGCGCGGAGGCCGCATCGGGGTCGAAGTGGGCGCGGTAGGTCTCCAGCGCGTGCAGGTACTGGAAGGGCGCGAAGTGGGAGGCGACGGAGAAGGGCATGCCCAGCTGCGCGGCCAGGCGCGCCCCGTTCGCGGTCGAGCCGAGGATCCACATCGGCACCTCGGTGCCGCGCGCGACCTCCGCGGTGATCGGGAGCCCGTCGGCGGTGGGCGTCTGACGGGACCAGTCCCGCATCTGCTCGACCGCGGCGACGAAGGCGCCGGGCTCGGCGGAGGTGCGGGCCAGCAGCTGCGCGGTGAGCTGGTCGGTGCCGGGCGCGCGGCCGAGCCCCAGGTCGATCCTCTCGCCGTGGAACTGCACGAGCGTGCCGAACTGCTCGATCACCGCGAGCGGCGAGTGGTTCGGGAGCATGATGCCGCCGGAGCCGACGCGGATCCGCTCGGTCATCGAGGCGGCCCGGTCGATCAGCAGGGAGGTCGCCGAGGAGGCGAGGGAGTCGGTGTTGTGGTGCTCGGCGAACCAGTACCGCTCGTAGCCGAGACGGTCCGCGGCGCGGGCACCCTCCATCGACGCGGCGATCGCCTCGCGCGTGCTCTGACCGTCGGAGATGGAGACGAGATCGAGGATCGACAGGGGCACGTGAGGAGCGTTCATACCGCTCAGGCTATCGACGGGGAGCGGGGGAGGGGCTGGACGGATATGAGAGGTTCTCGACCCCGTCGGCGGGAAGTTTCCGCACCCCGCAGGCGTTGCGCGCGGCATGAGGATCTCCCTGCTCGACCGCTCCCGCACCCGCGCCGGCCGCGGCGAGCAGACCGCCCTCGCCGACAGCGTCGAGCGGGCCGTCGCCGCCGAGCAGCACGGCTATCACCGCTTCTGGGTCGCCGAGCACCACACAGTGCCGGGGATCGCGAGCGGGGCACCGGCGGTGCTGCTCGCCGCGATCGGGCAGCGCACCGCACGGATCCGGCTCGGCTCCGGCGGGGTGATGCTGCCCAACCACCGCCCCCTCGTCGTCGCCGAGCAGTTCCTGATGCTCGAAGCGCTCACCCCCGGCAGGGTGGACCTCGGGCTGGGGCGGTCGCTGGGATTCACGGCGCCGGTGCGGGAGGCGCTGGGCAGGCTCGAGGCGAGCCCGGAGGAGTTCGCAGAGGAGGTGGGCCAGGTGCGTGACCTCCTCGAGGGGACGGCTGCGCTCACCGCCCGGCCCGTCGCGGACGAGCCGCCGCCGCTGCACCTGCTCGCCACCGGCGCCGGCCTCGACCTCGCCGCCCGGCTCGGTCTCGGCGTGGTGCTCGGCGGGCCCGTCCTGCAGGCCGACGACGTCGGCGAGCGGGTCGCCGCCTACCGACGCGCCTTCCGGCCCCATCGAGGCAGCGCCCCGCACGTCATGATCTCGATGGACCTGCTGCTGGCCGATACCGACGCGGAGGCGCGCGAGCTCGCGCTGAGCGAGATCTGGGCGCTGGTCCGCTCCCGGGAGACCGGCGCCTTCCCTCCGCTCGAGGACCCGGACCGGATCCGGGAGCAGGACCTCACCGCACGCGAGCGCGACCGCGTCGAGAAGGGCCTCGCGCGGGCCTGGGCGGGCAGCGCGGCGAGCCTGCTGCCGCGCGTGGAGCGGGTGCTCGAGGCGACCGGGGCCGACGAGCTCCTCGCCGCGGGCGCGACCTTCGACCGCGCGGCGCTCGCCGACTCCGACGCACGGGTCATGGAGATGCTGGGCTGAGCGTCGCCGGCCCCGCCTGCCCGACGGCGCTGCCTGCCGACCGGCCCCACATGCCTGCCGGTTCCCTTCCGCCGCTCAGCCGATGTCGAGCCCGGCGCTGAGCGCGAGGTTCCCGGCGATCATCGCCGCGAGCACCACGAGGCCGAGCACCGGCACCGCCCGCAGGTGCAGCGGCTCGGGCCGCACCTCGCGGACCCGCCCGGCGAAGATGTGCGCCATCGGCGCGAAGACGAGTGTGGCGGTGCCCGCCGCGAGGATCGCGATCTGCTCGCCCGCGCCCATCTCCGCCCCGCTGACCACGAGATACAGCAGGGCCAGAAGCACCGAGGCGATCATCCCCCACAGCCAGGGGAACAGGGTCACGGCATTGCGCCGCAACGGATCCTCGCCCGCGAAGCGTGCCATGTGCGGGGCGAACGCCCAGGCGTTGGCGAACATGCCGCCGACGCCTGCGCCGAGCAGCGCGAACTGGGCCACGATCGGCAGCCCCGTCAGCTGCGCCGCCATGCCCGTGTCCCCGACGCCGAAGGGCGTCAGGCACAGGTAGGTGATGCCCTCCTGCACGGAGACGAAGGCGAACCACACCCACACCAGATGGGCGAGGTCGCCGCGGCTCCGCAGCGGGGTCCACCGCTGCAGAAGGATGCCGGTGACGAGGCTGAACGCGGGCCCGGCGAGCAGGGCCACGACCTCCGCGGTGACGGTGAGGTCGCCGTGGTGGAGGACGCCGAAGGGGTACAGGGTCCCGCCGTGACCGAGCACGAGACCGGTGACGAGATGGGCGAGCTCGTGCAGGAAGATCATCAGCGCGCTCGCGATCAGCGCGGCGACGAGGCTGTTGAGCAGAAGGACGCGGGCGGAGGGGAGGGTGATGGTGTCTCTGTCGGCGAGAGCCATGCCCAGATCCTGGCACCCCGCGGACCGCCCCGGGGTTAAAAGCCCGAATGCATGACATCGGTCATGGCATGGTGACGGTGCGCCCGCCGCGCCCTGCACATCATGAGGAGAAGAGCCCACGATGAGCCCTTCCGACGCTCCGACCGAGTCGGACCCGAGCGCGCCGACGGCGGAGGGCGTGCACGTCCTCGGCATCGAGGTGCCCTCTGAGCTGCTCGAGACCTGGCACCGCTGGTGGGCGCCGGCGCTGCAGCCGTTCCCGGTGGATGATCGCGCCCTCGGGACGGAGTTCCGACGCCCGTTCCGGGACGTCTCGCCGAGCCCGGAGGTGCGAGACACCTTCTTCCTCTACGGAGGTGATTGGGACTGGTGGCACGAGGAGGAGTTCCAGGCGCTGCCGGCCGCCGTCCGTCGCCGTCTGCACGCGTCGCGCCGACGCCGCACGGCCCCGAAGCCGTCCCCGCCGTGGTCGTCGACGACTTCGCCGCGCGATGATGCGCCCTTGATCAGTTGGGTCGAGGCGGGAGCGGCCCGGAGCAGGCACGATGAGGTCCCCGATGAAGTGTGGGGACGCACGGAGAGTGTGCTGCCGCGGGCCCGGGCGCTGGCAGGGACGTTCCCCGCCGGCGGATCCGGGGCGAACTGCTTCGCGACGGTCATGGCCGCTCGGGACCCGTCGGCCGACGAGGAGCGCTGGGTCACCGCGGAGGAGTTCGCGCAGTGGCTCGGGACCGCGACCTCCCCGGTGCAGGGGACCGCGATCGACAATGCTCCCGGCACCGTTCTCGTGTGGCGCGAGCACGAGTTGCTCGCACATGCGGCGGTGACGCTCGGCGGAGGATGGGCGCTGGTCAAGCCTTCGCAGTCCTGGTCGAGTCCTCGCCTCGTCCAGCCCGTCCGAGAGCTGATCCTGACCTGGCGGTATCCGGGAACCCGGCTGGAGAGGCACCGTCTTCACGACCGGAGTGCTGACCGATCCGCGATCACGCCTCCGCCCGCAGCTCCTTCCGGAAGCACACGCTGATCCCGTCGGCCGGGTCGTAGGGCGCGAACACATCGGTCCGCTCCCAGCCCTCGCGCTGGTAGAGCGCGATCGCCTCGGGCTGGCGGTTCCCGGTCTGGAGGAACAGCTCACCCGCACCCCGCTCGCGGGCCGCGTCCTCGAGCCGCGCCAGGACCCTGCTCGCGAGACCCAGCCTCCGATGGTCCGCGTCGACGACCAGGCGCTTGATCTCCCAGCGGTCCGGCAGGCGGCGCAGCGTTCCGGTCGCGGCGGGCTCGCCGTCCACCAGCGCCAGCACCACCACGGCCACGTCCTCGCTGCTCGGAGGCGCCGGGCGAGGGGAGTTCCGGCGCAGGGCCGCGTAGCGGGGCGAGAGCTCGACGTCCATCGCCGCGCGCAGCGCCGCACCGCGCGGATCGGACCAGTCGGTGTCCGCCCAGGTCAGGATCCTCCCACCGGGCAGGACGGCGAGGGAGGAGGCGGTGGTGGTCATGCGCTCGCCCCCACGTCCTGGCGCGCCGGGATCGAGGCGATGAGCCGTCGCGTGTACTCCTCGCTCGGTGCCGCGAAGACCTCCTCGACGGTCCCGGACTCCACCACCTCGCCGCGGCGGAGCACGGTGAGGGTGTCGGCGAACTGCCGCACGAGGCCGAGGTCGTGCGAGATGAACAGGTAGGTCAGGCCCAGGTCCCGCTGCAGCGTGGCGAGCACCTCGAGGATCCCCGCCTGGACCGTGACGTCCAGGGCGCTGGTGGGCTCGTCGAGCACGAGCACCTCGGGCCGCAGCGCGAGGGCACGGGCGATCGCGACCCGCTGCCGCTGCCCGCCCGAGAGCGCGCCCGGGCGGCGACCCCGCAGGGCGGCGGGCAGGCGCACCGCCTCGAGCGCCCACGCCGTGCGCTCCGCCCTCTCGGCCCGGTCGCCCACCCGGTAGTGCTCGAGCGGCTCGCGCACGATCCGCTCCACGGCGAAGCGCGGATCCAGCGAGGTGAAGGGGTTCTGGTGGACGAGCTGCAGGTCGCGCCGCAGCGCGCGCAGCGCCGCCGAGTCACCGGGATCGACGGGGCGGCCGCCGACGGCGAGGGTGCCGGCGTCGAGCGTCTCGAGGCCCAGCAGGGCCCGGGCCGCGGTGGACTTCCCAGAGCCGGACTCGCCGACCAGGGCGTGCGTGCGGCCGCGGGGGATCGCGAAGGAGACCTCCGCGAGCGCGCGGACCTCGCGGTCACGGGTGCGGAAGGTGCGGGAGATCGCCTCGGCCTCGACCTGCGCGCCGACGAGCGTGTGCCGCTCGTCCCGCTCGGCGCGCAGCGGCGCGAAGCGGTCCGGGTTCAGCCCAGGCACGTCGGCCTGGAGGGCGCGGGTGTACTCCGAGCTCGGCGCCGCGAACACGGAGGCGGTGGGACCGGCCTCCTGGACCGCGCCCTGCTGCAGCACCACCACCTCGTCGGCGCGGGAGGCGGCGAGGGCGAGGTCGTGGGTGATCAGCAGGATGCCGATCCCGAGCTCGACCCGCAGCTCGTCCAGCAGGTCCAGGATCTGCTTCTGGACCGTGACGTCCAGGGCGCTGGTGGGCTCGTCGGCGATCAGCAGCCGCGGCCCGGGCAGGATCGCGAGCGCGATCAGCACCCGCTGCAGCTGCCCGCCGGAGAGCTGGTGGGGGAAGGAGTCCAGGATCCGGCCCGGCTCGGGCAGGCCCACCCGCTCGAGAGCCTGCAGGACCAGCGCCTCGCGCTCCGGCCCGCGACGGGAGCCGGGCACGAGCGCGGCCGCCTCGAAGGCCTGCGCCCGGATCGTGCGCACCGGGTTCAGGGAGGAGCCCGGGTCCTGCGGCACGAAGCCCAGCACCCTCCCGCGCAGCGGCAGGAACTCCCGCTCGCGCAGGCCGGTCACCTCGCGGCCCTCGATCCTGATCGACCCGTCCACGCGGGCGCGGCGGCTGCCGAGCAGGCGCAGCACCGCCCGCGCGATCGTGGACTTGCCGGAGCCGGACTCGCCGATCAGGGCGAGCGCCCGGCCCGCGCCGACGGCGAAGGAGACCCCGTGCACCACCTCGGCGGGGCCGTAGGCGACGCGCAGGTCCTCGACCTGCAGCAATGCGGAGCTCGGGTTCATCGGTTCCTCCCCTGGTCGAGCCAGCTGGACAGCCGGCTCACGGACAGCACGACGACGGCGATGACGAGGCCCGGGGCGATCACGAGCCACGGGGCGTGCAGGAGGTGCTCGCGGCCGTCGGAGACGAGCAGACCCCAGTCGGAGGCGGGCGGCGGATCGCCGTACCCGAGGAAGGCGAGCCCGGCGATCACCAGGATCGCGATGCCGAACTGCAGCACCGCGAGGGAGAGCACGGGGCGCACCGCATTGGGCAGCACGTGGCGGGCCAGCACGTACCCTGCCGAGGCGCCGCTGAGACGCGCCGCCTCGATGAACACGCTGGTGCGCACCCGCAGCACCTCCGAGCGCATGAGCCTTGCGAACACCGCCACCGCCGAGACTCCGGTGGCGATCGCGGCATTGCGGGTGTCGTAGCCGAGCGCGGTCACGACGACCACGGCGAGGAGGAAGCTCGGGATCGCCAGCAGCACCTCCACGAGGCGGCCGATCACCGCGTCGACCCAGCCGCCGAGGTACCCGCCCAGCAGGCCCAGCAGCCCGCCGGAGAGCACGCCGATCGCGACCGCGATCAGGGCGCTGGTCATCGATGAGGCGGAGCCGTGGACGATGCGGGTGAGCAGGTCCCGGCCCAGATGGTCGGTGCCCAGCCAGTACTCGGCGCCGGGCGCGGTGAACTTGTCGTCGGGCACCCCGACGGCGGGGTCGTGCCCCGTGACCAGGCCCGGGACCAGCGACCACAGGAGCACCACCGCGAGCACGGCGAGGCTCACGAGCACGCTCGCGGGCGGGAGACGACGGGAGAGGGCGCGGGCCGGGGCCGTCGCCGCGGCGACCGCACCGCCAGCCGACGGGCCGGGGGCGGCGGTATCCAGGACGCTCATCAGCGTGCCTCCTTCGGTCCCCGCAGGCGCGGATCCAGCAGCGGATACAGCAGGTCGATCACGAGGTTCACGACCACGAACACCAGGGCGGAGAGCACCACGGCCGCGAGCAGCACGGGCACGTCCTGCGCGGCGACCGCCTTCTGCACGAGCGTGCCCACGCCGGAGCGGCCGAAGATCGCCTCGGTGATCAGGGAGCCGCCGAGCACCTCGCCGAGCACCAGCCCGACGATCGTCACCGTGGGCAGCAGGGAGGGGCGCAGCAGGTGCTGCACCACCACGGTCGCCGGCGGCAGGCCGCGTGCGAGGGCGACCTCGGCGTAGTCCTGCCCGGCCGCCTCGTCCAGCGCCGTGATGAACACCTGCGCGATCTGCGCGGAGACCGGGATCGCGAGCGTGAGGGCGGCGGCGAGCGTGGAGCCGGGGCTGTGCGGCTCGACCAGGCTGAACAGCCCCAGCGAGACCGCGAGCACCTGGATCAGCACCAGGCCGATGAGGAAGTTCGGGGTGGACAGGAACACCGACGGCAGGGCGCGCACCAGGGTGTTCACCGGCCCCTCGGGCAGCAGGCGCGAGGCCAGGCCCAGGACGCCTGCGATCATCACGGCGAGCACGAGCGCCGTCGCGGCCAGCGCCAGGGTCGAGGGGATCGCCGCGCCGAGCATCGCGGTGACCGGCTGCGCGGTCGACAGCGAGGTGCCGAGGTCCCCCGTCAGCGCATGGCCCAGCGAGACGAGGAGCTGGACGAGGACGGGCCGGTCCAGGCCGTGGAAGGCCCGGATCTGCGCTTTCTCCGCCTCGCTGTACCCGGCCTGGGGATCGTCCAGCTGCGCCGAGATCGGGTCGCCCGGGATCGCGGCGAGGACCCCGAACACCAGCACATAGGCGAGCACCACCACGACCAGCGCCTGCCCGGTGCGGCGCAGCGCGAAGACGGCGTAGCGGCGGGCGGAGGCGGCGGTGGGAGCGGCGCCGCGGGGCGAGGCGCCGCGGGGGAGGGCGACGGCGGCGCTCATGGGGTCTCCTTGCGGGCGGCGTGGTACGAGGGGATGGCGACGGCGTTGAACGTGATGCCGGTCAGCTCCGGGGACTGGACGTAGATGCGCTGCACGTTCTGCTCGAGCGGGACGAAGTACGCCTGCTCGAGCACGTGCCGGGAGAGCGCCTCCACCAGCGGCGCCCGCTCCTCGCGGGTCGCGGCGCCGGCGACCGCGTCCCGCAGCCGCACCAGCTCCGCGTCGGAGGACCCGGTCTGGAACCAGTCCTCTCCCTCGTCGGTGATCACCCCGGCGACCGTGCCGACGTCCACGAAGCTGCGCGTCACCTCGGCCACGCCCTGCTCGGGATCGTTGGTGACCCGCTCGGACCAGGTGGGGATGTCGAGCTTCTGGGTGCGCACCCGGATGCCGAGCCGCCCCAGGTGCTGGGAGATCAGCTCCGCCTCGGGGACGGAGCCGGTGAGATAGGGGGTGGGGTAGATGGTGAAGCCCAGCTCGGCCCCGTCCTTCGTGCGGTAGCCTTCCTCGCTGCGCCCGGTCCAGCCCGCCTCGTCGAGCAGGGTCGCCGCGAGCTGCGGAGCGTAGGAGAACAGCTCGGTGAGGTCGGTGGTCTCCGGCACCCCGGCCTGCAGCCAGCTGGTCGCCGGCTCCCAGGCATCGGTGAACACGGTGCGCAGGATCTCCGCGCGGTCGATGCCGCGGGTGACGGCCTGCCGCACGCGCACGTCGTCGAAGGGCGCCACCTGCGTGCGCAGGGCGTAGCCGTGCACGAAGCCGAGATAGCGCGGCACCTCGATCACGAAGCCGGCCTCGGTGAAGGAGTCCAGCACCTGCGGGTTCACGATGTAGGCGAGGTCGGTCTGTCCGGCCCTCGCGGCCGAGGCGCGGAGGGTGTCGTCCGGCAGGACGGTGAAGGTGATCGCGGCGAGGGTCGCGGGGCCGCTCGCGCCGAGCGCCTCGGGCGCCCAGTCGTAGTCCTCGCGCCGCACCAGTCGCACCCGCTGCCGCGGCTCCCAGCTCTCGAGCACGAAGGGGCCCGAGCCGATCTGTGCGGCGAGGTCGGACTGCTCCTCGAGGGAGAGGGCGAGGGACGAGGGCGCCATCAGCTGGCAGCCGTGATAGCCGAGGGTGGGCAGGAAGGACAGCGTCGGCGCGGAGAAGGTGACGCGCACCGTCAGGGCGTCCAGCGCCTCGGCGCCCTCGTAGGTGCCGCCGGGGAACAGGCCCACCCGCGCCAGGCCCTCCTCGGGACGGCCGACGGCCCAGGCCTCGAGGTTCGCGAGCACCGCCTCGGCATCCAGCGGCGTGCCGTCGGAGAAGGTCACCCCCTCGCGCAGGTGGAGCACGTACTCGGTCGCGTCCTCGTCCTGCTCCCAGTGCGTCGCGATCCAGGGGGTGACGCGGCCCTCGGGGTCGGTGTGGACGAGCTTGTCGGTCAGCTGCTGCCACACGTTCGCCTCGTAGCTGGAGATCGCGCTCTTGGAGGGCACCCAGCCGCCGTCGAGGTTCGAGATCAGGAAGCTCAGCTCGAGATCGTCGCCCGAGCGGGCCGTCCCGTCGGCGCGGGCGCCGTCCAGGACGCAGCCGGCCAGCGGAAGCGCCGCGAGGCCGAGCGCTCCGGCGCCCAGCCCCTGCAGGACCCGGCGGCGGCTCGGCGACGGTGCGGAGGGATGAGGGGTCATCGCCGCGCCTCCGGGGCGGTGAGCGCCGCGACCAGCCGCTCGCCGGCATCGGTCAGCGCGGCCTCGCCGAGATGGCTGATGCCCAGGCGCAGGCGCCCGCGGTCGTCGTCAGACTCCGCGAGGAAGAAGTACCGTCCCAGCACCGCGTCGGTGCCGAAGCGCTCCCGGGCCAGGCGCTGTGCCGCGGCGAGATCGATCCCCGCATCGAGCACCCGGGCCCACAGGAAGATGCCGCCGGTGCGGTGCTCGACGGACACGCCGCCGGGCACGCCCGCCTCGAGCAGGTCCGTCAGGAGGTCCGCGCGGCGGGCGTAGAGGCCGCGGGCGCGGTCGGCGATCCCGTCGAACCCGCCGCCGAGCGGCTCCCGGTCCCCGGCGCCGACGACGCGGCCGACGATCTCCTGCACGAGCACGGAGGAGTGCTGGTCCTGGTTCGCGCGCAGACGGGTGACGGGGCCGACGAGCCAGTCCGGCAGCACCAGATAGCCGAGGCGCAGGCCTGGGCCGAGGATCTTCGAGAAGGTGCGCACCCGCACCACCAGGTCCGAGTCCGTCGAGTAGTCCTCCGGCACGTTGACGCCGGGGAAGGCGAGGCCCGCGTAGGCGTTGTCGGAGACGATCACGAACCCGTAGTGCTCGGCGAGGGCCACCAGGCGCTCGCGCTGGTGCGCGGGGGTGACGGCGCCGGTGGGGTTGTGGAAGTCGGGGACGGTGTACAGCAGCGTCGGCCGCGCCCCGGCCTCGAGCCGGTCCTCGAGCGCATCGAGGTCCAGCCCCTCGCCGGTCAGCGGCAGCGGCAGCACCTCGACCCGATGATGCTGCAGGTCGCGGAAGATCAGCGGATAGGTCGGGTCCTCCACCACGATCCGGTCACCCGGGTCCAGCAGCGCGTCGAACAGCAGCGAGAGGCCGTGGAAGGCGCCGTTGGTGAGCAGCACCCGGGAAACGTCCACCCCTTCGCGGCGCGCGATCCACTCCCGCAGCGGGGCGATGCCGGCCGGGGTGCTGTACTGCAGGGCGGCGACGAGCGCCGTGGGGTCGCCGGTGAGGTCCGCGGCCGCGCGATGGAGCGCCTCCAGGGGGAGCGCGTCGGCGCTCGGGGCGCCGCCCAGGAGGGGCACGGCGCCGGGGAGGGGCGCGGCGGCGGAGCGGCCGAAGCCGCGCGAGAGGTCCTCGCGCGCGCCGAGGCGGGAGAGGAGCCCGGCGGAGAGGCTCTCGGGGGTCAGGCGGGCGGGGTCGAGTGCGGTCGTGCTCATCACAGGGCCTTCCCGGGGTTGAGGAGATCGTGGGGATCGAGGGCGGACTTCAGCCGTCGCTGCAGGTCGCGGGAGGCGGGGGAGAGCTCGAGGTCGAGCCATCCGCGCTTCGCGGTGCCGATGCCGTGCTCGCCGCTGACGGTGCCGCCGAGGTCGAGCGCGGTGCGGACCAGCTCGTCGGCCGCGTGCAGCAGTGCGGCGGGCAGCTGCCCGGGGGCATCCCCGTCGGCGCGCGGCAGGGAGAGGGAGGGGTGGAGGTTCCCGTCCCCGGCGTGGGCGATCGCGGAGGTCGTGACGCCGTGGCGGCGGCCGATCCCGGGCAGCGCCTCGAAGATCTCGCCGAGGCGGGACTTCGGGACGGCGACGTCCTCGCCGAGACGGTGGCCTCCGGCGCCGGAGCCGCGTCCGGAGCGGCGCAGCTCCCACAGGTGCTCCGCCTCGGCCTCGTCCTCGATCGCGCGCACCGTGCCGCCGGCGCCGGCGAGCGCGGCGGAGAGGTCGGCCAGCTGCTCCTCGACGCCGTAGCCGTCGAGCTCGATCAGGAGGATCGTGCTGTCGGACTCGGCGAGGGCTGAGCCGGTGTGCACGTCGATGTCGGCGAGGGTGGGACCGTCCATCAGCTCGGTGGCGGCCGGACGGACGGGGCTGCGGGAGATCGCGTTCACGCCCGCGGCCGCGGCGATCGGGGAGGGGAAGCGGGCCAGGACCGTGCGCCGCGCGACGGGCAGCGGGCGGATCCGCACGGTCGCCGCGGTGACCACGGCCAGGGTGCCCTCGGAGCCGATGAGCAGCTGGGTCAGGTCGAGCCCGGTGACCCCCTTGAGCGAGCGGTGCCCGGTGCGCAGCATCGTGCCGTCGGCGAGCACCGCCTCCAGGGCGAGCACGGACTCGCGCGTGACCCCGTACTTCGCGCAGTGCAGCCCGCCCGCGTTGGTCGCGATGTTCCCGCCGATCGTGGACCGCCGCGCGCTCGCCGGGTCGGGGGCGTAGAAGAAGCCGTGCGGGGCGAGGGCCGCGGAGAGGTCGGCGGTGATGACGCCGGCCTCGACCACGGCGACCTCGTCGAGCACGTCGATCTCACGGATCCGGGTCAGGCGCTCGAGCCCGAGGACGATCGTTCCGTGGCCGGGCGTCGCACCGCCGGAGAGCCCGGAGCCTGCGCCGCGCGGCACCACGACGGTCCCCGTCTCGTGCGCGAGGCGGAGCGTGGCCTGCACGCCGGCGGTGTCCTCGGGAAGGACCAGCAGGAAGCCCGTGCCGGGCGCGGCCTGCACGGCGGCGTCCCCTGCATAGCGCGGGGCGGGATCGGTGCTCACGGCATGCTCGCCCAGCTCGGCACGGAGGCGGCGGGCGAGGTCGTCGAGGTCGGCGGGCGCGTGCTCGGGGCGGGTGGGGGCGGTGCTCGTCACGGGCGGGACTCCAGAGGGTCGGGCGGGGTGTCGTCGCCCAGGGTGCGCCCGCGACAGTCATAAGCGCAAATGCTGACCGTCATAAGTTGTCATGGTGTGGGTGGGCAGGGCCGTGGAGGCCCGGGTCCGCACAGCGCAGCGCCCCGCCGATCGGGGATCGGCGGGGCGCTGTCGAGGGTCTGCGGCGGCTCAGCAGCCGGGCGGGCGGTGGCCTGCCTGCGCGAGCTGCGCGCGCAGCCGCTCGTTGTGGCGGGAGGCGGCCAGGCAGCCCCAGATGATGCTCGTGATCCACGCGGCGACGCCGATGAACGGCACCAGCCCGAAGAGGACCGCGCCGTATCCGAGCGTCAGCACCGAGAGCACGCCGATCAGGATCGTGGCGAGCACGATCGCGGCGAGCGTGATGCCGATGAGGATCAGCGCCCCCGGCACGGTCGCGTAGAACATGCCGAGCACGCCGAAGAAGAAGGTGAGTACGAAGGCGACCCCCACGCTCTTCTGGGCGGGTATCACGACCATCGGCGGCGGACCGTAGGCGCCCGGCGCCGGGGTCCACTGCTGCACGGCGCCCTGCGGTGCGGCCCCTCCCGTCGGCCCGCCGCGTGCGAAGGGGTCGTACTCCCTGCCGTGCGGTGCGGCGCCGTGCGGAGGCACGGTCGCCCCCTGGATCACCTGCCCGTGTCCCTCGTGCCCCGGATGCGTCATCGGTGAGTCCCCCTCGGTCGACTGCCCCCATCGTAGGGGCGGGGGCGGACGGATGTCCGGGATCCCAGGGGCCGCCGGCGCGGTCCGGCCCGGGGCTGCTCAGTCCCGGGCGTCGTCGGGCGAGGTGGGCGGACGCAGCGCCGCCTCGTCCTCGCCGTGGATCGGCACGTGCGCCTCGGGGATGTCCTCGTAGCTGGCCGGGTCCGAGATCGGCTCGAGGTGGGTGAGCACGCGCAGCGCCGGCATCGCGCCCATGAGCTCGTGCTCGAGGTCCTCGATGTAGTCGTGGCCGCGCTTGACCGTCCAGTCGTCCGGCACCAGCACGTGCACGTTCATGTACTTCTCCTGGCCCGCCTCGCGGGTCTGCAGGCCGTGGAAGGTCACGGTGTCGTCGGTGCGACGGCGCAGGATCTCGGTGATGACCTCGTGCTCCTCGTCCGGCAGCGCCTTGTCCAGCAGCCCCGAGACGGACTCGGTGAGCAGGCCGATGCCGGTGACGATGATGTTCACGCCCACGAGGAAGGCGACCACCGGGTCCAGCCGGTCCCAGCCGGTGAGCACCACGAGACCCACGCCCACGAGCACGCCCGCGCTCGTGACCACGTCGGTCATGAGGTGCTTGCCGTCGGCGCGCAGGGTGATCGAGTTGTGCCGGCGCCCGGCGCGCAGCAGCACGAGGGCCACGCCGCCGTTGATCAGCGAGGCGAACACCGAGATCGCGAGCCCCCAGCCGACGTTCTCGAGCGGCTGCGGGTTCAGGAAGCGCTCGACGGCGGAGACGAGGATGACCGCGGCGGCGACGAAGATCATCGCGCCCTCCACCGCGGCGGAGAAGTACTCCGCCTTCGCGCGGCCGTAGAGGAAGCGCTCGGTCGCGGGGCGGATCGCCACGCGCAGCGCGATCAGCGCCACGACCGCCGCGACCAGGTTCACGACCGACTCGGCGGCGTCGGAGAGGAGGCCCACGGAGCCGGTCATCACCCAGGCCCCGGCCTTGAGGGAGATGGTGAGGATCGCCGCGGCGATGGAGAGCCAGGCGAACCTCGTGAGGTCCACCTTCTGGTGCGCGGGGCGGGCGGAGGTCTGGGCGGTGCTCACGGGAGGTCCTTGCGGGGCGGGTCGGGGGCGAGGGAGCCGTCGGGCGCGATGTGCTCGAAGATCTGCTCGACGAGCTGGACCACGTGCGGATCCTCGACGGTGTAGTAGCTGTGGCGGCCCTCGCGGGTCGCCGAGACGATGCCGGTCAGGCGCAGCTTGCGCAGGTGCTGGCTGGTGGTGGGCAGGCTCAGGCCCACCCGCTCGGCCAGCTCGCCCACGTCGTAGCGGCCCGTGCTCATCAGCTGCACCAGGTGCAGGCGGGCGGGGCTGGCGAGCATCGAGAAGGTGTCGGCCGCGGCGGCGAGCTGCGGCTCGGTCGGGGTGCTGTCGGCGTGCCCCCGTCGGGCGGCGTGCTCCGCGGGGTCCCCGGATCCGATGCTCATGGCCGCCATCCTCCCGACGTTTCGTCATTCGCGCAACTGACGAAATGGGCGGTGTGGCGTGTCCGACGCGGAACGGAGCCGGTCACGGCCCCCGACGTCGTACTGTGAGACGCCCGTCACAGCGACGTCGACGAAGGAGACCCCGCATGTTCAACCTCTCCGTGGTGCTCGAGGACAGCGCGCGCACCGTCCCCGACCATCCCGCCCTCGTGCTCGGCGAGACCACCCTGAGCTACGCCGAGGTCGATGCCGCCGCGTGTCGGGTCGCGCACCTCCTGGTCGGCCTCGGCGTCGAGCCCGGGGACCGCGTGGCGCTCAGCTGCCCGAACCTGCCCCAGTTCCCGATCGCCTACTTCGGGATCCTCAAGGCCGGCGCCGTCGTGGTGCCGCTGAACGTGCTGAACAAGCCGCGCGAGATCACCTACTACCTCGACGACACCGGCGCCCGCGTCGCCCTCTGCTTCGAGGGCACGGAGGAGCTGCCCATCGGCCGCCACGTCGTCGAGGGCGCGCGCGAGGCGGCACGGCCCCCGCAGATCGTGCTCATGACCGCGGACCCGTCGGCCGAGAGCCCCCACGAGGGCGTGACCACCCTCGCCGCCGCCGTCGCCGAGCTGCCCGGCACCTTCCCCACCGTGCAGCGGGCCGAGACCGACACCGCCGTCGTGCTCTACACCTCCGGCACCACCGGACGCCCCAAGGGCGCCGAGCTCAGCCACTCCAACCAGCTCATGAACGCCCTGACCTGCAACCGGCTGTTCGACTCCCGACCGGGGGAGGACACCCACCTGGTCGCGCTGCCGCTGTTCCACACCTTCGGGGCGACCGTGAACATGAACGCCGGCTTCTCGATGGGGGCGACCCTCGTGATGCTGCCCCGCTTCGACCCGCAGCAGGCCCTCGACCTGATGCTCCGCCACCGGGTGAGCGTCTTCGCGGGCGTGCCGACGATGTGGTGGGCCCTGCTGCGCCTGCTCACCGGCGGCGCCGCGGCCGACGGGCTCTCCGAGCACCTGCGCCTGGGCGTCTCCGGCGGCGCCCCGATGCCGGTGGAGATCCTGCGCGGCGTCGACGAGCAGCTCGGGATCACGATCATGGAGGGCTACGGCCTCTCGGAGACCTCCCCGGTCGCCTCCTTCTCCCGACGCGACCGCCCGCGGCCCGGATCGATCGGGCTGCCCGTGTGGGGCGTGGAGATGGACCTCATCGACCCCGCCGACCCGGACTGGGCGCGCGTGGGGGAGGCCGACGAGATCGGCGAGATCATCGTGCGCGGCCACAACGTCATGACCGGCTATCTCGGCAGGCCCGAGGAGACCGCGGCGGTGCTGCGCGAGGGCTGGTTCCGCACCGGCGACCTCGGTCGGCGCGATGCGGAGGGGTTCTACTACGTCGTGGACCGCTCGAAGGACATGATCGTGCGCGGCGGCTACAACGTGTACCCGCGCGAGGTGGAGGAGGTGCTGCTCACCCACGAGCAGATCTCCCTCGCCGCCGTGGTGGGCGTCCCGGACGAGCGCCTCGGGGAGGAGGTCGTCGCGCACCTGATCCTCGTCGAGGGCGCGACGGCCACCGCCGAGGAGCTGCGGGACTGGGCGAGGTCGCAGATGGCGGACTACAAGTACCCGCGACGCATCGTCCTCGCCGAGGAGCTGCCCATGACCTCGACCGGCAAGATCCTCAAGCGCGAGCTGCGCTGAGGCGCCTCGCCGCGGGCGGGATCAGTCCACGTAGCGGGTGGGCTCCTCGTCGATCGGAAGGCCTGCCTGCGCGTAGGCGCGGAAGCCGCCGACGAGATCGGTGGCCCGGTGGAAGCCGAGGTCGCGCAGGTCACGGGCGGCGAGCGAGGAGTAGTACCCCTCGTTGCACACCATGATCACGAGGTCGTCGTGCTCCGGACCGCCCGCCATGCGGTGCGCGGAGGACGGGTCCAGGCGCCACTCGAGCACCAGGCGCTCCATCACGGTCGCGCCGGGGAGGTGCCCCTCGGGCTCCCGCGTCGCCGCCGAGCGGATGTCGATCACGTGCGCACCGGCCGCCTGTGCGGCGGCGAGCTCGGCGGGCTCGACGCGGTCCACGCCCCGGCGCGCGGCGGCGAGGATCTCGTCGATCCCGTGGCCGCCGGGCGCCTCGGCGCGCCGACGGCCGTGGGCGGACGCCTCGGTCACCGTCGGCGCCCGGAGGAGAAGGCCGCGAGGCCCCCGCCGACGGCGTTGCCGGAGCCGGAGCCCTCGGAGCTGGTGGAGTAGGTGGTGGGGGCCGAGCGGCCCTGGCGACGACCGCCCCCGGTGCCCTGGCCGCCGCGGCGACCGCCGCCCTGGCCACGACCGCCGGAACGGCCCTGACCGCCCGAGCGGCCCTGACCGCCGGAACGGCTCTGGTCGTCGGACCGGCCGGCGCCCTGGCCCGCGCCCTCGCCGCCTCGGCCGCCGGCGCCCTGGCCCCGGCCGCGCTGACCGCCGCCCTGACCACGTCCGCCGCCGCCCTGACCGCCGCGTCCGCGACCGCCCTGGCCGCCGCCGCGCCGCTCGCCGGCCAGACGCCGCTCGTCCAGCGGGGCCTCCGGCTGACGCGGCTCATGGGTCTCGACGCGCTCGCCGGGGGCGAGGTCGGTGAGCACCGGGCTCGCCGCGTCCACGCGCTGGTGGTAGGTGGGGGTGATCCCGGCCTTGCGCATCAGGTCGCTGACGTCGCGCTTCTGGTCCGGGGTCTGGACCGTGATGACGGTGCCGGACTCACCGGCCCGGGCGGTGCGGCCGGAGCGGTGCAGGTACGCCTTGTGCTCCACGGGCGGATCCGCATGGACCACGAGCGCGACCTCGTCGACGTGGATGCCGCGTGCGGCGATGTCCGTGCAGACCATGGTGGTGGCGGTGCCGGAGCCGAAGGCCTCGAGGTTCCGGGTGCGGGCGTTCTGGGAGAGGTTGCCGTGGAGGTCCACCGCGTCCACGCCGCGGGCGGAGAGCTTGCGGGCGAGGTTCTTCGCGCCGTACTTGGTGCGGGTGAACATGATCGTGCGGCCCGGCGCGGCCGCGAGATCGCGCAGCACGTCGAAGCGCGTCTCCTTGTCGACCTCGAGCACGTGGTGCTCCATGGTCCCCACGGGGCTCGTCGCGGGATCCGCGGAGTGCGTGACCGGGTCGTGGAGGAACTCCTTGACCAGCTTGTTCACGCCCGAGTCGAGGGTGGCGGAGAAGAGCATCCGCTGGCCCCTGCGCGGGGTCGCCTCGAGGATGCGGCGCACCATGGGCAGGAAGCCCATGTCGGCCATGTGGTCGGCCTCGTCGATCACGGTGATCTCGATGGCGCCGAGGTCGGCGTGTCCCTGGCCCATGAGGTCCAGGAGGCGTCCCGGGCAGGCGATGAGCACGTCGACGCCGCCGGCGAGGGCGTTCACCTGCGGGTTCTGGCCCACGCCGCCGAAGACCACCGCGCTGCGCAGGCCCGAGGCCTTCTCCAGCGGCTTCAGCGAGTCGGCGATCTGCGAGGCGAGCTCGCGGGTGGGGGCGAGCACGAGCGAGCGCGGACGACGGGCCGCGCGGCGCTTCGGGGTCTCCAGCAGGCGCGCCACCAGCGGCAGCAGGAAGGCGTAGGTCTTGCCCGAGCCGGTGCGGCCCCGTCCCAGCACGTCCCGGCCGGAGAGGGAGTCCGGCAGGGTCGCGGCCTGGATGGGGGTGGGCTCGGTGATCCCCATCGGCGCGAGCGCGGCGGTGAGGGAGGTGGGCACGCCGAGGCGTGCGAAGTCAGGGGAGGTCACGAAGGGTGATCCGATCTGTGTGCGATGCACCCCGCACGTCGTCGTCATGCCGGGACCGGGCTGGGCGGTCCGCTCCGGCCGACGCTGTCTCCGTGCGGAGCCTGCCGCTTCTCGTGCCGACGGGATGCGTCGGGGAGGCGGGGCTGTCCGGACGGGACCTGTGCCGCGGCGGGAGGACGGCACTCCCGGTCACCTTACGCGCCGGTCATCACGGGGTCGACGGAAGCCGCGCCGCGTGTGAGATACCACCGTGTCACGCCGGGGAGGTCCGGCAGAATTCCAACGTTGCACTAGGTGCGGATCTGCGATTGACTGGCCCTCGACCGATCACCGACGATCACGCGCCAGGAGCCCAGTGATGACCCACCCGACCCCCGCGCTGCCCGAGGAGCTCTCGGCGCTGTTCGCCCGCGCCGACGAGCTCGCGGCCCAGCTGGACGCCCCGCTCTCCGCCGCGACCGAGGTGCCGCGCCCCGAGCACCCGCGCCCCCAGCTGCAGCGCCCCGCCTGGCTGAACCTCAACGGCACCTGGCAGTTCGAGATCGACCGAAGCGACACCGGGCGTGAGCGCGGACTGCTGGATCGCGCCCTCGATGACGAGATCACGGTGCCCTTCGCCCCCGAGACCGAGGCCTCCGGCATCGGCGACCGCGACTTCCTCGAGGCCGTCTGGTACCGCCGCACCGTCACGATCCCCGCCGACTGGGACGGGCTGCGCCCGATCCTGCGCTTCGAGGCCGTCGACCAGGACGCGACCGTCTGGGCCGACGGCGTGGAGGTCGCCCGTCATCGCGGCGGCTTCACCCCCTTCGCCGCCGATCTCTCGCAGGTGCCCGGCGTCGGCGCCGGCAGCGAGGTCAGCGTCGTCGTCCGCGCCCGCGACCCGCATGATCAGCCCCAGGCCCGCGGCAAGCAGTCCAGCTGGTTCCGACCCACCCACGCCAACTACCACCGCACCACCGGCATCTGGCAGACGGTCTGGCTGGAGGGCGTGCCCGCCGACGAGATCCGCTCGCTGCGGATCCTCCCCTCGCTCGCCTCGGCGTCCTTCGCGATCGACGTGCCGCTCTCGCGCAGCACCCCCGGCACGACCCTCGAGGTCATCGCCTCCGTCCCCGGCGGGCAGGAGGTCGCGCGCAGCTCCGTCCGCGCCGATCTCGACCTCGCCCCGCACCTCGCGCTCACGATCCCCGCCGAGCACGTGCGGGTGTGGGGCCCCGGTGCTCCCGAGCTGTACACGCTCCAGGTGCGCCTGCTGGACGCCGACGGCGACGTGCTCGACGAGGTCCGCTCCTACGCGGGCCTGCGCTCGACCTCCCTGAACGCCCACGAGTACCGCCTCAACGGCGAGAAGGTCTTCCAGCGCCTGGTCCTGGACCAGGGGTACTGGGAGGAGTCCTTCATGACCGCCCCGGCCGACGCGTCGATCACCACCGACATCCGCCTCGCGCTGGAGGCCGGGTTCAACGGGGCCCGCCTGCACCAGAAGGTCTTCGAGCAGCGCATGCTGTTCTGGGCGGACCTGCACGGCTATCTCACCTGGGGCGAGTTCGGCGACTGGGGCGTCTCGGGCCTCGGCCCGCTCGGCGACAACCAGCAGCCCACCGCCTCCTTCATCGGGCAGTGGATCGAGGCGGTCGCGCGCGACATCAACCACCCCTCGATCATCGGCTGGTGCCCGCTGAACGAGACCCATCAGATCCTCCACGACCGCTACACGCAGCTCGACGTGGTCACCCAGGCGATGTACGACGCGACCAAGCTCGCCGACCCCTCCCGCCCCGTGCTGGACGCCTCGGGCTACTCCCACCGCGTGCGCGGCGCGGACGTCTACGACTCCCACTCCTACGAGCAGGACCCCGAGCGCTTCCGGGCCGAGCAGGCGCCGCTCGCGGAGGGGCGCCCCTTCGCGAACCGGCGCGATCTCGCCCCGGACGAGTACCCCTACGCGGACGGGGAGTTCTCCCTGCCCTTCGCCGGCCAGCCCTACTTCGTCTCGGAGTACGGCGGGATCTGGTGGAACGAGCAGGAGGCGCGGGAGGCTGCCGAGGCGGAGCGGGCCGGCAACAACGCCGCCGAGTCCTGGGGCTACGGCCAGCGGATCACGAGCGAGGAGGAGCTCTACGAGCGCTTCGAGGGGCTCACCCGCGTGCTGCTCGAGGACCCGCTCATGTTCGGCTACTGCTACACGCAGATGACCGACGTGTTCCAGGAGAAGAATGGCGTGGTCGACTTCGCCCGCGGCCGCAAGCTCGACCTCGCCCGGCTCCGTGCGATCCAGGAGCAGGCCGCGGCCTACGAGAACGAGGGCTGAGGGCCCGGTCCCGTCCCGTCGTCCGTCCGGCGACGGGACGGGACCGTATTTCCGTGGCGCGGCGGTCGGCGAGGCGTGACCATGGGCGCATGATCGATCAGACCCGCCTCTGGGACGCGCAGGCCGCCGCCGAGTACGACACCCCCGGTCGGGGCATGTTCGCGCCCGAGGTGCTCGGGCCGACGGTCGCGGTGCTCTCCGAGCTCGCCGCGGGCGGCGCCGCGCTCGAGCTCGCGATCGGCACGGGACGGGTCGCGATCCCGCTGCACGAGGCGGGGGTGGCTGTCACCGGCGTCGAGCTGTCGGAGGCGATGATCGCCCGGCTGCGGGAGAAGGCCTCCGCCGAGGAGATCCCCGTGGTGGCCGGGGACATGGCCGGCGCCTCCGCGGGGGAGGGGTTCTCCCTCGTCTATCTCGTGTTCAACACGATCGGGAACCTCCTCACGCAGGAGGAGCAGGTCGCCTGCTTCCGCAACGCCGCCCGGCACCTCGCGCCCGGCGGATGCTTCGTCGTCGAGCTGGGGGTGCCGCAGCTGCGCTCCCTCGCCCCCGGCCACGGCGGCACCGTGGAGGTCTCCGAGCCCGGCTACCTCCTCGTGGACACCTACGACCCCCTCGCGCAGCAGCTCGTCTCCCACCACCTGCGCTTCGACCCCGCCGTCGACGGGGCGCGCGGGGCGCGCCTCGGCCGCACCCCGCAGCGCTACGTGTGGCCCTCCGAGCTCGATCTCATGGCGCAGCTGGCAGGATTCACGAGGGAGTCGCGCTGGGCGGACTGGGACCGCAGCGAGTTCACCGCGGACTCCCGTAGTCATGTCACCGTCTACCGACTCCCCGGAGGAACCCCGTGAGCGACACCTCGACCCCGCCGATCGCCCTGCGACGGGACGCGCTCGCCCTCCAGGACGTCCCTGCGCTCACCGCGCTGCTCAACGCGATCGACGCCCACGAGGAGCTCGGCGAGCCCGCCGAGGAGCCGAGCATCCGCGAATGGCTGCAGACGCCGCGGCTGGATCTGGCCGCCGACACCGTCGCCGTCCGGACGGGGGAGGAGCTGATCGGCTTCGGGATGGTCACCGTCTCTGCCCACCCCGACCGCGACGGGCGCGCCCGAGTGCAGCTCAGCGGCGCCGTGCACCCCGCCCATCGCCGCCGCGGCCTCGGCACCTCGCTCCTCGCCCGGCTCGAGGAGCGGGGCCGGGAAATCACCGCGCAGCGGCATCCTGATCTGCCCGCCGTGCTCCGCACGGGCGGCGGCCGCGATCCCGAGCCGGGGGCGGGCCCGGGGGGAGCGGACGTGCGCCCCGTGCTGGACCGGCGCGGCTATCGCCGGGTGCGCTCCTGGCTCGAGATGGAGCGCGCGCTGCCCGGCGAGGCGCTGGAGGTTCCTGCGCCGGACGGCGCCGAGATCCTCGCCCCGACGCCGCAGCAGAGCGAGGCCGTGCGCACCGCCCACATCGCCGCCTTCGCCGACCACTGGGGCTCCGTCCCGATCGACGCGGAGACCTGGCAGCTGTGGACCACCTCCCACACCTCCAGGCCCGAGCACTCCACGGTCGCGCTCGCCCCGGACGGCACGGTGCTCGCCTACGCCGTGACCTCCGAGGACCGCCCCGGCGTGCTGCACGTGGCGCTCGTCGGCACCCGCCCCGAGGCGCGCGGCAGGGGCCTCGCCCGCGCGGTGCTCGCCCGCACCCTCGCCTCCGGGGCCGAGGCAGGCTTCACCGCCGCCGTCCTCGAGGTCGACGCCGAGTCCCTCACCGGCGCGACCCGGCTCTACGAGGCCGTCGGCTTCGAGCGGGCGCACGTGTATGCGACCTACGAGAAACCGGTGGCCTGAGCCTCCGCCCCACCGCGCCCTCGCGCGGCGCTCTTGACGTGGGCCGGACCTACTGTCCATAGTGTCTATGCACAGTAGGTGCGGCCGTCGTCGACGGTCGCCGGACCCGGGGGGAGGCGTGACGCGGATGCACATCCCGATCGACCCCTCCGCGCCCGAGCCGATCTACGAGCAGATCCGCGCGCACCTGGCCGAGGCGATCCTGCGGGGCGACTTCGGCGCGGGGCAGGCCCTTCCCTCGATCCGCGTCCTCGCCCGTGACCTGCGGGTCAGTGTCATCACCACCACCCGCGCCTACAACGAGCTGGTCGCCGACAGGCTGGTGGACTCCGTGCGCGGCAAGGGCGTCTTCGTCCGCGCCCAGGAGCCCGGGACGGTGCGCGCGCGGGCTCTCGAGCGCATCGACGCGGCGCTCGCCGAGGCCGCCCGGACGGCACGGACCGCCGACATCGGCGCCGAAGAGCTGCACGCCCGCCTCACCCGCACCCTGGAGGAGGACCGATGAGCACGACACCCCCGGACCCCCTTGAGGACCCGGGCCGACGCGAGATCCTCGAGGACTCCGAGGTGCCCGCGGCCGTGCGCGTGGAGAACCTCGCCGTGGACATCCCCCACCCGCGCAACCGGTACCGCGCACCCACGCCGGCACTGAGCGACGTCAGTCTCACGGCGCCGCAGGGGCGGATCACCGCCGTGGTCGGGACGAACGGCGCGGGGAAGAGCACCACGGCGCACACGCTCACGGGGGCGCTGCGGCCGAAGGCGGGGAGGGTCGAGGTGCTGGGCGTCGAGATGGGCGCTTCCGGGCGCCCCTGCCCGCCCGGCGTGGGCCTGGTGCCCGATCAGCCGCTGCTCCCCGACGAGTGGACCGCCCAGGACGTGATCAGACTCCGGGCCCGCATGGGGGACGAGTTCGACGCCGATGGGTTCCTCCGGATGCTGCGGGGGAGCGGCATCCGCCGCCGTGCGATGCTCCGCTCCCTCTCGGCGGGCCAGGCCACGCTCTTCTCCCTCGCCCATGCGCTCGCGACCGATCCGCGGCTGCTCCTGCTCGACGAGCCCTTCGCGCGCCTGGACCCGCTCGCCCGCTCCGAGCTGGTCGACCGCTTCCGCGACCGGCTCGCAGAGGACGACTCCCGGTCGATCCTCCTGATGACCCACGACCTCGAGGGAATGGAGCGCTACGTCGACCAGGTCGCCGTGCTGCATCGCGGCCGCACGATCCTCGAGGGAGCGGTCGACGCCCTCCTCGAGGAGCATCTCGTCGCAGCGGCCCCCACGCACGGGACGAGCGGGCGGGAGTCGGAGGCGGGCGGGGCGAGGGAGTCCCTGATCCGAGCCGAGGACGCGGTGGGCCTCGCCGCCGGGACGGCACTGCGGGAGGCGGGGCTCGGCGACCTCGTCCGACTCTCCCTCTCCGCCGCGAGGACCGAGGAGCCCCGATGACCGCGCACGTGGAATCCCGCCCCGCCGCCCACGCCGACACCCGGCGTGCCCTCCGCCTCGAGCTCACCCTGCAGCGTCCCCTGCTCTGGGGCTGCGGGGTGGTGGCCCTCGTCGTGCTGCTGCTCGCCCTCGGACAGGTCGTTCGCCTCGGGTTCCTCCCGCTGCTGCTCGCGGTGATGGCACCGATCGGCGCGGGGCCGCGCGACGCACACCGCGAAGCGCTGCTGCGGGGAGGCCTCGGGATCTCCCGCGCGGCGCACGTCGTGGCCCGCACCCGCTTCGTGCTCGGGCTGCAGCTCGCGCTGCTCGCGGTCGCGTCCCTGACGATCCTGTGGGGGCCGCGCACCTCGGAGGAGTCCGCCGTCGTCGGCCCGTGGAACGCCGCCGGGGCGACGGTGATGCTCCCCACGGCCGGCTTCTGGTCCGATGCGCTGATGTTCTGCTCCGCCGTCCTGTGGTCGCACCTGTGGGTGGGGCGCGATGCCCTGCGCAGCTCCTCGACCCTGATGTGGGCGCGCGCCCTGGTCTCGTTCCTCGGGATGTGGGTGGTGACCGGCGTGGTCGCCGGAGCGCTCACGATGGCGCTCGTCCTCGGCAGCCAGTGGATCGGAGCGGACGTGCTCTTCGAGCACTCGATGACGATCGGGCAGATCCTTTCCTGGGCGGTGATGCTGGGCGGGGTGCTGATCGCCCTGCACCGGCGGTCCCGGGTGTGGGCCGCCGCCTGAGCGCTCGACGGGGTCCTCCCCTGTGGAACGATTGCGCCCATGACGATCACCGCTGCGGCCGACGGCTCCGCCCTCGGCAATCCCGGACCCGCCGGCTGGGCCTGGTACATCGACGAGGACACCTGGCGTGCGGGCGGCTGGCCCCACGGCACCAACAACATGGGCGAGCTGAAGGCCGTCCTGGACCTCCTCGAGGCGACCGCGGTCGACGCCGACCAGCACCTGCACATCCTGTGCGACAGCCAGTACGTCATCAACTCCATCACCAAGTGGATGCCGGGCTGGAAGCGCAAGGGCTGGCGGAAGAAGGACGGCAAGCCCGTCCTGAACGTCGAGCTGCTGAAGGACATCGACCGGGCGCTCGCCGGGCGCAGCGTCGAGTTCGAGTGGGTCAAGGGCCACGCCGGCCACGCGATGAACGAGGCGGCCGACAAGCGCGCCAACGCCGCCGCGACCGCGTTCTCCAAGAAGCAGGACCCTCAGGTCGGGCCCGGCTATCGCGGCAGCGCGCCCGCGCCGTCGGCCGCCGCAGACCCAGCCGGCGCCTCGGGCGCCCCCGCCGCCGCGCCGTCCGCGGACCACGCCGCCGAGGCGGACCTCTTCAGCCTCTTCGACGCTGCCGAGCCGGTGCCCGCGGCCTCATGCTCGACCGCCGTCGAGGACACGGTGCTCGTGGCCGACGCTCCCGGCACGAGCGACTTCGAGCAGGTCATCACCCGCGAGCAGGCGCTGCTCACCGACGCCCTGCGCGCCGACGCCCCCAGCGCCGCCGAGCTGCTCCACCCCGCGTTCACCGAGATCGGCGCGAGCGGCCGCACCTATGACCGCGAGGAGATCCTCGCCGCCCTCGCGCCGCTCACGGACGTGCGGGCCGAGGAGTTCGTCGCCGACGAGATCGCGCCCGACGTGATCCTGCTGCGCTACCTGACCACCGGCCCGAGCGGCACCTCCCGCCGCAGCTCGCTGTGGGTGCGGGAGAAGGGCCGCTGGCTGCTGCGCCACCATCAGGGCACCCCGGAGGGCGCTCGAGCGCGGTGACCGACTCGGTCCCGCTCGAGGCCCGGGCGGGCGGACCGGACCTCGCCCGCGGCCTCGCCCTGCTCGGGATCGCGCTGGCGAACCTCGTGGGCTGGCTCCACGGACCGGCCTGGACGGTGCTGCTGAAGCAGGAGGGCGCCACCGCCGCCGACCGCACCGCGGACGTGCTCCTCGCCCTCACGGTCGACAACCGCGGCTTCCCGCTGTTCGCGCTGCTGTTCGGCTACGGCGTCGGCATCCTGCGCCGGCGCTCCCTCGCCCGCGGCGAGGGGAACGGCCGCTTCCTGCGCCGCATGCTGCGCCGCCATCTCGTGCTGCTCACGATCGGGCTCGCCCACGCGATCCTGCTGTTCAGCGGCGACATCCTCGTCGCCTACGCGCTCATCGGGACGCTCCTGGCGGTGCTCGTGACCCGTCACCGGCTGCTGCTGGCCGCGGCGGCGGTCGTCACGCTGCCCGCCCTCGGCGTGTGGGGGTGGGTAGACGGCACGATCGGGCTCGGCCACGGCACCGGCTACGCCGCGGCCTCCGCCCCCGACTACCTCGCAGGCATCGGGATCCGCGCCCCGGCCGCGCTGCGCGGGATGCTGCTCGCCCCGATCGAGGAGATCGGCCTGCTCTCCCCGATGGCGCTCGGCGCGCTCATGGCGAGGGCCCGCCTGCTCGAGGACGTGCCCGCACACCGGCTGCGCCTGAGGCAGCTGCGGCGCTGGGGACTGCTGATAGGGCTGGCCGGCGCGGTGCCGCTCACTGCCGTGCTGCTCCTGGACCCCTCCCATGAGCATCTCGACTCCGAGGTCGTGCTGGGCATCCTCGGAGTGCTCCACCAGCTCACCGGGCTCGCGGGAGCCGTCGGCCTCGCCGCCGCCGCGGCGCTCCTGGCCGAGCGATTCCGGGCCCGGCTCCGGAGCGGGGAGCCCGGCCCGCTCGGCCGTCTCGTCGGCGGCGTCGAGGCGCTCGGCGCAGTCTCCCTCAGCGCCTATCTCGCGCAGTCCCTGCTGTGCCTGGCGCTGTTCCCGCCGTACACCTTCGACCTCGGCGCGCGCCTCGGCACCGCCGGTGCCGCGACGCTCGTGCTCGCCGGATGGCTCGTCATGCTGCCGCTGTCCGCGCTGCTCCGCCGCCGGGGCCGACGCGGCCCGATGGAGCATCTGCTGCGCGCTCTGGCAGGATCGGGGGCACCCCGCGCCGACGCCGTCGGCGCCTCCCGAGGCCGTGGAGGAGAGCGATGACCGTCTTCGCCGACACCCCGCGCTGGCCCCGCCACGGCACCGTGTGGGGGCATCTGATCTCGGACGACTCCCTCGCCGAGCTGCACGCGGCCGCCTCCCGCGCCGGCCTCCCGCCCCGGGCCTTCGACCTCGACCACTACGACTGGCCCGCCGCCTCCCGCGGCGATCTCGAGGCCGCCGGGGTGCGCTTCGTCGGCGACCGCGAGCTGACCCGGATCCTGCTGCGGTCCGGGCTGCGGGTGAAGCTCGCCGAGCGTCCCGCCGCCCGCGCCCGGCGCAGCGCCGAGCACGCCGCCGCGCTCGGGCTCGACCCGGTCCCGCGCGACCTGATCCTCGGCCTCCTCGGCCACGTCGACCCGCTGCCGGAGATGCCCGGCGCCTTCCGCCTCACCCGCGACCTGCCGCACGGCAGGGCGAGGATCGAGGCGCAGGACGCGCAGGGCCGACGGGCCGCGGAGCACCTGCTGGGCCGGCTGGACGAGCTCGCCCGCGCGGCGGGCGAGGAGGGCTTCGTCGGCCAGGCGATGGACGCGCCGGATCCCGGCCGCTGAACGGATCAGTCCTGCGAGTCCGGTCCGTCCGGGCTCTCCGCGGAGCGGGTCAGCGCCCGCACCTGGTCCGGCTGCACCAGCTGATCGGGATCGAGGTCGGTGCCCTGCAGCTCGACCCAGAACGTGGCGCCGCCGTCGGGCGTCGGCTCCACGCCGATGCTGCCGCGATGCTGCTGCACGATCGTCGCCGCGATCGAGAGGCCCAGCCCCGCGCCGCCGCCCTGGGTGGCCGAGCGGACGCGGGAGGAGTCGGTGCGGTAGAAGCGCTCGAAGACCTTCTCGCGCTGGTCGTCGTCGATGCCCTCGCCGTGGTCGCGCACCTCGATGCGCACCGACCCGGTCTCGGTGCGTCCCACCGCGATCTCGACGGGCGAGCCCTTGGGGGTGTGGCGGTTCGCATTGCCCACGAGGTTCAGGATCACCTGCCGCAGGGAGGCCTCGTCGCCGAGCACCCCGAAGGGCAGATGCGGCTGCACCGACAGCGGCGTGCCCTGCAGCGAGACCACCATGACCTGCCGGTCGGGGTCCAGGGCGCGCAGGTCCTGGGCGGCGTCGAAGAGGGCGTCGGTGAGGTCCACCGCCTCGAGGGCGAGGTCGGGACGCTCGTCGAGCCGCGCCAGGCGCAGCAGGTTCTCCACGAGGGAGCCCATGCGCCGCGCCTCGTCCTCGATGCGACGCATCGCCGAGGCGGTGTCCTCGTCCGTGCGCAGCGCCCCCATCCGGTACAGCTCCCCGAAGCCGCGGATCGCGGCCAGCGGGGTGCGCAGCTCGTGGGAGGCGTCGCCCACGAAGCGCCGCATCCGCGCCTCCGACGAGGTCGCCTTCTCCTCGGAGGCGGACTGCGCGGCGAAGGCCTGCTCGATCCGCACCAGCATCTCGTTCAGGGACAGGCCGAGGTCGTGCACCTCCAGGCTCGTGTCCGTCACCGGGACACGCCGTGAGAGGTCGCCGGCGGCGATCTGGGAGGCGGTGGCCTCCACGTCCCGCAGCGGCTCGAGCGCCCGATGGGTCACGTAGCCGCCCAGCCCCATCCCGACCAGCACCACGAGCGTGCCCACCAGCACGATGATCAGCGCCATCTCGTGCATCGTGCGGTCCACCGAGGTCAGCGGCAGGGCGACGTAGACGCTGCCCTTGTCCGGCCCGGAGTTCAGCATCGCGATGACCCGCCAGCGGTTCTCCGAGGAGTCCAGGATCGTGAACGGCCGGCCGCCGCGGGCGAGGATCTGCTCGTCGGTCAGCTGGGGGAACTGGACCGTGACCTTGCCCGGCCCGTAGTGGAACATCTCCTGCTCGATCGACTTCCCCTGCTCGTTGCGGATCTCCACCGCGTACTCCACGGGGATGTACGAGCTGGACGGGATCGCGTCCTCGTCATCGCCGGCCAGCTCGCTCTGGGCAAGTGCCAGCATCTCCGAGACCGAGGACTGGAGGTTGTTGTCGACCGACTGGATCAGGGTGCGGTTCAGCAGGAACAGCGAGAGGCTCCCGGTGACGACGACGCCCAGCACCAGCAGCAGGGAGATCAGCGCGACGATCCGGGTCCACAGGGACATCGGCCGCTCGGTGCGCAGGGTCGGCAGGGCCACGACGGGAGGACTCCTTCGCTCGTCCTTCTGGGTCAGGCGCCCTCGGCGGCGCGCAGCACGTAGCCGATGCCGCGCTTGGTGTGGATCATCGGATCGCCCACCACGTCGATCTTGCGGCGCAGGTAGGAGATGTAGGACTCCACGATGCCCACCTCGCCGGACCAGTCGTAGTCCCAGACGTGGTCGAGGATCTGGGTCTTGGAGACCACCCGACCGGCGTTGAGCATGAGGTAGCGCAGGAGCTTGAACTCGGTGGGGGACAGCTCGATGTTCACGTCCCCGCGGTGGACCTCGTGGGAGTCCTCGTCCAGGCGCAGGTCGCCGACGACGAGGGCGCTGTCCACGGCCGTCTCCGCTCCGCCGTGGGTGCGGCGCAGCACCGCCCGGATGCGGGCGACGACCTCCTCGAGGCTGAAGGGCTTGGTCACGTAGTCGTCGCCGCCGACGGTCAGCCCCGCGACCTTGTCCTGCGTCTCGTCCTTCGCGGTGAGGAACAGGATCGGGTACTGCTCGCCGCGGTCGCGCAGGCGCCGGGTGACGGTGAACCCGTCCATGTCCGGCAGCATCACGTCCAGGACGACCAGGTCCGGCTGGTTCTCGGTGGCCTCGCGGATCGCCTCGTTGCCGGTGGAGGCGGTGAACACCTCGAAGCCGGCGAAGCGCAGGGAGGTGGCCAGGAGGTCGCGGATGTTGGGCTCGTCGTCGACGACCAGGAGGCGTGCCTCGTAGTCGTGGTCCTCGGTCGCAGCAGTCATGGCTCTACCGTCCTCCCTCATCTTGGGAGACGGCTGGACGTCTCCTGGACGGGCTCAGCGCAGGCTGCGCTGAGCCTTCTCCTGCTGCTTGCGCAGCTTGCGGATCGTCCATCCCATCTGGACCATGCGCACCGAGCCGACGAGCGCCATGACCAGGGCGCCCGCGATCGCGGCGAGCAGCATCGCGACGCCGAGCGGCAGGTCGAACTGCGCGGAGAAGTACTCGAAGCCGGCGGTCTGGTTGTTCTGGATCACGAAGATCAGCAGCAGCACGAGCACGATCGCGCCGAGGATCAGGGCGATCCAGGTGGTCGCGGTCTTCCCGCCGCGGGAGGTGGGGACGTCGGCCGGCTGCGCGGAGGGGTCTTCGGCCGCGGGGCGCTCCGCGGCGCGTCGGCCCGTCGGGGCGGTGTCGGCGGCGTCCTCGCGGCGCGGGGCCGGGGCGTCGGGGGCGGCGTCCGGTCGCGGGGCGTCGGCGCGCGGGGCGTCGCCGGTGCCGGGGGTGCGGGTGGGATCGTCGGGGGCGGTCATGTCGATCTCCTGGGGACGGCCGACGGTGCGGCGGGGGAAGCGCCGACGGAGTCGGCGGGGATGTCGTGCAGGCACCACTGTAACGAGGCCGGTGCCTGCATCCCCGGAGGAGCCTCGCGACCGCGCACGGAGGCGACCGCCGAGCGGCCCGCGCTTCTCAGCCCGCGTCGACCGCCGGGTCGAGGTCCTCCGCGTCCACGATCGAGTAGGCGTAGCCCTGCTCGGCGAGGAAGCGCTGCCGGTGCGCGGCGAAGTCCTGGTCCTGGGTGTCGCGCATGACGACGGTGTAGAAGTGCGCGGAGCGCCCGTCGGCCTTGGGACGCAGCAGGCGGCCGAGCCGCTGCGCCTCCTCCTGGCGCGAGCCGAAGGCGCCGGAGACCTGGATCGCGACCGAGGCCTCGGGCAGGTCGATCGAGAAGTTCGCGACCTTCGAGACGACCAGGCGGTCGATCCGGCCCTCGCGGAAGTCGGCGAAGAGCTGCTGGCGCCTGCGCACCGGGGTCTGCCCGGTCAGCAGCTCCGCGCCGAGGTGCTCGGCGATCTCCTCCAGCTGGTCGAGGTACTGGCCGATCACCAGCAGCGGTTCGCCGGGATGGGTGCGGGCCAGGCGCTCGACGACCTGGACCTTCGCCTCGTGCGCCGCGCCGAGCCGGGCCCGGTCCGAGGCCTCCGCCATCGCATAGGCCATGCGGTCGGCGGCGGGCATGCTCACCCTCACCTCGGTGCACACGGCCGGCGCGATGTAGCCCTGCGCCTCGATGTCCTTCCACGGCGCGTCGTAGCGCTTCGGGCCGATGAGTGAGAAGACCTCGCCCTCGCGGCCGTCCTCGCGCACGAGCGTCGCGGTGAGCCCCAGGCGGCGCCGCGCCTGCAGATCGGCGGTCATCCGGAACACGGGGGCGGGCAGCAGGTGCACCTCGTCGTAGACGATCAGGCCCCAGTCGCGGGCGCTCATCAGCTCCAGGTGAGGGTGGACGCCCTTCCGCTTCGTCGTGAGCACCTGATAGGTCGCGATCGTGACCGGGCGGACCTCCTTGACCGTGCCGGAGTACTCGCCGATCTCGTCCTCGGTGAGGGTGGTGCGGGCGAGCAGCTCGTCCCGCCACTGCCGCGCGGAGACCGTGTTGGTGACCAGGATCAGGGTGGTGCGCTGCATCGCGGCCATCGCCCCGGCGCCGACGAGGGTCTTGCCGGCCCCGCAGGGCAGGACCACCACGCCGGAGCCGCCGTGGCGGAAGCCGTCCACGGCCTCGGCCTGGTAGGGGCGCAGCTGCCAGTCGTCCTGCGCGAGCGCGATCGGGTGCGCCTCGCCGTCGACGTAGCCGGCGAGGTCCTCCGCGGGCCAGCCGAGCTTCAGCAGCGCCTGCTTCAGCGCGCCCCGCTCGGAGGGGTGGACCTTCACGGTCGCCTCGTCCACGCGCTCGCCGAGCATGCCCTGGACGCGCTTGGTGCGGGAGACCTCCTCGAGCACGGCGCGGTCCAGTCCGTGCAGGACCAGGCCGTGGTGCGGGTCCGAGAGCAGCTGCAGCCGGCCGTAGCGGTCCATCGTGTCCGCCACGTCGATCAGCAGCGCGTGGGGGACCGGGTAGCGGGAATGGTCCACGAGCGCGGCGACCACGGTCTCCGCGTCGTAGCCCGCGGCGCGCGCGTTCCACAGCCCGAGATCGGTGATGCGGTAGGTGTGCACGTGCTCGGGTGCCCGTTCGAGCTCGGCGAAGGCGGCGATCGCGATCCGCGCCGCCTGCGCGGAGGGGTGGTCGACCTCGAGCAGGAGGGACTTGTCGCTCTGGACGATGAGGGGGCCGTCGGTCATCGGATCAGGCTACGACCCGTCTGGGCCCGGGCGGAGGCGACGTGAGGGGCGCCTCGCCCCGGCGGCCGGGCTCGGACGCCGGGTGCGGGTCCGCCGAATTTCAGGCGCGGGCGGGCTCGGGCAGGTGACGGCCGCTGAGCCGCTCGTACAGGCCCATCTGCAGCAGGACGCCGAAGGGGATCACCACGATCATCCCGATCACGACCATGCTCCCGACGTAGGTGGCCGCCATGAAGGCGAGGTAGCCCACGATCGTGGTGGCGATGTTCGCGCGCGCGAGCGCGAAGGACTCCTTGACCGCGGCGAGCGGAGACGCTCCGCGGACGGACGCGGGGATCGCGTACATCAGCACCACCCCGGCGATGAGGCCCGGCAGGTACAGCAGGACGGAGCCGACCATCACGATCAGCAGCACCAGCAGCGTGGTGGCGAGCACGCGCCCGGGACCGATCAGGGCCTGTCCGAAGGAGGGCCGGCCGCCCTCGAGGATCACGCCCCCGGCGCGGGCCGAGCCCGTCTGCCAGAGGATCCCGACCAGCCCGGCGATCAGGACCATCACGAAGGACAGCGCGAAGATCACGACCATCTGGCCGACGGAGGGCTCTCCGCCGGCCGACGACGAGGACTCGACCATGGCGATCGAGATCATCAGCACCACCACGAAGGCGACGACGGTCACCACGATCAGCAGCACCGAGTACAGCAGCCCGGCGCCGAGGAGGACCAGGGGGTTGCGCAGCAGCGAGTTCCCGGCGAATCGCAGCGCGGCGCCGACGTCCGCGCCGAGGTCGGCTCCGGGGGCCGGTCCCGTCGGCGCGGCGCCGGTCGCGGCAGGACCCGACGACGGAGAGCCGTGGAACCCGGAGGTGTCGTGGGATCCGGGGGCGTCCTGGGGCCCAGCGGCACCCTGGGGCCCAGCGGCACCCTGGGGTGCGGCGCCGGGACCCGCCGGCGAGGGCGCGCCGGCGCCGTACAGGTCCTGGCCGTACGGATCCTGGGCGGAGGGGCCGGAGGACGGGGGAGGGAAGGTCATCGTCGGGACTCTCTGTGTCGGGCCGGGAGGCGCTGTTCGGTGACGGGGACCACGGTACGTGCTGTCGCCCTCCACTCGCCGCCCGGGCTCGCGCGATGACTCCGCGCGCGCCCGCGAGGCAAACGCTGGCACAGATCGGCACCGCGGCCCGCAGGTCCCTAAGATGGACTCCGATGGACCGGGTGAGGCGCCCTGCGCCCGGCCGCCACGGCGGCCCGTCCCGGCTCGACAGTCACCCGACCTGAGGAGAACCCATGGCCAGCTTCGCTCCGTCCCCTGCCGATGTCGCGGACATCGGCGTCACCGGTATGGCGGTGATGGGCTCGAACCTCGCCCGCAACTTCGCCCGCAACGGCTTCAAGGTCGCCATCCACAACCGCTCCGTCGGCAAGACCGAGACGGTCATCGACAACTACGCCTCCGAGGGCGAGTTCTACCCCTCCGAGTCCATGGCGGACTTCGTCGCCTCCCTGCAGAAGCCGCGCGTCGCGATCATCATGGTCAAGGCCGGCGGCCCCACCGACGCCGTCATCGACGAGCTCGCGGGGCTCATGGACGAGGGCGACATCATCGTCGACGCCGGCAACGCCCTGTTCGGCGACACCCGCCGCCGCGAGGCCGCGCTGCGCGAGAAGGGCCTGCACTTCGTCGGCTCCGGCGTCTCCGGCGGTGAGGAGGGCGCCCTGAACGGCCCCTCGATCATGCCCGGCGGCACCAAGGAGTCCTACGACCGCCTCGGCCCCATGTTCGAGAAGATCTCCGCGCACGTGGACGGCGTCCCCTGCTGCACCCACGTGGGCGCCGATGGTGCGGGCCACTTCGTGAAGATGGTCCACAACGGCATCGAGTACGCCGACATGCAGGTCATCTCCGAGGCCTACGACATGATGTCCAAGGCGCTGGGCATGGGCGCCTCCGAGATCGGCGACGTCTTCGCCGAGTGGAACAAGGGCGACCTGGAGTCCTTCCTCATCGAGATCACCGCCGAGGTGCTCCACCACACCGACCAGACCTCCGGCAAGCCCTTCGTCGACGTCATCCTCGACCAGGCCGCCCAGAAGGGCACCGGCGCGTGGACCGTGCAGACCGCCCTGGACCTCGGCGTCCCGGTCACCGGCATCGCCGAGGCCACCTTCGCCCGCTCCACCTCCGGCTCGACCCCGCAGCGCGAGGCCGCCCGCGGCGTGCTCAAGGGCGAGGAGCAGACCCTCGAGATCGCCGATCCGAAGCAGTTCGTGGACGACCTCCAGAAGGCGCTGTACGCGGCGAAGCTGGTCTCCTACTCGCAGGGCTTCGACGAGATCGCGGCCGGCGCGAAGGAGTACGGCTGGGACATCGACCTCGGCGCGATGGCCCGGATCTGGCGCGGCGGCTGCATCATCCGCGCTCGCTTCCTCAACCGCATCACCGAGGCCTACGAGCGCAATGCGGAGCTGCCGCTGCTGCTCGCGGACGAGTACTTCACCACCGAGATCGCCAAGTGCATCCCGGCCTGGCGCCGCATCGTCGCCTTCGCGGCGGCCTCCGGCTACCCGGTCCCGGTGTTCTCCTCGACCCTGTCCTACTACGACGCGGTCCGCTCCGAGCGCCTCCCGGCCGCTCTGGTCCAGGCCCAGCGCGACTACTTCGGCGCCCACACCTACAAGCGCGTGGACACCGAGGGCACCTTCCACGTCGAGTGGACCCAGGACCGTCGCGAGACCAAGCAGGACTGATCGACGTGCTGCCCAGCGGCCGCTGATGCACGAAGGCCCCGGACCGAACGGTCCGGGGCCTTCGCATCGGAGCCCGTGGGCTCAGGATGCGGTGGTCGACGCGCCGACGACAACCGCGATGAAGATGACGTACGCGATGATGGCGAGGATCGCGATCACCCAGCAGATCGCGAAGACGATCCAGGACCACTTCGTGAACTTGCGAGCGGTCTCCGGCTCCTCGTCGGCCTTGAGGTAGCCGAGCAGTCCGAGGATGCCGGGCAGGATGCCGCCGCAGACGAAGCCGACGATCATGGCGATGAGCGCGTTCTTCTTGATCTTCTCGGCATCGAAGCTCGAGGCGGGAGTGGTCATGGGAGTCCCCTTCTTCCTGATGATCATGCCCCGAGACGGAAGCGTCCGGGCCCCAGGGAGGCGCTGAGGTCGCCCCGTGCCTGGCGACGGGAATAGTACCCCGAGCGCGGGGTGTCCCCGCCAGGGGGAGAACTCCCCATGGCGCTCGCTGCGACCTGTCACGCCGCAGCGTCCCGCTCAGCCGAGGGTCACGCGGTGCACGAGCACCGTGAACTCCTCCTGGCTGCCGGACTCCCGCGCCCGCAGCCTCCCGCCCTCGAGCGAGAGGGGCAGGGCCTGCTTGACGACCACCCCGCCCTGCCCGTCGACGATCCCGAGCGGGATCGCGTCCGATCGCGCGATGGCGTCCAGGAGGCGGTCTGTGACGCTGAGGTCGGTGCCGCCCTCCTCGGCATCCCGGATCCTCGCCACCGCCTCGGCCGCGGGGATCCGCAGCTCGGGCCCCTCGACGGTCACCAGGTCCGGGTCCACCGGACCCGGGCGCAGCGAGTGGGAGAGCTCCTCGGACACCGGCTTCCCGTTGGGACCGACGGCCTGCGGCGCGAGCCCCGCCTGACGGGCGGTCTGCAGGGCGAAGCCCGGATCCGAGAGGGTCACGGCCACTGTCGGCGCGAGGCGGTGCAGGCCCAGCTGCGCCGCCTCGGGCGTGGACTGCAGCAGGTCCAGGACCTCGGGCTCCGCCATGAGCACGGTCGTGGCGCGGGAGACCTGCACCCGGCCGTGCCGTCGCTGCTCGTCGCGCAGCAGATAGGTCAGCGCCTGGGGGACGGGGGAGCGGGAGGCCTCCTCGAGCAGGGCCAGCAGCGACTCGGCGTCGCGGCCGTCGCCGAGCGCGCGGCGCACCGTCGCGGCGCTGAAGCGCAGGGTGAGCGCGCCGCCGCGGGAGACGATCTCGGTCCAGTCCAGCAGCGGGAGCAGGCGCTCCGAGGGCCGTCCCGGGATCACCGCGGTGAGGTCGGCGTCCAGCAGCACCTCCTGGACGGGGGCCGGCGCGACCTCCTCGAGCGCGGCGGAGAGACGAGCGTCCGCGGCGGTGACGTCCTCGTCCAGGGCGGGGACGAGGGCCTGGCCGAGCACGGTGAGGCAGCCGCCCTCGAGCACCCCGAGCGCCTGACCCTCGACCAGCAGCGCGTGGGTCTCCTCGCGCAGCACCTCGGCCTGGACCAGCGGGAAGGCCCAGGCCAGCGCGGCGACCAGCGACTCCTCGCTCGCATCGACCCCGGGGGTGGTCTGCAGCAGACGCAGCAGGCTCCCGCGCCGGGTGCGGACGCCGTCGCGCCGGGTGAGGTCCGAGAGCAGGGAGCGCCCGGTGCCGGAGGAGTCGGGGGTGCCGACCACGGCGGCGAGATGGTGGCCCCGGGCCCAGGCGAGCACGAGCTCCGCCCAGCGCTGGGACGCGCCGAGCATCCGGTGCGTGTCCCAGTCCCTGGTGGGATGCCATTCCTGGCCGTCGTGCCCGATCAGCCCCGCCTGCCAGGCGCTCTGCAGCACCGTCGCGTGCTCGAGCAGCGGGGCGCCGGCGCGCTCGGCGAGGCGTCGCAGATCGCGCTGGGGGAGCCCGCCGCGCTTGAGTACCCCGGGCGGGTCCTCGTCGAAGCTCCGCACGGTGCCCAGCAGCCGCAGCGCCTCGAAGGCGCGCTCGACGGCCTGGGCGGTGCGGGATCCGGGGATCCGCTCGGTGACCTCCGGCCCCTCGGGGGAGGGGCGCTGGGCGGTGTGGCTGCGGCGTACCCGGCCACCGCGCAGTGCGAGGTGCACGGGGCGGGGGATGTGCAGGGACTCCCCGTCGGCCACCACGATCCCGGCCTCGCGCAGGGCTGCGGCGAGCTTTCCGCTGCCGGTCACGGCGGCCGGGCCCCAGGCGAGGGCCTCGAGGGCCGGCCCGAGCCACTCGCGCGCCGCCTCCACGCGCCGGGCGGCCTCCTCGGCGGAGGGATCCTCGGGGGAGGGGGAGGCGAGCCCGGCCGGGGTGCGCATGCCGTCGCGCAGCGGCCGCAGCAGGTGCAGCTCGTCCTCGCCCCACACCACGGCGAGGGTGATCAGCCGCTCGAGCGAGGGGGCGATGGTCGCCGGGTCCGAGGAGACGACCTCGGCGAGCCTTGCGGGGGAGGCGCCGTCCTCGAGCACCGCGAGCGCCTCGACGAGGTGCAGCTCGGGAAGCGTGAGCGCCTCCAGCGCCCGGCGGGCCGAGGTGCTGCCCCCGGCGCGCGCGGCGAGGGGGCCGATCCCGCGGGGCAGGGGCGAGGCGAGATCCGGTCGGGCGACGAGCAGGGCCTCGAGGCGGTCGTCGCCGAACCGTCGCAGGGAGTCCGCGAGGGACCGGATCACAGCGGTCATGATGCGATCCAGCATAGGGTGACAGCGCCGCGCGACGCACCGCCGTGCGCACGCCCCCATAGCCCAATCGGCAGAGGCGGCCGCCTTAAAAGCGGCGCAGTGCGGGTTCGAGTCCCGCTGGGGGCACCTTCTCTCCGCGCCGTCGGACGATGAGGGCTGCGAATCCTGCGCTGAACAGGACCTGCACTCCCACGCAGAGGGCGAAGGCGTGGCCCGGGGCGGCGGGCAAGACCCCGAGGACCAGCCCGAACAGAGGCACGCCGAGTGCGACCCCCACCTGCTGCAGGGTCGAGAACAGACCGCTGGCGACCCCGGAGAGGCCGGCATCGAGGGAGCTCATCACGCTTCCGATGAGAGGCCCGTACATCGCGGCCTGGGCGATGCCGAGCATCGTCAGCAGCAGACAGAGCATGACGAGGGGAGGTTCCTGCGCTCCGGCGTCGATCACGACGGCGATCACGCCCAGCAGGAGCACCTGGACCAGCGCTCCGACGGCCATCGTGCGCCGCGGGGTCATGCGCTCCGGCAGAAGGGGGAGGAGGGCGCTCGAGAGCACGAAGCCTCCGGCGAACGGCATCATGAGTCCCGAGGTGGGCAGGGCGCCGAGATCGAGTCCGGCCTGCAGCGTGGTCGAGAAGTAGTACGTGAAGCCGCCGTAGCCCGCGAAGAAGAGCAGCGTCTGGGCGAGCCCGACCTGCAGCGGGCGCACGCGGAGCGCGGGAAGCGGCACGAGAGCGCGCTGCGGGGTGCGCTGCCGCTGCCACAGCACGAACGCGAGGAACAGCACCGCGGAGAACGCCAGCATGATCACGACCAGGCCCGGACCCGCCATGGAGGAGAGGCCGAGAGGCAGCACCATCGTGATGATCGCCGCTGCGAGGAGAAGGGCTCCCAGAGGATCCGTGACGCCGACGACGCGCGTTCGCGACTCAGGGATGGTCCGGCTCGTCGCCAGCACGATCAGCGCGAGGAGGGCAACTCCCGCGAGGCTCAGCCGTGCGCCGAGACCGAAGGGATCTGCGGTGACGAGCACGCCGGCTCCGATCTGCCCGAGCGCGGTCCCGCCGCCGACGACAGCCGCGTAGGCGCCGGTCCAGCGGGCGCGCGGGCGACCCCGGGTCCAGTGCTGGATCGTCGAGAGGACCTGCGGCAGTGCGAGGCCGCACGCGATGCCTTGAACCACTCGTGCCACCAGCAGGATGCCGACCCCGGGGGCGACAGCGATCAGCAGGGACGCGGGCACCATGGCCGTGAGCGCCAGTCGCAGCACGCGTCGCCGGCCCCAAGCATCGCCGAGTCGCCCTCCCAGGACGAGGGACGCCGCGAACCCGGCGGAGAAGAGGGCGACCACCATCGTGCTCACCGCAGGAGCGAGCGAGAGCTCGGTCCCCAGGGCGGGAAGGGCGAGTGTCGAGGCGCCGAAGACGAGATTGCCGGTGACTCCCGCGGCGAGGAGCGGAATGCCGCCGATACCGAGCCCCGCGGTCGAGGACGGGATCGGCGTCGAGGAGTCGACGGTCGGTGCGGCGGAATCGTGCGCGATCGGAGCTGCCATGCGGCCATGCGACCTCAACGCCATCCAGGTATCCAGATGCTCTTTATCCTGGTACTCATGATGCTCGCCTCCGGTTCGTCGAGGGACCGCACTCCCAATACCGTCACCTCCGCGCGGGCGGAGCTCGGCGCCTTCCTGCGCAGCCGTCGCGAGCGGCTGTCGCCGGAACGGGTCGGGCTTCCGGGCGGGGGACGTCGACGCACGCCGGGACTCCGCCGCGAGGAGGTCGCCATGCTCGCCTCCATCGGCGTGACCTGGTACACCTGGCTCGAGCAGGGCCGGGACATCACGCCGTCGTCGCAGGTGCTCGACGCCCTGGCGCGAGCACTGCTGCTGGATCCGGACGAGAGCGCGCACCTGCACCTTCTCGCCACGGGGTCGATCCCCGGCGAGGCGGGAGATCCGGCCGGGTGCGGCGTCGTCACGGCCGAGCACCTGGACCTCCTGGCCCGCTGGGACGGGATCCCCGCCTGCATCCAGACTGCGAAGTTCGACATCCTCGCCTCGAACGCGACCTACCGCTTCCTGATCGGCGACATCGACGACGGGCCCCTCGAGGACCGCAGCTGTCTGGTGCACGCGTTCCTCGACCCTGCCTGGATCGCGGCCTATGACGACTGGGAAGCGACCACCGGGCGCATGGTAGGGCGGCTGCGCGCAGCGATGCCCGCGCATCTGGACGACCCCGCGTGGACCGGTCTCGTCGACCGCATGCGCGCCGACTCGGAACGGTTCGATAGTCTCTGGCGACGTCACGATCTCACTCGAGAAGGAGTTCACGACCAGCTCTTCCACCTCCCGAGCGTGGGCGATGTGACGGTGCGCTTCACGCGTCTCTGGCTCGACACAGCGGCCAGCGTGCACATGACCGTGCTGACGCCGGTCGGGCCGGAGGACGCCCGACGCCTCGCCGATCTCACCGCACGCACCGCGGACGAGCCGCGGGTCACGGTGCGTCCTGCCCTTTCGCGACGACTGGAGGACGAGGCTGCGTGACCGCATCGTGCCATGGCGCACCCTGGTTCCCGGCGGAGCCGCCGCGAGTGTTTGACTCACACTGTGGACCTGGAGCACTGCGGACCTGACGACCTCGAGGAGCTCAGCGCGTTCCTCTGCGAGGTCGACCTCACCCTGAGCGGCCTGGACGCGCGCGGCGTGAGGCTGTGGATCGAGCGCGATGAGCACGGCGCGATCATCGGCAGCGCCGGATACGAGATCAGCGCCGACGGCCGCCATGCGCTGATCCGGAGCGTGGCCGTCGGCCCGATGCGCCGGGAGAGGGGGCGCGGCACTGCTCTGGCGCGCTTCTCGCTCGACCGCGCGGCCGAGGAGGGCGCGAGCACGGCGTGGCTGTTCAGCCGCCGCTCCGGACCGTTCTGGCAGGCGCTGGGGTTCGCGCCGGCCGATCGCGAGGAGCTGGCCGCGGCGCTCGCCGGCACCCATCAGGTGCGGCTGTTCCGGCAGACGGGGCAGCTGGACCGCGAGGTCGCCTGGTCCCGCTCTCTCACCGCCCCTCGAGCGCATCCGGCGAAGGCGTCGGAATCCGGCTGACGAGCGACCCCGGCGACGGCGGGCTCGTGACGGCGGAGGATCGGCCACAATGGAGGCCATGACCTCCTCCGACTCCGACCCCCAGCTCACCGCTCGCCTCGACGAGGTGCTCGGACGGATCGACGCGGCCGCGGCCCGCACCGGGCGCGATGGCGCGGAGATCACGCTGCTGCTGGCCACCAAGACCCGCACCCCCGCGCAGATCGCGGAGATGATCGCGCTGCTGCGCGATCGGGGCCGACGGATCGCGGTGGGGGAGAACCGCGCCCAGGAGATCGCCAAGCACGAGGACCCGCTGCTCGCGGAGAACGGCGTGCCGAGGCACTTCATCGGCCGCCTCCAGACCAACAAGGCCCGCGACGTGATCGCCTTCGCCGAGCTTGTGCACAGCGTGGACCGCGACGACATCGCCGACGCCCTCGAGCGCAGGGCCGAGCTCGCCGGCCTCCGCCGTGACGTGCTGGTCCAGGTCAACACCTCCGGCGAGGAGTCCAAGGGCGGCTACGCCCCGACCCTCGAGGCGCTCGCCCCGATCGTGGAGCGCCTGCGCGCCAGCGAGCAGCTGCGCCCCGTCGGCCTGATGACCATTGGGGCGAACACCAGCGACGAGCCTGCGGTGCGGGCCTCGCTGCGCTCCCTGCGCGAGCTGCGGGACGCCGTGCGCACCCGCCTCGACGCACCGGAGCTCACCGAGCTGTCGATGGGGATGAGCGGCGACCTCGAGATCGCGGTCGAGGAGGGCGCCACGATCGTGCGGGTCGGCTCGGCGCTGTTCGGTCCCCGCGACTGACCCCGTCCCGCCTCAGCCGCGGTCCTCGGGGCCGACGAGCACCTGCGGCAGCCCGTACTCGTGCTCGAGCACCTCGCAGGCCGCGCCCACGGCGATCAGGTCCGTGCCGCGGGTGGAGAGCATGACCTCCACGTGCACCCACGGATCGTCGCTGAGGCCCGCGGTCAGCGCCTCGCGGATCGCGTCCATCGAGGCGGCGTGCTGCTCGTGCACGGTGCGCCCGCCGAGCACCACGCGGTCCACGTCCACCAGGCGCACCAGGTTCACCACCACCTCGGCGAGGATGCGGGCGGCGAGCTCGACCTCCCCGCGGTCCAGGGCGGCCCGGTACTCGGTCTGCGCGCAGCCGCGGCGACCGCAGGGGCAGGGGGTGCCGTCGATCCGCACCACCGTGTGCCCGATCTCGCCGGCGTGGGAATGGGCGCCGCGCACGATCTGGTCGTCCAGGCACAGCCCCGCGCCGAGCCCGTCCTCGACCAGCAGCAGGGCGGCGTTGCGCAGCAGCCCCGGTTGCGACCACGCCTCACCCACCAGCGCCGCGCGCGAGTCGTGGTCCAGCAGCACGGGCATCCCGAGCTCGGCGGCCAGCAGCCGCCGGATCGGCGTGTCCCGCCACGGATCGGGATCCGAGGTGCCGCGGTAGACGCCCTCCTCCCCGTCGACCGGGCCGGGCATCCCGACGCCGACGCCGAGGAGCGTCCCGGTGCCGACGTCCCGGAGCGCCCGCGCCTCGCTCGCCAGGGTCCCGATCAGCTCCGGGACCGGCTGGAGCCGGCCGATCTCGAGCTCGCGCCGCTCGAGGATCTCCCCGGTGAGGTCGACGACCACGGAGTGCAGGCGGGAGCGGGTCAGGTGCAGGCCGATCGCGCGCCGGGAGCCGGGCACGATCCGGTACAGGGTGGTGGGCTTTCCGGGGCCCGCGCCGACGGTGCCGGCCTCCTCGACCAGCCCCCGTTCGGTCAGCCGGCCCAGGATCTTGGAGATCGCCTGCGGGGTGACCTGGAGCTCCTGGGCGAGGGCGGAGCGCGAGACCGGATCGCCGCGGCGCGCGACCGCGAGGACGGCGGCGTCGTGCGCGCCCGCCATGCGATCGAGCGGAGTGGTCGGTCTCACGCTCCCATCCTCGCACGTCGCGTCCTCGTGACCAGCGGGTAGCCGGTCGCGTCGGCTGCGCCGCGAGGACGTGATCCGTCCGATGCACGCAACCCTCTTGACGTAACGCAACAGCGTTTGCTTACTCTTGTGCCCCGGGTCGATGGAGCCCGCCCCGCCCACCCGCTCCCGACACCGGAGGCCCCGTCATGACCCTCCTCGACACCCCTCGCCCCGCCGCCTCCGAGCTCAGCCCCACCCGCGTCCGTCTCGCCCTGCTCGCGATCGCGCTGGGCGGCTTCGGCATCGGCGGCTCCGAGTTCGTCTCCATGGGCCTGCTGCCCGGCATCGCCGACGGCCTGCTGCCGGAGCTCATGGCCTCCGACCCAGAGTCCGGCATCGCCCGCGCCGGGATCGCCATCACCGCCTACGCCCTCGGTGTGGTCGTCGGCGCGCCCGCCCTCGCCCTGCTCTCGGTGCGCTGGAGCCGCACCACGATGATCATGGTGCTCGCCGTCGCGCTCGCCGCCGGCACGCTGCTGTCCGGGCTGATGCCCACCTTCGAGCTCACCGTGCTCGCCCGCTTCCTGGCCGGCATCCCGCACGGCGCCTACTTCGGCGTCGCCTCGCTGCTGGCCGCCTCCCTGATGGGCCCCGGCAGCCAGGGCAAGGGCACCGCGCTCGCCCTCTCGGGCCTCACGGTCGCGAACCTCATCGGCGTCCCGATCCTCACCGCCATCGGCCAGAGCGCCGGCTGGCGCGCCGTGTACCTGCTGCTGGCCTGCGTGTTCGTCGCGACGTTCCTCGCCCTCTATCTCACCGTCCCGCACCAGGAGAAGGCGATCGGCCGCCGCATGGTCGACGAGCTCGTGGCCCTGAAGCGCCTCCAGCTGTGGATCGTCATCGGCATCGCCGCGGTCGGCTTCTCCGGCGCCTTCGCGGTGTTCAGCTACGTCGCCGACATCACCACCCAGGTCACCGGCGCTCCCGCGAGCTCCGTGCCGTGGGTGCTCGCCGCCGCCGGCCTCGGCATGACCATCGGCAACATCGTCGGCGGCGTGACCACCGACCGCTCCCTGAAGGGCACCCTGCTCATCGGCTTCCCGCTGTACATCACGGCGCTCGTGGTGCTCTTCGCCGTCGCCCACACCTCGCTGACCGCCCTGATCATCGCGTTCTTCGCCGCGAACCTCGTCAACTCCTCGCTGAGCCCCGCGATGCAGACCTGGATGATCCGCATCGCCCATCGCTCCGAGCTGCTGGGCGCCTCGATGAACCAGGCCGCCTTCAACGTCGCCAACGCGCTCGGCGCCACCCTGGGCGGCGCCGTGATCGCGGCGGGCTTCGGCTACGAGGCGCCGATGGTGGTCGCGATCGTGCTGGCGAGCACCGGCTTCGCCATGGTCGTGGCGACGCTCCTCGCGCTGCGGGTCCGCTCGCGCCGCACCCTCCAGGTGCTCAGCGATCACGAGGAGACCATCACCGGCTCGATCCCGGTCGTCACCCCCGTCGGGGTCTGAGCCCCGTCGCCGCACTCCCCGGCGTGCGGGAGCGGCCCGGCCCGGTGCGCGACACAGTCGTTCACCGGGCCGGACCGCATCCGGGACAGGGTCCTACAGTGGCGGCGCCGGACGCCATGACCGCGCCGGATGTCGAGGAACGAGGAGACGCCGTGCAGATCCAGACCGCCGCCGTGCACACCCTGCGGGACTTCGAGCACGGGGCCGTCGTCCCGCCGGTGCATCTGGCCTCCACCTTCGCGCTGGACCCCGCCTCCGAGGACGGCGACTACGCCTACCAGCGGGGCTCCAACCCCACCCGGGCCCAGCTCGAGCAGGTGCTCGCGGCGCTGGACGGAGCCCGCCACGGCTTCGCCTTCGCCTCCGGCATGGCCGCGACCGCCGCGGCGCTGTCGAGCCTCGCCGCGGGCGACGAGGTCATCCTGCCCGCCAGCGTCTACGGAGGCACCTACCGCCTCGTCGACCTGGTGCTGCCGGACCGCGGGATCACCGGACGCTTCGTCGCCGACCTCGGCGAGCTCACCGAGGAGGACTTCACCCCCGCCACGCGCGCCGTCTTCGTCGAGACCCCCGCGAACCCGACCCTGCGCATCACCGACCTGCGCCGTGTCGTCGAGCTCGCCCACCGTCACGACGCGCTCGTGATCGTGGACAACACCTTCATGACCCCGGTGCTGCAGAAGCCGCTCGCACTCGGCGTCGACATCGTCGTGCAGTCCGCGACCAAGTACCTCGCGGGCCACTCCGACCTCCTCGCCGGCGCCGTCACCACCGACGACGACGAGCTCGCCGCGGCACTCGCCCTCGCCCAGAAGGCTCAGGGCGGCGTGCTCGGCCCCCAGGACTCCTTCCGCCTGATCCAGTCGATCAAGACCCTCCCGCTGCGCCTCGAGCGGCAGCAGGAGAACGCCGCGGCGATCGCGGAGCACCTCGACGCCCACGAGCGCATCGCCCGGGTCTGGTACCCCGGCTCCCACAGCGAGGCGGAGGCGCGCATCCACGACTCCCAGGCCACGGGACGCGGCGCGGTGCTCTCCTTCGAGCTCGCCGAGGGCCTGGATCGCATCGCCTTCCTGCGCGCGCTGCGCTACCCGGCCTACGCGGTGAGCCTCGGCGGGGTCGAGTCCCTGATCTGCCGGCCCGCGACCATGACCCACGAGGCCATGACGCCGCAGGCGCAGGCCGAGGCGGGGATCAGCGCCGAGATGCTGCGCCTCAGCGTCGGCATCGAGGACCTCGCCGACCTGCTCGAGGACCTCGACCAGGCGCTCGCGGCCGCCGGCTGATCCTGCGCCACCGCCACCGCCACCGCCACCGCCACCGCCACCGCCACCGCCACCGCCACCGCCTCGCGCCGCTCCGGCCGTCGCGCCGACGGTCACGCTTCGCTCACGGCGGAGGGCATGCCCAGGCATATCTCGGGAACGGCCGATAGGCTGGCCCGGTCGGTCCGGTGGACCCAGTCGGACTCCGCCGTCGACCCCCGTACTTTCCCAGGTGAGGAGTCACATGGCACGCCACAACATCGTGTTCGGCCGTGACCAGGCAGTGCAGCAGGGCGGCAACGCGTACAGCGGCCCCCGCTTCGGCCAGGCCGCGCAGTCCGGACCCACCCAGACCACCCAGTGGTCCTCCGGCTTCGACCAGCAGGGCGGCGACCAGCTCGAGGCGATGTACGCCCGGCCGTCCGCCACCGGTCACGACACCGGCCGGATGACCATGCGCGATGCGCTCAACGCCATCACCGCCACCCTCGGCGTGATCATCGTGGTCGGCTTCGCCGTCGCGATGACGCCGCTGGCCCTCGGCCTCGTCGCCGGGGAGGCCGGGACGCAGGCGGGCCTCGCGCTCGCCGGCGTCGCGACCCTCGTCGGCGTGATCGGCGGGCTCGTCGCCTCCCTGGTCAATATCTTCAAGAAGCAGCCCTCCGCGATCGCGGTGCTCGTCTACGCCGTGTTCGAGGGCCTGTTCCTCGGCGGCATCAGCGGGACGATGGAGTACATCTACCCCGGCATCGCGCTGCAGGCCGTGATCGGCACCCTCGCCGTGGCCGGCACCGTGCTGGTGCTCTTCCGACTCGGGATCCTGCGCACCTCCCCGGCGCTGACCAAGATCTTCATGGTCGCGATGGTCGCGTACCTGCTGTTCGGGATCGTGAACATCGGCTACCTGCTGATCTCCGGGCAGAGCCTGCGCGACGGCGTGATCGGCCTGATCATCGGCGGCCTCGCCGTGGTGATGGCCTCCTACTCGCTCGTGATGGACTTCGAGGACGTCCAGCGCTCGGCCGAGGCGGGCATGCCGCGGAAGTACGCCTGGCGACTCGGCTTCGGCATCGCCGTGACCATGGTGTGGCTGTACGTCGAGGTGCTGCGGATCCTGATGATCCTGCGCGGCAGCGACTGACGTCACCGCGCGACGCCGCCGGCGTCGCACTCCGTATGCTGAACGGCGGGTCCCCTCGGGGACCCGCCGTTCCGCCTTCCGGGCCCCCGACGACGCAGGAGGAGACCGCCCATGGGACCGTGGCAGTGGGTGCTCGAGCACTGGGCACTGGTGTGGACCTATCTCTATGTCGGCATCGATGTCGTCCTGCGGCTCATCGGCCTCGTCGTCGTTCCCCGCAACCGTCGGCCCGGCTCGGCGCTCGCCTGGCTGCTGGCGATCATGGTGCTGCCGATCGTCGGCTTCCCGCTGTTCCTGCTGCTGGGCCGCTCCCAGCTCCCGAAGCGTCGGCTCGCGAAGCAGAAGGCGGTGAACCGGCTGCTGCGGGTGCGGGCCCACGAGATCCCCGACAGCGATCTCGACGAGGACGCGCCCAGCTGGCTGCAGTCCGCCGTGCAGCTGAACCGCGAGCTCGGCGCCTTCCCGCTGACCGGCAACAACTCCGCCGAGCTCGAGATCGACTACGAGACCTCGATCGCGCGGATGGCGGAGGACATCCGTACGGCGCGCGAGAACGTGCACGTGCTCTTCTACATCATGGGCCTCGACGACGTCACCGAGGACTTCTTCGAGGCGCTCGCGGAGCGGGCCGACGCCGGTGTCACGGTGCGGGTGCTCTACGACCACTGGGGTGCGGTCAGCCACCGCGCCGTGTACCGCGCGATGCGTGAGAAGCTCGACGCCCACGGCATCCAGCACGCCCCCATGATGCCGATCCGCCTGTTCCGCGACGGCGCCTTCCAGCGCCCGGACCTGCGCAACCACCGCAAGATGGTGATCGTCGACGGCGAGATCGGCTGGATGGGCAGCCAGAACCTCATCGCCGCCCACTACGACAAGCCGGCGAACATCCGCCGCGGCCTGCACTGGCAGGAGACGATGGCCCGCTTCCGCGGCCCGATCGTCTCCGAGCTGAACCTGCTTTTCGCCTCCGACTGGTACTACGAGTCCGACGAGATGCTGCCCGAGGAGACGCTGGTGAGGCCCTCGCCGGACACCTCCGGCACCTACGAGTGCCAGCTCGTCCCCAGCGGCCCCGGCTTCGTCGAGGAGAACAACCTGCTGCTGTTCAACCAGCTGTTCTACTCGGCGACCCGGCGCATCGTCGCAGTCTCCCCCTACTTCGTGCCCGACGAGTCGATGCTCTCCGCCCTCATCACCGCGGCGCGGCGCGGGGTCGAGGTGGAGCTGTTCGTCTCCGAGATCGGCGACCAGTTCCTCGTCTTCCACGCCCAGCGCTCCTACTACTCGACGCTGCTGGAGGCGGGGGTGAAGATCTGGCTCTACCGCGCCCCGACGATCCTGCACGCCAAGCACGTCACGATCGACGACTCGGTCAGCGTCATCGGCTCCTCGAACATGGACCAGCGCTCGTTCCTGCTGCAGATGGAGTGCTCGCTGATGGTGGGAGGCACCGACTTCATGGAGAAGATGCGCGAGGTGGAGGACACCTACCGCTCCCGCAGCCGCGAGCTCACGCGCGAGGAGTGGGAGGGTCGTCCCCGGGCGAAGCAGGTCATCGACAACCTGTGCCGGCTCGCCTCCTCGGTGGTCTGACCCGGCCGCTCAGGCGATCCCGGTGAGGGACTCGAGCGCCTCCGCCGAGGCCTCCTCGTGCTCGGTGACCCCGACGGCGATCTCCTGCACGAAGGCGCTGGGACCCTCCGGGGTCTCCAGCACGGTGACCGACAGGCTCGTGGCATCGGTGAGCTCGAGGTTGCTCTTGGCGAAGTTCACGGTCGCGGTGGTGCGATAGCCGGGCATGCCCGCGACGGTCACCGGGGAGGTGACCTCGTCGTCCAGGCTGCGACCCTCGGTGTCCCCCCAGATGCTCGCGCTGAAGTAGCACGAGACGATCTTCTGGGAGGCGACCTCCGCGCCCGGGTACTCGACGCCGGGCTGCCACTCGACGGCGCCGACGAACAGACCTGAGTACCAGCCCTCCTCGACCTGGGCGTACGCCCCCTGGGTGTCGTTCATGAAGGCGGCGCCGCGCGGGGTCTGGCGCTCGTCGAAGGCGCCGGGCGGGATGAACTGGAGCCCGCCGCCGCGCAGCTTCCCGGAGGGGTTCTGCGAGCTGCGCTCGACCGGATCCGGCGTCCAGCAGCGCTGCTCCTCGACGTCCGTGGGGGTCTCCGAGGCGCTCTCGGAGGCGCTCGAGGACTCGGTCGCGGTGGTGGTCGCCGCCCCCGGGTCCGGGTCGCCGCCGCCGCGCAGCACGAGGTACCCGATCGTGCCGCCCACGATCAGCAGGAACACGGCGGCGAAGGCTATGCCGCCGACGAGCAGGGACGCGGTGCGCCCGCCGCCCCCGCCGGGGGTCGAGGACTGGGTGGTGGTGTACTGCGGTCCGGTGTGCACGGCTGCTCCTGCGTGGGGATCGTGGCGCGGGGCGTCACTCGACGACGTCGAGGCTCGCGATGATGTCCTCGAGGTTCTGGACATGCTCGGGCTGGTCCGCGGCGACGTCGCTGGCGAGGGCGCTGGGCCCCTCCGGCGTGTCGACGACGATCGCGGTGACGACGGAGGCGCTGGAGGTCTTCAGCACCTCCGGGTCCTCGAAGTGATAGGTGGCCTGGACGATCCAGGCGGCGGTGCCGTCCACCGTCATCGCCTCGGAGCGGTAGTCGGTCACCTCCGGGTGCTCGCCGAAGTGGGAGACGACCCCGGCGGTGGTCGCGTAGCACTGGAAGATCGCGACCGAGGAGGCCTCGAGGCCGGGATAGCCGCCCTCCTCCTCCGGGAAGGAGACGCGGCCGAGGTTCACGACGCTGAACCAGTTGCCCTCGACCCGTCGGCCGTCGGCCGCGATCTCGGTGAGATAGGGCAGGGAGTGGACGGCCCAGCCGTCGTCCCAGCCCTCGGGGCTCGTGTACTCGAGACCGCCGCCGCGCACCTTCCCGGACGCCGACGGCTGCGCGGGCTCGGAGTTCGGCGGGACCGTGCACTCGGTGGTGGGGGCCTGGGTGAAGATCGGCGGGGGCGGCGCGATGTCGGGGTCCTCGGGGTCCGGGACGTACTCGGACTGGCCCTCGGCGCTGCGGGTCCCGGTCGAGTAGGCCTCGGGGTCCGGGTCCTCGAGGATGGAGCGGAACACCGTCTGGGACAGGACCAGGGCGAGCACGACGAGGATGACGACGGTCCCGCCGATCACCGCGATCATCGTGGTGCGGGTGCGGCGGCGGGCGCTCTCGCTCGGCTCGCCGAGGGTGGCGGGGCCGTGGTCGCGGGCGAGGTCGGGAAGGCCCGCCGAGGAGGTCGAGGAGGTGAAGTCGGGCAGGCTCTCGCCCTCCGTCCCGTCCTCGCGGTGCGGCTCCTGCGCCATCGGCACCTCCCCTTGTCCCCGTGATCCGTCCCCCGGCGGCCGCGCGGCCCCGGCCGGGGCGGTGCTCGTCCCGTCGGGGGTGATTCTTCCATGCACGGGCCACCCTGCCGGGCACCAGGATAGAGATGCCAGGCACGGTTGGTACTCTCCGCTCACGGCCCGCCCGGGACCCGCCCCGCACATCGGATGGAGATCGCATGCGACCGCCCCTCGTCCTGACCATCGCCGGTTCGGAGGCCGACGGAGCCGCCGGCGTCCAGGCCGATCTGAAGACCTTCACGGCGCTGGGCTCCTACGGCGCGAGCGCCGTGACGATGATCGTCTCGGTGAACCCGCAGGGAGTGCGGGGCGTGCACCCGCTGCCGCCCGAGGTGGTGCGCTCGCAGATCGACGCCGTCGCCGAGGAGCTGATGCTGGACGGGACGAAGATCGGCTCGCTGGGCAGCGCGGCCGTGGTCGCCGAGGTGGTCGCAGCGCTGCGTGCGCATCGTGACCGCTTCGGGACGGTGGTGCTGGATCCGGTGATGGTCAGCGCCGACGGCACGGCGATGATCTCGGCGGAGGGTGCCGCGGCGATCGAGCGGGATCTCCTGCCGCTCGTGGACGTGCTGGTGCTGAGCATGGCGGAGGCCGCGCACCTGCTGCGGCGCGCGGTGGCGACCTCGATCGAGGAGATGCGCGAGCAGGCCCTGGCCCTGGCGGCGAAGGGCCCCGGCTCGGTGCTGATCACCGGCGCGGCGCTGCCTGGCGAGGACGTGGTGGACGTGCTGGTCCATCCCGGCGGCACGGACCTGCTGCGCGCCCGCCGGGTGAGCGGGCGCTCGGTGCGCGGGGCGGGCACGACCCTGTCGGCGGCGATCACGGCGCAGCTCGCGCGGATCGCGGAGTTCGAGCGGGCCGGCGAGCTCGAGGAGATCGGCGAGGCGGGGACCTCCGACGACGTGCCCACGATCGTCGCCTCCGCGCGGGAGTTCGTCGCGAGCGCGACGGAGAACGCCGAGGACTGGCACCTGGGCCGCGGCCGCGGCGGCCACGGGCCGCTGAACCACCTCATCACGCTGGACAAGTAGCAGCTCCGGGCGTCGTGCCGGCAGGGCCCCTGCCCGAGCTACCCCTCCAGCAGCCCGAGGGACTCCTTGAGGGCGAGCATCCGCCCGGCGGACTCCCGCACCCGTCGCTCCTGCTCCTCGCCCCGTCCGGCCCACTCCTCGATCGCGTCGACGAGCTGCCCGGTCAGGGTGGGATCGGCGGTCAGCACCGCGTCGCCGCCGGCCTCGAGCAGCCGCGTGGCCCGCTCGGGCACGGACACGTCGGCGACCGCCTTCGCGGCGCCGATGTCGTCGGTGACCACGAGGCCCTCGAAGCCCAGCCCGCCGCGCAGCAGCTCCTCGATCGCGGCGGAGGAGAACATCGCGGGGACGTCGGGCTCGATCCGCGGGTAGATCGCGGAGGACATCATCACCAGCTGCGCCCCGGCGTCGATCCCGGCGCGGAAGGAGTCGAGGAAGGGATCGTCCGGGCCCGTGGTCGGATCCTCGATCCCCTCGGCGGAGAAGTCGGTGTTCTCGGCGACCCGGCCGAGGCCGGGGAAGTGCTTCAGCGTGGCGCCGATGCCCTGGGCGTCGAGCGCCTCCACCGCGGCGGCCACGCACTCGGCGACCTGCTCGGGGTCGGTGCCGAAGCCGCGGTCCAGGCCCCCGACGGGCGCGTTCGCGTCGCCGAGGTCGGGGTCGACGACGTCGGCGACGGGGGAGAGGGCGAGCTGGAGCCCGCGCGCGGCGAGGTCCTCGCCGATGCTCGTGTACGCCTCGGCGACGGCGTCGGGGCCCTGGGCGCCGAGCTCCTCGGCCGAGGCCGTGCTGCGCGCGGCGTCGCCGCGCAGCATCCGCACCTGCCCGCCCTCCTGGTCGACGGCCAGCAGCGGGGGCAGCGCGGCGGAGGACAGCTCGCGGGCCGTGCGCGCGGCCTGCTCGACCTGCTCGGCGCTCTCCCACACCTGCAGCAGGAAGATCCCGCCGGCGTGATGCTCCTGGAGCACCTCGGGCGGGATCTCGGCGCCGGCGGCGATGCCGACGAGCACGAGCTGCCCGGCGATCTCGCGCGGGGTGAGCCCCTCGAGCAGGCGCTCGGCCGCGCTCGGCGGGGCGGTGGTCCCCGTGCTCCCGCCGTCCGACGGCTCCGTGGGCTCGCCCGCCGAGGTCCCGCCGCCGTCGCTGGAGCCCTCGCCCGTCCCGTCGGCGGGATCGGAGGGCTCCTGCGGGGTGCAGGCGGCGAGCGCGGCGGCGGGGGCCAGGGCGAGCAGATGACGTCGGCGCATCCCGCCAGTGTTCCACGGCGGAGGCGGTGCGGGCGGAGCGCCCTCCGGGGGCCCGGGGCACCCGTATCGTGTCCCTCATGAGCGCCGAGATCCTCCCGCAGGACCATCCGCACGCTGCACGCCTCGAGAAGGGGACGGGCACCTCGCTGGAGACGTGGGCGCGGCGGCTCGACGAGGCCGGGGCGCGCGAGCTCGACCACACCGCCATCGCCCGTCTGCTCGTGGAGCGCTGGGAGGTCGAGGACTGGTGGGCGCAGGGCGTCACCGTCGCCTACGAGCAGCTGATCGGGAGGAGGGGCGTGGGGCAGAGCTGCGACGGGGACTTCTCCGCCTCCGCCTCCCGCACCGTCGAGGGCGAGCCGGGCGAGGTCCGCGAGCGCTGGGACGCGTTCATGACCGAGGACCGTCGCGAGGAGCTCGGCCTCGAGGAGCCCGCGCTCAGCGACACCCCGACGTGGCGCTACTGGCGCGCCGCCGTCTCCGACGGCTCGCGCGTCTCGGTGAACATCACCGCCAAGGACCCCGGCCGCAGCACCCTGGGCATCGAGCACAAGGGCCTCGAGAGCGCCGAGGGCCGCGCGGCCTGGAAGGATGCCTGGAAGCAGGTCCTCGGGGAGTTCACCGCCGGGCCCGCCACGACCACCCGGACCACGACGACGGAGACCACGCGATGACCGATACCACGAGGCGGACCGCGACCGCCCCGCAGCTGCCCGCCGCCGACGGGAGCACCGACCCGCACGCCTGGCTCGAGGAGGTCACCGGCGCCGAGGCGCTGGACTGGGTGCGCGAGCGCAACGCCCGGGCGGAGTCCGAGATCGACGGCATCGCCGATCCCGCCGCCCCGGACGGTCCGCCGCTCGCCGAGACCCTGCAGGCGCAGATCCGCGAGATCCTCGACGCGAAGGACCGCATCCCCGGGGTGACCAAGCGCGGCGAGCACCTCTACAACTTCTGGACCGACGCCGAGCACGAGCGCGGGCTCTGGCGCCGCACCACGATGGCCTCGTACCGCACCGACGAGCCCGAGTGGGAGATCCTCCTGGATGTCGACGCGCTGAACGAGGCCGAGGACGAGGACTGGGTGTGGCACGGCGCGCGCCTGCTGCGCCCCGTCGGCGCCGCCGACGGCGAGCCCTACCGCCGCGCCCTGGTCGATCTCTCCCACGGCGGCTCCGACGCGGACGTCACGCGCGAGTTCGACCTCGAGACCCTCTCCTTCGTGCCCGGCTCCGAGGGCGGCTTCGAGCGCCCCGAGGCGAAGGGCTCCCTGTCCTGGATCGACGAGGACACGGTGTGGGCCTGCACCGACTTCGGCGAGGACACCATGACCACCTCCGGCTACGCCCGCCAGGCCCGGATCTGGCGACGCGGCACGCCCCTGGCCGAGGCGGAGCTCGTCCACGAGATCCCCGCCGCGGACATGGCGGTCTTCGCCGCGCACGACCACACCCCCGGCTGGGAGCGGGACTGGGTCGTCGAGGCGCACGCCTTCTACGACCAGACCGTGCATGTCGTGGACCGCTCCACGACCCCGCCGACGCTGACGACCGTCGAGGTGCCCCGCGACCTGGAGGCGAGCGCGCACCGCGACCTGGGGATCTTCAGCCCCCGCAGCGACTGGCAGGTGGGGGAGGACGTCTACCCGGCAGGTTCCCTGGTCGTCGGCGACTTCGCCCGCTTCCAGGAGGGTGATCCGGAGCTGCACATGCTCTTCGAGCCGACCGCCTCCACCTCGCTCGCGGACATGACCATCACCCGCAGCGCCGTGGTGCTCTCGATCCTGGAGGATGTCGTCCACCGCCTCGAGGTCCACACCCGCGACGAGCACGGCCGGTGGGTGCGCCGCGAGCTCTACCCGGAGCTGCGCGGCTCGATCGGCGTGGCCGCGGTCGACGCCGACGAGAACGACGAGATCTGGGTGACGGTCACCGACTTCATCGAGCCGACCACGCTGCTGATCGGCGACCTCGCCGAGGTCGCCGGCGGCGGGGAGCCGTCGGAGCTCGAGCTCGTCAAGTCCGCCCCTGCCCGCTTCGACGAGGACGGCCTCGAGGTCACCCAGCACTTCACCAGCAGCGATGACGGCACCCGGATCCCGTACTTCGAGATCTCGCAGAAGAGGGAGGACGCGGCAGCGACTTCTCCGCGCCCCACGCTGCTGTACGGCTACGGCGGCTTCGAGATCTCCCTGACCCCCGCCTACCTCGGGGCGATCGGGAAGGCCTGGCTCGAGCGGGGCGGCACCTACGTGCTCGCGAACATCCGCGGCGGCGGGGAGTACGGCCCCGCCTGGCACCAGGCCGCGCTGAAGGAGAACCGCCACCGCGCCTACGAGGACTTCTCCTCGGTCGCGCGGGACCTCGTCGAGCGCGGCGTCACCGACCGGGAGCACCTCGCGGTGCGCGGCGGCTCCAACGGCGGGCTGCTCACCGGGAACATGCTCGCCCAGTACCCGGAGCTGTTCGGCGCGGTGATCATCCAGGTGCCGCTGCTGGACATGAAGCGCTACAGCCACCTGCTGGCCGGGGCGTCGTGGATGGCGGAGTACGGCGACCCGGACTCCGAGGACTGGGAGTTCGTGCGCACCTTCAGCCCGTACCACCTGCTCTCCGAGGAGAAGGCGCAGCAGTACCCGCCCACCTTCGTGCTCACCTCCACCCGGGACGACAGGGTCCACCCCGGGCACGCCCGCAAGTTCACCGCCGCGCTCGAGTCCCTCGGCGCGGACGTGCGCTCCTGGGAGAACATCGAGGGAGGCCACGGCGGCGCGGCCACGAACGAGCAGGCCGCGCGGATGAACGCGCTGCTCTACACCTTCCTGTGGGACACGATCGGCGGCGACTCGTGACCGCCGGCCCCGGGGCGCCCGGTCGCCCGCGCGCACGATGAGCCCCGACCCGAGCTCCTCCCGCCTCCCCACCGGGGCGATCCCCGTGCTGTCCGCGAGGCCGCGGCTCGCCCCCTGGGCGCGGCCGACGGAGATCATCGAGCGCGCCACGCAGGACGAGCTGCTGCAGATCCGCAACGACCTCATGACCGTCTACCGCGAGGTGGACGATCAGCGGGCGGAGCTGTTCCCGCTGCGCTACGCTCGTGCGACCCCGAGGCGCCTGCGCCGGGTGAAGGCCTCGGCCGGGACGGCGCCGGCCCCGAGCAGCATCCCCGAGGTGCCGGTGCTGATCCTGCCCGACGGTCCCGAGCGCGCCTCGGTGCTGCCCTACGACGTGCTGCGTCGCAGCCTCGCGGCCCGCGGCGTGGACGTGCTCATGGTGGAGCACCGCGGAGTGGGCTTCTCCCGCCTGGACGCACGGGGCGAGGACCTGCCCGCCGAGGCGATCACGCTGCGTGAGGTGATCGGCGACGTGATCGCCGTGCTCGACCACGCGCGCGTCGAGCGGGCGGCGGTCGTCGGCACCGGCTACGGCGCCCAGCTCGCCCAGATCCTCGCCGTGCTGCACCCGGAGCGGGTGCACTCCCTCGTGCTGGACTCCCCGCGCACCGCCGCGTCCGACGAGCTGATCGCCCAGCACCGGCTGCGGGAGCTGTACTGGGACGGCACGGAGCCGAGGACCTCCAGCACCGCGGCGGTGCTGCGCCGTCTCGCGCAGGAGGGCAGGGTCGACGCCTCCCGCGCCGGGCCCGTGGTCCTCGCCGTCCACGAGCACGGCGGACCGGCCGCGGTGCGGGACCTGGTGGACCTGCTCGCCGTCGGACGCGGCTCCCTGACCTGGACGAGCGTGCGTCAGGTGCTGAACCGGGCGTGGCTCGAGTCGACGCCCTTCGTGGTCGAGCACGATCTCGTCGCCCGCCTCGCGCACACCGAGCTCGGCATCGGCGCGCACGCGGACGGCGGACCGCTGGACCCGCTGCTGCTCACCTCGGAGGAGGCGCGGGCCGTGCCCGACTTCGCCGGGGAGGCGCTGGACCTGCATGCACTGGCCCCCTCGATCGCGGCGCCGACGCTCGTGCTCTCCGGGACCAAGGACATCGTCACTCCGCCCCGGATCGCCCGGGACCTGGTCTCGCGGATCCCGGGCGCCCGCCTGCTCACGATCCGCGGCGCGGGCCACTCCCTCCTCGACACCCGCAGCCGGATCCTGCAGATCGCCGCCCGCTGGAGCGCCTGCGGAGCCGGCCATCTGCTGCCCGAGCACGCCGAGGAGCTCGCGGCCCTGCCCGTCTCCGCGACCGACAAGGCCCTCTCGCGCGGTCTGCAGATCGCGCTCGCCGCGGAGCGCTACTCGCCCTGGCGCCTGCGCCTGGAGTCCGCGCGGGCGGAGCGCGAGCGCCTCCAGCTCGAGGCCCTGGCCGCCCCGCGCGGACGCCGCGCGCGTCGGGCCGGACCGGGCCGGGAGGACCCCGCCTGAGTCGGCCCAGTCCCCTGAGCCGTCCTCGCCGTCAGCCCCGGCACGCGACCGCGAAGCCGCCCTCGTCGTACACCGTCCGGTAGGAGGCGCCCCATTCCTGCCCGGCCCACTGGGCGAGGTCGTCGGGCGGCATGCCGTTCCAGGAGAAGGCGTACCAGTCCCCGAGCACGCAGTCCGGCACGCGCTCGTTGGGCCCGTGCAGCCACTGCACGTCGTGGTCGGGCACGGCCTGGGCCATGAGGGTGATGTCCACGGCGAGCACCGCGTCGTCCGGCACGGCCTCGAGGGCGCCGGCCGCGGGCTCGGCCCGCCACGTCGGCTCCCACGCCTGCGGCCGCACCACGTCCAGCACCGGCATCTGCGGCCCGAGCACGAGGGTGACCGCCGCGCACAGCCCGAGAGCGGCCGTGCGCACAGGGCGGGCGGGCCGCGGACGATCGGTGCGCAGCCAGGCCGTCGCCCGGCCGGTGCGGCGGTCGCCGAGGGCGTCCAGCAGCGCCGCGACGGCGATCGGCATGAGCACCGCGTCGTAGTGCCAGCCCCAGTCCCAGTAGAACTCGACGGTGCCGGTGAACCGCCAGGCGAGCGTCGGCACGATCAGCCAGATCAGCGGGGAGCGCGCGCCGATCCCTCCCGCGAGGGCCAGCAGCATCGCCGTGGTCAGCCACTTCGCGGGCGGCCACAGCACGTCCAGGGGGGATCCAAGGTTGTCGGTGTAGTCGTACTGCCCGGCGGTGTTCAGCGCCGGGAGGATCACGAAGGTCGCCAGCGCGAACCATGCCGCGCCCCAGCCGGCGAGCGCCGCCCCGAGCCGACGGTGCTCCCGACCGCGCAGCGCGATGACCAGGCCGAGCACCGCGACGGTGAGGCCGAGGTCCTCCTTGACCAGCACCAGCGGCGCCGCCCACAGCACCGCGGCGGGCATCCGGCCGCGCAGCAGCGCCGTGAGGGAGAAGGCCAGCAGCGGGACCGCGAAGGCGATCTCGTGGAACTGCACCGCGGCCGCGGACTGCAGCCCGAAGGAGAACACGTACGCGACGCCCACGACCGTGCCGGGACCGGCGCCGAGCCGATCGATCGCGAGACGGGTCAGGGGGATCGCGGAGATCCCCAGCAGCAGCGCCTGGGCCCACAGCAGCGCCTCGCCGCTGGGCCAGACCCACCACACCGGCGCCAGCAGGACCAGCAGCGGGTGGAAGTGGTCGCCCAGCAGGTTCACCGCATCGCCCTTGATCGGCACGATCGGGGCCCGCAGCTCGCCGTAGGAGCGGGCGAGCTGGGTGAAGATGCCGAGGTCCCAGGACCTGCTGACGAGGTTCCGGAACTGCTGCGTGCCCAGCAGCCCGTAGGCGAGGGCTCCCAGCAGCGCGAGCACCGCAGGGACGATCCGCCGCGACCTCGTCGAGGCCGCGGCGGCGGGCGCGGGGCGCGTCGGCCGGGTGGTCTCGGGTGCCTGGCTCACAGCATCAGAGCGTAGCTGGCCCGCGCGGGATCTAGACTCCGGTCATGATCTCCCTGACCCGGTCACGGGTGCTCCGCGTCGTCGCCGGCGCCGGCACCGTCGGGGCGCTGTCCCTCGTCGAGCCGCGCCGCCTCGGCCCCTTCGCCCGCGCGACCTACCGGGTCGGGGTCGCGACGGCGACCGCGGCGCTCGTGGCGGACTCCTCCCGCTACGACCTGCCCGTGCTGGACCCGGTGCGGGACGGTGTCGTGGCCGGCGGCGTGACGCTCGGGCTCATGGACCTGCTCGAGAGCCTCGACGGGAGGATGGTCGACCTGCTGCGGGCGCTGGGGATGGACCGACCGCGGCTCGTCCTCGCCGCGCTCGGCACCGTGGGCGCCGCCGCCGTGATCGCCCTGCCGCACATCGGCGATCCCGAGGGGGACTGGACCCCTCTCGAGGAGAGCTTCGGCGAGGCCGCCGGGGTGCCGCTGCCCTCCGAGGCTCGCGCCCTGATCGCGGCGCTCCTGGCCGACGACCCTGACGGCCCCGTCCTCCCCGGCGCCGAGGCCCTGCGCGCCCAGCTGGTCGACGCGCGCGCCCTCGACACCGGCGGGGTGAGCACGGACCTGCAGCTCGTCGTCGAGGAGCCCGAGCGCCTCGCCGTGCCCCGCCAGCAGCTCTGGCCGGTCCGGGCCGAGTTCCGGCGCGACGGGATCCGCTACGAGCTCGAGCTGCAGATCGACGACGGCCGCCTCGGGATGCTCTCGGTGATGGTCCCCGATGAGGAGCCGCGGCTCGAGCACGCCCTCTCGCAGCTCTCCGCACCCACCTTCGTGCTTCCCGATCCGGACGAGATCACGCTGCGACGGGAGACCGACACCCCCTGAGCACGCCGTCGTGACGGCGGCGCAGCGGTGCCCTGGACGGCCGTCGGACGGATTCCGGCAATCGGTCCCGGTGAGGGGGATCACATGGTGGAATGGTGCGCGGCGGTGCGCACCGGTGATCCCGGGGCGACCTCGCGCGCGCACCGTCCATCCCTCTCTTCCAAGGACGCCGACGATGCCTCTGCCCAGACCCGATCTTCCCCGACCCCGCGGCGTGCTCGCGGCCTCCGCCGGAGCGGCGCTCGTCGCCGGCCTGCTGACGGCCGCGCCCGCGCTCGCCGACGGCGACGCGCCCGAACCGCTCGGCACCGCCTCCGAGCTCGGCGTCGAGGTCCCCTCCGTCGACGAGCTGCGCGCCGCCGGCGAGACCCCGATCTCCGGGCGCTGGCTCGTCGAGGTCGAGGGCAGGCCCACCCTCCGGGGCGGCTCGAAGGCGAAGGCGACCGCCGCGCAGGAGACCGTGGCCCAGCGCGCGAAGGACGCCGCGATCCCGCTCGAGGTGCAGGAGACCTTCACCACCGGCTGGAACGGCATGTCGGTGACGATGGACGACGCGGACGCGCAGAAGCTGCGCGACGTCAAGGGCGTGCGCGCCGTGTACCCGGTGCTCGAGGTCCTCGCCCCCGAGCCGGCCGACGCCGCGCCGGAGGACGTCTTCGCCAACGAGATGACCGGCGTGGACCAGGTCCAGCAGGTCGACGGCCTCAGCGGCGAGGGCGTCACCGTCGCGGTGATCGACTCCGGCATCGACTACAACCATCCGGACCTCGGCGGCTCCGGGACGGACGACGAGACGAAGGACTTCCCTAACGAGCGGGTCGTCGGCGGCTGGGACCTGGTGGGCGATGACTACGACTCCCGCCAGGACATGGACCCCGTCCCCGACGAGTACCCCGACGACTGCGGCGGCCACGGCAGCCACGTCGCCGGCATCATCGGCGCGGACGGCGAGGTCACGGGCGTGGCCCCGAAGGTCGACCTGCTCTCCTACCGCGTGTTCGGCTGCGAGGGCTCCAGCAGCACCGAGGTGATCCTCGAGGCGATGGAGCGGGCGATGGACGACGGCGCGGACGTGGTGAACATGTCCCTCGGCGCCTCCTACATGACCTGGCCCGACTACCCGACCGCGCAGATGTCCGACGTGCTCGTGGACGAGGGCGTGACCATGGTGATCTCCGCGGGCAACGAGGGCGCCGGCGGCCTCTTCTCCAGCGGCGCCCCCGGCGTCTCCGCCGACGCGATCACCGTCGCCTCGGTCGACAACGCGTTCCGGCGCGCGCCCTTCGCCACCGCCGCCGGGGCGGAGCGGCCCTACGCCGCCGCGACCGGCGCCCCGCAGCCCCCGACCTCCGGCGAGCTCGCGCTCGTCGCGGCGGGGGAGGCCGGCTCCGAGGCCGCGCAGGCCTGCGACCCGGCCGCGGTGCCCGAGGCCTCGCCGGGCCAGGCCCTGCTCGTCGAGCGCGGCACCTGCGCCTTCCGCGACAAGGCAGTCGCCGGCGAGCAGGCCGGCTACGACGCGGTGATCCTCTACGACAACGCCCCCGGCGTCGTGAACCCGACGGTCGAGGGCGATCCCGCGCTCACCGTCCCCGTCGTGATGCTCTCGCAGGCCGACGGACTGGCGCTCCAGGAGGCGCTCGCCGCGGGCGAGGTGACCTGGGCCTGGCAGGAGGGCTCGACCGCCGTCGAGAACGGCACCGCCGGGCAGGTCTCGGACTTCTCCTCCTACGGCCTCACCGCGGACCTCGCGCTGAAGCCCGACATCGCCGCACCGGGCGGCTCGATCTGGTCGACGCTGCCGCTGGAGAGCGGCGGCCACGGCTCGATGTCCGGCACCTCGATGGCGGCGCCGCACGTCGCGGGCGCGGCGGCGCTGCTCCTGGAGGCGAAGCCAGACCTCGCCCCGCAGGACGTCAAGACCACGATGATGAACACCGCCGATCAGCTCGACTGGCCGCTCGTTCCTGACCAGGGCTACCTCGAGCCGGTGCATCGTCAGGGCGCGGGCATGCTGAACATGGTCGCCGCGGTGCACGCCACCTCGAGCGTCGCCGCCTCCACGATCTCCCTCGGCGAGGGCGAGGCCGGTCCGCGGGAGGTGACCCTCGAGGTCACCAACGACTCGGATGCCGAGAAGGTCTACGACGTCGGCTTCCGGCACGGCGTCGCGACCGGCACCCCGACCTTCGACCCGGCCTTCTACGCCGCCGAGGCGACGACCGCCGCCTCCGCGGAGCAGGTGACGGTGCCCGCCCACGGCAGCACGGAGGTCACCGTGACCCTCGGCGAGGACTTCGGCGAGGACGGCATCATCTACGGCGGCTGGGTCACCCTGACCGGCGCGGACGACGACCTCTCGGTGCCCTTCGCGGGACTCTCCGGCGACTACCAGGCCCTCACCGTGCTCGAGGACCAGGGGATGGGCCTGCCCTCCCTCGGCGTGAGCGACGGCGCGGGCAGCGTGCTGCTGGACCCCGAGGGCGGTCACACCTACACGATGGCCGACGGCGATGTGCCCTACATCGCCTACGCCTTCTCCGTCCCCGCCGAGCGGCTCGAGGTCCGCGCCTACGAGAAGCGTGCGAACGGGAAGCTCAAGATCGTCAACCCCTCCGTGGGCACGATCGACGCGGCCGACCACCTGGGCCGCTCCCCGGAGCCCGAGCTGTACGCCTGGGACGGGAGCTTCGCGATGAAGAACCAGAAGGCCCGCAGCGTGAAGGACGGCGAATACGTCCTGGAGATGAAGGTGCTGAAGCCCCTCGGTGATCCGGAGAACCCGGAGCACTGGGAGACCTGGACCTCTCCGGAGTTCACGATCGACTACGCGGATCCGCGTCAGCCCGGGGCCCGCTGAGCCCGGCACGATGCCACCGGCGACGGGGCGGCGACACCGCATGGGGTCGCCGCCCCGTCCTCATGCGCGGACCTGCTGCCGGCACTCCCGTCGGCCGTCCCGTCGGCCCTCACCCGGCCGGCGCGGTCCGCTCAGCCGCCGGGGAGGTCCTCCGCCTCGAGGCGGGTGAAACGGATCTCGCGCGCCTCGACCTCCCACAGGATCCCGATCGCCCCGTCGTCCAGGGGCTGGACGACGGAGTAGTCGAGGTTCCCCGGCTCGAAGACGCCGAGCGGTGCCCAGGTCGCGCCGTCGTCGCGGGAGCGGCTGAGCGTGCCGAGCCGCCGCGCGAAGGGGTCGCGGCTGTTGGTGAACAGCAGCTCGCGGGCGCGGGGGTCCTCGGGGGCCGCGTCCGGGAACCGGCGGGCGAGCTGCGCGTTGTTCCCGGGATCGACGAACTGCTCGTCCACCCCGAGGTCCTCCCAGCTCCGCCCGCCGTCCTCGGAGACGGCGACGCGCCGGTGACCGCCGCGGGCATGGTCGCGCGAGTTCAGCAGCACCCGCCCGTCGGAGAGCTCGACGATCGTCGTCTCGTCCATGTCCTCGCCCACCGGCTCGCCGCGCCGCCACGTCACGCCGTGGTCGTCGGAGAACAGGATGTAGGAGCGCACCACCTCGCCCGACCCGTCGGCCGTGCGGAACCAGCCCGCGTACGGCTGGACCAGCCGTCCCGCATGCGGTCCCTGCCGCAGCCGCAGGCCCGTCCCGGAGGTGGGGAAGGCGGTGCGGATCAGCTCCGGCGGAGCGGCGACGGCGGTCACCGAGCGGTGGGTCCAGGTGCGGCCGCCGTCGGTGCTCGTGGAGACGGCCGAGCCCATCACGTCGCGGTCGGCGTCGTCGGTGCCGGCGATCGCATCCCACACCCCGCGGTCCTTCGCGTGGGTGTGGAAGACGTGGACGCGGCCGACGAGCTCGTCGACCACGTAGCTCGGATCGCAGAACCACTGTCCCTCCGCACGGTCCGCGTCCCGCAGCGTCTCGAAGGGTCCCCAGCTGCGGCCGCCGTCCTCCGAGCGGCGCTGGACGAGCCCCGTCGGGTCGGGGACGTCCTGCCCGGTCTCGCGGCCGTCGAAGGCGGCGAGCAGCTCGCCGTCGCCGAGGTGGGCGAGCGCGACGATGCGGTACCGCGGCCACGGCCCCTCCCCGGCGCGGGCGAGGACCGTGGCCGTGCCCTCCAGGACCGGCAGATCGGGGACGGGGGAGGGGTCGTGGCCGAGGCGGATCATCGCGAGAGGATCCAGTCCATGTCCGTTCGCGCGATCATGATCGTCTCCTGCTCGCCCTCGTAGGCCAGCAGGAACTCGTCGCGCCCGATCGGGATGATCACCGAGTACTGGCAGGCGCCGGGCGCGAAGACGCGCTTGCGGGCCCAGGTCGCGCCGTCGTCCACGGAGATCTCGACGGTGCCGTTCAGACGGTCGTCCGGCACGTGGTCGGCGTGGGAGAACAGCAGCACCTTCGCCCTCGCCGAGCCCTGCGGGGCGTCGGGGTAGGCACGGGAGAGCTGGGCGTTGTTGCCCGGGTCCACGAGGGAGGGGTCGCGGTGGAGGTCCTCCCAGGTCTCGCCGCCGTCGTGGCTGAAGGCCACCCAGCGCCGTCCGGTGCGCACGTTCTCGCGGGAGTTCATCATGAGGGTGCCGTCGGAGAGCTCGGCGACCTTGTTCTCGTCCATCTCGGTGCCGACGGGGGTGCCCATCTGCCAGGTCTCCCCGTGGTCGTCGGAGTAGACGGAGTAGGCCGAGGTGTCCTCGCCGCCCTCGCCGCTGCGGAACCAGCCCGCGTACTGCTGGACCAGGCGGCCCCGGTGCGCCCCGCAGCGCAGCTGGATGCCGGCGCCGGAGGAGGCGAACATGGCGCGGCAGTCCTCGGGCTTGACGACCTCGGTCAGCGAGCGGTGCTCCCAGGTGAGTCCCGAGTCGCGGCTCACCGAGAGGTTCGCGCTGGCGACCATGCGGTCCTCGTCGTCGTTGCCGTACTCGCTGTCCCACATGCCCGCGTCCTTGGAATAGACGCAGAACAGGAAGATCGTGCCGGTCTCCACGTCCACGACGTAAGAGGGGTCGGAGTATCCGGTCTTCTCGCCGGGGACGGTGGACTCGTTGCCGGCGCGGACCACCTCGGGCTCGCCCCAGGTGCGGCCGCCGTCGCTCGAGCGGCGCTGCCAGATCGAGTTCGGAGCGGGGGAGTCGCCGTGCACGGGGCGCTTGTCGAAGGCGGCGAGCAGGTCGCCGTTGGGGGCGACGGCGAGGGCGGGGATGCGGAAGTTCTTCACTCCCCAGTCGCCCGGCCCGGCCAGTCGCTGCTCCTCGTAGGTGCCGCGGCGCCGTCCGTCATCCTTCACGGGAGGCAGGCTACGCCCTGCCGGTGCGGCGCTCGCATCGGCCGCGCCGGCGCCGAGGGCGGTGAGCGCGGCGGCGGTGCCGAGCATCCCACGTCGGGTCATGTGTGCATCCATCGGGTGTTCTCCTTCATCGGGGTCCTTCAGGACTCGCCCCTTCTCAGGGGGCGAGGGCATCGGCCACGTCCCCTGAGAGCACAGGGGCGTGGGGGTCGCCGGCGTTGGCCTGGTGGCCGACCAGGCGGACCGGGGCGCCGCCGTCCTGCGTGATCCGCAGGTCGGACAGGGCGCAGCCGGTGAGGTACCAGACGCTCGCGGGGAGGTCCCTCGCGGTGACGTCGGTGTACCAGAGGGTGTTGGCGCTGAAGGTCGGGGGCAGCACGCCCTCGATCACCACGCCGGGGCCGGGGTCGCGGAGGACGCCTCCGATCTCGAGCTCGAGGTGGCGCGTCCAGCGGCGCGGGGTGCCGCCGACGGAGTGGTTCATGGTGCAGCCCGTGACGGCGCCGTGCCCCCAGTTGTCGCTCGCGAGCTCGCCGAAGGGGCTGGTCGCGCCGATCGAGTAGTAGGCGCCGTGGCAGCCGACGATCACGAGCCCCGCGAGGGACCAGTTGCCCGAGGAGTTCCACACGGCCAGCCGGCACGCGGTGAACACGCTCGTGGTCAGCATCGAGTACTCGCAGCGGTCCGCGGCGGAGAGCCCGATATGACAGCCCTCGAACCGACAGCCGTGGACCTGCACGCCGTAGGAGAAGTAGTCGTCGGAGGCATCCCCGGTCGCGGCGATCCCGGCTCCGCGCCAGCCCAGCAGGTCGCAGTCCAGCACACGCAGGTTCCGTGCGCGGCGGGCCCGCAGCGCGGTGTGCGAGGCATGGAACGGGCCGTCGACCGGGGGCAGCACGTCACGGGCCGGGTCGTAGCCCTCCTCGCCGTGCAGGCGCACCCCGCGCAGCGTGACGTCGGAGGCGCCGTCCACCGCGAACAGGCCGTGCGCGGTGGAGGACGCCGCCACGATCGCGCCGTTGCCCTCCAGGAGCGTGCCGCCGGGCAGGCTGACCGGGGCCTCGAGCACGTAGCGCGCACCGGGCAGCAGCTGCACCTGCGGCGTGCGGGCCAGCGTCGCCTCCCAGTCGTCCCCGGGGCGCAGCACCGGCAGGGCTCGGGAGGGCGGATCGGCCCGGGCCGACGGGGCGGGGAGCGATGCGGCGGCGAAGCCGACCCCGGCCGCGCCGAGACCGGCGAGGACCGCGCCGCGAGGCACCGCGGCATCGTGCGCGGCAGGAGGGGCGCTGCGGGTCATGGGGGCTCCGATCGACGGTGATCAGCAGGGGAGGGGCGGAGTCGCGCTCACGCGCCGGTTGCGGCGTGGTGGAACCAGCGGGTGATGCTGGTGGGGTGGGTGATGGCGGTGCCGACGACGACGGCGTCGGCGCCGGCGGCCTTCGCGGCGGCGGCCTGGTCGAGGGTGTGGACGCGGCCCTCGGCGACGAGCATCGAGGTGTTCGGCAGGGTGTCGGCGAGTTCGGTGAGGAGGGCGAGGTCGGGGCCGGTGGTCTTCGGGCGGGCGGGGGTGTAGCCGGCGAGGGTGGTGCCGATGATCTCGATGCCGAGCTCGGCGGCGTGGTGGGCGGAGGGGGCGCTGTCGCAGTCGGCCATGAGGGGTCCGTCGAAGCGGGAGCGGATCTGCTGGACGGTCTGGTCGAGGGTGCGGCCGTCGGGGCGCGGGCGGTCGGTGGCGTCGAGGGCGAGGATGTCGGCGCCTGAGTCGATGACGGCGAGGGCGTGGTCGAGGGAGGGGGTGATGAACACGCCGTGGTCGCCGTCCTTCCAGATGCCGATGACGGGGATGTCGACGGTGTTCTTGACCTGGCGGATGTCGTCGAGTCCCTGGGCGCGGACGGCGGAGGCGCCGCCGTTCTCGACGGCTGCGGCGATCTGGGCCATGGTGCGGGGGTCGCGCATGGGTTCGCCGGGGTAGGCCTGGCAGGAGACGATCAGGGTGTTCTCGAGCGCGGTGACGAGCGGCGGGAGCGGGGAGGTCATGGACGAGATCCTTCCGAGGACGAGCGGCGAGCGGCGGGCGCGGAGGGGCGGGGCGAGCGTGTGGACGGAGGCTCCGAGCGGGGGAGCGACGAGCGGACGGGCGGTGCGAGTGCCCGGACGGCGGCGCCGAGCAGGGCGGCGTGCGAGCCGGCGCCCGCGGGCAGCACGGGGGTCCCGGCGACCACGTCCATCGCCTCCTCGGCGATGCCGTCGTCCATCGCCTCCCGCCAGACGGGGACGTCCGCGTCGACGACCCCGCCGGTGAGGGCGACGACCTCGGGGTCCAGGACGTTCAGCAGCGCGCCGATCACACGGCCGGTCGCATGGCCGGCGCGGCGGTAGGCCTCGAGCGCGGCCCGGTCGCCGCCGGCGGCCGCGGCGGCGAGCTCACGGCCGTCCCGCGGTGCGGGGGACGCGCCGAGGGAGGCGGCCAGGCGCAGGATCCCCGGCCCCGAGGCGAGGCCCTCGAGGTGGCCGCGGCGCCCGCAGGGGCAGGGGACCCCCTCCGCCTCGGGCACCGGCACGTGCCCCACATGGCCGGCGGCGCCGTGCCCGCCGACCACCGCCCGGCCGCCCAGCACCTGGCAGCCGCCGATCCCGGTGCCGACGGCCATCAGCAGCAGGGAGGACCTGCCGCGGCCGGCGCCGAAGCACGCCTCGCCGATCCCGTGCGCGTGCACGTCGTTCAGCACCGCGACCGGTACCTCGAACCGTGCGGCGAAGGGCGCCGCGACCTCCGTGCCGGCCCAGCCGGCGAGGGAGTCGGTGGCATGGGTGATGCAGCCTCGCGCGGAGTCGACGACCCCGGCCGAGGAGATCCCGATCGCCCGCACCGCCGTGCCGCCGCGCACCTGCTCCGCGAGGTCGGCAGCCGCACCGAGGATCGCTGCGGCACCCTCCGCCGCAGGCGTCGGCGCCTCCGCGACCCGCTCGAGCCGCGGAGCCGACTCCGCTCCGACGGCCGTGACCGTGCCCGCGCCCGACTCGTCGGCCACGCGGCGCCCGGCGGCGGATCCGTCGGCCCCGAGCCCATGGACCAGGGCGGCGCGGATCTTCGTGCCCCCGAGGTCGAGGGCCAGGACCGGATCAGGCACCGCTGCCGCGCCCGTCCAGCAGCCCCGCCGCCTCGAGGATCGCGCGGATGCGGTCCACTGCCTCGCCCTCGATCGGCGACATCGGCGCGGCCATGGTGTTGGTCGAGAACACGCCGAGCTCGCGCAGAGCGGTCTTGAACGCGCCGACGCCCCCGGCGGGGCCCACCTTGTCGGTGGGCTGGAAGACGATCTCGAACAGCGCCGCGAGGCGGTCCTGCTCGGCGCGGACCTGCTCCCAGTCCCCGGCCTGCGCGGCGCGGTGCATGCGCACGTAGCCGGCCGGGTCCACGTTGCCGAGCCCCGGCACGGAGCCGTCGGCTCCCGCCAGATAGGCGCCGTCGACGACCACCTCGTGGCCGGTCAGCAGCGTCAGCGGCGAGCCGGCGGCGCGGTTCGCGCTCGCCAGGCGGCGGAAGGAGACGTCGTCGCCGCTGGAGTCCTTCACCCCGGTGATCACGCCGTCCTGCCCGAGCCGCAGCAGCTGGGCGGGGGAGAGCTTGGTGTGGACGCACACGGGGATGTCGTAGGCCCACAGGGGACGCCCGATCGCCGCGGCGATCGCGCGGAAGTGCGCGTCGATCTCCTCGGGGCCGGTGATCGCGTAGAACGGTGCGGTGGCCACATAGCCGGCGAGGTCGAAGCGCTCCGCGGCGCGGACGTGCTGCAGGACGCGGTCGGTCTGCATGTCGATCACGCCCGCGATCACGGGGACCTGCCCGGCGACGGTGCCGGTGACGGCCTCGAGGACCTGCTCGCGGCGGGCGTCGTCCCAGAAGGCGACCTCGCCGGAGGAGCCGAGGGCGAAGATCGCGTCGACGCCGCCCTCCAGCAGGCGGCCGACGAGCCGCTCGAGCGAGGGCAGATCGATCTCGCCCTCGGCGGTCAGCGGGGTCAGCAGCGGGGGGACGACGCCGGTCAGGGCGGTGGGGGCGGTGGTCATGGGGTGGAGCTCCTCGGTACGGGTGCGGGTCGTGGTGCGGGAGGGGAGGGCGCTGGGGCCGGGCGGTCCGGCCGCTCGCCCGGTCGGCTCAGAGCAGCGAGGGTGCGGCGGCGAGCAGCGAGCGGGTGTACTCGTCCTCCGCCTCGGTGAAGATCCTCGAGGCCGTGTCGTGCTCGACCACCTTCCCGCGGTGCATGACGATGATCGAGTCGGAGACGAAGCGGACGGTGCTCATGTCGTGCGAGATGAACACCAGTCCCAGCCCGAGCTCGTGCTTGAGATCGGTGAGCAGGTTCAGCACCTGCGCGCGGACCGAGACGTCCAGGGCGCTGGTCGGCTCGTCGGCGACGATGATCTCCGGCTCCAGGGCGAGGGCCCGGGCGATCGCGACGCGCTGGCGCTGGCCGCCCGAGAGCTGCCGGGGAAGCACCTCGAGCGCCGACTGCGGCAGGCCCACCAGGTGCAGCAGCTCCCGCACCAGGGACAGCCGGGAGGCGTCGTCGCCGATGCCGTGCACCCGCAGCGGGTCCACGAGCGTCTCCCGGACCGGCAGGCGCGGGTTCAGCGCGGTCGAGGGGTCCTGGAAGACCACCGAGACCTTCCGCCCCAGCTCCCGTCGGGCGGCGCGGCCGCGTCCCAGCGGCCTCCCGTCGAAGAGGACCTGGCCCTGGGCGACGGGCTGCAGGCCGGTCATCACCCTGGCGAGGGTGGACTTGCCCGAGCCGGACTCGCCCACCACGCCGAGCACCTTGCCGCGGCGGACGGAGAGGCTGACCCCGTCGACCGCGCGCAGGGTGTCGGGGCGGAGGATGCCGCCGGAGCGGAGGCGATGCACGACGTGCACGTCGCGCAGCTCGATCGTGGGAGGCGGCACGTCGCGCCGGTCGGCGCCGACGGACGGGGCGGTGCGGGGGGACATCACAGGTCTCCTTCGGGGGCCGTGGCGGCGTTCAGCGGTGCGGGCGCCGTGGAGCTGGCGGCGACCAGATGGCCGCCGCCCACCTCGAGCAGCCGCGGGCGGGCGGAGGCGTCGGCGGCCGGGTCCAGCGAGCGCGGGGCGAAGCGGTCCCCGGGGGCGAAGTCGCGCGGCGAGGGGACCGTGCCCGGGACCTGGTGGAGCCGCTCGGCGCCCGCCTCGATCGAGAGCACCGAGCCGAGCAGGCCCCGGGTGTACTCGTGACGCGGGTCGACCAGCAGCTCGCGATTGCTGCCCTGCTCCATGACCTGGCCCGCGTACATCACGGTGATGCTGTCGGCGAGCTGGGAGACCAGCGCCAGGTCGTGGCTGACGAACACCATCGCGAAGCCGAGCTCGTCCTTCAGCCGGTTCAGCAGGTCCACGACCTGCTTCTGCACGGTGACGTCGAGGGCGGTGGTGGGCTCGTCGGCGATCACGAGCTTCGGGTCCCGGGTCAGGGCCATCGCGATCAGCACCCGCTGGCGCTGCCCGCCGGAGAGCTCGTGCGGGTACGAGTTCAGCGTCCGCTGCGGCTCGAGGCCCACCAGCTCCAGCAGCTCCTCGGCGCTGCGGGTGCCGCCGCGCCTGGTCAGCTGCGCCATCTGGGAGCGGATCAGCATCGAGGGGTTCAGGGAGCTCAGCGCGTCCTGGTAGATCATCGCGATCTCGTGGCCGCGCAGGGCGTTGATCTGCTTCGGCGCGAGGGCGAGCAGGTCCTGGCCGTTCAGCAGCACCTTCCCGCTGATCCGTGCGGTGCGGGGGAGCAGCCCCATGACCGCGAGGCTCGCCACGGACTTGCCGGAGCCGGACTCGCCCACCAGGCCCATGGTCTCCCCGGGGCGCACCTGGAAGGAGATGCCGTCGAGGATGTCGACCTCGCCGTGCGCCTCCGGGAAGGCGACGCGCAGGTCCTGCACCTCCAGCAGCGGCGGCACGTCCGGGTCGACGCCGGCGCGCTCGGGCCGTGCGAGCTCGGCGCGCCGCAGCGCCGCGAGGGTCTCGTGCAGCAGGCGCTGCGTAGTGGCCTCGTCGGTCGCCCCGAGCACCTCCGGCTCCTCGTCGGCTGCCCGGGAGGCCCCCTCCGCCTGCTCCTCGAGCGCCTTCTCGTCGGCCTCGACGTCGACCCTCACCTTCACGCGCGGGCTCGCCATCGCATCGGTGAGCCCCTCGGAGAGGATGTTCAGCGCGAGGGTGGCCAGCAGGATCATCAGGCCGGGGAAGAAGGTGGGCCACCAGTAGCCCGACAGCAGCAGCTGCTTGCCGTCGGCGAGGATGTTGCCCCACGACGGGTTCGGCGGCTGCACGCCCGCGTTGATGAAGGAGAGCGACGCCTCGAGCACGATCGCGTCGGCCACCAGCACGGTCGCGAACACCATGATCGGGGCGATGCAGTTGCGAGCCACGTGCTTGACGAGGATCCATGCCGTCGAGGCGCCCATCACCTGCGAGGCGGCGACGTAGTCCTCCCCGAACTGGGCGAGGACGTTGGCGCGCACCACGCGGGCCAGCTGCGGCACGTAGAGGAACCCGATCGCGAAGACCAGCACGGTCAGCGAGTTGCCGAACACGGCCACGAACACGGCCGCGAGCGCGATGCCCGGGAAGGACATCACCACGTCGAGCACGCGCATGACCACCTCGGACAGCAGCTTCGCGCCGGTGGCGGCGATCGAGCCGATCACCGCGGCGGCCACGAGCGCGGCCCCGGTGGCGGCCAGGCCGATCAGCAGCGAGGAGCGGGCGCCGTGCGCGACGCGGGAGAAGATGTCCCGCCCGATCGCGTCGGTGCCCATCCAGTGCTCGCCGCTCGGCGGCTGCACGGGCGTGCCGGTGGTCAGCGGCCCGTACGGGGAGAGCAGCGGGGCGAACACGGCCAGGACCGCGAGCAGCACGAGGAAGACCACGGCGAGGCGGGAGGCCCAGGGCAGGGAGGCGAAGGGGGCCAGCGGGCTGCCGCTGACGGACTGGAGGCGGGATCCGAGCTTCGGTCGCATGTCAGATGCTCCTGATCCGGGGGTTGACGACGACGTACAGGAGGTCGACCAGGATGTTGACCACGATGAAGGCGATCGCGACGACGAGCGTGACGCCCTGGACGAGGAAGACGTCGTTGCGGGTGACGCCGTCGAGGATGAGCTGGCCCATGGCCTGGATGTTGAAGATGATCTCGATGACGACGGCGCCGCCCATGAGATAGCCGACGCGCAGGCCCAGCACCGTGATCGGGGTGATCAGGGCGTTGCGCAGCACGTTGCGGGAGACGACGACGGGGTAGGGGATGCCGGCGCCGACGGCGGTGCGCACGTAGTCCCGGTCCAGCTCCTCGACCATCGCGGTGCGGACCACGCGCGTGAGGGAGCCGGCCACGGGGATCGCGAGCGCGAGGGCGGGCAGGGCGATGTTGCGCAGATAGGTCGCGGGGTCCTCGAAGAGCCCCACCCAGCGGGTGACCAGGGCGGGGAACATCCCCCAGCCGCCGGGGACCTCGCCGAGCCACTGGATCATGAGGATCGCGAGCCAGAACGAGGGGGTCGCGAGGGCGGCGATGGTCAGGACGCGGATCAGCTGGTCGACCCAGCGGTCGCGGAAGAGGGCGGCCAGCACGCCGAGGACCGCGGAGAGCACGATCGCGATGGCGAGGCCGAGGAAGGTCAGCTGCAGCGTGATCGGGAAGGCGCTCGCGACCACCTCGGTCACCGGGACGTTGCCGCTGGTGGTGCCGAGGTCACCGCGGACCATGCCGCCGAGGAAGGTGAAGTAGCGCAGCCAGATCGGGTCGTTCAGGCCGTTGTTCTCGCGGTACAGCTCGAGCGCCTCGGGGGAGGCGGACTCCCCGAGCGCGAGCCGGGCGGGATCCGAGGGCGAGAACGACATGATGACGAAGACCAGCAGGGTGACGCCGAGGATCATCAGCGGCAGGGCGAGCAGTCGCCGTCCGATCAGTCGGACGAGGTGGGACACGCGGTCCTCCGTGGATGGCGAGGGGATGGGTGCAGGGGCCGGCCGGGGTCCCGGGCCGACGGGGAGCGGCGGCCGGGGCCGACGAGCTGGCGTCGACCCCGGCGGCGGGGCTCAGGGACGGGTCACGGCGCCTTCGTGGTGCCGACGTCGACGAAGCTCAGCCCGGTCAGGGAGATCGGCTGGAAGTCGACGAGGGTGGAGCCGTCCCACGCGGTCGGGGACTTGCGGTGGAACAGCGGGTACAGCGGGACCTCGTCGGAGAGCAGGTCGAACAGCTCTCCCCAGGTGGTCTCCTGTGCGGCGGCGTCGGCGGACTCCAGACCCTCGGCCAGCAGGGACTGGACCTCCTCGTAGGCGCCCTGGCCCTTCCAGTGCATGCGGGTGTCGGTCCAGACGTCTGCGCCGTACCACCAGCGCATCAGCAGGTCCGGGTCGTTCCCGAAGACGGAGGGGTCGCCCGGGGCGATCACGACGTCGTAGGACTCCGCATCGCCGTCGATGGTGGTGTACACGTCCGCGGACTGCTTCTGCTCGAAGGCGACCTCGACGCCGGCGGCGGCGAGCGACTCCTGGATGATCGGGGTGCACTGGGCGACCCAGTCGTGGTCGGTGCACAGCATCCGGAAGGAGGTCAGGCCCGTCTCGGCGAACAGGGACTTCGCCTTCTCGAGGTCGAGCGAGTAGACGGTCGAGGCCTCCTTGTAGTTCGGGTGCTCCTTCTGGACGAAGCAGCTGGCGGCCTCGGCCTGGCCGGACAGGCCGGTCTCGATGACCTTGTCCATGTCGATGGCGTAGAGGAAGGCCTGACGGTTCTTCAGGTCGTTGAAGGGGTTGTCCTCGCCGTTGTTGAACATCGCGAAGAGCAGCCCGAACCCGCCCACCGACTCGACCTCGCCGCTGGCCTTCAGCTGGTCGATGGAGAGATAGGGGACCGAGTCGATCGCCTGCACGGTCTGGGACTGCAGCGCGTTGGTGCGGGTGGACGGGTCGGGGATGACCTGCCAGCTCATGGTCCTGGCCTTGGCGGGCATGGGGCCGGTGTAGTCGTCGAAGCGCTCGAACTCGACGATCTTCGAGGCCGCGGAGTTGTCGGTCATCGTCCACGGGCCGGAGCCGACGGGGTTCGAGTCGAAGGCCTCGGGATCCGCCTCGACGGCGGCCTTCGGGACGATCTTCACCGTGGAGAGGCGCTCGGCGAGCACCGCCGTGGGGTGGGCGAGCGTGATCGTGACCGTCGTGTCGTCCTTCTTCTCGACGGAGTCGATGAAGGGGATGAACTGGGCGTACAGGGAGGCGTTCTCCGGGTCCTGGACGCGCTCGAAGGAGAACACGACGTCCTCGGCGGTGACGGGGCTGCCGTCGTGGAAGACGGCGCCCTCGCGCAGTGCGACGTCGACGCTGTCCCCGTCGGTCGCGGGGACCTCGGTCGCGAGCGCCGCATAGACCTCGCGGGTCACGGGGTGCAGCTCGGTGAGGCCCTCGAGGGTGTGCCAGTTGACCGCGACGGTCAGCGCCGCCGAGGTGGTCATCGGGTCGTAGCCGTTGGTGCCGAGCTCGTAGCTGATGGCGGCGTCGATGTGGCCGTCGGGGTCGGCCTCGCCGGCGGGCGCGCCGCCGGAGTCCGAGCCGGAGCCCGAGCCGACGCCGTCGCGAGGAGCGCAGGCGCCGATGCCGGCGACGATGCCGGCCGCGCCGGCGATGGTGGCGGTGCCGCGGAGGAAGCCGCGTCGGCCGAGACGGCCGGAGGGGTTGGTGATCACCGTTGATGCATCCCTTCTGTGGGTGTCCCCGGTGCCCGTGGCGCCGGGGTCGAGCTGTGCCCGTCCTCGCGAGTCGACGGAGCGTCCGCCACCCTGCGAAGATCAGACGTATGATGTCTGATGAGTGGGAAGAGTACAGCACGCCCGGACCGCTCGCCACCACCCGGCATGAGGGCCGTGATCGATCGGTGACATGCCGCGGGCGGCCGGCATCACGCAGCATCCTCCGTCCCGACACGGGCGGAGACGTCAGGACATCCAGCAGGCATGATGGGGGAGGCCGTCGCCGACGGCGGCCCCGGGGAGGAGGCGCGACGTGCGCAGCAGGGGGATGAGCGGCGGCACCGCCGTCGAGAGGATCCAGGAGCTGATCCTGGACGAGGGCCTCGCGCCGGGCGCCCCGATGCCCACCGAGGCGGCGCTGTGCGAGAGGCTCGGGATCTCCCGCTCCTCGGTGCGCGAGGCGATGCGCACCCTCGCCTCCCTCGACATCGTCGAGGTGCGACACGGGCACGGCACCTTCGTCGGCGCCCTCTCGCTCGCCCCGCTCGTGGACGGGCTCCTGTTCCGCACCCGGCTCGACGACGGCAACGACCTGCGCGCCCTGCGCGAGGTGGTCGAGCTGCGGATCGCGATCGACCTCTCGGTCGCCGAGCAGCTGGCGGAGATCTACCGCGGCACCGAGAACCCCGAGATCGAGGGCCACGTCGAGCGCATGCGAGAGCTCGCCTCAGCGGGCGAGCCCTTCCCGGAGGCCGACGCCGCCTTCCACACCGCACTCTTCTCCCGCCTGCCCAACGGGCTCCTGCGCCAGCTCGCCCAGGCCTTCTGGGAGGTGCACACCACAGCCGTGCCGCTGCTGGGGATCCCCCCGGCCCAGGACATCCTCGAGACCGTCGAGGCGCACCGGGCGATGCTCACCGCCCTCGAGGCCGGGGACGCGGCCGCCTATCGCGAGGCCGTCCACGAGCACTACCGGCCGCTGGGCCGCGTGCTCGACGCCGCCGCGGGCGGCGCGGACGGCCCCGACCGCGAGGGCTGAGGGATGCATCCGGAGGAGGTCATCGCGCTGGTCCGCGAGCGACCGTGGGCGGGCGAGCCATGGGCACGAGAGCTCGTCGAGACCCTCCCGGACAGGCTCGACGCCGTGCTCGCACGATGGGATCTCACCGTGGTCCGCGCCTTCACCGAGGGAGCGGAGCAGCCCGTGCTCGAGGTGCGTGGACGCTCGTCGGGCGCCGCGGTCCTCAAGCTCGGCGGCCACGGCTCCGATCACGCGCAGCAGGTGCGCGTGCTGCGGGCGGCCGACGGGCGCGGATACGTCCGCGTGCTCGACCACTGCGAGGAGCACGAGGCGACGCTGCTCGAGCTCCTCGAGGCGCCGCTGCACGCCACGGCGCACGGGGCCGAGGACGAGATGGGCGTGCTCGCCGACCTGCTGCCCGTGACCTGGGAGCTGCCGCTCACGGTCGGTCTCCCGCTCGGCTCGACGGGGAAGGCCGACTCCCTGCTGGCGCTCGTCGAGGGCGCACCGGCCGCGCTCGCGGACCGGCACCGCGGGACGCTGGAGGCCGCGCGGGACCTCGCGCTCGATCTCGCCGGGTCCCCCTCGCCGAGGCAGGTGGTCCTGCACGGGGATCCGCACCCCGGCAACGTGCTGGGGCGCGGGGGCGAGCACGTGTTCATCGACCCCGACGGCATCGTCGGGGAGCCCGAGTACGACGCCGGCGTCGTGCTCCGGGACCATCAGCAGATGATCGAGGAGCGGGAACGGCACGAGCCCGGCGTCGGTCGGCGCCGCCTCGCGGAGCTCACCGAGCGTCTCGCCCGCCGGCTCGAGCTCGATGCCGACAGGGTCGCGGCCTGGGCGCTCCTCGAGCGCGTGACCACCGGCATCCACCTGCACGCCCTCGGCTGGCGGGACGAGGGGGAGGCCTGGCTGCGCACGGCGTCTCTGCTGCTGCGCTGAGAGGCTCCCTCAGCAGGGGTGATGCCCGGGAAGGAAGGCTTCTGGGGATGTTCCGGAGGCGCTCATCCGTTGTTGCGGGACTTCTTCTCCCGGATCAGGTCCAGCACGATGCAGCCCCCGATGATCGCCAGGCGCAGGTGCGGGGGCACGGTGGGGTCGATGCCCAGCACATAGCGGCTGCGGCCGAGGAAGCCCCGGCTGAAACCCGCCCATTCGCGCGCCGCGCGCGCCGCGACGGCGTCCCCGGCCCGGAACTCGTAGTCGAGGCCGAGGACGTTGCCGTGGAGCTCGAGCACGAACCCGTCGGCGAGCGTCATCTCCACCTTCGTGGACAGCAGCGAGAACCGGCTGCGCAGCTCGGCCACCGGGGCGCCGTCCGGCGAGGAGAGCTCGAAGCGGTCGAAGCCGATGCCCGGCGGGTCCTCGACATGGAGGAGCGGGGTCCCGTCGGCGCCGGCGACGTCGAGGGAGCGGCTGCCAGCGACGAGGCGCGAGAGACCACCGCCGGAGGTGGTCACGTGCCCCACGGCGCGCTCGCCCGCGCCGTCGAGGATGTCGAAGTCGTTGGACAGGAAGCCCGTGATCTGCTGCATCACCAGGGTGTCGTGGGTGAGGAGCTCGGGCGGTCGGGAGCTGTCGACGGAGGAGTCCATGCCCGCACGCTAACAATCACGCCTCGCGCTACCGTGGAGCCATGACTGCCGCCGAGGAGACGCCGCCGCTCGCCGGACTCGACATCTTCCTGCCCTCCCCGCCGCCCGATCCCGAGCGGCAGGAGGCCTTCCTCGACGAGGCCGCCGCGCTCGCCGTGGCCGGCAGGCCGATCACGGTGTACCTCCAGGACGAGGACGCGTGGGCCTTCGAGCAGTGCGATCCGGTCGCCGAGCTGCTCGCCTCGGCCGGTGATGCGGCCCTTCCGGTCACGCTGCTCGGCAGCGACGTGGTGGTCAGCGCCGTGTACCCCAGCACCGAGCAGATGGAGCGCTTCGCCGCGGCCGGCGCCGCAGCGCGCGAGCCCCGCTCCGCGGCGGCCTCGGCCTGCGGGCCGGGCGGCGCCGCGCCCCTGCCTCGCGAGGCGGGCGGCTTCGCGGCGCAGCTCATGGGTGCGGCCCCCGCCGCGCCGCGGCCGACGGGCGGGCCCGACATCGGCGGCCGGCGCAACCTCATGGGCGGCGACGTCGGGGACGGCCTGCCCGGGCGCTGAGACCGGGGGCGTGCCGGTCGGTGAGGCTCGGCTTGTCGGCTTGTCGGCTTGTCGGCCTGTCGGCTCAGAGCGAGCAGGCGACCCCGTTGAAGCCGTGGTTGCAGTACCCGGAGGGGTTCTTCGCGAGGTACTGCTGGTGCTCGGGCTCGGCGGTGTAGTAGATGCCGTCGCCCGCCTCGGCGAGCGGTGAGAGCTCGGTGGTGATCGCCCCGCGCCCGGCCGCGTCCAGGGCCTCCTGGTACCGGACGGCGGAGTCGCGCACGACCTCTCCCTGCGCCTCGGTGGTCCAGTACACGGCGCTGCGGTACTCGGTGCCCACGTCGTTGCCCTGCCGGTTCGCGGTGGTCGGGTCGTGCTGCTGCCAGAACTCGGCGAGCAGGTCGCGCAGGGTCTCCTCGCCGCCGGTGTAGATCACGCGCACCGCCTCGGCATGCCCGGTGCGGGCGGAGAAGACCTCCTCATAGGTGGGGTGCGGGGTGTAGCCGCCCGCATAGCCCGAGGAGGTGGTGTGCACGCCGGGCACCTGCCAGGCGATCCGCTCGATGCCCCAGAAGCAGCCGCCGGCGAGGATCAGCTCCTCGGCGTCCTCCGGCCAGGGACGGGGGTCCTGCGGCGCGTCGGGGCCGAGCATGTCGGTGCCCAGCACGGCGTGCTCACGGGCGAGGGGGTAGGGGTAGTCGGCACGGCCGGGCAGCGCGTCCTCCGGCGCGACCATGTCCTTCTTGTGCGCGTACAGGAGATCCATCATCTGCCACATGTCCTGCACGGTAGTCCTGTGCGGTGGCATGCGGGAGGGGCGAGCGACGGCAGTCACCTCGGTTCCGCCCAGGGCGTGACGGCGCGTGCCGAGGATCCGTGGGATCCGGGTCGTCGTCCACATTCGTCGGGAACCGGTGGAGCTCCCCGAGGGGCGCCGGTAGGGTCACAGTGATCTGATGCACATCTGGAAGGCTCCCGCATGTCCCGACGACTCCTGGCCGCCGTGGCCGCTGCCGCCCTCACTGTCGGACTCGCCTCCTGCGGGGAGGATGGCGACGGGCCCGTGACCACCCCGCCGCCCGAGATCGACGTCGGCCAGGGCGACGGCGCCAGCGACGGCGGGGGAGACGCGCCGAGCGACGGCGGCGGCGAGGCGGACGACGGCGACGGCTCCACCGAGGCCGCGCCGGACATCCCCGCCCCGGATCCCGCCGACTTCCCCGGCATGGACGAGCAGACTCCGGAGGGGGCGGAGCAGGCGTATCGGTACTTCTGGGCCGTGGCGATCAGCGGATACCAGGGCGCAGATGCCTCCGAGCTCACTGGGCTGAGCGGAGAAGAGTGCCGAAACTGCGTCGAGATGCTCGATGAGATTCTCGAGCTCGAGGATGGAGGTAATCACTGGTCGCGCGTGCAGATTGAAGATGTTGCAGTAGGATCCGAGACTGGAGATGGCAGTTTCGACGTCATTGTTGATTACGTATTCGTCATACCAGCGCATGATGAGCCCGGGACGACCGGTGATGGGGGCTCACGTGTGGACGAGGCCCAGTTGGAGACCTCCGGGGGGCTTTCATGGGTGGATGGGCGCTGGAAGGTTCTCGACTACAGTGCTGGACCTGCCGAAGGTGACGGCACGTGATGGCCCGAACCTTTCGCGTTCTTCTGTCCTGCTGCAGCGTGATACTGGTGTTCTGTGTGCAGGCCTCTGCGGTTGCCGTGCCGGTCGTCGACGCTGATGACGATGCGTTGAATGGGAGGAACTACCAGGACGTTCCCTCCTCGGATGATGCCGATGATCAGAGCGAGGATACGGAGGGTGATCGAGGCCGCGGAGCGAACGAAGCATCGCAACCTCCTCCGCAGTCCGAGATCTACATCGCCTCTCGCGAACTCGGTGCCGACAGCAAGTACCGGTGCGAGGACCTTCCCGAGGGCGATGATGAGTATTGGGCCGCAGGGTGCTCGATCAAGAATTTCTCTTGTCAGGTTGCGGACATGGTCGCTGACGAGGGCGAGGGGTACATCGCCACGGAGCAGGTCCGCATCGACAACCGCTCCGGGACGTCCAGCGAGGAGCTGCTCGGCTTCGACTGCCAACAGCGTGCAGGAACCTCCGGCGGTGGGTCCGATCCCGTGGTGATCACCCTGACGCGGGAGGACTTCGAGTCGATGCCGGTGGAGCCTCTGGTCGCCTCGGCCGGTCCCGCGGATGGCTGGCTACCCGTGAACATGGTGAATGTCCTCTACGCCGAAGGGGAGGCGCAGATGATGGACATGGAGCTGCTGGACACCCCGGTGCAGGTGCGCGCGACCCCGGTCCTCTACGACTGGGATCTCGGGGACGGCAACACGCTCTCGACGACGAAGGCGGGCAAGCCGTTCCCCTCGGAGGAGGTGTCCGCGACCTACCGCTACGAGGGCTGGTACGACGTCACGCTGACCACGACCTTCAGCGGCGAATACTCCGTCGACGGCGGTCCGTGGCAGTCGATCGACGGCACCATCGAGGTGGCGTCGGAGCCGATCGGCATCTTCTCCAAGTCCCTCGAGTCGCGACTGGTCAATCCTGATGTCCCCGTCGACGAGGACGAGGATCCGTGGATCCCGGAGCGGACCGCGGAGACCGAGGGCCGCAAGGACCCTGACGCCACGCACCGGGAGATCTGAGCGTCACGAGCAGGACGGCCCGTCGCCGAGCGCGCACGAACCTCCCTCGCTCTGCGCTGCTCCAGGCCCCGGTCATACGACCTCTCCTCCACAGGCCCCTCCGATCCACATCCTGGCGCTGCTGATGGCGCCGTCCCGCCAGAGCGCTCAGGCTTGAGGGACCAGGGCGCCACGACTCACGCAGCGCCGGGAGCGACGAGGACTGGGGCGGAGGGACACCATGGCGACGACTGCACAGGTCTGGGCCGACGAGCTCTCCGCCCTCCTCGACATCGCGCCGTCGGCGGAGGTGCTCGCCGCGGAGAGCGATGCAGTTCTGATCGACCTGATCGCTGCGACGGAACGGGCGAAAGGCCGTCTCGCCGCCGTCCAAGCGCGTGCCGAGGCCACCTTCTGGACCTCGCAGATCCGCGAGCAGGAGCGCCTCGAGGTGCCTAGAGGCCAGCGTGGTCGCGGCATCGCCGATCAGATCGCCCTCGCCCGACGCATCAGCCCCAAGCAGGCCTCCGACGAGGTCGCCCTGCACCGGCTGATGCTCCGGTCGCTCCCCAGGATCGCCGCGCTGCTGGAGAGCGGACAGATCAGCGAACTCGCCGCCCGGAAGGTGGCCGAGAACGTGCTGGTCCTGGATGACGGAGACCGGGATCGCGTCGATGCGGACCTCGAGCAGATGCTTCCCGATGTCACCGCACGGAGGGCCGGTGACCTGGCCCGTGCTCGAGCACAGGAGCTCGATGGTGACGCGGCCGTGCGACGTCACCAGCGCGCGGTCGCCGACCGACGCGTCTCGCTCCAGCCCGCAGTCGACGGCATGTCGATCCTCCGCGCGACCCTCCCGGTGAAGGACGGCGTCGCGATCCTCAAGGCCCTGACCGAGACGGCGAAGTCCGCCAAGGCGGCCGGCGACACGCGTGCCAAGGGCCAGATCATGGCCGACACCCTCACCGCACGGGCATGCGGGCTCGAGAACCCGGACGACGTCCCTGTCGAGATCCAGCTGCTGATGACCGACCTGACGCTCCTCGGCGGCGAGGAGAGGACCGCGTGGATCGACGGCCACCCGCTGCCCGGACGAGTCGCCCGCGACCTCGCCCTCGGCGTGCGCAGCACACCGGCGGCACCGGAGCGGCCCGAGGGACCGGTGCCGACGGGCACGGGGGAGGCGCCCCCGCCCGAGATCAGCCGTGCCGCACGATGGATCCGACGCCTGTACGCCGATGACCGGCCGGGCGAGCTGACAGCGGTCGATCCGCGACGACGCCTGTTCCGCGGCGAGGTCCGGCGCTTCATCCTGCTGCGGGATCAGCGCTGCCGCACGCCCTGGTGCGACGCGCCGATCCACGACATCGACCACGCCAATCGCTTCGCCGACGGCGGCAGCACCGACCCGGACAACGGCGTCGGGCACTGCCGGCGGTTCAACCTCGCCAAGGAGATCCCCGGATGGGAGTCGACGACGGCACGCGCTGCGGAGGACGCGCCGAGCAGGCTCACGATCAGGACGCCCACGGGCCACATCTACACCTCCACCGCCCCGGAGCTGCGCAGACTGCTGGAGGGACCCGACGGCGAGCGGGCAGAGATCGTCTCGGACGAGCCCCTCGAGCCCGACGGCGGCGCGATTCTGCCCGACGCCGACACGCACCCGCGTGACGAGGACGAGCTGCCCGAGTCGCGAGCCGGATGAGACCGGGTCAGCGAGCGCGGGGCATGACCGCGATCCACAGCGCGACCACGACCGGGGCGGCCAGGGCCACCATCCAGGGACCGAGCTGGATCTGCGAGAGCAGGGCGACCAGCACGCAGGCCACCAGCGCGACCACGAGCACGGCGGCGAGGACGCGGCCCGCCAGGCGCACGGCCGAGCGCTCGAGAGTCCCGTGCACCGGCATCACGGCCGCGATCGCGAAGGCGACATGCCCGATCAGCAGCAGGAACCCCGTCGACCCCGCGATCAGCAGGGTGAGATCGCCCCGTCCGAGCAGCGCGACGACCACCGCGAGCGGCGCGAGCATCCCCAGGTCGGAGTCCGGGTCGAACCACTGCGCGATCAGTGCGACGAGCGAGGCGAGCCCGACCATGGCGATCCCCAGATGCACGCCGGAGGTGGACGGACCGACCAGCGCCAGCACGAGGGCGGCCACGGTCGCGAGGGTCCCGACGCCGCGCAGTCCCCACTGGAGCGGGGAGATGGCGCGCAGCTCGAGCAGACGGTCGGCGATCGGATCGATCAGGGAGCGCAGACGCATCATGCCCTCCTTCGCCGGGGCGCGCTGCGGGCCGCCGCGAGCGAGAGCAGCACAGGGGCCAACGAGGAGGGTCCCTCCCAGACGGTCACGGGCACCCCTGCCTCCCGCAGCTCGCGCACCGTCCTCTCCCGCTGCAGCCTCCTCAGCGCCCAGGCCTCCGGCCAGAAGCGGTCGGAGGCACGTCCCTCGAGCTTCAGCGGACGCCCCTTCAGCACGGAGGTGTCGCCGATGCTGGGCGGGAGGGTGTCGACCACGAGCACGTCGGCCCCGTGGGCGACGAGCACGCCGATCTGCTCGATCACCTCGGGGCGCAGCAGCGGCGAGCACACCACCGTGAGGGTCCCCGGCCGCACCGTCCGCAGTCGGTGGAGGGGACGGTGCGTGCCGTCGTCCCGGGACGCACGGGCGAGGGCATCGGTGAGCACGCGCAGCTGGCGCGGCCCGGAGCCAGGAGGCACCTGCCCGATGAGGTGCCCGATGTCGAACACGGCGACGCGGTCCCCGGCGGTGAGGTAGTGCCGTGCGACGGCGGTCGTGGCCCGGATCGTCATGTCCAGGCTGGTGGGAGCCTTCCCGCCCGCCCACGGCGCGGGGGAGACGTCCGCCGTGGTGTCGGTGACGATGAGGACCTCGGTGTCCTGCTCGGTGAACGTCGCGTTGGTGTGCATCGTCCCCGTGCGGTTCGTGACGCGCCAGTTGATGCGGTGGAGCCGGTCCCCGGGGCGGAAGGCGCGCACCTCCGACAGCGCCGTGCCGTCGCCGCGGCGGCGGGAGAGGTGCGCCCCGCTGACGCCGATCGGCGTGGGCACGTCCACCGGGGCGTCGAGCACCACGGAGGCGGGCACCACCTGCAGGGACGACGAGGGGAGCGTGACCTGTGCCCGGTAGGCGCCCAGCGCGTCGTTCACGAGCACGTGCGCAGGGCCGACATCGATCCGTCCCCAGCGACGGGCCCCGATGCGCAGCCGCGTGGACCCGTCGCCGGTGAGCGAGCCGAAGCGGGGAGCGAGATCGGCGTGCGGCGGCATCGGGAGCGTCGCCGTGGTCAGCAGGCCGGGCGAGGTGGTGACGACGGCGCTCGCCGCGCCGTCCTCCTCGATGCGGCGACGGTTCAGCCGCAGCTGGGGGAAGGGGACCCCCTGCTCGTCGCCGCGGGCCGTGCGCAGCGCGAGGGCGACCACCGCCCAGATCAGCATCGGCAGCCCGACCAGGATCAACTCGGGCTTGCCGATGATCACCGCGAGGACCAGCGCGGCGATCCCGACGGCGGTCGCGCGGACGAGCGCGGCCGTCGGGCGGCTCTGGAGCTTCGGCGCCACATCGCCCGACGCCGGGCCCGGAGGGGCACCCGCCGAGGCGGCATGCGTCGCGTCGGCATCAGCGGCCGCGCGCGGGAGCGGCGTGCCGTCCTCGGCGATGGGCCCCAGCACGGCGCGATCGAGCGCCCGCCCCCCGTCTGTGCTCACGCCGAGGCCCCGACGGGCTCTGCGGCCGCGGGGACGGGGACCTGCTCGAGCACGGCGTCGACGACGCCCGCGCCGGTCGCGTTCTGCAGCCACAGCTCGGGCTTGACGGTGACGCGGTGATCGAGCGCGGGATGGGCGAGGTCCTTGAGGTCCTCCGGCACCACGTAGGTCCGGCCCCGGATCAGCGCGAGCGCCCGCGCACTGGTGATCAGGGCGAGGGTGCCGCGGGGCGAGGCGCCCACGAGCGCATGCTGGTGCCGACGGGTGGCGGCGACCAGCTCGACCGCGTAGTGGCCCACGGCGTCCTCGACGTGGACGTCCTCGACCGCGGACTGGACGGCGAGGAGGCGCTCCGCGTCCAGGACCTGGGAGACCTCCTGCTCCTCGCGGCGACGGTCGATGCGGCGGGAGACCACGTCCCATTCCTGCTCCGCCGTGGGATATCCGAAGGAGAGCCGCAGCAGGAAGCGGTCCAGCTGCGCCTCGGGCAGCGGATAGGTGCCCTCGTGCTCGATCGGGTTCGCGGTGGCGAGCACGTGGAAGGGCGCCGGCAGCCGGCGCGTCGTGCCTTCCACCGAGACCTGCCGCTCCTGCATCGCCTCCAGCAGCGCGGACTGGGTCTTCGGCGGGGTGCGGTTGATCTCGTCGGCCAGCAGCAGACCGGTGAACACCGGCCCCGGGCGGAACACGAACTCGCCGGTGCGCTGGTCGAACACCTCGGCGCCGGTGAGATCCGCCGGCAGCAGGTCCGGCGTGAACTGGGCGCGGGTGAAGGGCAGTCCGAGCGCCTGCGCGAAGGAGCGCGCGGCGAGGGTCTTGCCGAGCCCCGGGAGGTCCTCGAGCAGCACGTGGCCGCCCGCGAGGATCCCCGTGAGCACGAGCTCGAGGGATTCCCGCTTGCCGACGACGGCGGTCTCCACCGCGTCGAGCACGGACTGGGCCGCCGCCGAGGCGTCGGACGGGGTCAGGCTGGGGCTCTCGGTCATCAGTGCCTCTCCTCGCGCACGGCGAGCTCGTCGAGAATGCGGTGCAGGGTCGGACGGTCGATCGGGGGGACGGTCGCGTCCTCCGCGCGGACCGTGCGGAGCACTCGGCTCAGCTCGGGCCCGGGCGGCGGCGCGTCGGGATCCCGGGCCCGCTCCTCGGCGATCTCCGCGAGGACGAGGGCGAGGCCGCGGCTGGTCATGCGCCTGCTCGGCTGGGCGCCGTGGACCATGTCCTCCAGGCGCCGCACCCGCATGTCCTGAGCGTGGGGGAGGGCGTAGTCGGCGTCGAGGTCGAGGGCGGGCAGCCGGGCGTGCTCGGCGCGGTCGCCGCCGACGTGGAGGTACCACCACACCGCGCCGAGGATGATCCCCGCCGCGACCGGGACCGGCAGCGGCACCACGAGGTCGGCGAGACCGCAGGCGAGGGCGAGCACGACCATGGTCCCGGTGGTCACCGCGGTGCGCCACAGCAGCCCGACCAGCTCGCCCCTCATGCCCGCTCACCGCCGTCGGACCGGCCGGTGACCGGCGCGGCCGCCCCGGGCGTGCGGCGCCGCGGGGAGGCCGGGTCGAGGGCGTCGAGGTCCGCCGTGAGGCGGTCCAGGTCCTCCATCGCCGCGGTGCGGTCCGCCTCCTGGAGCGGGGAGGGATCGAACAGCGCCCGACGGTACAGCCCCGCGAGGCGGTCCAGCGCGGCGCGGTCCAGGTCGAAGGTCGCCAGCACCTCGACGACGAACTCGAGCGTGGTCTGCGAGGGAAGGCGGGGCACGCCCGCCTCCGCGAGGGAGCGCTCGAGCACGAGCCATGCCGCGATCACCGCGTCCTGGGCGTCGACGACGCTGGAGAGCGGGGTGCGGGCCTCGACGAGCGCCGCGCGGGCCCGAGCGGCCGTGAGCTCGTCCTCCGAGGCCTCGCCCGCCTCGACGGGAGCGGGTCGGGCCAGCGCCCGCATGCGCAGCGCGACCCAGATCGCGAGGACCAGGAGCACGAGCCCCAGCAGGGTCAGCGCGATGATGACGGGGGCGGGGCCGGTGATGATGCGCGGAGGCTGCTCCTGGACGTCATGGGTGTCCCACTCCGGCTCGTCGTAGGCCTCGCGCGCGGCGGAGGGATCGGCGGTGATCCGCTCCGTCGGACCGGCGAAGATCGCGAGCGGGTCGCGCTCGGCGGCGGCGCCGAGGGCGACGGCGCCGAGCCCGCCCAGCGCGGCGACGAGCAGCAGCAGGGCGACGACGCGACGCTGCGCCGAACGATCCGGGGTCATGGCAGATCGGGCTCCTGGGGTGGTGTGTCGGCATGCGGGGACGCGACCACGACCGACTGCTCCCCGGCGATGCGCGTGAGGATCAGCGTGGCCCACTCCTCGCCGAAGCGGCGCGGCCGCAGCTTGCGCCGCAGCTCCTCGGGCTGCACGGCGGTGCCGCGCTTCTTGATCTCCAGCACCCCGAGCCGGTGCTCGCGGAGATAGGAGGTGAGGCGCTTGATCCCGAAGGGCATCACGTCGCGCACCGTGTATCCGCGTGCGAAGGGGGTGTCCGCGCGGCGGTCGGAGGTCAGGTACGCGATCGTGGGGTCGAGGGTGCGGGCGTCCAGGTCCGCGGCGAGGCGACCGATCAGGCCCGCCCGGATCACGGCGCCGTCGGGCTCGTAGAGGTGGTCGCCGAGCGCGCCGGGCTCCGGATCGGGTGTCGCGTCGGCGCCCCGGTCCAGCCGGTGCGCGCCGTCGCGGTCGACGAGCACCGCCGAGGAGGTCACGCCCTCGCGCGCTAGGGGACCGCACCAGGCCACGGCCTCGAGGACCTGTCCGTGGAAGGAGAGCCACTGGGCCTCGACCTCCGCGGGCAGGGCCTCGCGGTCCACGGCCGGTCCGAGCTTCGCGCCGAGCGGCCCGAGCTCGCTCCTGCCGCCGAGCCGTCGCGCGAGCTCGAGCACGGTCGACAGCGGCGGCTCGTACTCCTCGGGGTCGTGGAGCCGACGGCCGCCGGAGCCGCCGGTGCGGCGCGCCGGGTCCAGCCAGATCCCCTCGGTCGAGGCGGGATCGTGGTCCTCGGCGCTGCCCAGGTGCACGGTCGCGGAGGGGAAGGGGCGCAGGTTCATGGTCGCGACGGCGACCGCGGCGGGGGAGCGGTCCACGGCCCGGACCTGCAGACCGAGCCCGGCCAGGGCCATCGAGTCCCCGCCGATGCCGCATCCGAGGTCCGCGACCGAGGAGATCCCCGCGAGGGCGAAGCGCTCGGCGTGCCGGGCCGCGACGGGGAGGCGGGTCGCCTGCTCCAGCCCGTCGGGGGTGAACAGCATCGTGGAGGCGAACTCGCCGAACTTCTCCGCCGCGCGTGCCCGCAGCCGCGACTGGGTCATCACCGCGGAGACGAGCTCGGGGGCGTGGCCGGCCTCCCGCAGACGCGCGCCCTGGCTCAGGGAGTCCTGCTCGCGATAGGGCGGCAGCGAGTTCAGCAGGGCCCAGCCCTCGCTGCTCAGGACCGGCTCGAGGGTGCGGGCGACCGCCTGTTCTGCATCGGCGGCTGGAGACGACATGCCCACCAGGCTACCTGCTGGACATGTGTCCGTCCTCACTCGGACACGTCGAGGACGAGCTTGCCGCGGGTGTGGCCGTGCTCGAGGAGCTCGTGGGCGCGGGAGATGTCCGCCAGCGGGAGGATCTCGGAGACCTCGAGCGGATAGCGGCCGCTGCGCACTCCCTGCGCGAGCCGGTCCAGCCGGTCGCGGCCGGGACGGATCCGCGGCACGTGCGCCTCGATGCCGCGCTCGTGCGCGGGGGTGAGGTCCGCCAGGGTGGGCAGCGGGACGACGATCCCGCCCTCGGCGACCACGTCGAGGCTGGGGACGAAGGTGGAGTGGTAGTGGGTGTCCAGCACGACGTCCACGCCGCGGCCCTCGGTGGCGCGATGGATCTCCTCGCGCCAGTCGCCCTCGTCGTAGGCGATCGGGAGGGCGCCCAGCTCGCGCAGGCGCTCCGCGTTCGCCGCCCGGCCCGTCGCCCAGACGCGGGAGGCGCCGGCCTCGAGGGCCATGGGGATCAGCAGCTGGCCCACGCCGCCGCTGCCGCCGTGGACGAGGACGGTGCTGCCGGGGGCGATCCGGGCGGTGTCCTCCACCGTCGCGATCGCGGTGAGGCCTGCGAGGGCCAGCCCGGCCCAGCGGGGGAGGTCCTCCACGGCGGTCTCTCCGGGGATCGGTGCGAGGTCGTCGGCGCCGATCGCGATCATCTCGGCGGCGACGCCGCGACGGTCGCCGGGGTCCCGCATGCCGAAGACCCTGGTGCCCGGGGCGAGACCGCGCGAGGCGAGCTCTGCCTCGTCGAGATCCGTGCCCGCACCGCGCACCACCCCGGCCATCTCCCTGCCCGTCCCGGAGGGCAGCGTGAGGTCCTTTGCCATGCCGGAGGAGCCGTCGCGCACCTTGTAGTCCAGCGGGTTCAGGCCGACATGGGAGACCTCGACCAGCACCTCCCCGGGCCCCGGCTCGGGGACCTCGGCATCGGTGTGCAGGACCAGGACCTCAGGACCGCCGAAGCGGTCGAAACGGATCTCGCGCATGCCTTCCATGATGCACCCCCGGTATCCGCCGTGGCCATGGAGGAGCTGCGACGGCGGTCCCGGTCCCCGACATCCGGGATGGGGGATCATGGGGCGTCGCGTGCGGCGACGTCGGACCCCGTTCCCCGCAGGAGGACGATTGAGCAACGACCGCCTCTCTCCGTGGCAGTGGCGCGACGAGCTGCGCGCTGCGATCGCGCTGCCCCGCACCACGGAGCGGATCCCCATCGAGCACGCCCTTGGTCGGGTGCTCGCCACCGAGATGCGCAGCCCCGAGCAGGTCCCGGCGATGCCGATCGCCGCGATGGACGGCTTCGCAGTGCGCCGCTCCGACCTCACCGCCCCCGGCACCACGACCCTCCCGGTCTCGGTCGAGCTGCCCGCGCGCCCGGGCGCGGTGCCGCCGCTGCCCGTCGGCGCCGCCGCCCGGATCATGACCGGCGCTCCCGTGCCCCGCGGCGCGGACGCCGTGATCGAGGTCGAGGCGACCGACAGCGATCCCTTCGGGCCGTCGCCCGCGACGGTCACCGTGAGCCTGAGCGCCCTGCCGGCGAAGGATCGGCACGTGCGCGGCGCGGGGGAGGAGATCGGGGCCGGGGACGTGCTCGCCGAGGTTCATGACCGTGTCGGGCCCGGGCTCCTCGGGCTCGCCCGCACCCTCGGCCTCCGCAGTCTCGAGGTGCTCCGCCCCCCACAGGTCGCGGTCGTCGTCACCGGAGACGAGCTCACCGGGCACGGGGAGGGGGACGGCGAGCAGGCCGATCGATTCGCCCACGTGGCCGAGGGGATCGACGTCCTCCCGGGCGCGGTGCGCGAGTCCAACGGCATGATGCTCGCCGCCGCCCTCGCGGCCGACGGCGCGCAGGCGCTGCGGCCGCTGCGCTGCGGCGACGACCACGCCTACCTGCGGGCCGTGCTCGACCGGGCCGCCCAGGAGGCAGACCTCGTGCTGACCACTGGCGGGATCGGCCACGGTGCCTACGACGTCGTCAAGACGCTTCTCGGGGAGCGGGGCAGCGACACCTCCCGCTTCGCGCACCTCCCGCTGCGGCCGGGCGGACCACAGGGGCACGGGACGCTGCCCGGCGGCACTCCCGTCGTGCACCTGCCTGGCACCCCCGTCGGCGCGCTTGTGGGCTATCACCTCTTCGTGCGGCCGCTGCTGGACGCTGCTGACTCCGCAGCGCGGCGGGTGCTGCTGGGCGAGGGGGCTGACTCGAGGCGGCGCGGCGGCCCCGAGGTCCTGCACGCGGTCGCCGGGCGTCTGCGTCGCGACGAGGACGGACGTGAGCGAGTGGACATTCTGCCCGGCCGCCGCCTCGCCCCTTACGGGCGGGCGGATGCGCTGGTGTTGCTGGGCGGGACGGACGCCGAGACGCGCCCGGGCGGGGACGCGGTGGCGAGGACCGCGCTGGTGATCCCCCTGTGACGTGTCGACAGGGACGCGACCGGGCGGTAAGGGGGACCCGCGGAGCGTGGCCCGACGCTGAGGGCCTCAGCGGCGTGAGGCGTCCACGTCCTCCAGCTGCGTCCGACGTGCGTCCTGCGCGGCCCGGGCCTGGTGGCGGCGGGCGTGCCGTCGGGCGATGACGCTGCGGGTCCAGGAGGCGAGGATGACGACCGCCGCTCCGAGGGCGAGACCGAGGGATGCCGCTGCGAGCCAGGGGCTGTAGAGGATCCCCGCACCGATGGCGAGGGCGAGCGCTGCGAGGCCGATCGGCCAGGGGCCGACTCCTCGATGGCCGAGGAGATCGGCCAGCACGACTGCGGCGACGACGCCGAGCGCGAGCACGAGCAGGTGCAGAAAGGTCACGATTCGAGCATAACCGCGCCGCGCCCCCGTACCCGTGGGTCAGCTTCGTCAAGCTGTGTCCATCACAGGGGCTATGGTGTGCCGTGCCTGCCGAGAGATCTGGGCCACAACCGGGTTCTGGGCGTGCACGGCCTCCGGGGCACGTCGACGTGACCGAGAGTGGCGCCGCCCGGGTGGGGCGGAGCGAGCTCCCGGCGAGCCCGCGCAGACGAGACGGATGACGCATGGAAGGGATCCGACGGATGATCAACGGCGTGTCGAGGGGGAAGCGTGCTTAGATTCGTCTCCCAGCGAGTGCTGACCTACGTGATCCTGGCGTTCGTCGCCACGAGCTTCGCGTACCTGCTGTCCGCCTCGCTCATGCATCCCGAAGAGGTGCTGTACCCGCCGATCGCGACGGAGCCCGTGCCCGCCGCCACCGCGCAGCAGTACCTCGACGTGCGCAACGTCAACCCCGACACCCCGCTGTTCGAGCGCTACGCCAACTGGCTCGGCGGCCTCATCCGCGGAGATCTCGGCGTCACCACGGGCACGAACAAGTCGATGGTCCCGGTGCTCGACGAGCTGAAGACCCGGATCCCGATCAGCCTCCGCCTCGTGGTGATCGGCACGGCGATCGGCACGGTCCTCGGAATCGTGCTCGGCATGATCGCCGCCGTGCGCCGCGACTCGATCGGCGACCGCCTCTCGACCGTGCTCGCCTTCTTCATCCTCTCGCTGCCCACCCCCGTGATCATCCTCATCGTGCAGCAGACGAACCAGGGGATCATGGATCTGTCGGGATGGGGGCTGCCGGCCATCAATCCGATCAACCCGCTCCTCGAGCCGGGCTCCTGGGACTCGATCAAGTACCAGGCCAAGGCGCTGGTGATGCCGACGATCGTGCTGGCCCTGACCGCAGCCGCCTCGTACTCGCGATACATGAAGGTCACGACCCTGGATGTGCTGGGCAGCGACTACCTCCGCACCGCTCGGGCCAAGGGGCTCACCCGCAGCAAGGCGATGAACCGTCACGGCCTCCGCATGGCGCTGATCCCGATGGGGCAGTACTTCGCCTTCGCCGTCGGCGGGGCCTTCTCCGGCTCGCTGTTCGTCGAGCTGATGTTCAACTGGCAGGGCATCGGTCGCTTCGCGATCTCCGCGATCCAGATGGCCGATGTCAACGGCACCGCCGGAGTGGTCCTGTACACGGCGATCCTGACCCTGCTCTCCGCCACCTTCGCAGACATCCTGCAGGGCGCGCTCGACCCGAGGATCCGGTGACACGATGACGAACCCCAACGACATCCGCGGCACCGAGGATGCCTCCGCGCTGCGGCGACGTACCGATCCCGACGCGAACCCCGTCATGGGAGCGACGGTCGACGACCCGGTCCTGCAGGCCACCGAGATCGACGAGAGCGCCGGTCCCGCGATCGAGTCCCTCGGCCGCGGCGAGCTGCTGCGGCGCCGGTTCCTGCGCAATCCGAGCGCATGGGTCGGGATGGTCATCTTCCTGGCACTCGTGCTGCTGGCGGTGATCGGGCCGATCGTCTACCAGTACGGGCCCTTCGAGCGCGACCTCCGCAATGCGCTGACCGGTCCCAGCGCGTACCACTGGTTCGGCGTGAACGAGAACGGCCTGGACATCTTCGCGCGGACGATGCAGGGCCTGCGCATCTCTCTCGTCATCGGCATCGGCACCGCGCTGCTGACGACCTTCCTCGCCCTCGTCGTCGGGATCGTCGCCGGCTACGTCAGCCACAAGGGGAAGGCGGGCGCGCTGGCCGACGGCGCCCTGGTCAACCTCATCAACCTCTTCCTGGTGATCCCGTCGATCCTGCTGCTGATGCTCTTCAGCCCGGCGCTGCAGCAGGCGAGCTGGCTGTGGATGATCCCGCTGCTGGCGGGCTTCGCCTGGATGCTCACCGCCCGTGTGCTGCGTGCGATGACCCAGCAGCTGGTGCGCACCGAGTACGTCGAGGCGGCCCGGTTCATGGGGGTCCACCCGATCGTGACCATGGTCCGGCACATCATCCCGAACATCGCCAGCTGGATCATCATCGACACCACGCTCGGCGTGAGCGCCGCGATCCTCGGCGAGACGGGCCTGTCCTTCATCGGCTTCGGGATCCAGTACCCGCAGGTGTCCCTCGGCACCGTGCTGCAGGACTACAACATCTCCGCGCCCTACACCTGGATCCCGCCGGCGGCGGTTCTGGCCGCACTGGTCATCTCCATCAACCTGATGGGCGAAGCCCTGCGCGACGCCCTCGACCCGACCAGCGGCTCCAGCCGGATCTGAGGAAGAAGAATGTCCGAACCGATCCTGTCAGTCCGGGACCTGAGCGTCTCCTTCCCCTCCGAGTACGGCACAGTTCATGCCGTCCAGGATCTCAGCTACGAGGTGCACAAGGGCGAGGCCCTCGCCATCGTCGGCGAGTCCGGCTCCGGCAAGTCCGTGAGCTCCCTGGCGGTGATGGGTCTGCTCCCGCGCACCGCGACCATCAGCGGCGAGATCGAGATGCTGGGCCACAGGATGTTCGAGCTCGACGACAAGCAGCTCTCGCGCCTGCGCGGCAACACGATCTCCATGGTCTTCCAGGACCCCCTCTCGGCGCTCACGCCCGTATACCGGGTGGGCCAGCAGATCGCCGAGGTCGTGCGGATCCACCATCCCGAGATCTCCAAGGCCCGGGCCCATCAGAGGGCCGTGGAGCTGCTCGACGCGGTCGGCATCCCTGAGCCCGGGCGCCGTGCGGAGCAGTACCCCCATGAGTTCTCTGGCGGGATGCGCCAGCGCGCGATGATCGCGATGTCGATCGCGAACGAGCCAGAGCTGATCATCGCCGACGAGCCCACCACGGCCCTGGACGTGACCATCCAGGCGCAGGTCATGGACCTGCTCAAGTCCGCCCAGGAGCTCATCGGCGCGGCGACGGTGCTGATCACCCATGACATGGGCGTGGTCGCGGGCTTCGCCGACAGGGTCTTGGTGATGAAGGACTCGCGGATGGTCGAGCTCGGCACGGTCGACGAGATCTTCTACACCCCGCGCGAGCAGTACACGCGGGATCTTCTCGCCGCGGTCCCGCGCGCCGACGTCGACGGTGCGACGGAGTCCCGCAGCGTCGCCGGCTCCGCGATGCAGAAGCTCGCCGAGGTCGGCGGAACCGAGGGTGAACGGCCGCCGCGCGAGGAGCTCCCGACGGTGCTCGAGGTCGAGGACCTGGTGAAGGTCTTTCCGATCATCAAGGGTGCCATCGTGCGCCGGAAGGTCGGCGAGCAGCGTGCCGTCGACGGCATCTCCTTCGACATCCGCGAGGGCGAGTGCCTGGCGCTGGTCGGCGAGTCCGGCAGCGGCAAGACCACCACGCTGATGGAGATCATGCAGCTGCGCACTCCGCAGGAGGGGGTCATCCGGATCGGCGGCAAGGAGACCGGCGCGCTCACCCGCAAGGAGCGGGCGGCGTTGCGCTCGGACATCACCGTCGTCTTCCAGGACCCGATGGCCGCGCTGGACCCGCGCATGCCGATCGCGGACATCATCAAGGAGCCGATGCGGGTCCAGGGCTACAGCAAGCAGCACATGGACGAGCGGGTGGACTGGCTGCTGAGCATGGTGGGCCTGCTGCCCGAGCACGCGGCGCGCTTCCCGACCGAGTTCTCCGGCGGGCAGCGCCAGCGCGTCGGCGTCGCCCGCGCACTGGCCTGCGATCCGAAGCTGATCGTCCTTGACGAGCCCACCTCCGCGCTCGACGTCACCGTCCAGGCCGGGGTGCTCGCGATGCTCGCCGATCTCCGGGCGCGCCTCGGGGTGAGCTTCCTGTTCGTCTCCCACGATCTCTCCGTGGTGCGCCACATCTCGGACCGCATCGCGGTGATGCAGAAGGGGCGGATCGTGGAGCTCGGCGACACCGAGGACGTGTTCACGGACCCGCAGCACCCCTACAGCCAGGAGCTGCTCTCGGCGGTCCCGATCCCGGATCCGGAGGTGGCTCGCTCGCGGCGGCGGGAGAGCATCGACCGCTCGGCGTTCGAGGGCTCCTCCGGAGACTCCCTCCCGGACCCGGAGGGTGCACAGTAGTCCTTCTCTGACCAGGGAGGACGTCCGTGTCGACGGGTGGTGTGAGAGGTGCGCCGCCCGTCGTCGGCATGCCTCGGGGCCCGGCGTGAATCGTTGTGTTGCGAACGGGTAACAGGAGTGTTCCGTGCACACGTCGGGAACTTCTCGGTGCCAGACTGATCACACCGCAGGCACGGGCGCGACCACGGCGGTCGACGCCGACCACGCCTGCAGGTACGGACCATCGAGCGGACTCGACGATCTCGACGTCCGCCAACGAAGGAGATTCATATGCGTGTGACGCGGCGTTCCATCCTGGGGGCGACGGCTCTGACCGTCTCGATGACCGCGCTGGCGGCGTGCAGCCAGGACCCGGGGACCGGCGGCAGCGGCGGCGCCTCCGACGGCGGCGGCGAGGGCGAGCAGATCGCCTCCGACCAGAACGACATCAACCCCAAGGAGCGCGAGGAGATCGGCGAGGGCGGCGTGCTCCGCCTGGCCAACAACGCGTTCCCCGCGAACTGGAACCCATTCCACTCCGACGGCAACGAGGCCAACACCTCCGACATCCTGCGGACGGTCTTCCCGCTCGAGGTGTGGTGGTCGAACGCTGCCGGTGAGGTCTCCGCGAACCCGCATTACACCAAGCGCATCGAGCTGACCTCCGAGGATCCGCAGGTCATGGAGATCGAGCTCAACGAGGGCATGAGCTGGTCCGACGGCACCCCGATCGACTACAAGTCGATCGAGAACGTCTTCAAGGTCATGGACGGCTCCCAGGAGGAGTACGCGATCGCGTCCTCCGAGGGCTACAACAAGGTCGAGAAGATCGAGCAGGGCGACAGCGACCTGATCGCCGTGATCACCTTCAAGGAGAAGTACGCGGACTGGATCGGCCTCGCTGCGGTCATGCCGGACTCCCTCGCCGAATCGGCCGAGGCCTTCAACACCGGCTGGCTCGAGGGGCCGCAGGTCACGGCCGGCCCCTTCAAGATCGGCAAGATCGACTCCGGCAACAAGACCGTGCTGGTCGAGCCCGACGAGAACTGGTGGGGCGACAAGCCGTTCCTCTCGCAGGTCCTGTTCACCACCATCGAGGATCCGGCCGCGACCGCGACCAGCTTCCAGAACGGCCAGCTGGACGTCATCGAGACCACCGTCCCGGCGACCTACTCGGTGGTCGAGCCGCTGATCGGCAACGGTGCGGTGCTGCGTCAGGCCGCGGGCCCGAACTGGAGCCACATCACCCTCAACGGCGCCGAGGGCCGGCCGCTGGCCGACCAGGCCGTGCGCCAGGCGATCTTCCGTGCGATCGACCGCGAGGAGGTCTTCCTCTCGGTCAACGCCACGATGCCCTACCCGGAGAACACCGAGCCGCTGAACAACCACCTCCTGATGACCAACCAGGAGGGGTACCAGGAGAACTCCGGCGACCTCGGCAGCTACGACCCCGAGGCCGCGAAGAAGCTGCTCGAGGACGCGGGCTACACCCTGGAGGGCGAGGGCGAGAGCCTCGTCGCCTCCAAGGACGGCACGCCGATCGAGATCACCTACGTGTACAACGACGGCTCGAAGACCAACGAGGCCGTGGTCCCGGTGGTCCAGGAGCAGCTCAAGGCCGTGGGCATCACCATGAAGGTGCAGAAGGTGCCGCCGACGGACCTCTTCTCGAAGTACGTCATCCCCGGCGAGTTCGACCTCACCCTCTTCGGCTGGGTCGGCACCCCGTTCCTCTCCTCCGGCGACTCCATCTGGAAGTCCGAGGGCGAGCAGAACTTCGGCAAGATCGGCGATCCAGACACGGACAAGCTCATCGACCAGGCCGCCGTCGAGACCGATCATGCCGCGCGCCTCGAGCTGATCAACCAGATCGACGCGAACCTGTGGGAGCTCGCCGGGGTCGTCCCGCTGTGGCAGTCCTACGACTTCTTCGTCCAGAACGAGGACCTCGCGAATTTCGGCGCGTGGGGCTTCGAGCTGCCGGACTGGACCAAGATCGGTTACGTGACGGGTTCCGCCAAGCTCGAGGGCTGAGCGGACGCGCCCTGAGGACGGGGCCCCGGGCGGAGACGCCCGGGGCCCCGTCCCCGTTCGTGGGCGGATCCGGCTGGACTGCGGCGCCCGGACCGCGGGGCCGGACGTCGCGGTCCGTGCCCGACGTTCGGACACCTGGCCTCATGCTCTCGGCCCCGGGTCGGCGCCCGCGGGACCTGCGGGACCGAGGTCGCACCTCACCGCGGGACGTGGGGGAGACTGAGCCCATGAGCTCCGCCGACCTGCCCGCCCCCGTCCCGCCCCGGATCCGCGACCGCGCCGTGCCGGCGGACCGGCCCGCGGCGCAGCGGCACGACCTCGGCCGATACCTTCGCCAGATGCGACTGCCGCAGCTGGGCGAGACCGGGCAGCGCCGCCTCGCCGGGGCACGGGTCGCGGTGATCGGCGCGGGTGGGCTCGGCGCCCCGGCCCTGACCTATCTCGCGGCGGCGGGGATCGGCGAGATCACCCTCTTCGACCCCGACACCGTCGACGCGACGAACCTGCATCGGCAGGTGCTGTTCACCGAGGCGGATCTCGGCCGGTCCAAGGCCGTCGCCGCCGCCGAGCACCTGCACGCGCAGTCGCCGCCGGTCTCGGTGCGCGCCGTGGTCGAGACCCTCACCCCCGCGAACGCCCTCGGGCTCCTCTCGGGCCACGACCTCGTCATGGACGGCACCGACAACTTCCCCACCCGCTATCTCGCCTCCGACGCCTGCGAGATCCTCGACCTGCCGCTGGTGTGGGGATCGATCCTCGCCTTCTCCGGACAGGTCAGCGTGTTCTGGGGCGCGGGCGGGCGCGGCGTCACCTATCGCGACGTCCACCCCGTCCCGCCGCGGCCCGGCGAGGTGCCCAGCTGCGCCGAGGCCGGGGTGCTCGGGATGCTCTGCGGCGTGATCGGCTCGACCATGGCGATGGAGGCCGTGAAGGTGCTCGCCGGGATGGGCGATGTGCTCTTCGGGCGCCTCGCCCTCTACGACGCGCTGCGCGCCCGCTGGGACGAGCTGCCGCTGGCCCGGGACCCGCAGCGCCTGCCGGTCACGGAGATCGAGGACGTGATGCTGACCTGCGGGCTGCCGGGACCGACGGGCCCCGCCCGCGACGAGGTCACCGCCGCGCAGCTGCCAGCCCTGCTCGCGGCCGGGACGCGGGTGATCGACATCCGCGAGGAGCGGGAGCTGCCCGAGGGCGGCATGATCGCCGGCGCCGAGCACGTCCCGATGGGGGAGCTGCTGCGCGGTGCCGATCACGAGGTCGCGGGCGCGGTGCTGTACTGCGCGGCGGGCACGCGCTCGGCGAGCACGCAGAGGGCGCTCGCCGAGCGGGGGATCCGGGTGCGCTCGCTCACGGGCGGCTTCGACGGGCTGGCCGGCAGCGAGGTCGAGATCCAGCGGCGCTGACACAGCCCGGCAGGGCGCGACCCCTGCCGCCGGGCAGGACCCGGGCTCAGCTGTCGGGAAGTACCCGGGCTCGACCGTCGGGCAGCGTGCGGGCTCAGCCGCCGGCGAACGGCGGGAGCACGTCCACGCGGGTGCCGGGGGCGAGGGCACGGGCGTGATCGGTGCAGGCCACGCCGTCGACCAGGAGGCTCGACCGGCCGATCACCCGGGTCGCCTCCGGGGTGGCTCCTGCGGTGAGCGCCTGGACGAGCTCGCCCACGGTGCGGGCGCGCACGGTCGCCTCGTCGGCCCCGAACTCGGCGGCGGCGCCCGCGAACAGGCGCACCGCGATCTCGGGCACGGTGGTGTCGGTGGCTGCGGTGTCGGTCATCGGGTCCTCCTCATCCGCCGATCGCGCTCATTGGGCGCTCCGGCTGCACGAAATCGGCCCGGTCCATGCCGTGGCCGGCCTTCTTGCCCCACTGGGCGGCTCGCCAGATGTCGGCGATCGCCTCGTCGTCCGCTCCCGAGCGCAGGGCGGTGCGCAGGTCGGTCTCCTCGCGGGAGAACAGGCAGGTGCGCACGCGGCCCTCAGCGGTCAGGCGGGTGCGGCGGCAGTCGGCGCAGAAGGGGCGGGTCACCGAGGCGATGATCCCCACCCGGCCGCGGTGCTGGCCGGTGGCGCGGTCGGCGACCTCGTACAGCTCGGCGGGTGCGCCGTCGCGCGGCTCGGCGACCGGGGTGAGCGCGTAGCGGGGCGCGAGCATCTCGTGCACGTCCCCGGCGGTGATCATGGTCGAGCGCTCCCAGCGGTGGTCCGCGTCCAGCGGCATCTGCTCGATCACCCGCAGCTGCAGGTCCCGCTCGAGGCACCAGTCCAGCAGGTCGGGCAGCTCGTGGTCGTTGATCCCGGGCATCAGCACGGCGTTGACCTTGATCGGGTCCAGGCCCGCCGCGCGCGCCCCGTCGATCCCGGCGAGCACACGGTGCAGCAGGGGCCTGCGGGTGAGGCGCTCGAAGGTCTCTGAGACCACCGAGTCGAGCGAGACGTTGATCCGGTCGAGCCCCGCTTCCCGCAGCCGCTCCGCCCGATGGTCCAGGCCGATCGCGTTGGTGGTCAGGGAGATGTCGGGGCGGCGCTCGAGCGAGGCGACCCCGGCGATGATCTCCTCGAGATCGGGCCGGGTCAGCGGCTCCCCGCCGGTGAAGCGCACCTGCTCGATGCCGAGCCGCTCCACCCCGATGCGCACCAGGCGCACGATCTCCTCGACCGAGAGCAGCTGGTCCTTCTTGAGGAACACCATCCCCGACTCGGGCATGCAGTAGGTGCAGCGCAGGTTGCAGAAGTCCGTCAACGACAGGCGCAGGTCCGTGGCCTCGCGGCCGAAGCGGTCCGCGAGCGCCGGGGTGTCCGGTCGGTCGGTGGTGTCCGGGAGCGCGCCAGCCGCCTCGTCGGTACGGCGCGGCACCGGGATGCCGAGGGAGACCCGTCGAGACGACATGCGCGCACCTCCTGCTCAGCGGCCCGGCAGCTCCGGGGTTCCCTCCAGGATAGGACGGCTCGGCGGGACGGGGGCGGGACCTCGGGGTGGGACCGGGCACGGGCTCGACACGGACCGGGCGCCGGCTGGGCACGGACCGGGCATCGGCGAGTGCTTCTCGCGCACGGGGCGGTCGGGCAGCGGCGGTCGCGAGCGCCATACTGGAGGGACCAGGACAGGCCGATGACGAACAGCAGAGGGAGGCCCGAGAGATGACCGGTGCGCAGCGCAGCCCGCTCGCCGACCACGTGGCCGACGCCGTCGCACTGCTCGCCGCCGTGCGGGCGACAGAGCCGGTCGCGCTGGACGGCAGGGCCGTCGGCCGCGTCGCCGCCCGGCCGCTGCGCTCGCACGTGGACGTGCCCGGGGTGGACAACTCGCAGATGGACGGCTTCGCCGTCGCGTCGGCCGATCTCGCGGGCCCCGGTGCCGCGGTGACGCTCCCGCTCGGGCCGACGATCGCTGCCGGCGATGCGCCGGTCCGGCTCAGGCCCGGGAAGGCGCGGCCGATCATGACCGGCGCGCCGCTCCCGGACGGGGCGGACCTCGTGGTCCCGGTCGAGGAGAGCGCCCAGGGGCGCTTCGACTCCGACGGCGCGGGTGCCGAGGGAGGCGGCGCGGGGGGCGAGGGAGCGCACGCCGCGCACGGCACGGACCCGGCGACCGTGACGCTCACACCGGCCGATGCCGCACCGGGCCGCTTCGTGCGCCGCCGCGGCTCCGACACACACCGCGGCGACACCGTGCTGCGTGAGGGCCAGATGCTCACCCCCGCGCGGATCGCGCACCTCGCCGCCTGCGGCCTGAGCGAGGTCGAGGTGGGGGCGCCGGTGCGGGTCGTGGTGCTCTCGACCGGTTCCGAGGTGCGCGGCCCCTCGGGCGCGGAGCCCGCCCCCGGGACCCTCCATGACGCGAACGGACCCGGACTCGCCGCTGCGCTCACCGAGGCGGGCGCCGAGGTGGTCCACCGCGGCGCCGTGCCCGACGACGCGACGCTGCTGCTGGAGCGACTGCGCGACGAGGTCCTCGCGCACGACGCCGACCTGATCGTCACCAGCGGCGGCGTGAGCATGGGTGCCTTCGAGGTGGTGCGCCACGCCGCCGCGCTGCCCGGGACTACCCTCGCCTTCCCCACCCTCGCGATGCAGCCCGGAGGCCCCCAGGGCATCGGCACCCTCGAGGTGGACGGGCGGCGCGTGCCCTGGCTCGCCTTCCCCGGCAACCCCGTCTCCGCGCTGCTGAGCTGCGAGCTGATCGCCCGCCCCGCCCTCGGCGCCCCGCCGCGCCGACGGCTGCGCCTGCCCGTCCGCCTCGACGCCGAGGAGTCCTCGCCCGAGCACCTGGAGCAGTACCGTCGAGCGCGGGTCCTGCCCTCGGGCGCCGTGCGGCTGGTCGGCGGCGCGTCCTCGCACCTGATCGGCGGGTACGCCGCGGCCGATGCGCTCGCGATCGTCCCCGTCGGCGCCGCCGTCGTGCGCGACGGAGACTTGCTCGAGACCCTGCTGATCCCCGGAGGAGACTCATGACCACCGCCCCCGACCCTGTCGGCCGGTCGACCGACGCGGGCGAGCTCTCGCACGTGCGGGCCGACGGCACCGCCCACATGGTCGACGTGACCGCCAAGCAGGTCACCTCCCGCGAGGCGACCGCCCGCGCCGTCCTCGTCACCCGCGAGGACGTGGTGGCCCGGATCGCGAGCGGCGACCTGCCCAAGGGCGAGGCGCTCGCCACCGCGCGCCTGGCCGGGATCATGGGCGCCAAGCGCACCGCCGACCTGATCCCGCTGTGCCACCCGCTGCCGCTGACCGGGGTGGAGGTGGACCTCGACCCTCGCGGCGACCGGGTCGAGATCACCGCGACGGTGCGCACCAGGGGCGTCACCGGCGTCGAGATGGAGGCGCTGACCGCCGCGTCCACCGCGGCGCTGACCCTCTACGACATGATCAAGGCCGTCGACCGCCTCGCCGTGATCGAACAGATCGAGGTGCGCGCGAAGTCCGGCGGCAAGAGCGGCGACTGGACGCGCGAGGAGGAGCGATGAGGCAGATGCCCGCCCGACGCACCGACGCCGACTGCACGGTGCGCGAGGACGCCGACGCGCCGCCGCTGCTGCAGGGCAGCGCCCGTGTGCTGATCGCCTCGACCCGCGCCGCCGACGGCACCTACGAGGACCGCACCGGCCCGCTGCTGGTCCTGTGGCTGCAGGAGCGGGGACTGGACCCCGTCGAGAAGCAGGTGGTGGCCGACGGCCCCGAGGTGGGCCGCGCGCTCGAGGCCGCCGTCCGGGACGGCGTCGACGTGGTGATCACCTCCGGCGGCACCGGCATCAGCCCCACCGACGTCACCCCCGAGCAGACCGCCCCGCTGATCGAGCGGGAGATGCCCGGGATCCTCGAGGCGGTGCGACGGCGCGGCGAGGAGAAGAAGGCCACCGCCCTGCTCAGCCGCGGGCTCGCCGGGATGGCGGGACGCAGCCTCGTGGTGAACCTGCCCGGATCCCGCGGCGGGGTCAAGGACGGCATCGCCGTGCTCGACCCGCTGCTGGACCACCTGCTCGATCAGCGCGACGGCGGGGACCATGTGGAGGCGGACGGCGCGGCGGACCGGCCCGATCCGACGCGGGGACGGAGCCCGTTCACCGCGACGGACGACGGCGGCACGGCGGACGCCGGCGGGACGGCGGCGAGCGCCGTGGCGAGTGCGACGGCGAGCGGGGACGACAGCGGCGAGGCGACGGCGCAGGGACTGCGGATCGCGGGCGACCCCGCGATGGGCGCTGCTGACCAGCGGGTCCGTCATGCCTCCGTGGGCGAGGGCGGGATCTCCGTGGCCGCGATGTCTGAGGCCGTCGCCGATGCCCGCTGCGGCGCGGTGGTCACCTTCGACGGCGTCGTGCGCGACCACGACGGCGGACGCGGCGTGGATAGCCTGGAGTACAGCGCGCACCCGTCGGCCGCGGAGGTGATCGCCGAGGTCGCCGCCGAGATCGCGGAGCGCTACCCGGACACGCTCGTCGCCGTCGCCCATCGCGTCGGACTGCTCGAGATCGGGGACTCCGCCCTGGCCTGCGCGGTCGCCGCACCGCATCGCAAGCAGGCCTTCGTCGCCTGCGACGCGCTCGTCGACGCCGTCAAGCAGCGCGTGCCGATCTGGAAGCACCAAGTCTTCGACGGTGGAGGGTCAGAGTGGGTCGGGGCGCTCGGCTGAACACTGCGCAGTTCTAGAAAGTGGGCGGCTGACGAGGGCACATGCCTTCGTCAACGAGTCCCCGACGTGTGCTTGCCAAGCCGCGGAAGCTCCCGACGGATCACGACTGGAGGGGTGGCAATGCCGCTGTACGGCGTCGTCCGCCCAGATCAGAACGCCTGTGCCTCCTGGAGTTGCCGCTCTGACGACGTTGCCGAGCAACAAGAAATCGCGAAGTCGGCACTAAGTCCCGTGCACTCAGATAGTGTGCAGTGACCTACAACACATGGAGGCAGTCGTGGAAGCTCTGAACCGGGTACGCACATTCGCCGCTTTGGTGGCCACTTTGTTGGTCCTAGTCTCGGGAGCCATTGGATTCGGGGTCTCGGGGCAGGCGGCTAATGGGGGAGGTTTGCAAGCCGGTGACTACGGCGGTTGTCGATACCACCACTGCTTCGACATTCAGTAGAGGTGTCGGCGCGGCAGGACCGCGCTGGGGCCCGAAGGGAGCGCTTGACCGAGCCTCAGACGTCGCTCGGCGTGCGCTGAAACTGTTCCTGCACGGGGTGCAGCGGCTTTGTGGCGAGTGCTCGGCTCGGTTCGCCTGGTGGTGAGGAACTGGTTGAGCATCTTCATGAGGTCGCCCAGTCTGGAATCTAGTGCAGGCTTTCATTGCGTGCGATGAATTCGTCGACGCCGTCAAGCAGCGCGTGCCGATCTGGAAGCACCAGCTGTTCGAGGACGGACAGAGCGAATGGGTGGGTGCGCTGGGCTGATCGACGTGATGCGAAGGATGAGCGGCAGGCGATCAGCGGGAGGGCAGGGCTGATCGACGTGCCCCGGGACGTCACCTGCCCGTCACCTCGTCGGGCTACCGTGCCGGTCATGCGCATCCTGCACCTGACCGACACCCACCTCTACGGCGATCCCGACGCCCGCCACTACGGCCGCATCGACACCGCGGCGGCGCTGCGTGGGCTCCTCGCGCGCCTCGACCACCTCGCGGACATCGACGTCGTCGTCCACACCGGTGACGCCTCCGAGGACGGCACGGCCGGGAGCTACCGGCTGCTCCACGAGATCCTCGATCCCTTCGCAGCCTCGCTCGGAGCCCCGCTGGCCGTCGTCATGGGCAACCACGACGTCTCCGCGGTCTACGGCGACGAGATCGCCGCGGGGGAGCGCACGGCACAGAGCCAGGACCGGGTGGTGCCGCTGCCCGGCGGGGCCCGCGTGGTCGTGCTCGACTCGAGCGTGCCCGGCGCCGGCTACGGACACCTCGGCCCCGAGCAGCTCGACTGGCTGCGGGGGGTGCTCGCCGAGCCCGCGCCCGCCGGGACCGTGCTCGCGATCCATCATCCCCCGCTCGTCGGCGCGACGACCCTGCTGCGCGGGCTGGATCTCGACGGTCTGGACGAGCTCGCCGGCGTCCTCGACGGCAGCGACGTGCGGATCGTGCTCGCCGGCCACTACCACCACCAGATGACCGGGCAGATCGCCGGGATCCCGGTGCACGTCTCGCCGGGAGTGACGAACGTGGTCGACCCCGTCGGCGCGGGAGGGCACGAGCAGGCGCTGGCGCTGTCCGGCGCGAGCGTCGTCGAGCTGGGGGAGGAGGCGCCGCGCGTGGTCAGCTCCGTGTACCCAAGCGCCGGCGACACCCTCGGCGACGCCGAGGTGCCCGTCTACCGCTTCAGCCCGGACGAGGTCGCGGCGATCGTCGAGGCCGCGGGGCGCTGACCGGCGCGGCGCCGAGTAGGTGGGTGCTGAACAGGTGGGGTGCCGGGCAGGCGGGGCGCCGACCGGAAACTGCGGCCGTGCGGGTGCGGGTCGGCGTTCTCGCCCCGCGCTCCCCGGAACGTGAGAACCCCTGCAGGCTCTGCCTGCAGGGGTGACGGGGACCGAGGTGCGGTGCGCCTGGAGGGAGCAGTCAGTAGCCGAATCCGTAGGGACGGATGCCCTGGGAGCCGTGATGGGCGGCAGCGGTGACCTCGCCGATGCGGCCCTGGCTGTGCGCGCCGGCCTCGATGATGTCCTGCGCGACCTCGTGGTCGGGACGGCGGCGGAAGGCTGAGCGGAGGGTGCGGATGAAGGCCATGGCGGAATGCTCCTCGGGGTCGGAGGGTTCGTGAGTGTCGGTGACGGGCCCTGGATCGCAGGTGCGACGTCGTTCCGGACGCCTCCAGTTCTATCGCGCGCGGGGCGCACCGTCACGCACCCCCAACGGCAAGTTGCCAGATTCACAAAAAGTATGTGACCTGCGGCGCAGCAGGGTGGGGCGGAGCGTGCTGAGGGGATGTCGCGCAGTGAGGGATCGCGGCCCTCGGTTCGTCGTGCGGGCGGCGTCGGGCCGCGAGGTGGAAGAGCTCCGTCGGCTTCGTCAGTGAGGGTGCCCCGGGCGGTCCTGGCACTCGCCTTGCGTGAGTGCCAGCCGCCGTCCTAGAGTGAGCGCCGTTGGCAGTCGACGGCCGAGAGTGCCAGAGACTGCCGCGAGGGACCCACCCCGGTCGGCACCGCGACGACGATCGGAACCGGGCCCCGACCCCGAACTCATACAGAGTCCATCTCTTCATGAAGGAGTGAGCCGCATGTCGGTCTCCATCAAGCCCCTCGAGGACCGCGTCGTCGTCAAGCCGCTCGAGGCTGAGCAGACCACCGCCTCCGGCCTGGTCATCCCGGACACCGCGAAGGAGAAGCCCCAGGAGGGCGAGGTCGTCGCCGTCGGCGCCGGCCGCTTCGACGACAAGGGCGAGCGCGTTCCCATGGACGTCAAGGTCGGCGACAAGGTCGTCTTCTCCAAGTACGGCGGCACCGAGCTGAAGTACGGCAACGAGGAGTACCTCGTCCTCGGCGCCCGCGACATCCTCGCGATCATCGAGGGCTGACCCCGATGGCCAAGGAGATCCTGTACGACGAGGACGCCCGGCGCGCCCTCGAGCGGGGCGTCGACAAGCTCGCCGACACCGTCAAGGTGACGCTCGGCCCCAAGGGCCGCAACGTCGTCCTCGACAAGAAGTGGGGCGCCCCCACCATCACCAACGACGGCGTGACCATCGCCCGTGAGATCGAGCTCGAGGATCCCTACGAGAACCTCGGCGCGCAGCTCACCAAGGAGGTCGCGACCAAGACCAACGACGTGGCCGGCGACGGCACCACCACCGCCACCGTCCTCGCCCAGGCCATCGTGCATGAGGGTCTGCGCAACGTCGCCTCCGGCGCTGCGCCGTCCGCCCTCAAGCGCGGCATCGAGAAGGCCGTCGAGGCCCTCTCCGAGAAGCTCGGCGAGATCGCCACGCCGGTCGACGGCAAGGCCCAGATCGCGTCGGTCGCCTCGGTCTCGAGCCAGGACCGCGAGATCGGCGACCAGCTCGCCGAGGCCTTCGACAAGGTCGGCAAGGACGGCGTCATCACGGTGGAGGAGTCCTCCACCACCGCGATGGAGCTGGACTTCACCGAGGGCATGCAGTTCGACAAGGGCTTCATCTCCCCGCACTTCGTCACCGACGCGGACCGCCAGGAGGTCGTGCTCGAGGACGCGCAGGTGCTGCTGCACCAGGGCAAGATCTCGGCCGTGGCCGACATCCTCCCGCTGCTGGAGAAGGTCGTCGAGGGCGGCAAGCCGCTGTTCATCATCGCCGAGGACGTCGACGGCGAAGCCCTGTCCACGCTGGTCGTCAACCGCATCCGCGGCAACTTCAAGGGCGCGGCCGTCAAGGCCCCGGCCTTCGGCGACCGTCGCAAGGCGATGCTCCAGGACATCGCGGTGCTCACCGGCGCCCAGGTCGTCACCTCCGACCTCGGCCTGGACCTCAAGACCGTCGGCCCCGAGGTGCTCGGCCACGCCGGGCGCGTCGTCGTCACCAAGGACTCCACCACCATCGTGGGCGGCGCCGGTGACGACCAGGCGGTCGCCGACCGTGTCGCGCAGATCCGCGGCGAGATCGAGAACACCGACTCGGACTGGGATCGCGAGAAGCTCCAGGAGCGCCTCGCGAAGCTGGCCGGCGGCGTCTCCGTGATCAAGGTCGGGGCTCACACCGAGGTGGAGCTCAAGGAGAAGAAGATGCGCATCGAGGACGCGGTCTCCGCGACCCGCGCTGCCATCGAGGAGGGCATCGTGGCCGGTGGCGGCTCCGCCATCGTCCAGGCATCCTCCGTGCTCGAGGGCGACCTCGGCCTGGCCGGTGACGAGGCCGTGGGCGTGCGCGCCGTGGCCCGTGCGGTCGTCGAGCCGCTGCGCTGGATCGCCGAGAACGCGGGCCTCGAGGGCTACGTCGTGGTCGAGAAGGTCAAGGAGGCGACCGTCGGCACCGGTCTGAACGCCGCCTCCGGCGAGTACATCGACCTGGTCTCCGCCGGCATCATCGACCCGGTCAAGGTCACCCGCTCCGCCCTGCGGAACGCGGCCTCGATCGCGGGCATGGTGCTGACCACCGAGACTCTCGTCATCGAGAAGAAGGACGACGACGAGGAGGCCTGATCCTCCGAGTCCGGGATCGGCGTCGTGCCGATCGGGCTCGTCCTGACGGGGCGGGCGGTGCGGGAGATCCCGCACCGCCCGCCCCGTCCTCGTGCGTGCGCGGCGCGACCGGACGGGCGGACATGACGCGCAGACGTGACGGACATTCGCCTGCGCACAACTTGTCACCTCGACAATTCTGACCTACGGTGAAAGTGCCGGGTACCGGTGGGCCGACGCAGACCCACACACCACCCGGGCCCCTCCGCAGCTGCCGCGCAGCTCGAGGTCGTGTGCGCGCCTCCGGCACCGACGGCTGCCGCCGTACCTATCTGGAGAGGACCCCATGGTCGAATCGAGCACGCCGCCGACCCCCGACGAGCCCACCCCGAAGGACCCGTCGTCCTCGCATCCGGCCACGGAAGGGCCCTCCTCGAGGAGTCCCCGGAGAGCCGGTCCTCCCGCCACGGGCTCGAGGGCGAACGCGCCGCGGGCGAGATCGCGCGCGGCAAGCTCGGCGCCGAGCCCCGCCGCGAACGGCGCGAGGAGCGCGAGGCCCGGCGTGCACCGGTGAAGAAGGAGGGCCTCACCCGGGGTCCGGAGGACCTCACCCGCGACCGCCGCGAGGAGCGGGAGGAGCAGCAGCCGCGGGAGCCGGAGGCGGCGCCCGTCGAGACCGCGACCCGCCGCGGCCCGCGCGTGAACTGGGTCGTGTTCCTGACCTCCTCGGCGATCATCCTCGCCCTCTCCCTGTGGACGATCCTCGCCCCGCAGGTCGCGGCCGACACGATGCTCCAGGTCGTCACCTGGATCTCCACGAACCTCGGCTGGTTCTACGTGCTCACCGTGACGCTCGTGATCCTCTTCGTGCTCTGGGCGGCGCTGTCCAAGGAGGGCGGGGTGCGGCTCGGACCGGATCACTCCCGGCCCGAGTGCAGCCTGTTCACCTGGGTCGCGATGCTCTTCGCCGCGGGCGTCGGCATCGACATGCTCTTCTACTCCGTGACCGGGCCGATCTCGCACTGCGTCGACCCGCCGAACGCCGAGCCCGGCTCCGCCGCCGCGCTCCACGACTCGGTGATCTGGACGATGATCCACTACGGCGTGGCCGGCTGGTCGATGTACTCGCTGCTGGGCATGGCCATGGGCTACTTCGCCTACCGCTGGGTAATGCCCCTGTCGATCCGGGCCGCGCTGTACCCGCTGCTCGGCAAGCGGGTGCGCGGCGCCGCCGGCAACGTGATCGACATCTTCGCCCTCGTCGGCACCGTCTTCGGCGTGGCCACCTCGATGGGCATCGGCGTGGTGCTGCTGAACGTCGGCTTCTCCTGGCTCTTCGGCCTGCCGCAGGGTCTCGCCCTGCAGATCGCGCTGGTGCTCGTCGCCGTCGTGATGACGATCGCCGCCTGCACCTCCGGCGTCGACAAGGGCATCCGCCTCATCTCCGAGCTGAACCTCTGGAGCGCCGGCGCGATGCTGCTGTACATCCTCGTGATCGGGAAGGCCTCCTTCCTGCTCAACGCCATCGTCGAGAACATCGGCCGCTTCGTGACGACCCTGCCCGAGCGGACCCTGCAGACCATGGCCTACGAGCCCGGCGGCTCGGACTGGATGGCCGGGGCGACCCTGTTCTTCTGGGCGTTCTGGCTGGCGTGGGGCCCGTTCGTGGGCATGTTCCTCGCCCGCATCTCCCGCGGCCGCACCCTGCGCGAGTTCGTGCTCGCCGCGATCACCGCCCCGGTGCTGTGCGACCTGCTGGTCGTGACCATCTTCGGCAACAGCGCCCTGTCCGTCGTGCTCGAGGACACCGCCGCCTCCCGCGCCTTCGCGCAGCTCGCGATCGACAGCCCCGAGGCGGGCTGGTACGCGCTGCTGGAGATGTTCCCCGGCGCCGCCTTCCTGATCGGTCTGGCGACCCTGTCCGGGCTGCTGTTCTACCTCACCAGCGCCAACTCCGGGGCCCTGGTGATGGCGAGCTTCTCGAAGGCGCTGCGGATGGAGCGCGCCGACCGCGAGGGCCGCGTGCTGCGTCGCTCCGACGCCACCGCCCACGGCGGCTTCGCGCCCGAGAAGTCGTGGCGCCAGCGCCTGGCGAACATGCGCGCCTACCCGAGCGTCGGCTCGGTCGCGCAGTTCTCGACGCAGACCGTCGTCCCGGCCCTCGAGGACGTCTCCCGCGAGTTCGTGGAGCAGGGCTATGCGGCGGAGATCGCCCAGGAGATCGAGGAGGAGACCGGCATCGCGATCAACACGCTCATGATCCGGATGGGCGAGGAGCGTGACTTCCTCTACCGCGTCGCCCCCGTCGAGACGCCGGTGCCGACCTTCGGCGCCCGTCAGGCGCAGGAGCGCACCACCTACCAGCGCCTGGAGGTGTTCACGCAGACCGGGGCCGAGGGCTACGACGTGGACGGCCTCACCCGCCAGCAGATCATCAACGACGTGCTGGACCGTTATGAGAACCACGTGCAGTACCTCGGCTACGCGGCGGAGGTCGGCGGGGCGAGCGTGCTCACCCCGTCCACGCACGGAGCGCTCCCGAGCGCCTGAACGGGCGTCCCCGCGCCTCTGCGGACGCGCCCGTCGGCCCTGGTCCCCGCCAGGGACGACGGGCGCGTCCGCTTCGCGTCGCAATGCCGTCCCGCGTCGCGCCCGAGCTCTAAGATGAGCCCACCCGCCCGGAACCCCGGAGAAGGGCCCTGGACAGCGAGAGTCGGAGGAGCAGTGGTGACGAGCACGCCGGGCGCCGCGCCCGCCCCGGCCGACGGGGACCTCCCCACCCGGACCTTCGGGCCGCCTGCTGCGGTCGTGATCGGCGCCCTCATCATCGGATTCGTGTTCACGGTGGTGCTCGAGTTCCTGGTGATCATCAGCTTCGTGGGCCAGCGCCTGTGGCGTGACCCGCTGATGATGCACGATGCGCTGTTCACCCTGCCGCTGGTGCTGTGGGTGCTGGTCGCGGCCAGCGCGACCGTCGTCTGCCTGCGCGTGATGACCCAGTGGCTGCAGATGGACGAGCACGGCTTCGAGGTGCGCAGCCTGTTCCGCCGCACCCGCTCCGCACGCTGGGAGGACGTCGGCTCCGTCATCGCGGTGCGTGACATCGCCCGCTCCACCGACGCCGCCGAGGCGCTGGACGCCCCCGAGACCGCCTACGACGGCGTGTACGTCCTCGACCACCGGGGCCGGAGGCTCCTGGCCGTCTCCAGCCGCTTCTTCGGCGAGAGGGCCCAGCAGATGGCGCTGCGACGGGCCCGCGCCGCGGGGATCCGGATCGAGCACATCGACGCGATCACCCCCGCCGATCTCGCGCGCGAGGCGCCGCAGGCGCTGACCTTCATGGACCGCCACCCCTCGCTGCTGCTGCTCCTGCTCGGAGCCTTCTACGTGGGGCACAACCTCCTGACCTTCGTCGTGTGGGGGCTGTGAGCGCGAGGAGCGCGCCGACGCCGTCCACCCCGCCGCGGGTAGAGGAGCGGCGCCCGCGACGACGTTCCCGACGGCTCCCGCCCCCGCTCCCGCAGCGCGACGGGCTGGATGCCGTGCGGTGGAGGGTCCCGCAGGACTGGACGGGACCGGCCACCGCCCTCCCCGCCCTGCTCGCACGCTTCCCCGCCCTCGAGGATCCGGCGGCCACGCCGCCGGCGGAGCGCTTCGCCGCCGGAGAGGTGGTCGACGCGCACGGGCGGCCGTGGGCGTCGTGCGACCCCGTCGCCCCCGGGGACGAGCTGTGGTTCCATCGCGAGATGCGCGAGGAGGAGGCGCCGACGGTGCCCCTGCCGGTCCTCCACCTCGACGAGCACCTGCTCGTGCTCGACAAGCCCCACGACATGGCGACCATGCCCCGCGGCGCCCACGTGCTCGCCAGCGCCCTGGTGCGGCTGCGGCGGGAGACCGGCATCGAGACCCTGGTCCCGCTGCACCGGCTGGACCGGCGCACCGCCGGGGTGCTCGCCTTCGGCATCCGGCCCGAGGAGCGCGGCGCCTACCAGCAGCTCTTCGCGAGGCGGGAGGTCGACAAGCGCTACGAGGCGCTCGTCGTGCCCCGCCCGGGCTGCGCGCTGCCGCGCACGGCGGGGGAGAGGGCCGAGCTCGCCGATCGCCTGGAGAAGCGGCGCGGCGAGCTCACCGCGCGGATCGTGCCCGGCACGCCGAACGCGCTCACCGCGCTCGAGGTGCTCACGGCTCACGGGCAGGGGGAGAGCGGCCCGACGGAGGAGGGAGCGGCGGAAGGAGGGACGCTGCTGCTGGGACTGCGACCCCGCACGGGCCGCACCCACCAGCTGCGCCTGCAGCTCTCCTCCCGCGGCGCCCCGATCGCCGGCGAGGACCTCTACCCCGTCCCGCGCCCGGACCCCGTGGGGCCGCTGCAGCTGCTGGCCCGCTCCCTCGCCTTCACCGATCCCGTCACCGGGCAGGCGCGCAGCTTCCGCAGCGCCCAGGTGCTCTCCGGCATCGGGACCGTACGCTGGCCGTCGTGAGCACGACCCCGCCCGCGGACCCCGCCGCGACCGCCCCGGCCCCGCGACGCACCCGCGGCGGCGAGGTGCTCGTCGGCCCCTCCGTGCGGGCCCGCTACCTTCCCGGCGCCCTGATCGGCCTGCCGCTGGTCTCCCTGCTGCTGAGTCCCTTCGCCGGGGCCGGCCTCCAGCAGTGGCGTATCTCCCGGCTGCGAGGCGGGCACGATGGACTGCTCGAGCAGCTGCTGGCCCCGGCGTGGGCGCAGCTGCTGCTCGGGGCGCTCCTGCTCTGGCTGCTCCTCGCGCTGTGGGCGGTGGTCCCGCTGCTGCTGACCCGCTCCGTCGTGCTCCTCGACGAGCAGGCCGGGACGCTGCGACGGCGCCAGGGGCTGCGCACCCGGGACCGGGCCGGGCTGGACGAGGTGGAGTACGCGGTGGGGGAGGCCGTGCGGGGCAGCATGGGGCTGATCGGCGTGCGCGGGCGCGGGGACGAGCAGGTGCGGCAGTGGATCGTGCCGGAGATCGGCTGGGACGCGGCCTCCTTCGACGGGCTGCGCACCCTTCAGGCCGCCGCCGGCCTCGCCCCCGCCCCGCCGCGCGAGCTGCTCGTGGCCGAGCACTTCCGCGCCCACCGGGAGGCCTCGCACCGCGAGCTCGCGGCCCGCCTCGGCATACCCTGGCGGGAGGAGTACGCGCTCGACGAGGAGGCCTTCCGCGCCGAGTTCGACCGGGTGCGGCGCGTGCTCGGCGGCCGGGAGCAGCCTCGCGAGGGCGATCCGCGGGCCTGAGACGCGGAGCACCCCGGCGGCGTCCTCGTGGACGCGGCCGGGGTGCTCGGGACGGGGCGGGTGCCGCAGGCCTCAGAAGATCGCGCGCAGCACCAGCACGACGACCGCGCCGATCCCGGCCGCGGCCGGCAGGGTGATGATCCAGGCGAGGGCGATCGGGCGCATGAGCCGCCAGTTCGCGGCGTGGTTCACGACGCCGACGCCGAGCACCGCGCCGATGAGGATGTGCGTGGAGGAGACCGGCAGGCCCAGCACCGAGGCGAGCAGCACGATCGTCGCCGCGGCGAGCTCCGCCGCGAAGCCGGAGGAGGGGTGCATCGAGGTCAGGCCGGTGCCCACGGTGTGGATCACCTTGCGGCCCACGAACCACAGTCCCGAGACCAGCGCGATGCCGAAGGCGATCAGCGCTGCGGTGGGCACCGCGGCCTCCTCGCCGATCGCGCCGGTCTTGAGCACGTCGAGCACGGCCACGAAGGGCCCGATCGCGTTGGCGATGTCGTTGGCGCCGTGGGAGAAGGCGAAGGCGCAGGCGGTGAACACCTGCATCCAGCTGAACATGATGAACGTGGCGCGCGAGATCGACTGCTTCTTCAGCGCGCGGGCGAAGATCGTGGTCGCCATCCACACGCCGAGCGCGATCATGACCAGCATCAGCACGCCGCTGCCGATCGACAGCTCCAGGCCCACGTTCTTCAGTCCCTTGAACACCAGCATCGCGGCCAGAAGCACCGCGGCGCCCGCGGCCAGCGGCGGGACCCGCTTCTCCAGGGCGTGGTAGGCGGCCTTGCGCTCGATCTTGCGGGCCGCCTTGCGCTCCTTCTTGGACAGGCCCGCGGCGTGCGCGGCGAGCTCCGCGCCGGGACTGCCGGGGGTGAGGTCCAGGGCCGCGGACTCGGCGAAGGCGGTCTGCTGCAGCTCCGTGACGCGCTCGGAGGCGGGCACATGGCGCTGCTCCTCCTCGTCCTCGTCCTCGTCCTCGTCGTCCTCGTCGTCCTCCGCGTCGTCGAAGCCGCGGGAGCCGAGCGCGATCGCGCGGGCGGACGGCGCGAGGATGTGGCGCTTGATCGCGCCGAACAGCAGGAACGAGGCGATGCCGCCCAGGAGCGGGGAGAGCACCCACGAGACGGCGATCTTCCCGATCTCGCCCCACTGCACCATCGCGAAGCCGCCGCTGCCGGTGACCAGGCCCGTCGTGACGGCGGCGCCGACGATGCCGCCGATGATCGCGTGCGTGGTGGAGACGGGCCAACCCATCCTCGTCGCCAGCAGCAGCCACACCGCGGCGCCCAGCAGGGCCGACATCATGATCAGCGCGAAGGAGAGCGGCTCGATCGCCATCCCCTCGAGGTCCACGATGCCGCTGCGCACGGTCTCGGTGACCGATCCGCCGGCGAGCACGGCGCCGGAGACCTCGAACACCGCTGCGACCACGAGCGCCTGCTTCATCGTCAGCGTTCCTGCGCCGACGCTCGTGCCGAAGGAGTTCGCGACGTCGTTGCCGCCGATGTTGAAGGCCATGAACAGCCCGAACGCGATCGCGAGGATCAGCAGGAAGGCGTTGACGTCCGTGCCGGTGTGGGTGAAGGCCCAGATCGTGAACGCGACCACGGTCGCCAGGGTCATCAGCCCTGCGCCGAGGTGCCAGTTGCGGTCGGGGCCGAGGAAGCCCTGTGACACAGGGGCGTCGGTCGTTCGCTGGTCGGTGGTGCGTGCCATCGTCGCTGTCCCGGGGTGAGGAGGGGCGGGGAGAGGGCGCGGAGCCCGGAGGGCCACGGGGCGCCGCGGCCACTCTAGGCCCGAAAGCGTCCGCGCGGTGACTTCGGGATGAACGTCCGGGTGCGACACGACACATGGAAGGCCGTCCGGACGTGGCCGGTCCCACGCCGGACAGGGTGCCGTCGCCGCACCCCCGGGACGTAGCATCGGGCCATGACGAGCGCGGATCCCTTCGGTTTCATCGGCCTGACCTACGACGACGTCCTGCTGCTGCCGGGGGAGACCGACGTGATCCCCTCCGAGGCGGACACCTCCTCCCGCCTGACCCGGGAGATCACCCTCCGGCTCCCGCTCGCGAGCGCCGCGATGGACACCGTGACCGAGTCGCGGATGGCGATCGCCATGGCCCGCCACGGCGGCATCGGGATCCTGCACCGCAACCTCTCCATCGAGGACCAGGCCCACCAGGTCGACCTCGTCAAGCGCACCCAGACCGGTCGCATCACCAATCCGGTCACCATCGGCCCGGACGCGACGCTCGAGGACTTCGACGCGCTGTGCGGCCAGTTCCGCGTCTCCGGCCTCCCGGTCGTCGACGAGGGCCAGCGCCTGCTCGGCATCTGCACCAACCGCGACCTGCGCTTCATCCCGGTCGCCGAGTGGTCCACCACCCGCGTCGCCGACGTGATGACCACCGAGCTGTTCACCGCGCCCCAGGACGTCACCCCCGAGCAGGCCACCGCCCTGCTGCGCAAGAACAAGCGCGAGCGCCTGCCGCTGATCGACGCCGAGGGCCGGCTGACCGGTCTGATCACGGTGAAGGACTTCGTGAAGTCCGAGCAGTTCCCCGACGCCTCGAAGGACGGCCAGGGCCGCCTCCTGGTCGGTGCGGGCGTCGGCTTCTTCGGCGACTCCCTCGAGCGCGCCGGCCAGCTGCGCGACGCCGGGGCCGACGTGCTCGTGGTGGACACCGCGAACGGCCACGCCCGCCTGGCGCTGGAGATGATCCGCACCCTGAAGACGGACCCGTACTTCGCCGACGTGCAGATCATCGGCGGGAACGTCGCCACCCGCGAAGGCGCCCAGGCGCTCGTCGACGCGGGCGCCGACGCGGTCAAGGTGGGCGTGGGCCCCGGCTCCATCTGCACCACCCGCGTGGTCGCGGGCGTCGGCGTCCCGCAGGTCACCGCGATCCACGAGGCCTCCAAGGCCTGCGGCCCCGCCGGTGTGCCGCTGATCGGCGACGGCGGCCTGCAGTACTCCGGAGACATCGCCAAGGCCCTCGTCGCCGGCGCGGACACCGTCATGGTCGGCTCGCTGCTGGCGGGCACCGAGGAGTCCCCGGGCGAGGTCGTGCTCGTCGGCGGCAAGCAGTACAAGGCCTACCGCGGCATGGGCTCGCTCGGCGCGATGTCCTCGCGCGGCAAGAAGTCCTTCTCCAAGGACCGCTACTTCCAGGCCGACGTCCCCAGCGACGACAAGATCGTCCCCGAGGGCATCGAGGGCCGGGTCTCCTACAAGGGACAGCTCGGCTCCGTCGTCCACCAGCTCATCGGCGGTCTGCACCAGTCGATGTTCTACGTCGGCGCGAACACCGTGGGCGAGCTCAAGGAGCGCGGGAAGTTCGTGCGCATCACGGCGGCGGGGCTGAAGGAGTCCCACCCCCACGACATGGCCGCGATCATGGAGGCCCCGAACTACTCCTCGCACTGAGCGGGGATCTCCGGCCACGGGCCCTCAGGGCCCCACCGTGCGTTCCCGCCGCGGCGGGGTCATGCCCGTCCGGGCGTCACTTCTGCGCGGTCGTGGCGTCGGCCGTCGGGTCGGTGCCGTGCTCGTAGCCGATCAGCCACAGCACCCCGTAGCGGTCGCGGACCTGGCCGTCGGAGGCGCCCCAGGCCCGACGCTGCAGCGGGTCGACCACGTCGCCGCCCTCCGCGAGCGCCGCGAACCAGGTGCGCAGCGTCGTGGGCTCGGCGGCGCCGAGCAGGGCGACCATGAGGCCGCGGGCCGAGAAGGGCTCGTCCTGCTCGCCCGCATCGGAGACGTACAGGTCCACCGCGCCGCGCAGCATGCCGTGGGCGATCGCGGAGCCGGGCCCGTCGGTCCGCTCGAACTCGGCGAAGGTCGCCGCGGAGGTCTCCCCGCCGAAGACCCCCTGGTAGAACTCGAGCGCCTCGGCGGCGGTGCCGGGCAGGTGCAGGTACAGGGCAGGAGCGGGCATCGGGTCTCCTCGACATAGGGACGGAACGCGTGCCCCGTGATCATTCCTCCCCACGGCGCTCGCGTCCACAGCGCCCGCCGGGCGGGACGGGATGTGGGGGAGGGGCCCTAGTCTGAGGGCATGAGCACCTCCCCCTGGACCGACGCCCCGCTGCTCGGCTTCGACACCGAGACCACCGGCACGAACGTGGAGAAGGATCGGATCGTCACGGTCGCGCTCGTCCACTCGGTCGGTCCGGGCCGGGAGAACGAGACGGTCGCGACGTGGCTGATCGACCCGGGGGTGGAGATCCCCGAGCCCGCCCAGCGCGTGCACGGGATCAGCACCGAGCACGCCCGCGAGCACGGCATGCAGCCCGCCGAGGCGCTCGACGAGGTCGCGGGCATGATCGTCGAAGCGCTCGGGAAGGACGTGCCGCTGGTCGCCTTCAACATCGGCTTCGACCTGGCGATCCTCGATAACGAGCTGACCCGCCTGGGGCTGCCCACGCTCGTCCAGCGGCTCGGCCACGACATCGCCCCCGTGATCGACGGGCTCGTGATCGACCGCGGCGTGGACCGCTACCGCAAGGGCAAGCGCACGCTCACCGACGTGCTCGCCCACTACGGCCTCGAGCAGGACGGGCGACTCCACACGGCCGACGTCGACGTCTCCGCGACCCTCGACGTGGTCCGCGCGATCGCCGCGAAGTACCCCCAGGTCGCCTCCTCCACCCTCGAGGAGCTCCACCGCGAGCAGGTGGGCTGGCACCGGCGCTGGGCCGAGGGCATGAACGAGTGGCTGACGAAGAAGGGCAAGACCCCCGACGTGAACACCGCCTGGCCGCTCTGAGAGGCCCGGCCCGGGCGGCGGCGGGTCAGAGGGCGTCGCCCGTGTCCTGCCACAGCCCCTCGATGCGCCGGCGCAGACGATCGGCCAGCAGGGACACGGCGCCGCCCGCCAGCAGCAGGGGCCAGCCCGGCTCGAGCCCGGAGGCCTCGCCGTCCAGCAGGGACCACAGCCCCAGCAGACCCATCAGCGCGATCGAGGCGCCCACGCCCACGAGCCACATCCCGTGCAGCGCATGCTCCTGCGTGAGCCCCCAGCGCACCGGCCGAAGGTCCTCCCCGCGTCCTGCCCTGCGCGCCCGCTCGCGCACGAGGACGAGCAGCTGCACCAGGCGGGCGAGGGAGAAGCCGCCGAGCGCGAGGGCGGAGGCGAGCACGAGCGGCACCATCGCCCTCACCTGCCCCGCCGGCGGGGCCTCGCCCACGAGGTCGGCGAGGGCAAGAGCGGTCGCGAGCACGCCGATGCCCGTGACGAGGACGGGCGGCACGGGGGAGGGGCCCGCCGCGGCGGGCGACGTGAGGACGCCCGCGTCCTCGTGCACGATCATCCCGTCGGCGTCCAAGCGCACCCGGCGCGGATCCGGCCGCGACGGGTCCGGGTCGTGGGGCGAGGAGCTCATCGCCCCACGGTAGTCGCGCGGGGCCGACCGGCCGCGCCGGGTCCGAGGACTCGCGGGGATCGGTAGACTCCCGGTGTGATGAGCGAGATCGAGATCGGCCGCAACAAGCGGGGACGGCGCAGCTACAGCTTCGACGACGTGGCGGTGGTCCCCTCCCGCCGCACCCGCGACCCGGAGGACGTCTCCACCTCCTGGCAGGTGGACGCCTACCACTTCGACATCCCGATCTTCGCCGCCCCCATGGACTCCCTGATGTCCCCCGAGACCGCGATCGCGCTCGGCGAGCACGGCGGCCTCGGCGTGCTCGACCTCGAGGGCCTGTGGACCCGCTACGAGGACCCCTCCGCCCAGTTCGACAGGATCGCCGCGGCCTCCGACGCGGACGTCGTCTCCGTGATGCGCGAGGTCTACGCCGAGCCCGTCCGGCCCGAGCTGATCCGCGACCGCATCCAGCAGCTGCGCGATGCAGGCGTGACCGCGGCCGGCTCGCTGTCCCCGCAGCGCACCCAGGAGCACTGGAAGAGCGTCGTCGACGCGGGCGTGGACCTGTTCTTCATCCGCGGCACCACCGTCTCCGCCGAGCACGTCTCCTCGGACCGCGAGCCGCTGAACCTCAAGCGGTTCATCTACGAGCTCGACGTGCCGGTCATCGTCGGCGGATGCGCGACCTACACCGCCGCCCTGCACCTCATGCGCACCGGCGCCGCCGGCGTGCTCGTCGGCTTCGGCGGCGGCGCCTCCCAGACCACCCAGGAGACCCTCGGCATCCAGGTCCCGCTCGCGAGCGCGGTCGCCGACGTGGCCGCGGCCCGTCGCGACTACATGGACGAGTCCGGCGGCCGGTACGTGCACGTCATCGCCGACGGCGGCCTGGGCCGCAGCGGAGATCTCGTCAAGGCGATCGCCTGCGGCGCCGACGGCCTCATGGTCGGCGCCGCGCTCGCCCGCGCCGAGGAGGCCCCCGGCCGCGGCCATCACTGGGGCAGCGAGGCGCACCACCCGACCCTCACACGCGGCCACCGGGTCGAGGTCGGGACGGCCGGCTCCCTCGAGCAGATCCTCTTCGGTCCCTCGATCGCCGCCGACGGCGCCACCAACCTCGTCGGGGCGCTGCGCCACGCGATGGCGACCACCGGTTACACGGACCTCAAGGAGTTCCAGCGCGTCGAGGTCGTCACCACCCGCTGACCTCCGCGCCCCGCGAGAAGGGCCCGTGCGCACGCCGACGGCTTGCGCACGGGCCCTTCCTCCGTCCAGGCGGCGGTGCTCAGGCGGAGCGGACCAGGGCGATGATCCCCCAGACCAGCATCACGAGCGCGACCAGCCCCAGCAGCACCGGCAGCACCACCCCGATCCCGAGGCTGATCAGCATCCCGCCGACCCCTGCGTCCCACAGCGCGACCGCCTCCCCGCCCTCGCAGGTCACGGTCACCTCCTGGTCGCCGAAGACCTGCACGTCGTACAGGTCGTAGTACTCGACGCCGTCGACGCTGCCGCTGGAGATGTCCGTCGAGCCGGGCGTGACCTCGAGCTCCGCGCCGTCGATCTCGCAGGTGGTGGTCCCGAGGTCCTCCTGCGGGACCGCGATCGTGTACATGCGCCAGGACGAGGCCTGGAAGCTGTCGCCGGCGGGGTCGAGCGGGGTCAGGTCGGTGTTCGAGGAGTAGAGCACCACCGCCGCGATGATCGCTGCGAGGACCGGCATCACCACGAGGCCGATCGCGTTCGCGATCAGGCCGAGGGCTCCGAAGACGGTGCGCTTGACGCCCCGTCGCCTCCGGTGCGGAGCCGGCGCGTACGCGTGGGCGGGCGGGTAGGTCATGCGGTTCCCCCTGATGGCGACGAGATGTGCAGGACCAGCGTAGACGGCGGAGGGGCGGGGGATCAGCCTGTGAGGAGGTCCCTCAGCACCACGGCCTGGCTGATGTCGACGGCCCTGGAGGCGGTCAGCAGCGTCAGGCGCTTCCCGCGCACGCTCCTCCGCAGCGCCTCGAGGGCCTCCCTGCCGTCCTCGGTGTCGAGCTCCTCGCGGTACCGGCGGGCGAACTCCTCGAACTTCTCGGGATCGTGTCCGTACCACTTGCGCAGGTCGGTCGAGGGGGCGACGCCCTTGTTCCAGTCGTCCAGCGCCGCCTTCTGCTTGCTGATCCCGCGCGGCCAGACGCGGTCCACGAGCACTCGCGTCCCGTCGTTCTGCGCCGGCTCCTCCTGGATGCGCTTCACGATGATGTCCATGTCCCCGTTATACGCCCTCGGCCACGCGGTGCGGGCGGGTCGTGCCGGGTTCAGCGGTCGGCGCCGGAGCCGGCGCGGGTGTAGCGCAGCAGCAGCTCGCTGCCGGCGCGGAGGATCCCGGCCAGCGCCATCGCCGTCGGCACGGCCTCGGGGGAGCGGGCGATGCGCGCCGCGTCCCCGGCCTCGAGAGTGGGGGCGAGCGTCAGGCACAGCTCGTCGACCGCGTCGGCGGCGAGGACGGTCCCGAAGAACGTCGGCCCGCCCTCGCTGTGGATACGGTCCAGGCCTCTTTCGTGCAGCAGCGCGCGCAGCGCGACGGGATCCACCTCGGCGTCGCCGACGTCGAGGACGTCGGCCACCTCCTCGAGGCGGGCGCGCCGCTCCGCCGGGGCCGACCCGACGGTCAGCACGAGCGGCCGGACCGGGGCCTCGGTGAAGACGGGGGACGCGGGATCGAGGTCGAGTCGCCCGCTGACCAGGGCGAAGACGGGCTGCTCGGCGAGCCCGTGCGCCCGTCGCCACGCCGCCGCCTGCGCCGACAGGCGCATCGCTCCGTAGCCCTCGGTGCGCACGGTGCCCGCGCCGACGAGGACCACGTCGGCCCAGTGCCGCAGCAGCTCGAAGACGCGGCGGTCCCCTGCGCCGCCCAGGCCGCCCGAGCGGCCCTCGCGCGTGACCGCGCCGTCCAGGGACTCCACGAAGTTCATCCGCAGCCACGGCCCGGGCGGCGGGGCGCAGAGGGCGAGGATCTGCTCGCCGGTGAGGTCCTCGCGCCGGCCCGGCCAGATCTCGTCGATGCCGCTCATCCGCTCAGCCGTTCAGCCGCGTGCCACAGCCAGCGCCTGCTGCGCGATCGAGAGCTCCTCGTCCGTCGGCAGCACGAGCACCAGCACCTCCGAGTCCTCCGCGGAGATCACGCGGGCCTGCTTCGAGCGCGCCGCGTTCCGCTCCCGGTCCAGGCGGATCCCGAAGGGCTCAAGCCCGCTCAGCAGGCGCTCGCGCACCTCGGGGACGTTCTCGCCGATGCCGGCGGTGAAGGTGATGACGTCCAGGCCGCCGAGCACGAAGGCGTAGGAGCCCACGTACTTCCGCAGCCGGTGCACGTAGATCTCCATCGCGAGCTCGGCGCGCTGATCGCCCGCGGCGATCGCCGCGGTGATGTCGCGGAAGTCGCTCATCCCGCACAGGCCCTGCATGCCGGAGCGCTTGTTCAGCACGGTGTCGATCTCGTCGATCCCCATCCCGGCGCTGCGGGAGAGGTGCGCGTACACCGAGGGATCGATGTCCCCGGTGCGGGTGCCCATCACGAGGCCCTCCAGCGGGGTCAGCCCCATCGAGGTCTCCACCGGCCTCCCGGCCTTGATCGCCGAGGCGGAGGCGCCGTTGCCCAGGTGCAGCACGATCTGGCGCAGGGTCGAGGCGTCCCGGCCGTGGTCGGCGGCGAGCCGGGCGGCCTGCTCGGAGACGTACTGGTGGCTGGTGCCGTGCGCGCCGTAGCGACGGATGCGGTACTCATCGGCGATCTCCTTGTTCAGCGCGTAGGTGCGCGCCGCCTCCGGCAAGGAGGTGAAGAAGGCGGTGTCGAACACGGCCACGTGCGGGATCGCGGGGAAGAGCTTCCGCGCCGCATCGATGCCGTCCACCGCCGCGGGGTTGTGCAGCGGGGCGAGTGCGCCGAGATCGGCGATCTGGTCGCGCACCCAGGAGTCGATCAGGGTCGGCGCGGAGAAGCGCGCACCGCCCTGGACCACACGATGGCCGACGGCCACGACGTTCGCCTCCTCGAGGGAGAGCGCCGCCTCCTCGAACAGCTGCATCACCACGCGCATCGCGACCGTGTGGTCGGGCACCTCGCCCTGGTAGGGCTGGGTGACCGTGCCCGTCTCCAGACGCGCCACCCCGCCGTCCAGGCCGATGCGCTCGACGATCCCGGAGGCGAAGACCTCGCCCTCCACGGGATCCAGGAGCTGGAACTTCAGCGAGGAGGATCCCGAGTTCAGGACCAGCACCGTCGCAGCGTCCGGGATCCGCGGGGCGTGCTCGGCGATGTCCGAGGCGGCGTGGTAGGGGGTCATGCGTTCTCCTTCGCCGGGTCCGTCCGGGCGAGCTCCGCGTCAGCCGCCTGGGCCTGGATCGCGGTGATCACCACGGTGTTGATGATGTCGTCCACGAGCGCTCCGCGGGAGAGGTCGTTGACGGGCTTGTTCAGACCCTGCAGCACCGGGCCGATCGCGATCGCGCCGGCCGAGCGCTGCACGGCCTTGTAGGTGTTGTTGCCGGTGTTGAGGTCGGGGAAGACGAACACCGTCGCCCGGCCCGCGACCGAGGAGTCCGGCAGCTTCGTCTTGGCGACCGACGCGTCCACGGCGGCGTCGTACTGGATCGGCCCCTCGACGTCGAGCGAGGGATCGGCGGTGCGCACGAGCTCGGTCGCCTCGCGCACCTTGTCGACGTCGGCCCCCGTGCCCGAGGTGCCGGTGGAGTAGGACAGCATCGCGATGCGCGGGTCGACGCCGAACTGGGCGGCGGTGGTCGCGGACTGCACCGCGATGTCCGCGAGCTGCTCGGCGGTGGGGTCCGGGTTCACGGCGCAGTCGCCGTAGACCAGCACCCGGTCCTCGAGCGCCATGAGGAACACCGAAGAGACGATCTTCGCGCCGGGCTTGGTCTTGATGATCTCGAAGGAGGGCCGGATGGTGTGGGCCGTGGAGTGGACCGCGCCGGAGACCATCCCGTCGGCCTCGCCCATCTGCACCATCATCGTGCCGAAGTAGGAGACGTCCTGGACCGTCGAGCGCGCCTGCTCGAGGGTGACGCCCTTCTTCGCACGCAGCCGCGCGTACTCGGCGGCGAAGCGCTCCACGTGCTCGGGATCCTGCGGGGAGACCACGCGCGCCTCGGAGATGTCGTGCCCGAGCTGCGAGGCCCTGGCACGGATCGCGTTCTCCTCGCCCAGCAGCACGAGGTCCGCGACGCCCCGGGCGAGGATCGCCTCGGCGGCCGCGATGATCCGCGGGTCCTCTCCCTCGGGCAGCACGATCGTCTTCTTCGCCCCTCGGGCCCGGGCCAGCAGCTCGAACTCGAACATCATCGGGGTGACCACCTCGCTGCGGCTCACCTCGAGGGCGGAGAGCAGCTCGGCGGTCGGCAGGTGCTCGGCGACCTCGCGCCGCGCCGCGTCGAGCTTCTGCGGGCTCGAGGGGTCCAGCCGGCCGCGCGCACGGGCGATCCGCACCGCGGTGTCGAAGGTGGACAGGTCCGAGGCGATGATCGGCAGGTCCTGCTGCACGCCGGAGATCAGCCGGTCCACCTCGGCCGGCACCTCGTAGCCGCCGGTGAGCACGATCCCCGCGAGCGAGGGGAAGGTGCCGGACTGCTGGGCCATCACCAGGCCCGGCAGCAGGTCGTAGCGGTCGCCGGGCGCGATCACGGTGCAGTTCTCGGTGAGGCGGGTGAGGACGTTGGGCAGGCTCATCGCCGCCACGACCGTGCCGACGGAGACGCGCTCGAGCCACTCGGGGCTGCCCATCAGCAGCGTGCCGTCCACCGCGTCCTTCAGCTGCTGGATCGTGGGCGCCATGATCACGGGGTCCTCCGGGATCGCGGCGACGAGCGCGCCGGGGACCTTCGCGGCGACGGCCTCGCGCACGGCGCCCAGGGAGTCGGCCTCCGCCCGGTTGACCACCACCGCGAGCGGCATGGCATGGTGCCCGCCGAACTCGCCGACGGCCACCGCGGCGAGCGCCCCGATCTGGTCGGGGCTGCGGTCCAGGCCCGAGAGCACCACCACGACGGGGGCGCCCATGTTGGCGGCCACCTCTGCGTTGAAGGCGAGCTCGGTCGGGTTGGCGAGGTCGTCGTAGTCCGAGCCGAGGACCACGAGCACCGAGTAGCGCTCGGCGAGCTCGCGGTGACGGGCGAGGATCCGCTCGTGCGCGGTTTCGGGATCGGACAGCACCAGCTGGTGGTCCACCCCGATCGCGTCCTCGTAGGACTGCTCCACGGCGGGATGGCCGATCAGCAGGTCCACCGCGTAGTCGCGCGTGGAGGAGGAGCGGACGACGGGGCGGTACACCCCGACGCGGTCGGAACGGGAGGCGAGGGCTTCGAGCAGACCGAAAGCCACGATCGACTTGCCGGTCATCCCCTCCGGGCTGGCGATATACACACTCTGCGACACGCCACCCAGCATAGGCGCGGGACGGGCCGACGACACGGGGCCGTCGGTCCCGCCCGCGACGTGATCGACGTCGCGATCCAGGTCCCGCGCGGGGGACGGCTCGTACCATGGGCGTCATGCTCCGCGTCGCCCTCCGCCCCCGCTTCCTCGGGCTCCTCGCCCTGATGGTGGTGGCGACCCTCGTGTGCGGGCTCCTCGCCGGATGGCAGTGGGACCGCGCGCACCGGGCCATGAGCGACCAGGCCGACGGTCCCCAGCAGCTCGGACCGATCCAGGACGTCGTCGGCGTGGGCGATGCGGTGACCAACGAGATCGTCGGCGACGTCGTCACCGCCGAGGGGACGTACCAGGGCGATCAGCAGATCCTGGTGCCCGGTCGCATGATCGACGGGGAGGATGCCGTGATCGTCGTCGCCGCCCTCCTCGTCGAGCTCGAGGACGGCACCGAGGCCCGCCTCCCCGTGGCCCGCGGCTGGGTCCCCGCCGCCGAGGTGACGGGGGAGGACGGCGCGCTCGACCCCTCCCTCGCCCCGCCGGTCCCCGACGGGCCGGTGGACGTCTCCGGCCGCCTCGAGGCGAGCGAGTCCGCCTCCGGGGGCGTCGAGGACGGCATCGCCCGCGAGATCGCGACGCCGCTGCTGGTCAACGAGTGGGGGTCGCCGATGTTCGCCGGCTATCTCGCGCTCGACGAGGCGCCCGCGCCGCTCGAGGTGCTGCCCGCCGCCGAGTCCGAGTTCTCCCGCGGTCTGAACTGGCAGAACATCGGCTACTCCTTCCAGTGGGTGATCTTCGGCGGCTTCTTCCTGTACCTGTGGTGGCGCTCCGTGCGCACCACCTACCTCGACGAGGAGGCCGACCGGCGCGAGGAGCTCGAGCGCCTGCTGGGCGAGGCCTCCGTCGTCGGCGCCCCCGCCCCGTCGGACGCCGACCGCCCGCTGACCTCCTCGGGGACCGGCCCGAGCCCCCGCACCACCCCCGAGACCCCCGACAAGGACGTGTGACCGTGCCCGCAGAACGACCCCTCGACGAAGTCGCCGCCAGGACCTCCTTCGCCCGCTTCCGCGTGGCCTCCATCGTGGAGGGCATCGCGCTGCTGGTGCTCGTGGGGATCATGTCCATGCGCTACGGCGTCTACGGCGGGGACGGCTGGTTCACCTCCACCTCGCCCTTCTGGGACCAGGTCTCCTCGGTGTGGTCCCCGATCCACGGGCTGATCTACATGATCTACGTGGTCCTCGGCTTCGACCTGTGGATCAAGATGCGCTGGCGCCTGCCGCGCATGCTGCTGCTGATGTTCTTCGGCGTGATCCCCGTGCTCTCCTTCTTCGGCGAGCGCTGGACCCATCAGCAGATGGAGTCCGACCTCGCCCGCCGCCCCACCCTCCAGGACGAGGAGAGGGTCTGACCGCGACGGCGCGCCCGCGCCCGCGGGCGTGAGCAGGCTCGCCCCCGGACGCCCCGGACGGAGGCGCCCTCGGCGCCGGGCCCGACGTAGACTCGCCGGGTGACCGACACCGACCAGCGCCCCGTCCTCGTCGTCGACTTCGGCGCCCAGTACGCACAGCTCATCGCCCGTCGCGTGCGCGAGGCCCGGGTCTACTCCGAGATCGTCCCGCACTCGATGTCCGTCGAGCGGATGCTCGCGAAGGATCCCCGCGCGATCATCCTCTCCGGCGGCCCGAGCTCCGTCTACGCCGAGGGCGCCCCGCGCCTGGACCCGGCCCTGCTCGAGGCGGGCGTGCCCGTGCTCGGGCTCTGCTACGGCTTCCAGTCGATGGCCGCCGCGGCCGGCGGCACCGTCTCCCCGACGGGCGTGCGCGAGTACGGCGCGACCCGCCTGGAGAGCCTCGAGGCCGGCTCCCGGCTGCTCGAGGGCCAGGACCTCGACCAGAATGTGTGGATGAGCCACGGCGACTCCGTGACCGCCGCCCCCGAGGGCTTCGACGTCGTCGCCACCTCCTCGGGCAGCCCGGTCGCCGCCTTCGAGAACACCGAGAAGCGGCTCTTCGGCGTGCAGTGGCATCCCGAGGTGGGCCACTCCGACCGCGGCCAGGAGGTGCTGGAGAACTTCCTGCACCGCGGCGCGGGCATCGAGCCGTCCTGGACCACAGGCAGCGTCATCGAGGAGCAGGTCGAGCGGATCCGCGCCCAGGTGGGCGAGGGCACCGCGATCTGCGGCCTCTCCGGCGGCGTGGACTCCGCCGTCGCCGCCGCGCTCGTCCAGCGCGCCATCGGCGACCGGCTCACCTGCGTGTACGTCAACCACGGCCTCATGCGCCAGGACGAGTCCGCACAGATCCAGCAGGCCTTCGGCGCCTCCACCGGCGGCGCGAAGCTGGTCATGGTCGACGCGGAGGAGCAGTTCCTCGCCGCGCTCGCCGGGGTCACCGACCCGGAGCAGAAGCGCAAGATCATCGGGCGGGAGTTCATCCGCACCTTCGAGCAGGCCCAGGCCGAGATCCTGCGCGAGCAGGGCGTCGTGGAGGGCGATCACGCCGAGGCGACCGCATTCCTGGTGCAGGGAACCCTCTACCCCGACGTCGTCGAGTCCGGCGGTGGCGAGGGCGCGGCGAACATCAAGAGCCACCACAACGTGGGCGGCCTTCCCGAGGACCTCTCCTTCGAGCTCGTCGAGCCGCTGCGCACCCTGTTCAAGGACGAGGTGCGCGCCGTCGGCTCCGAGCTCGGCCTGCCCGACGAGATCGTCTGGCGCCAGCCCTTCCCCGGCCCGGGCCTCGGCATCCGCATCATCGGCGAGGTCACCAGGGAGCGGCTGGACATCCTGCGCGCGGCCGACGCGATCGCCCGCGCCGAGCTGACCGCCGCGGGCCTGGACCGCACCATCTGGCAGTGCCCCGTCGTGCTCCTGGCCGACGTGCGCTCCGTGGGCGTGCAGGGCGACGGCCGCACCTACGGCCACCCCGTGGTGCTGCGCCCCGTCACGAGCGACGACGCGATGACCGCGGACTGGGCCAAGGTGCCCTACGACGTGCTCTCGCGCATCTCGACCCGCATCACCAACGAGGTCAGCGAGATCAACCGCGTCACCCTCGACATCACCTCGAAGCCCCCGGGCACCATCGAATGGGAGTGAGCGGGGCGGCCTGAGCCTGCGCCGTGGTGATGTTCCGCCGATTCCAGAGCGCCGTCCCGAACCGGCGAGGCAGCTGTCCGGGCATCTTCGCGATGGCCAACGGGCTGCTCCGCGCGGGGATGCTGGCGGAGGCCGACGCGGAGTGGGTGCGGCGCGGGAACGCCCGCGGCGAGCTCGCGTACATGGACCCGAGCACCGTGGTCCCCGAGTGCTACGACCCGGTGAGGAATCCGGGCGCCCGCTCCTGGTTCAAGGCCGACGCCCGTGAGCTCCTGGCGATGGCGCGGGAGTACTCCGCGCTCCTGGACCGCTACGAGGTGACCTGGGTCGAGCTGCGCACCGCGCATCCGGGCCGGATCGTGTACGAGGACGAGGTCCAGGTCGTCGCGGTCCCCTTCACCCACGAGGAGCACTGGCCGCTGCCGGCGCCGAGATGATCCGCGCCCGAAGCTCGCCGCCGATCGCTCGAGGTGGCGGAAGCCCGAGGGCGGCCCCTCAGTCCTGCGTCGGCGGCTCGAGGAGGCGCGAGGGGTGCGAGGGGGCCGTGGCGTGCCAGGAGCGGGTGCGCTCGAAGGTCTCCCAGCCCATGGAGGCGTAGATGCCGTCGGCGCCGGTGGGGGAGTCGTCGTCGACCTCAAGGTCCACGAACCCCCGCCCGCGCTCGGCGGCGTCGCGGATCGCGGCGCGCAGCAGCGACTTCGCGATCCCGTGTCCGCGGGCGCTGCGGTGCACGCCGAGGTACTCGAGGTAGGTGCCCTCTCCGCGGGTCCTGGTCGCCCGGATCGGGGCGGCGACGAGCCCGCCCGCGGGCAGCCAGCGGCCCTCGCGCTCGATCTCGGCGATCCACCAGTGGTCCCAGTCCGCTTCCTCCGGGTTCTCGATGAGCCGCTGGGCGAACTCGGCGAAGGACTCGCGGTAGGAGTTGAAGTGGTCTGCGAAGGACTCCTCGAGCATGCGGTGCACGGTGCGGACGTCCTGCGCGATCGGCAGGCCCGAGTCGTGGCGGTGCACGCGCCGCACCCGCGTCCCCGCGCGGGGGGAGGGCAGGGAGCTCGCCTCCTCGGGGGAGACCGGGCGGCGCATGTGGAGCCAGGAGCGCACCATCTCGTACCCGGCCGCCTCGAGGAAGCCCTGCCGGTCGGTGTCCAGCTCGTTCGTGTCGGTGGTGAGCTTGGTGCTCTCCACCCCGCGGGCACGGGCGAAGGAGCCGCCCACCTCGACCGCCCAGTCCAGCAGCGCCGCGCCGAGGGCCTCGCGCTCGGGAGCCTCCGCGGAGACGGCGAACTGGACGTTGGTGCGTCCGCTCGCACGGTCCTCGAGCGCGATCCACGCCAGCGGGGGCAGATCGAAGGAGGCGGTGCCATCGGCGGCCACCGGCACCACGACCACCTGGCGGCGGGCCCAGGACTTCAGCCCCACCATCCGTGAGCGCAGCGCCGACTCGTCGGCCGCGGCCTCCGCGTCGAAGCGGCGCATGGCGGCGGTGAGCAGGCCGGTCACGGGGGCGACGTCCTCCGCCTGGGGCACGCGCGTGGTGAGCCGTCCCTCGAGGGCGGCGGGCAGTGCGGGCGGGAAATGATCCTCGAGCAGCATCCGTCCATCTTTCCACGTGCGCCGCACGCTCCTGCCGGGGACGGCGCACGACCCCGCCGCCCCTGCGGGCGACGGGGTCGTGCTGGTGCCGGTCGGGGCCGAGGCGCCGGAGGCGGCGTGGGGGCGTGCTCAGCGCTCCTCGGCGCCCACCGCATCGCTTCCGTCACGGTCGCGGGCGGGCTCGCCGTCGGCCTCGTCGAGCACGTCGGGATCGAGAGCCGGGATCGGCCCGGTGCGGGGGTGGAGGTCCTCCGGCTCGGAGCCGGTGCCGCCGAGCTCCGCGGCCGCGTCGATGCCCGGCCGGGCGGCCTGCTCCTCCACGGTCTCGACGGTCTCGCGCAGCGGCACGTGCTTGATGAACAGCGACAGCAGCAGGGCGAGCGCGGCGAAGGGCACGGCGGTGAGGAACACGTCGTGCATCGCGTCGCTGAGCCCGCCGCGGACGGGGTCCACGAGGAAGGAGGGCAGCTTCGCCAGGGCGGAGGGGTCCAGCACCGCGTTCTCCAGCGCGCCGGTGTCGACCCCGCCGCCGGAGCTCTGCAGGGCGGCGAGCTGCTCGGCGGGCAGGTCCGCGATCCGCTCGGGGATCGCGGTGGTCATCGACGCGGTCATCACGGTGCCCAGCACCGCGGTGCCCACCGTCGAGCCGATGTTGCGGAAGAACTGGATCGCGGCGGTCGCGGTGCCGAGCTCGCGGCGGGCCACGGCGTTCTGCACGATCAGGGTGTACACCTGCATCGACAGGCCCAGCCCCAGGCCGATCACGATCATCGCCAGGGTCAGGTGCCACTGCGAGTCGCCGTAGGAGAGGTTCGCCAGCAGCAGGTACCCCGTCACCATCACGACGCCGCCCAGGATCAGGAAGGGGCGGTAGCGGCCGGTGCGCGAGATGAGCAGGCCCACGAGGATCGAGGTGAGGATCATCGCGACCGACTGCGGCACGAGGATCATCCCGGAGTTCGTCGCCGAGACGCCCATGACGCCCTGCGCGTAGACGGGGATGTAGATGATCGCGCCGAACATCGCCACCGCGATCGCGAAGGACGCGGCGACCGACAGCGCCACGATCGGGCGCAGCAGCAGGTGCAGCGGCAGCAGCGGCTCCTCGACGCGGGTCTCGATCACGACGAAGGCGACCAGGAACAGCGCGGCCGCCGCGTACATCCCGAGGATGACGGGGGAGGACCACGCGTAGTCGCCGCCGCCCCAGGTGGTGGCCAGCAGCGCGAGGACGAGGCCAGGGGTGAGGGTGAGGATGCCGAGGTAGTCGACCCTGCCGTGCTGCTCGGACTTCTCCAGATGCAGGAAGCGCAGGATGAAGGCGAAGGCGAGGACGCCGACGGGCAGGGTGAGGAAGAAGGCCCAGCGCCAGCCCAGGTGGTCGGTGATCGCCCCGCCGATCAGCGGGCCGGCGACGGAGGTGACGCCGAAGACGGCGCCCATGATGCCCTGGTACTTGCCGCGCTGGCGGGGCGGGATGATGTCGCCGATGATCGTCTGGCTCAGCGGCATCAGGGTGCCCATGCCCAGGCCCTGCACGGCGCGGGCGAAGACCAGGAACCAGAAGCCCTGGGCGAGGCCGGCGAGCACGGAGCCGATCATGAACACGGCGAGGCCGCCGAGGTAGAACCAGCGGCGCCCGTAGAGGTCGGAGAGCTTGCCGACGACCGGGACGGCGACGGCGGAGACGAGCATCGCGGCGGTCGCGATCCAGTTGTAGTGCTCCACGCCGCCGAGCTCGGCGACGATGCGCGGCATCGCGGGGCCGACGACGGTCTGGGAGAGGGAGGCGACGAACATGCCGAGCATGAGGCCGACGAAGACGAGCTTGCCCTGGCGGTCCAGGCCCGTGAACGCGGCAGGACGCGGGGCGTCGGGGCGTGGCGCCGTGGTGGTGGATGAGGTCATGGCGGTCCTCGGGAGTGGAGGGACGGGCGGGAGACGGCCGCAGCACCCCGTCGGGCTGTGACTCGGCAACACTACAGAACTGTTGCATTGACTGCACTATTGCACCGAGTGCAGATTCTGTGATCTGTCGGACCTAGAATGTCTCCGTGACTTCCACTCCGACGACTGACGACCACGGCCTCGCAGGCTCCGAGGAGCTCGGGCTGCGCGAGCAGAAGAAGCGCCAGACCCGTATGGCGATGCACCGCGCCGCGCTCGAGCTGGTGGCCGAGCACGGGCTCTCCGCGGTCACGGCGCAGATGATCGCCGAGCGCGCCGGGGTCTCGACCCGCACCTTCTTCAATCACTGGGCGACCAAGGAGTCCGCGATCCTCGGGGTGATCGGCGACGAGGGGAAACGCGCCGTCACCTCGTTGCGGGACAAGCTCGAGGTGATGCCCGTGCGGGACGCCATGCGCGCGATGATGCGCGAGGCGATCGCGAACGTCCCCGTCGACCGCGGACTGCGCGAGCTGAAGAAGCAGGTGATGGAGCAGGAGCCGGCTCTGCACCTGGTCAACAGCGGGAACCTCCAGGCGATGCAGACCGAGCTGGTCGAGGTGCTGGAGCAGGCGTTGGAGGGCGAGGACGCCCGCGACCATGCCGTGATCCTGGTGCAGGTCTCGTTCGCGCTGACCCGCAGCGCCTTCGTGATCTCCATGCGCCGCGGCATCGACCCGGTCCGCGCCTTCGACCAGGTGCTCGCGCTCTACGACGAGCCCGACATCGACCTCTGAGGCATCGGTCCGTCATCGGGCCGGCGGGATCGACGACGGGTCCGCATCCCCGTCTGCCGCATCAGCGCAGCAGGCGCCCGCTGCCGGTCGTCCAGCCGCGACCGTCGGCCAGGCGGTCCGCGACCCCGCGCTCGAGCCGGGTGCGGCGGGGGAGCGCGGCCGGATCCGTCGGCGGCCGCTTCCCGAAGGTGAAGAAGAGCGCGCCGTCGGCGCCGTGCGGGTCGCTGCCGATCATCTCCCAGCGGGCGGCGAACCGGGCGAGGTTCGACTCTGGTCCCGTGATCTCCGCGAACTGATCGCTCAGCAGCCAGGAGTCGCAGGTGAACTCGTGGCCGAAGCGCGGAGCGCCCGCGGGGCGGTCCGCGTCGAGATCCGGATAGTTCGCGGTGAAGTAGGCGACGGCGGCGTCGAAGGAGGCGTCGACCTCGTCCGGGTCCAGCGGGCCGGTCGCGGGGATGTGGGTGCCGACCACCCAGCGCGTCGGCTCGTCCTCCGCAGTGCGCTCGGCGCCCGACTCGAGGCGGTCCACGCGGCGGCGGGAGAGGTCGAACTGGAGCCGGCCCAGGTGCACGAGACGCCCCGCCCAGTTGCCGCTGACCCAGCCCAGCTGGTGCAGGCCCAGGCGGTCCGTGCCCGTGCGGTGGACCCGCATCTGCTGGCCGAGGTCGGCGAGCACGTGCCAGGACTGCGCCTGGCCGAGCCCGCGGGCGGCGTGCCAGGCGCGCACCGTCGAGGTCGAGACGAGGAGGGCGAGGATCGGGAGCAGACCCTCGCCGGGGGCGAGGCGCTGCTGGAGCGTGTCATGGCGGGCCTTGTCGGCGTCGAGGTCGACGGCGGGCACGTCGAGGCCGGCCGCGGCGCGCAGACGGTTCGCGGTCGAGGTCACCTCGGCGAGGATCTCCTCGTCGGCGACGGCGGCATCCAGCAGCGGCAGCAGGTCCTCGGCGTCCTGGCCCGTGATGCCGAGCCTCTCGAGCAGGACTGTGCGGGAGGGAGCGGTGAGCATCACGCGGACGGCGGCGGCGTCGAGCTCGTCCTCGGCGCGGATCTCGCGGGGCGGGGCGTCGGTCATGAGGGTCACGGTATCGGGTGCGTCACGTCCTCCGGCTACGATCGGTCCGTCCCGCACTCGAACGAGCCGGCACGCCGGCGAGGAGGCCCCGATGACCAGCCCGCAGCAGGATCCCGCCACCCCCGAGGCGCAGGACGGCCCGGCCGCCGACGCGGAGGCCCAGAAGGACGGCCCGGCCGCGCCGCCCGCGAGCTCCGCCGAGGCCGAGGCGATCCGCAGCGCCTACGCCTTCGAGGGCGCGCGCATCCACCTCGGCGCGATGCTGGACGGCGAGGAGCCCGACCCGGAGGTGCCCGTGAACCTCTCCGTGTCGATGCTGAACCGCCACGGCCTCATCGCCGGCGCCACCGGCACCGGCAAGACCCGCACCCTCCAGGTCATCGCCGAGCAGGCCGCGCACGCCGGCGCCGCCGTGTTCGTCGCGGACATGAAGGGCGACCTGTCCGGCATCGCCGTGCCCGGTGAGGCCTCGGAGAAGCTCACCGCGCGCGCCGCCGCCCGCGGCCAGGAGTGGGTCTCCCGCGCCGCGCCGACGGAGTTCTACACCCTCGGCGGGCAGGGCGAGGGCGTCCCGATCCGCACCACCGTCAGCGACTTCGGGCCGGTGCTCATGGCGAAGGTGCTCGAGCTCAACGCCACCCAGGAGTCCTCCCTCGGCCTGATCTTCCACTACGCGGACTCCCACGGCCTCGCCCTGCTGGACCTCAAGGACCTCCGCGCCCTCATCCAGTTCCTCACCTCCGACGAGGGCAAGGACGAGCTCAAGGGCATCGGCGGGATCTCGAGCGCGACCTCGGGCGTGATCCTGCGCAGCCTCACCGCCTTCGAGGCCTCCGGCGCGGACGTGTTCTTCGGCGAGCCCGCCTTCGACACCCAGCAGCTGCTGCGCACGAAGGACGGCGCCGGGATCATCTCCTGCCTCGAGCTGCCCGGGGTCGCCTCCCGCCCGGCGCTGTTCTCGACCTTCATGATGTGGATGCTCGCCGAGCTGTACCAGGAGCTTCCCGAGGTGGGCGACGCCGAGGTCCCGAAGCTCGTGTTCTTCTTCGACGAGGCGCACCTGCTGTTCAAGGACGCCTCCAAGGCGTTCCTGGACCAGGTCGTCCAGACCGTGCGCCTGATCCGCTCCAAGGGCGTGGGCGTCTTCTTCATCACCCAGACCCCGAAGGACATCCCCGGCGACGTCCTCGCCCAGCTCGGCAACCGGGTCCAGCACGCGCTGCGCGCCTTCACCCCCGACGACGCGAAGGCACTCAAGGCCACCGCGAAGACCTTCCCCACCTCCGAGCACGACCTCGAGGAGGTCATCCCAGCGCTCGGCACCGGCGAGGCGATCGTGACCGTCATGAGCGAGGACGGCGCGCCCACCCCCGTGGCGATCACCGCGGTGCGCGCTCCGGAGAGCTCGATGGAGCCCGCCGGCGAGCAGGTCATCAAGGAGTCCGCGGCCGCCTCGCCGCTGATGGAGGACTACGGCACGCCCGTGGACAACGAGTCCGCCTACGAGATCCTGCAGCAGCGGGCCGAGAAGGACGCCGCCGCCCGGGACGCGGCCGCCCAGGACGCGGCCGACGGCGAGGCGTCTGAGGCCGACGGGAAGGGCGGTGCCGCCCGCGAGGGGAAGACGACCTCCGGCGCGAAGCGCTCGGCGAAGGACGACGACGGCTTCTTCGAGAAGCCCGCCGTGAAGAGCTTCCTCCGCTCGGCCGGGACCGTGCTCGGCCGGGAGATCAGCCGCTCCCTGTTCGGGACCCGCCGGCGCCGCTGAGCCCGCCCCTGCACCTCGTCGGCCCCCGCGGTGCGCTCGGCGGGGGCCGACGGCGTCAGGTGCTGCGGCGGTGCGCCGGGCGCGGGCTCACCAGAAGTAGCCGCGGCCCGCGCAGTAGGTCGCGACCTGCTGGACGCTCAGCCAGTGGTGGCTGGGCAGGTCGGGGGTGAGCGTGGAGCCGGCCGGATCGGCGACCCGCAGCGTGCGATTCGCGGCGTCGTAGCCGTCGATGGTCACGAAGTGGAAGATGTCCCCCGTGTTCCCGCCCCAGTTCGGGTACTCCCCGGCCACGACCCACCAGTTGCACACGGTCGCGAAGCCGTCGTCGACGTTCGCCGTCGCGCGCTCCCACAGCAGGTCCGCGTCCTCCTTCGAGGCGGAGGTGCCGTCCATCCACTGGTCGCGATAGGTCGCGCCCGGCAGGCGGGCCGTGAGCACGGGGGAGACGGCGCCGAAGTTCGTGCCGTTGTCGGTCGTTCCGAGCTCTCCGGCGAGGGTGTCCAGGCTCGGCGGCTGCACCTTGGCGCTCAGAGCGATCGCGACGGCGGTGGGACCGCAGTAGAAGAAGTTCGGCTGCTGCTGGTAGGTCGTCGGCAGCTCGACGGGGCCGGCGGCCTGGGCGCGCGGGGTGATCGCGAGGGCGCCGAGCCCGGCCGCGGCGCTCACCCCCACGGTCTTCAGGAAGGTCCTGCGGTCGGGAGCGATGGTCGTCATGAGGAGTACCTCGTCCTTGCCTCGGGTGCAGTGCTGCCGGAGGGCCCGGCAGGTCGACGCTAGGCACGACGGGCGCGGAGAGGGAAGGGCAGAACTGCCCATTGACAGGACGGCGCCCCCACCGTGCGGTGGGGGCGCCGTCCTCGTCGGGCGGGGTCAGCTCACTTCTTGCCCTGGTTGGCGACGGCCTCGGCGGCGGCCTTCGCGGCGACCGGGTCGAGATAGCGGCCGCCCTTCTCGACGGGCTGGAAGGCCTCGTCGAGCTCGTAGACCAGCGGCTGGCCGGTGGGGATGTTCAGCCCGGAGATCTCCTCGTCGGAGATGCCGTCGAGGTACTTCACCAGCGCGCGCAGCGAGTTGCCGTGGGCGGCGATGAGCACCACCTTGTTCGCGGCGAGATCGGGCTTGATGCCCTCCTCCCAGTAGGGCAGGAAGCGCTCGACGACGTCCTTGAGGCACTCGGACTTCGGCAGCTGGTCGCCGAGGTCGGCGTACTGCGGGTCCTGGTCCTGGGAGAACTCGGAGCCGAACTCGATCTCGGGCGGCGGGGTGTCGTAGGAGCGGCGCCAGGCCATGAACTGCTCCTCGCCGTACTTCTCGCGGATCTCGGCCTTGTCCATGCCCTGCAGCGCGCCGTAGTGGCGCTCGTTCAGGCGCCAGTCGCGCGTGACGGGGATCCAGTGGCGGTCGGCCGCGTCGAGGGCCAGGTTCGCGGTCATGATGGCGCGACGCTGCAGCGAGGTGTGCACGACGTCGGGGAGGATGCCGGCCTCCTTCATCAGCTCGCCGCCCTCGACGGCCTCCTGGCGGCCCTTGTCGGTCAGGGCCACGTCGACCCAGCCGGTGAACAGGTTCTTCGCGTTCCAGTCGCTCTCGCCGTGGCGGAGCAGCACGAGTGTGTAGGTCATGGCTCCAGGGTACGTGGGTGCGTGCCCCGGCGCATGTCGGGACCACCGCGCGGGCGGCCTGGCCGGACGGCCCGCGCCGTCGCTAGGCTCGCGGCCATGACCTCCCCCGATGTCCGGTCCTTCCTCGACGTGTCCGTGGTGCTGCTCGATCTCGACGGGACGATCGTGGACTCCGGCCCCGGCATCCTCGACTCCTTCGCCCACGCCTTCGCCGAGTGCGGCGTGCCGCTGCCGCCGCCCGCCGTGCTGCGCACCTTCCTGGGCCCGCCGCTCGAGGAGTCCTTCCGCGACGTCCTGGGCCTGAGCGAGGAGCGCTCCGACCAGCTGCGCCGCGCCTACGGCGACCACTACCGGAAGAACGGCCTGCGCACCGCGACGCCCTATGCGGGCATCGCCGACCTCGTCCGAGCGCTCACCGAGGCAGGTCGCACCGTCGCCGTCGCGACCAACAAGCGCGAGACCACCGCGCAGAGCCTGCTGGGCCATCTCGGTCTCGAGGGCCTCTTCGCCCTGATCGGGGGCACCGACCCGGAGGCAGGACGCTCCGGCAAGGCGGCCGTGATCGGCAGCGTCCTGGAGCGCCTGGACGTCCGGACCGGGGCAGGGGACGTCGCCGGGACGGCACGGGCCGTGATGGTCGGGGACCGGCTGCACGATGCCGACGGCGCCGCTGCGCACGGACTGCCCGCGATCCTGGTGGGCTGGGGGTACGGCGGCTCGCCGGAGCGCGAGTCGGGCCTCCCGCGCGCCGACTCCGTCGAGGACCTCGCTCGTATGCTGCTGCGCTGACGGACGCCGTCGGCAGGTCCGAGACCTCGGCGGAGGTCGGCCGCCGTCGGCGGTCCTCAGGCCTCTATGAGCACGGTGAAGGGGCCGTCGTTCGTCAGTCCCACCCGCATCTGCGCACCGAACCTGCCGGTGGCGACCTGCACGCCGCGGGAGCGGATCGCGTCGACGACCTGCTCGATGAGCGGCTCCGCGACGGGGCCCGGGGCGGCGGCGCTCCAGGAGGGCCTCCGGCCCTTGCGAGCATCGCCGTAGAGCGTGAACTGGGAGACCACCAGCACCTGCGCGCCGGTGTCGAGCACGGAACGCTCGCCGTCGAGGATCCTCAGCTCGGCGATCTTCCGGGCGATCGTCGCGACCTGCTCGGGACCGTCCTCGTGGGTGACCCCCACGAGAGCGACCAGTCCCTCGCCGGTGATCTCGCCGACCACCTCGCCCTCGACCTCGACACGGGCACCGTCGACTCTCTGGAGCACTGCACGCATGTCTCCGATCGTGGCACAGCGGCGAGATGGGCGCGGCGCCGCGGCGTCAGTGCGGTCGGATCGAGGGGATCCGTCGCTCCTGCGTGGGGGCGTCGTCCTCCGGGCGCGCCGTCTGTCCGGGCGCCGGCTGCTGCTCGGGCAGCTGCTGCCGCGGGGGCGCCGAGGACTCCGAGGGCGGGGGCTGCTGCGGCGGGGCGTGCGGAGGCTGGGCCGACGGGCCGGAGCCGCCCCGCGGCGGCGCGGAGCGGACCGGCGGGGCCTGCGAGGGCTGTGAGGACGCGGAGCGCTGCGGCGGGCCCGAGTGCTGCACCGCCGAGGGGCCCGACGGCGGGGCGATCCCGCGGCCGCCCGACACCGGGTGGCCTGCGTCCGGGACCGCTCGCACCCCCGTCGGCCCGATCGTCGGCGCGGGCGGCGCACCGGGCGGCGGGGGAGCGGAGTGCTGGGGCGCCGAGGGCTGAGGGCCGGTGGGCTGCGTGCCGTGGGGCCGCCCGCTCGGGGGCCGGCCGCCGTGGGGCGGGGCGCCGTCCGCCTGCGCGACGTCGGCGCGCTCCAGACGGCGCCTCTCGGCATGGCGTGCCGCCGAGACCCATTCCTCGGCCACCCGGATGATCGCCTCGGTCGCGGCCTCCCAGGCCGACTCCTGCTGGCGGTGGGGTCCGGTGGCGAGCGAGAGCACCACGCCGGCGGACCGCAGGGCCAGCTCGACCGGATCGACCCGCTCCTCGAAGGCCGCGTGCCAGGTGCGGATCGCGTCCTCGACCCGCTCCTGCATGCCGCGGTCGATCCGTCCCGCGTTGCCGTAGTCCGCGAGCACGCTCAGGTGCGCCAGCAGGCAGGCGAGGTCGTCCGCGCGTCGGCCGGGGCCGACCGTGTCGATGTCGAGCAGGCCGACGACCTTCCCGTCGTGGACGAACACCTGCGCCTCGTAGAAGTCGCCGTGGACCACGTCGTGCGGGCGCACGTCCATCCGGTGCTCGAGGGATTCCAGCCCGTCGCGGATCTCCCGCACCAGCGCATCCAGCCGCGGCCCGAGCGAGGGCACGGCCGAGGAGACGATCCCCGCGTAGAACTCGACCGAGTCCGTCCACGGCGGACGCAGCGGCAGCGGGTACATCGAGGCCGGCAAGCGGTCCAGCAGCGCCACGAGGTCCTCCGCGCGGCAGGCGGCCACGCCCTCGTCGATCACCGCGCGGGCCAAGGGACGGCCCGGCAGCTCCGCGAGCACCACGAGCCCCTGGTGGTGGGCGAGCACCTCCGGGACCGGCACCCCTGCGGAGAGCAGGCGCTGGTGGCGCTCGACGATCTCCCCGCTGCGGTGCGGCTGCATGACCTTCAGGTACACGGCCGCCGGGCCCTGGGAGGCGCGCAGCACCGCGCGGCGCCCGGGACGGTAGGAGACCACGTCGATCGCGATCGGCTCGGCGGGATCCGGGCCGAGGGAGACCCCCAGGTCGTGGAGGGTGCGGCCCACGATGTCGGGATAGCAGACCTGCGGCAGCATCGGCAGCCAGGGGTCGTGGGGATAGCGCCACACGCGCACGTTGATGTCGCCGTCGGTCATCACCAGCGTCTGCTCGGCGACGTAGAGGTTCTTCTCCCGCTCGCCGATGTGGGCGCTCGCCCCGAACAGCTCCTCCCTCGCCGGGGCCTGCGGCCCGTCGAGCTCGGGCCAGGAGACCTGGGTGCGGTACAGGGCCTTGGTGCTGCGGCCGGGGCGGTGGTCGACGTGGTCGAGCTGCCAGCTGTGCAGCACCCCGCCCGAGTTGCCGACGGCCGAGCGGAGCAGCCCTCCGGCTCCGGGCCCGGTGAGCAGCTCGGAGCCGTCCTGCGTGTGTGACATGGGCGATTCACTCTGTTCTGTGGTCATCGGGCGGCTGCGCCTACGATGCTTGCATGGCTGATCGTACCGATAACCTCACCAGCGGTAATCTCCTGGGGATCCCGGAGACCCGCCTCCCCGACGACTTCGTGGACGTCCAGGTCGCCGAGGAGCTCGCCGACGGCGATCCGCGCGAGGTGGTCGCCGCCCATCTCGACTCGCCGCTCGCCTGGGCCACGCTCGCCGAGGATGCGCTCAGCGACGGCGACCTGATCACCGCCTACGCCTGCGCCCGCACCGGCTACCACCGGGGCCTGGACGCGCTGCGCCGCAACGGCTGGCGAGGCCAGGGGCCGATCCCCGCCTCCCACGTCCCCAACCGCGGCGTGCTGCGGGCCCTGGCGATGCTGGGGGAGACCTCCCGCCGCCTCGGCGACCAGGGCGAGGCCGATCGCATCACCGACTTCCTGCGCGAGGCCGATCCCAGCCTGCTCGACTGATTTGCGGCTGGGCGTCGCCGGCCGAGCGGGCTCCCGGGCGGTGCTTGGTAGGATCCACGCGGCCCCGTGAGCCGCACCGCGGCCACCTGTCCAGAAGCCTCGTCGTCGTTCCCCAGGAGTCGCCATGCCCGCCGTCGTGATCGTCGGAGCCCAGTGGGGCGACGAGGGGAAGGGCAAGGCCACCGACCTGCTCGGAGAGCGCGTCGACTACGTCGTCAAGCCCAACGGCGGCAACAACGCCGGGCACACCGTGGTCGTCGACGGCGAGAAGTTCGAGCTCAAGCTCCTCCCCGCCGGGATCCTCTCCCCGCAGGTCACCCCCGTGATCGGCAACGGCGTGGTGGTCAACCTCGAGGCGCTGTTCGAGGAGATCGCCACGCTCGAGGCGCGCGGCGTGGACACCACCCGCCTGCGCATCAGCGCGAACGCGCACATCGTCGCGCCCTACCACCAGACCCTCGACAAGGTCACCGAGCGCTTCCTGGGCAAGCGCGCGATCGGCACCACCGGCCGCGGCATCGGACCGGCCTACATCGACAAGGTGGGCCGCCTCGGCATCCGCGTGCAGGACCTCTTCGACGCCTCCATCCTGTGCCAGAAGGTCGAGGGCGCACTGCGGCAGAAGAACGAGCTGCTCGTGAAGCTCTACAACCGCCGCGCCGTCGAGATCGACGAGATCGTCGAGGGCCTGCTCTCCTACGCGGAGCGGCTGCGGCCCATGGTCGTGGACACCGTCGAGCTGCTGAACACCGCGCTGGACCGCGACGAGGTCGTGCTCATGGAGGGCGGGCAGGCCACCTACCTGGACGTCGACCACGGCACCTACCCGTTCGTCACCAGCTCCAACCCGACCTCGGGCGGCGCCTGCGTGGGCGCGGGCATCGGCCCGACCCGCATCGACCGGGTCATCGGCATCGTCAAGGCGTACACGACCCGCGTCGGGGCGGGCCCCTTCCCGAGCGAGCTCGAGGACAAGTGGGGCGAGTACCTCCAGCGCGTCGGCGGCGAGGTGGGCGTGAACACCGGCCGTCCCCGTCGCTGCGGCTGGTACGACGCGCTCATGATCCGCCACGCGGTGCGCATCAACGGCTTCACCGACATCGTGCTGACCAAGCTCGACGTGCTCACCGGCATCGACGAGGTCCCGATCTGCACCGGCTACGACGTGGACGGCGTGATCCACCGCGAGATGCCGATGACGCAGACCGAGTTCCATCACGCCGTGCCGGTCTACGAGACCCTGCCCGGCTGGACCGAGGACCTCTCCCAGGCGCGCACCTTCGAGGAGCTGCCCGAGAACGCGCAGAACTACGTGCGTCGCCTCGAGGAGCTCGCCGACTGCCGGATCAGCGCGATCGGCGTCGGTCCGGATCGCTCGGACACGATCGCCGTCCATGACCTCCTGCCGGAGGCGACCGACTGACGTGGTGACCCGCCGTACCGATCCCGAGGCAGGACGCGACGCGCTCGCGGCCTGGGCGCGGGACCCCGGGAGCGCCCGCCGCCCCGTCCTCGCCCCGGCCGTGCGCCACACCCTGGAGCTCTTCGCCGAGGAGCACCCCGGCGGCGCGGTCGAGCTGCGCGTGCCTCCCTACGGCGCGGTGCAGGCCATCCCCGGCACCCGTCACACCCGCGGCACCCCGCCCGCCGTCGTGGAGACCGACGCCGCGACCTGGCTCGGCCTCGTCAGCGGCGGCGTGGCCTTCGCCGACGCCGTCGCCGACGGCCGCGTGACCGCCTCCGGGGAGCGCAGCGACCTCTCCGCGCTGCTGCCCCTGCCGGGCCCGCGCCGCGTGGTCCGCACCGCACTGGCCGACGACTCCGCCGATCCGGAGGAGCAGCAGCGATGAGCCCCGCCGTCGAGATCGCCGTCGAGGACCTCGCGGGCCTCGAGGTCGCCGCCCTCGCGGGCGCCGACCGCATCGAGCTGTGCCACGACCTCTCCCGGGGAGGCACCACGCCCTCGCCCGAGCTCGCCGGGCAGGCCGTGCGCCGCGTCCGGGAGCTGGTCGCCGTCCGGGAGGCGAAGCCCCACCTCGACGTGCACGTCCTGATCCGTCCTGAGGCGAGCACGGGCGACTTCCTGGACCGGCCCGGCGAGTTCGCGGCCGACGCCGCGGCGGTCGAGCGGATGGCGGCCCAGGCCGCCGCCGCCGTCGACGCGGGCGCGGCCGGCGTGGTCCTCGGGATCCTCACCGCCGAGGGCGAGCTCGACGTGCCGGCGCTCGAGGCCGTGCGCGACAGCGCCCTCCTCGCCGCCCAGCGCGCCGGTCGCGGCCTGACCCTGACCCTCCACCGCGCCGTGGACGCGATGGCCTCCCGGGAGGTGCGGGTCGCCGCCGTGCAGGCCGCGATCGGCCTCGGGATCCACCGAGTTCTCAGCTCCGGCGGGCATCCTCGTGCCCTCGACGGCGCCGAGGACCTCGCCGCGATGGTCGACGCCGCCGAGGACCTCGTCGAGATCTGCGCCGGGGGAGGGGTCCGCCCCGCCGACGTCGCTGATCTGGTCCGACGCTCCGGCGTCGGCTCAGTGCACCTGTCCGCCCGTCGGCGCCCCGGCGCGCCCGTCGAGGCCGACGCCCCCGAGACCCTGACCGACCCGGCGATCGTCGCCGCGGCGGTCGACGCCGCAGGAGACCTGTGAACACCGTGAGCACCACCGAGCACCCCGAGAGCCCCGCCGAGGAGCCCCGCGACCCCGCCGAGGGGAGGACCCCGCCCGGCGCGGAGGCGCCCGCCTCGCCAGGGGAGTCGCCTGCGGCGCCGGACGAGGTCGCCGCGGGGCCCGCGGGCGAGGAGGAGTCGGTCCCGTCGCCGGAGAGCTCGAGGACCGCGATCTACGTGCGCCGCGGGCGCACCCCCGCCCTCGGCTTCTGGGTGCTGCTGAGCTTCGTGGTCCCCGCGATCGTGGCGCTCCTGGTCGTGCCCCTCTTCCAGTTCGGCGATCTCCGCGTCGTGGTGAACTTCGTGCTGCTGGCCATGGTCGTCGTCGGCCTGCCGCTGGCCGCGATCGCCTCGTTCATCGACGCGCGGCGCCATCGGGGCGAGGGGCGCCGCAGGCGCTGAGCGCTCCCGCCCGCAGCGCGGACCGCCCGCCGGTGGACGCCCTGCCCTGTGGCATCATGTCGGGGTGGCACGCGGCGACGGACGACTCTCCCATGACCTGCTCCCCGGCGAGAAGGGCCCCCAGGACGCCTGCGGCGTCTTCGGCGTCTTCGCCCCCGGCGAGGACGTCTCGAAACTGACCTACTACGGGCTCTACGCCCTGCAGCACCGCGGGCAGGAGTCCGCGGGCATCGCGACCTCCGACGGCTCGCAGATCATGGTCTACAAGGACATGGGCCTGGTCTCCCAGGTCTTCGACGAGGCCTCCCTCGAGGCGCTCCAGGGCCACCTCGCGATCGGGCACACCCGCTACGCGACCACCGGCGGCTCCGTCTGGTCCAACGCCCAGCCCACGCTCGGGCCGCGGCACGACGGCACCGTGGCGCTCGCCCACAACGGCAACCTCGTCAACACCGAGGAGCTGCTCGCCCTCATCGAGGAGCGCCAGGGCTCGCCCCGCACCGGCGAGCTCGCGCGCGGCAACACGACCGACACCGCCCTGGTCACCGCGCTGCTGAACTCCGACGGCTCCCTGGCCGACTCCCTCCGCGAGGTGATGCCGCGCCTGCGCGGCGCCTACTGCTTCACCCTCATGGACGAGAAGGCGCTGTACGCGGCCCGCGACCCGCAGGGCATCCGCCCGCTCGTGCTCGGCAGGCTCGAGCGGGGCTGGGTCATCGCCTCGGAGACCGCCGCGCTGGACATCTGCGGCGCGAGCTTCGTGCGCGAGGTCGCCCCCGGCGAGATGGTCGTCGTCGACGAGCAGGGCCTGCACAGCGAGCAGGTCGTCGAGCCCCGCCCCAAGGGCTGCGTCTTCGAGTACGTCTACCTCGCCCGCCCCGACACCCGCATCGCCGGGCGCAGCGTGAACGAGTCCCGCGCCGAGATGGGCCGTCAGCTCGCCCGCGAGCACCCCGTCGAGGCGGACCTGGTCATCCCCACCCCGGAGTCCGGGACCCCGGCGGCGATCGGCTACGCGCAGGAGTCCGGGATCCCCTACGGCCAGGGCATGGTGAAGAACGCCTACGTGGGCCGGACCTTCATCCAGCCCAGCCAGACCATCCGCCAGCTCGGCATCCGCCTCAAGCTCAACCCCCTGCGCGAGGTGATCGCCGGCAAGCGCCTGGTCGTGATCGACGACTCGATCGTGCGCGGCAACACGCAGCGCGCCGTGGTGCGGATGCTGCGCGAGGCCGGCGCCGCCGAGGTCCACGTGCGGATCTCCTCCCCGCCCGTGCGCTGGCCCTGCTTCTACGGCATCGACTTCGCCTCGCGCGCCGAGCTGATCGCCAACGGGCTCGGCGTCGAGGAGATCGCCCGCTCGCTCGGCGCGGACTCCCTCGGCTACATCTCCGAGGAGGGGATGATCGCCGCCACCGAGCAGCCCGAGGAGCGGCTGTGCACCGCCTGCTTCTCCGGGAAGTACCCGGTCGCCCTGCCGGCGCCCGTCGCCCGGGCGCAGGGCATCCTCCAGGCTCGTCAGGACGAGCCGGCCGTCGTCGGGAAGGACGCATGAACACCACCTCTCGCCCCGCCGCCGAGGGCGCCGGGATCACCTACGCCGCCGCCGGTGTCGACACCGCCGCGGGGGACCGCGCCGTCGAGCTGATGAAGGAGGCGGTCGCGGCGACCCACGGACCGCAGGTGCTCGGCGGGATCGGCGCCTTCGCCGGACTCGTCGACGTCTCCGCGCTGAAGGAGTACCGCCGCCCGCTGCTGGCTTCCTCGACCGACGGCGTCGGCACGAAGATCGCGATCGCCCGCGCCCTGGACGTGCACGACACGATCGGCCGGGACCTCGTGGGCATGGTCGTCGACGACATCGTCGTGGTCGGTGCGGCGCCGCTGGCGATGACCGACTACATCGCATGCGGCGCCGTGGTCCCCGAGCGGATCGCCGACATCGTGCGGGGCATCGCCGAGGGCTGCCGGCTCGCGGGATGCGCCCTGGTGGGCGGCGAGACCGCCGAGCACCCCGGCCTGATGGCCGCCGAGGACTACGACGTGGCCGGCGCGGCCGTCGGCGTGGTCGAGGCCGATGGCCTGCTGGGCCCCGAGCGCGTGCGCCAGGGCGACGTCGTGATCGGCATGGACGCCTCCGGCCTGCACTCCAACGGGTACTCCCTCGTGCGCGCCGTGGTCTCCGCCTCCGGGCTCGGGCTCGAGGAGCACGTCGAGGAGTTCGGCCGCACCCTGGGGGAGGAGCTGCTCGAGCCGACCCGCATCTACACCGCCGATCTCCTGGCCCTGCTCGACGCCCCCGGCACCACGGGCGCCGTGCACGCGTTCAGCCATGTCACCGGCGGCGGGCTCGCCGCGAACCTCGCCCGGGTCATGCCGCAGGGCCTCGCCGCCCGCGTGGACCGGGGCAGCTGGGAGCCCGGCGCGGTCTTCTCGCGCATCGCGGGCTGGGGATCGGTGCCGCAGCTGGACCTCGAGGGCACGCTGAACATGGGCATCGGCATGGTCGCGCTGGTCGCCCAGGAGCAGGCCGACCAGGTCCTCTCCGTGCTCGCCGAGCGAGGGCTCGGCGCCCGGGCGATCGGCGAGGTCGTCGCCGAGGACGCGCTGCCCGAGCCCGGCGCGCCGCTCGAGCACGTCGTCGCCGGCGCCAAGGGCGTCGAGGGCGGTGCGGTCATGCTCGCCGGTCAGCACCCGGGCTGGGTCTGAGCAGATGGTCCGGACGAGGGAGGAGGGCCGACCCGGCGGGTCGGCCCTCCTTCTCCGGCACGGTGCTCGGCGGCGCCTGTCGCGTCCCGCTGCTCAGCGGCGATGCGCGGACGGGGCGTCCTCGTCGGCCCAGTCCTCGGCGTCCTCGCCCCAGTCGTCTCCATCGGCGGAGGAGGTCTCGCTCCGCTGGGACTGCAGCTCGCGCTGCAGCGCCGAGAGATCCGTCGGCGGGCTGTAGTACTTGAGGTCCCGAGCCACCTTGGTGTGCTTGGCTTTCTGTCGGCCGCGACCCATGGATCTGACCCCCTGTGCGTCGGGTGCCGGGTGTTCTCGACGACCCGGAAGATGGCATTAGTTTCGGAGGCCCAGACTACATGGTCGCCCAGGCGGTCGGCGAACCGTGGACGCCTCGACGTGCCCGACGTCCCTTCGGGAGGTCCGCGGCGGGCCGACGATCTCGCAGCGTCGGGCCGACGGACGCACGGCCGCGGCGCGCCGATGACGACGCCCTCAGGACTGGTCGAGGAGAGGCGCGACACGCGCCGGGTGGGAGAATTGGGGGTTTCCCGGCCCATCTTTTACCGGTCCGCTGACCTTACCGGGTAGTCTTGTGACGGTACTCGAGCACACTCGGGCGCGCCCGAGCTCGAGCCGTCTCCCCCAGCGAAAGGTCTCCTCCTCGATGAACGCTTCCACGGATCAGCACCCCAGTGGAGTGCCGGACGGGGACGACGACGCCACGGAGCTGATGACGCCCGCAGAGGTCGCGAGCATGTTCCACGTCGATCCGAAGACCGTCACGCGCTGGGCGCAGGCCGGCAAGCTCACCTACATGCGCACCCTCGGCGGCCACCGCCGGTACCGGCGCGGCGAGGTCGTGGAGCTGCTGCGGGAGAGCTCCAAGGACGTGTGAGCACCGACCCCGTCCTCGGCGAGGGGTACACGCTCCAGCGGATCGACCTCGGCAGCGACGGCGAGGGCCCGCTCCGGGCGAGCCTCATCCACCGCGAGCCGGCGCCCGGCGACTTGCCCGAGTCCGCGCGCACCCCTCCGGTGCTCCTGCTGCACGGCTGGTCGGACTACGTCTTCGACCGGGGCCTGATGGATCATCTGGGCCGGCGCGGCCACGACGTGTGGGGCCTGGACCTGCGCAAGTACGGCCGCAGCCTGCTGGCCGGCCAGACCCCCACCGAGATCGACCATCTCAGCCGCTACGACGCGGAGATCGGCACGGCGCTGCGCCGCATCGGGCACGACCGGCCCCCGGTGGTGCTGGCCCACTCCACCGGCGGGCTCACCGCCTGCCTGTACGCGCTGCGCCATCCCGGCCGCGTGCGGGGGCTCGCCCTGAACTCGCCCTGGCTCGAGATGCACCTCGGCCCCGGCACGCGCGCGCTGCTCGAGGCGCCGGTGCGGCGGCTCGCCGAGGTGCTCGGGGAGCGGCCGATCCTGCCCCACGGCAGCGACCACTACGCCCGCACCACGCATCGCGCGCTGGGCGGGGACTACGACTACGACCTCGAGCTCAAGCCCCCCGGCGGGCACCCCTTCCCCGCCAGCACCCTGCACGCCGTGCTCGACGGCCAGCGACGACTGGCCGCCGCCGGCCCGCTCGCCGCCCCGGTCCTCGTCATGCACTCGGCGCGCAGCCTGATCGCGCCCCGCTTCGATGCGCGGATGGGACACGCCGACGCGGTGCTGGACGTGCGCTCGCTCGCGGCCGCCGCGCGCCGGCTCGGGACCCGGGTGCGGATCGTGCCGATCGCCGGGGCGCGCCACGACGTGTTCCTCTCCGACCCCGCGGTGCGGGATCGGGCGATCGCGGTCCTGGACGACTGGCTGGCGACGGACCTGCCGGCAGCGCCTACGATGACGGGGACAGGGGGCATCGCGGGAGGCGACGCCCCCGCTTCCGACGCCCAGGGGGAAGGAGGGCCACGATGACCGCGGACGCACGTGCCCTGCGCGCCCTCGCCGATGCGCAGCGCCACGCCGCCGACCGGCTCACCCTGCTGCGGCTGCGCCTGGCGAACTCCCTGGCCGACGCCGCCGGCGCCGAGGACCCGCGACTGCGCGCGGTCGGCGCCCAGGTCCACGAGCGCTGGACCCTCCGGGAGCATCCCGAGCTGGGCCGGCTCGCGACAGGGCTGCGGGCGGCCGCGAAGCGCCTGGAGGAGGCGGCGGTGCTCGCCGAGCGCCGCAGCGGCCGTCGCATGGGCGGGTACGCCGGCGCGGGGTTCCTGGGCCGCGGCGAGGAGGCGAGCCGCCACGTGCGCGAGGTCGCCTCCTTCGTCGGCACCGAGCACGGGGCGAGCATCGGCGGCTACCCGCTGCGGCCCAGCGCCCAGGAGGGACTGCTGGCCCATCCCTCCGACACCCTCGGCATCGAGACCCCGGACTTCGACGACGAGTCCTGAGCGCCCTCGACGCCGGATGCGGCTCAGCCGCCCGCGGTCCGCGCCGGCGACCGGGTCAGCGCGAGCACGACGGCCCCGCCGCCCGCCAGCAGCGGGACGACCAGCATCGCGACCAGCAGCAGGAGCATCGCGGCGGCCGCATCGGCCGCGGCGACACCGAGCCCCACCAGGACGGCCCCGCTCACCGTCTCGGAGATCCCGGCGCCGCCCGGGGTCAGCGGCACGAGCGCCACCACCCGTCCTAGAGCGAAGAGCGCGACCGTGAACAGCAGCGGGACCTCCGCGCCGACGGCCTCGATCGCGAGCCACAGCGCGGCCCATTGCAGCGCGCGCGCCGCGAGCGTGGGCAGCGAGAGCGCCGCGGCGCGGCTGCCCAGCATCCTCATCAAGGCATCCCGCTGCCGCAGGACCTCCGACGCGGTCCCGGAGGGGATCATCCCCTCGGCATGCGCCAGCAGCGCCGCGAGCACCCCGCGCCGCAGCAGCACCATGCAGAGGGCGAGGACCAGCACGGCGCCCACGACCGCGACGAGCGCCGCCCACAGCCAGGTGCCGGGCAGGGAGCCCGTCGGCGTCACCGCCGAGCCGAGCAGGAGGGCGCCGCCGCCCAGCAGGGGGACCAGCACCGAGGTGAGCGCCATCTCGACCAGGGAGGCGGCGAGGATGCCCGTGACCACGACGGGCAGGGCGATCCCGGTGCGGCGCAGGACCCAGGCGAGCAGGCCCAGGCCGAGCACGGAGCCGCCCGGGATCGCCAGCGTGGCACCCTGGGAGGCGGTGTGGCCGAGCAGCGCCGTGCCGTACTGGGACCCCGGCACGGCGATGCGGACGGTCACCGCCTCCAGCAGCAGCGCCGCCGCGCCGAGCAGGAGCATCGACGGCAGCGCCCAGGCCGGCAGAGCCGCGATCGTCGCGGCGATTTCGGACCAGCTCGCACCCGTCGCCCACGGCAGGCCCCAGCCGAGCAGCGCCGCCACGAGCAGGCCCGAGACGACCGCCGCGAGGAGCCTGCCGGTGCCGGGACGGTCGGGCGGGTCGGCGCCGAGGTCCTCGGTCAGCAGCGCACGCTGCTCCTCGGCAGGGTCCTCCGAGGGGTCCGCGGAGCCGGGAGGTGCCTCTGACATGCGGTGATTCTCGCACGGCCGGGCATGGGGATTCCCAGCCCCGGGAACTAACATCGTGTCATGTCCTTTCTGATCTCGCTCTTCGTCGTCCTGCACATGATCTGCTGGGCCGTGGCGCTCGGCACCTGGGTCGCCTCCGCCCGCACCCGCGTCCCGAACCCCGGGATGGCCCACGCGACGGCCGGTGCGCTCGCGTTCGGCATCGTCCTGGCCGCTCTGGTCTCGATCGGCGGCGACCCGAACCACATGAAGCTCGGCATCAAGCTGCTGGTCTCGATCATCGCGGTGGTCCTCGCCTACATCGCGCACCGGAAGCGGGAGGAGACCCCCTCGGCCGTGTGGTTCGGCATCCCCGCCGCGATCCTCGTCAACATCGTGGTCGCGGTCTTCGTCTGAGCCGCGACCGGCGGGGAGGCTCCCGGCCGGAACACGACGGCCAAGGGCCGCTCGTCCCGGCGCCGACCTCCGCTCCACCGCGGACCTCCGTCCCCGCAGGGCCCGTCAGCGCACCCGCTGTCGGGCCCCGCGCCTATCCTGGAGACCTCATGAGCTCACTCTTCGACGACCTCTCGCTGCCCGACGCCTTCCGACGCCTGGACGGGGTGCGCGTGAACCCCGCGGCCGGGGAGGACGCGGACCTGCTGGACCGTGAGCCGCCGCCCGAGGAGGAGCCTCCCTACGAGGAGGAGCCGCCGCACGACGAGCTCCCGCCCGTGGACGACCGCCCGGTCTCCGTCCCGCCGCGTCCTGCCCCGGCCCGCGCCGACGGGCCCGGGCTCGCCGAGCTCGTCGACGGGCTGAACCCCGCCCAGCGCGAGGCCGTCGAGCACCGCGGCAGCCCGCTGCTGATCGTCGCGGGCGCCGGTTCGGGGAAGACCCGCGTGCTCACCCGGCGCATCGCCCACCTGCTGCGCACCGGCGAGGCGCTGCCCGGCGAGATCCTCGCGATCACCTTCACCAACAAGGCCGCCGCCGAGATGCGCGAGCGCGTCGAGGAGCTCGTCGGTCCCGCCGCGCGCTCCATGTGGGTCTCCACCTTCCACAGCGCCTGCGTGCGGATCCTGCGCCGGGACGCGGCCGCCGCCGGGCTGAAGAGCTCCTTCACCATCTACGACAGCGCCGACTCCCTGCGGCTGATCACCACGATCGCCAAGGACCTGCAGCTGGACACGAAGAAGCACGCCCCCCGCGCGCTCGCCTCGCGGATCTCGACGCTGAAGAACGACCTCGTGGACCCGATCGACTTCGCCGACCAGGCGGAGAGCGCGAAGAATCCCTTCGAGAAGACCCTCGCGACGATCTACACGAACTACACCGAGCGGCTCCGCCAGGCCAACGCCGTCGACTTCGACGACCTCATCGGCCTCACCGTCGCGCTCCTGCGCGAGAACCCCGCGATCCGCGAGGGCTACCGGCGCCGCTTCCGCCATCTGCTGGTGGACGAGTACCAGGACACCAACACCGCCCAGTACCAGCTCGTGCGCGAGCTGGTGGGGGAGGACCCCCGCGCCGACCTCACCGTCGTGGGCGACTCCGACCAGTCGATCTACGCCTTCCGCGGCGCGACGATCCGCAACATCATCGAGTTCGAGCAGGACTTCCCCTCCGCGCGCACGATCGTGCTCGAGCAGAACTACCGCTCGACCCAGAACATCCTCACCGCCGCGAACGCCGTCATCGAGGAGAACCAGGGGCGGCGCGAGAAGAACCTCTGGACCGACCAGGGCGAGGGCGAGCAGATCACCCTCTACGTCGCCGACGACGAGCAGTCCGAGGCGCGCTACATCGGCCGTCAGATCGACGCGCTCGTGGACGACGGGCGCCGCGCCGGCGACATCGCGATCTTCTACCGCGCCAACGCCCAGTCCCGTGCGCTCGAGGACCAGCTCATCCGCGTGGGCCTGCCCTACCGGGTCGTGGGCGGCACCCGCTTCTACGAGCGGCGCGAGATCAAGGACGCGATCGCCTACCTCCAGGTGCTCGCCAATCCTGCCGACGAGATCAACCTCCGCCGCATCCTCAACGTCCCCAAGCGCGGGATCGGCGACCGGGCGGAGGCCGCGATCGCGATGCTCGCCGAGCGCGACCGGATCGGCTTCGGCGAGGCGCTGCGCCGCGCCGAGGAGGCGCCCGGGATCGCGACCCGGTCCCTGAACGCGGTGCGCACCTTCGTGGCGATGCTCGAGGACCTCCAGGAAATGGCAGAGCGCGGTGACGGACCCGCCGAGCTGCTCGAGGCCATCCTCACCCGCTCCGGCTACTACGCCGAGCTGCAGGGCAGCGACGATCCGCAGGACGAGTCGCGCCTGGAGAACCTCGCCGAGCTGATCAGCGTCGCCGCCGAGTTCGAGGCCCAGATGGAGGAGCTCGACGCCCTCGCCAGCGAGATGGAGGACGAGAAGGACGGCGAGGGGGAGGACGGCGAGGACCGTGCGTCGTCGGCCGACGGCGCCGTCGTCGCAGGACCGGCCCCCGCCTCCGAGCCCGTCGGCGCGGACGTCGCGCCCGATGCGGCGCTGACCGCCCCGGACGATCCCGAGGCGGGCCTCGTGGACCGCTTCCTGGAGAAGGTCTCCCTCGTCGCCGACGCCGACCAGCTGCCCGGCGAGGAGGACCAGTTCGTCACGCTGATGACGCTGCACACCGCCAAGGGCCTGGAGTTCCCGGTCGTCTTCCTCACCGGCATGGAGGACGGCACCTTCCCGCACAACCGGACGCTCTCCGACCCCGACGAGCTCGAGGAGGAGCGGCGCCTGGCCTACGTGGGCATCACCCGCGCCCGCGAGAAGCTCTACCTCACCCGTGCCCAGATGCGCTCGATGTGGGGGCAGTCCCAGTACATGCCCGCCAGTCGCTTCCTCGACGAGGTGCCCGAGGCGGTGCTGGACGTGGCCCGCGCCGGCTCCACCCTCGGCGGGTCCGGGTTCGGCGGAGGCTTCTCCGGCGGGTCCTCGGGATCCCGGGGCGGCGGTCGCGGACCGTCGTTCAGCGGCGGGATCGGCGGGGGCCGCGCGGACGTGAAGCGACCGAGCTTCGGCTCCGGCCGCACGGCGACCCCTACGGCGAAGCTGCCCCAGCTCGCCGTCGGCGACCGGGTCACCCACGACTCCTTCGGCATGGGGACGGTGGCCGAGGTCTCCGGCCAGGGTGACAAGACGCAGGTCGAGGTGCAGTTCAGGGATCCGCACGGGCGCAAGCGGCTGCTGCTGCGCTACGCCCCGCTGACCAAGCTCTGAGAAGCCGGGGAACGGCTCGCGCCGCAGGGCGGGCCCGCGGCGTGGCGGTCAGGAGCCGGTGACCAGCTCGACCTCGATCCCGTGCGGATCCTCGCCGTACCAGGCGGTGTGGTCCTCGCCGCCGGCGCGCGGGTAGCGCTCGGCGAACATCTCGCGCCAGCCGTGCGACGGCGCGTCGCGACGGATCTGATCGAGCAGCTCCCGGTCCCGCACCCGCAGCGCCAGGTGGTTCATGCCCGGCGCGAGCCGCTCGGCGCGCTCGCCCCGCACGTCGGGGGACTGCTCGAGCACGAGGTAGGAGCCGTCGCGGTGGCGCCAGATCCGACCGAGCTCCCAGCCCTCGACGCGCTCGGCCCGCCAGCCGAGCCGCGTCATCAGCCAGTGCCAGGACGGCTCGGCGACCGCGAGGTCGGACGTCCACAGCTCGAGGTGGTGCAGGCCGGAGGAGGGCGGGGGAGTGCGCATGCGGTGACGGTACCGCTCCCTCACAGTGCGGTCCGCCGACGGGGTCAGCGCTCGCGCGGGTCGTCGGGGGCGTCCTGCGGCTCGCGGTTGCGCCGCCACTGCCCGTACAGGCCCGTCCCGAAGCTGACCACCACGATCAGCCCCACCGCGATCAGCACGGTCGTGAACGGGATCGGGATCCCGGCCGCGTACAGCACGCCCCAGATCACCAGCAGCGAGAGCCCGATCAGGAGGGCGTCGCGCAGCGCCCGCATGATGCGGGGGACGACATTCGCGCGCTCCACGCGCCGGCTCGCCACTGCGTAGTACGCGGCGGCGTCCCGGCGCAGCTGATCGCCGCTGGGCCGCGTGCGGGTCGAGGTGTCGGGCCTGTGGTCCCGGTCGGGTCGCCGCTCGCGGTCCGACGGGCGGGGGCGCTCCTGGCTGCCCTCGTCGGAGGCCGACCGCTCGGGCCGCTCGGGCCGCCGGTCGTCGTCACGGTCCGGGTCGCGGGGTGCCCGCGCGGAGTCCCCGGGCGCCGCCTCCGGATCCCCGGGCGCTCGCTGCGGGGCCCGGGGCTCCCGCTCGCGCGTCCGGTCCTCCGTCCGTTCGCGCGCCGGGCCGTCGGCCTGGTCGCGGTCATCCTTCCAGGCCCCGTCGACGGCGCGGCCCGCGGCGCGGACGTAGTCCCCGGCGCGATCGGTGGCGCGTCGTGCGGCGTCCCGCGCGCCGGGAGCCTGCTTGCGCGCGGTGTTCCGTGCGGCCTTCGCGTAGGTCCTCCAGTCGGCCATGGGTCCTCCTCGCCTCAGCGGTCCCCGTCGCGTCGGTCGCGCGAGCGTCGGTCCTCGTCGTGCCGGTCGTCCTCCCGGAAGCGGATCTCCCCGCCCCCGCGCGCCGCCTGCCTCGGGCGCGAGCTGCGTGCCCGGCGCTCGTAGTAGTACGACAGGCCGACGTTCAGCGCGAGGGTGATGCCCACCGACAGCACGAAGCCGCCGAGGGTCGAGCGCATCCCGAGCAGGCGCAGCACGATAAACAGCACGCCGATCGCGACGATGCTGAAGCCCAGGTGGTCGCGTACTCGCTGGACCAGGCTGCGGGAGGGACGGCTCATCCCCCCATCGTAGACGCGGCCCCTGGGCGCGGCCCGGGCGCCTCCGCTCCCTCTGCCCGCCCCCTCCGCCCGCTCCCGTCGCGGAGTGCGCCGGTGCCGGTGAGAGTCCCGCCACAGTCCGTCCCCGGCCCTCCCCCCGGGCCGCTCGGGTCGGCGGACGCGTTACCCTGGCGATGTTCCCAGGGGTGGCATAGAGGCCAGTGCGGCCTGCCGCCCACTGCCGACATCGAGAGGAAATGCACCCCGTGGACCTGTATGAGTACCAGGCCCGCGATCTCTTCGAGAAGCACGGCGTGCCCGTGCTCGGAGGAGTCGTCGCGGAGGACCCGGCAGCAGCCAAGGCCGGCGCCGAGAAGCTCGGCACCCCGGTCGTCGTCGTCAAGGCCCAGGTGAAGACCGGCGGCCGCGGCAAGGCCGGTGGCGTGAAGATCGCCAAGTCGCCCGAGGAGGCGGAGCAGAAGGCCTCCGAGATCCTCGGCATGGACATCAAGGGCCACACCGTGCACCGCGTGATGATCGCGGCCGGCGCGGACATCGCCGAGGAGTACTACTTCTCGCTCCTGCTGGACCGCGCGAACCGCAATTACCTGGCCATGTGCTCGGTCGAGGGCGGCATGGAGATCGAGCAGCTCGCCGTCGAGCGGCCCGAGGCCCTGGCCCGCGTGGCCGTCGACCCGAACGTCGGCATCGACGAGGCGACGGCGAAGGAGATCGTCGCCGCAGCGAAGTTCGACGAGGAGACCGCGGTGAAGGTCGTCCCCGTGCTGCAGAAGCTCTGGGAGGTCTACCGCGACGAGGACGCCACCCTCGTCGAGGTCAACCCCCTGGTGAAGACCGGCGCCGGCGACATCGTGGCGCTGGACGGCAAGATCACCCTCGACGACAACGCCGAGTTCCGCCACGAGGACCACGCCGGGCTCGTCGACGTCACCTCCGAGGACCCGCTGGAGACCAAGGCCAAGGCCCTGGACCTCAACTACGTCAAGCTCGACGGCGAGGTCGGCATCATCGGCAACGGCGCGGGTCTGGTCATGTCCACCCTGGATGTCGTCGCCTACGCCGGTGAGAAGCACGGCGTCAAGCCCGCGAACTTCCTGGACATCGGCGGCGGCGCGAGCGCCGAGGTGATGGCCAACGGCCTCGACGTCATCCTCGGCGACGAGCAGGTCTCTGCCGTGTTCGTCAACGTCTTCGGCGGCATCACCGCGTGCGACGCGGTCGCCAACGGCATCGTCGGCGCCCTGAAGAAGCTCGGCGACGCGGCCACCAAGCCGCTCGTCGTGCGCCTCGACGGCAACAACGTCGAGGAGGGCCGGAAGATCCTCGCCGACTTCGCCCACCCCCTCGTCACCCAGGCCGACACCATGGACGGCGGCGCCGCGAAGGTCGCCGAGCTCGCCGCCGCAGGAAAGTGAGCAGCACCCGACATGTCTATCTTCCTTGATGAGAACAGCAAGGTCATCGTCCAGGGCATGACGGGCTCGGAGGGCATGAAGCACTCCCAGCGCATGCTCGACTCGGGCACGAACATCGTCGGCGGCGTGAACCCGCGCAAGGCCGGCCAGTCCGTGTCCTTCGAGGGCGGCGCCGAGGTGCCCGTCTTCGGCACCGTCGCGGAGGCCATGGAGGCCACCGGCGCTGACGTCTCGGTGGTCTTCGTGCCGCCGAAGTTCGCCAAGTCCGCCGCGATCGAAGCGATCGACGCCGAGATCCCGCTCCTCGTCATCATCACCGAGGGCATCCCGGTCAAGGACTCCGCCGAGTTCTTCAACTACTCGCAGACCAAGGGCACGACCCGCATCATCGGGCCGAACTGCCCCGGTCTGATCAGCCCCGGCAAGTCCAACGCGGGCATCACCCCCTCGAACATCACCGGCGCGGGCAAGCTGGGCCTGGTCTCCAAGTCCGGCACCCTGACCTACCAGATGATGTACGAGCTCTCCGACATCGGCTTCACCACCGCCATCGGCATCGGCGGCGACCCGGTCATCGGCACCACCCACATCGATGCGCTCAAGGCCTTCGAGGCCGATCCCGACACCGCCGGGATCGTCATGATCGGCGAGATCGGCGGCGACGCCGAGGAGCGCGCGGCCGAGTACATCAAGGCCAACGTCACCAAGCCGGTCGTCGGCTACGTCGCGGGCTTCACCGCCCCCGAGGGCAAGACGATGGGCCACGCCGGCGCGATCGTCTCCGGCTCCGCCGGCACCGCGCAGGCGAAGAAGGAGGCCCTCGAGGCCGCCGGCGTGAAGGTGGGCAAGACCCCCACCGAGACCGCCGACCTCATGCGCGAGATCATCAAGGGCCTCTCCTGATCCTCCGCTGATCCGCCCGGCTCGCCGGGCAGCGCGCCCCGGACCCCTCGCGGGTCCGGGGCGCGCTGCGTCCCCGGGGTGCCGACGGACGCGCTCGCAGGGGACCCGTGCATCCGCGGGACGGGCCCGGCCCGTCCGTCGGCCCAGGGCGAACGGTGCACGGCGCGTCGGGGCGCCGGATAAGCTGGACGTCGCCAGCCGCGCGCCCACCGAGGAGGACCTGTGTCCGGAGATCTCATCGACACCACCGAGATGTATCTGAAGACGGTGTTCGAGCTCCACGAGGCCGGGATCGCTCCGATGCGCGCCCGCATCGCGGAGCGGCTCGGACACTCCGGGCCCACCGTCTCCCAGACCGTCGCCCGGATGGAGCGCGACGGACTGCTGCACCTGGACGACCAGCGCCGCATCCGCCTGACGGCGCAGGGCACCGAGGTCGCCACCGACGTCATGCGCAAGCACCGTCTCGCCGAGCGTCACCTGCTGGACGTGATCGGGCTGGACTACGCCCACGTCCACGAGGAGGCGTGCCGCTGGGAGCACGTGATGAGCCTCGAGGTCGAGAAGCGCCTGGCCCGCCAGATCGCCCCGCCCTACGTCGACCCCTACGGCAATCCGATCCCCGGCCTCGCCGCCCTCGGCATCGAGGAGACCCAGGCCACCGGGGAGGGTAAAGACGGCGTCACGGAGGTCCAGGGGCTGCGGGTCGCCGTCGCCGACGGCGAGACCCGCACGCTGCGCCTCGAGCGCATCGGCGAGAGGCTCCAGAGCGATGTCGAGCTCCTCGGCGAACTCGCAGGCCACGGCATCGTCCCGGGGGCGACTCTGGAGGTGGAGCGGGTGGGTGCGAGCCATGTCGTGCGCGGCCCCGAGGGTGGCGAGGTGGCCCTCGGCGAGCTCGACGCCGACCAGCTCCACGTGAGCTCGCTCGAGGCCAGGTAAAGCCTGCGTCAAGCCCTTCCCCAGAAGCGTCCAGCCGCCCCGATGAGAGGGCGTCGAGCCCCTAGTCTCGAGGGCGTGTCACGGCGCCGAGGTCCGTGACATCCCTTCCGGAAGCCCCGCCGCGCACCGGAGAACAGGGTGCGAGATCGTGACCACGCGCGGGGGCTGAGCCCGGGGCCGGGAGCAACTTCGTGTCGAACACCGTGCACCACACCCACCGCCGCGCCATGCGCACCGTCACTCCCGTCTCCCGCGCCGGACGCGCTGGCGCCGGTGCCGCGATGGCCGCTGCGATGATGTTCGGCGGTGCCGCCGCCGCGACGGCCGAGCCGCAGGCCGAGGCCCCCCAGGCCGATGCCGGCGCCGCGATGCTGACCCCCGTCGCCGCCCCGGCAGTCGGCATCCCCGCCGCGAACGACGCCGAGGAGGACGAGGCCGAGCCGGCTCTCGCCCCTGCCGCCGGCACCATCTCCGTCGAGGTCGGGCCGACCGAGGAGGAGATTGCTGCCGCCGAGGCCGCCGAGCGTGAGGCCGCTGAGCGCGAGGCCGCCGAGCAGGAGGCCGCCGAGCAGGCCGCGCAGGAGGAGGACGACCAGGAGCAGTCGCAGGACGACTCCTCCGGCCAGGACGACTCCTCCGGCCAGGACGACTCCTCCGGCCAGGACGAGACCCGCCAGGACGACTCCGCCTCGCGCTCCGGCGAGCGCAGCGAGCGCGAGGACGACTCCGAGGAGCAGCAGGACTCCTCCGACTCCGGCTCCGAGGAGCAGCAGGAGGAGTCCTCCTCGGCGCCCTCCTCCGCCGCGAAGGGCAGCTCCGTCCTCGCCACCGCCCGCTCCGGGATCGGCACCCCCTACGTCTTCGGCGGCACCTCCCCCTCGGGCTGGGACTGCTCCGGCTTCGTGCAGTGGGTCTACGCCCAGCACGGCGTCAGCCTGCCCCGCGGTGCTGACGCCCAGGCCGCCTCCGGCACCACGATCCCGCGCTCCGAGGCCCGCCCCGGCGACCTCGTCTGGAAGCCCGGCCACATCGGCATCTACGCCGGCGGCAACAAGTTCGTGGACGCCGGCAACTCCCGCGTGGACACCACCGAGCGCGACATCTACTCCGGCAGCTGGACCTTCGTCCGCGTCGGCTGAGACCCCTCGCCCCGACGGCCCCGCAGCGCCCCCTGAGCGCTGCGGGGCCGTCGGCGTCCGCGGGGGAGTGGGGGAGAGCACGAGGACGTGCACGGCGCGCGACGGTACCGTGGGCGGGTGTCCTCCCTCCGTGACCTGCTCTCCGTCCTGCTGCTGACCGCGGCGACGCTGATCGGCGCCCTCTGGCTGCCCAGCGTCTGGATCGAGCAGAACGTCGTGGACCAGGACGGCTTCCTCGCCATCACCCAGCCCCTCGCCGAGGACGCGACCTTCCAGCGCGCCGTGACCGACAGCGCGGTCGAGGAGGCGCTCGACCACGACGTCGTCCCCGGGGTGGTCGCGGAGCGCGCCGCGCCGATGCTCCAGGAGCAGGCACCCCGACTGACCGGCACCACCGCCTACACCGAGATGTGGGACGCGGCGATGGTCGAGCTGCACGGGGCGCTGTTCACCCCCGGCGCCTCGCCGTTGGACGTGGACCTGCTGCCCCTGATCGACTCGCTGCTGACCGGGGTGGAGGACGCGCTCCCGCTCGTCGACGACCTGCCCCGCCCGGGCGAGGCGACGGTCACCCTGGCGTCGATCCCTGACGTCCCCCTGCTGAACCATGCGACCGTCCTCGATCCCTGGGCGCACCGTGCCGGACCGATCGCGCTGGGACTGGCCGTGCTCGCCGTCCTCATCGCCGGGCATCGCCGGCTGATGCTGACCCTCGCGGGCCTCGGCGCCCTGCTCGCGGGGCTCGCGACCTGGCTGCTGGCCACCCGGATCACGGACATCGTGCCCGACGCCGTCGACCAGGCGATGTTCCTCGGCCCGATCGTGCAGGTCTTCGAGCAGCGCTTCGCCGCCGAGGTGATGCCGCAGGGCGTCGTGCTGCTCGGCGCCGGTGCGCTCGTGACGGCCGCCGGCCTGGTGCTGCTCGGGCTGCGCCGGCGCAGCTGAGCGCCGCGCGAGGGCTCAGAGCATCCCGAGCCGAGCGAAGGCGGTGAGCACGCCGTGCTCCGCGGGACCAGGCACGGCCTCGTCGGCCGCGGCGAGCACCTCGGGGCGCGCGCCGAGGATCGCCACGCCCGTGCCGGCCGCCCGGAGCATGCCCAGGTCGTTCGGCCCGTCGCCGATCGCGACGGTGTCCTCGATCCCGAGCCCCAGGTGCTCGGCGACCAGGGCCAGCCCGTCAGCCTTGTCCACCTCCGCGAGGTGCAGCTCGCCCGAGCCGCGACCGTCCTCGGAGATCGAGTTCGGCAGCGCGCCGACCTGCTCGCCGAGCTCCGACGCGATGCGCTCGATCCCCACCGGAGCGCTCCACACGGAGATCTTCGCGAAGGAGACGTCGCCGAGGTCCTCGCTCACCTCGATCGCGTCGAGGATGTCCGCGAAGCCGCGCCCCCGCTCACCGTCCCGCGACGGGCGGATCTCGGCGCGGCGCGCCTCGAGCCGCTCGGCGGAGCGCGGGGTGCACCACAGGGCACCGGGAGCCTCCAGGGCGTAGTGCGCCTCGTGCGCCTCGAGCGCCTCCACGGTGCGTCGGGCGAGCGCGGCGGGGAAGCGGATGTCCCGCAGCAGCTGCTCGCCGAGGCGGATGTGCGCGCCCGCGGAGGTGATCATGCCGTCGAACAGCTCGGCGACATCCGCGGCGACGATCGAGGCGGGACGCCCGGTGCTCAGCAGCACCGCGTGCCCGGCCGCACGGGCGCGGAGCACCGCCTCGGCCTGCGGCCCGGGCACGACGCCGCCCTGGGCGAGGGTTCCGTCGAAGTCGAGGAAGGCGGCGCGGCGGCGGAAGGGGACGGACGAGGACACGGCTCTCCTGGGACGGTCGGGCGGGGGCCCTCAGCCTAGGCGAGGTCGGTGGGCGCTCAGCAGCACGCCCAGGGTCACCTCGATCGTCCCCTCGCCCGCGAGCAGGGAATCCGCCCGGGCGGGGTCGACGTGGCGGGCGCTCGGCGTCATCGCGATCAGGTCGCGGGCCGCCCCCGGACTCAGCGAGAGCGGGATCCGCAGCTCCTCGCGGGCAACCTCCTGCAGATGCGGGTCCAGCGCCGCGTGGAGGCGCTGCTCCTTGCGCGGGTCGACGGCGACCATGTCCGGCACGAGCGCCCGCAGCTCGGCGAGATGGTCGACTGCGGGACGGGCCACGAGCAGGGCGCCGTCCGGCCGGAGCACCCTGGCGAACTCGGCCGCGTTCCGGGGAGCGAAGACGTCCAGCAGCACGTCCACCGAGGAGTCCGCCAGCGGGAACCGGGCGAAGACGTCGCCGAGCACCGCCGCGGCGCGGTCATGGGCGCGGGCCGCGAAGCGCAGGGAGCGGGCGGAGGTGTCCACGCCGAGACCGCGGGCGGCGGGGAAGCGGTCCAGCAGGGTCGCGAGATAGTGGCCGGGACCGCAGCCCATGTCCAGGACCGACGGGGCGTGTCCGGCGTCGCCGGAGCTCGCGGGGACGGGCGCGGAACCCTCCTGCGAGTCCCTGGCCCCGGCGCACTCGAACGCGGGCACGGTGCGGGCGGCGAGATCCGCGAGCGCGGTGCGCAGCGGGTCGTAGGCGCCGGTGTCCAGGAAGCGCTGCCGGGCGCGCGCCATCTCGTCGTCGTCCCCGCTGACGGCGCCGCCGCCGCGGAGCAGGGAGACGTACCCGGCGCGGGCCAGGTCGAAGCTGTGCCGGGCGGGGCAGCGCAGCGCGCCCTCGTGCTCGGCGAGCTGCGCTCCGCACTGCGGGCAGCGCAGCGCGTCGAGCCAGGCGAGCAGGGGAGCGGGGACGGGACGCGGCATGTCCGCCAGGGTACGTGCCGCCGGGGGCCGGCCTGCGCCGACGATGTCGCGGCCGCGCACCCCGGCCGCCCCCTCGGCTCAGCCGCCGACGTACTCGCGCAGGTGGCGCCCGGTGAGGGTCGAGGCGTCCTCGACCAGCCGGGCGGGCGTGCCCTCGAAGACGATGCGGCCGCCGTCGGCGCCCGCGCCGGGGCCCAGGTCGATGATCCAGTCCGCATGCGCCATCACCGCCTGGTGGTGCTCGATGACGATCAGGGACTTCCCGGAGTCGACGAGGCGGTCCAGCAGGGCGAGCAGCTGGTCGACGTCGGCCAGGTGCAGGCCCGTGGTCGGCTCGTCGAGGATCACGATCCCGCCCTTGTCGCCCATGTGGGTCGCGAGTCGCAGACGCTGCCGCTCGCCGCCGGAGAGCGTGGTCAGGGGCTGCCCGATCGTGAGATATCCGAGCCCGACGTCCTCCATGTGCCCCAGCAGCCTCGCGGCGGCGGGCACCTTCGCGCCGGCGGCGGAGAAGAACTCCCGCGCCTGCTCGACCGACATCTCGAGCACGTCGGCGATGCTGCGCGCCTGCCCGCCCTCGCCGAGGGTGTGCTCGAGGACGGAGGCCTGGAAGCGCCGGCCCTCGCACTCCTCGCAGGGGGTGGAGACGGTCTCCATGAAGCCGAGCTCGGTGTAGATCATGCCCGCGCCCTTGCATACGGGGCAGGCGCCCTCGGAGTTGCTGGAGAACAGGGAGGGCTTGACGCCGTTCGCCTTCGCGAAGGCCTTCCGGATCGGGTCCAGCAGCCCTGTGTAGGTCGCGGGGTTCGAGCGGCGGGACCCGCGGATCGCGCTCTGGTCCACCACCACGACGTCCTCGCGCGAGGGGAGCGCGCCGTGGATCAGGGAGCTCTTGCCGGATCCGGCCACTCCCGTGACCACGGTGAGCACGCCGAGTGGCACGTCCACGTCGACGTCCTGGAGGTTGTGGGAGTCCGCGCCGCGGATCTCGAGGGCGCCGGTGCGCTCGCGCACCTCGTCCTTGAGCTGCGCCCGCTGCTCCAGATGCCGGCCGGTGAGCGTGTCGGAGGCGACCAGCCCCGCGAGGTCGCCCTCGTACTGCAGCTGCCCGCCGTGGGAGCCGGCGCGCGGGCCGAGGTCGACCACGTGATCGGCGATCGCGATCGTCTCGGGCTTGTGCTCGACGACCAGGACGGTGTTGCCCTTGTCCCGCAGCGACAGCAGCAGCGCGTTCATGCTCGCGATGTCGTGGGGGTGCAGTCCGATCGTCGGCTCGTCGAAGACGTAGGTGACGTCGGTCAGGGCGGAGCCGAGGTGACGGATCATGCGGGTGCGCTGGGACTCGCCGCCGGAGAGGGTGCCGGAGGGGCGGTCCAGGGACAGGTAGCCGAGCCCGATCCGCACGAAGGAGTCCAGGAGGGCGGAGAGATTCCCCAGCAGCGGGGCGACCGAGGCGGCGGTGTGCTGTGCGCGCAGGCGCTCCACCCAGGCGGCGAGGTCGGTGATCTGCCACGAGGTCGCCTCGGCGATCGAGACCCCGTCGACCAGGGAGGTGCGGGCGTGCTCGGCCAGGCGGGTGCCCTCGCAGTCCGGGCAGGTGATGAACCTTACCGCACGGTCCACGAAGGCGCGCACGTGTGGCTGCATCGCGTCGCGGTCCTTGGACAGCATCGACTTCTGGATCTTGGGGATCAGACCCTCATAGGTCATGTTCATCCCCTCGATGGTGAGCTTCGTGGGCTCCTTGTAGAGGAAGTCGTGCATCTGCCGCGTGGTGAAGGTGCGGATCGGCCTGTCCGCGGGGTAGAGGCCGGAGGAGGCGAAGATCTTCACGTACCAGCCGCCGGGCACGTAGCCGGGGATCGTGAAGGGCCCCTCCTCGAGGGTCTTGTCCTCGTCGTACAGCTCGGCGAGGTCCACGTCGGAGATCTGTCCCATGCCCTCGCAGCGGGGGCACATGCCGCCCACGCGTGAGAAGGTGGTCTTCTCCGCGATGGTCTTCGCGCCCTTCTGGACGGTCATCGCGCCGGCGGCGGTGACGGAGGGGACGTTGAAGGAGTACGCGCCCGGCCCGCCCACATGGGGCTCGGCGAGCTTGGAGAAGAGGGTGCGCAGGTGGGCGTTCGCATCGGTGACGGTGCCGACGGTGGAGCGGACGTTCGCCCCCATCCGCTCCTGGTCCACGATGATCGCCGTGGTCAGCCCCCGCAGCTCGTCCACGTCGGGGCGCGCCAGCTGCGGCATGAAGCCCTGCACGAAGGAGGAGTAGGTCTCGTTGATCATCCGCTGCGACTCGGCGGCGATGGTGCCGAAGACCAGGGAGCTCTTCCCCGAGCCGGAGACGCCGGTGAACACGGTCAGGCGGCGCTTGGGCAGGTCCAGGGAGAGGTCGCGGAGGTTGTTCTCGCGGGCGCCGCGCACCCGGATCACGTCCTGCGCATCGGCGGGGTGGCGGTGCTCGGACATCGGGTCTCCTCACGGCGGGCGGGCGGTGTGCCGAGGGCAATCCTCCCACCCCGCGCACGGCCGGGCGGGGCCTGGATGCGGAGAGGCCCGCTCCTCGCGACTGCGGGGAACGGGCCTCTCGGGCGGGCGGCGCCGCGGCGGGCGCCGCCGATGCGCTGTCCGCGCTCGTCAGCGCGCGGGGCTCAGCGGTAGGTGACGAACTCGGTGGGAGCGCCCCAGATGTCGCGCTCGACGACCTCCTGCTGCGAGCCGGAGGCGTCGATGATCTGGCCGTCGCCGGCGTAGATCGCGATGTGGCCGGGCCACACGACGAGGTCGCCGGGCTGCGCCTCGGACTGCGAGATGCTGCGGCCCTCGGCGGCCTGCTGGCTGCTGGTGCGGGGGACGTCGATGCCGGCGGACTCGTACGCGTAGGCGACCAGGCCCGAGCAGTCCATGCCGCTGAACGAGGTGCCGCCCCAGGAGTAGGGGGTGCCGACCGCGGAGCGGGCGGCGTCGACGATCGCGCTGCCGGAGCCGGACGCGTCGGAGGAGGCCGGGACGGCGGTGCCGCCCGCGGGGGCGGAGGCGGCCGAGCCCGAGTCGTCGGAGGAGCCGTCCGAAGCCGCCCCGGAGCCGTCCTCGAGGGCGGCGCGGGTGTCGGCGCCGACCACGCCGTCCACGGAGATCCCGGCCGAGGCCTGGACGTCCTCGACGGCGGACTCGGTCATGGAGCCGAAGAAGCCGGTGACGGGCAGCTCGGCGCCGCTCTCGTTGAGCGCGGACTGCAGCTGCTCGACCGAGGCGCCGCTGTCGCCGCGACGCAGGGTCTCGCCGGAGACCGAGGTGGAGGCCTGGGTCTGCTCGGCCTGCGGGGCCTCGGCGGAGTTCGAGGAGGAGGAGTCGTCCATCAGCGCGATGTCGTTGGCCTGGGCCGCACCGCCGGAGAAGGCGGTGCCGAGCAGCACCGAGCCGAGGACGGCGGCGCCGCCCGCGCCGGCCGCGGCGCGACGAGCGGGGGCGAGAGGGGTGCGGGCGCGACCGAGCGCGCGGTGCGAGTTGTGACGTGCCATGGTGCAGTGCGTTCCTAACAGCCTCGGAGGAGGCGGGAGTCCTACAGGTCCGTGTGTCCCACGGTGATCGACGCTCGCGAGGGAGGCGATCGAGCCCGGGCCCCGGGAGGGGTGACCGGTCCGGTGCCGCGCGGCGGCACCGCGGTGGGGTGCCGGGCCGATGGGCTGGGGACGTGGCATCCACGGTAGGAGCCGCGTCCCGGCCGCGGCGACCGTCATGAACCGGCCGACCCCGGGGATTTAACGAGGTTTTGCCGAGCGGGGGGCGGCGGGGGACCGCTTGACGCTCCATGGAGGATCTGGGCCACATCCGAGTGCCGTCCATGCCCCGCGCGTCACAGCGCCGGGGCGGCGCGGCGCCGGCGGACTAGCCTGGCACCGTGACTGAGACGACCCACTTCGACATCGCCCTCATCGGCTCCGGCTCCGCGAACTCCTTCCCCGGGCCCGAGCTCGCGGACCGCTCCATCGTGCAGATCGACCGGGGCGTCGGCCCGGACCGCGTGTTCGGCGGGACCTGCCTGAACCTCGGCTGCATCCCGACGAAGATGTTCGTCCACACCGCGGACCTCGCGGCGACCCCCGCGGAGGCGGGACGCTTCGGCCTCGTCGAGGAGCTCCAGCACGTGGACTGGCCCGCGATCCGCGACCGCGTCTTCGGCCGCATCGACCCGATCACCGCCGGCGGCGAGGCCTATCGCCGTGACCACGAGGACAACGCCAACCTCACCCTGCTGCGCGGCACCGCCCGCTTCGTGGGGGAGAAGGAGCTGGTCGTGACCGGCGCCGACGGTGCCGAGCAGCGCGTCAGCGCGGACACGATCGTGCTCGGGACCGGCTCCCGGCCCGTCCTGCCCCCGATCGACGGGCTCGAGGACGCCTCGCCGCACACCTCCGACACGATCATGCGGGTCGACGCGCTGCCGGCGTCGCTGGCGATCCTCGGCTCCGGCGTGGTCGCCGTGGAGATGGCCCACGTGTTCGCCTCGCTCGGCGTCGAGATCACGCTGATCGCCCGCTCCCAGCGGGTGCTGCGCGCCGCCGACGCCGACGTCTCGGCGCGGCTGACCGAGCTGCTCGGGCGGCGCGTGCACCTGGTGACCGGGTTCGACACCACCGCGGTCCGCCGCACGGCCGACGGGGTCGAGCTGCGCGGCACCCATGAGGGAGGGGAGCGGACGCTGCGGGCCGAGGAGCTGCTGGTGGCCGTCGGCCGCCGCCCGAACTCCGATCTGCTGGACGTGTCGGCGGCCGGGATCGACACCGCCGCCGACGGACGCGTCGAGGTCGACCCGCACCAGCGCGTCCTCGCGGGCGGGGAGGTGCGCGAGGGCGTCTGGGCCTTCGGCGACCTCTCCAGCCCCCATCAGCTCAAGCACGTCGCCAACCACGAGCAGCGCATCGTGCGGCACAACGTGCTGCACCCGGAGCAGCTGCGGCGCTCGGACACCATGCCGGTCCCCAGCGGAGTGTTCACCCATCCGCACGTCGCCTGGGTGGGGATGGACGAGGAGACGGCGCGCGAGAGCGGACGCGAGGTGCGCGTCGCGGTGCAGGAGTACGGCTCGGTCGCCTACGGCTGGGCGCTCGAGGACACGACAGGCTTCGCGAAGATCATCGTGGACGCCGGCAGCACCGAGATCCTCGGCGCGCACCTCATCGGCCCCGAGGCGACCACCCTGATCCAGCAGCTGATCCAGGCGATGAGCACCGGTCAGACAGCCCGTGACATCGCCGCCGCCCAGTACTGGATCCATCCGGCGATGCCGGAGCTGATCGAGAACGCGCTGCTGCAGCTCGTGGACTGAGCCGGACTCACTGCTCCGCGCCGGGGAGGCAGGACTTCAGCGGGTCCTTCTCGATCTCCGGCGCGTCGGTGGGCTCGGCCTCCTCGGTGTCCTCCGCCTCCTCGGAGGTGGTCTCCTCCTCCTCGGTGGTCTCCTCCTCGGAGCCGGTGTCCTCCTCGGGCGGGGCACCGGTCTCGGCGGGGTCCGTCGAGCCGGGCTCGGTCTCGCCCTTGACCGACTCCGGCGGGTCCTTCTCCATGGAGTCCTCGATCGAGGCGTCCACCCATTCCTCGAGGTACTCCCAGTCGGGGTTCCCGGAGAAGGTGACGTCCTGCGTGATCGGGTAGGACGTGAAGCCGCCCTCCTTGATCCGCAGCGCGAGCTCGACGAAGGCGTCCACGTTGCGCACGGGGATGTCCGTCTGGATGTTCTCCTCGGTGGCGGTGACCAGGCGCGGGATCGACATGGCGAGGGAGGTGGGATCCGCCTCCTCGCTCACGGCGCGCACGATCCGCTGCTGGCGGCACATGCGGTTGAAGTCGTCCGAGTCCTCGCGGGAGCGGGCGTACCACAGGGCGTGGAAGCCGTCGAGCGTCTGCTCGCCGGGCTCGATGTAGCCCTCGACCTCGCTCGCGCCGCCGCCGATGGGGATGCGCCGCTCGACCACCATGTCCACGCCGCCGAGCGCGTCGACGAGGTCCTCGAAGCCCTGCAGGTTCACCATCGCGTAGTAGTCCGTGGAGATGCCGAGCGTCTCCTCGACGGCCCAGCGGGTCGCCGTCAGCCCCGGCTCGGGATCGCCGGGGAAGAGATCGGGGTTCTCCTCGGCCCAGGCCCACACCGCGTTGATGAGGTTCTCGTTCGGGCCGTAGTAGTCGAAGCCGTCCGGGAACTCCTCCGCGGCGACGGTGCCCTCGGGGAACTCCACGTTCTCGAGGTTGCGGGGGATCGAGAACAGCGCGGTCTGCCCCGTCTCGGTGTCGATGGAGGCGACCATGATCGTGTCGGGGCGCGTGCCCGTGCGGTCCGCCCCGGCATCCTGGCCCAGCAGCATGATGTTCAGCCGCGGAGTGTCCGCCCAGGGGTCCGGTCCGTCGGCGAGCTCGCCGCCGTCGCCGCCGAACACGGTCGTCGAGCCGAACAGGCCCTGCAGGGCCCACAGCGACTGCACGCCGCGCCCGAAGGGCACCGCGACGGCGATCACCATCACGGCGGCCAGGGCCAGGGCGAGATAGCGCTTGGCACCGGCGAGGCGCTGCTTCGTGGACTGGGCGAGGTTCGCCAGCACGATCTGCAGGCACCACACGAGGCCGACGACGACGGCCACCACGAGCGCGCCGATGAGCACGCCTCGATGGGTGCCGAGCGTGGCCGCGAGGCGCAGCGGGTCGAAGATGACCAGGAGGGCGACGACGGTCGCGACCGCGAGCAGGAGCAGGGCGAGCATCACCACGCCGATCCGGCGCATCCGGGTCGTCATGAGGCCGGTGCCGGGCAGGGCCGAGGTCAGCACGGTCCAGCCGGCGACCTTCGCGAGGGAGCCGTCCGCGGAGGCGGTGCCGGAGTCGGAGGGGCCGTCGGTGCCGTCCCCCTCGGGGGCGTCCTCGCTGTCGGGGCCGCGGCCGCCGGTGCCGCGGCCGCCGGAGCCGGACCCGCCTGTGCCGGACGCGCCGCCGGCGGCTGCGGAGCCGTTCGCGACGGCGTCACCGTCGGCGGCTGCGGCGCCCGAGCCGGCGGCCGCGACGCCCGTGCCGGCGGCAAGGGAGGCCCGGCGGCCGGCGACGACCTGCGGGGCGGAGGAGGCGGCCGACCCGGCGGAGGCCTCCGTCGAGCGATGCGGGGTCGCAGAGGACGGCTCGGCCCCGGGGGAGAGGGGAGCGGCCTCCTCGGAGGGGCCGCTCGTGGTCCAGACGTCCTCGGAGGACGCCGCGGCGGGGGAGTGCTCGGTGCCCGCGGCTCCTGCGGCGCCGTCGCCGGGCCCGGCGTCGTTCGCCGTGACGTCGGCAGGTGCGGCATCATCGGCGGCCGCGGGCGCTGCGGACGCTCCGGCGGATGCGGCGAGCGCGGGACCGCCCGCAGCGGACGGATCGGCGGCGGCGCGTCGACCGCGCAGGGACGTGCCCGGCTCGTCGGCGCTGCTCGCGACCGCCGGGGAGTCCTCGATCTGGTCGAGGGGGAAGGCCGCCCGACGGCCGCGGGGCCGCCGGGGCGCGGGACGGGCAGGGGTCTGCGAGCCGGGAGCCGCGGCCTCCGGGGAGGAGGCCGGCGACGCCGGAGCCGCGGGGGCCGGCGACGCCTCGGGCGAGGGAGACGACGACGGCTGGGGCGCAGGCGTGGCCTGATGCTCCGGCACGAAAGCGGAAGCGGAAGCGGGCCGCGGAGCGGGCGCCGGCGAGGCCTCGGGCTCCGGCGACGGCTGGGGCTCCGGCGAGGCGGAGCTCTTCTCCGCCGGGCCGGCGATCCAGGTGCGCTTGGGGTTCGCGCCGCCGAAGGCCGCGTCACGGTTCCTGCGCGCCTGCTCCGGGGGGAGCGGCGAGGATTCCGTGCGTCGGACCGGTTGCTGCCTGTGCCTTCCGGACCGACGGCGGCTGCGGCGGGAGGCCGAGAAGGGGTCCGTCATGCGCTACATCCTAGGGAAAGGGCGGTGCCGGGTCGTGCAGGAGGCTGTGTGGACCTCGTGGAGGTCCGCCTCCGCGAGCATCCGTAGCATGGGGCCCATGCGCCTGATCCACACCCCGTCGACCGACCTCACCTACGACGACTGCTTCTTCCTGCCGGGACGCTCCGCGATCACCTCGCGCTTCGACGTCGACCTCGGCAGCGACGACGGCACGGGCACGACGATCCCCCTGATCGCCGCGAACATGACCGCGGTCTCGGGCCGTCGCATGGCCGAGGTCATGGCTCGCCGCGGCGGGCTCGCGGTGCTGCCCCAGGACCTCGCCCCGGAGCGGATCGACTCCATCGTCCGCTCGGTGAAGTCCCGCGATCTGCTCGTGGACCATCCGCTCACCCTCACCGTCGACGGCACCCTCGGCCAGGCAGCGGATCTTCTCCCCAAGCGCCCCCACGGCATCGTCGTCGTGATCGACGAGGAGCGCCGCCCCCTCGGCACCGTCTCCGCCGAGGAGATCGCCGGGCGGGACACCTTCTCCCCGGTCGGCGAGGTTCTCAGCACCGACGTGCCGGTCCTCGCGCCCGCGGACCTGGAGGTCGAGCCCTCCCGCCTCCACGCCCGCATCGCCGCCACCCATCACGACGCCGCTGTGGTCGTGGACGAGCAGGGCGTGCTGCGCGGCGTGCTCACCGCCACCGGCGTGCTCCGCTCGACGATCTACCGTCCCGCCACGGACGCCGAGGGCCGGCTCCGGATCGCCGTGGCCGTCGGGATCAACGCCGACGTCGCCCGCCGCGTGCGCGAGCTCGTCGCCGTCGGCGTGGACGTGATCGTGCTGGACACCGCCCATGGCCACCAGGACAAGATGATCGAGGCGATCCGGGCCGCGCGCGGGGAGCTCGGCCCGCGCGAGTCCACCGACGTGCGCCTGGCCGCCGGGAACATCGTCACCGCCGAGGGTACGCGGGAGCTGATCGAGGCGGGCGCCGACATCGTCAAGGTGGGCGTCGGCCCCGGCGCGATGTGCACCACGCGCATGATGACCGGCGTCGGCCGTCCCCAGTTCTCCGCCGTGCTCGAGTGCGCCGCCGAGGCGCGCCGGCTCGGCGGCCGCGTCTGGGCCGACGGCGGAGTGCGCCACCCCCGCGACGTCGCGCTCGCGCTCGCCGCCGGCGCCTCGAACGTCATGATCGGCTCCTGGTTCGCGGGGACCTTCGAGTCGCCGGGCCAGATGCGCACCGACGAGGCCGGGCGCCGCTACAAGGAGTCCTTCGGCATGGCGTCCAAGCGCGCAGTCTCCCACCGCACCGCCCACGAGGACGCCTTCGCCCGGGCCCGGAAGGGCCTGTTCGAGGAGGGGATCTCCACCTCCCGCATGTACCTCGGCGACGGCCGCGGCGGCGTCGAGGACCTCCTGGACGAGATCACCGCCGGCGTTCGCTCCTCCTGCACCTACGCGGGCGCCTCCAGCGCCCAGGAGTTCCGCGAGCGCGCCGTGATCGGCCTGCAGAGCGCCGCCGGCTACGCCGAGGGCCGCCCGGTCGCCAGCTCCTGGAGCTGAGCGCCGGCGGGACCGGGGCGGCGAGCTCTGCCGGTAGGCTTCGGACCATGACGACTCTCGTGATCGGTGGTGCCGGATACATCGGGTCGCACGTGGTGCGACTCCTGCAGGAGCAGGGGCAGGAGGTGGTCGTCGTCGACGACCTCTCCACGGGCCTGCTCCGTCGCACGGAGGGGGTCGAGCTCGTCGAGCTCGACGTCACCCTGCCCGATGCCCGCGAGAAGCTCGCCTTCCACCTGCGTGCCTCCGGCGCGGACTCGGTGATCCACTTCGCCGCCCACAAGCAGGTCGGCGAGTCCGTCGAGAATCCCGAGATGTACTGGCACGACAACATCGCCGGCCTCGCCAACGTCCTCGCCGCCTGCGCGAGCGCCGGGGTCCGCGACGTGGTCTTCTCCTCCTCCGCCGCGGTCTACGGCGTGCCGGACGTGGACCTCGTCACCGAGGACCTCGCCCCGCAGCCCATCAACCCCTACGGCGCGACCAAGTACGTGGGGGAGTGGATGCTCGCCGACGCCGAGCGCGCCCACGGCATGCGCACCGTCGCCCTGCGCTACTTCAACGTGGCCGGGGCCGGCTGGCCGGAGCTGGCCGACACGGCGGTGATGAACCTGGTCCCGATCGTGCTGGACCGGCTCGAGCAGGGGAAGTCCCCGGTCGTCTTCGGCGACGACTACGACACCCCCGACGGCACCTGCATCCGCGACTACGTGCACGTGCTCGACCTCGCCCACGCGCACATCGCGGCGCTGGACTACCTGCGCGGCGAGGAGCGGCCCCACCGCACCTTCAACGTCGGCACCGGGGAGGGCTCGAGCGTGCTCGAGGTGATCGCCGCGATCGGCCGCGCGAAGGGTATCGAGATCACCCCCGAGATCGGGGAGCGCCGCGCCGGCGACCCCGCGCGACTGGTCTGCTCCGCCGACCGCATCGCGCAGACCCTCGGCTGGAAGTCCGAGCACGCCCTGGACGACATCGTCCGCTCCGCCGTGGAGGCGCGCTCCGCGGCGATCGCCCCCGATGTCGAGGCCTATCCGGAGGCCTGAGCCCCCGACCGCGTCGACGGCGCCCCTGCCCCGGCCGGGGCAGGGGCGCCGTCCCGCATCGGCCGCAGTGCCGCGTCCGCCGGGATCACGGGCCGCTCGGACGCCTCAGGTGAGATAGCGGTAGATCGGGTCCTGCGGGTCGATCCGCTCGATCTCCATGTTCGAGGCCGCCATCCGCGCCATCAGCGGCTCGAGGGCGTCACGGTGCCCGATCTCGAGGCCCACGAGCGCCGGCCCCTCCTCGCGGTTGTTGCGCTTGATGTAGTCGAACAGCACGATGTCGTCGTCCGGTCCGAGCACCCGGTCCAGGAAGCGGCGCAGCGCGCCGGGCTCCTGCGGGAAGGTCACCAGGAAGTAGTGCTTCAGCCCTTCGTGGACGAGGGAGCGCTCGACCACCTCGGTGTACCGGGAGACGTCGTTGTTGCCGCCGGAGACGACGACCACCACGTCCCCGGAGTCCTCGCCGTCGTGGTCCAGCCCCTCGATCCCCCCGGTCGCGACGGCCGTCGCGGCCAGCGCTCCGGCCGGTTCGGCGATGATCCCCTCGACCTGGTACAGCTCGAGCATCTGCGTACACACCGCGCCCTCGTCGACCGCGACGAGCTCCGGGCCGATCGCCTGCACCAGCCGCAGCGGGCCCGCGCCGACCCGGCGCACCGCCGCCCCGTCGACGAAGCGGTCCATCTCGTGGAGGGCGACGGGGCGTCCCGCCCGCAGCGCAGCGGCCATAGAGACCGCGCCCGCGGGCTCCACGCCGACGATCCGGGTCGAGGGGCTGCGCTCCCGCAGCCAGGCGCCGCAGCCGCCGAGCAGGCCCCCGCCGCCGACGGGCAGCACCATGGTGCCCAGCTCCCGGCCGTGCTCCTCGCGCAGCTGCTCGGCCGCCTCGAGGGCGACCGTGCCCTGTCCGGCCATGATCAGCGGATGGTCGAAGGGCGGGACCTGCACCGCGCCGGTGCGGTCGGCGTCGTCCGCCGCGGCCTCCGCGGCGTCGTCGAAGGTGTCCCCGATGAGCACGAGCTCGACGAGGTCACCGCCGATCGCGGTGATCCGCTCGCGCTTCTGGCGCGGAGTGGTGCCGGGGACGTAGATCCGGCCGCGCACGCCCAGGGCGCGGCAGGCCCGGGCCACGCCCTGGGCATGGTTTCCGGCGCTGGCCGCGACCACGCCCGCCTCGCGCTGCGCGGCGTCCAGCGAGTCCAGGAACAGATGCGCGCCGCGCAGCTTGTAGGAGCGCACCGGCTGGAGATCCTCGCGCTTGAGCCAGACGGGCACCCCCGCCAGGGCGCTCAGACGCTCGCTGTGCTCGAGCGGGGTGCGGCGCACGGCGGTGCCGAGCCGGGCCGCGGCCTGCTCCACCTCCGGAGCGCGCACCGGCAGGGAGGAGTCCTCGCTCCCCGTGACCTGGACGCTCATGAATGCTCCTCGTTCCGCTCGCCGCCGCCGGCAGGAGTCGTCGTGCCGAGCGCGGCGGGCACCAGCAGCGCCGTCGCCATCGCGGCGAGGCCCTCGCCGCGCCCCGTCAGCCCCAGGGCGTCGGTGGTCGTGCCGGAGACCGCGACGGGGGCGCCGACGGCGGCGCTCATCGCCGCGCACGCCTCCTCGCGGCGGCGCGACAGCCGCGGCCAGTTCCCGATCACCTGCACCGAGAGGTTGCCGATCTCGTAGCCGGCCTCCCGCACCAGGCGCGCCGCCTCGCCCAGCAGACGGGCGCCGGAGACGCCGTCCCATTCGGGCCGGCCCACGCCGAAGTGGGTGCCGAGGTCGCCGATCCCGGCGGCGGAGAAGAGGGCGTCGCATGCGGCGTGGCAGGCGACGTCCCCGTCGGAGTGTCCCTCCAGCGCGCGCTCGCCGTCCCAGCGCAGGGCCGCGATCCACAGCTCGCGCTGCGAGTCCTCGGGGGCGGCGGCGTGCACGTCCACGCCGATCCCCACGCGCGGCGCGAGGACGGTCATCGGCTGCCCTCCGGGTCGACCCGGGCCATCAGTCGGTCGATGTCGTCGAAGGTGACCTGCGGGTTCGTCCCCAGCAGCAGGGGCATGCCGGAGATCTGGGGGATGCCGAGAGCATCGGGCAGGTCCACGGTGGTGACCACCAGGTCGGCGTGGAAGTCGGAGGAGAGCAGGTCCATGACCGTCGCCTGCACGACGGTGACCCGGCGGCCGCGGGAGGCGATGTGCTCGCGCACCTGCTCCGCGATGAGCGCGGAGGTCGCGATCCCGGCGCCGCACACGATGGCGATGGTGAGCATGAGGACTCCTGGGACAGGGGATGGAGGAAGGTGCGTCCCGGCGCGGAGCGCGCCGTGGGACGTCGACCCGTCGATTCTGTCACGTCCCGCCGGAGCGGGGCGCGCGAACGTCCCCCGATGGGACGCCGGGGACCGGGCCGGGCCCGGCACCGTCTACGATGCCAGCGTGACCCAGCCCCGCCGCTCCCGCAGCTCCCGTCCCCTCGGACGGGCCGCGGGCGTCGTGCTCGCGGGCGGCTCCGGCACCCGCGTCGGCGCGGGCATCAACAAGGCCTTCCTGCCGCTGTCGGGACGGAGCATCGCCGCCTGGGGGCTGAACACCCTCGCCGCCGTCGAGGGGATCGGGATCCTCGTCTTCGTCGTACGGCCCGATGACCTCGAGCACGCCCGCTTCGTCGACGCGCGCGAGACCGACGTGCCTCTCGAGATCATCCCCGGCGGCGGGACGCGGCAGGAGTCCGAGCTCGCGGCGCTGCGCCACCTCGCCGACCGCATCGACAGCGGAGCGGTGGACACCGTGCTGATCCACGACGCGGCCCGTCCGCTGGTCTCCCACGGACTGGCCTCCGCCGTGCTGCACGCCGCACGGGAGACCGGCGGCGCGGTGCCCGGCATCCCCGCGGGGGACATCGCCCCCGTCGGCCCGGGGGACGCGCTCGCCGCTGCGGGATCGCTGCGCACGGACGCGCTCGTGCGGGTCCAGACCCCGCAGGGCTTCCACGCCTCCACCATCCTCGACGCCTACGAGGCGGCGGCGCGCGACGGCTTCGTCGGCACCGACACGGCCTCCTGCGCGGAGGAGTACACCGACATCCCCGTCGCGTGGGTGCGCGGGGAGGAGACCAACTTCAAGATCACCTACGCGCAGGACCTGCTCCTGGCCCAGGACGTGGTCAGCGCGCTAGGTTTGAGATCGGCGTGAGGAGGAGACGATGAGCGTCGAGGAGAGCTTCCTGCGGTGCACGGCGTGCGAGCAGGAGTCGGAGCACGAGGTCGTCTACGCCGGACGCTTCGTGTCCCAGATCCGCTGCACCGGCTGCGGCGCGGTGACCAGGCTGGACGTCTCGGAGGACTACTTCCCCGATCTCCGCCAGCGCATCTCCTCCAAGCCGCGCCGCCTCATGCGGCGCCTGCGCCGTGATCCCGGCGAGCTCGCGACGAGCCTGCCGGAGCGCACCCTGTCCAAGCCACTGCGGATGGCGCAGGAGCTGCGCACGGTCTGGCGCAGCCGACAGGACGACTGAGGACCGGGCCGCGGCCGGCCGTGCCGCCGCGCAGGGTCAGGAGCGGCGCGCGAGACCGCGACGGTGGGAGGTGTCCCGGGCGAGGCCCAGGGAGATCTGCGCCTGCCACAGGGTCAGGCGGTCCACCACGGCGAACCCGCCGTGGGAGCCGTGCACCGTCCCTACCCGCGCCCCCGCGTCCAGGACGGCGAGGATCTCATCGAAGCCACCGCCGGTGCCGGGCGCCGCGGTCCCGGCCAGCACCGGCTCCAGCACCTCGCGACGCAGCAGACGCGGGCTCTGCAGACCGGCGAGCGTCGAGCGGTCCACGTTCCGCAGCCCGTCCGGCCGCACCTCCTTGACGGAGTCGGTCATCGCCACCACGGGCACCACCGCGTCGAGCTCCGCGCGGACGGCGCCGAGGACCTCCTCGACCACCGCGCGAGGGGTGAGCGCGCGCTCGGCGTCGTGGACGAGCAGCAGCGGCTCCGCACAGGCGCCCGCCGCAGCCCGCAGGGCCTCCCGCCGGTCGCCGTCCACGGCGAGCACCTGCACGTGCGGGCCGAGCACCGTGCGCAGGCGGTCCGCCGCGGCCGAGCGCGCGACGACGACGGGGGCGGGGAGGTCGAGAGCCCGGAGCGTGCCCAACAGGCGCTCGATCAGCCGGGAGCCGCCGAGCAGCTCCAGGGACGGCGTCTCCGCGTCGTGCGCGATGCCCGGCGCCGGCGGCGCGAGCGCGAGCACGAGCGGCCGGACCGATCCCGGGACGGGGGCGGGCGACACGGCGGCGCTCAGGACGCGAGGACCTCGTCGAGGATCGTCTCGGCCTCGGACTCGTCGGTCTTCTCCGCGAGGGCGAGCTCGGAGACGAGGATCTGCCGCGCCTTGGCGAGCATCCGCTTCTCCCCGGCCGAGAGGCCGCGATCCTGATCGCGCCGCCACAGGTCGCGCACGACCTCGGCGACCTTCTTGACGTTGCCCGAGGCGAGCTTCTCCACATTGGCCTTGTAGCGGCGGGACCAGTTCGTCGGCTCCTCCGTGTACGGCTGGCGGAGCACCTCGAAGACCTCGTCCAGGCCCTCCTTGTCCACGACGTCGCGGACGCCGACGAGGTCGACGTTGTCGGCGGGGACCTCGATCGTGAGATCGCCCTGGGCGACCTTGAGCTTGAGGTAGGTGCGATCCTCGCCCTTGATGGTGCGGGTCTTGACCTCCTCGATGAGTGCGGCACCGTGGTGCGGGTAGACGACGGTCTCGCCGACAGCGAAGTTCATGTGGTGGGCCCCTTTCCGGCGCTCATCCTACCATCCGGGGTGAATGGTAAAATGCCCGCCGACCAGCGCCGACCGTGCTCCGCGACCCCGTGGTCAGGGGCGACGCGACGGGACGGAGCCGCTGGCAGGACCGGCTTCCCGGAGGCCCCGGGGGTCGGCGTCGAGGACCTCGCAGCGGCGGGTGCGCCGCCCGCGGCGGCGGAATCGGCCGAGGGCCCGAGGGTGGGGTACCCTGTGAGCGCTGTCCCCAGAACGTCCCCGCCGCCCCGCGGCATCGAACAGGAGCCCTCCGTGCGCCGTCCCCGCCGTCTCGCACTCTCCGCCGCCGCCCTGGGCCTCGCCCTCGCGGCGACCGGCTGCACCTACATGAGCCCGGTGCAGACCCATGACTTCTACCAGGCGGGCGACGGGACGAACGCGAACCTCGAGGTGGACGGCCAGTTCCACACCGGCGTGCGCAACGCCGTGCTGGTGCTGGACGAGGCCCAGGGCGGTGCCCCGGTGTTCTCCGCGACCGTCGTGAACTACTCCGCCGAGACCGCCGCCGTGGAGCTCCAGGCCGAGTCCGAGGACGGCGTCCTGTTCACCACGAGCGTCTCGGTCCCCGCCGAGAGCACCGTCGAGATCGGCCCCGAGACCGGACAGCAGCAGGTCGAGGTCAGCGCGACCGACGTGCTGCCCGGCACGATCCTCGACCTCACCGTCAGCTCGGGCGATCAGTCCACCACGATCTCGCTGCCCACGCTCGAGACCTCCCTGAGCCACTACGGGACCGACGAGCCGGCCGCCGGCTGACGCCGCGCCCCCCGCACGACGACGAGCGCCCCGCAGCACTGCTGCGGGGCGCTCTCGCGTGCCCGGCCGGACGGATGACCGCCCGCGCCGCGGCCCGAGGGCTCAGCCGCCGGACTCGAACTTGTACCCGAGGCCGCGCACCGTCACGAGGTGCACGGGATTGCGAGGGTCGTCCTCGATCTTCGCGCGCAGGCGCTTGACGTGCACGTCGAGGGTCTTGGTGTCCCCGACGTAGTTCGCGCCCCACACGCGGTCGATGAGCTGGCCGCGGGTGAGGACCCGGTCGACGTTGCGCAGCAGCATCTCCAGCAGCTCGAACTCCTTCAGCGGCAGTGCGACCTCCTCCCCGTGGACCTGCACCACGTGGCGCTCGACGTCCATCATGATGCCGCCGGCGGTCAGCGTCGTGTCCTCCTCGGCCTCGCCGGTGTCCTGGCCGCGGCGCAGCACCGCCTTGATCCGCGCGAGCAGCTCGCGGGAGGAGTAGGGCTTGGTGACGTAGTCGTCGGCGCCCAGCTCGAGCCCGAGCACCTTGTCGAACTCATCGTCCTTGGCGGTGAGCATGATGACCGGGACCGCGGAGGTGCGGCGGATCTCGCGGCACACCTCCGTGCCGCTCATCCCCGGGAGCATCAGGTCCAGCAGCACCAGGTCCGCGCCGTGGGCGGAGAAGATGCGCAGGCCGTCGGTGCCGGTGTCCGCGACCGCGACCTCGTACCCCTCTTTCCGCAGCGAGTAGGACAGAGGGTCCGAGAACGACTCCTCGTCCTCCACGATCAGGATGCGCGTCATCTCAAACTCCCTTTCCAGAGGGTCGGTCGGAGGGTGCAGGGCGGCCGTCGGCGGGACGGGACCGGGATCCGGTCCCGTCGCCGTGGCCGGGTGTCGGGCCGGAGGCCCCGTGCGCGGAGGCCGCCCGCGGGTTCGCGGAGACCTCGAGGGTGCGCGAGCCGACGGTGATCGTCTCGGTGCGCCCCATCTCCGGCAGCCGCAGGGTGAAGGTCGATCCTTGGCCGGGCATCGACCAGGCGGTCACCTCGCCGCCGTGGTCCGTCGCGATGTGCTTGACGATCGCCAGCCCCAGCCCGGAGCCGCCGGTGGCGCGCGAGCGGGCGCGATCCACGCGGAAGAACCGTTCGAAGACCCGCTCGAGCTGATCCTTCGCGATGCCGATGCCCTGGTCCTTCACCGAGATCTCGACCATCCCGTCCTCGTGCCGCACCGCGATGCCCACGCGGGTGCGCTCCTCCGAGTACGAGATCGCGTTCGAGACGAGGTTCGACAGGGCCGTGATCAGCATCGGCGAGGAGCCGTACACGCGCAGCCCGCTGCTGCCGCCGACGCTCACCTCGATCTTCGAGCCGAGGGCGTAGTTGCGGTTCAGCGCGACCGCCTCCTCGACGACGTCGTCGACCTCGACCGGCTCCGCATCGGTGAGGGCCGAGCTGCCCTGTACCCGCGAGAGCTCGATGATCTCCTGCACCAGATGGGAGAGGCGCCGGGTCTCGGTCTGCATCCGCTCGGCGAAGCGACGCACCGCGTCGGGGTCCTCGGCGGCGTCCTCCATCGTCTCGGCCAGCAGGGTGATCGCGCCGACGGGCGTCTTGAGCTCGTGGGACACGTTCGCGACGAAGTCCCGTCGGGTCTCCTCGACCCGCACCGCGCGGGTGAGGTCGTCGGCCAGCAGCAGCGCGCCGTGCTCGCCGAGAGCGCCCACGCGCACGTCGATCACTGCGTCGGTGCCCTCCTGGGAGGAGCGGCGCAGGGTCAGGCGCTCGTCGCGGAAGCCGCCGTTGCGGCCGACGTCGGCGGCGATCTCCATCAGCTGGGCGCTCGCCAGGCGCGGGTAGTCGCCCTCCGCGGCGCGGACGATGCCGTAGGAGTAGGCCATGGGGGAGGCGCGCAGCACGTCGCCGGCGGCGTCCAGCACCACATAGGCGGAGGAGAGGATCGCGAGGACCTCGGAGGCCGCCTCGGGCACCACCTCGTCGCGCACCGCCGGTGCCACGGCGCGACGGCTCTCGGAACGGCGCAGCGCCGAGGTCGCGACGATGCCGATCACGAGGCCGATCGCCGCGGCGAGCAGGAGGAGGACGGACTGGGGCACGAGGACAGCCTAGGCCCCCGGCCGGTCCCGACCTCCCATCCTGTCGCGGGGCGGGACGGAACGTGGGAGGAGTTCATGAAGACTACGCTTCGAGTTCACCGGGGCACGGTCCCCGTTCACCCGGAGTTGCGAGGATCGGGGCCGACGTCCCCATCAGACAGAGGAGCACACAATGCGCGAGGCCTACCAGAGCGATCTGCGGCACATCGTCGACGACCTGCTGGACATGGCCGACCTGGTCAGCATCGCACTCGCCGATGCGACCACCGCCCTGCTCGAGGGCGATCTGGCGCTGGCCGAGCGGGTCATCACCGCTGATCCGCACATCGACGACCGCCACCTCGAGCTCGACGCGAAGGCGGTCGAGCTGCTGGCCCGCCAGGCGCCCGTGGCCACCGACCTGCGCCTGCTGGTCGCCTCCCTGCGCATGAGCTCCTCGCTCGAGCGCATGGGCGACCTCGCGGCCCACATCGCGCTGATCGCCCGGCGCACGCATCCGCAGCAGGCCGTCCCCGAGCAGTTCCGGGAGCAGATCTCCCGCATGTCCGAGGTGGGCCTCGAGGCGCTCAAGGGCGCCTCCGAGGTCATCGCGAACCGCGACCTGGCCCTCGCCGCCAAGGTCGAGAAGGAGGACGACGAGCTCGACCAGCTCATGCTCGAGATCTCGCGCCGGATCTCGACCGCCGAGTCGGGGAGCTTCACGGCGGAGCAGGTCATCGACATGACGCTGCTGATCCGCTTCTACGAGCGGATCGGCGACCACGCCGTCTCCCTCGTGCGCCGCATCGGCTTCCTGGTCACCGGCGACGCGATGGACACCCTCTCCGAGGGCGTGGACGTCCAGGAGTTCTGAGAGGGCCCGGTCCTGCTTCCGTCCGGGAGGGGCACGAGAAGGGGCGCCCCGCAGGATCCGCGGGGCGCCCCTCGTCGTCGGTCGGAGCCGTGGATCAGCCGCGGTTGGCGCGAGGGCGGCGCGTGGTCAGCCGCTCCGCCCCGGCCTTCGCGCCGCGCTTGGCGGCCATGCGCAGGCCCTGCAGGATCACGCCGGAGATCGTCGCCCACAGCATCAGCTTCCAGACCGGCTGGTCGTCGTCGGGATCCCTGACCGCCTGGATCTCGGCCTTCGACGCGCCGTCCTTCTTCATCTGCTTGCGACGGGCCGCGACCTCCTTCTGCGCGGCCTTCTGCGCCTTGGTCGTCGGGGCGTCCTCGCCGAAGACGGCGCCCCAGCCGGTCTCGGCGGCCTTCGTGCCGAGCTTCGCGGCGAGGATCCCTGCCACGGGGACGGCGATGCTCACGAGCGGATTGGCCACGGGTACCTCCAGGCGTCGATGACGGTGCTCTCGGGCGGGGCGCTCAGTACGTCCCGGCGTACTGAGCGTAATAGGTTCCCATGTCGTCCGTGCGCAGGGCCTCCCGCAGCACGTCCATGGCCTCCTCGTCGGTGGCGACCACGCTCGCGCCGCCGCTGGTGGTCGTCGGCCCGGCGTGCGGGACCGAGAGGAAGTAGATGTCCCCGCCGCGGATCGAGCGCAGCGAGAGTCCCAGCGACGACATCTCCCGGGCCGAGAGGCCCTCGTCCGTGGTGAGGAACGGGGAGACCGCCTCGATGGTGTCCGCGAGCTTGCGCGGGTCGGAGAGGGTGTCCGCGCTGATGAGCTTGTCCGCGATCCCCTTGAGGACGGCCTGCTGGTTCCGATTGCGCTGGAAGTCGCCGTCGGCGAACTGCTTGCGCTGACGCACGAAGACCAGCGCCTCCTCGCCGTCCAGGGTCTGGGTGCCCTCGGTGAACTGGATCCCGCTGGCCTCGAAGTCCTGCGGGACCTTCACGTCGATCCCGCCGAGCGTGTCGACCAGCCCCTCGATGCCCTCGAAGTCGATCAGCGCCACGTGGTCGATCGGCACGCCGGTGTAGTCCTCGACCGTCGTCACGGCCAGGGAGGGGCCGCCGAAGGCGAGGGCGGCGTTGATGCGGTCCTTGCCGTGGCCGGGGATGTCGACGTACAGGTCGCGGGGGAAGGAGGTGACGTACACGCTCTCGCGGTCGTCGGAGATGTGCACGAGCATCATCACGTCCGAGCGCTCGCCCGAGACGCCCTCGGAGGCCGCGTCCTCCTCGGAGCGCTTGTCGGAGCCGAGCAGGAGGATGTTCTGCCCCGAGCCGTCGAGGGCCTCGGGCCGCTCGCCGTCGGAGGCGCCGCGGGTGATCTGGACGACCGAGCGCTTCTCGTAGGAGGTGCGCAGGCCGTTGAGGTAGTTGCCGATCACCAGGCCGACGCCGAGCACCAGCACGGCCACGAGGCCGAGCGCGATGAGCGCGGCACGGCGGCCGCGCCGACGGCCGGGCTCGTCGCCGTCCTCCCAGTCGGCGGGCAGGACGTCGTCGTTGCGGGTCATGATCGGTTCCCCTCGTGAGGTGCCGCCGGAGCGGTCACAGCCTGCGGTAGGCGAGATCCCATATTAGGCGCCCGGCCTGCACGCCCTTGCTCTCGAAGCTGGTCTTCACACGACCTTCGAACCTCGGGGCCCATCCCTCGGCGGGCATGCCCTCGGGGACGGGGTCCGAGCTGGCCCCCGCGGGACGCGGCCCGTCGGGGTGGACCAGCGCGAGCTCCTCGCGCGCATCGAGCTCGCGACGCATGTGGAAGGCGTACTGGGCCCAGTCGGTGGCCAGCCGGAAGCGCCCTCCGGGCCCCAGGAGCGGCAGCACCGCGTCGAGGAAGGGCGGGTTGATCAGACGGCGCTTGTGGTGGCGCGCCTTCGGCCAGGGATCGGCGAAGTACACCCACAGCTCGGAGATCGACGCCTCGGGCAGCATCGCCGGCAGCGCGCGCTGGGCGTCCAGCGGCAGCAGGCGGAGATTGCGCGGGCTCCCGGCCCTCTCGACCCGGCTGAGGGTCTGGGCCAGTCCCGGCAGGTACACCTCGACCCCGAGATGGTCGCGCTCGGGATGCTCGGCCGCGGCGGCCACGATGTTCTCCCCGAGACCGCTGCCGACCTCGACCACGAGCTCCCCGCGGCGTCCGAACAGCTCCTCGAGGTCCAGGCTCGCGCCGTCGGCGGGGAGGGTGTCGCGCTCCCCGCGCGGCGGGTCCAGCACGTACTCGGGCGACAGGCGGTCCCAGGCGTCGCGCCGTGAGGCGGTCAGCCGCTCGCCGCGCCGCACGAAGGAGACCACGTCGCGACGGGTCGTGCCGGCCGCGCGACGCTCCGGGTGCAGCGGCGGGGGAGTGGTGGAGGGCGGGGTCATCGCGCTCAGAGCACCCGGCGGATCTCGTCGTCCTCGACGACGATCTCGACGGTGGGGAGCTGGCGGGTCGCGGGGCCGACGAGCACCTCGCCGTTCGCGGCGTCGAAGCGCGAGCCGTGGCACGGGCAGTCGAGCTCCTGCTCCTCCTGCCGCAGAGCGCAGCCGTTGTGCGTGCAGTAGCCGGAGTAGGCGGCGAGCTCGTCCCCGCTGCCGCGCACCAGGAGCACGAAGGGCTGCTGGCCGCCGAAGTTCACGAGGGTCGAGGCGTTCTCCGGCACCTCGGACAGGGGGATCGCCCCGTCGTCGGCGCGCAGCGGCTCGGCGGTCCCGAAGCCCTGGTCCTCCGGGGCGCAGGCCGCGAGGCCGCCGACCCCGGCCGCGGTGGCGGGCAGCAGGAGGGCGTGGCGGCGGGAGAGGCAGGGGCGTTCCATGCCGCCAGGATAGTCAGGGCGGCGGGGAGCCGGGGCACGACGGCGGGAGGGTGTGACCGCTTCGACCGTCGGCGCCGGACGGCGGTGGAGGGGCGGAAGGAGCTCAGACCTCCGCCGCCTCCATGGCCTGCGGATCCCAGGTGAGGATTCCGCCGGCGCGCCAGCCGCGGTCGCGCACCGCGTCCAGCGCCTCCCGCTTCCGCTGCGGGGTCAGCCGGTCGAGGTAGAGCATCCCCTCGAGGTGGTCGACCTCGTGCTGGAGCGCGCGGGCGAGCACCCCGCCCTCGTCCTCGACCACGACCTCGGCGCCGTCGAGGTCCGTGCCGCGCACGCGGGCCCCGCGGTGGCGTGCGGTGGGGAAGCCCTCGCCCGGCACGGAGAGGCACCCCTCGAGGGTCTCCTCGTCCAGCTCGATCCCGCCGAAGCGCTCCAGGACCGGGTTCAGCACGACCCCGCGGCGGGACGTGCCCTCCGCATCGGGGCAGGAGTACACGAACAGCCGCCAGCGAGATCCGACCTGCGGAGCGGCGAGGCCCACGCCGTTGGCGGCGTCCATGGACTCGAACATGTCGGCGACCAGGGTGCGGAGCTCGTCGGTGACCTCGCGGACACGGCGGGTGCGCTGGGTCAGCGCGCGGTGGCCGACGATGGTGATCGGGCGGACGGTCATCGAGGGGAGCCTCCTCGGCTCGGAGTGTCGGTGGGGTGCTCGGGGACGGGGTGCCCCGTCCCGGGGTCCTCCTCGGCGGGAGGCTCGGGGAGGGGCTCGCTGGTGACGCGGTGCCTGCGCGGCGGGTTCACGGCCAGCGGGTTCGCGGCGTCGACGATCCAGGCCCCGCGCTCACGGCGCAGCGGGCGACCGGAGCGGGCGGCCTCGGCGACCTCGCGACCCAGCTCCTCGGCCTGCTCCGCGTCGCGGGCGAGGAAGTCCAGGGTGTGCTTCGCATGCGGTGCGAGCACGATGCCGTGCCAGGCGTCGAGCCCGCTCGCGATCTGCCGGGCGCGGAGGAACTCGGCGTCCAGCGCCGCCCCCGTGACCACCACGATGTTCGCCACCCACATCAGCAGCAGGATCGCGATCAGGCCGTTGAGGGCGGTGAGGATCTCCGCGAAGCGGGTCGCGTAGACCAGCAGCTGTCCGGCGATCAGCGCTGTGCCGAACAGGGTCAGCACGCTGAGCGTCGAGCCGAGGGTCATCAGTCGGTAGCGGGGCAGGCGCACGTTGGGGAACGAGTAGTAGGCCAGCGACACCCCGATGATCAGGATGACCAGCAGGATCGGCCACTTCACGACGTTCCAGGCATGGAAGGCGATCACGGGGATGCCGATGAACTCGCCGATGCGCTGGCTCGCCTCGCCGCCCATGATGATCATGCCGATCGCCAGCAGCACCACCGCGACGATCAGCACCGTCTCGCCGAACACGATGGTGCGGAACCACAGGAAGGGCCGCCCCTCCCGCGTGTCGTAGACGCGGTGCAGCGCGCGGTGGAAGGCGGCGACCCCGTTGGACGCGGAGACCAGCGAGCCCAGCGTGCCCAGCAGCAGGCCCAGCAGGCCGCCGCCCGTCGAGGAGACGGTGTGGATCGCCCCCAGATAGGGGCGCGGGTCCAGGGTCGGGAAGATCTCGGTGATCAGTCCCGAGAGCGCGGAGAGGGTCTCCGCCTCGATCCCGATCAGCGACATCATCGAGACCACCGCCACGGCGCCCGGGAAGAGCGACAGCAGCAAGTAGAAGGTCATCGTCCCGGCCACGTCCCACACCTGGATGTCCAGCAGCCGCATCCGCACCCGGTTCAGCACGTGCAGCACGCTGAGCCGGGGTCGAGCGAGCTCGACCTGCGGCCTGGGCCGGCGCGGGCTGGAGTGGGACACCGTGGGGCTGCTCCGGGGATCGGGTCCCGGACCACGAGGTCGGGACGGGGCGGCGGCCGGGACGGGGCAGGGCCGGGCGGGCGCTGTGGAGCCTAGTCCACCGCCGGGGCCCGGACCTGCCGCGACGCGACGTCGCTCAGGCGCCCTCGATGATGTCGTCGGGGTCCGTGGCGACCGGGTACTCCCACGGGTCGTCCGGATCGCCCGGGACGAAGGAGGTCATGATCGAGCCGTCCGCCCGGGCATCGCCCAGGCCGACGGGCCTGGACAGGACCGAATCGTCCAGCAGCGGACCCTGGTCCTCGAGGGCGACGCGCGCGCCGTCGGAGCCCACCCGCACCGTCTCGCCGCGCACCGAGACCTCGAGCTCCTCGCCGGCCTCGAGCGTGAAGGAGATCTCCTCCCGCACCAGGCGCACCCGGATTCTCGATCCCCGCACCGTCAGCGGGAAGGACAGCTCCGGCCAGTCGGCCGGGAGGCGCGGGTCGAAGGAGATGCGGCCGTCGTCCTGCCGCATCCCGCCGAAGCCGTGCACGAGAGCGTTCCACACCCCGCCCGCGGAGGCGATGTGCACCCCGTCGGCGGTGTTGCCGTGCAGGTTCCCGAGGTCCACGAAGAGCCCGGCCCGGAAGTAGTCCAGCGCCGCCTTCTGGTGGCCCACCTCGGCGGCCATGATCGACTGCACCACGGCCGAGAGCGAGGAGTCCCCGGTGGTGATCGGGTCGTAGTACTCGAAGTCCGCGCGCTTCTCCTCCGCCGTGAACTCGCTGCCGCGCAGGAACTGGGCGAGCACCACGTCGGCCTGCTTGAGCACCTGGAAGCGGTAGATGACCAGCGGGTGGTAGTTCAGCAGGAGCGGGAAGGCCTCCGGCGGCGTGTTCGCCACGTCCCAGATCTCCCGCTCCAGGAAGCGGTCCTCCTGGAGGTGGATCCCGAGCGAGTCGTCCTTCGCCACGAACATCCCGTCCGCGCAGGCCTCCCACTGCTCGAGCTCCATCTCGTCGAGGTCGAGCTCGACGAGCAGGGAGCGATGGGCGGCCTCGTCCTCCGCGCGCAGGTCCCGCACCGCCTGTGCCGCACGGCGCAGGTTGTGCCGCGCCATCACGTTGGTGAACAGGTTGTTGTTCACCACCGTCGTGTACTCGTCCGGGCCGGTCACGCCGTTGATGTGGAAGCTCGAGGTGCCGTCGGCGGTGACGCGCCAGAACCCGAGGTCGGCCCACATCCGGGCCGTCTCCACGAGCACGTGCACCCCGTCGCGGTGCTGGAAGTCCAGGTCCCCGGTGACGTCCACGTACTGGCAGAAGGCGTAGGCGACGTCCGCGTCGATGTGGTACTGCGCGGTGCCGGCGGCGTAGTAGGCCGAGGCCTCGTCGCCGTTGATCGTGCGCCAGGGGAACAGCGCCCCGCGCTGGTTCAGCTCCCGCGCCCGCTCGCGCGCCTTGGGCAGCATCGCGGTGCGGAAGCGCAGCGCGTTGCGCGCCCAGCGCGGCTGGGTGAAGGTCAGGAACGGGACGACGTAGATCTCGCTGTCCCAGAAGTAGTGGCCCTCGTAGCCCGAGCCGGTCACGCCCTTGGCGGGGATGCCCCACTGGTCGGAGCGGGCGGTGGCCTGTGCCAGCTGGAACAGGCACCAGCGCGTGGCCTGCTGCGCGGCGGGCTGGCCGGGCAGCTGGACGTCCGAGCTCTCCCAGAAGCCCGCGAGGTACTCGCGCTGCGCGTCCAGATGCGCCTCGAAGCCGTCGGCCCGCACCCGGTCCAGCGTGCGCCGGCAGCGGTCGAAGAGCTCGCGGTGCGGCACCGAGCGGGAGGAGTGGTAGGCCACGGCCTTGCGCACGGTGAGCACCTGGCCCTCCTCGAGGTGGGCCCGGGTGACCTGGCGGCCGTGGTCCGGCGAGGTGTCCAGGAGCAGCTCCGTCTCGGCGTCGGAGACGATCTCGTGGTCCGCCCCGACGGCGAGGGTCATTCCCGAGTGCGCCACGCGGTAGCCCAGCAGCATGCGCCGCTCGCTGTGCCAGTCCTGCAGCGGCTCGAGCACGCGGTGGGTGAAGGCGGTGGTCTGGCGGGGGTCGGCCTTGTCGGTGACCGGGCCGCCGTCCAAGCCCTTGCCGAACTCGTCGCGGTAGTCCTCCCGGTTCAGGATCTGGGAGGAGATCGCGATCGGGGCGGAGCCGTCCAGCATCTCGACCCGCATCGTCATCAGCGCCAGGTGCCGCTGGGAGAAGGAGACCATGCGGGAGGTGGAGATCTTCACGCGCTTGCCGGCGGGGGTGCGCCAGATCAGCTCGCGGCGCAGCACGCCCTCGCGGAAGTCGATCCAGCGCTCGTACTCCTCGAGGTCCGCGATCGACAGCAGCAGCGGCTCGTCGTCGACGTACAGCTTCAGCGCCGAGGAGTCCGGCACTGAGATCATCGTCTGCCCGGTGCGGGCGAAGCCGAAGGCGGACTCGGCGTGGTTGATCTCCCAGGTCTCGTGGAAGCCGTTGAGGAAGGTGCCGTGGCTGTGCGCGTCGCGCCCCTCCTCGGGGGTCCCGCGCATGCCGAGATAGCCGTTGGCGACCGCGAACAGCGTCTCCAGATGTCCGAGGTCGCCGCCGGGGCGGGACTCGACCAGGCGCCATTCGTCCACCGGCAGGCGGGTGCGGTCCACCGGGTCCTCGGGCAGCGAGCGCAGGCGCGTCATGCCAGCTTCTCCAGATCGGCGACGACGAGGGAGGCGCCCGCGGCGGCGAGCTGCTCGCGGCCGGCGCCGCGGTCCACCCCGACCACGGCGCCGAAGCCGCCGGCGGCACCGGCCGCGACGCCGGAGACCGCGTCCTCGTAGACCACCGCGTCCGCGGGGTCCACCCCCAGCAGCGCGGCCGCGCGCAGGAAGGTGTCCGGGGCGGGCTTGCCCGGCAGCTGCTCGGCGGCGGCGACCTTTCCGTCCACGACGTGCTCGAAGCGGTCCCGCAGCCCGGCCGAGGCCAGCACCTCCTCGGCGTTGCGGGAGGAGGAGACGATCGCCAGGCGCGCGCCCGCGCCGAGGGAGTCCAGATAGGTCACGGTCCCCGGGTAGGGAGCCACCCCGTCCTTCCGCAGCAGCTCGAGCACCAGGTCGTTCTTGCGGTTGCCGAGGCCGCGCACGGTCTCCTGCCCGCGGTCCTGGTCGCCGGGGTCCGCGTCCTCGCCCTCGGGGAGCTCGAGCCCGCGGGAGACGAGGACGGCGCGGACGCCGTCGTAGCGGGGGCGGCCGTCGACGTGCTCGAAGTAGTCCGCCTCGGTGTACGGGGCCAGGGCGCCGCGGGAGGCGAGGAACTCCTCGAACATCGTCGCCCAGGCGCGCATGTGCACCTCGGCGGTCGGTGTCACCACCCCGTCGAGATCGAAGAGGTGGGCCGTGAGATCTGCTGGTCGGATGGTTCGCGCTGAAGTCACGACGGCCATCCTAGGGGTCGCCGTGGTGGGCTACGCTTCTGGGGTCCGCGCCCGCGCACGAGCGCCGGCGCGGAGCGGCTCGAGACCCTCCCGAGGAGACAATGACAGCCACCGAGTCGCTGCCCGCCCTGGACGCGGTGCGGCGTGAGCTCGAGATCGACGAGCAGGCCCCCGAGGACGCCCCGCAGGTGCGCGCGGTGCTCACCCTCACCACCACCCTCGATCCCGCCCCGGCCCGGCTGTGGCCGCTGCTGACCAGCACCGCGGAGCTCCGCGCCTGGTACGGCGCGGTCGAGGGGGAGCTCGTCGAGGGCGGCCGACTCACCGCCCCGGACGGCGGGGTCCGCCGGGTGCTGGGGATGCAGGAGCCCCATCGGCTCTCCCTCGCCCGGGAGAAGGGCGCGGCGGAGGATCACCTGCTGATCCGCCTGGACCCCGAGGACGACGGCACCACCCAGCTGACGCTGCGGCACACCGTCCTCGTCCCGCGCGAGCGCTTCGAGCGGGGCGGCCCCGGCGACCTCGCGCTCGGCTGGGAGCTCGCGCTGCTCGCCCTCGCCGCCCATACCGACGGCTGGCGCGGCGGCTGCCTCGCCGAGGCTCCCGTGCCCACCGCGACCTGGCGTCGCAGCGAGGAGGGGCGGCGCTACCTGCGAGCCTGGTCCGTGCGCTGGGCGGCCGCGGCCGTCGCCGCCGGGATGGACGAGGGCGCCGCCCGTCGCGCCGAGGCGGAGACGGTGCGCAGCCACCTCGAGCGCTGAGGTCCCCGCGGGCGTCCCGCCGGCTGGAAGCCGCTGTCCGGGCACGCGCCGCGGTGGCAGACTCACGCCGGTGACCTCTCCTGCTCCCGGACCCGCCTCCCGGGACCGCAGACAGGCCGGAGAGGTGCTGCGGGGGCTCGTCCCCTCCGTGTACGCCCCGAGCCTGCTGGAGTTCGTCGGACTCGCCGCGCTGATGCCGGTGATCCCGCTGCTGGCCCGCGACCTCGGGTTCAGCGTCCCGCAGGCGGCGGCGCTGTCGACGATCTTCGGGCTCACGTCGTTCCTCGGGCCGATCCCTGCGGGCCGCCTGATCTCGCGACTCGGCGCCCGTGCGGCGCTCGTCAGCACAGGCTGCGTGCTCGTGGCCGCGAACGTCCTCGCCTATGTGCTCATCGCCCCGGCGCTCGGCGGGGGCGGCGATCTCCTCCACCGCGTCATGCTCGTGGTGCTGCTGCTGGTGATGGCCGCGAGCACGCAGGTGTGGCATCTGGGCCGCCAGTCGTATCTCGGCACCGCCCTGCCGTCCGCGATGCGTGCGAGGGGCATGACCCTCTTCGGCGGCGTGATGCGCATGGGCGAGGTGATCGGTCCGCTCGCCGGGGCGCTCGTGATGGCCAGCGGCTCGATGGCCGGGGTGTTCGTGCTGTTCGCCCTCGGCGCCGGGGCGGGCACCGTCATGGTCGCGGTCTTCCTCCCGCCCGGGGAGGCGCGTCCTGCGCGGACCGTGCCCCGGCAGGAGAGGGCGCCGCGCAGCCCGGCGCGGGCGACGCTGGACCGTGCGGTGCTGCGTCGCATGGTCGCGGTCGGCGCCGGCATCGCCCCGGTGATGATGGCGCGCGTGAACCGCCCCGTGATCGTGCCCCTGCTGGGAGATGCGCTGGGCCTGGACCCGGTGTGGATCTCCGTCGTCTTCGGGATCTCGGCGGCGCTCGAGATCCTGCTGGTGATCCCCGCAGGGACCCTGATGGACCGGTACGGACGGGCGGCCGTCGCCGTGCCCTGCGCGCTGGTGATGGGGGCGGGATTCCTGCTGCTGTCGGTGCTCGGCACGACCCTGGACGGGAGGGGGAGCACCGCGGCGGTGCTGGCGCTGCTGGTCCCGAGCCTCCTGATCGGCATCGGCAACGGACTCGGATCGGGGATCGTGATGACCCTCGGGATCGACGTGTCGCCGGTCCACGGGCGCACCCGCTACCTCGCCTGGTGGAACACGATGCTCGGTGCGGGGCGCCTCGCGGCCCCGCTCGTGGTCACCGCGATCACGCTCGTGGCCCCGGTGGCGGTCGCCGGCGCGGCCACCGGCGCGCTCTGCGTCGCGGGCGGGACCTGGCTCGCACGCACGCTGCCCCGCGTCACGCCCTCCGGCGGGACCGGGGGACGCTGAGGCGGGGCAGCGTGCGGGGGGACGGGCGCCGCATGGGACGGCGCCCTCGAGGGGTCAGGCGGCGACGTCGGCCAGGGCGCCCTCGGCGGTGGTCTGCAGAAGCTCGGCGGCCTCCTCGCGGGTCACGGAGCGTGCGATCGCGATCTCTGAGGCCAGCGGGTCGATGGCCTGCTTGAGCAGGTTGCGCTCGGCGAGGGAGGACGGGGTTCCGCCCGAGTCGCGCATGATCGCGCGGATGACCTCGATGCGGTCGGTGAGACGGCCGGTCTGGAGCTGCATCTGCAGGGACTTGATGCGGTGGGCCCAGGATGCCTTCTTCTCGGGAGCGGTGATCGGCTCGGCGAGCTGGGCGATCAGCGTGTCGATCTCCTTCGTGCCGAGCACGGGGCGGAGCCCGACGACGTCCTTGCCGTCCGCGGGGACGGAGATCCGCATCTCGTCGTCGATGACCTCCAGGTCCACGTACTCGCGCTCCTCACCCCGGACCTTGCGGGTCAGGGTCGACACGATGCGCACCGGCCCGTGGACGGGATGGGTGAGCACCTTGCCGATCTTCGTGGCGTGGGAGTCGCTGGACGCAGTGGCAACGGACAAGGGGGTTCCTCCTCGATGGACCTGTGCGCCGTCGGTACCGCGGCCCTGGTGGGGTCGAGGCGGCCGTCCGCGACCTCGGCGCGGCCCGGGCGAGGGCGATGCGCGAGGGATATGAGGGACGGCTCGAGCCCCGCTCGACCTGCAGGGACAGGGTGGCGGGGCCTACGATGGCGCCTGTCCATCATCTCACGGATCTGACAATTTATCCAGGCCCTGACGTTTCCGGCTGGGTCACATCGGAGCCGGCGGGGCCGCTGCGGCACTCGGGCCGCAGAGCCGACGATCGTCGGGGGCCTGCGGAGGCCGGATGCGGTGGAATGGGCCCATGCCTTCCACGACGCCGCCGTCCCCGCCCCCGCAGGAGGTCGTCGCCTTCGACGGGGTCGGCGTGATGCGGGAGGAGAGTGTGCTGCTGCTGGAGGCCGGCGGCAGCGCGGCCGCCGGCGAGGTCCTGGCCGTCACCGGCCCCAACGGCAGCGGCAAGACGACGCTGCTGAGGGTCCTCGCGGGACTCCTCGCCCCGACGGCAGGTCGGGTGCGCGTCGCCGGACGACGCCCGGACGACCGCGACCCGGTCTTCCGCGAGGCGCTCGCGGCCCTGATCGGCCCGGTCCAGACGGCCCGCGACCTCACCGTCCTCGAGCATCTCCAGTTCGTGGGGGCGACCTGGGGCAGCGATGCCGGCACCGCCCGTGCACGGGGCCGGAGCCTCCTCGAGGAGCTGCGGATCCTGCCGCTCGCGGACCGCTTCCCGCACGAGCTCTCCAGCGGCCAGTCGCAGCTGGTCTCCGTCGCCCTCGCCCTCGCCCGGCCCGGCGCCGTGCTGGTCCTGGACGAGCCCGAGCAGCGACTGGACCCGGACCGGCTCGAGCTCGTGATCGGCGCGCTGCGCGCACGGGCCGAGGCCGGGACCGCGATCGTGCTCGCGAGCCACAGCCCGCGCTTGGTCGGGCAGCTCGCCGACCGCCGGCTCGCTCTCGAGGAGCCGTGGTGAGCGCCTCCCTCGCGCCCGTCCGGGAGGTGTGGGCGCAGCGGTCCCGCGCCCGCTCCGGCGGGGACCTGCTCTACCTCGTCTACGTGGCGGCGATGACGCTGATGGTCGTCGGCCTGCCGGTGCTGAGCTGGGCCGGCACGATGCTCGCGCGGCCGGACGTGCTCGCGATCCTGCTGAGCGCGCAGGCGGCACCCGCTGCCGCCGCACTGTCCCTCGCCGGCGCCGCGTGCCTCGTCGGCCTCGGCGCCGTGCGGGGTCCCGCCCTGCTCCCGCCGTTCTTCACGGCGACCCTGGTCGGAGGTCCGCTTCCCCGACGCGTCGTGCTGCGCCGCCCCTTCGCGCGGGCCCTGCTGCTGCCGCTCCTGGCCGCCGTCCTGCCCGCCGCGCTCGTGGCGGCGACGCTGATCGCCGCCGGACGGACGGAGGCGGGGGCCGCGGCGCTGCTCGTCCTCGCCGGCACCGGGCTCGGAATGCTGTGGGGCTGCGCCTGGTCGGCGGGGCAGCTGCTGCGGACCCCGGTGAGACGCGCGGTGATCCTGCTGCTCGGACTCGGCGCCGGGATCGCGGCCGTGCCGCCGCTGCGCGCGGCGGCGGCGGGGGAGACCGTCCTGGAGGGAGCGAGGTCGTGGACGGGTCCGGGCGCCGCCTGGGCGTCGGGCCTCGCAGCGGCAGGAGCTGCCGGCCTCGCGGCGTGCACCCTCCTGCTCGACCGGCTGCGGGGGAGCGAGCTGGCCGCACAGGCCGCGCGCTGGGAGGCCGCGACCGCGAGCGCGATGACGACGGACCTCGCCGGCGCCGCCGGCACCTACCGCGCCCTGCCCACGACGGGCCGTCACCTGGCGGCGATCGGCAGCGGACCACCCACGCTGCTCTACGCCCGACGGGACGCGGTCGCCTGGCTGCGCACCCCGGACCGCTGCGCGGGAGGCGCCCTCGGCGTGCTCCTCGGCGCCGCCGCGCTCGGCGGAGCGGCGCTGCTGTCCGGGCCGCAGGCCTGGGCGGCGCTGCTGATCGGCACGCTCGTGCTCCGGGCCGGGGCCGGGGCCTTCGTCGACGGGATCCGTCACGGCGTGCAGACCCTCGGCGCCCCGACCCTGCTCGGCCAACGCGCGGGGACGCAGCTGCTCCTGCACGCCATCGCACCGCTGCTGCTCCTGGCGGCGCTCGGCGCGCTCGGGGGACTGCTCGTGCTCCTCGCGGGTGGCGGGAGCGACGCCGGAGCCCTGCTGCTGCCCCTCTCCACCGCCGCCGTGGTCCTGCTCGCACGGGCCTGGGAGGCGGCCAAGGGCACGATGCCGCTCGCGCTCGCCACACCGATCCCGACCCCGCAGGGGGATCTGTCGGTGCTGGTCATGCTGGCCTGGCAGGCCGACACCGTCGTCGTGCCGCTGCTGGGGGCCGCGGTGCTGCTGCTCGTGCTCCCCTCGGGCCCCGCGGCGGCGCTCCTCGCCGCGGCGGCGCTGCTCGGCGTGCTCGGCCTGCTGACCCGTCGTCGCCTGCAGGAGCTGCGGGCATGAGCAGAGGAGGAGAGCGATGGACATCCGCACCACGCCGAACCCGGTGATCCGCTGGGCGGGCCGGCGCCTGCATGCCCTGAACAGCCGCCATCCCTGGGACCACAACGCCCACTTCCATCGCTGGATCCTGCGCTCTCTGCCGTCCGGGGCGGAGAGGGTCCTCGACGTCGGCTGCGGTCGCGGCGCCCTCGTGCGCGCGCTCGCCGGACGCGTCGCGCACGTGGACGGCATCGACCCCGACCCCTCGATGGCGCTCGCCGCCGCCGAGCAGTGCCGGGACCTGCGCGGAGTCACGGTCCGTCGGCGGAGCCTCGACGAGCACGCCGCGACGCTCCCGTCCGAGCGGTCGGGCGGGAGTTACGACGCGCTGACGATGATCGCGTCCCTGCACCACATGGAGCTCGAGCCCGCGCTCGCGACCGCGCGCGCCCTGCTGCGCCCCGGCGGACGGCTGCTCGTGGTCACCCTGACCGTGCCGCGCACCCCGGTCGACCTGCTGTGGGACATCGGCAACGCGCTGACGAACCCGCTGATCGGGGTCGTGAAGCATCCCCTGCCGGTCCGGGATCCGGTGCCGGGGCCGAGGATCCCGGTGCGGGACCCGGCCTGGTCCCACGGCGAGCTGCGGGAGCGCGCCCGCGAGGTGCTGCCCGGGGCGGTGCTGCGCCGGCGCGAGGGGTTCCGCTCGACCCTCAGCTGGCGGAAGCCGGACTGACGGTCGCTCCGACGAGGACCCCTCAGCCGCGGTGCGCGGCGATGACCTCGCCGAGCCGGGCGACGGCGTCCTCGATCACGGCGGGGGAATGGGTGACGAAGCTCAGCCGCATCGTGGAGAGGTCCGGGTGGTCGGCGAAGAAGGACCAGCCGGGCAGATAGGCGACCCCGGCCGCGACTGCGTCGGCCAGCATCGCCTGCGCGTCGTAGCCCTCGCCGAGCGCGGCCCACAGGAACATGCCGCCCTCGGGACGGGTCACGTGCGCGCCGGCGGGCAGCACCGGGGCGATCGCCGCCGACATCGCGTCGCGTCGCTCCCGGTAGACGGCGCTGACCCGTGCCACGTGGGCGTCGAGGTCCACGGTCTCCAGGTAGCGGGCCACCATCAGCTGGTCCACCACGGAGGACTGCATCGAGATCGCCGCCTTCGCCACGGCGAGGGTGTCCAGCACCGGGCCCTCGGCGCGCATCCAGCCCATCCGCACCCCGGGGCTCATGAGCTTGCTCATCGAGTTCAGCAGGATCGTCCGCTCGGCCATGCCGGGCAGCGCGGCGATCGGCGCCCAGGTCCCGCCGGTGAAGCTCAGCGCCCCGTACGGGTCGTCCTCGATCAGCGGCACGTCGGTGCGCAGCAGCACGTCGGCGACCGCCTGCCGCCGCTCGACCGGCATGGTGCGGCCGGTCGGGTTCTGGAAGGTGGGGATGAGGTAGACCATCCGCGGGTGGTGGGTGCGGATCGCCTCCTCGAGCGCCTCGGGGATCACGCCGTCGTCGTCCGTGTCCACCCCGATCATCCGCGCGCCGTGCACGGAGAAGGCCTGCACCGCCGCGAGATAGGTCGGGGACTCCACGAGCACCACGTCGCCCGGCTCCAGCAGCGCCTGCGCGACGACGAACAGCCCCTCCTGGGAGCCGGAGGTGACCCGGATCTGGGAGGCGTCGGTGGGCAGATCGCGACACAGACGACGGGCGGCCTGCTCGCGCAGCTCCGCCTCGCCCTCGCTGACCCCGTACTGCAGGGCGCGGTGCCCCCGGTGCGCGAGCACCCAGTCGTAGCAGGCGGTGACGTCCTCGAGGGCGAACAGCTCCGGGTCCGGGATGCCGCCGGCGAAGGAGACCACGTCCTCGCGGGCGGCGAGGGCGAAGATGTCCTTGAGCGGGGAGGACTCCATGCCGGCGTAGCGCGCGGCGACGGGGAAGCGGAACGGTGCGGAGCTCGGGGGCGTGGTCATCGGCCCATCGTGTCACGCACTCGACGCGCCGAGAGGCAGCGCCGCCGTGACATCGGTCCACCGCGCGTCGCGGGCCCCTGCGCGGTCGCTCGGCCGGCCTCGCGGCCGGGACCTGGTGCCCACGGCCCCGAGGGCGGAGACTTGCAGGATGGAGATCCGCGAAGTGGACCCGACGACGGCCAGGCTGCGCGCCGCAGGCTGTGTCTTCGCGGAGGACGAGGCCGCTCAGCTGCGCCGCGTCGCCCGCGACGAGGACGAGCTCGAGGAGATGACCCGTCGGCGCGAGGAGGGCGAGTTCCTCGAGCACGTCCTGGGACGGGTCGAGCTGAGCGGAGACCGCCTCGCTGTCGCGCCCGGCGTGTTCGTGCCCCGGCAGCGCACTGCGCTGCTGATCGAGGAGGCCGTGCGCGCCGCCCGCGTCCGACGCGCGCCGCGGGTGCTCGAGATGTGCGCGGGCGTCGCCCCGATCGCCGCGCTCGTGGCGCGCCGGGTGCCCGGCGCGCTCGTCCACGCGGCCGACGTCGACGCCGCGGCGCTCGCCGTCGCCCGGAGGAACCTGCCCGCGCAAGCTCGCCTCCACCACGGCGACGGCTGGTCCTCCCTGCCCGCGGACGAGCGCTTCGACGTGATCGCCGCCGTGCCGCCCTACGTGCCGCGCGACGCATTCGCGCTGATGCCCCGCGAGGCCCAGGAGCACGAGCCGCGGGAGGCGCTGCTGGGCGGGGAGGACGGACTGGACCATGTGCGGTCGCTCCTCGCCGGCGCCGCGGAGCGCCTCGCCCCGGACGGTGTGCTGCTGCTCGAGCTGCACCGCGGGCAGGTCCCCGCCGCACAGGAGGCCGCCCGCGCGACCGGTCGGCTCGGCGCGGTCGACCAGGTCCTCGGGGAGGACGGGAGCACCGCCGTGCTGCGGGTGCGGGCCCGGCCCGTCGCTCCCGCCGCGGCTCCCTCCGATCTCGTGCTGCTGCGCAGGGTGAAGGACCGGATGGACCGAGAGCACGACCGTCCCCTCGACGTCGAGGCGCTCGCCGCAGGGGTGCACCTCTCGGCGGGACACCTCAGCCGCCGCTTCCGCGAGGAGTTCGGGGAGTCGCCCTACTCCTATCTCATGACACGCCGCATCGAACGAGCGATGACCCTGCTGCGCAGCACCGACCGCAGCGTGACCGACATCTGCCTGGACGTCGGCTTCACCTCGCTCGGCACCTTCAGCACCCGCTTCAAGGAGCTCGTGGGCGTGCCGCCGAGCGTCTATCGCCGTGACGGCGCAGAGGTGCTCGACGGGATGCCGCCCTGCATCGCCCGGCGCGTCACCCGACCGGTCAGGAATCGAGAAGCGCCCGGGCCGCGCATCTCCTAGCGTTGCGTCCATGACCTCCGCACCCCGCCCCGCGCTCGCCATCCACTCCAGCTTCCTCCCCCACACCGACCCCGAGGCCTCCCTCGCCTTCTACCGCGACGTGCTCGGCTTCGAGGTGCGGCTCGACGTCGGGGGCGGCCCGATGCGCTGGATCACCGTGGGCCCGGCCGACCAGCCCGACACCGCCTTCGTGCTCCACCCCCTGCTCGAGGGGAACGGGATCACCGCCGAGGAGCATGCCGCCCTCCGCTCCGTGATCGCGAAGGGCGCATATTTCGGCGCGAACCTCGCCGCGACCGATCTGGAGGGGACCTTCGCGGCGTTCGAGGCGGCGGGTGCGGAGATCGTCCAGGAGCCCGTCGACCAGGACTACGGGATCCGCGACTGCGCCGTTCGCGACCCCGCCGGCAACCTCATCCGCATCCAGCAGGCCGCCGGCTGAACGCCCCGAGCCCGACCCCAGGAGGAGCACCATGAACAGAGCAGCCGGTGACACCGCAGGCACCTTCAGCGACGCCGAGAAGGAGGCGATGCGCGCCCGCGCCGAGGAGATCCGCGCCGAGAAGGCCCAGGGCCGCGGGGCGAAGAAGCGGGAGAGCGACCGCGCGAAGCTCGAGGAGCTGATCGACGGCCTGCCCGAGGGCGACCGCCGCGATGCGCGACGCGTCCACGAGATCGTCTCCCTCGTCGCCCCGCAGCTGGACCCCCGCACCTGGTACGGGATGCCCGCCTGGGCCCTCGACGGCGAGGTGGTCTGCTTCTTCACGCCCGCCTCGAAGTTCGACGAGCGCTACAGCAGCTTCGGCTTCAACGCCGCGGCCCGCCTCGACGAGGGGAGCATGTGGGCGACCTCCTTCGCGGTCACCGAGGTGGACGACGCCGCCGCCGAGCGGATCACGCACCTGGTGACGCGCGCCCTCGGCGACTGACCGACGGCGCCTCGCAGGCAGGGCCCGGCACGACGGCGGCGACGCCTCGCGCCGGGCCCTGCGGCGCCGCCTCACTCCCAGCGGAACAGCGCCCCGGCCACGACGGTCCCGAGCGCCATGGCCCCGGCGAGAGCGGCCAGCGCCTGGCCGGGCAGCGGCTGGCCCGCCCAGGCCGCCGCGAGCGCATCCACCCCCGCGCCGAAGGGGAGCAGCGCGCCGATCTCGGCGAGCGGGCCCGGCAGCGACTCGCGACCCCCGAACATGCCGCCCAGCGCGCCGAGGCCCAGGAAGCCCAGCAGCCCGATCGCGGTCCCGGCGCTGGGGGAGGGGGCGACGGCGGCGACGACCATCCCGGTCGCGTACATCGCCGCGGCGGTGAGGACCAGGGCGCCCAGCGCCGACCACAGGTGCAGCGGCGGGTTCGCGCCGAAGGCGAGGGCCGCCACGGCGGCGGCCACGAGGATCCCGAGCGCGGCCTGCACCGCCGAGACGATCGCCTGCGCGAGCAGCACCAGCACCGGGGAGGCCGGGGTCACCGCGAGCCGTCGCAGGATCCCGGACTTGCGGTAGTAGGCCAGGAAGCTCGGCATGTTCAGCACTCCCACGAAGGCCAGGACCATCACCAGCACGAGCGGGAGCACGTACAGGTCGAGCACGGTGCGGCCGGCGACGACCTCCTGCCGGCTCGCGCCCGCGGCGCTCGTGAGCAGGATCAGAAGCGGGAGGGCGAAGGGGGTGACCAGTCCCGCGATGTCGCGGGCGACCATCCTCCCCTCGGCGCGGACCATCATCACGAGCGCCCGTGCGCCGGGGCGGCGAGGGCGCCCGCGCGACGCGGCGGGGGAGGCGGCGAACGGGGCGGCGGTCATCAGCGGATCTCCTGGTCCTGGGGCGAGTCCCCGGTCAGGGCGACGAAGGCGTCCTCGAGCGTCGGGGCGCCCGCGGCGGCGGTGACCTCGGCGGGAGCGCCGGAGGCGAGGATCCTGCCCGATCCGAGCAGCACGACCCTGTCGCACAGTCGCTCCACCTCGTCCATGGCATGGCTGACCAGGAGGATGGTCACGCCCTCGGCGCGCAGCGTCTCGAGAGTGCGCCACATGCGCCGCCGGGCCGCCGGATCCAGGCCCGTGGTGAGCTCGTCGAGGATCAGCACGCGAGGACGGCCGATCATCGCCAGCGCCACCGAGACCCGCTGCTGCTGGCCGCCGGAGAGGTGCTCGAAGCGGATCGCCGCCTGCTCCTGCAGCTCCACGAGGTCCAGCAGCTCCTCGCGGGAGCGCGGAGAGGGGTAGAAGCTGCCGTACAGGTCCACCAGCTCGCCGACCGTGAGCGCGCCGTGGAGGAAGCTCTCCTGGAGCTGGACGCCGAGCACCTGCCGCAGAGCGGCACGGTCCCGCACCGGGTCGAGTCCGAGCACGGAGATCCGTCCGGCGTCGGCGCGGCGCAGACCGGCGACGAGCTCGACCGTCGTGGTCTTGCCCGCGCCGTTGGCGCCGAGGACGCCGAGGGTCTCGCCGCGGAGCACCTCCAGGTCGAGGCCGTCCACGGCGGGTCTGCCGCGATAGCTCTTGCGCAGCCCCGTGATACGCACCGCGGGGCCCTCCGTGCTGTGTGAGGTCATGCCTCGACGCTAGGGAGGCGACCCCGCGGCGCGCCGGTGCCGCCGGTCACCGGCTCGAGGTGCGCGGACCATGACGATCGGCACGGGCGGCGCTCGCGCCGCCGCCCTACGCTGGGGCCATGCCGTGGTTGAGGACGGAGGGCTGGGCCGGGGCGGCGATGCTTCTGGTCGCCGTCGGCGTCTCGCTGCCCGCGCTGCTCGGCATGATCGAGAGCGCGCTGCCGCGGCCGGTGTGGTTCCTGCTGCTCGTGGCGTACCTGCTGGGGTTCGGCACGATGAGCGTCGTCGGGCGGCCGCGGTGGGAGCGCGTCTCGCTCGTGCTCGCGGTGCTGTGCTCCTGGGCGCTGATCCTCTCGACGGCCGGGGCCGGACTGATCCAGGTCCTCGTCGTGCTCACCGCGGCGGCGAGCGTGTACGTCGTCCCGCCGCTGGGCACGGCGCTGATCATCCTGCTCAACACCGCCGTGGTCCTGGCCTCCGTCCAGATCGCCCACGCGGAGGCGGTCGAGTCGGTGCTCCTGTCGGGGTTCTACCTGCTCATCCAGGCCGCGAGCGCCTTCAGCACCGCGACCCTCCTGCGCGAGGTGCGGATGCGCACGGAGCTCGCGCGCGCCCACGTGGAGCTGCGAGCGGCGGGCGTGCTGCTGGAGGAGTCGGCGCGGACCGCGGAGCGGCTGCGGATCTCGCGTGAGCTGCACGACCTCATCGGCCACCAGCTCACGGTCCTCACCCTCAGCCTCGAGGCCGCCCGCCATCTCGAGGGCGAGGCGTCGCGGCGCCAGGTCGAGCGCGCTGACCAGGTCGCCCGCGAGCTGCTGGGCGACGTGCGCGCGACGGTGGGGGAGATGCGCGCACGGCCGAGGGACCTCGGCGCCGCCCTGCGCGGCATGGTCGAGGACCTGCCCGGGCTGGAGGTCGAGATCGCGACGGATCCCGGGCTGCGCCTGGGAGAGACCGAGCAGATCGCCCTGATCCGCCTCGCCCAGGAGGCGGTCACCAACACGCTCCGCCATGCCGGGGCGACGCGGCTGAGGATCGAGGTGAGCGCGCAGGAGGACGGCGTCGTGCTGCTCGCCCGCGACGACGGCGCCGGCGCCGGCGAGCTGGAGCTCGGCAACGGGCTGCGCGGCCTGAGGGAGCGGTTCGAGCAGCTCGGCGGGGAGCTGACCGTGGATCCCGGTCCCGGCTTCCCGGTGCGCGGACGGCTGGCGGGCTCATGACGCGGGTGATCGTGGTGGACGACCAGGCCCTCGTGCGCGAGGGGATCCGCACCCTGCTCGAGGTCGCCGGGATCGACGTGGTCGCCGAGGCGGAGGACGGCGCGCAGGCGCTCCGAGCGATCGAGGAGCACGCACCCGAGGTCGTGCTCATGGACCTGCGCATGCCGCGCCACGACGGGATCTGGGCGCTCGAGCAGCTGCGCGAGCGGGGCAGCACGGTGCCCGTGCTGGTGCTGACCACCTTCGACGACGACGAGCTGGTGCTGCGCGCGCTGCGGGCGGGGGCGCGCGGCTACCTGCTCAAGGACGTGACCATCGCCCAGCTCGCCCGTGCCGTGGGAGTGCTCGCGGACGGCGGCACGCTGATGTCCCCGTCGATCACCGACGGGCTGCTGCGCGCCCTCCGGGACGGGACGGCGGAGCGCAAGGCGGAGGAGCCGCCGCTGCAGGCGCTCACCGTGCGCGAGACCGAGGTGCTCCGTCTCGTGGCGGAGGGATGCAGCAACCGCGAGATCGCCGACGTCCTGCATCTCGCCGAGGGCACCGTGAAGAACCACCTCTCGGTGATCCTGCAGAAGACCGGGTCCCGCGACCGCATCAGCGCGGTGCTGCGGGCGCTGCGCGAGGGGCTGCTGGGCTGAGCCCTGCGGAGCGGGGCGCCCGGAGCGGTCGGGGCCTCCGCGGTGCGCCGGAGGGCACGAGCCCCGGACGAGACCGGGCCGCATCCCCCTGAGCAGGGAGGACGCGGCCCGGATGCTGGAGCGGGCGACGGGAATCGAACCCGCGTAATCAGTTTGGAAGACTGAGGCTCTACCATTGAGCTACGCCCGCATGAGGCCCCATTGAACCAGATCAACGCCCTGCGAGCACATCGGCAGTGGCCGAGGCGACATGCATCTGCTCACAGGGTCCCGGCCCCGCTCGGGCGCGGCGCACGGGGAACGGGTAATATCCCCTGGGTTGCCCTCCGGGGTGTAGCTCAGCTTGGTAGAGCACCCGCTTTGGGAGCGGGACGTCGCAGGTTCAAATCCTGTCACCCCGACTCCGCCACCGGGTCGCCGCCGCGCGAGCTCCGGGGCGCCACCAGAAACGTCCATCCGATGTCCATCCACAGGGAGACCTGACCAGTGAAGACCGAGTCCGAGAAGCTCAGCCCCACCCGGGTGAAGCTCACCGTCGAGGTGCCCTTCGACGAGCTCAAGCCCGCCGTCGAGGCCGCCACCAAGAAGATCGCGGATCAGGTGCAGATCCCCGGCTTCCGCAAGGGCAAGGTCCCCTCCAAGCTCGTCGAGCAGCGCTTCGGCCGCCCCGCCATCATGCAGGAGGCCGTCAACGACGCCCTGCCCGACTTCTACCAGCAGGCCGCGGCCGAGGCGGAGCTCAAGCCCGTCGGCCGCCCCGAGGTCGAGGTCACCGAGATCCCGGGCCTGGACGGCACGGAGGACGGCGAGCTGCGCTTCACCGTCGAGCAGGACGTCCGCCCCGAGATCGCCCTGCCGGACTTCGCCTCCTACGAGGTGGAGATCGAGGAGCCCGAGGTCGATGAGGACGCCGTCGAGGTGCGCCTGACCGAGCTGCGCGAGCGCTTCGGCACCCTCGTGGGCGTGGACCGTCCCGCCGAGGACGGCGACTTCGTCTCCCTCGACATGGTCGCGACCATCGACGACGAGGAGATCGAGTCCGTCGAGGGCGTCTCCTACCGCATCGGCGAGGGCAACATGCTCGAGGGCCTCGACGAGGCGCTCATCGGCCTCTCCGCCGAGGAGACCACCACCTTCGTCTCGAAGCTCGCCGGCGGCGACCGCGCGGGCGAGGAGGCGCAGGTCAAGGTCACCGCGCAGTCCGTCAAGGTGCGCGAGCTGCCCGAGGCCGACGACGAGTTCGCCGAGATGGCCTCCGAGTTCGACACCATCGACGAGCTCAAGGCCGACCTCAAGGAGCAGGCCGCCAAGGACGCCGAGGGCAACCGCGTGGCGCTGGCCCGCAACGCGCTGCTGGAGAAGCTCCTCGAGGAGCTCGAGATCCCGGTGCCCGAGCAGCTCGTCGAGGACGAGATCGCCTCCCACCTCGAGAACGAGGGCAAGGAGGCCGGCGACCCGCACGGCGAGGAGATCCGCGAGGACACCGAGAAGGCCGTCCGCGCCCAGTTCCTGCTCGACGAGATCAACGGCACCCGCCAGGTGGACGTCGACCAGAACGACCTCATGAGCTACATGACGCAGCTCTCCGCGCAGTACGGCATCGAGTCGAACCAGCTGCTGCAGATGCTCGCCCAGTCCGGCCAGCTCGAGCAGATCTTCGCCGAGGTGCAGCGCTCCAAGGCGCTCGACGTGGTCCTCGCCGATGTCACCGTGAAGAACGCCGGGGGCGACGTCCTGGACCTGGGCCTGAAGGCCGAGGACGAGGCCGCTGAGGACTCCGAGGAGTCCGAGGAGAAGCCGGCGAAGAAGGCTCCGGCCAAGAAGGCCGCCGCCAAGAAGGCCGAGGAGACCGACGCCGCCGCCGATGCGGAGGCCGAGGAGAAGCCCGCGAAGAAGGCTCCCGCGAAGAAGGCTCCGGCCAAGAGGGCCGCCGCCAAGAAGCCCGCCGCGAAGGCCGAGGAGAAGGACGAGGCCGAGAAGGCCGAGTGACTCTCCGCCCCTGACGGGGCAGTGCACGACGAGCCGTCGCCCCGAGGGGTGGCGGCTCGTCGGCGTCGATGGGAGACTTCCCGTCCCGGCGCGCGCCGGGACCGTCGACCCCTGGAGGTGCCCATGGCGCCGCACGGCCCTCACGAGACCGAGGACGGGCCGGAGCCCCCGGGCACCGCGCCCTCACCACCCGCGACCGCCCCGACGGGCAAGGTGACCTGGGGCTTCACGGCCTCGATCGACGGCTTCATCACCGCGCCCGGGCACGACATGACCTGGCTCGAGGCGAGCCCGTCGATGGACGAGGCCGTCATCGCGCGTCTCGCCGATTCCGTCGGCGTGATCATCTCGGGGCGCCGCGGGTACGACGCGGCGCGCGCACAGGCCGCCGAGCGCGGCGAGCTCACCGCCGAGGCCTATGGCGGAGCATGGGACGGGGTCGAGATCGTGCTCACCCATCGTCCCGAGGAGCTCGCGGACGATCCTGCGGTGCTCGCGCTCGACGTGGACGTTGTCGAGGCGATACGGCGCGCCCGCGAGCTCGCGGACGGCAGGGACGTGCAGATCATCAGCGCCGACATCGCACGCCAGGCGCTCGAGCACGATCTCGTCGACGAGATGCAGGTCTTCTCCGCCCCGGTGCTGCTCGGAGACGGCACGCGAGCGTTCGACGTCCCCGGAGGTCGCCGCGTCGACTGGGAGGTCGTGGGGCTGATCCCGGGCGCCGAGCTGGGGGCCGGGAGGATCCTGCGTCCGCTGCGCACGCCGCGGACCCGATCCGCGCCGTCCACACCCGAGCGCTCCTGACGCCCGTCCCCGTCCGTCGGCCGACGCCCGGCGGAACGGCGGGGTGGTGCGAACAACTCTGCGTCCTGTGCGTGACCTCAGGGCGCCATGGCCGCTGAGCTCACGCAGACGACGGGAAAGTTCTCGCTGTGCTGGTGGGGGCCGGGGGTCAGTGCGGTGGTCGGCGGTGAGGGGGCGTGGCACGCGCGGGAACGGGAACGGCCCGGCTCCCCGCGAGGGGAGCCGGGCCGCAGACCGGTGAGCCGGAGGATCAGCGGAAGGTCACGAAGCTGGGGTTGCCCCAGATCGAGCGCTCGACGACACGCTGCTGCGAGCCGGAGGCGTCGATGATCTGGCCGTTGCCGGCGTAGATCGCGACGTGGCCGGGCCACACGGCGATGTCGCCGGGCTGGGCCTCGGACTGGGAGATGGAGCGGCCCGAGTACGCGATCTGGCTGGAGGTGCGCGGCACCGAGATGCCGGAGCCCTCGTAGGCGAACTTCACCAGGCCGGAGCAGTCCATGCCGCTGAGCGAGGAGCCGCCGTAGGAGTAGCCGGTGCCCACGGCCGAGCGCGCCTTCGAGACGATCGAGCTGGTCGAGGAGCTGGAGGAGGACGAGGAGCCGGCGGAGGAGCCGCCGGTGGAGACGCCGCCGTTGAGCGCGCCGCGGGTCTGCGGGCCGACGACACCGTCGACCAGGAGGCCCTTGGAGGACTGGTAGTCCTTGACCGCGGCGTGGGTGCGCGGGCCGAACTTGCCGTCGACCGCGAGGCGGGCGCCGTTGTCGTTCAGGGCGGACTGCAGCTCCTGGACGGAGCCGCCGCTGGAGCCCCAGCGGAGCTTCTGCGTGGTGTTCAGGGCGGCGGAGGGCGCGACCGAGGGAGCGGCGTCGGCGACGGCCGGGGCGGCGGCGGCCGGAGCGGCGGGGGCGCTCGGGGCCGCGGGGGCGCTCGGGGCCGCGGGGGCGGCCTGCGCGGAGGAGCCGACGAAGGCGGAGCCCAGCACGACGGTGCCGAGGACGGCGGCGCCGCCGAGACCGCGAGCGGCCACGGTGGCCTGCTGGGTCGGGAGCTGCGCGCGGCCGGGGAGACGGTGGGAGTTGTGCTGAGCCATGGGTGTGTGCGTTCCTTCCGGTCCCGGCCTGAACCGGGGGATGTCCTGCGAGGGTGTCGTGACCGCTGGGGTCGGGGCGATGGCCTCACAGTAGGAGCATTCACGGCCCCTCCAGAAGGTGCTTGGCAGAGCTCGAGGATGCTCTTTGTCCGTTTTTTGCACAGTGGCACGAAGTCGTGACCCTGTCGCGCCCCGGCTTGACCAACCGCGGGCCGAACGGCCACAGCGGCGGCCCGTCGTCGGGCGGGAGCCCGCCCCGTCACCCAGTGCGCCTGCGGCGAACAGGGCCCGTGCCCGTCCGGCCCAGCGCCTAGAGTCGACTCATCGACGATTCCCGCGATCTAGGAGCCCCCGTGACCTCTAAGACCCCGCAGAACGACCAGTCCGCCGCGCCGCGTGCCGCGGCGGGCGACTCCCTGATGGGCCTCGACGACAACGTCTACCAGCGCCTCCTGCGCGAGCGCATCGTGTGGCTCGGCTCGGAGGTGCGCGACGAGAACGCCAACGCGATCTGCGCCAAGATCCTGCTGCTGGCGGCCGAGGATCCCGACAAGGACATCTACCTCTACATCAACAGCCCCGGCGGCTCGATCACCGCGGGCATGGCCATCTACGACACCATGCAGTTCGTCAAGCCCGACGTCGTCACCGTCGGCATGGGCATGGCCGCGTCGATGGGGCAGTTCCTGCTCTCCTCCGGCACCAAGGGCAAGCGGTACGCGACCCCGCACACCCGCGTGCTCATGCACCAGCCGCTCGGCGGCCTCGGCGGCACCGCCACCGACATCCGCATCCAGGCCGATCTCATCCTGTCCATGAAGCAGCAGCTGGCCGAGCTGATCGCGGAGCAGACCGGCAAGAGCGTCGAGCAGATCCACGCGGACTCCGACCGCGACCACTGGTTCACGGCGGCCGAGGCCCTCGAGTACGGCTTCATCGACAAGATCGTCACCGGCTCGGGTGACGTCACGGGCGGCGGCGGCACCGACGACTGACCGCCCCCTCGCACTCTCACCGACACCCACGCGACCAGGAGACCCCGTGACCTTCGATCCCCGCACCATCGGCGCGCTGCCCACCGCCCAGGCCGGCGGCCGCCCCGCCCCCATGGCCCCGATGCCCACCTCCCGCTACGTGCTGCCCCAGTACGAGGAGCGCACGCCCTACGGCTTCAAGCGCCAGGACCCCTACACCAAGCTCTTCGACGACCGCATCATCTTCCTCGGCGTGCAGGTGGACGACGCCTCTGCCGACGACGTCATGGCGCAGCTGCTCGTGCTCGAGTCCCAGGACCCGGACCGCGACATCACGCTGTACATCAACAGCCCCGGCGGCTCGTTCACCGCGCTGACCGCGATCTACGACACGATGCAGTACATCAAGCCCGAGATCACCACCGTGTGCCTGGGCCAGGCGGCATCCGCCGCCGCCGTGCTGCTCGCCGCCGGCAGCCCCGGCAAGCGCCTCGCGCTCCCGAACGCGCGCATCCTCATCCACCAGCCCGCCATGGGCGGCGAGGGCGGCGGCGGCCAGGCCTCCGACCTCGAGATCCAGGCCAACGAGATCATGCGCATGCGCGAGTGGCTCGAGGAGACCCTCGCCCACCACTCGGGCCGCACGAAGGAGCAGATCAGCACCGATATCGAGCGCGACAAGATCCTCACCGCGCAGGCCGCGCTCGACTACGGCCTGGTCGACCAGGTGCTCACCTCCCGCAAGGAGGCGCGTCCCGCGCTCGGGCGCTGACCCGACCGGCGTCGCCCCATCCGGGCCCGCCGACCAGCACGCCGCAGGGCGGCACGGAGATCTCCGTGCCGCCCTGCGGCGCGTCCGGAGCCGGGGGCCGCGGCGCGGACCCGTGCGGCGGCGCGGTTCTGCCGTCAGCGAGCCTGCGCGGTGATGCGGGGGAGCGGCGGGTAGGCTGACCGGACCTGAGCGCCGAGGAGGAGGACAGCTGTGGCACGTGCGAGCGAGAACGGTGACGTTTTCAAGTGCTCCTTCTGCGGCAAGTCGCAGAAGCAGGTCGAGCGCCTGATCTCCGGACCGGGGGTGTACATCTGCGAGGAGTGCATCGAGCTGTGCAACGAGATCATCGCCGAGGAGATCCAGGCCGCGCAGCCCGCCGCCGAGGAGCAGGCCCCGCTGCCCGCCCCGCGTGAGATCTTCGACTTCCTCGAGGAGTACGTGGTGGGGCAGGAGCCCGCCAAGCGCGCCCTCGCCGTCGCCGTGTACAACCACTACAAGCGAGTACGTGCCCAGGACGCCGAGCAGGGCGGCCCGGGCGCGAAGAGCGCCGCCGCGAGCCTCGCCGAGGAGGCGGACACCGACCGCGAGGACATCGAGGTCGCGAAGTCCAACGTCATGCTCGTCGGCCCCACCGGCTGCGGCAAGACCTACCTCGCCCAGACCCTCGCCAAGATGCTCGACGTCCCCTTCGCGATGGCGGACGCGACCGCGCTGACCGAGGCCGGCTACGTCGGCGAGGACGTCGAGAACATCCTGCTGAAGCTCCTGCAGGCCGCGGACTACGACGTGAAGAAGGCCGAGCGCGGGATCATCTACATCGACGAGGTCGACAAGATCGGGCGCAAGGCCGAGAACCCCTCGATCACCCGTGACGTCTCCGGCGAGGGCGTGCAGCAGGCGCTGCTGAAGATCCTCGAGGGCACGGTCGCGGCGGTGCCGCCCCAGGGAGGGCGCAAGCACCCCCACCAGGAGTTCATCCAGGTCGACACGACCAACGTGCTGTTCATCGTCGCGGGCGCCTTCGCCGGCATCGAGGACATCATCGGCTCCCGCATCGGCAAGCGGGGCATCGGCTTCGGCTCCGAGCTGCACTCGCCGCTCCAGCAGGAGGCCCTCTACTCGAAGCTGCTGCCCGAGGACCTGCTGAAGTTCGGCCTGATCCCCGAGTTCATCGGCCGCCTGCCCGTCATCACGAGCGTGTCCAACCTCGATCGCGACGCCCTGATCACGATCCTCACCGAGCCGCGCAATGCGCTCGTGAAGCAGTTCAGGAAGATGTTCGCCCTGGACGGCGTCGAGCTCGACTTCGAGCGCAGCGCGCTCGAGGCCATCGCCGACAAGGCCGTGGAGCGCGAGACCGGTGCGCGCGGCCTGCGCGCCATCCTCGAGGAGGCGCTGCAGCCGGTGATGTTCGAGGTTCCCTCGCGCGACGACGTGGTCAAGGTCGTCATCACCGAGGGCGTCGTCACCGAGGGGCGGGCCCCGCTCATGCTCACCGGCAAGGACGCGGACCGCTCCGAGGCCGAGGACCACCAGGAGCGCACTGCATGAGCACCCCCTCTCCCGCGGGCCCGTCCCGCGAGACGGAGGTCGAGCGCGCCCGTGAGCTCCTGAGCGAGGAGCGGCGCAGCATCGACAACATCGACGCCGCCCTCGTGCACCTGCTCGCCGAGCGGTTCTCCCACACGCAGCGGGTCGGCATGCTGAAGGCCGAGCACGGCCTGCCCCCGGCGGACCCCGCCCGCGAGCAGCAGCAGATCCAGCGCCTGCGCTCCCTCGCCGACGAGGCGGGTCTCGACCCGACCTTCGCCGAGGCGTTCATGCGCTTCATCGTCACCGAGGTGATCCGTCACCACGAGCGGATCCGCGAGGAGGGCTCCGCAGGAGCCTGAGGCGAGACCCGGCGAGGCCCTCGCACGTGGGCCCGCTGAGCCTCGTCCGCGGCCGCTCCCCGTGCCTCGCGTCATCGCCGCTGGGGAGTTCTCCCCATCGCCCTTCTCCCCGCGTGCCCGTAGCGTGGCCGTCGTCGGAGCCGGACAGCAGCGGGGGAGCGGAAGATGAGCGGGTTCTGGGGCGCTGACGTCGAGGCGCTGCGCGGTCACGCGGAGGCGAGCCGCACGGCGTCGGAGGCGCTGCGCACGATCCTGACGCGATGCGGTGCGCTCGTCGACGCGGTCGAGTGGACCGGGCCCGACGCGGACGCCTTCCGGGAGCGGTGGAGCGGAGAGGTCGCGCCGACGCTGGAGAGCGCGGCCGCAGGGCTCGAGTCCGACGGCCGAGAGCTCACCGGTCACGCCGAGGAGCAGGACGAGACCTCGTCGCCGGGCGCCGGAGTCGGAGGAGGGGCCTCCGCCGGTGCAGGGGCGGGGCTCGGCGGGTCCGCGGGAGGTGCGGTCGCGGCGCTCGGGGCGAGCGTCGGACTCGGGGTGAGCGTCGGTCTCGGCGGGAGCTCGGGCGGTGCGGGCGTAGGCCTCGGCGGCGCGGCCGGCGCGGGCGTCGGCCTCGGGGGACGGGGCGTCGAACCCGACGGGGTGCTCCCGCCGCCGCGACTCGACACGCTGCCGGCCCCGATGCCGCTGCCCGATGTGTCACCTCTGCCGGGGGTGCCCACGCTGCCCGCGCCGATCCCGCTGCCCGACGTGTCTCCTCTGCCGGAGGTACCCACCCTGCCTGCGCCGATGCCGCGTCCCGACGTGCTCCCAATGCCGGAGGTGCCCACGCTTCCCGCGCCGGCCCCGGACGGCTGGCCCCTGCCGCAGCCCCTCCCGGCGCCGATGCCGCAGCCGGACCCGTGGCCGTTCCCGCAGCCTCTCCCGTTCCCCGGAATGCACCGCCTCTGAGCTGGCCGGAACGGCTCTGAGCAGGCCGGAACGGCGCTGCGGACGGTCTCTGCGCTGGTAGCATCGCGGCATGGCTCGCAGAACGTTCCTCGACTGGCCGGTGCTCCGGCAGCTGCGCGGAGCGGATCCGACCGGACGCGGCACCGCCGTCACGTCCCCGCGGACCCGCAGCACCGTGTCGCGCACCGCGGACGCCGACGGCATGGCCGAGAGCGTCTGCCCCTACTGCGCGGTCGGCTGCAGCCAGCGGATCTTCCACAAGGACGGCCGCGTCATCCAGATCGAGGGCAACCCGGACTCCCCGGTCTCCCGGGGGCGCCTGTGCCCGAAGGGCGCCGCGAGCGAGCAGCTCGTCAACTCCTACCTGCGCCAGACCACGGTCCGCTACCGCCGCCCGTACGGGACCGAGTGGGAGGACCTGGACCTCGACACCGCGATGGACATGATCGCGGACCGCTTCATCGAGGCGCGCCGCGACCACTGGGAGGACGAGGACGAGCACGGCCATCCCCTCCGGCGCACGATGGGCATCGCCAGCCTCGGCGGCGCGACCATCGACAACGAGGAGAACTATCTGATCAAGAAGTTCTTCACGGCGGCGGGCGCCATTCAGATGGAGAACCAGGCCCGCATATGACACTCCGCCACGGTTCCCAGTCTGGGAGCCTCGTTCGGTCGTGGCGGCGCCACGAACACGGTGCAGGACTTCGCCAACGCTGACCTCATCGTCATCGAGGGCTCGAACATGGCCGAGGCCCATCCGGTCGCCTTCCAATGGGTGATCGAGGCGAAGAAGCGCGGCGCCCGGGTCATCCACGTCGACCCGCGCTTCACCCGCACCTCCGCCAATGCGGACCGGCACATCCCGATCCGCACCGGCACGGACATCGTGCTGCTGGGCGGCGTGATCCGGCACGTGCTGGAGAACGAGCTCTACTTCAAGGAGTACGTCAGCGCGTACACCAACGCCTCGACGCTCATCTCCGAGGAGTACGGGGACCCCGAGGACCTCGACGGCCTGTTCTCCGGATACGACCCGGAGACCGGCACCTACGACGACTCCACCTGGGCGTACGCCGGGGAGCCGGAGATGATCGCGCGCGGTCTGCCCGAGCGGGACGAGACGCTGCAGCACCCCCGCACGGTCTTCCAGATCCTGAAGCGCCACTACGCGCGCTACACCCCGCAGATGGTGCAGGACACCTGCGGCATCTCCCCGGAGGACTTCGAGTACCTCGCCACCTCGATCGCGGAGAACTCCGGCCGCGAGAAGACCACGATGTTCGCCTACGCGCTGGGCTGGACCCAGCACCAGGGCGGGGCGCAGATGATCCGCACCTCGGGCATCCTCCAGCTCCTGATGGGCAACGTGGGCCGGCCCGGCGGCGGCATCATGGCGCTGCGCGGCCACGCCACGATCCAGGGCTCGACGGACATCCCCACGCTCTACCACATCCTCCCCGGCTACCTGCCGATGCCGAAGGCCGGACAGGACGACTTCGCGGAGTACACCCGCGCGATCGGGAAGAAGGAGCAGAAGGGCTTCTGGGCCAACGCCGACGTCTACGCGATCAACCTGCTGAAGGCCTGGTGGGGAGAGCACGCGACCGCCGAGAACGACTGGGGCTTCCACCACCTGCCCCGTCTCACCGGCGCGCACGGCACCTACCAGACCGTCATGCGGATGCTCGAGGGCGACGTCGACGGGTACTTCCTGTTCGGACAGAACCCCGCCGTCGGCTCGGCCAACGGGCGCATGCAGCGCCTGGGGATGTCGAACCTGAAGTGGATGGTCGTGCGTGACTTCTACATGATCGAATCGGCGACGTTCTGGCGCGACGGGCCGGAGATCGAGTCCGGCGAGCTCTCTCCGGAGCAGATCGGGACGGAGATGTTCTTCCTCCCCGCCGCGAACCACGCCGAGAAGTCCGGCTCGTTCACGCAGACCCAGCGCATGGTGCAGTGGCGGGACAAGGCCGTCGCCTCGCCGGGCGATGCGCGCAGCGACCTCGAGTTCATGTACGAGCTGGGGCGCCGCGTGCGGGAGAAGCTCGCCGGCTCCACCGACCCCCGCGACCGGCCGATCCTGGACCTCACCTGGGACTACCCGGTGGACGAGCACGGCGACCCCGAGGCCGAGTCGGTGCTCGCGGAGATCAACGGCCGCCACCTCGCGGGGGAGCGGGCCGGGCAGCCGCTCGCCTCCTTCGGCGAGATGAAGGACGACGGCTCCACGCTCGGCGGCTGCTGGATCTACTCCGGCGTCTACGCGGACGGCGTCAACCGCGCCCGCAAGCGCACCCCCGGCAGCGAGCAGGACGAGACCGCGGCCGAGTGGGGCTGGGCCTGGCCCGCGAACCGTCGGATCCTCTACAACCGCGCCTCCGCAGACCCCGAGGGCCGGCCCTGGAGCGAGCGCAAGAAGTGGGTCTGGTGGGACGAGGAGGCCGGGACGTGGACCGGCAAGGACGTGCCGGACTTCCCCCCGACCAAGCGCCCGGACGATCCCGGCGACCCCGACAAGGGCGGCGCCGCGGCGCTCGCGGGCACCGACGCCTTCATCATGCAGGCCGACGGGCGCGGCTGGCTCTTCGCACCCACCGGCCTGGTCGACGGACCGCTTCCGACGCACTACGAGGCGCCGGAGTCCAACATCCGCAACCCCCTGTACACGCAGCAGTCCAACCCCACCCGCGTCACCTTCCGGGACGAGGACAACCTCAGCTCCCCGGGCGCGATGGGGGCGGGCGGCGAGGTGTACCCCTACGTGTTCACCACCTACCGGATCACCGAGCACCACACCGCCGGCGGCATGAGCCGCTTCCTGCCCTATCTCTCCGAGCTCCAGCCGGAGATGTACTGCGAGGTCTCCCCGGAGCTCGCCGAGGAGATCGGTCTCGAGCCCTACGGCTGGGCGACGATCATCTCGGCGCGCAATGCGATCGAGGCGAAGGTGCTGGTCACGGAGCGGATGACCCCGCTTCGCGTGGGGGAGCGGACCGTCCATCAGATCGGGCTGCCCTTCCACTGGGGCCGGGGCCGCGAGGCCGTGGTCCAGGGCGACGGGGCGAACGACCTGATCGGGATGAACCTCGACGCCAACACCCAGATCCAGAACAGCAAGAACAACTCGTGCACGATCATCCCGGGACGCCGCCCCCAGGGCGCCGGCCGTGCGGAGCTCGTGGAGGCCTACCGCCGTCGGGCCGGGCTGGTCCCCGCGCTGCACCCGCAGGTCGACGGGGCCGAGGGCGCGCCCGGCGCCGGGCCCGCCACCGAGGCGACCCCGCATGCGATGCGCGGTCCCGAGGAGGCCTCGGCCGTGCCCACGGGTGAGCCGTCGATGAAGGAGATGAGGAACCGATGAGCCTGCTCGCAGGACCAGGAGGTCCCGCCGCCGAGACCGGGTGGGGGCACGACCACGAGCGCAAGGGCTTCTTCACCGACACCTCGATCTGCATCGGCTGCAAGGCCTGCGAGGTGGCGTGCAAGGAGTGGAACCGCAACCCGATCGACGGGAACCTCGAGATCCTCGGCTCGAGCTACGACAACACCGGCGAGCTCGGCGCGAACACGTGGCGCCACGTCGCCTTCGTCGAGCAGGGCCAGGAGCGGATCGAGGAGGCGCGCGAGTCCGGACGGAAGCTCGTCAGCCTGGGCATGCCGGGGATCGGCCCGAAGTCCTCCGGGCCGCGCGGTGCGACGCCCGCCGGCGACCTCTCGGACGTGGACCGCACCCCGCCGGACACCCCCGAGTTCCGCTGGCTGATGTCCTCGGACGTGTGCAAGCACTGCACCAACGCCGGCTGCCTGGACGTGTGCCCGACCGGCGCGATCTTCCGCTCCGAGTTCGGCTCCGTGGTGGTCCAGCAGGACGTGTGCAACGGCTGCGGCACCTGCGTGAGCGCCTGTCCCTTCGGCGTCATCGAGCGCCGTGACGACGGCACCGTCTCGCCGTTCGCGGTGCGCGAGGAGGAGGATCCCCGCCAAGGCACGGCCAGCAAGTGCACGCTGTGCTACGACCGACTCGTCGACGGCGAGGAGCCGGCCTGCTCCGCGACCTGCCCCACCCAGTCGATCACCTTCGGCGACCACCCCGACCTCACCGCCGATGCCAAGCAGCGCGTCGCCGACCTGCACGAGCGCGGGATGACCGAGGCGCGGCTGTACGGCACGAACCCGAAGGACGGCGTGGGCGGCACCGGCTCGGTCTTCCTGCTGCTGGACGAGCCGGAGGTGTACGGCCTCCCGCCGGACCCGCAGGTGCCCACGAAGTCCCTGACGCGGACCTATGCCCGCACCGGCCTCGCCGCCGCGGGGATGGTCGCCGTGGCCGCCCTGTCCTTCCTGGGGGCGCGTCGATGAGCCTCACCGAGTTCGACGCCGACCGCCCGCCGGAGAAGCCGCGTCGACGTCACGGCGGGGGCGGTCGGCGACGCCGACGCGGCCTCGGCGAGGTCGGCATGGGCGACGGCTCCCGCGAGGGCGCCGTCGTCGAGGACGTCCAGGTCGCGCGCGCCGACGAGTTCGACTCGTACTACGGCCGGCCCGTGGTCAAGGCGCCGCCGTGGAAGGCGCCGATCGCCGCGTACCTGTTCCTCGGCGGGGTCGCCGGCGGCTCCGGGCTGCTGGCCTTCGGCGCGCAGTGCACCGACCGCCCCCTCCTGCGGCGCAATGCGCGGCTCATGGCGCTGGGCACCGTCGGGCTCGGCACCGCCGCTCTCATCGAGGACCTCGGACGCCCCGAGCGCTTCCTGAACATGATGCGCACCGTGAAGGTCACGAGCCCGATGAGCCTCGGCACCTGGGTGGTGGGCGGCTTCGCCTCGCTGTCCGGGGTGCTCGGCGCGGTCGAGGTGGACCGACTGGCGGGGGAGAAGCTGCCGCTCGGGGCGCTGCGCCCCCTGCTCCGGGCCGCCGAGGGGCCGGCCTCGCTCGGCCAGGTCGCCCTCGCGCCCCTGCTCGCCTCGTACACCGGGGCGCTGCTGGGCAACACCGTCGTCCCCACCTGGGAGGCCGGTCGCGGCCACCTCTCCTACCTCTTCGCCTCCTCCGCGAGCCTCGCCGCGGGCGGCGCCGCCATGGTCACGACCCCCGTCGCGGAAGCCGGACCGGCGCGGCTGCTGGCGAGCGCCGGGGTCGTCGGCGACGTGGTGAGCATGCACCTGATGAAGGCGTCGATGCACCCGCTGGAGCGGGAGCCGCTCGAGACCGGGACCCCGGGAAAGCTCCTGACCTGGGCGGAGCGCCTCGCGATCGGCGGCGGCATCGCCACCCTCCTCGGCGGGCGCAGCCGCGTGATCGCCTTGGCCGGCGGCGCGGCGCTGCTGACCGCCTCGGCCCTGACCCGCTTCGGCGTGCTGAACGCCGGGCTCGAGTCCGTCAAGGATCCCCGGCGCGTGGTGGAGCCGCAGAAGGCGCGGCTCGCCGCCCGACGCGCCGCCGGGATCACCGACGACTCGATCACGACCGCCGGCTGAGCGGCGCCGTCAGCGCACCTCGATCCCCTCGCCCGCGACCGTCTCGCCGATCACGGGATGTCCGGGCACCTCGCCGATCACCAGCAGGCCGCCGCTGGTCTGCGCATCGGCGAGGAGCAGCAGGTCGTCCTCGTCGATGCCGGGGCCGGTCCGGACCGCGTGCCGGACCCAGTCGAGGTTCCGCCGCGTGCCGCCGGAGACGAAGCCGTCGCGCAGCGCCTCCGCGGCCCCGTCCACGAGCGGCACGGCGGCACGGTCGATCACCATGCCCACCGAGGAGGCGCGGCCCATCTTGAACAGGTGGCCCAGCAGGCCGAAGCCCGTCACATCGGTGGCGGCCGCAGCCCCGGCCGCGAGGGCGGCGCGGGAGGCGTCCCGGTTCAGGGTCGTCATCACCTCGATCGCGGCGGCGGAGACCTCGCCGGTGGACTTCATGCGGTTGTTCAGCAGCCCCACGCCGAGCGGCTTCGTGAGCGTGATCGGCAGGCCCGCCGCCGCGGCGTCGTTGCGCAGCAGGCGGTCCGGATGCGCAGTGCCGGTGACGGCCATGCCGTACTTCGGCTCGGGGTCGTCGACCGAGTGGCCGCCGATGACCGGCACCCCCGCCTCCTCCGCGATCGCGAGCCCTCCCGCGAGCACCTGCTGCAGCAGCTCGTAGGGCAGCACCTCGCGGGGCCATCCCACGAGGTTGATCGCGACGACGGGCTCGCCGCCCATCGCATAGATGTCGCTGAGCGCATTGGCGGCGGCGATGCGGCCCCAGTCGTAGGCGTCGTCGACGACGGGGGTGAAGAAGTCCGCGGTGGAGAGCACGGCGGTCTGCCCGTCGGCACCGATCCGCACCGCGGCGGCGTCATCGCCGTCGTCCAGGCCCACGATCACCTGCGGATGGTCCTGCCCGGCGAGGGTCGCGACGACCTCCTCGAGCTCGCCCGGCGGGATCTTCGAGGCGCAGCCGCCGCCGTGCGCCATGGTGGTCAGGCGGATCGAGGGACGGGCGAGGGGCTGGATCGGGACGTCGCTCATGCCCCGACGATAGCCCGCGGCACCAGGGAGCGACATGCCGGCCTCTCCCTCGGACCTGCGGATCCGTGCAGGTCCGGCGGTGATATCGTCACCGGCGGAGGCGTACGTGTCCTGGTGGGCGCCCCAGTCTTCAAAACTGGTGAGACCGAGCATCTCGGTCTGGCGGGTTCGATTCCCGTCCGCCTCCGCCAAGACTGCCGCCGTCCGATGCCGGGCGGATGCTCCGATCCAGCGCGCAGGAGGCCCCGTGCCCCAGTCCCCGAGCGGCGCGGAGGACCCGCGTCGGCGGATCCCGCGCACGGACCGTCTGCTCGCCCTGCCCGAGGTCGTCGCGGCGAGTCATGCGATGGGGGAGCGGGCGGTGCGCGACGTGGTCCGCGCCGCCCAGGACCGCGCCCGACGCGGCGAGATCGCGCCGGAGGCCGTGACCGCCGCGGTGCTCACCTCCCTCGGGGAGCACAGCGCCTCCTCGCTGCGGCCCGTGCTGAACGCGACCGGCGTCATCGTCCACACCAACCTCGGCCGTGCGCCGCTCTCGCCCGCCGCCCGCGAGGCGCTGCAGGACGCGGCCGGATACACCGACGTGGAGTTCGACCTCGCCACCGGCGACCGCTCCCGGCGCGGAGTCGGGGCGAGGGCCGCGCTGCTCGCCGCCTGCCCCGCCGCGGAGGACGCCCTCGTGGTCAACAACGGCGCGGCCGCGCTCCTGCTCGCCGCCACAGCGCTCGCCGCCGGGAGGGACGTCCTGTGGAGCCGGGGCGAGCTCGTCGAGATCGGCGCGGGCTTCCGTCTCGCCGAGCTCGTGGCCTCCGCCGGCGCAAGGGTGCGCGAGGTCGGCACCACCAACCGCACCCACGCCAGCGACTACCGCGAGGCATGCGCGGATCCGGCCTCGGACGTCGGCGCCGTCCTCAAGGTTCACACCAGCAACTACCGCATCGAGGGCTTCACCAGCGAGGTCGAGATCGACGAGCTCGCCGGCATCGCGCACGAGCACGCACTGCCGCTGATCGCCGACCTCGGCTCGGGGCTGCTGCGCCCGGAGCCCGCCCTGCCCGCGGAGCCCGACGCCGCCTCCGCGCTCGAGGCCGGTGCCGATGTGGTCATCACCAGCGGCGACAAGCTCCTCGGCGGGCCCCAGGCGGGGATCCTCCTGGGCAGACGCGAGGTGATCGAGCGCCTGGCCCGGCACCCGCTGGCCCGTGCGGTGCGCGCCGACAAGCTCGCTCTCGCCGCGATCGAGGCGACCCTCGCCGGTCCCGTCCCGCCCGTCCTCGACGCGCTGCGCACCTCCCCGGACGCCCTGCGCGCACGGACCGACGCCCTCGCCGGCCGGCTCGGCGGCCGCACCGTCGCCCACGACGGCCGCGTCGGCGGCGGTGGAGGGGCAGGCGTGCCGCTGCCCGGCTGGGCGATCGCGCTCGATCAGGAGCTCGCCGCGCCGCTGCGCACCGGGGACCCGGCCGTGGTCGGCACCGTCCAGGGCGGCGCCTGCCTCCTGGACCTGCGCTGCGTGCCCGCGGAGCGGGAGGAGGACCTCGTGGCGGCTGTCGGCGCGGCCCGGGAGCTGCTCCGCTCCCGCGGCGCCGAGCGGCGCGCCGAGGGGACCGTGCGCTGATGCAGGTGGTCGCCACCGCCGGGCACGTCGACCACGGCAAGTCCACCCTGATCCGTGCGCTGACCGGCATCGAGCCCGATCGCCTGGCCGAGGAGCGGCGTCGAGGGCTCACGATCGATCTCGGCTTCGCCTGGACAGCCCTGCCCTCGGGGCAGGAGGTCTCCTTCGTCGACGTCCCCGGGCACGAGCGCTTCCTCGGCAACATGCTCGCCGGCCTCGGCCCGGCCCCGATCGTGTGCTTCGTCGTCGCGGCCGACGAGGGCTGGCAGGCGCAGTCCTCCGATCACCGCGACGCGGTCGCCGCGCTCGGCATCGACCAGGGACTGCTCGTCGTGACCCGCGCCGATCTCGCCCCCGAGCGGATCCCGGAGGTCACCGCCCAGGCCCGTTCCGAGCTCGCCGGCACCGGACTCGCACACGCCCCTGCCCTCGCGGTCTCTGCCGTGACCGGGCAGGGGATGGACGCGCTGCGCGAGCAGCTCGACGAGCTCGTCACCGCCGCGCGCCGTCCCGACCCCGAGCAGAGGGTGCGGCTGTGGGTCGACCGCGCCTTCACCGTCTCCGGCGCCGGCACCGTGATCACCGGAACCCTCGCCGCCGGTACCCTGCGCCGCGAGGACCGTCTCGCGCTGATCGGCGCGCACGGCGGCGGCGAGGGGGCCGAGGTGCAGGTCCGCGGTCTGCAGTCCCGCGGCGGACAGCTTGACGAGCTCGGCCCCGTCAGCCGCGCCGCGGTGAACCTCCGCGGCGTCGAGGCGGAGCAGGTCGGTCGCGGAGATGCGCTGCTGACGCCCGGGACGTGGCACCTCGCCGCGCAGATCGACGTGCGCCGCACCAGCGGCGCGGAGCTCGCCGACGCCCCGAGCGAGCTGGTCGCCCATGTGGGCGCCGCAGCGGTGGCGGCCCGGGTGCGACCCTTCGGCGCGGACCATGCCCGGCTCACCCTCGAGCGTCCGCTGCCGCTGGCCATCGGCGATGCGCTCGTGCTGCGCGGCAGCGGCAGCCACGCCGTGCGCACCGGGGTGCGCGTCCTCGACGTCGACCCGCCCGCCCCCGCGCGGCGCGGCGACGGCCGCCGGCGCCAGGCGGTGCTCGAGGCGATGCCCGAAGGCGGGGACCTCGCCGGGGAGGTCGCACGCCGCGGCGCCGTGAGCGAGCAGGTGCTGCGCCGCTACGGCATCGCCGTCCCCCAGGAGCTGCCCGCCGGGGTGGAGCGGCACGGCGACCAGCTGGTCGACGCGGACGCGCTCGCCGACTGGTGCGAGGAGCTCACCGTGCTCGTCGCCCGGGCGCAGCGCGCCGATCCGCTCTCTGCCGGTCTGCCGCGCAAGGCCGCCGCCGACGCGCTGTCGCTCCCCGCCCCGGAGCTGCTCGACACGGTCGTGACCGCGGCCGGTCTCGTGCTCGAGGCCGGCCGGGTGAAGGATCCGGCCGCCGCCGCAGGACTCGGCGCCGCCGAGGCCGGGGTCGCGCAGCTCGAACGGCGGCTCGCCGAGAGCTCCTTCCAGGCCCCGGAGGCCGAGGACCTCGTCGCCCTCCGTCTCGGCCCGCGCGAGCTCGCCGCTGCTGCAGCACAGGGGCGTCTGCTGCGCCTGCCCGAGGAGGTGGTGCTCCTGCCGAGCGCGCCCGCGCTCGCGATGCGGGAGCTGGCGCGGCTCGAGCAGCCCTTCACCGCGAGCGAGGCCCGCCAGGCGCTCGGCACCACCCGGAGAGTGGCGATCCCGCTGCTCGAGCATCTCGACGCCCGTGGCTGGACTCGCCGCGTGGACGCCGGGCACCGGGAGATCGTGCGCTGAGAGCCCTCCCGTCGGACTCGGGGGGGGGGGGAGCTGTCTCAGCGTCTGCCGGAGAGCCAGGCCCGATGCGCGCCGAGCAGGGCGTTCTGGGCGCGGCTGTGGTCCTGGGGCCCGAGCATCGCGGCCGGGGAGGTCGCCGACTCCCACAGCGCCCGCACCTCGACCTGGCTGCCGTCGCGCAGCTGCGCGATCGTGACCGTGCGCCGGCTCGCCGGAGGTGGAGGGAGCAGCTGGTGGACCTGCTCCCAGCGCAGCGACTGCTCGGCGCCGACGAATCCGCACCAGGTGAACCCGCCCTCATCGATGTGCAGCCGGGACCGCCGTGCTCCGCGGAGGATGAACAGTCCGCCGCCGATCGCCAACGCCGCCGGGATCAGGAGCATCAGGAACCAGGCCGTCTCCAGCACCAGGGAGAGGACGATCGCGGCCAGAACCGCGGCCACGCCGATCAGGATGACCATCGGGCCGACGACGAGGTTCACCTGCGCGCCGGCGCTGCGGATCGTGAGGGGCACGGAGCACTCCTGAGGGCGTGGGACGAGACTGCGCCACCGTATCGTCGGAGGTCCCGTCACGACGCGGGCCCTCCATGGGGAGTGCTCCCCATGGGCAGTCCGACGGTCCGCCCCTAGGGTGGAGTCGCTGCCCCGGAGAATCCGCTCGACGACGGAGGAGGGGCGCACGACCACACAGACGGGGCCTCGTCGAGCCGCCCGGCGGGTACTTCAGGGGAGAGACGATGAGCGGCTTCTACGGCGGCGACACCGAGCAGATGCGCGGACAGTCCTCGGCCTGCGACGGTGGGGCACAGCGACTCCTCGAGCTGATCTCCACCCTCGCCTCGACCGTGAACGGCGTCGAGTGGGTCGGAGCGGACGCCGAGACCTTCCGTGCACGCTGGCAGAGCGAGGCCGAGACGCAGGCTCAGGACGCGGGCGAGACCCTGCGCCGACTGGCACGGGAGCTCGAGGACCATGCCGAGGAGCAGGACGAGGCCTCCGCCGGAGACGGCAGCGGACTCGGCGGCCTGCTGGGCGGACCGTTCCCCCCGGTGATGCCGCTGCCCTTCCCGATCCCCGGCCTGCCGATCAGGCCGGGCATGCCCGGGCTCCCGGCCGGTCCCGGGTTCCCGATCCTGCCCGGCATGCCCGGCGGTCCGACCATCGGCCAGTGGTTCTCCGGCAACGGGGGCGGCGGGTCGCAGGGCTTCTACGGGGGCGACGGCTACGCGGGTCGCGGTCAGATGTACCACGAGGACCAGCAGCTCGGGGACACGTTCAACTGGAACGAGGACCTCGCCCCTGGGCGTGAGATCGACATCGAAGAGGGATACGTCGACTTCCACGCGGGGGCGAACTACAGCGTCGGCGCGAACGCCAGCACCGACCCCTACGGCAACATGACCGGGGTCATCGGTGCGCGCGGCAGCCTCGAGGCCGGGGTGGACACCCACCTGGACCTGCCGGGCGGCTTAGGCGTGGACGCCTCGGGGGCGGTCGGGATGGAGGCCTACGGGGAGGCCGGCGGCACCATCGGACCCGACGGCTACAGCGTCGGCGCCCGGGCCGGTGGCGGACTGTACGCCGAGAACTCGGCCGCCCTCACCCATGAGTCGGGTGCGTCGCTGGGGATGACGCAGAGCGCCTGGGTCGGCGCCGATGCCCACGCCACGGCCCACAGCCACGTCACCCGCAACGAGGACGGCGAGGTCAATGGGTTCAGCAGCGGGGTCAGCGCCGGAGCCTTCGCGGGCGCGGAGTACCGGCAGGACTACCAGGTGGAGGGCCCCAATGGCTGGTTCTCCGCCTCCGCCGGAGCCGCTGCGACCGCAGGAGCGGGCGCGGATGCGAGCGCCGGCTACACCGTCTCCACCGACGAGGTCTCCCTCAGCCTCGGCGGCAAGTTCGCCGCGGAGCTCGGTGTGGGCGGCGGCGGCACGATCTCGGTGAACCCCAATGCGATCGTCGAGTCCGCCACCGGCGGCGAGTACAACGTCGACGATGTGATCGACGGCGCGCAGGGCGCCTGGGACAGCGCCTCCAGCACTGCTGGGAGCGCGCTGAGCGCGGTCAACCCCTTCGACTGAGCCCGCGCCGGCGCCCGCCGGGCCGGTGGATCAGCGGCCCGGCGGGCGCTGCTGGGAGAGCCACTGCTGGTGGGCCCGGATGACGGCGTCGCCGGCTCGCAGGTACCACGGATGCGGGCCGGTGTTGTCGTCGGCGCTCTGCGTCTTGCGCAGCGGGGCGATGGGCACCACCGTGCCGTCGCGCAGCCACAGCAGCACCGCTCCACCGGGTTCGTGCATCTGGGGGACCACCACCCGGTGGACCTGCTCCCACGGCACGAATCCGCGTGCACCGAGCATCGTGGACCAGGAGACGCCACGGCCGTCCAGTCGTGCGCAGGCACGGCGCGCCAGCACGAACAGCGCGATGCCGGCCGCGATCACCAGGAGCCCCAGCAGCAGCCAGACCACGGCACCCAGCGGCTCGCCGTGCACCAGCTGTGTGACGCCGTACAGCGCCGTGAAGAACCCGATGAAGACGAGCACCGCGCCGCCCCACATGAGCGAGGAACTCGACCCAGCTCGGACGGTGATGGAGCGCATGAGTGTCCCTTCGAGATCGGGGTGCGGGATCAGCCCTTGTTCCGCGGCTGCTTGACGGGCGGTTCGCCGAGCTCGACGTCGCGGGTGGAGATCTCCTCGCCCCCGGCGACCAGCTCGAGCTTCTCGATCCGGCCCAGCGCCGTGAGGTCCGCCGCGGCGGCCTCGAGATGCGAGAGCGCCGCCTCGGGCGCCTCGACGGTCACGGCGAGGATCGGGGTCTTCTGCGAGACCTTCGCATCGGACTTGATGCGGCGCACCACGATCGCGGCCTGCGCGACGGAGTCCACGAGCGCAGGATCCTGACCCTGGGCGGCCTCGCGCAGCGGCGCGGCCTCCGGCCAGGGCTGGGTGTGCACGGAGCCGTCGCGCCACCACGACCAGACCTCCTCGGTCGCGAACACGATCACCGGCGCGAACAGGCGCAGCAGCACCTCGAGCGCGATCGCGAGCGCCGCCCGTGCGGAGGCGGCACCGGCCTCGCCGTCCGGGGAGTTGCCGTGCGCGCGCTCCTTGACCAGCTCGATGTAGTCGTCGCAGAACGCCCAGAAGAAGGGCTCGGCGACCTCGAGGCTGCGGGCGTAGTCCATGTCCTCGAAGGCGGTGGTGGCCTGGTCGACCACGTCCGCGAGCTGGGCGAGAAGCGCGCGGTCCAGCGGATCGGTCACCACCGACGGGTCGGCGGCGAGACGGCCGGCCGGGTCCGCGGGCGCCTCGCCGAAGCCGAGCGCGAACTTCGAGGCGTTGAGGATCTTGATCGCCAGGCGTCGGCCGATCTTCATCTGGCCCTCGTCGAAGGCGGTGTCCACGCCCTGCCGGGCACGACCCGCCCAGTAGCGCACGCCGTCCGAGCCGTGCTGCTGCAGCAGCCCGATCGGGGTGACCACGTTGCCCTTGGACTTCGACATCTTCTTGCGGTCAGGGTCCAGGATCCAGCCGTTGATCGAGGCGTGCTTCCACGGCAGCGCGTCCTGCTGCAGGTGGGAGCGCACGACGGTGGAGAACAGCCAGGTGCGGATGATGTCGTGACCCTGCGGGCGCAGGTCCATCGGGAAGACCTTCTCGAAGAGATCCCCCTCCGAGTTCCACCCGCCCGCGAGCTGCGGGGACAGGGAGGAGGTGGCCCAGGTGTCGAGGATGTCGGGGTCGGCGACGAAGCCGCCGGGCTGATCGCGCTGCGCCTCGGTGTAGCCGGCGGGCACGTCGATCGTCGGGTCGATCGGGAGGTCGGCGACGTCCGGGGTGAGCACGGTGTCGTGGTCGGTCTCGCCGTCCTCGCCGACGGCGTACCAGACCGGGAAGGGCACGCCGTAGAAGCGCTGTCGGGAGATCAGCCAGTCGCCGGCCAGGCCCTCGACCCAGTTGCGGTAGCGGGACTCCATGTAGGCGGGGTGCCAGGTGAGCTCCTGGCCCCGCGCGATGAGCTCGTCGCGCAGCCCGCCCTCGGAGGAGTCGCGGCCGCCGTTGGTGAGGTACCACTGGCGGGAGGTGACGAACTCCAGCGGCTTGTCGCCGTTCTCGTAGAACTTCACCGGGTGGGAGATCTTCTCCGGCTCGCCGACGAGGTCCCCGGACTCGCTGACCATCTCGACCACGCGCTTCTGCGCGCTGAACACGGTCAGGCCCACGAGCTCGGCGTAGGCGGCCTGACCCTCGGCGGTGGTGATCCACGGCGCCTCGGGCAGGAAGCGGCCGTCGCGGCCGACGACCGAGCGGGTGGGCAGCTCCAGCTCGCGCCACCAGATCACGTCGGTGGAGTCGCCGAAGGTGCAGATCATCGCGATGCCGGCGCCCTTGTCCGCCTGGGCGAGGGGATGCGCCTTCACGGGCACCTCGACGCCGAACAGGGGAGAGGTGACGGTGGTGCCGAACAGGCTCTGGTAGCGCTCGTCGTCGGGGTGGGCGACCAGGGCCACGCAGGCCGGCAGCAGCTCGGGGCGGGTGGTCTCGATGAACACCTTCTCGCCGGTGCCGTCGGTGCGGGTGAAGCCGATGCGGTGGTAGGCGCCCTCACGGTCGCGGTCCTCCTGCTCGGCCTGCGCGACGGCGGTGCGATAGGTGACGTCCCACATGGTGGGGGCCTCGGACTGGTACGCCTGTCCGGCCTCGAGGTTCTCGAGGAAGGCGCGCTGCGAGGTGGCGCGGGAGTGGGCGTTGATCGTCTGGTAGCTGTGGTTCCAGTCCACCGACAGGCCGAGGGTGCGGAAGACCTCCTCGAAGGACTTCTCGTCCATCGTGGTCAGCTTCTCGCACAGCTCGATGAAGTTCCGGCGCGAGATCGGGACCTGGTTCGCGGCCTTGGAGGACTTGTTCGAGCCGCCCTCCATCGGGGGCGTGAAGTCCGGGTCGTAGGGCAGCGACGGATCGCAGCGCACTCCGTAGTAGTTCTGGGCGCGGCGCTCCGTGGGCAGGCCGTTGTCGTCCCAGCCCAGCGGGTAGAAGCAGTTCTTGCCGCGCATGCGCTGGTAGCGCACGATCATGTCGGCCTGCGAGTAGCCGAAGACGTGGCCGATGTGCAGCGAGCCCGAGGCCGTCGGCGGCGGGGTGTCGACGCTGAACACCTGGTCACGGGTGGTGTCCTCGTCGAAGGCGTAGAGCTGCTGCTCGCTCCATACGCCGTCCCACTTCTCCTCGAGGCCCTCGAGGGAGGGGCGATCGGGGATCGAGGTCTGGGCGTCAGGGCGCGATGCGGTGTCGGTCATGCGGGTCATTGTTCCAGGTCTGCGTCCGCGTGCAACGCAGGCGTCGGCAGTGTGAGCGCCCTCGCGTCGGCGCGGCGCGCTCCCTCCGCCTCACGGCACCCGCGCGGTCCACTCCTCGGTGCCGAACTTCGTCTCCACCAGCTCCCGGGCCTTTTCGAGCTCGTCCTCGGTGTACGCCGAGTCGACCGTGTCGTAGCGGGAGCGGAAGTAGTCCAGGAACCCCTCGATGATCTGCTCCCGTGCCATGCCGGTCTGGGACCGCATCGGGTCCACGCGCTTGTTCGCGCTGCGGGTGCCCTTGTCGGAGAGCTTCTCGCGGCCGATTCGCAGCACCTCGCCCATCTTGTCCGCGTCGATGTCGTAGCTCATCGTCACGTGGTGCAGCAGCACCCCGCCGGCGAAGCGACGCTGGGCGGCGCCGCCGATCTTGCCCTGCTCGGAGGCGATGTCGTTCAGCGGCACGTAGTGGGCCCGCACCCCGATCTCCGCGAGCGCGCCCATCACCCAGTCGTCGAGATAGGCGTAGGCCTGCTCGAAGCTGAGCCCCTCCACGAGGGAGGTGGGCACCACGAGGGAGTAGGTGATGCAGTTGCCCTGCTCCATGAACATCGCGCCGCCGCCGGTGATGCGGCGCACCACGCCGATCCCGTGCCTCGCCGCGCCCTCGGCGTCGATCTCGTTGCGCAGCGACTGGTAGGAGCCGATCACCACCAGCGGGGAGTCCCAGTCCCAGATGCGGAAGTGGGGGAGGCGCCTGCCGGCGATGACCTCCTTCGGCAGCACCTCGTCGAGCGCCACGTGCATCACGGGCGGCAGCACCACGGGGCCGATCACGTCGAAGGTGAGGTCGTCCCAGCTCGAGGCGTGCCCGAGGGCGCGCCGCACGGCGATCGCGACGGCCTCGGCGTCGAAGCCGATCATCTGCACCGGCTCCGCCAGCGCCTCGAGCCGGTCCGTGATCGAGGCGCCGAGTTCGGCCGCGGTGGCGTCCGTGGGCATGCCCTCGAGCGCGCCGTTCAGCTCCTCGAGCGCCTCGTCCGGCTCGAGGAAGAAGTCGCCGAACACGTGCGCGGAGGCGATCCGTCCCTCCGCCGCGGTGACGTCGACGGCGACGAGCTTGCCGCCGCGGACCTTGTACTCGCCGTGCATCACCGGGTTCTCGCTGGGCTCCGTCATGCCCCCATCCTCCCGCATCACGGGCTGCGGCGGCGAGGCGGGAGGGACGCGGTCCGACGGGCGGGGCGCGGCGCTGGGCGAGGCCTCACGCGATGGTCAGCGAGCGCAGCGCGCGGTGGACCTCCCACACGAAGTCCGCGGTGGACTGGCTCTTGCGGGGCGCGATCGCGTAGGTCTCCGCCGGTCGGTCCGCAGTCTCCTCCCGCGTGACCTTCGGGATGAGGGAGCTCCACTCGCGCTCCCCGCCCACCCAGATCCGGTAGGCCGTCCCGAGGTCCTCGCCGCGGTGCAGGAGACGCAGCCCCAGCTGGGTCGAGGTCAGGGCGGGCTGGCGGCGCGAGGGGGCGAGGTCGAAGCCGCGGTCGCGCAGCAGCATCGGGTTCAGCACGGCCCACAGCAGCAATCGTGCTCCCTCCACTTCCGGCGACGCGGCCGCGCCGAGGAGCTCCTGCGGCGCGGGCGGGGCGGCGTGCTCGGCGCGCCAGGCGGTGCGGCGCGCGATCTCGTCGAGCCGATCCCGCGCGGCGGCGTGCTCCTCCTCGGTCCCCAGCACTCCGATCCCGAGCGGCACCGGCGCCTCGCCGCGGCGCTGGAAGCGCACGGGGCTGCCGTGCTCGACCTCCCCGAACTCGAGCCCGGTGCGCTGCAGGCCCACCCCCGACTGCAGATGGGCGGCGGTCTGACCGCGCCGGGTCGAGAAGTGCGCGCTCGTGCCGAGCAGGGTGCGGGCGGCGAGCTGCATGACGTCGAGATGGGAGCGGAACTCCCGGGCGGTGCGCTTCTTGGTGAGCAGCTTGCGGGCGTCCATCGGGAACTGCGCGATCGGTCGCCCGGAGTTCTCGCCGATCTCCCCGATCGTGTCCCACAGGGGAGCGTGCCCCGGATCGGCCTTGACCATGCGGGCCCTCAGCCGGCTCCAGCTCGTGGCGACCACGCCGTCGGGGACCTCGCCCTCGAGCTCGCGGTGATCGGCGCGGCGGGCGATCGCGACCAGCAGATGGTGCGGGGAGCCGCCCAGCGCGTCGCGGAGCTTCCGGAGCTGCGCGGGCTGCAGCACCCCGTCGGTGCTCAAGGCGATCCCGAGCCGGGCGCCGTCATCGGCCGCGCCGGAGTCGGGCAGGATCTCCGCGATGAGGTCGGGGGAGTGGGGGCGCAGTCGCGGAGCGGCGGTGATCGTGCCGGTCATGGCCTCCGTCCTCGCCACCGTGCGCAGGAACGCGGCACGGCTGCGGGGCGCCATCAGCACGAACTCGAGCATGTGGCGGAGCATCGCCTCGGCGCGAGTGCGGCCGGCGTCCTGACCTTCGAGGCCGGGGGCGTGCCCCGAGCGGTCCACCGCATAGGTGAGCATCTGTCCGACGCTGGCGTAGGAACGGGCCATGGTCCTCCCCCTTCTCGGAGCGCTGCGTGGCGCCCGCGCGGCCGGGCGCGGGCGACTGCACCAGTCTGCCGCAGAGGGACGTCTCCGTGACGCCGTGGGTCAGATCGCGCCGCCGCGGGAGTAGATCTGCCGCACCAGGTCCTCGATCGCGGGCTCGGTGAGGGAGAGGTCGCTGACCTCCGCCTGGGCGCCGATCGCGGTGAGCAGCGCCGGGACCGTCATCTCCTGGCCCGAGAACGCGATGCGATGCCGGATCCCGTCCGCCTCGACGGCGAGGGTGCGGGCCGTGCCCGGCAGCTCGAGCCGCTCCCGTGGTGCCGCGAGGTCCACCACGAGCTCGCGCGGGGCCCCGAGGCGGGCGCGGAACGAGTCCAGCGGCCCGTCGTAGGCGACCGTGCCGGTGTTCACCACGACGATCCGCTCGCACAGCCGCTCCACGTCGCCCATGTCATGGGTGGTGAGGAACAGCGTGGTGCCGCGCTCGGCGCGGTCCTCCCGCAGGAAGCGGCGCAGCCCCTCCTTGGAGACCATGTCCAGCCCGATCGTCGGCTCGTCGAGGACCACGAGGGCGGGGGAGTGCAGCAGCGCCGCGGCGACCTCCCCGCGCATGCGCTGGCCGAGCGAGAGCTGGCGGACGGGTCGGTCCAGGAACCCCGAGAGGTCCAGCCCCTCCACGAGCCGGTCCAGCCGCTGCGCCACGGCACGGTCGGTGAGGCGGTGCATCGCCCCGAGGATCCGGTAGCTGTCCCGCAGCGGGAGGTCCCACCACAGCTGCGAGCGCTGGCCGAAGACCACGCCGATCTCGCGGGCCAGGCGCCGACGTTCGGGCACCGGCTCCCGGCCCAGCACCCGCACGCGCCCCGCACTGGGCTGCAGGATGCCCGTGAGCATCTTGATCGTGGTGGACTTCCCGGCGCCGTTGGCGCCCACGAAGCCGACCGCCTCTCCGCGCTCGATGCGCAGCGTGATCTCGTCGACGGCGCGCACCACCTGTCGGCGGCGCCGCCGCGCGCCGGGCACGGCCGAGCGCACCACGTAGTCGCGGCGCAGCGAGGTGAGCTCGACCGCCGGGGCGTCCGAGGGGATGCGCACAGTGCTCTCGAGGGTCATCCGCCTGCTCCTGTGTAGCGTCGGACCCCCGCGCGCCAGAGCATCAGGGCGATGACCCAGGCGAGGACCGCCGCGGGCAGCCCGAGCCAGCCGGCCCAGGTGGGGACCAGGGCCGGCCCGGGCAGGTCCAGCAGCGCGAGGGTGGGGGCGTAGGCGATCAGGGTCGCCGGGATCACGAAGGTGAAGAAGGCGCGCATCGGCAGGGCGAACACGGCGCCGGGGGTGGTGGCGACGTAGTTGCCGCCGTAGGTGAAGGCGTTGGCGAACTCGCGGCCGTCGACCAGCCAGAACTGCATCGCGCCGGCGAGGGTGAACAGCGCTCCGAACAGCAGCGCCCCGGCCAGCGGCGCGAGCACGGCCAGCAGCAGCGTCGCCGGGGTCGGGGAGAAGCCTGCGATGCCCAGCGCGGTCACGTACATCGCCAGGCCCACCGCGATCCGCCCGAGCCGGCGCAGCGAGAGGTCCAGGCTCGAGATCTGCAGCAGCAGCGGCACGGGACGGATCAGCAGCGTCTCGAGACGTCCGGAGCGGATCTGCGCCGAGAGCCCGTCGATCTCCCCGAAGAACATGTCGCCGATCCCGAAGGCGAGCGCCCCGAGCCCGTAGACCACCGCGACCTGCGGCAGGGTCATCCCGCCGAGGGTCTGGACCTGCGAGAGGATCACCCACAGCTCGAGGAACTCGGTGCCCACGATCAGCACCTGGCCGAGCAGGTCGGCGAGGAAGCTCGTGCGGAACGTCGCCTGCGAGCGGATCCGCGAGCCGTAGAGCATCGCGACCATCCGTGCGGTCGAGACGGGCCGGTCGGCGTCCGAGTGCTCAGCCACCCTGCACCTCCAGACTCCGTGTCCCGGCGCGCAGCATCGCCCAGGCGGCGAGCCCCAGCAGCGCCGTCCAGCCGAGCTGCACCCCCAGCAGGCCCAGCGCCTCGCCGGGCGGGACCCGGCCGGAGAGCGTGTCGATCGGGGTCTGGATCATCGAGGGGAAGGGGGTCGCGCGGGCGATCGCGAGCAGCCAGTCCGGGAACCACACGATCGGGATGAGGAAGCCCGAGAGCAGGTTCATCGTGGCCGTGTACACGACGGTCAGGCCGCGCGTCTCCACCAGCCAGAACGCGGCGAGGTTGACCATCATGTCGGCGAGGAACGCGACCGTGATCGCGAGCAGCAGCGAGAGCGCCCCGAGCAGGTAGGACAGCGGGTCCTCGGGCAGGGCGAGCCCCGTGACGAGCGCGCCGACCGCCAGCGGCGGCACCCCGCGGCCCAGGATCAGGAACCCTGCGCGGCCCAGCTTCTGCGAGTAGTACAGGCCCAGGAAGCTGGTGGGGCGCAGCAGGTCCACGGCGATGTCGCCCTGGTGCACCCGCTGGGACACCTCCCGCGTGCCGAAGGCCTCGATCGGGGCGAGGAGGGCCTGGCCCAGCCACACGTAGGTCGCCGCGTGGAGCATCGTGTACCCGCCGAGCTCGCCGCCCGCCGTGCCGATCGCCGCGAACATGATCGAGGCGCGGATGAACCCGAAGACGGTGTTGGTGAAGACGCCGGCGGCGGTCGCCATGCGATAGGTGGAGTACTGGCGGAAGGCGGCGGCGGCGATCCTTCCGTGAGCAGGCACTCGACCAACCTTAGTGCGCTGTGGGACGTGCCACAAGACAGAGGCGGGTGCTGCGCGGGCCTGCACCTCGGCCCCGTCGGCGCCCCCGGCGCTCGGACGGTCCTCCCTGCAGGGGAGCGCCCGCGGGCATCGGCCGTCTACGCTGTCCCGGTCCCCGTCCCCCTGAGCGAACCGGACCCTCATGAACTCGAATCTCGACAGCGCCGTCGACTCCGCCGCGGAGGATCCCGCGGCGGCGCGCGGCGCCGCCGACTCCGCCGCGGGCACCCCCTCCGCGGCTCCTCGTCGTCCCCGCTTCGGCCTCCTGCCCCGCATCCTCGTCGCGATCGTGCTCGCGATCGTGCTGGGCCTGGTGATGCCCGAGTCGATCGCCCGCGTCTTCACCACCTTCAACGGGATCTTCTCCGGCTTCCTCGGCTTCCTCATCCCGCTGATCATCGTGGGCCTGGTGACCCCGGCGATCGCGGAGCTCGGTCGCGGCGCCGGGAAGATGCTCGCCGCGACCACCGGGATCGCCTACCTCTCCACGATCCTCTCCGGCGGCTTCGCGCTCACGATCGCGCTGCTCGTGCTGCCGCGCACGCTCGACGGGGTCAGCGTCGGCTCCCTCGACAATCCCGAGGACTCCGCGATCGCCCCGTACTTCGCGATCGAGATCCCGCCGGTCTTCGACGTCATGACCGCGCTCGTGCTGAGCTTCTGCCTCGGCATCGGGCTCACGGTCGTGCGCCCCGGCGCGCTGCAGGAGTCCTTCGTGCAGCTCCGCGACGTCGTCGTGAGGATCATCGAGGCGGCGCTCATCCCGCTGCTGCCGATCTACATCTTCGGCATGTTCCTGGGCCTGACCATGAACGGCCAGATCTGGCTCGTCATCGGCACCTTCCTCGCGGTCATCGTGCTCGTGTTCGCGATGACGATCGTCGTGCTGCTGGCCCAGTACGGCGTCGCCGGCCTCGCGACCGGCCAGAACCCGCTGCGCATGCTCGCCCGCATGGCGCCCGCCTACGCGACCGCGCTCGGGACGAGCTCCTCCGCGGCGACGATCCCCGTGACCCTCGAGTGCACGAAGCGCAACGGCGTGCCCGCGGCGATCGCGGACTTCGTGGTGCCGCTGTGCGCGACGATCCACCTCGCCGGCTCCACCCTGAAGATCACCACCTTCTCGGCGGCGATCATGATCATCACCGGCATGGACCTGAACGTGCCCGTGCTGATCGGCTTCGTCTTCATGCTGGGCGTCGTCATGATCGCGGCGCCGGGCGTGCCGGGCGGGGCGATCATGGCCGCCGCCGGGATCCTCTCCTCGATGCTGGGCTTCGGGGAGGCCGCGGTGGGTCTCATGATCGCGAGCTACATCGCGATCGACTCCTTCGGCACCGCGACGAACGTGACCGGCGACGGCGCGATCGCCGCGGTCATGGGGCGCCTGTCCCGGGGCCGCGTCTCGGGGGACCTCTCGGTCGACGAGGCCCCGCACGTCCAGGGCGTCTGAGCGCAGCGGCGGCGGTCCGCTCGGCGAGATCGCAGGGCCTCCGTGACCGGATCGTGACCCGGCGTCCCGGGCGGTGACCCGGGGCCGACGCCACCCGGCCCTGCCGCGCACGCTCGGCCCATGCCGAGCACTCCGAGCGCCCCTGCGGGCTCCGTCCCCGCGGGCACCACTCCTGCGGGCAGTGCCTCGTCGGGGACGGCGACGCACTGCCCCTACTGCGCGCTCCAGTGCGCGCAGACGCTCACCCCCGTCGCGGGAGGCGGGGCCGACGGCGCCCCCGTGCTCACCGTCGAGGGCCGGGACTTCCCCACGAACCAGGGCGGGCTGTGCCGCAAGGGATGGACCTCCGCGGAGGTCCTCACCGCCCCCGACCGGCTCACCGCCCCACAGCTGCGCGGCGCGGACGGGGTGCTGCGCGAGGTGAGCTGGGACGCGGCCCTCGACCACGTCGCGACCCATCTGCGCGAGCAGCGGGAGCGCCGCGGGGCGGATGCCGTCGCCGTGTTCGGCGGCGGCGGGCTCACCAACGAGAAGGCCTACGCGCTCGGCAAGTTCACGCGAGTCGTGCTCGGCTCGCGGCTCATCGACTACAACGGCCGCTTCTGCATGTCCGCCGCGGCGACCGCCTCCAACCGCTCCCTGGGCCTGGACCGCGGCCTGCCCTTCCCGCTGCCGGACCTCGCCGGCGCGGACTGCGTGCTGCTGCTCGGCTCGAACCTCGCCGCGACCATGCCTCCCTTCGTCCAGCACCTCGAGGGCGTGCGCTCCCGCGGCGGCCTCGTCGTCACGGACCCGCGCGGATCGGCGACGGCCGCCCTGACCGCGGAGGGTGCCGGCGTGCATCTCGCCCCGGTGCCCGGCACGGACCTCGTGGTGCTGCTGGCCCTCCTCCACGTGGTGCTCGCGGAGGACCTCGTGGACTACGAGTACGTCGCCGCGCGCACCACGGGCCTCGCGTCGCTCCGGGCGAGCGCCGCCGCCTGGTGGCCCGAGCGCGCGGAGGCCGTGTGCGGGGTCCCCGCCCGGCGACTGCGGCAGGTCGCGCGGATGCTCGCCGACGCCTCCCCGTCCCGCGGCGGCCGCGGCGCCTACGTGCTCACCGGTCGCGGGGTCGAGCAGTCCACCCAGGGCACCGCGACCGTCACCGCCGCGATCGACCTCGCCCTGCTGCTGGGCCTCGTGGGCCGTCGCGGCTCCGGCTACGGGCCGCTCACCGGCCAGGGCAACGGGCAGGGCGGCCGCGAGCACGGGCTCAAGGCGGATCAGCTGCCCGGCTACCGGAAGATCACCGATCCGGAGGACCGCGCGCACGTCGCGGCCGTCTGGGGCGTGGACCCGGAGTCCCTGCCCGGCCCGGGCGTCCCCGCGGTCGAGCTGCTCGGCATGCTCGGTACGGCGGGCGGCCCCTCCGCGCTGATCGTGTGCGGGGCGAACCCCGTCGTCTCGGCGCCGGACGTCTCCCGGGTGCGGGAGCGGCTCGCCGCGCTCGACCTGCTCGTCGTCCTGGACACCGTTCCCTCGGAGACGGCGCTGCTGGCCGACGTCCTCCTCCCCGTCACCCAGTGGGCGGAGGAGGAGGGCACGATGACGAACCTCGAGGGCCGCGTGATCCGCCGCCGCCGGGCGCGGGAGGCCCCGGGCGGGGCGCGCAGCGAGCTGTGGATCCTCCGCGAGCTCGCCGCGCGGCTCGGCGTGCCCCGCGGCTTCCCGGCCGAGGCCTCCGCCGTGTTCGACGAGCTCGCCCGGGCCTCCGCGGGCGGCCGCGCCGACTACTCCGGCCTCAGCCACGAGCGGCTGGACCGCGAGGGATCGATGCACTGGCCCGTCCCCGCTCCGGGCCACCCGGGGACGCCGCACGCGCTGCTCGACGGCTTCCCGACGGCCGACGGCCGTGCCCGCCTGATCCCGGTGACGCACGAGGACCCGGCCGATCCGCTCCGGGCGGACGCCCCGCTGCACCTGGTCACGGGGCGCCTGCTCGAGCAGTACCAGTCCGGGGCGCAGACCCGCCGGGTGCCCTCCCTGCTCGCCGCGCGGCCCGCGGCCTTCGCCCAGATGCACCCCCTGCTCGCGGACCTCCTCGGCATCGAGGACGGCGAGCAGGTGCTGCTGCGCACCCGCAGCGGCGAGCTGCGGGTGCCGGCGGAGGTCACCGAGGAGATCCGGCCGGACACCGTCTTCATGCCCTTCCACTACCCCGGGGAGGGGAGCGCGAACCTGCTCACGGGCAGCGCGACCGATCCGCTCTCCGGCATGCCCGGCTTCAAGGTGACGGCGCTCGAGGTGCTCCCCGCGCCCCGGCCCGTCCCCGCCCCCGATGTGGTCACCGTCCAGCAGAGGAGCGCCGTATGAGGATCGTCGTGATCGGCCACGGCATGGTCGGCTCCCGGGTCGCCGCGGATCTCGCGGCGGCGGATCCGCAGGCCCGCCTGACGGTGCTCGGCCAGGAGGACCACGACCCCTACAACCGGGTCCAGCTCTCCTCGGTGGTCGCCGGGAAGGCGGATCCCGCCGCGCTCGCCCTCGAGCAGGTGGGGCCGGAGCAGGCGCGTGTGCTGCGCGGCGTGCGGGCCGTGCGCATCGACCGGGCCTCGCACCTGGTCCATGACGAGCTCGGCGAGGCGCACCCCTACGACCGCCTGGTGCTCGCGACGGGCTCCGCGGCCCGGATCCCCGACGTCCCCGGGCTGCACGCACCCGGGGGCGTGGCGGAGGAGTCGACGCTGGTGGACGGCGTGAGCCCGCTGAAGGACCTCGACGACGCGGAGCGGATCCTCCGCCGCTGCGAGGGCGGCGCCGAGGTCGTCGTCCTCGGTGCGGGCGTGCTCGGCATCGAGGTTGCCACGGGACTCGCCGGCCGCGGGGCGCGGGTGACCCTCGTCCATCACCGCGAGCGGCTCATGGAGCGGCAGCTGGACCGCGACGCCTCGGAGATCGTGCACGGCGCGCTCGAGACGCTCGGCATCACCGTGGTCACCTCGGCGAGCGCGACGCGCGTCGACGCGCCGGAGGGTCGTCTCGAGACGGTGCACCTCTCCGACCGCTCGGCGCGGCCCGCGGACCTCCTCGTGCTGTGCACGGGCACCGTGCCGCAGACGGCGCTCGCCGCGGCGGCGGGCCTCGAGTGCGGGGCGGGGATCCTGGTGGGGGAGGACCTCTCGTGCCCGGGGGACCCGGACGTCTTCGCGATCGGCGACTGCGCCCAGCCGCCCGAGGGGGCGAGCGGGCTCGTCGCCCAGGGCTGGGAGCAGGCGCGCCGGCTCGTCGAGTCCTGGCGCCCGCGGGCGCAGGAGGCATCGGTGCCCGTGCCGGCGCGCGGGACGGGCGGAGACCTGGTGCGGGTCAAGGCGGTGGGCCTCGCGCTCGTGACCATGGGCCGCATCGAGCGGCCGGGGCCCGGCCTGCACGCCCCGCGGTCCGTGCGGCTCGCCGATCCCTCCGGCGGTCGCTTCACCGAGGTGGTCGTGCACGAGGGGCGTCTGGTCGCGGCGACGATCGTGGGGGACGAGGACGCCGCGGCGGAGCTCAGCGCCGCGTTCACCCTGCGCACCCCGGTCCCGCGGGACCCGGTGCACCTGCTCGCCCGTCCGCTCGCCGCGCGGGCCGTGGCCCCGGCCGACTCCGTGGCGGACATGGCGGAGGAGGACGTGCTGTGCCAGTGCAACGGGGTCACCAAGGGGAGCGTGTGCGCGGCGGTCGCGGGCGGCTGCGGGAGCACGGCGGAGGTCTCGCGGGCCACGCGCGCGGGCACCGGCTGCGGCACCTGCCGCTCCCGGATCCAGGAGCTGCTGGACGCCTCCCGCGACCGGGAGCCCGCTCCCGTGTGAGCGGAGCCCCCTTGCCCTCGCGGGAGGGCTGCTCCTGCCCTTGACGTATGAACGTCTCGTCAGATGATCAGGTGGCGGGGGTCGACCCCGGCTCCGCCGTCGGCCCCGACGCAGCGGTCGCCGACGCAGCGGTCGCAGATTCCGTGGACCCCGCCGCCGTCGAGCACGCCCGCGCGCACCTGCCGGCGCCCGCCGCGGTCGCGGACGTCGCGGACGTCCTCTCCCTCCTCGGCGAGCCGCACCGTCTCACCCTCCTGCTCACCCTGCGCGGCGGGGAGCTGTGCGTCCACGACCTCGCCCTCACGGCCGGCCGGTCCGAGTCCGCGACCTCGCACGCGCTGAAGCTGCTGCGCGCCCACCGCGTCGTGACCCCGCGCCGCGAGGGGCGCCGCATGTACTACCGGCTCGAGGACCCGCACGTCCTCGAGCTGCTTGACCTCGCCCTCACCCCCACGGCGCACTCGCCGCTGCGCCATCCCGAGCGCGGGGAGGGAGCCTGATGGGCCACGGCCACAGCCACACCCACGGCGGAGGTGCGGAGGCGCTCAGCGCCGCCGGCCCATCGCTCCCGCCTCGCGATCGCCCTGGTGCTGATCGGCGGCTTCTTCGTCGTCGAGCTCGTCACCGCCCTGCTCACCGGATCGCTCTCGCTGCTCTCCGACGCCGGGCACATGGCCGCGGACGTCCTCACCCTCGCCGCCGCGCTCGGCGCCGCGACCGTCGCCGGCCGTGGGGACCGCAGCGGGCGCCGCAGCTTCGGCCTCTACCGGATCGAGGACTTCGCCTCCCTCTTCGCCGTGCTCGTCATGCTCGCCGTCGCCGCCTGGGTGCTCATCGAGGCGATTGGGCGGCTCGGGACCGCACCGGAGATCGGCACCACCGGCATGCTCGTCGTCGGCGGGCTGGGGCTCGCCGTGAACCTCGTGGTCATGCGGATCCTCTCGGGCGGCGCGTGGGAGAGCCTCGCCGTGAAGGGCGCGTATCTCGAGGTGCTCGCGGACACCGTCGGCTCGATCGGCGTCGTCGTCGCCGGGGTGGTCGTCGCGCTGACCGGCAGCACCCTCGCCGACACCGTCGTCGCGCTCGCGATCGGCGCCTTCATCGCCGTGCGCGCGGTGATGCTGGGCCGTGAGGTCTTCGGCGTCCTCGCCCAGGAGACGCCACGGCATCTCGACGCTGAGGGCATCGAGGCGGATCTCGCGGCCGTCCCCAGCGTGGCCGAGGTGCACGACCTGCACCTGTGGACCCTCACCTCGGGCATGGACGTGCTCACTGCCCACCTGCGGCTCACCGAGGGGGCCGACGCCCACGGCGTGCTGGACGCCGCCCAGCAGGTGCTCTGCGAGGCGCACGGCCTCGACCACAGCACCCTGCAGATCGAGCCGGCCGAGCATCGCGCCGACGCGGAGAGCACCTGGTGAGCTCGCGAACCGGGGCCGGGCGGGCTGGACCGCGGACGTAGGCTCGGTGCCATGAGCACCCCCGCCGCGACCCCCGCGCCCTCCGCGACCCCAGCGCCCTCTGCCGCCCTGACCGCCGTGGTCACCGGCGCCTCCTCCGGCATCGGCCGCGCGACCGCCGCCCGCCTCGTCGCCGACGGCTGGCGCGTCCTCGCCGTCGCCCGCCGCGAGGACCGCCTCGCGGAGCTCGCCGCCGAGACCGGCTGCGCGGTCCTCGGGGTCGACATCACCGACGACGCGTCGGTCGACGCCCTCGTCGGCCGGGTCCGCGAGCTGTTCGGCGAGGGGCTCAACGCGCTCGTCCACGTCGCCGGCGGCGCCCTCGGCGTCGAGCACGCCGCCGAGGCGGACCTCGCCAAGTGGCAGACGATGTACGACATCAACGTGCTCGGAGCCGTCCGCGTCACCCGCGCCCTGCTGCCCGCCGTGCGGGCGAGCGGCCGCGGCGACCTGCTGTTCGTCACCTCCGTCGCCGGGCAGGAGGCCTATCCCGGGGGCTCCGGCTACAACGCCGCCAAGGCCGGCGAGCACATGCTCGCCGCCGCCCTGCGGCTCGAGCTGAACGGGGAGCCGATCCGCGTCATCGAGGTCGCCCCCGGCATGGTCCGCACCGAGGAGTTCTCCCTGGTGCGTCTCGGCGACCAGGAGAAGGCCGACGCCGTCTACGACGGGGTCGAGCAGCCGCTGACCGCGGAGGACTGCGCCGACGTCATCTCCTACGCCCTGAACGCGCCCCATCACGTGAACCTCGACCTGGTCACGGTGCGGCCCCTCGCCCAGGCGGCGGCCCACCGGGTCGCCCGCCACCAAGGACTCTGATGGCCCACGGCGGCATGGGAGGCCCTGGCATGGGCGGGAGCGGCGGACGCGTCTCCGACGACCTCCGGCTCGCCCCCGGGCAGAAGCCCGATGTGCGACGAGTCCTCGGCCTGTTCCGCCCCTACCGCGGCACCCTCGCCGCCGTGCTCGCCCTGATCGTCCTCGCCGCCGTCGCCGGCGTCGTCTCCCCGTTCCTGATCCGCGAGATCGTCGACGTGGCCCTGCCCGATCAGCGCGCCGACGTGCTGGCCTGGTCCGTCGGCGGGCTCATCGCCGTCACCGTGGTCGCCAGCGCCCTCGGCGTCACCCAGTCGATGCTCTCGGCCCAGGTGGGCCAGTCGGTCATGCACGACCTGCGGGTCGCGGTCTACTCCCACCTGCAGCGGATGGGGCTGGGCTTCTTCACCCGCACCCGCACCGGCGAGGTCCAGTCGCGGATCTTCTCCGACATCGGCTCCATGCAGTCGGTGGTCACCTCCGTGATGACCCAGATCGTCTCCTCCGGCGCCGGGGTCGCGATGGCGCTCGTGGCGATGGTCGCGATGGACTGGCGGCTCACGCTCTTCTCCCTGATCGCGCTGCCCTTCGCGGTGTGGATGAACCGGCGCGTGGGCCGACGCCGCCGCACCATCGTCCGCACCCGGCAGGAGAAGGCCGCGGACCTCTCCGCCGGGATCCAGGAGTCGCTGTCCGTCTCCGGCATCCTGCTCGGGGTGACGATGGGGCGCACCGAGGCGCTCAGCAGCACCTTCGCCGCCGACTCCCGCGAGCTCGCGGACCTCGAGGTCCGCTCCCAGATGGCGGGCCGCTGGCAGATGGCCGTGTTCACCACGATCATGGCGCTGTTCCCGGCGCTGACCTACTTCCTCGGCGGGCACCTGCTGTTCGCCGATCCCGACGGGAGCGGCGTCACGATCGGCACGCTCGTCGCCTTCATCGCCCTGCAGTCCTCTCTGTTCCCGCAGATCAACGGCCTGCTGCGGGTCGCGACCCAGGTCAACAGCTCCCTCGCCCTGTTCACGCGGGTCTTCGAGTACCTCGACGCGCCGATCCTCATCGCCGACGCCGAGGGCGCCCTCGCGCTGGACGCTTCGCGGGTGCGCGGCGAGATCCGCTTCGAGGACGTCTCCTTCACCTATCCCGGCGCGGAGGAGCCCGCGCTGCGCGGACTGGACCTCGTGATCCCGGCGGGGAAGCACACCGCGCTGGTCGGCGCGACCGGCTCCGGGAAGACCTCCACCGGGTACCTCATGGCCCGGCTGTACGAGCCCTCGGCGGGGCGGATCACCCTGGACGGCCACGACCTGCGGGAGATCACCATGGCCTCCCTCGCCGCGAGCATCGGCGTGGTCACCCAGGAGACCTATCTCCTGCACGCGACCATCGCCGAGAACCTGCGCTTCGCCCGCCCCGAGGCGAGCGACGAGGAGCTGGTCGCGGCCTGCCGCATCGCCCAGATCCACGAGCACATCGTCTCCCTGCCGGAGGGCTACGGCACCGTGGTGGGGGAGCGGGGCTACCGCTTCTCCGGCGGGGAGAAGCAGCGCCTGGCCCTGGCCCGCACGATCCTGCGCGATCCGCCCGTGCTGCTGCTGGACGAGGCGACCTCGGCGCTGGACGTCGCGACCGAGAGGGCGATGTCCGGGGCGCTGGACGCCGTCGCCCGCGGCCGTACCACCGTCTCGATCGCCCACCGCCTCTCCACGATCCGCCACGCCGACCAGATCGTCGTGATGGAGCAGGGGCGGATCGTCGAGCGCGGCACCTACGAGGAGCTGCTCGGCCGGGGCGGGGCGTTCGCCGCGCTCGCGGCCCAGGACGCCCGGCGGGACGAGCCGGGGCCGGCGGGCGCCGGGGTCGGCACGGCCGAGGCGCAGGAGCCCGGCCCGAGCGGCCGCGGGGACGCCGAAGGAGTCTGAGCCGCGAGGGGACGGCGCGCCGCGCGGGCACGGCGGACTACGACCAAAGGCGGACACCGATCTCCACCCCGCGCGGGATGCCCCGCGCACCGCGGACGGGGGAGGATCTCCTCATCGGGACGCGCCGACGGCGCTCATCCCCTCAACGACCAGCGAGGAGCGGTGCACGATGACCACGATGCCTCCGCAGGACGCGATGCCCGCCCGGAGCGCGCGCAGGACCTCGGGCGGCAAGCCGGCGGCCGGCCGCCCCGTCCTGTTCGTGACGATGCTGGTGCTCGCCGCGCTCGGCGTGCTCGGACTGCTGGTCGCCGGCCCCGCGCTGCCGGTCCCGTTCGCGGTGCTCACCGCCGCGGCGCTGATGGGCGTCGTCGCCCTCGCCTGGGGAGTCGCCGGGCCGCGCCTCTGAGTCGGAGCCGACTGCGCCGCAGGAGCCGACTGCGCACCGGGCCTGCCTCGCGCGGGGCCTGGACCTGCGGACGTCTCAGACGTCGATCTCGATCTCGCCCTCGCCGCGCGAGACGCAGGTGATCATCTGGTCCTCGTGCTCGTCGTCCATGAGGAACTCGTCCATGTGCTCGACCTGCCCGGAGACCAGGGGCACCACGCAGGTGCCGCACACCCCGCCCTCGCAGGAGTAGTCCATCGGGATCCCCGCGTCGAGCAGAGCCTGGAGGAGGGACTGGCCCTCCTCGACCTCGACCGTGATCCCCGACTTCAGGCACTTGGCGGTGAAGGGCTCTCCGAACAGCGACATCCTCGCTCCTTCTGCATCATCCGCTCCGCGCCGCGGGCGGTTCCATGGAAGGCCCAGTGTTCCACGACTGTCACCGGGAGAGGTGGTGACTCACGCCTCCTCGGAGTCGGTGGACGCGGCCTCGGCGGCGGTGTCGAAGGCGTCCTCCTCGTCCTGCGAGCGCGTCGTCTGGATCGCGGCGGCGGCCGCGACCGGGGCGGAGACCACCGTGCGCGGCGGCGCGGGTGCCGCGGAGGTGGCGGCCGAGGGGCTCAGCGCGAGCGCCGACGGGCCGAAGGTCAGCACCAGCAGGGCCGCCGCCGAGAGGGTCGATGCGCCCAGGCGGGATCGTCGGGACGGGGTGTCGTCGTCCATGTCGTCTCCTTCGTGCGGGGCGGCCCCGAAGGGGTCGCCGTGATCATGAGACCCCGCGCACCTGGCAAGGGGCTGGGGATCCGGACCGCAAGTGCTGGGATCCGCAGGTAACGGGGGCATGCGGCGCCGGGGCGCGTCGCCCCGCCGGTGCTGTTCCCCGCGTCTCTTCCCACGATGCGGTCGTGACCCCGTGCGCGAGCCCGCGTACACTGCAGGCCATCGGCATCGACCCGGCCATCACCGGAGAGCCGCGGGAAGAACGGCACGAGCACGGTCCGCGAGGACCGCCGCCGCGTCCAGTAGAACCCGCCGGGACCAGCCCGTCACAGCTGAGGAACGAGGGGAGGCCCCGCGTCGGAGCACCGGCGCGAGCGGCGTCAACCGAGGTGGTACCGCGCCGCCGGCCCGTGCCGGGAGCGTCCTCGGGCAGCAGTCCGCCCGCCGTCCCTGTTCCGCCTCGGAGGTTGTCCCATGGTCTACCCGGTCTCCGGAGACCCCCTCGTCCCCTCGCCGAAGCTCCCCGCGCTCGAGAACGCGATCCAGGAGTTCTGGCGCACCGACGACACCTTCCGCGCCTCGATCGCCCAGCGCGAGGGCGCCGAGGAGTTCGTCTTCTACGACGGCCCGCCCTTCGCCAACGGCCTGCCCCACTACGGCCACCTGCTCACCGGCTTCGTCAAGGACGTCATCCCGCGCTTCCGCACCATGGACGGCCTGAAGGTCGACCGCCGCTTCGGCTGGGACACTCACGGCCTGCCCGCCGAGCTCGAGGCGATGCGGGAGCTCGGCATGACGGAGAAGTCCGAGATCGAGGACATGGGCCTGCAGGCCTTCAACAACGCCGCTCGCGCCTCCGTGCTGAAGTACACGAAGGACTGGGAGGAGTACGTCACCCGCCAGGCGCGCTGGGTCGACTTCGAGAACGACTACAAGACCCTCGACGTCACCTTCATGGAGTCGGTGCTGTGGGCGTTCAAGACCCTGCACGACAAGGGCCGCGCCTACGAGGGCTACTACGTGCTCCCGTACTGCTGGAAGGACCAGACGCCGCTGTCCGCGCATGAGCTGCGCATGGACGACGACGTCTACCAGGACCGTCAGGACCAGACCGTCACCGTCACCTTCCCGTTCACGGGCGAGAAGGCCGAGCAGCTGGGCCTTGCGGGCGTGAAGGCGCTCGCGTGGACGACCACGCCCTGGACCCTGCCCACGAACTTCTCCCTCGCCGTCGGCCCCGAGCTCGTCTACGCCGTGCTGCCCGCCGGTCCGCTCGGCGCGGCCGACGGCACCGCCGCGGGCGAGGGCCGCTACCTGCTGGCCGAGGCGCTCGTGGGCGCGCACGCCAAGGAGCTCGGCTACGAGAGCGCCGAGGACGCGACCGCCGCGATCGAGGAGCGCACCTACGCCGGGGCCCAGCTCGAGCACATCGCGTACACGCCCCTGTGGAGCGTCTACTCCGAGGACCGTGCGAAGTGGGGCACCGAGAACGCCTGGATCGTCACCGTCGCCGACTACGTCTCCACCGACGACGGCACCGGCGTGGTCCACCAGGCCACCGCCTACGGCGAGATCGACCAGCAGGTCAACGCCGCCTACGGCATCCCCGTGATCGTCTCGGTCGACGAGGGCGCGCAGTTCCACGACTACTTCCGCGGCACCGAGCTCGACGAGATCGCCGGCCTGCAGGTGTTCGAGGCGAACCGGCCGATCATCCGCAACCTCCAGCGCTCGGGCCGTCTGCTGCGCGAGACCAGCTACGTGCACTCCTACCCGCACTGCTGGCGCTGCCGGAACCCGCTGATCTACAAGGCCGTCTCCTCCTGGTACGTGAAGGTCGCCGACCAGCGCGAGCGCATGCTCGAGCTGAACGAGCAGATCGACTGGGTGCCCGGCAACGTCAAGCACGGCCAGTTCGGCAGGTGGCTCGAGGGCGCCCGCGACTGGGCCGTCTCCCGCAACCGCTACTGGGGCACCCCGATCCCGGTGTGGAAGAGCGACGACCCCGACCACCCGCGCGTCGAGGTGTTCGGCTCCCTCGCCGAGCTCGAGGATGCCTTCGGCACCCTTCCTCGCGACGAGCACGGCGAGGTCAACCTCCACCGCCCCTACATCGACGAGCTGACCCGCCCGAACCCGGACGACCCCACGGGGACGTCCACCATGCGCCGCGTCACCGACGTGTTCGACGTGTGGTTCGACTCCGGCTCGATGCCCTTCGCCCAGGTGCACTACCCCTTCGAGAACGGCGACTGGTTCGAGGCGCACAACCCCGCCGACTTCATCGTGGAGTACATCGGGCAGACCCGCGGCTGGTTCTACGTCATGCACGTGCTCTCCACCGCCCTGTTCGACCGACCCGCCTTCACCTCGGTGATCTGCCACGGCATCGTGCTCGGCGAGGACGGGCAGAAGATGTCCAAGTCGCTGCGCAACTACCCCGACGTGCGCGAGATGTTCGACAGGTACGGCGCCGACGCGATGCGCTGGTTCCTCATGTCCTCGCCGATCCTGCGCGGCGGCAACCTCATCGTCGACGAGCCGAAGATCCGCGACGCCACGCGCCACGTCGTGCTGCCGCTGTGGAACGTGTGGTACTTCCTGGCGCTGTACGCGAACGCGGCGGGGGAGAAGGACTCCGGCGGCCGCCCGGCCGGCTACCGCGGTCGCGCCCGGTACGAGTCCGACGACGTGATGGACCGCTACCTGCTCTCCCGCACCGGCGACCTGGTCCGGGGCGTGCGCGAGTCGCTGCGCTCCCTCGCGATCGCCGATGCGGCCGAGCAGATCCAGGACCACCTCGACATGCTCACCAACTGGTACGTGCGCCGCTCCCGCGACCGCTTCTGGGAGGGCGATGAGCAGGCGATCGACGTGCTCGCCACGAGCCTGGAGACCCTGTGCCAGGTGGTCGCGCCGCTGCTGCCGATGGTCGCCGAGGAGATCTGGAAGGAGCTCACCGGCGGGCGCTCCGTGCACCTGACCGACTGGCCCGACGACTCCCTCTTCCCCCGCGACGAGCAGCTCGTCGCGCAGATGGACGACGTGCGAGCGATCGCGAGCGCCGGCAACGCGCTGCGGAAGAAGGAGGGCCTGCGCGCCCGCCTGCCGCTCGCGGAGCTGACCGTGGTCCACCACGACCCCGCCTCCCTCGAGCCGTTCACGGCGATCATCGCCGACGAGCTGAACGTCAAGGCCGTGCGCCTGCTGGACGTGACCAGCCAGGAGGCGCAGGGCATGGGTGTCGAGCAGAAGCTCAGCGTCAACGCCCGCGCCGCCGGGCCGCGGCTCGGCAAGCAGATGCAGGGCGCGATCAAGGGCTCGAAGACCGGCGAGTGGTCCGTGGCCGAGGACGGCACCGTCACCTCTGGCGGCATCGTGCTCGAGGAGGGCGAGTACTCCCTCGACCTCGTCGCGGGCGAGAGCGCCGCGCTCGAGGGACGGGCGGTCGGCGTGCTGCGCGGCGGCGACTTCCTCGCCCTCGACATCCGGGTCACGCCCGCGCTCGAGGCCGAGGGCACCGCCCGCGACGTGGTCCGCGCGATCCAGTCCGCGCGCCGCGAGGCCGGCCTGGACATCTCCGACCGGATCCGTCTGACGGTCGACGGCGACGAGAGCGTCGTCGCGGCGGTCGCCGCTCATCGCGAGCTGGTCGCCGGGGAGGTCCTCGCCGTCGAGCTCGAGGTCCCGGCCGCGCCCGCCGCAGGTGCGCACGAGGCGAGCGAGAAGGTCTCCGGCGGGACCGTCCGGGTCTCGGTCGCCGCGGTCTGAGCCCACTGTCCGGGGCGGCGGATGCGATGGCGCCGCCCCGGACCAGGGTGCGGGGTGCGAGCCGGGAGCGGGAGAGGCCCCGCAAAGGTCGCGTCCACAGCCCGTCGGATCGCCGCGCCGCGAGAGCCCGGACATGACATGCTCGGACCCGAGCCGAAGGACGAGGGGATGAGCATGGTGAGCAGGCGCGGACTGGTGGGAGGGGCCGCCGCGCTGGCGACCGCGCTCCTCGGCGGCTGCGGCTTCGGTCGCGACGCGCTGGTGGCGAATCTCGAGGAGGCCGTCTCCGAGGTCGAGGGCGTCACCGAGGCGACGCTGGAGCTGAAGGACGGCGCGAACTTCGAGCGGCTGCTGGCCGGCACCGTTTCCCTCGGGACGCAGGACCGCGAGGACGCTCTCGCGATCTTCGACGACGCGATGCGCGCCGTGGTCACCGTCGTCCATGACGAGCTCGGGGACGCCGAGGCACGCAGCGTCCGCGTCGGCGGGATCACCGGGGTGATGGACGGGGGAGAGGAGCTCACCCCCTTCGACCTCGACCCCGACGTCCAGGCGGCGAACCCGCGCCGCGACCGGATCACCGCCGAGTCCTTCTACGCGAAGTACGGGCTCGACTGACCCTGTGTCGCACCTGCCTCCGGCATCACGGCTCTCCGCGACCCACCGTCACCACCTGGGACCGGGAGACGTACGTGCCGTCCCCGAGGTACGTGCCCGTCAGCTCGTCCTGGAACGCGGACAGGGTCGGGTCCGTGGCCTGGGCCCGGCCGACGCTCCCCGAGTACCCGCCGTCGGACCGCCCGTCCACGCCCACCGAGTCGTGATTCGCCCCAAGGACGGTCCCGGGATCGAGTGAGCGGACCGGGTACCCCGGCAGCGAGACCTCGTGCCGGTTCGGCGCCTCGAGGGTGCCCCCGTCGACCTGCGCACCGCCGAGGTCGAGGGTGGGGACGAGGTCGCCGCTGATCCCTGCTGCGGAGAGCCCGCCCTCGTGTCCGACGTTCACCGACTGCGTCGAGCCCTGCGCCGGGACCACCGTCTGCACCGGCGAGCCCACCGAGAAGGTGTGCGTGACGTCGTAGGTGCCCGGCTCCCCGCTGGTGGAGTTGAAGGTGGGGTCGGCGGCGAGATGGTTCGCGACGATCCCGCCCTGCGAGTGGCCGACGATCATCACGTCCGCGCCCGGGGGGACGCCGGCCTCCTGCATCGCGGCGCGCACGTCGTCCATCGCGGCGGGATGCTGCCCGGCGACCAGGCGCAGGTTCGATCCCCAGTCGCGGGAGTTGCCCTGCTCGCCGTAGGCGCCGGGCACGTCGGTGATCGCGGCCCCCTCGGTGGGCGGCACCTGGACGATGTACGCCGGGTCCCCGCCGCCGGTGCGCCGGACCTCCTGGATGCCGATCTGCCCGGTCTCCAGGGGGCCGCCGGAGCCGTCCATGCGCAGGGCATCGTTCTCCAGGATCAGGTCCTGCAGGGTCTGCGGGCTCGGCGAGGGGGTGTCGTCCGTGGTCACGGACTCGACGATGCCGCCGGCGCGGTCGTCCAGGAGCGGCGTGTCCTCCCCGGTGACGGCCTCGTAGACCCCCACCCCCGCGGAGCCGACCGTGAGCAGCCCGGCGGCTCCCACCTCGGCGATCGTCGGGACCCGCTCACCAGTGGCCCAGTCCTCCAGGATGCCCCCGAGATGATCGGCGTCCCGCTGGAACTGCGCGATCCCGGCCGTGTTCGCGCCGAGCAGGCCCAGACCGTCCTCGAGCAGGTCGATCCCGGTGTCGACGCCCCAGCCGATCCCGTCGGAGACGAGACCGGCGAGATCCGAGACGGCGCCCTCGAGCGGTCCCTCGAACCGGTCCGGCAGCCAGGGGCTGTCCTCGTGGAGGTAGCCGCCGCCGGGCCGGGGCCCGTAGCTCGCCCCCGGGGCACCGTCGATCCCCGGGGCGTCGTCCACCGCCGAGGCGGCGTCCTGCTCGTCGGCCTCGGCGGATGCTCCGTCGCCCAGCGCGCGCAGCTGCGTGCAGAGGCCGTCGAGCCGCTGCGAGGCCAGTGACGTCCAGCGGTCCCGGAACTCGTCCGCGTCCGGTCCCGTCCACTCCGCCGTGCGCACCGCGGACGTGAGGCGGGAGGTGAGGCCCTCGACGTCCCCGGAGGCCGTGCGCAGACGCTCGGCGTGCTCGCGCACCTGCGCGGTATTCATCCCCCGGAACGCGGTCATCGCGCACCTCCCGCCGCGGTGGCCTCGGCGGCGAAGAGGAGCCCCTGCTCGAGGATCGGCAGGAGCGTGCCGAGCACGTCGCCGCCGCCGACGGGGCGGACCTCCATCGGCGCCGACGCGGGCCGGTCCATCCGGTACATGCCGTCCCGGCCCGTGACCCACAGTCGCGACCAGGTCACCGGCTCCTCCGCCACACGCCCCCGCGGGTCGTGGAGGGTCAGCGAGAGGGAGAGCCGGGGCCCGGTCGCGGTGAGCGCATCGCGCAGGGCGTCGTCGAGCTCGGGGAGGGACGAGAAGGCCTCCTCGGCGGGCACGCCCGCGGCCAGGGCCTCGCGGGCGAGACGGATCTGCTGCGGAGTCAGGCGCAGCACGTCCTCACCGCTCCCGATCTCCAGCTGGGCGGTGGAGAGGTCGATCCCGGACTCCTCGAGCAGGGCGCACACCGTCGAGGGCACCTGCTGCGCCGCGAGCTCCGTCCACTGCGAGGGGCCCTCCCCGTCGGCCCTCTCCATCGTGCCCGTGCCGGGAGCCAGCCCGATCCGCAGGTGCCTGGTCCGCCCCGCCTCGGTCACCGCCACGACCAGCAGGGCGGGCGCCGAGAGCTGCCGCCGCACCAGGTCGATGCCCGCGGCGGGGGCGTCCTGCGGCCCGGGGGAGCGCTCCGGGGGCGTGCCGGATCCGTCCACCAGGGCCCGGTACACCGGGTTCCAGCGCGCGACCTCGTCCGGGTCCTCGCCCGCCCACTGCGCCGCGCGCTGCACGGTCGCGGTCACCTCGGTCATCGCCGCCCCTCCGTCCCCCGTCGGCCCCGTCGGCCGTCGTCCCTGGGAGCGAGGCTATGCGCCGGATCACCTCGGGACGATGGGGAGCACTGCCCATGTGGACCGGGCCGCGGTGGGGAGGGACGGTCACAGCCTCCCCTCGTACACTGATCCGCGCCCCGCCCGTCCCTCGTCCCCAGGAGCAGCAGTGCCGAGTTCTCCCCGTCCGGGCACGTCCCGACCGGCCATGTCCCCCGAGCTGCGGGAGGTCTACGCCGCGCTGCTGGAGCGCGCGCCGGAGAACCGGATCGAGCCCGACCTGAGCCGGATCCGCCGCGTGATGGAGCTGATGGGCGACCCGCAGAACTCCTACCGCTCGATCCGCATCGCCGGCACGAACGGGAAGACCACCACTGCGAGGATCCTCGAGCGGATCCTGCGCGAGGCGGGGCTGCGCACGGGACGGACCACGAGCCCGCACCTGCGCTCGCCCGCCGAGCGGATCGCGATCGACGGCGCCCCGATCGACGACGAGGGCTTCGTGCAGGCCTACCGCGACGTGGAGCCCTTCGCGCAGATCGTGGACGCGGAGTCCCGGGCCGCGGGCGGACCGCGCCTGACCTACTTCGAGTACCTCACCGCGATGGCCTTCCAGGCCTTCGCCTCCGCCCCCGTGGACGTCGCCGTGGTCGAGACCGGGATGGGCGGGGCCTGGGACGCGACCGGCGCGGTCGATCCGGACGTCGCGGTGATCGCCCCGATCTCCCTGGACCACCAGGAGTACCTCGGCGACACCATCGCGGAGATCGCGGGGGAGAAGGCCGGGATCCTCACCGCCTCCGCGATCGCCGTGCTCGCCGAGCAGCCCTACCAGGACGCGGCCGACGTGCTGCGCGAGCGGGTCGAGGAGCTCGGGGCCGAGGCGTCCGTCGAGGGCCAGCAGATCGGCGTCCTCGCCCGCACCCCGGGCGTGGGCGGGCAGATGCTCTCCCTGCAGGGCATCGCGGGACGTTACGAGGAGGTGTTCCTCTCCCTGCTGGGCGAGCACCAGGCCCGCAACGCCCTGCTCGCCGTCGCCGCCGCGGAGGCGCTGCTGGGCGGCGGGACGACCCCGCTGGACGGCGAGCTGCTGCAGGCGGCGCTGTCGAGCGTGACCTCCCCGGGTCGCGCCGAGGTGGTGCGCCAGGCGCCGACGGTGCTGCTGGACGCGGCGCACAATCCCGCCGGCGCCCTCACCCTCGTCGCGACCGTGCGGGAGAACTTCCGCTTCACCCGCACCATCGGCGTGGTCGGGATCCTGCAGGAGAAGGATGCCGAGGAGATCCTCGAGGTGCTCGAGCCGCTGCTGGACGCCGTGGTGATCACCCGTTCCAGCTCGCCCCGTGCGATCCCGGCGGACCGTCTGGCGGACATCGCCCGCGCGGTCTTCGACGACGAGGACCGGGTGCTCGAGCAGGAGAGCCTGCCCGATGCGATCCAGATCGCGGTCGACCTCGCCGAGGCCGACGGCGACCAGTTCGGCGGCGTGGTCGTCGCAGGGTCCGTGACCCTGGCCGCCGAGGTCCGCGAGCTGCTCGGCGTGGACGAGGAGCTCTGAGCCGCGTGGACCTCGACCTCACGCCCTCCGCCCGCTCCCACGGGGCGCAGCGCATGATCACCGCGACCGTGCTCGTGTGCGAGGCGCTCGTGGTGTTCTTCGCGCTGCTCGTCGCCCATCAGCTGGTGCCCGGCGACCGGGCCGTGACCTGGACCTGGGGGATCGTCACCGCGGTCGCGCTGCTGATGTGCGGCGGACTGCTCAGCCGCGGCGCCTGGGCGTACTGGCTCGCGCTCGTCCTCCAGCTGCCCGTCATCCTCCTCGGCCTGCAGGTCGGGGCGATGTGGGTGGTCGGGATCGCCTTCGCCGTGATGCTCGCCTACGGCATCGTCAAGGGGCGGCAGCTGGATGCGGAGAAGGACGCGGTGGACGCACGGGTGCGGTCGGAGGGGACCGGCGCGGGCGATCACGGCACCGACTGACCTGTGGGTACCCTGATCCCATGACCGCACAGCGCACCCTCGTCCTGCTCAAGCCCGACGCCGTCCAGCGCAGCCTGCGCGGCGAGATCCTCCGCCGCATCGAGGCCAAGGGCTACGACATCGTCGCCCTCGCCCAGCGCACCGCCACCTCCGAGGAGCTCGCCGCCCACTACGCCGAGCACGAGGGCAAGCCCTTCTACCCCGGCCTCGTGGAGTACATGGGCGCCGCCCCGCTCGTCGCGCTCGTCGTCGAGGGCGTGAACGTCATCGCCGGCTTTCGCTCCCTGGCCGGCGCCACCAACCCCACCGAGGCCGCCCCCGGCACGATCCGCGGCGACCTCGCCTGCGAGCAGGACCTCCCGGTCATCCAGAATCTCGTCCACGGCTCCGACTCCGAGGAGTCCGCCGCCCGCGAGATCGGGATCTGGTTCCCCGAGCTCGGCTGAGACACAGCCCGTCGGCCGCCGGTCGCCGGCCGTCGCGCCCGCTCCGCACCGGGCCGCGCTTGCCCGCGCGGCCCGATCCCCGGGCGCGTCATGCAGGACGCTCCCGGGGATCGGCGCGTCGAGCGTGCACAATGAGCACATGCTGCCCTTCGCCGCCGTCCTCTTCCTGGCCATCGCCGTGCTGCTGGCGGTCGGGATCCTGGTCGTCGTCGCGATGCCTCATCTGCGGGCCCCGCGCGAGGAGGACGACGGCTCGGCCGCGGACCATCCCCGCCACAGCTCCCGCACCCGCCGGGACTGAGCGACCAGCCGGGTCGCCCCGCGCGCACCCGGCCGGGGCGGCCCCGCCGCCTCGTCGCACGACCCGGCGACGACCTCCCGACCCTGCCGGGCCGACTCCGTCACGCCGGTGAGGAAGCGCACGTCGTCGCGGGCTCGGGGACGACGCCCGAACCGGTCATCCGTCGGCCCTAGACTGGCGGGCGTCCTCGCCGCTTCGCCGGCATCCCCGTCCTCGGAGGTGACCCGTGGATCCCGATTCCCTACTCGCACTGATCGCCGGAGGCGGCGGAGGCATCGTCGTGCTCGGCGTCGGCGCCTGGGCCTACCTCCGCGGCCGCGGAGGCTCCTCCTCGAAGGACTCCGGCGAGGAGAGCAGGGGCACGGAGGACAGCTCCGCCTCGACCGGCACCGCCACCGCGGTCAAGGAGCGCCCCGCGGCCCCCACCTGGGCCGACACCCTCTCCGCCCCGGCGCCGAAGACCGCCGAGCGGCCGGCGGAGGCGCCGTCGGACGGCGGCGGGGAGGACGGAGACGCCGCGGCCGCAGGGACTGCGGGCGCCGCGTCCGCGCCGACCGAGGACGTCCCCTTCGACCAGGAGGCGCCCGACGCCCCGGCCGACGAGCCTGCGGCGCAGGCCCCGACCGCTCCCGAGGACGGTGCCGCGGCCGACGCCGCTCCGGTCGACGCCGCGCCGGCTCCCGCCGAGGGCACCGCCGCTGAGGACACGGCCGCCGAGGGCACCGCCGTCAGGGACGTCGAGGCCCCTGCCGGGCCGGTGATCGAGACCCCCGAGGCGCCCGAGAGCCGGATGGTGCGCCTGCGCGAGCGGCTCTCCCGCTCCGGCGCGCTCGGCCGCGGCATCCTCACCCTCCTGACCCGCTCCACGGTCGACGAGGAGACCTGGGACGAGATCGAGGAGACGCTGCTGATGGCCGACCTCGGCCCGGCCGCGACCGACGAGATGCTCGAGAACCTGAGGCGCCGCATCCGCGTGCTCGGCACCGAGGACACGGCCGCCGTGCGCGAGGTGCTGCGCGAGGAGCTCGTCGCCCTCGTCGACCCGGACCTCGACCGTCGCCTCGCCGCGACGCGCCGCACCGCGCCTGACGGCACCGAGGTCCCCTCCGTGCTGCTGATGGTCGGCGTCAACGGCACCGGCAAGACCACCACCGTCGGCAAGCTCGCCCGCGTACTCGTCGCCGCCGACCGCTCCGTCGTGCTCGGCGCGGCCGACACCTTCCGCGCCGCCGCCGCCGACCAGCTCGCGACCTGGGGCTCCCGCGTCGGGGTCGACACCGTCCGCTCCGACCGCGACGGCGCCGACCCCGCCGCCGTCGCCTTCGACGCCGTGAAGAAGGGCATCGAGCAGGAGGTGGACGTGGTCATCATCGACACCGCCGGCCGCCTGCAGAACAAGAAGGGCCTGATGGACGAGCTCGGCAAGGTGCGCCGCGTCGCCGAGAAGGGCCTGCACGGCGACGAGGTCGCCGAGGTGCTGCTCGTCATCGACGCCACCACCGGCCAGAACGGCATGCAGCAGGCGAGGGTGTTCTCCGAGGCCGTGAACATCACCGGCATCGTGCTCACCAAGCTCGACGGCACCGCCAAGGGCGGCATCGTAGTCAACGTCCAGCGCGAGCTCGGCGTGCCCGTGAAGATGGTCGGCCTCGGCGAGGGCATGGACGACCTCACCCCCTTCGACCCGCACGGCTTCGTCGACGCGCTGCTGGAGGGCTGAGCGACCAGGCCCCGCAGCACCCCGACGGCCCGGGCGATCCCCAGCGATCGCCCGGGCCGTCCCGCGTCTCAGGCGAAGTGGCTCTTAGCGATGATCCCGTGCACCCCGACGGTGCGGTCCACGACCTGGGAGATCGTGAAGTCCGCGGCGGCCGAGAGGTACGCGTAGGCGATCGCGCGGTCCATGCCGAGCTCCTGCTCGAGGAACTCCAGCGCGTTGACGACGGCCGTGCGCAGCGCGACGTCGAGGTCGCTGCCCTGGCCGTCGACCGACCCGTCGGGATCGGACAGCCCGATCGGGATCCACGCGTCGGCGGTCTCCGCGAAGGGATAGCGGTGCGCGATCCGCGGCGCGTCCCCCTTGCCCTCCTTGCACACCGTCAGACGGAAGGTGCCGCGCAGCGAGCCCTCCATAGCGGTCAGCGCCACCTCCCCGTCGCCCATCGCATGGTGCGGGTCGCCGACGTAGAACAGGGCGCCGGGGGCATGGACCGGCAGGTAGAACGTGGAGCCGGGGCCCAGCAGCCGGATGTCGATGTTGCCGCCCCCGAGGGTCGGCGGGATCGAGTTGGCGGAGGGATCCGTGGGGGAGGAGGCCTCCGCGCGGGCCACGCCCATCATCCCCATGAAGGGCCTCAGCGGGAACCTGGCCGCCCCGCCGTCGAAGGCCATCACGCCGTGGCCGTCCTCGATCGGGGTGAACACCGAGACGTTGCCCCAGGCCACCGGGTCGGCCGTGCCCCGGCCGTCCGTCGACGCCGCCGGCATCACCTGCTCGAGGGATGCACCCTCCGGCGCGGCGCCGTCGGCGGTGAGCGCGAGCGCGCCCTTGCCGTGCCGGCTGGAGACCACGCCGTAGGGGACGCGGGGGACCGCCTCGAGGGTCTCGATCTTCAGCACGTCGCCGACCTCGGCGCCTTCGACGGCGATGGGCCCGGTGACCACGTGAGGGCCGTCGGCGGCGAAGTCACGGGCGGTGCGGTCGTAGTCGGCGGCGATCGCGATCGCGTCCTCGAGCACCGAGCCGGCCTCCACGCCGTGCGCGCCGAAGAACTCCAGCGGGTCCCGGCCCTGGTCCTCGAGGATCCCCTCGTGGGAGACCGCATCGATGGTCACGGTCTCGCCGGAGCCGACGGTCAGCACCGGATCGGAGTGGACGGTGGGCACATAGCCCCACATCACCTGGTCCGTCTCCGAACCGAGGTAGTGGTCGCCGGGGATCTCCCCTCGTCCCGGCTGCAGGATCTGCCCGGCCCCGGAGGGCGCCGTCGGATCCCCGGTCGCGGGCTCCCCGGACGACGGCGCGCAGGCCGACATCAGCGCGCCGCCCGCCCCCAGGGCCGCGGCGACCTGCAGCATCTGCCGCCGACCCACGCCGCGCCGAAGCGTGGAGGCGGCATGCCGCGCGAAGCGGTCCGAGGACAGGTCGTCGGTCGGCAGCGGGGTCGTCGATGGGGTCACGGGCGGGATCGTCTCCTCGAGGTCGTCCGCCGAGGGGCGGAGCGGAGTGCTCCCGCGACGCTGCGGAGGGCTCGGCGGGTGCCGTCGGGACGACGCTAGGCGGCGGGTCAGCACCTCCGCCCGGTCCGTCCCGCGTCCCGGAACCCTCGGTCACGGAACGATCACGGCGGCCCTTCCGCCTAGGTGATTCCCGGCTGCTACCGCACTCTGTGAGCACGGCCCTCCCGGCCGTACGGCAGGTCGGCACCTCGATCCCGGCCGCCGGCCCCTCCTCTGACTGGAGCCGCCATGGACTTCACCCTCGACACGGGGGCGACCGCCTGGATCCTCACCAGCGCGGCGCTCGTGCTGCTGATGACCCCCGGCCTGTCCCTGTTCTACGGAGGCATGGTGCGCGCCCGCACCGTGCTGAACATGATGCTGATGTCCTTCAGCGCCATCGCCGTGGTCGCGATCGCCTGGACCGTCGCCGGATACTCGATCGCCTTCGGCACCGACGTCGGCGGGCTCTTCGGCAGTCCGCTCGACTTCCTGGGCCTGGCCGGCACGGACGAGCAGTCGATCCTCGCCGGCAGCGGCGTGCCCTTCCTCGTCGCCGCAGGCTTCCAGATGACCTTCGCGATCATCTCCACCGCCCTGATCTCCGGCGCGATCGCCGACCGCGTCAAGCTCGGCACCTGGCTGGTCTTCGCCGCGCTGTGGGTGCTGATCGTGTACGCACCCCTGGCCCACATGGTCTGGGGCGGCGGCCTGCTCAGCGGCGACGGCCCCTTCGCCGCGATCGCCGAGCCGGTCGACTTCGCCGGCGGCACCGTGGTCCACATCAACGCCGGCGTCGCCGGTCTCGTGCTCGCCCTCGTCGTCGGAGCGCGCAAGGGCTTCGGCAAGGAGCCGATGAAGCCCCACAACCTGCCGCTGGTCATGCTCGGCGCGGCGCTGCTGTGGTTCGGCTGGTTCGGCTTCAACGGCGGCTCCGCCGGCACGGCCGACGGGACCGCGGGCCTGGCCTGGGTCAACACCACCGTCGCGACCGCAGGCGCCATGCTCGGCTGGGCCCTCGTGGAGCGGATCCGCGACAAGCACGTCACCTCGCTCGGCATGGCCTCGGGCGTCGTCGCCGGCCTGGTCGCGATCACCCCGGCCGCGGCCGCGCTCACGCCGCTCACCTCGATCGTGCTCGGCCTCGCGGCGGGCCTCGCCTGCGCTCTCGCCGTCGGCCTGAAGTACCGCTTCGGCATCGACGACTCCCTGGACGTGGTCGGCGTGCACCTGGTCGGCGGCCTCGTCGGCACCATCGGCATCGGCTTCCTCGCCGTGGACGGCGGTCTCCTCCTCGGCGGCGGCGCGAGCCTGCTGCTGGTCCAGACCCTCGTCGCGATCGTGGCCATGCTGATCTCCGCGGTGCTGACCCTCGCCATCGCCCTAGTGCTCAAGTACACGATGGGCTGGCGGATCCCCGAGGCCGACGAACGGGCAGGCATCGACATCACCCATCACGCGGAGGCCGGATACGATCTGGTCGGCGCCCTCGCCTCGCGCAGGGAGCGCTCCTCGTCCGCCGGCTCCGTCGGCGGCGCGGCCTTCCCGCCCGCGGACCCCGGACCCGAGCCCCGCAACCAGGTCCCCGGCAGACCCCACGAGGCCCCGGCCCCCGCCGATCCCGCCGAGGAACCCGCCCGTCCCGCCGTCGCAGGAGAGCCCCGATGAAGCTGATCACCGCGATCATCCAGCCGCACGCACTGCAGGACGTCACCGACTCCCTGCGCGAGTATGGGATCACCGGCCTGACCGTCACCGAGGTGGCCGGCTACGGCCGCCAGGGCGGCCACACCGAGGTCTACCGCGGCGCCGAGTACACGATCGACACCATCCCCAAGATCAAGGTCGAGGTGCTGGCCCAGGAGAGCGACGAGGCCGCGATCATCGACCTCGTCCTCGCCGCCTCCCGCACCGGCCGGATCGGGGACGGCAAGATCTGGACCACCGAGGTCGGCACCGTCGTGCGCGTGCGCACCGGAGAACGGGGGGCGGATGCCCTCTGAGGAGCTCTCCTCCCGCCGGATCACCCAGGTGCTCCACGAGGGCTTCGCGGACCCCTCCGCCGGTCCCTCCCGCAGGCTCGCCCAGTCCGACCTCGTCGACGACTGGCTGCGCACCCTGTGGGAGCGGGCCGGCGAGGCCGTGTCCGGACGGGGGAGCGGGGCCGCGCTCGCCGCGGTCGGCTCCCTCGGCCGGCGCTCGCTCGGCCCCGCCAGCGACCTCGACCTCGTGCTGCTGGTGGACCCCGCCCGGGTGAGCACCGAACGGGCCGCCGAGCTCGCCGGGGCGATGTGGTACCCGATCTGGGACTCCGGGACCTCGCTGGACCATGCGGTGCGCAGCCCCGAGGAGTGCGAGGAGGTCGCCGGCTCCGACCTGCGGGCCGCGATCGCCCTGCTGGACCTGCGCTGCGTGGCCGGGGACGAGGAGCTCGTCGAGGCCACCGCCGCCCGGGTGCGCGCCGCCTGGAGGCGCGGCGCCCGCCGCCGGGTGGGGGAGCTCGTGGACCTCGCCGAGGGCCGCGACCGGCGCTACGGCTCGCTGGCCCATTCCACCGAGCCGAACCTCAAGTCCGACCGCGGCGGGCTGCGCGACATCACCGTGATCCGCGCTCTCGCCGAGAGCTGGCTCGCCGACCACGACCACGAGGTCGTCGACGCCGCCGCCCGCACCCTCCGCGACGCCCGCGACGCGCTCCAGGCCGTCACCGGCACCTCCGGCACCCGCCTGGGCCGCGCCGACCAGGACGCCGTCGCCGCGCTGACCGGTCACGCCACCGCCGACGACCACCACGCCGTCCTCGCCGAGGCCGCCCGGGCCGTGACCTGGGAGCTGCACCGCACCGTCCGCGCCGCCGAGGCCGCGATCGCGCCCGGCGGCAGCGCCACCCGGGGCGCGGGCACCGCCCGCCGACCCGCTCTCGAGCGCCTCCCGCACGGCGTGATCGTGCAGGCCGGCGAGGTGTCCGTCGACCCGTCCTCGCGGGATCTGCTGCGGGACGTGGCCGCGGTGCGCCACGCCGCGACGACAGGACTGCCGCTCGCCGGGGCGACCCTCGCCCGCATGGCGGCGCAGCCCGCGGCCCCGCTCGTGCCCGCCCAGCGCGACGTGCTCGTCGACGCCCTGGCCGGCGAGCACCTGGCGGACGCCTACGAAGCCCTCGACGTCAAGGGCGTGTTCTCCCTCTGGGTGCCGGGCTGGCCCGAGATCCGCAACCGTCCCCAGCGCTCGGCCGTGCACCGCTTCACCGTGGACCGCCACCAGATCGAGACCGTCCTCGAGGCGCAGCGCTTCCTGCCCCGCGTCAGCCGCCCCGACCTGCTGCTGGTCACCGCGCTGCTGCACGATCTCGGCAAGCGGCCCGGGCTGCGGGACCACGCGGCCGAGGGGGCGCCGCTCGCCGAGGCCGCCGCCCGCCACCTCGGCTTCGACAAGGCCGATGCGCGCACGGTCGCGACCCTCGTGCGCGAGCACCTCACCCTGGTGGGGCTCGCCACGGGACGCGATCTCGCCGACCCCGCGACCCTGCGGGACCTGCTCGCCGCCGTGGACGAGGACCTCGACACCCTCGAGCTGCTGCGCGCGCTGACCGAGGCCGATGCGATCGCCGCCGGCCCGTCGGCCTGGTCCACCTGGCGCGCCGACCTCGTCGACCACCTCACCGAGCTCGGCCGCGACGCCCTGCGGGGGACCTCGACCCAGCCCCGCACGCGCCTGGCTCCGCAGCGCTCCGCCCAGGAGGCGGTGCTCGCCGCCGTGCGCCGCAGCGACAGCGCCCAGGTGATCTACCCGGCCCCGCTGGACGACGAGCCGATCTCGCAGCTGTGCCTCGGCGCGCCGGACGGCGCCGGCGTGTTCGCGGCGATGGCGCGGGTGCTGGTGAGGCTGCGCCTGGACGTGCACAGCGCGGTGGTCAGCACCCAGGGCGGCATCGCCGTGAACACCTGGTGGGTCACGGGGACCCAGGCGGACCTGCCGCACCCCTCGGTGATGCGCACCGCCCTGGACCGCGAGCTCGCCTCCCGGGACCGGGCGGACGCGCGCGTGCTCGAGCTGCCGCCGTCCCCGCCGCCGCGCAGCACCGAGGACACCCCCGTCGTGACCCTCCTGCCCGGCGCCTCGCGAGAGGCGACCGTGGTGCAGGTCAACGCCCGCAACCGTCCCAGCCTCCTGGCCGACGTCGCCGAGGCGATCACCCTGCACGGCCTGCAGGTGCGCAGCGCGCACGTCATGACCCTCGGGCGCCGCGCCGTCGACGTGCTCTACCTGACCGACCAGCACGGCCGCGCGCTGGATCCGCCGATGGTCGGCCGGATCGTCGCCGCGCTCATGGACGCCGCCTCGACCTGAGCGGGGCCGGCTCGAGGCCGAGGTGCGGGCTCAGCTCCCCGCCAGCTCGGCGCGCAGGAGCGCCGTCCCGGCGGCGAGCGCCCGCATCTTGCCCTGCGCGACGGTGCGGGCCAGCGGCGCCATGCCGCAGTTCGTGCTCGGGCAGAGCCTGTCCGCGTCCACGAAGGCGAGGGCGCGGCGGAGCGTGTCGGCGACCTCCTCGGGGGTCTCGATCCTCGGGTCCGCGACGTCGATCGCGCCGAGCATCACCCTCTTGCCGCGCAGCAGCTCGACGAGCTCCATCGGGACGTGGGACCCGCGGCTCTCCAGGGAGACCGTGTCGATGCCCGAGGACCGCAGCAGCGGGAAGACCTCCTCGTACTGGCGCCACTCCGCGCCGAGGCTCGCCTTCCAGTCGGTGTTGGCCTTGATGCCGTAGCCGTAGCAGATGTGCACGACGGTCTCGGCGCGCAGTCCCTCGGCCGCCTGCTCGAGGACCTCCACCCCCCAGTCCCGCACGTCGTCGAAGAAGACGTTGAAGGCGGGCTCGTCGAACTGGATGATGTCGACGCCCGCCGCCTCCAGCTCGCGCGCCTCCTGATTGAGGATGCCCGCGAACTCCCGGGCGAGCTCCTCGCGGCTGCCGTAGTGCGCGTCGTACAGCGTGTCGATCATGGTCATGGGGCCGGGGAGGGCCCACTTGAGGGGCTTGTCCGTCCGTGCGCGGAGGGAGGCCGCGTCGTCGGCGAAGACGGCGCGCTCGCGGCGCACCGGCCCGACGACCGTCGGGACGCTCGCGTCGTAGCGGTCGCGGATGCGCACCGTCTCGCGTCGTGCGAAGTCGACGCCGCTGAGGTGCTCGATGAAGGTGGTGACGAAGTGCTGTCGGGTCTGCTCCCCGTCGCTGATGACGTCGAGGCCGGCGAGGGACTGCTCGGCGGCGGCCAGGTGCAGCGCATCGCGCCTGCCCTCGTCCAGCACGGCGTCCTCGAGGCGCCACGGGGACCAGAGCGTCTCGGGCTCGGCGAGCCAGGAGGGCTTGGGGAGGCTGCCGACGATCGAGGTGGGAAGGAGGGTGCTCATCGGACGACCTCCTCGGCCAGCCACTGCTCGAGCTGCTCCTGGTGCGGCCCGATGAGGCGCTCCTGGACGAACCTGCCCTGGGTCACGCCGAGACGGCTGCGCTCCTCGCGGTCGTAGACGATCCCCGTGTCCGCGTGATCGGGGTTGTCCAGGCGCGGCCGGTAGACCTCCCCGGCGCTCTCGTGGGAGTTGTAGATCTCGGGGCGGTAGATCCGCTGGAACGTCTCCATGGTCGCGATGGTGGCGAGGAGCGCCGGCTCGGAGTGGTCGGCGAGCAGATCGCCCTCGAAGTAGAACGCCAGGGGCGCGACGGCTCCGCGGGGCATGAAGTACCGCACCTGCAGCCCCATCCGGCCGAAGTAGAGGTCGGTCAGGGAGGAGCCGTCGGCCTGGTACTCGTGACCGAGCACCGGATGCGGTGCGCCGTGGCGGCGGTAGGTCCGAGAGGTGGAGACGCTGATGCAGATCACGGGCGGCCGGGCGAAGCGCTCGCGGTAGGCGTCCGAGGCGATGAAGCGGCGGAAGAGCTTCCCGTGCAGCACGCCGAAGTCCTCCGGCACGCCGCGGGCGGCTCCGGCGGCCTCCGCGGCCTGCTGATGGGCGGGCAGGCGCACGCTGAAGTCGTGGTCGCGCACGTAGGAGGAGAAGTTGTTCCCGGTGATCCCGGGCAGGCGCTCGCCGGTCTCGCGATCCAGGATCCGCACGTCGAGCATCTCGATCAGCGGGAGCCCCGAGTCCTCGCCGTCGGGATCCGCGCCCGTGCCCAGGTGCAGGTCCGCCGAGACGATGTCGAGCTCCACGGAGTAGCGCTCACCGCCTCCCGCGAGCTCGTTCGTGCGCTCGTCGATCATGCGCAGGGCGCGGCGGAGGTTCTCGCGGCGATGCTCGCCGCGAGCGAGGTTGGCGAAGTTCGTGGTGATCCGCGAGCCGCTCGAGGGGACGTAGTCCTCGTCGAAGCGCGTCGTGCGAATGCTGAAGGAGAAGTCGGTCGTCATCGTGCCCCCGGTCGTCGTGGTAGGGCGAGAGTACGCAGAACCGCACGCCATAGTGTCATCACGACATTTGGGTGACCTCCATAGATCCTCCCTATGGAGGGGGTGGCCTCCCCGCGCGGGGAACGATTCCCGCGGCAGGGGAGCGGCCGCTAGGACAGCAGTTCGACCCCGAAGCTCGAGACCACCTCGCGCATCTCGGCGACGAACCGCTCCGCCTGACCGGTCAGCGGCACGGAGACATGCCCGATCCAGCCGATCTCGATGCGCTCGTCCACCTCGAGCGGCACGGCCACGATCGACGGGTCCAGGTCGTCGGAGACGATGCCGGTGGAGATCGTGTAGCCGTCCAGCCCGATCATCAGGTTGAAGATGGTGGCCCGGTCGCTGACCCGGATGTCCTGCGCGGCGGAGCGCGTGGAGAGGATCTCCTCGGCGAAGTAGAAGGAGTTGTCGGTGCCCTGGTCGAACGTGAGCCGGGGCAGGTCCTCGAGGTCCTCGAGGGTGACCCGGCGGCGTGAGGCCAGCGGGTTCGTCCGGGCGATGAAGATGTGCGGGCTCGCCAGGAACAGCGGTGAGAAGGCGAGCTCGGAGTCGCGCAGCAGCTTGTCGATCACCTTGCGGTTGAAGTCGCTGCGATACAGGACGCCGAGCTCGCTGCGCAGGGTCCGCACGTCCTCGATGATGTCCGCGGTGCGGGTCTCCCGCAGCGCGAAGGCGTACTCCGAGGCCGTGGACGCCTTCACCATGCGGACGAACGCCTCCACCACGAAGGAGTAGTGCTGCGCGGAGACCGCCAGCAGGCGGCGCGACGGCGGGCGCCCCAGATAGCGCTGCTCGAGCAGCTCGGTCTGCTCCACCACCTGGCGGGCGTAGCCGAGGAACTCGATGCCGTCCTCGGTGAGGGCCGCGCCGCGCACGGAGCGACGCAGCAGGACGCGACCCACGCGGCGCTCGAGGTCCTTCATCGCCGCGGACATCGTCGGCTGGGACACGTGGAGCAGGTCCGCGGCCGCGGTGATGGAGCCCTCCGCGGCGACCTCGACGAAGCAGCGCAGCTGCTGCAATGTGATCCCGTGCGCCGTCCCGACGCCACCGCGTGCCATCGATGCAGGTTATCCCACCGTGCGCGGAAGTCGGGCTCGGGAGCGCGCGCCCCAGCCTCTACACTGGTGCGGTCCGACCGACCTAGGGGAAGCGCTTCGTGTTCAACAACCTCTCCGACCGCATCACAGAGTCGCTCAAGGGCCTGCGCGGCCACGGACGCCTCACCGAGGCGGACGTCGACAAGACCATCCGCGAGATCCGTCGTGCTCTGCTCGACGCCGACGTCGCGGTGTCCGTGGTGCGCACCTTCACCTCGCAGGTCCGCGAGCGGGCCCTCGGCGAGGAGGTCTCCAAGGCGCTCAACCCCGCCCAGCAGGTCGTCAAGATCGTCAACGACGAGCTGGTCGAGGTGCTCGGCGGCGAGGCCCGCGAGCTGAACTGGTCCAAGAACCCGCCGACGGTCATCATGCTCGCCGGCCTTCAGGGCGCCGGCAAGACCACCCTCGCGGGCAAGCTCGCCCAGTGGATGAAGTCCCAGGGCCACACCCCGCTGCTGATCGCCGCGGACCTCCAGCGCCCCAACGCCGTGAACCAGCTGCAGATCGTCGGCGAGCGCGCGGGCGTGCCCGTCTTCGCCCCCGAGCCCGGCAACGGCGTGGGCGATCCGGTGCTGGTGGCGATGAACGGCGTCTCGACCGCGCAGTTCCAGCAGCACGACGTGGTCATCGTCGACACCGCCGGTCGACTCGGCATCGACGAGGAGATGATGCAGCAGGCGCGGGACATCCGCGATGCCGTGAACCCCCACGAGACCCTCTTCGTCGTCGACGCGATGATCGGCCAGGACGCGGCGCGGGTCGCCGAGGCATTCCGCGACGGCGTCGGCTTCACGGGCGTGGTCCTCTCCAAGCTCGACGGCGACGCCCGCGGCGGCGCGGCGCTGTCCATCACCGGCGTCACCGAGCGCCCCATCCTCTTCGCGTCGACCGGCGAGAGCCTCGACGACTTCGAGCGCTTCCACCCGGACCGCATGGCCGGGCGCATCCTCGACATGGGCGACGTGATGACCCTGATCGAGCAGGCGGAGAAGGCCTTCGATCAGAAGGAGGCCGAGAAGGCCGCGAAGAAGCTCGCCTCGGGGGAGGACTTCACCCTCGACGACTTCCTGAACCAGATGCAGCAGCTCAAGAACATGGGCAGCATCAAGAAGATGCTCGGCATGCTGCCGAACATGGGGCAGTACCGCGAGGCGCTCGACAACTTCGACGAGTCCGAGATCGGGCGGATCGAGGCGATCATCCGCTCGATGACGCCCCAGGAGCGCAACGACCCCAAGATCATCAACGGCTCTCGCCGCAGCCGCATCGCCAAGGGCTCCGGCACCACCGTCCAGCAGATCAACCAGCTGCTCGAGCGGTTCAAGCAGGCCCAGCAGATGATGCGCACGATGGGCCGCGGCATGGCCGGCGGCGGGGGAGGCATGCCGGGGATGCCCGGCGGTCCCGGCATGGGCATGGGCAAGAAGTCCCGCGGCAAGCAGGCCCCGCAGCGCCCCCAGGGCAAGAAGTCCAAGTCCAAGAACCCCGCCAAGGCCGCGCGGGAGCAGGCCGAGGCGGCCAGGCGCGCCGCCGAGGGCGGCCAGGGCAGCGGCGGCTCCGCGTTCGGCGGCGGCGCCCAGCAGGGTGGTCAGCCGGACCTGTCCGACTTCGACCCCAGCCAGCTCCCGCCGGAGATGCAGAAGCTCCTCGGCGGCAAGTGACGCAGCGGGGCGGGTGCCCGCACCCGTCCCCGCAACCACGATCACGCCGCAGCGGGTCGATCGACGTTTCGTGCCACATCAGCTCGGTCGATCGACGTTTCAAGCCACTTGGCCCAAGTCGATCGACGTTCTGAGCCACTTTCCGGTACGGATCGTCGATCAACGTGGCGAGACCGGTACGGATCGTCGATCGACTGTCCGTGGCAGTCGAGACCGCTCTCCCGGGCGAGGTCCACGTCGAGACGGACCAGTCACCTCGTCCATCGACGACGCTGACCGGCCACCTCGCACTTCGACGACATCGCGCGCTCACCACAGGCGTCATCGACGTGGCTCCGCAGCGTCGTCACGCCCGGCGGTAACCCGTCCCGTCGTCTCCTCCCCATGACGAGGCTGTCCACATCACCGCCGCGACAAGATCCACGCGCCGGCAGGGTCGCTACGGTCCGGGGCATGGGACTGATGCCGGAGGACCTCGAGCGCGGGGCTGTGTATCGCCGGGCGTGGCTGCTCTCGCAGGGGATGCATTCGCGACGTCTCTCCTCGGCGGCGATGACGCGAGTGCTGCCGGGATGCTTCACCCGCGCCGATCATCCGGCCGACCTGCGGCGCGTCGTGCTCGCCGCCCAAGAGCTCGTCGGAGCCCCGTCGGCGGCGAGCGGAGCGACCGCCGCGGAGCTTTTCGGCGTCCGGCTGCCGCACAGGACGACACGAGCGGGACGTGCGGCCGTCCACCTCGACGTGGAGGAGGGCAGTGCGCCCCGACGCACCCCGCTGCTCGTCATCCATCGACGACGCGCCGCCGGGACCGTTCGCCTCCACGGTGTGACGATGGTGGAGCCGCTGGTCGCGCTGCAGCAGATCGCCGGTCGCCTCTCCCACGAGGAGCTCGTCGTGGCCGTGGACTCGCTGGTCGCCGACCGTTTCGGCACGGTGTCCCGGCTCGAGCTCGACGAAGTCCGGAAGCGCGTCGAGCAGGCGCGCGGGCAGGGGGCGGCGCGACTGCGCGCAGCCGTCGACGACGCCCGTGAACGCGTATGGTCCGCGCGCGAGACGCAGATGCACCTGCTGCTCCGCCGCCACGGACGACCACCTCCGGAGTTGAACCACCAGGTCGTGGACCCTGTCACCGGCATCGCCTACTTCGTGGACCTCGCCTACCCGTGCGAACGCATCGCGATCGAGTACGACGGGGCCGACCACCTCACCGACGCGGATCGGGTGAAGCGGGACCATCGCAAGAGCGCCGTCCTGCACGCCGAGGGATGGACCGTGCTCCGGGTGTATGCGGAGGACCTCCACGACCCGAGCGGCCTCCTCCTCCGCCTGGACCATGCCTTCGCCGCCGCGACCGCCGCCGAGACCGCGGTCTCGACGATCACTGCCTCGAAGACCGCCGCCGCGACTCCCACCGTCTCGATAGGCTCGCGGGCATGAGCACCACCGACGTCGCCGCACCGATCCTCCACCTGCGCGGACCGATCCTGCTCGGTCCCGAGGAGGAGCTCGCAGGTGCCTGGGTCGCGGGCGGCGTCATCCACCACGAGAAGCCCGAGCTGCCCTCGGGCGCCGAGGTCCGCGAGATCGACGGATTCGTGGTGCCCGGCCTCGCCGACCTGCACTGCCATCTCGGCATCGCCGACGGGGGAGGAGGCACCACCCTCGCCGAGGCGCGCGAGCAGGCGCTCGTGGACCGCGACACGGGCGTGCTGCTGATCCGGGACGCCGGCTCCATCATCGACAACTCCCCGCTCCAGCAGCAGGAGGACCTGCCGCGCCTGATCCGCTGCGGCCGCCACCTCGCCCGCACCCGCCGCTACCTGATCGGGTACGCCGACGAGGTCGAGCCGGAGGACCTCCCCGCGGCCGTCACCCGCGAGGCGGGCCGCGGCGACGGCTGGGTCAAGCTCGTCGGCGACTGGATCGACCGGGGCGTCGGCGACCTGACCCCGTGCTGGGAGGCGCAGGACTTCGTCGCCGCGGCCGCGGCCGCCCATGCCGCCGGAGCCCGCATCACCACGCACACCTTCGACGAGGAGACCCTCCCGCTCGTGCTCGACGCGGGCTTCGACTGCCTCGAGCACGCCACGGGCCTGACCGACGCGACCATCGCGCGCGTCGCTGAGGCGGGCATCCCGGTCGTGACCACGCTGGTGAACGTCGACGAGTTCGAGACCTACGCCGCCCAGGGCGAGAAGAAGTTCCCCGCCTACGCCGCGCACATGCGTCGCCTGCGCGCCGGTCGCCACCAGCGCACCCGCGACGCCCATGACGCCGGGGTGCAGCTGCTGGTCGGCTCCGACTCCGGGGGAGTGCTCGGCCACGGGATCATCCACGACGAGCTCGACGAGCTCGCCGCCGCCGGACTCACCGGCACGGAGATCCTCGAGGCCGCCGCGTGGGGACCGCGCCGCTTCCTGGACGTGCCCGGTCTCGAGGACGGTGCGCCGGCGGACCTCGTCGTCGTCCCCGAGGACCCGCGCACGGACCACCGGCACCTGCGCTCGCCGAGCCACGTCGTGCTCGGAGGCCGACAGGTCGCCTGAGGCATCTCCCCTGAATCGGGCAGAGCGGACCACCTCGGTCCCGAGCGGGGTGTGGGGCACTGACACGGCCCCCGGACCCGCTACCGTGCGGGGATGCACTCCGAGGACGCAGAGCAGCCCACCTCTCCCGGCCCCGACCACCCCGCGGCCGGCCCCGCCGCCGCAGCGGAGGAGCCCGCCGCCCGCCCCCGCTGGAAGCTCGTCGGCCCGGGCCTCGTCGTCGCGGCGACCGGCATCGGCGCGGGTGATCTCGTCGCGACGCTCGTGGCCGGCTCCCGCTACGGCTACGCCCTGCTGTGGGCGGCCGTGGCCGGCGTGATCATCAAGATCGTCCTGGTCGAGGGCGCCGGACGCTGGACCCTCGCCACCGGCCACTCGATCTTCGAGGGCTGGCGGCGGGTGGGCCGCTGGACCAGCTGGTACTTCGGGCCGTACATCATGATCTGGGGCTTCGTGTACGGGGCGACGGCGATGAGCGCCTCCGCCCTGCCGCTCGCGGCGCTCGTGCCGCAGCTGCCCGGGCTCGGGGACGTCGGCTGGATCGCGAACATGCCGTTCATCGTCTATGCGATCGCCTCGGGCCTCATCGGCGCGGGGCTGGTGTGGCTGGGCCGCTACCACGCTCTCGAGAAGATCGTCGCCGTGCTCGTCGGCGTCATGTTCCTGACCGTGGTCGGTGCGGCCGTGGTCACCCTGCCGAACCTGGGCGAGGTCCTCGGCGGGCTCGTTCCTCGCATCCCCGAGGGCGGGCTCGTCTACACCCTGTCGATCGCCGGCGGCGTCGGCGGCACGATCACGCTGGCCGCCTACGGCTACTGGCTGAAGGAGAAGGGCTGGTCGACGCCGCGCTGGATGCGGGTGATGCGGATCGACAACGCGATGGCCTACGTCATCTCCGGCATCTTCGTCGTCGCGATGCTGATCGTCGGCGCCGAGCTGCTGTACTCCTCGTCGATCGCGATCGACGAGGGCGACCGCGGCCTGCTGGACCTCTCCGAGGTGCTCGCCGCCCGCTACGGCACCGCCTTCAGCTGGGTGTTCCTGATCGGCTTCTGGGCCTCCTCGTTCTCCTCCGTGCTCGGGGTGTGGAACGGCGTCTCGGTGATGTTCGCGGACTTCTGGGGCCATGTGCGCGGAAAGTCCGAGGAGCATCCCGACCGGAAGATCGGCGGGAAGTACTACCGCTTCTACGTGCTGTGGCTGACCTTCCCGCCGATGCTGCTGCTCCTGCTCGGCAAGCCGGTGCAGGTGATCATCGCCTACGGCGTGCTCGGGGCCTTCTTCATGCCGTTCCTCGCCGTCACCCTGCTGGTGCTGATGAACTCCCGACATATGCCCCAGCGGTGGCGCAACGGGCCGCTGCTGAACATCGCGCTCGGCGTGGTGACGCTGCTGTTCCTGGTGCTCGGGGCGAACCAGCTGATCGGCGCGTTCGCCGGGTGAGGCCGACGGGCCGGCTGCGCCGACGGGCCGGTCGCGCGGCCGCCCCGAGGGGCCGGCTGCGCCGTCGGTCCGAGCGTGCCGACGGGCCGGTCGCGCCCAGCGGCACGGGCCCGTCCGCCCCTGCCGCCCCGTGTGCCCCGCCGCACAGGACGCGGGGTGGAACGGGGGAGGGGATCCCTGGCATAATCGTCGTCTGTATGCGTCCGGGCCGGCCCTCTACCTGCCCGGGAGCGACACCCCGAGAACCGTCAGCGCCCGCATCACCCCACAGGCTGCGGCGGGACTCACCCGAACATCCCTGAAGGAGAGTCCACCCACGTGGCTGTCAAGATCCGTCTGAAGCGCATGGGCAAGATCCGTGCACCGTTCTACCGCGTCGTGGTCGCCGATTCGCGCAAGAAGCGCGACGGCGCCGTGATCGAGGAGATCGGCAAGTACCACCCCACCGAGAACCCCTCGGTCATCGAGATCGAGTCCGAGCGCGCGCAGTACTGGCTGAGCGTCGGCGCGCAGCCGACCGAGCAGGTCGCCGCGCTGCTGAAGGTCACCGGTGACTGGGCGAAGTTCAAGGGTGAGGGCGATGCCGCCGGCACGCTGAAGACCGCCGAGGCGAAGCAGTCCGCCGAGGAGCGCATCGCGGAGGCCGACAAGGCCGCGACCGAGTCCCGCGAGGGCGCGAAGAAGGCCAAGGAGAAGTCCGCCGCCGAGCTCGAGGCCGGCAACGAGGAGGCCCCGGCCGAGGGCGAGACCACCGAGGACGCCGAGGCCGCGTCGACCGACGAGGCCTGAGATGAGCGCCCGCGCCGAAGCGCTCGATCATCTGGTCCGCGGCATCGTCGACGATCCCGACGCCGTGCGCGTCACGGAGAAGTCCACGCGCCGCGGCCCGCTGCTCGAGGTCCGGGTCGGCGCCGCCGACCTGGGCCGCGTCATCGGCCGGTCCGGCCGCACCGCCCGTGCCCTGCGCACGGTCACCGCGGCCCTCTCGGAGGACGACGTGCGGGTCGACATCGTCGACGTCGACCGTCGCTGAGGTGTCCCGCAGGACCCTGAGGAGCGGCGCTGCCGAACGGACCGGACGGTCCCGGCAGCGCCGCTCCTCGTCGTCCGGGACCCGCGCCGTCGCGCGCTCGAGAGCCCGATGGCGCCGCCTGGTCGCCCCCGCCGCCGCACTGCTCGGTCTCGGGCTCGTGCTCGCCGGCTGCACGGCCGACGGCAGCGCCCCCGAGACCTCGACCAGCGCCGAGGCCCCGACCGGGGCGGCGCAGGAGACCGCCGACCCCGCCCTGGCCACGGCCTGCACCGCCTTCTGGGGCGACCCCGACTACGACGACCCGCTCTCCCGCGAGGTGCTGGACCGGGCCGGAAGCGTCTCGGCCGCAGGGGCCTCCGATCCTGACTTCTTCGCCATGACCGGCGACGACGTCGAGGACGCCTTCCGGGACGCGCCCGCCACGGCGGGCGAGACGGCCGCCGAGCTCGCCGACTGGTTCCGCACCGAGCCCGAGCGCGGCGCCGAGGCCGACCTCGACGCCTTCGCCGCGGCCTGGGAGGCCGTGGCCGGCACCTGCCGGGACAGCTCCGCGGCGGCGCTCTGGGCGACGGGGGAGGGGGAGCCCGGCACCAAGCCCGCCGCGCTCGTGTGCGCGGACGTCTTCGACACCCCAGGAACGCTCACCCGCTTCGCGAACTCCAACGTGCTGACCTCGAACATGTTCAAGCTCGTCGGCCGCACCCCGCAGCAGGTCCCGGACGGCCGCACCGAGGACCTCCGCGCCGTCGCGGAGCTGCTGGAGTCCGAGATCGACGCCGTGGACGACGAGGCCGTGCGCTCCGCGCTCGAGGAGGTCCGCGCCCCCTTCGCGGAGGCCCTCGACGGCGACACCTCCTCCGACGGGCTCCAGGACCCGCTCGACCAGCTCGCCGGCGCTTGCGTGGCGAGCGGCTACGACGCCCCGGCTCCGGCCGGGTCCGACGGCGACGCCGTCGTCGGCGCCCCCGCCTCTCGCACCGCCCCCGCCGGCCCCGACCCGATCCTCCCCGTCCCCTCGAACGGAGCCCCCGCATGAGCACCCTCGACGTCATCGTCGCGACCATCGGACGCGCCCACGGCCTGCGCGGCGAGGTCGCGCTGACCCTGCGCACCGACCAGCCGGAGGAGCGTCTGCGCCCCGGCACCGAGTTCGAGATCGAGATCGCGGGCCGGCCCCGCACCCTCACCGTGGCGCGCACCAGGCTCCAGCAGGACCGCTGGTACGTGAGCTTCGAGGAGGTCTCCGACCGCACCGACGCCGAGTCCCTGCGCGGCGCGGACCTCGAGATCGCGGTCGATGCCGAGGAGGAGGCCGACGAGGACCCTGACGCCTGGTACCCCAGCCAGCTCAAGGGGCTCGCCGTGCGCCACGTCGACGGCCGGGAGCTCGGCGTCGTCGCGGGCGTGGACCACTATCCGGCCCAGGACCTCCTCGTGGTGCGCACCCCGGACCGTCGCCGCGTCCAGCTGCCGCTGGTCGAGAAGCTCGTGCCCGAGGTGGACCTCGAGAACGGCGTCGTCCTCGCCGACCCGCCCGGCGGCCTCTTCGATGCGCTGCCGGAGGACGAGCAGGGCCCCGAGCCGGAGACCTCCGGCCCCGCGCGGACGGAGCGCTGAGGCCGCCGTGCGCATCGACGTCCTGACGATCTTCCCCGAGTACCTCGCCCCGCTGGAGCTGTCCCTCATCGGGAAGGCCCGCCGCGACGGTCTCCTCGACCTGCACGTCCACGACCTGCGCGACTGGACCCACGACCGGCACCGCACGGTGGACGACACCCCGCTCGGAGGCGGCGCCGGCATGGTGATGAAGCCCGAGCCGTGGGCGGAGGCGTTCGCCGCGGTGCGGGCCCGGGGCCAGGAGGCTCTCGGGGAGGACGTCGAGCCGCTGATCATCTTCCCCAACCCCGCAGGGACGCCGTTCTCGCAGGGCACCGCCCAGGAATGGTCCCAGTGCGAGTGGCTGGTCCTCGCGTGCGGGCGCTACGAGGGCATCGACGAGCGGGTCTACGAGCATCTCGCCGACATCGGCTGCGAGGTGGCGCTCGCCTCCCTCGGCGACTACGTCCTCAACGGCGGCGAGGTCGCCGTCCTCGCGATCACCGAGGCCGTGGTGCGGCTCGTCCCGGGCGTGGTCGGCAACGCGGAGTCCCTCGTCGAGGAGTCCCACTCCGACGGGCTGCTCGAATACCCCCTCTACACGCGCCCCGCCCGCTGGGAGGACCCGGCCGGAGTGGTCCGCGAGGCGCCCCCGATCCTGCTCTCCGGGGACCACGGGAGGATCGCGGCATGGCGGCACGAGCAGTCCGTCGAGCGCACCCGGCGGCGCCGGCCCGACCTGCTGGGCGAGGGCTGAGCCTCCCCCGAGCGGCCGGGGCCGCACCGGGGACGCCGCGTCCCGGGCCGCGGCGACGTGAGCGAACCGACACTCGCTCGCGGTGATCACCGGCACGAACGCCCCGTCGCGGGCTTGCCGCCGCGAGCTGTGCGCTGGCAGAATGACCCCTCGTGCGCACCGCGCGCCCCTCTGCCTCAGGGGAGGGCGCATCACGCGGTCGGGCAGGTCCGTGGCGATGGGAGTCGCCGCCAGAGGCCCAGCACACCGGCACGGGGAGCCTGCTCCCCGCCGGATCGACGGTTCATGACGGGTCGCCCCAGCGCGGCCCGGCGAACGAGGCCGACCGACCTGAGGCGGAGGCCAGGAGAGAGACATGCAGAAGCTCGACGAGCTCGACAAGGCCTCGCTGCGCGAGGACGTCCCCGCCTTCCGCGCCGGCGACAACGTCAAGGTGCACGTGAAGGTCATCGAGGGCAACCGCTCCCGTATCCAGGTCTTCCAGGGCTACGTGATCGCCCGCCAGGGCCACGGCGTGGGCGAGACCTTCCGCGTCCGCAAGATCTCCTTCGGCGTCGGCGTGGAGCGCGTGTTCCCCGTGCACGCCCCGACGGTCGACAAGATCGAGGTCGTCACCCGCGGTGACGTCCGCCGCGCGAAGCTGTACTACCTGCGCAACCTCACGGGCAAGAAGGCCCGCATCAAGGAGAAGCGCGACCACTCCTGATCCCCTCCCGGATCCCAGGATCACCCGCGTGAGCGCGGAGAGACGGCGACGGCCCCACCCGGTGGTGGCCGTCGCCGTCTGCGTCGTGCTGGCGCTGGCGGCCGTCCTCGCCGTGCGGCACTTCGTGGCCCAGCCCTTCCGCGTCCCGTCGGCCTCGATGTCCCCGACCCTCGAGGCCGGCGACGTGCTCCTGGCGGACCGTTCCACCGCGGGCACCGCCGCGCGCGGCGACGTGGTCGTCTTCGACGGCCGGGGGTACTTCGCCCCGTCGGAGGAGGACGGCGGCCGCTACTGGGTCAAGCGGGTCATCGCCGTCGGCGGCGACACCGTCAGCTGCTGCGGGCAGGACGGCGAGATCCTCGTGGACGGCGAGCCGCTGGAGGAGCCCTACCTCCCCGAGGGCACCGCGCCGAGCACGGTCGAGTTCGACCTGCGCGTCCCCGAGGGGCGCATGTTCGTCCTGGGCGACAACCGCGCCGACTCCACCGACTCGCGGAACCTGCTCGGCGCGCCGGGCGGCGGGATGATCCCCGTGGACCGCGTCGTGGGACGGGCGGACCGCATCGTGTGGCCACCGCCTCGTGGTGCCGCGCTCTGACCCTCAGCCTCACGGGCTATCCTGACCTCGATGAAGAGTGCGTCCGACGAGAACCGCCGAGCAGCGTCCCCGACCGAGGACCCCGCTCCCGCCGTGGACGCCACGACCGCGACCGCCGCGCACGAGGCCGACGCGGACGGCCCTGCCGGGGACGGGGATGACGGGATGAACGCTCAGGAGCACGAGGGCAGGGCACGCCATCGCGGGAAGCGGATGCCCCTGTGGCTCGACACGCTGGTGACCATGGTCGTCGCCCTCGTCATCGCGGTGCTGGTGAAGACCTTCCTCTTCCAGCCCTTCTACATCCCCTCCGCGTCGATGAACCCCACCCTGCTGGAGGACGACAAGATCATCGTCTCCAAGCTCAGCCCCGGGGTGTTCGACCTCGAGCGCGGGGACGTCATCGTCTTCGAGGACCCTGCGGACTGGATCCCCGGCGACGCCACCGAGGACCCGACCCTGCGGGTGCGCGTCATGATGGCGCTCTCGCTCGTGGGGCTCGCCCCGGACCCCTCCCAGGACCATCTGGTCAAGCGACTGATCGGCCTGCCGGGCGACCACATCGTGTGCGAGGAGAAGGGAGCCGCGCTGGAGGTCAACGGGACGACTCTCGAGGAGCCGTACATCAACCCGCAGACCCCCGCCTGCCAGGATGCCTTCGACGTCACCGTCCCCTCCGGCAAGGTGTGGGTCATGGGCGACAACCGATACGCCTCGGCGGACTCCGCCTACCACGAGGTCCAGGGCGAGAGCGGCTTCGTCGACGAGTCCGACATCACCGGCCGCGCCGAGGCCGTCTTCTGGCCCGCGAGCCGCTGGACCGGACTCGGGGACGGCAGCGACGCCTTCGCCGACGTGCCCGACCAGCCGTGACCGCCCCCGCACCCACCCTCGACCTCGAGATCGCGCTCGCCCGACGCTGCGGTCCGGGCCGACGCGTCGTCGTGGGACTGGACGAGGTGGGGCGCGGCGCCCTCGCCGGCCCCGTCGCCGTCGGCGCCCTCGCCCTGGAGATCACCGACGGCGCCGTCGCGCCCCTGCCCGACGGCGTGCGGGACTCCAAGAAGCTCACCGCCCGTCGCCGCGAGGCGCTCGTGGACCCGATCCGCGGGGCGGCCCTCGCCGGGGCCGTGGGCTGGGCCGAGGCCGCGGAGATCGACGAGGTGGGCATCATGGAGTCCCTGACCCGGGCGGCGCTGCGCGCGCTCGACGCGCTCGGGGTGGACGCCGACGCGATCCTGCTGGACGGCGACGCCGACGTGCTCACCGGCGCGCTCGCGGCCGCGGAGCGTCCCGCGCCCCTGGTGGAGCTGCGCGTCGCGGCAGACCGCGACTGCGCGAGCGTGTCGGCGGCGAGCATCCTGGCCAAGGTCGCGCGCGATGAGCGGATGGTCGCGCTGGACGGGGAGGCGCCCGAGTACGCCTGGGCGTCGAACAAGGGCTACGGCTCCGCCGCCCATCGCGAGGCGATCGACCGTCTCGGCGCGCACGAGCACCACCGTCGCAGCTGGAGGCTCGGCTCCGCCCCTGCGCCCGGCCGCTCCGCCGGTCCCGCCGCAGTGCCCGGGCCCGCCGCTGCAGCCTGCGCGGGTGCCCCCGTCACGACCGACCCGCCCGCTCCGACGGATCTCGCGGGCGCTGGGCCGACGACCAGCTCCGCTGGCGTACTGTGGGAGGGTCCGTGGAGCCCGCAGGAAGAGGAGGAGCGCCGGTGAGCAGCCAGGACCTCGAGAACTACGAGTCCGACCTCGAACTCCAGCTCTTCCGCGAGTATCGCGACGTGGTCAGCCTGTTCACCTACGTGGTCGAGACCGAGCGCCGCTTCTACCTCGCCAACCAGGTGGACCTCCAGGTCCGCTCCGGCGGCGGCGAGGTCTTCTACGAGCTGCGCCTCGCGGACGTGTGGGTGTGGGACATCTACCGCTCCAACCGTTTCGTGCGCTCGGTGCGGGTGGTGACCTTCAAGGACGTGAACATCGAGGAGCTCAACAAGCAGGACATCTCCCTGCCGTGAGCCGCGGTCGCGGCCTCGCGACCTCTCCTCCCCAAACCCCCTGCATCCCCAGGAACGGGGGAGCGCTTCTCCTCACCGCGCCTCCCGGCCAGGCTGACGGGCATGAACCCACTCGCCTCCGCCTCCGGCACCCCGCCCCCGCCCCTGGACGTCGACCGTCCCCGACCGGCGCCGCACCCCCGCCGGGTGCGGGAGATGACCACGCTCGAGCTGGGCCGCGCCGGCGAGGACCTCGCCGCCGACCATCTGATCGCCTGCGGCTGGCAGATCGTGGAACAGAACCTGCGCCTGGCCCAGGGGGAGCTCGACATCGTCGCCCTCGCCCACTCCACCCTCGTGTTCGTCGAGGTCAAGACGCGCCGCTCCTACGTCACCGGCGTGCCGCAGGCGGCGGTGACCCCGGCGAAGCTGCGACGGCTGAGGAAGCTGGCCGGCGAGTACCTCATGGAGCGCTCGACGCCGCACCGCGACGTGCGGATCGACGTGATCGCCGTGCACGCCCACGTCGACGGCGTGTTCTCGCTCGAGCACCTCGAGGGGGTGCACTGAGATGGGGCAGGCCCGCACCGTCTCCATCAGCCTCTCCGGGCTCGAGGGCACGCTCGTCGAGGTCGAGGCGGACGTCTCCCCGGGGCTCCCCGCCTTCTCTCTCGTCGGCCTTCCGGACTCCTCGACCCTCCAGGCCCGCGAGCGGGTCCGCGCCGCCTCGGCGCGCAGCGGCGTCCACCTCGCGCAGCGACGGATCACCGTCAACATGACACCGGCCTGGCAGCACAAGCACGGCTCCGGCTTCGACCTCGCGATCGCGCTGGCGTTGATCGACGCCCAGGGCGACCTGCTCACCCACGTCCCCGCGGACACGGTGCTGCTGGGCGAGCTCGGCCTCGACGGGCGGCTGCGTCCCGTGCCCGGGGTGCTCCCGGCCCTGCTCGCCGCCCGCGGCCACGGGCTGAGCCGGGCCGTCGTGCCCGAGGAGAACCTCGCCGAGGCGCGTCTCGTGCAGGGCCTCGAGGTGGACGGCGCCCCCGACCTCACCACCCTGCTGCACCGCTTCGGCGCCGACGTCCCGCCGGCCCCGCCCCGGGAACCGCTGCCCCTCCCGGCGCCGACGACGGAGCGCGGCGCGGCGCCGTCGGCGGACTTCGCGGACGTGGTCGGACAGGCGCATGCCCGCCGCGCGGCCGAGATCGCCGCCGCCGGGGCCCATCACCTGCTGCTCATCGGCCCGCCCGGCGCGGGCAAGACCATGATCGCCTCCCGCATCCCGGGGATCCTGCCGGCGCTGTGCACCGAGGACGCGCTCGACGTCTCGGCCGTCCACTCCCTCGACGGACGCTTCGACGCCCGTGACGGCCTGCTGCGCCGACCACCGCTGGAGAGCCCGCACCACACCTCCAGCGCGGCCGCCGTCGTCGGGGGAGGCGGCGGCCTCGCTCGGCCCGGTGCGATCTCCCGCGCGCACTGCGGGGTGCTCCTGCTCGACGAGGCGCCCGAGTTCCCCTCCCGGGTGCTCGAGGCGCTGCGGGAGCCGCTCGAGACCGGGGACATCACCCTGCACCGGGCCCGCGGCGTGACCCGCTATCCCGCCCGCTTCCAGCTGGTCCTGGCCGCGAACCCCTGCCCGTGCGGGAACTCCTGGGGCAAGGGCGAGAAGTGCTCCTGCACCCCGCTGCAGCGCCGGCGCTACCTCGCCCGGCTCTCGGGCCCGGTGATGGACCGCATCGACATGCGGGTGGACGTGGGGCCGGTCGACCTCCGCCGCAGCGGCACGGGACCCTCCGAGAACAGCGCCGAGATCGCGGACCGGGTCCGGCGGGCACGGGACCGTCAGGCCCGCCGGTTCGCGGGGCGCACCTGGAGCACCAACGCCCATCTCCCCGGCCCGCTCCTGCGCACCGAGTTCGCTCCCGCCCGGGATGACCTCGCGCTGCTGGACCACTCGCACGGCCAGGGTCGGCTCACTCTGCGCGGCTACGACAGGGTGCTGCGACTGGCCTGGACCCTCGCCGACCTCGACGGCGCCGAGCGGCCCGAGGCCGTCCACATCGGCGAGGCGCTGACCCTCCGCCTGGGGGAAGCACGATGAACCGCGTGCCACGCTCCGACCATCTCGCCGACCGCGAACGCGCTCGACGGGCCCGCATCACCTGGTCGCTGATCGCCGAGCCGTCCGACGCGGTCGCCCTGCTGGCCCGGGACCGTCTCGGCCCGGGGACCGCTCTCGATCTCGCCCGCGAGGCCGGCCCCGACGAGCTGCTGGCCGCGCTGGACGGGGACGTCCCCGCCCAGACCGCCGATCCGGGCGCGGGCACGCCGCGGGCACGAGCGGTCCGCGCCCTCGAACGCTGGCGAGGACGGCTCGGCGGGATCGACCTCGACGCCGTCCTCGAGGACGCCGCTCGCCGACGTCTGCGCATCCTGGTGCCCGGCGACGCGGAATGGCCGCAGGTGCTCGACGACCTCCAGGAGAGCGCCCCGCACTGCCTGTGGGTGCAGGGACCGGGGAGGCTCGAGCAGCTGACCGGACCGCGCACCGCGGCGCTGGTCGGCTCCCGGGCCTCCACCCCCTACGGGGAGGACGTCGCCGGCTCGCTCGCCGCGGCCTTCGCGGACTCGGGCGGCACCGTCGTCTCCGGCGGTGCCTATGGGATCGACGCGGCGGCGCATCGCGGTGCGCTCGCCGCCCGGGACGGCGCGACCCTCGCCGTCCTCGCAGGAGGGCTGGACCGCCTCTACCCCCGGGGGAACACCCCGCTGCTCGAACGGATCCGCGAGAACCATCTGCTGGTCAGCGAGGCCCCCATCGGCACCTCCCCGACACGCTGGCGGTTCCTGGCCCGCAACCGGCTCATCGCCGCGCTCTCCCGCGCGGTGGTCGTGGTCGAGGCGGCCTGGCGCTCCGGGGCCCTGTCCACGGCACGGCTCGCCGATGAGCTCTCCCGCCCCGTCGGCGCCGTCCCCGGCCCGGTGACCTCCGCGGCGAGCGCCGGCTGCCACCGGCTGGTCCGGGAGCGCGGTGCCGTGCTGATCACCGAGCCCGCCGAGCTGCTCGACCTCCTGCCGGGCGGGCCTGCGGCGGGGGAGGGGAGCTTCGCCGCTCAGGACGAGCTCGATCTGCTCACGCCCTCGGATCGCCGGGTGCTCGACGCGGTCCCGCCCCGCTCGGGCCTGTCCCCGGCACGTCTCGCGGACGAGGTCGGGTTCACCGAGCGGGAGGTGGGCGCTGCCCTGGCCCGGCTCGAGCTGCTCGGACTGGTCGAGCGGTCCGCGCAGCGGGTCCGACGCACCGCGAGGGGGAGCTGAGCCCGGACGGCCGCGGATGCGCGAGAATGGCGGGCATGAGCACAGGGGCCGGGACGGAGCACGAGGACGGGATCGTCGACGCCTTCGCCGCTCATCTGCGCCTGGAGCGGGGCCGTTCCGAGCACACGGTGCGCGCCTACCGGCGCGAGGCGGGCTCGCTGCTGCGGCACCTCCGCGAGGTGGAGCGGATCGTCCCGGCCGAGCTCGACGTGACGGCCCTGCGGTCCTGGCTCTCCGCGCGCGCGGAGACGGGGGCGAGCGCGAGCACCCTCGCCCGCTCCGCCGCCGCGGCCCGCACCTTCACCACCTGGCTCGCCGCGACCGGCCGGATCCCGCACGACGTCGGGGGACGGCTGCGCGCGCCGCGCCGCGGCCGGCACCTGCCCACCGTCCTCACCGGAGAGCAGGCCGGTGCGCTCCTGGACGGGTTCGTCGCGGAGCCGACCGCCGCGCCGCAGACGAGCGGGACCCGAGCCGACGTCCCTCGCACGGCGGGTGGCACGGCGGGGGAGGAGAGCGCCGCAGAGGATGCTCCCGCAGCCCCCGACGCGCCGCCGGACCCGGTCGCGCGCGCGGTGGCGTTGCGCGATGCGGCCGTGCTCGAGCTCCTCTACTCCTCCGGACTGCGTGTCTCCGAGCTCGTCGCCCTCGACCGCGGCGGCATCGATCCCGGCGAGCGCACTGTCCGCGTGCGCGGCAAGGGCGACAAGGAGCGCGTCGTTCCCGTCGGCGTCCCCGCGCTCGTGGCCGTCGAGGCCTGGGAGGCGGAGGGGCGTCCCGTGCTCGCCGCTCGCGGACGGGGATCCTCGAGCGGCCGCGCGCTCTTCCTCGGGGTGCGCGGAGGCCGGCTCGGGGACCGGGCCGTGCGCACCCTGGTGGACCGGTACGCGGCGCGGGCGGGCATCTCCCGCCACATCAGCCCCCACACCCTGCGCCACAGTGCCGCGACGCATCTGGTCGAGGGCGGCGCCGATCTGCGCAGCGTCCAGGACTTCCTGGGCCATTCCTCGCTCGCCACCACGCAGATCTACACCCACGTCAGCGCGGAGCGGCTGCGCAGCACCGTCGACCAGGCCCACCCCCGCGCCTGACCCGCCCCGCGCCTGACCCGCGCCCGGCGCAGCCTCGCGCACCTCACGGCCGCGGGCACGCGCCTCGCACAGTCCGCGCTCCTCCCCGCCCGCCCCTCAGCACGCGCCTCTCAGCCCACGCCCCTCACAGGAGGCTCGGCGATCGGGGACCCGGCCCCGTCGCCCCCGCCACCGAGCCGGCGCCCGCCCAGGGCAGCAGCACGCTCGGCCCCCGCGCTCCCAGCAGGAGCAGCGGATCCAAGTAGCTCTCGCCCCGCCGCGCACCCAGGTGCAGGCAGTCCCCGCTCGCGCAGTGGGACGCGGCGGACCCGCCCTCCAGGGTGCCCAGCACCTCCCCGGCGGCCACGCGGGTCCCCACGTCCAGCGCCCCGGCGACCGGCTCGTAGGTGGAGATCAGCCCGTCGGCATGCACCACGGAGACGACGCCGCGACCGGCGAGGGTCCCGCTGTGGCGCACCGTCCCGGCCTCGACCGCCCGGATCGGGGCGCCTCCCGGGACCGCCACGTCGATCCCTCGATGCCCCGGACCGTAGGGCGTCGCCGGCGCCTCGAAGGGCGCCGCCACCTCGTGCGGAGGCGGCACCGGCCACTGCCAGCGCGTCCCCTCCGCCCGGGCGGCGCCCGGCGGGGGCACGGCCATCACGAGCAGCAGCATCATCGCCAGCACGAGCCACCGTCGAGGGCCGGGGCCGGGCAGGGCCCGTCGGCGCGGCGGAGGGACGGGGGAGGGCTCCCCGAGGTGTCGGGGCACGGGGGAGCAGCGGCGCACGAGCGGCGGGACGGCGGACATGACGGCATCCTGCGAGATCCGACGGACCGGCGTGCGGGGCACCGACCCCGCGGTGGACGGGACGGGGCTGGGGAGGAGAGGTCGCGACGCCGAGGACCCGCCGGGGTGATGCACGACGCGCACGGGGATGCGGCGACGTCGGATAGACTTCACTCAGCATCCGGTCCGTCCGGATGACTTCGCGTGCCCACCAGGGCTCGTCGGCCATCGGTCCTTCCCGTCCCCGCCCCGTGCGGGGGAGGCGCAGGGCGGCCGGCACCCGGGCACCAGGCCCCGCACCGACCGGTGGCGGGGGACAACCGAGAAAGCAGGTCCTGCGCGATGACCGCGGACGCCCCCGGGCGCGCCGTGCGAGCCCAGGACCGGAGAACAGAGGACACCATCATGGCAGTCGTCACCATGCGCCAGCTCCTGGAGAGCGGCGTCCACTTCGGTCACCAGACCCGTCGTTGGAACCCGAAGGTCCGTCGCTTCATCTTCACCGAGCGCAACGGCATCTACATCGTCGACCTCATGCAGACCCTGTCGTACATCGACAAGGCCTACGACTTCGTCAAGCAGACCGTCGCCCACGGCGGCACCATCCTGTTCGTCGGCACCAAGAAGCAGGCGCAGGAGTCCGTGCAGGAGCAGGCCACCCGCGTGGGCATGCCCTACGTGAACCAGCGCTGGCTGGGCGGCATGCTCACCAACCTGCAGACCGTCTCCGCGCGCGTGAACCGCCTCAAGGAGCTCGAGCAGATCGACTTCGACGATGTGGCCTCCTCCGGCCGCACCAAGAAGGAGCTGCTCATGATGCGCCGCGAGAAGGACAAGCTCGAGAAGACCCTCGGCGGTATCCGCGACATGGGCAAGGCCCCCTCGGCCCTGTGGATCGTGGACACCAACAAGGAGCACCTCGCCGTCGACGAGGCGCAGAAGCTCAACATCCCCGTCGTCGCGATCCTGGACACCAACTGCGATCCCGACGAGATCACCTACCCGATCCCGGGCAACGACGACGCGATCCGCTCCGTCACCCTGCTGACCCGCGTGGTCGCCGACGCGGTCGCCGCCGGCCTCCAGGAGCGCCACGCCAAGTCCACCGGCGGCGAGAAGAACGTCTCCGCCGTGGACGCCGAGCCGCTGGCCGAGTGGGAGCAGGAGCTGCTCAAGCAGTCCGAGGTCCAGTCGCAGGACGCCCCGGCCGAGGAGTCGGTCGCCGCCGCCGAGGACAAGCCCGCCGAGGAGAAGCCCTCCGAGGAGCAGGCCGCCGCGTCGGAGGAGAAGCCCGCCGACGAGTCCGCCGAGACCCCCGCCGCCGAGTGACCCGCGGGCCCGGGACCGTCACCACGGTCCCGGGCCCCTCCACGGGGAGGCCGCGCGCCTCCCGTCACCTCCCGAAGCAGCTCCCACAAGGAAGAGGAACATGGCCAACTACACGGCAGCAGACATCAAGGAGATCCGCGAGGCCACCGGCGCGGGCATGCTCGACGTCAAGAAGGCGCTCGACGAGGCGGACGGCGACAAGGCCAAGGCCGTCGAGGTCATCCGCGTCAAGGGCCTCAAGGGCATCGCCAAGCGCGAGGGCCGCACCGCCTCCGAGGGCCTCATCGCCTTCGACATCCGTGACAGCGAGCAGGGCCGCACCGGCACCCTCGTCGAGCTCAACTCCGAGACCGACTTCGTCGCCAAGAACGACAAGTTCGTGGCGCTGGGCGACGAGGCCGTGGCCGCGGCCGTCGAGTCCGGCGCGACCGAGCCCGAGCAGCTCGCCGACACCCCCTTCGGCGAGGCGCTGACCAACGCCGGCGCGTCCATGGGCGAGAAGATCCTCGTCCGTCGCATCGGTCGCGTCTCCGGCGAGGCCGTCACCGAGTACATGCACCGCACCAACAAGGACCTGCCCCCGCAGGTCGGCGTGCTGGTCGCCACCGACACGGCTGGCGCCGAGGTCGCGCGCGACATCGCGATGCACATCGCCGCGTTCACGCCCGCGTACCTCAGCCGCGACGAGGTCCCCGCCGACATCGTCGAGAACGAGCGTCGCATCGCGCAGGAGACCGCCGAGAACGAGGGCAAGCCCGAGAAGGCGATCCCCAAGATCGTCGAGGGTCGCCTCAACGGCTACTTCAAGGAGAACTGCCTCCTGGACCAGGCCTTCGCGAAGGACCCGAAGAAGACCGTCGGCCAGATCGCCGAGGAGGCCGGCGGCACCGTCACCGGCTTCGTCCGCTTCCGCGTCGGCAGCTGACACCTCCGGGCGGGCAGGGGCGCCGAGCGCGTCCCCGCCCTCCCATCGGCCACGTGAGCGTGGCCACCGCCCCGCGGCCCCGCACCATCGGTGCGGGGCCGCGCCGGTATCATCGCCGAGGACCCCGCGCGGAAGGACCCCCATGACCCAGACGTTCACGTCCCCCATCCCCGTTCTGCCCAAGCGACAGGACGGACGACGTGTCCTCCTGAAGCTCTCGGGCGAGGCCTTCGGCGGCGGTGCCGTCGGCGTCGACCCCGACGTCGTCTCCCGCATCGCCGCGGAGATCGCCGAGGGGGTCGCCCAGGGCGTCCAGTGCGCGATCGTCGTCGGCGGCGGCAACTTCTTCCGCGGCGCGGAGCTGTCCCAGCGCGGCATGGACCGCCGCCGCGCCGACTACATGGGCATGCTCGGCACGGTCATGAACTGCCTGGCCCTGCAGGACTTCCTCGAGCAGCGCGGCGTCTCCACCCGCGTCCAGACCGCGATCGAGATGGGGCAGGTCGCCGAGCCGTACATCCCGCTGCGCGCCGTGCGCCACCTCGAGAAGGGTCGCGTGGTGATCTTCGGCGCCGGCGCCGGGATGCCCTACTTCTCCACCGACACGGTCGCCGTGCAGCGCGCCCTCGAGATCGGCTGCGAGGAGGTGCTCATGGCGAAGAACGGCGTGGACGGCGTGTACGACTCCGACCCCCGCTCGAACCCGGACGCCACCAAGCTCGAGCACGTCACCTACGGCGACGCCCTCCAGCAGGGTCTCAAGGTCGTGGACTCCACCGCCTTCAGCCTCTGCATGGACAACGCCCAGCAGATGATGGTCTTCGGCCTGGACACCCCCGGCAACATCACCCGGGCCATGCGCGGGGACCGGATCGGCACCGTCGTCACCAAGTGACGCCGGCCCCCGCGCCGCGCCGCTGCGGCGCCGCGGCGTGCGGGAGAGCCCCGACGTGCGGGACAATGGACCGCAGCACCCATCGACAACCGAGGAGCACCCCGTGAGCGACGACACCGCGAGCATCCTGAAGGACGCCCAGGCCAAGATGACCAAGACCGTCGAGGTCACCAAGGACGAGTTCACCGCGATCCGCACCGGGCGCGCGAGCGCCGCGATGTTCCAGGGGATCATGGTCGAGTACTACGGCGCCCCGACCCCGCTGAACCAGCTCGCCTCGCTGCAGTTCCCGGAGGCCCGCACCGTGCTGGTCACCCCCTACGACAAGTCCGCGATGTCCGCGACCGAGACCGCGCTGCGCGAGTCGGACCTGGGCGTGAACCCCACCAACAACGGCGACAACCTGCGCGTGGTGCTGCCGGCCCTCACCGAGGAACGGCGCCGCGACTACGTCAAGCTCGCGCGCACCAAGGCCGAGGACGGCCGCATCGCGATCCGCGGCTCCCGCGGGAACGCCAAGAAGGCCATCGAGAAGCTCGTCAAGGACAAGGAGATCGGCGAGGACGAGGGCGTACGCGCCGAGAAGGAGCTCGAGGCCGTCACCAAGAAGCACATCGAGCAGGTCGACGAGGCGCTGAGCCTCAAGGAGACCGAGCTCGAGACCGTCTGAGCCGCGCCACCGGTTCTCGGCCGTGCAGACAGTGAGCGCTCCGCGATGAGCACCCCCGCGACGGAGCCCGCCGCAGCGACCGCCTCGAGCAGCCTCGAGGCGGTCGTCGACGTGCCGGAAGCCGCGCATGCCAAGCGCCGCGGTCCCGGCCGGAACCTGCCCGCCGCGATCGCGGTCGGCGCGGCGCTGGTCGTGCTGCTGCTGGTGTCCGTGCTGGTGGTGCCGCAGGCGTTCCCGGTCGTCGCCGCGATCGCGATGGTCGCGGCGGTCCTCGAGCTCACGCGGGCCCTCTCGGCCGGCGGGCTCGAGGTCCCGCCCGTCCCGCTGCTGGTGGGCGTGATCGGGATGGTCGTCTCCACCGTGGTGTTCGGCCCGGAGGGGCTGCTGCTGTCGACGGCCGCGGCCGTGAGCGTGCTCATCCTGTGGCGGGTGAGCGAGTCGATGGGGCTGACCGCGCTGCGCGACGTCGCCGGGGGAGTGTTCGCCCTGGCCTGGGTGCCCTTCCTCGGCTGCTTCCTGCTGCTGCTCATGGACCAGGAGCAGGGCCCGCTGCTCGTGCTGCTGGCCGTGCTCGGCCCGGTCGGCAACGACGTCGGCGGCTACATCGCCGGGGTGCTCCTGGGCCGTCACCCGATGGCCCCGAGCATCAGCCCGAAGAAGAGCTGGGAGGGCTTCGCCGGCTCGCTCGTGCTCGGCATCGCGACCGTCACCGCGGTCGCCGTGCTCGCCCTCGAGCTGCCCTGGTGGACGGGCGTGGCGATCGGGGCCGTGCTCGTGGTCGTCTCCACCTGCGGCGACCTCTCCGAGTCCCTGCTCAAGCGCGACCTCGGGATCAAGGACATGGGGCACCTGCTGCCCGGCCACGGCGGCGTGCTGGACCGGATCGACTCGATCCTCCTGGCCGCCCCCACCACCTACGTCATGCTGGAGGTACTGCTGCCATGAACGAGACCTCGGATCCCACCCCCGTCGCAGGGCCGGGCAACCCCGACCTCTCCCGCGAGGCCGTTCCCGGCCAGAAGGTCGCCCTCGCCCCCGGCCAGCTGCAGCTGCGCCCCACCCGCCGCGGCAAGCCTCCGGCGCACCTGGCCGATCTCACGCTCGCCGAGCGGATCGCGGCGGTGGAGGAGATGGGCCTGCCCGGCTTCCGCGCCAAGCAGCTCTCGGTGCACTACTTCGAGCACTTCACCACCGATCCCGACGATCTCACCGACATCCCCAAGGACCGTCGCCAGGAGCTCGTGGACCGCTTCTTCCCGCCGCTGCTGAGCGTCGTCTCCCGGCAGAGCGCGGACCACGGGGCGACCCAGAAGTTCCTGTGGAAGCTGTTCGACGGCCCGATGGTCGAGTCGGTGCTCATGCGCTACAGCGACCGGGTCACGCTGTGCATCTCCTCCGAGGCGGGCTGCGGCATGAACTGCCCCTTCTGCGCGACCGGCCAGATGGGCCTGACCCGCAACCTCTCCACCGCCGAGATCCTCGAGCAGGTGCGGATCGCGAACCGGATGCTCTCGCGCGGCGAGCTGCCCGGCGGTCCCGGTCGCGTCTCGAACATCGTGTTCATGGGGATGGGGGAGCCGCTGGCGAACTACCGTCCCGTGGCCACCACCTGCAAGCGCCTGAACGCCCCGGCCCCCGAGGGGTTCGGGATGGGCGCCCGCCACATCACCGTCTCCACCGTCGGCCTGGCCCCCGCGGTCCGCAAGCTCACCGCGGAGAGGATCCCGGTCACCCTCGCCGTCTCCCTCCACGCCCCCGACGACGCGCTGCGCAATGAGCTGGTGCCGATCAACACCCGCTTCGACGTCGACGAGATCCTCGACGCGGCCTGGGAGTACTTCGAGACCACCGGCCGACGGGTCTCGATCGAGTACGCCCTGATCCGGGACATCAACGACCAGGCGCACCGGGCCCAGCTGCTCGCCGACCGCCTGATCGCCAAGGGCGGCGCGCACTGGATCCACGTCAACCCCATCCCGCTGAACCCCGTCAAGGGCTCGAAATGGACCGCCTCGGACCCGATGGTCGAGAAGCGCTTCGTGGAGATCCTGCGCGAGAACGGCATCTCGGCGACGATCCGCGACACGCGCGGCTCCGACATCGACGGCGCCTGCGGCCAGCTCGCCGCCGAGGTGATCGAGTCCGACGCCCATCGTGAGGACCGCGAGGCCCGGGTCGCCCGGGTCGAGGCGGTCGCCGCGACCGCCGCCGACTGAGCCCCCGGGCCGGGCCCCGCCCGCCCCGGAGCGCTACGCACGCCTCCCCGATACACCCGTCCCGCGCCGCTACAGTGGGACACCGACAGCACCGAGGAAGGACCACCAGGTGAGCACATCGTTCGAGCGTGTCTCGCGCTTCAGCGTCGGATACGACATGCGCGAGGTCGACGAGTTCCTCTCCCGCGCCCGCAAGGCCTACGAGGGCCGCGACCCGTCCTTCGACGGGAGCGACATCACCGCGGCGAGCTTCGGCACCGAGCGCGGCGGCTACGACATGCGCGTGGTCGACGAGGCGCTGGACCGCCTCTCCGACGCCTTCGCCCTGCAGGCCCGCGACGACGCCATCGCCGCCCAGGGCGAGGAGGCGTGGGTCGCTCAGCTCACCGAGCGGGCCGACACGCTCAAGGAGCGCCTCGAACGCCCCGCCGGCGACCGCTTCGCCCCGGCCGCCCAGGGCGAGCCCGCCTACGACAAGGCCGACGTCGACGCCCTGTGCGACCAGCTCGTCGCCTACTTCACCGACGGCCACCCCATGAGCGTGGACGACGTGCGCCGCGCCGCCTTCGGGCGCCGTCGTGGTCCCGAGGGCTACCGCGAGGCCGTGGTCGACGTCTACCTCGACCATGTCGCGGACGTGATGGCCTCCGTGCCGTGACCGGCACGTCCCCCCGGCGCCTGGTCCTGCTGGGGTCCACCGGATCCATCGGCACCCAGGCCCTCGACGTCCTCACCCGCTTCCCGGACGTCGCCCGCCTCCACGGCCTCGCCGTCGGGGGCTCCCGCCCGGATCTCGTCGCCGAGCAGGTCGTCGCCCACCGCCCCGCCGAGCTGGTCGTCTCCGACCCGGCCCGCGTCGGCGCCGTGCGCGAGGCGGTCGAGGCGGCGTGCCTCTCCGCCGGCGTCGCCGCGCCGCAGATCACCGCCGGGGCCGAGGAGGTCGCCCGGCTGGCCGGCTCCCTCGGCGAGGGCGATGTGGTGCTCAACGCGATCACCGGCTCCGTCGGGCTGCTGCCCACCCTCGCCGCCCTCGCCTCCGGGGCGCGACTGGCGCTGGCGAACAAGGAGTCGCTCGTCGTCGGCGGGCAGCTGGTCACCGGTGCCGCAGCCCCGGGACAGATCCTCCCCGTGGATTCCGAGCACACCGCCATCGCGCAGGCCCTGGCCGGGGTGCGCCACGACCAGATCGACCATCTCGTGGTCACCGCCTCAGGCGGCCCCTTCCGCGGCCGCGGTCGCGCCGAGCTCGAGGGCGTCACGCCCGAGCAGGCCCTCGCCCATCCCACCTGGTCGATGGGCCGGGTGATCACCACGAACTCCGCGACGCTGGTGAACAAGGCGCTCGAGGTCATCGAGGCGTGCTTCCAGTTCGACCTGCCCGAGGACCGGGTGGAGGTCGTCGTCCATCCCCAGTCGATCGTCCACTCCATGGTGACCCTCGTCGACGGCTCCACGATCGCACAGGCGAGCCCGCCGGACATGCGCCACGCGATCGGCTGGGCGCTCGCGCATCCCGAGAAGCTGCCCCGCCTCGCCGAGGCGCTGGACTTCTCGACCGCGCAGTCGTGGACCTTCGAGCCCGTGGACGAGGAGACCTTCGACGCGATCGCCCTGGCCCGGGAGGCGCACCGCGAGGGAGGCGGCGCGATGGCCGTCTACAACGCCGCGAACGAGGAGGCGGTCGACGCGTTCTTCGACGGGCGCCTGGACTTCCTCGGCATCACCGCGCTGATCCGCGCGGTGCTCGAGCACCCGGGCCGTCCCCGAGCGGAGACGTCCGACGGCGTCGAGGGTCTGCTCGCGGTCGAGGCCTGGGCCCGCACCGCCGCCGGCGAGCTGCTCGCGGCGCGGGAGCGCTGAGCATGCTGCTCTTCGCGCTCGGCGTGCTCGTGATCGCCGCGGGGCTCGCCCTGTCGATCGCGCTGCACGAGATCGGGCATCTCGTGCCCGCGAAGCTCTTCGGGGTGCGGGTCACCCAGTACATGATCGGCTTCGGCCCCACCCTCCTGTCCCGCACCCGCGGCGAGACCGAGTACGGTCTCAAGGCCTTCCCCCTCGGCGGGTACATCCGCATGATCGGCATGTTCCCGCAGCACCGCGGGGAGCCCGAGGGGACGATCCGCGAGGACTCCACCGGTCTGCTCCAGCAGATGACGGAGATGTCCGAGGACGCGAAGGCGTACGAGTCCTCCCAGTACGGCCCGGAGGACGCCCACCGCACCTTCGTGGCGCTGTCCGTGCCGAAGAAGCTCGTGGTCATGCTCGGCGGGCCCACCATGAACCTGCTCATCTCCGTGCTGCTGATGGTGGTGCTGGTCTGCGGCATCGGCCTGCCGTCGGTGACGCCGACGGTGCAGAGCGTCTCGGAGTGCGTGGTCCCGGCCGACGCCCCCGCGGACGTCTCCTGTGAGGGGAAGCCGGCCGCTCCTGCGCTCGAGGCCGGGATCCGGCCCGGCGACGTGCTGCGCGAGATCGACGGGCACCGCATCGACCGCTGGGAGGACGTCACCGCCGCGGTGCGCGCCGCCGAGGACCGCACGATCGACGTCGTCGTCGAGCGCGACGGCGAGGAGCTGGCCCTCGAGGCGACCCTCGTGGTCGACGCCCGCCCCGTCCTCGACGAGGACGGCGCGGCGGTGCAGGACGCCGACGGGGAGATCGTCACCGAGGAGGTCGGCTTCCTGGGCGTGGCCGGCACCCCCGACCTCGTCCCGCAGTCCCCGACCGAGGTGCCCGCGATGGCATGGGACGCCTTCGTCCGCACCGGGGGCATCGTGCTGACCCTGCCGGTGCGGCTGTACGACGTGGCGCAGGCGGCCTTCGGCAGCGAGGAGCGCGACCCGAACGGGCCGCTCGGCGTCGTCGGAGTCTCTCGCCTGGCCGGAGAGGTCGCCTCCGCCGACCAGCCCGGCTTCGAGCTGCGGGAGAAGGCCGGGACGATGATCTCGATGCTCGCCTCGCTGAACATGGCGCTGTTCGTGTTCAACCTCGTCCCGCTGCTGCCGCTGGACGGCGGGCACGTCGCCGGGGCGCTGCTCGAGGGGGCGCGCCGTCTCCTGGCACGGCTGCGGGGCCGGCCGGACCCCGGCCCCGTGGACATGTCCCGCATGCTCCCGCTCACCAACGCGGTCGCCCTCGTGTTCATCGCGATGACCGTGCTGCTGATCTACGCCGACATCGTCAAGCCCATCACGCTGTTCCCCTGAGCGCCTGCCCGCGGCTGTGCACCCGGTCACCGCGGCCGTGCAGGAGCGGTGGAGGTGTCGCACCTCGCCCCGCGGAGGCGCCGAGGCGGTCCATAATGGAGGGGTGACTTCCGTGAGCCTCGGCATCCCCTCCGTCAAGACGCCCCCGCCGGTCCTCGCCCCCCGGCGGAAGACCCGCAAGGTGAAGCTGGGCGACCTGTACGTCGGCGGCGACGCGCCGATCACCGTGCAGTCGATGACCACCACGCCCACGCACGACATCAACGCGACGCTCCAGCAGATCGCGGAGCTGACCGCCGCGGGCTGCGACATCGTGCGCGTGGCCTGCCCGCGCCAGGAGGACGCCGACGCGCTCGTCGCGATCGCCGCGAAGTCCCCGATCCCGGTGATCGCCGACATCCACTTCCAGCCCAAGTACGTCTTCGCCGCGATCGAGGCGGGCTGCGCGGGCGTGCGCGTCAACCCCGGCAACATCCGCCGCTTCGACGACCAGGTGAAGGACATCGCCCAGGCCGCGAAGGACCACGGCACCGCGCTGCGCATCGGCGTGAACGCCGGCTCGATCGACAAGCGCATGATGACCGGCGACCGCGTGACCCCGGAGGCGCTCGTCGCCTCCGCGAAGTGGGAGGCGTCCCTCTTCGAGGAGCACGACTTCCACGACTTCGGCATCTCCGTGAAGCACAACGACCCGGTGATCATGGTCGAGGCCTACCGTCAGCTCGCCGCGGAGGGCGACTGGCCCCTGCACCTCGGCGTCACCGAGGCGGGCCCCGCCTTCCAAGGCACCATCAAGTCCTCCGTCGCCTTCGGCATCCTGCTCGGCGAGGGCATCGGCGACACCATCCGCGTGTCCCTCTCCGCCCCGCCGGTCGAGGAGGTCAAGGTCGGCAACCAGATCCTGCAGTCGCTGAACCTCAAGCCTCGCAAGCTCGACATCGTCTCCTGCCCCTCCTGCGGCCGCGCCCAGGTGGACGTCTACACGCTCGCCGACGAGGTCACCGAGGGTCTCAAGCACCTCGAGGTCCCGCTGCGCGTGGCCGTGATGGGCTGCGTCGTGAACGGCCCGGGCGAAGCCCGCGAGGCCGACCTCGGAGTCGCCTCCGGCAACGGCAAGGGCCAGATCTTCGTCAAGGGCGAGGTCATCAAGACCGTGCCGGAGGCGGACATCGTCGAGACCCTGCTGGCCGAGGCGAACCGCATCGCGGCCGAGATGGGCGAGGACGTCTCCTCCGGCGGTGCTCCCTCCGTCTCCGTGGGCTGAGGCCGTGTTCCGGCGGGGCGGGCGCCTGCGCGCGGTGCGCTCCGGCACGGCCCGGGCCGCGCTCGACCTCGCCCTGCAGGACCCGGTCACCAATGCGCTCGGCGGCGCCCGGCTGCAGGAGACGGTCCGCAGCGCCGCGCTCGCCCAGGAGTTCTCGCTCGTGGGCGAGGACCGTCGCCCTGAGGGCGTCCTCTGGCACGGCGTGAACCTCTCCCCGATGTCGGCGTCCGAGGACGCCCTGGACGAGTTCGGCGCGCACATGGCCGGCCGGCCGCGGCGGGCGAGCTCGGTGGTGGGGGAGCGGGCTGCGATCGAGCGGCTCTGGGAGTCCCTCTCCGAGGCCTGGGCCCCGACGGTGCGCGAGTACCGGTGGAGCCAGCCGCTGCTGCTCGCCGCCCCGCCCGCGCAGATGCCCGCCCTGCCCGGCACGGGGCTGCGTGCCGCCGAGCTGCAGGAGGCCGCTGCCGTCTTCCCGGCCGCGGTGGCCATGTTCCGCGAGGAGGTCGGGATCGACCCGCTGCTCGGCGACGGCGGGCGCTCCTATCGCCACCGGGTCGGCGAGCTCATCCGCCAGCGGCGCACCTACGTCGTCGTCGAGCGGGGCGCGGTGGTGTTCAAGGCGGACGTCGGCGCGCTCTTCGGCCCGGTGGCGCAGATCCACGGGGTCTGGGTGCGCCCGGATCGCCGGGGCCACGGCCTGGGCCGCGCCGCGATGACGGAGCTCGTGGACCGGGTGCGCCGCGACCACTGCCCGCAGGTCTCCCTGTACGTCAACGACTTCAACGAGCCCGCCCGCCGCGCCTACGCCGCCTCGGGCTTCGCCCAGGTCGGGGAGCTGACGACGATCCTGTTTTGAGCGCGCGGGCTCAGGCCGGCCGGTGCGCGGTCAGCACGTACTGCAGCGCGAGCCGGTCGGGATCCTCCCGCAGCCGGTAGCGGTCGCCCTCGCGCACCATCAGCTCGGGCCACGGGCACCAGGCCGCGTACGGGATCTCCTCGAAGGAGTCCAGCACCAGCCCGGCCTGCAGCAGCGCGGTGAGGATCTGGCCGATCGAGTGGTTCCACTCGTGGCTGACGGTGTGGGTCATGCGCGGAGCGCCCTCGGGAGCGGGCACGTAGCTGCCCTCCTGGTCCCAGGTCATCGGCTGCTCCCGCTGGAAGTAGGGCTGCTCGATCCGGAGGCCGTCGGAGACGTCGTCGCCCACGGCCATGAACATCGGGTGGTCGTCCCGGATCAGGAAGCGCCCGCCCGGGCGCAGCAGCGAGGCGATCACCCGTGCCCATGCCGTGACGTCCGGCAGCCAGCACAGCACCCCGATCGAGGTGTAGACGAGGTCGAAGTCGCCATTGACCGCCTCGCGGGCGTCGTACACGTTCGCCTCGACGAACTCGATCGCGGCCCCGGCCCGCTCCGCGATCACCCGGGCGCGCTCGAGGGAGCCGGGGGAGAGGTCCACGCCGACGGTGCGGCGCGCCCCGAGCCTGGCGAGGCTCACCGTGTCGGTGCCCAGATGGCACTGCAGGTGGATCACGTCGGCTCCGGCGAGGTCCCCGAGCCGGTCACGGTCCTGGTCCACCTCGGGCGTGATCCGTGCGGGGTCGGCGACGAGCTCCTCGATGCCGTAGCCGGAGGCGACGTGGAGCGCGGCGCGGTCGTCCCAGTTCGCGCGGTTGTCCTCGAAACGGCGCCGTGCGTCGGGATCGAGCGGGGCGGGGGAGTCCATCGGCGTCTCCTCGACGGTGGTGGGCGGCGGCAGCGGCGCCCCGCGGCGGGGCGGGAGCGGGCGTCGTCGGCACCGTACGGGAGGGCGCCCGGACGGGGCCAGGTCTTTCCCTCGCCCCGGTCCGGGACTGCGGGTAGGTTCGGGGGATGCGCGATGATGCCGACACCCGCGACACCCGCGACACCTCGACGACCGACCGCCCGGCCGGCGCGGCGCAGGCCCTGCCCGGCGCCCATGTCATCCTGCTGGTCGGTCCGCCGGCGGTGGGCAAGCTCAGCGTCGCCCGGGAGCTCGGGCGCCGCACCGGTGCGCTCGTGGTCGACAACCACCTCATCAACAATCCCGTCTTCGTGCCGATGGGCCTGCACTCCGGCGAGGGGGTCGACATCACCGCGACCGACGCCCTGCGGCGCCGCGTCTGGGAGGTGGTGCTCGAGGCGGCGACCCAGGCCCCGCCGATGCTCTCGCACGTGATGACCAACTGGCTCAGCGACGATCCGGAGAACGCGGCGCACGTCGAGCGCCTGCGGGACCTCGCACGCACCCGCGGCGCCCGCTTCGTGCCCGTCTGGCTGTCGGCGCAGGAGGAGGCCCTGCTCGCACGGGTCGACGCACCGGGCAGGGCGGAGCGCGGCAAGCTCACCGACCCCGAGCTGCTCGCGCAGATCCTCGCCGTCCCCGTGCTGCCCGCCCCGGCGGATGCGCTCCATCTCGACCTCACGGAGCGGACTCCGAAGGAGGCGGTCACGGAGCTGCTCGCGGCGCTCGGCGGTGGCTGAGTCGGCGACGGGCGAGGTCGCGGACGACGGTCCTCAGCCGGCCAGCGCGTCGAGGGCGAGCAGCGTGTTCGCGGCGGTCCACGCGAGCGGCGCGACCTGCGCGGGACGGCCGTCATGGAGCACCTTCTCCGGGAGCGAGCCCTCCGCGGTGCGGTGCGCGGCGAGCCAGGCGAGGACCTCCCGTGCGGCCCGGTGCTCTCCGGCGCGGGCGAGGCCGAGGCCGAGCAGGCTCGTCGACGGGGTCCAGCTCACCCCGTCCTGCTTCCACGCCGCACCCGGCGCGATGCCGCCGCCGGGACGGGAGAGCTCGCCGCGCAGCGCGAGCAGACGTCCGGGATCGATCATGCCGTGGGCGCCGGTCGCCTCGAACAGGGCCAGCGCCGAGTCGGCGCCGCCGCCGTCGCGATAGCGCTGCCACCCCGCGCGGCCGAAGGTCGCCGCGGCCAGGTGCGCGAAGGCCTCCGCCGCCTCCTGCGCCGCAGGGGCGCCGGTGAGCGCGCTGCCGGCACGCAGCCCGGCCAGCGCCGCGCCCACGCCCCACAGCGTCGTCGACCGCTCCCGGCGCTCCCAGTAGTCCGGGGAGGCCGGCGGCAGCGCGGTCCCGCCCGAGGTGGCGAGGTGGAGCGCGCCGAGGGAGGTCTCCACCAGCGCCGCGAGCCGGTCCGCGACGGCCCCGCCGTGCTCGCCCGCGGCGGAGACGACCTCGGCGCTCGCCCACAGCAGCAGCCCCGTCCCGTCGAACTGCGCGGCGCGCCGGTCGGGGGCGTGCGCGGTGCCGGGCACGTACCGCGCCTCGAACCAGCCGTCGGAGGCCTGCAGGTCCTGCAGGTGGGTGAGCACGTCCGCAGCCCGCTCGGGGGCGCCGACGCGGGCCAGCGCGACGGCGCAGAAGGCGGCGTCCCGCGGCCACACGTACCGCCAGTTCGCGGTCCATCCCGCGACGGGGGCGGGCAGGTCGTCGTCGAGCACCCAGAGGTCCGCGAGCGCGGAGTCGGCCAGGGCGCCGAGCAGCGCGGCGTCCTCTCCGTCCCCGTCCGCCTCGGCGAGCTGCGCGCCCAGGTGCTCCCTCCAGTCGGAGGTCCGCTCGGCGAAGTCCGCGGCGCGAGCCCTGGCGGGGGCGTCCTCGCCGAGGGCCGCGGCGAGCCGGGTGCCGGGGGTCAGGGCGAGGTCGGGGGCCCGGCCGCCGACGAGCACCCGCTTGCCGTCCACGTCGTGCGCGACGGTGCCGGCGAACAGCGGCACCTCGGTGCGCGGGTCGACCGCGGTCCGCGTCGCGCGTCCGGCGGCGACCGCGCCGGTGCCGAGCGCGCCGAGCAGCCCGAGCGAGGCGGCGGCGCCGAGCCCGCCCAGCAGACGGCGTCGCGTCGGGGGACCGGCGGATGCCGGTCCTCCTCGCGTCCTGCGCGCCGTGGCCGCCTCGGCGGGGGCGCGCCGCTCAGCTGGCTGCACCTCGTCAGCGTACCGACGGGGCGTGCGGGGGCCGAGCGCACGTCCGCAGGCTCACTCCCGCCGCCCCGTCCCGTCGCGCCACGACAGCCCTCGCCCCCGCCTCGCCGTGGTCCCCGCCGCGACCAGTAGCATGGCCCCGCGCGCACCATCGCCGGCGGTGCGCCCCCGCATCCCGAAAGGCCGCTCCATGCTCCGTCTGTCCACGCTGTTCGTCCGCACCCTGCGGGAGGACCCGGCCGACGCCGAGGTCGCCAGCCACAAGCTGCTGGTGCGTGCGGGCTTCATCCGCCGCTCCGCCGCGGGGGTGTACACGTGGCTGCCGCTGGGCCTGAAGGTGCTGCGGAAGGTCGAGCAGATCGTGCGCGAGGAGCAGGACGCGATCGGCGGCCAGGAGGTGCTCTTCTCCGCGCTGCAGCCGCGCGAGCCCTACGAGGCGACCGGCCGCTGGGAGGAGTACGGCCCCACCCTGTTCCGCCTGAAGGACCGGCGCGAGGACGACTACCTCCTCGCCCCCACGCACGAGGAGATGTTCACCCTCACGGTGAAGGACCTGTACTCCTCGTACAAGGACCTCCCGGCGATGCTCTACCAGATCCAGACCAAGTTCCGCGACGAGGCCCGGCCCCGCGCCGGACTGCTGCGCACCCGCGAGTTCATCATGAAGGACGCCTACTCCTTCGACGTGGACGACGCAGGCCTGGATGACTCCTACGAGAAGCAGCGCGGCGCCTATCAGCGCACCTTCGAGCGCCTCGGACTGCCCACCGTGATCTGCCAGGCCGACGCCGGCGCGATGGGCGGCTCCCGCTCCGAGGAGTTCCTCCACCCTACGTCCGTCGGCGAGGACACCTTCGTGGTCTCCGACGGCGGCTACGCCGCCAACGTCGAGGCCGTCACCACGGTGGCCCCGGCGCCGCTGGACGGGGCCGCGATCGCGGCGCTGCCCGCCATGCACGTCGAGTCGACGCCCGGCGCGAGCACCATCGCGAAGCTCACCGACTTCTCCAACGAGACCTTCCCCGGCCGGGGACCCGTCGCGGAGGACGGCCAGTGGACCCGCTACGAGATGCTCAAGCACCTCGTGTACCTGCTGACGCACCCGGACGGCTCCACGGAGCCGCTGGTCATCGCGCTGCCCGGCGACCGCGAGGTCGACCCCAAGCGTCTCGAGGCGGCGCTGGCGCCCGCGATCGCGGCCCCCTTCACCGATGAGGACTTCACGAAGCACCCCGTGCTGACCAAGGGATACATCGGGCCCGAGGGCCTCGGCCTCGAGTCCGACTCCGGCATCCGCTATCTCGTCGACCCGCGCGTGGTGCCCGGCACCTCCTGGGTCGCCGGCGCCGGCGAGAAGGACAAGCACGCCTACGACCTCGTCTTCGGCCGTGACTTCACGGCCGACGGGACGATCGAGGCGGCCGAGGTGCGCGACGGCGATCCCGCCCCCGACGGCTCCGGCCCGCTGCGCCTGACCCGCGGCATGGAGATGGGCCACATCTTCCAGCTCGGGCGGAAGTACGCCGAGGCGCTGGGCCTGCGGGTCCTCGACGAGAACGGCAAGTCCGTGGTCGTCACGATGGGCTCCTACGGCATCGGCGTCACCCGTGCGGTCGCGGCGATCGCCGAGCTGTGCCACGACGAGAAGGGCCTGGTCTGGCCCCGACAGCTCGCCCCCGCGGACGTGCACATCGTCGCGACCGGCAAGGACCCCGCGATCTTCGAGGAGGCCGAGCGGATCGCCTCGGAGCTCGAGGCGCGCGGCCTCGAGGTGCTCTACGACGACCGGCCCAAGGTCTCCCCGGGCGTGAAGTTCAAGGACGCCGAGCTGCTGGGCATGCCCACCTCCGTGGTGGTCGGACGGGGCCTCGCCGAGGGGACCGTCGAGGTGCGCGACCGGGCCACCGGCACGATCCGTGAGGTCTCCCCGGCCGAGGTCGTCGGCGCCGTCGTCGACGAGGTGCGCGGGGCCTGAGCCCCGGCCGGGCCGTGCCGACCGTCCGCGGGGACGCTCAGTCCTCGACGGGCGGCGGATCCTCGGCCACCAGGCCCGGCAGCGGGTCCATCCGGTCCACCAGTCCGGCCAGCAGCTCCGCCTCGGCCAGGGCCGCCGCGATCGACAGGGGCCGACGGTCGAAGGGCGCCGCGCCCGCGAGCGCGAGGTGGTCCAGCAGCAGCCCCTGGGCGAGGGTCGTCGGCAGGGTCCCCGCGGTCTTCTCGTCGAGCCGGCCGCCCGGCAGCGCGTAGACCGCCTGCCGCACCACGACGGGGGCGCCGTCCTCCTCGGCCACGGCCGCGAGCTGCTCGGCACGGGTGCGGTGCAGCTCGCTCCAGGCCAGAAGGGACTCGCGCTCCTCGCCCGTCGAGCGCGCGGCGAGGACCTCGTGGACGTAGCCCGCGTACCACTCCTCCTGCTGCGCCCGCTCGATCGTGGTGCGGTAGTCCTCCTCCGCCCCGATCGAGGGAGGGTCCGTCTCCGGGACCTCGCGGCGGGGCACGAGGTCCTCGGCGGTCGGGGAGGCGGGGACCTCGCCGGCGTGCCCGGAGGAGTGCAGTCGCAGCGCGCTCCAGGCCGTGCGCGCCGCGATGGCCGCGGTCGCCCGGGCGAGCGAGCCGGAGACCTGTCGGGAGGCGTCCGCCGCGAGATCGCGCAGCTCCACGAGGACGGCCAGGAGCTCGGCGAGGTCGGCGGGGACGTCCGTCGGCGCGGGCGCGGCGGTCGCGTCCGGGTCCGGATCCGCGGACGCCTCGCTCTCGCGCTCCTGCTCCGCCCCGGTGAGCATCGCCCGGCGCTGCACGGGCAGAGCGGCGAGGAGCACGCGCAGGTCCGCCGAGAACGCCGGCTCGGCGTCCTCGGCCCCGTCCGCGGCGGAGATCCCGTCGGCCCCCGCGATCGCCCGGTCCAGCAGCGTCAGCAGGTCGCGGCGGTAGAGGTCGTCGATGCCCGGCGGGGGAGGGGTGTACTCCTCGGGTCCGCCGAGGGCGACCCTGCCGCAGCCGGTCAGCGCTGCGCCCCCGAAGGTCCCCGCCGCGAGCGCCGCCAGCGTCCCGCGGAGCACGCTCCGTCGGCCGGGAGCGGGCGGGGGCGCGGAGGGTCGGCGGGAGGCGGGCACGGGAGGATTCTCGCATCCGGGACCCGGGAGGCGGCGCGGGAGGCGCGCGGACACTATCCTGGTCCCGACGCTCCGGGCACGTCCGAAGCGGCGCAGTCACCCATATGAGCAGGAGGCGATCAGTCCATGAGCGCACTCGAGGACCACACCGACCTGCGGGAGGCGGCCGCCGCCGTGCTGGACGCGCACGGGCTCGTGCTGGAGGAGGTCGAGCTGGGGCGCGAGGGCGGGATGCCGCGGCTGCGTCTCGTCGTGGACCTGCCCGAGGACCGTCTCGGCAGCGCCGACCTCGACACCGTCGCCGAGGCGTCCCGGGAGCTGTCCGCCCGGATCGACGCCGACGACTCCCTCCTCGGCCCCCAGCCGGTGCTGCTGGAGCTGACCACCCCGGGCGTCGAGCGCGCGCTCACCGCGCCCCGCCACTTCCGCCGCTCCCGCGGTCGCCTGCTGAGCCTGCGCACGGAGGTCGGCGTCGAGCATCGTGCACGGCTGCTCGCCGTCGACGGCGAGGTGCTGCACCTGCGGCAGGAGCCCGGACGGGACGACCGCGGGCGCCCCCGCAGGCTCCCCGCCGACACCTCGGAGCGCCTCGAGCTGCCCCTGGCGGAGATCGCCTCCGCCCGCGTCGAGGTCGAGTTCGACCCGCCGGAGGACATCGAGCAGCTGCTGGCCGAGGCGGCGGGCCCCGCCCGGGAGCACCCCCACGACCACGCCGACGTCGCCGAGGGCGACGCCGGCACCACCGCCGGGACGACCGCGGGGACCACCGCGACGAAGGAGAGCTGAGATGGACATCGACATGGGTGCCCTGCGGGCCCTCGAGCGGGAGCGCGAGATCAGCCTGCCCGTGCTGCTGGACGCGATCCGCTCGGCGCTGCACGCCGCCTACCTCCACACCGACCACCCGGTCCGGGACTCCGAGGTCCTGATCGACGAGAACACCGGCGAGGTCGCCGTCATCGCCCGCGAGCGCGATGCCGAGGGCGTCGTCCTCGAGGAGTGGGACGACACGCCGGAGAACTTCGGCCGCGTCGCGGCGAGCACGGCGCGCCAGGTGATCTTCCAGCGGATCCGGGACCTCGAGGACGACGCGGTGCTGGGCACCTACGCCGACCGCGAGGACGACATCGTCTCGGGCATCATCCAGCAGGGCCGCGACCCTCGCATGGTGCTCGTCGACCTCGGAGAGGTCGAGGCGGTGCTGCCTCCGCACGAGCGGGTGCCGGGGGAGGACTACTCGCACGGCCGCCGGCTGCGCGCCTATGTCACCGAGACCCGGCGCGGCCCCAAGGGACCGCAGATCACCCTGTCCCGCTCGCACCCGAACCTCGTGCGGCGGCTCTTCGCCCTCGAGGTCCCGGAGGTCGCCGACGGCACGGTCGAGATCGCCGGGCTCGCCCGCGAGGCCGGGCACCGCACCAAGATGGCGGTGCGCGCCACGGTCCCGGGCGTGAACGCCAAGGGCGCCTGCATCGGCCCGATGGGGGCGCGCGTGCGCTCGGTGATGAACGAGCTCGGCGGCGAGAAGATCGACATCGTCGACTTCGACGAGGACCCCGCCGCATACGTCGCCGGGGCGCTCTCGCCCGCGAAGGTCTCCTCCGTCACGGTGATCGACGAGGTCGGTCGCGCGGTGCGCGCCGTGGTCCCGGAGAACCAGCTGTCCCTGGCCATCGGGAAGGACGGGCAGAACGCCCGCCTGGCCGCGAAGCTCACCGGGTGGAAGATCGACATCCGCCCCGAGGGCGGCGGGGCTCCGGCGGTCGAGGTCTGAGGTGTGTCCCACGCCTCCCCGCTGACGTCGGCGAGGCGCGGGTCCGCTACACTGGGGAGGCTGTTCGCCCAGTGGAGACCGCGATCGACCTCGTCGCCGACGAGTCGGGCGCCCTCCCGTCCGGGCGAGGCGCTCGGAACGGAGGAGGTCGCGTCATCGCACGCTCCACCGCTCACCGCCCCGAGCGCACGTGCGTCGGCTGTCGTCAGACGGCCCCGCGCGCACAGCTGGTGCGACTGGTCCGGGAGTCCGCTCCCGACGGCGCCGCTCCACGCGTCCGCGTCGACCCCACCGGGTCGGCCCCCGGCCGCGGGGCGTGGCTCCACCCCGACGCATCATGTCTCGACCTCGCCCTGCGGCGGGGCGGCCCGGCCCGGTCATTCCGCGGCAGGGTCGACACCGGGCACCTCGCCCGGGACCTCGAGGCCTTCGATCCCACCCGAACGTGGAACAGGTAGAAGCACCCATGGACATCCGATGAGTACTCACTCATGAGCACCCTCAGGAACTAATGGTCCGAGCCCTCTTGTCGGCCGGACCGAGACAGGAGAAAAGTGGCTAAGGTCCGCGTCCACGAGCTCGCCAAGGAGCTCGGACAGCCGAGCAAGACCGTCCTGCAGAAGCTGCAGGACATGGGCGAGTTCGTCCGATCCGCCTCCTCGACCATCGAGGCCCCCGTGGCCCGTCGTCTGCGCGAGGAGTTCCCCGCCGCCGACGACAGCGCCCCCAAGAAGCCCGCGGCGCAGAAGCCCGGTGCGAAGCCCGCGGCGCAGAAGCCCGGTGCGAAGCCCGCCGCGCAGAAGCCCGGCCCGGCGAAGCCCGCCGCGAAGGAGCAGGCTCCCGCCGCCCCCGCGGAGGAGAAGCCCGCCGCCGACGCGCCCGCCGCAGCGCAGGAGCCCGCCCCCGAGGCCCCCGCGCCCGGCGCCGAGAAGCCCTCTGCGCCCAAGCCCGGCGCCGAGAAGCCCGCCGCTCCCAAGCCCGGTGGTGAGCGCCCCGCGCCCCGACCCGGCGCGGCGCGGCCCGGCAACAACCCCTTCGCCAGCTCGCAGGGCATGCCCCGTCCGGGCAGCCGCAAGCCCGGTCAGGGCGGCGGCCAGGGCGGTCGTCCCGGCCGCGGCGAGGGCGGCCCGCGTCCGGGCGGTCCCCGTCCGGGCAACAACCCCTTCGCCAGCTCGCAGGGCATGCCCCGTCCGGGCAGCCGCAAGCCCGCCCAGGGCGGCGAGCAGGGCACCCGCGCTCCCCGTGAGGGCGCGCCCCGTCCCGGCGGCGCACCGCGTCCCGGTGGTGGCGGCGGTCCCCGTCCCGGCATGCCGACCCCCGGCATCATGCGCCAGCACTCCCACGGCGGTCTCGCCGATGCGAACCAGGGAGGCGGCGGCGGTCGCGGTCGCGGGGGTCGTCCCGGCGGCGGTCCGGGCGGACGCCCGGGCGGCGGTCCCGGCGGTCCCGGCGGCGGTCCTCGCGGCCGTGGCGGTCGCGGCGCGACGCAGGGCGCCTTCGGGCGCGGCGGCAAGCCGGCCCGCTCCCGCAAGTCCAAGCGCGCGAAGCGCCAGGAGTTCGAGCAGCAGCAGGCGCCCGCGCCGGGCGGCGTCTCGATCCCGCGCGGCAACGGCCAGACCCTGCGTCTGCGCCGCGGCGCCTCGCTGACCGACTTCGCCGACCGCATCGACGTCAACCCCGCGTCGCTGATCACGGTGCTCTTCGCGATGGGCGAGATGGCCACGGCCACCCAGTCCCTGGACGAGGACACCTTCGAGCTGCTCGGCAACGAGCTCGGCTACAAGATCGAGATCGTCTCCCCGGAGGACGAGGAGCGCGAGCTGCTCGAGCAGTTCGACATCGACCTCGACGCGGAGCTCGCCGAGGAGGACGAGGAGGACCGTCTCCCGCGTCCTCCGGTGGTCACCGTCATGGGTCACGTCGACCACGGCAAGACCCGCCTGCTGGACACCATCCGCAAGGCGAAGGTCGGCGCGGGCGAGGCCGGCGGCATCACCCAGCACATCGGCGCCTACCAGGTGGATGTCGAGCACGAGGGCGCCGAGCGCAAGCTCACCTTCATCGACACCCCGGGCCACGAGGCGTTCACCGCCATGCGTGCCCGCGGCGCCGACGTCACGGACATCGCGATCCTCGTGGTCGCGGCGGACGACGGCGTGATGCCGCAGACCGTCGAGGCGCTCAACCATGCCCAGGCGGCGAACGTGCCGATCGTGGTCGCGGTCAACAAGATCGACAAGCCCGAGGCGAACCCGGAGAAGATCCGGCAGCAGCTGACCGAGTACAACCTGATCGCCGAGGAGTACGGCGGCGAGACGATGTTCGTCGACGTCTCGGCGCGGGAGAACCTCCACATCGACGACCTGCTCGAGGCGGTGCTCCTCACCGCGGACGCCGCCCTGGAGCTCTCGGCGATCGCCGACAAGGACGCGCGCGGCGTGGCCATCGAGGCGAACCTGGACAAGGGACGCGGCCCCGTCGCCACGGTCCTGGTCCAGCAGGGCACTCTCCACGTGGGCGATGCGATCGTCTGCGGCGTCGGCCACGGCCGCGTCCGCGCGATGCTCGACGAGAACGGCGAGAACGTCACCGAGGCGGGCCCGTCCCGTCCGGTGCAGGTCCTCGGCCTGACCTCGGTGCCCGGCGCCGGTGACTCCTTCCTGGTCGCCCAGGACGAGCGCACCGCCCGCCAGATCGCCGAGAAGCGCGAGGCGGCCAAGCGCGCCGCGTCGCTCTCGAAGGTCCGCAAGCGGATCAGCCTCGAGGACCTCAACAAGCACGTCGCCGACGGCAAGGTCGAGACCCTCAACCTCATCCTCAAGGGCGACGCGGCCGGTGCCGTCGAGGCCCTGGAGGAGTCGCTGCTGGGCATCGACGTCGGCGAGGGCGTGGACCTGCGGATCATCGACCGCGGCGTCGGCGCGATCACGATGAACAACATCAACCTCGCCGTCGCCTCCGACGCGGTCATCATCGGCTACAACGTGCGGGCCGAGGGCCTGAACGCCGACTACGCCGACCGCGAGGGCGTGGAGATCAAGTACTACTCGGTCATCTACAACGCCATCGACGAGGTCGAGCAGGCCCTCAAGGGCATGCTCAAGCCGGAGTACGAGGAGGTCGAGCTCGGCTCGGCGGAGATCCGCGAGATCTTCCGCTCCTCCAAGTTCGGCAACATCGCCGGCTCGATCGTGCGCAGCGGCCTCATCAAGCGCGGCGCCCGTGCGCGCATCACGCGTGGTGGCAACGTGATCGCCGAGAACATCGAGATCGCCGGTCTGCGACGGTTCAAGGACGATGTCACCGAGGTGCGCGACGGGTACGAGTGCGGCATCAACCTCGGCTCGTTCAACGACCTCCAGCTCGAGGACCTCATCACCACCTACGAGATGCAGGAGAAGCCCCGCAGCTGATCCTGCGACGGCCGGGCGTCCCACGAGGGCGCCCGGCCGCGCCGGCGGGGGAGGAGACCACGATGAGCGAGGTGTCCCTCCTGCTCCGCGCCCCCTCGGCCAACCGCGTGTACGCGCAGGCCGCGGGGGCGCTCTCGCGCGCCGAGGCCCACTGGGTCCTCGGTGCGCACCTCGGCGCCGTCCCGGTCCTGCGCGAGCGGAGCATCGGGGGGATGGAGGCCCTCGAGGTGCGCACCGATGTCGAGGGCCGACGACTCGATGCGCTGCTGGCGACCCTCTCCGGCACGCTCGGCGTGCTCGACGTGCACAGCGAGGATCCCGACGCGCCCGAGAGCCCGCTGCTGCGCCCGCGCACCCTGCCGGACGTGCTCCACCACCCCTCGGACCTCGAGACCACGCTGCGCTATCCCGGCAAGACCAACGAGCAGTTCACCGCGCTGCTGGTGAACCTCGCCGCCGCGCTGTCGACCCGGAGATCCGGTCTGCTGGACGGCACCCTGGACCTCCTCGACCCGCTGTGCGGCCGCGGCACCACCCTCCACCGTGCGCTGCGCCTGGGGCTCAGCCCCGTCGGCGCGGAGATCGACCGCAAGGACGTCGAGGCCCACCGCGCCTTCCTCGGCACCTGGCTGCGCACCCACCGCCTCCGGCACACGCTGGAGACCACGCGGCTGACCCTGCACGGGGAGCAGCTGGGCAGCCGGACCGAGGCCCGCCTCGCGCCCGACAAGCAGACTCTCCGCGCCGGGGGAGGGCAGCGCCTGACGGTGCTCGGCTGCGACACCACGAGGCTCGCGGAGGTGCTGCCCTCCCGCAGCGTCGACGCGCTGGTCGGGGACCTTCCCTACGGCGTCCAGCACGGCGGCCGCGCCGGCGGCGCCTGGCAGCGCTCACCGCTGGAGGTGCTGCGCGAGGCGGCGCCCGGCTGGCGCTCCCTGCTGCGCGACGGCGCCGGAGTCGCGCTCGCGGTGAACCGTCGCACCCTCGACCACGCCGAGGCCTCCTCGGTGCTCGCAGAGGCCGGGCTGCGGGTCCTCAGCCCCGACGGCGCCTTCCGCCATCGCGTGGACCAGTCCATCGACCGTGACATCCTGCTCGCGGTCCCCCACGACCATCCCCGCGCCGAGGAGCTCGCTGCCCTCGGCGCCGACCAGGAGAACGACACCCCATGACCGACAATCCCCGCGCCCTCAAGCTCGCCGACCGCATCAAGGTGATCGTCGCGACCATGCTCGACACCCGGGTCAAGGACCCGCGTCTCGGCTTCGTGACCATCACGGACGTGCGCGTCAGCGGCGACCTCCAGCACGCGACCGTCTTCTACACCGTCTTCGGCTCCGACGAGGAGCGCGAGGGCACCGCCGCCGCGCTCGTGAGCGCCACCGGCATGCTCCGCCGCGAGGTGGGCCGCCAGACCGGCGTGCGCCTGACCCCCACCCTCGAGTTCATCGCCGACGCGATCCCCGAGAACGCCCGCGTCATCGAGGACCTCCTCTCCGAGGCCCGCGGCCGCGACGCCGAGCTCGAGGCCGCCAAGGCCGGCGCCAGCTACGCCGGCGAGGAGGACCCCTACCGCAAGCCCCGCGAGGAGGAGGACGAGCTCGCGGAGACCGACCTCGACGACGACCTCGACGGCGGCGCGGGGCGCGAGCAGGCGTGAGCCCCGCCGCTCCCCACGGCCTCCTGCTGGTCGACAAGGCCGCGGACCGCACCAGCCATGACGTGGTCGCGCGGGTCCGCTGGCTGCTGGGCACGAAGAAGGTCGGCCACGCCGGGACCCTCGATCCGATGGCCACCGGTCTGCTCGTGCTCGGGATCGGGCAGGGCACCCGGCTGCTCACCCACCTCGTGGGCCTGGACAAGACCTACCGCGCCACGATCCGACTGGGCCGCGCCACGACCACCGATGACCGCGAGGGCGAGCCCCTCGGCGAGCAGCTGGACGCGACCGGGCTCGACGACGCCCGGATCGCGCAGGCGCTCACCGCGCTGCGCGGCGACATCGCCCAGGTCCCCTCGACCGTCAGCGCGATCAAGATCGACGGGAAGCGGGCCTACGCCCGCGCCCGGGCGGGGGAGGACGTGCAGCTCGCGCCGCGCCCCGTGCGGATCGGCCGCTTCGAGCTCACCGCCCGGCGCGAGGACCAGGGGCATCTCGACCTCGACGCGGTGATCGACTGCTCCTCCGGCACCTACGTGCGGGCGCTGGCCAGGGACCTCGGCGACTCGCTCGGCGTCGGCGGGCACCTCACGGCGCTGCGCCGCACCGCCGTCGGCCCCTTCTCCGTCGACGACGGCGTGCATGTGCCCGCGCGCGGCGAGGGCGACGACGTCGACCTCCCGCTGCAGGGCCTCGGCGCCGTCGCCTCCCGCGTCCTGCCCTCCCTCGAGGTCGATGCCGCGGGTGCCTCCGCCCTCGGCACCGGACAGCGCCTCCGCGCCGCGGCCGAGCCCGTCCCGGCTCCGTCGCCGCATCCGGCGCACGGCGCCGAGGCCGAAGGCCCGGCGCCGGTGGCGGCGCTCGACGCGGACGGTCGCCTCGTCGCCGTCGTGGGCCGGGAGGGCGCCGCCTGGCGGCCGCTGCTCGTCGTCCCCGACGACGCGCGCTGCTGACCGCTGCGCACGTGACCGCGGCGCACGTCGGGCCGGCTGGCCCTGTCGCACGGCGACCTGCACGCCCATGACGAAGGGCTCCTCCCGGACGGGAGGAGCCCTTCGTCATGCCCGGCGCTCGCGCGCCGCGGGGGAGAGGATCAGCTGTGCACCACGGTCTTGGTGCCGATGCCCGCCCAGTCGTACAGCCACTTCGCGTCCGAGACCGGCATGTTGATGCAGCCGTGCGATCCGGAGTAGCCGAAGGAGGAGCGCCAGGGCGCGCCGTGGAAGCCGTACCCGTTGTGGAAGTACTGCACCCAGGGGACGTCCGGGGTGTAGTAGTACTTCGGGTGGTCCTCCGGGTAGTACGCCGCGTTGGTCATGTCCTGACGGTCGTAGCGCAGGTAGATCTCGTAGGTGCCGGTGGGCGTCTCGTTGCCCTCCTTGCCGTCGACCATCGCACGGGGACCCCACACCGGGGTGTCGCCGACGTACGCGGTGACGGTCTTGTTGGCAAGGTCCACGTCGATCCACTTCTCGCCGGTCGGCTCGGCGGCCTCCTCCTCGTCCTCCTCCTTCTTCTTGTCCTTGTCGTCCTCGGTGGACTTCTCCTCGTCCTTCTCGTCCTCGTCCTTCTTCTCGTCCTTCGGCGCGTCGACCTTCTCGACCTCGGCCTCGAGCTTCTTGCTCTCGAACGCCGCCTCGAGCGGGGTCGTGCCCTCGAGCGCCTGGATCAGCTCGTCCGCGACGGCATCGGTGTTCGTGATCTCCAGGCCGTCCTTCTTCTCGGCGACGACCTTGACGACCTCGCCGTCCTCGTCGACCTGCTCGATGCCGTCCTCCGGCTCGACGGCGTCCTGGTCGGCCTGGGCAGCGACCCACTCGCGCACCGCGTCCTCGTCCACGGAGAGGGAGAGGTTCTCGCCGGCCTCGTCGGGCTCGACGGTGATCCAGCTGCTGCGGCGCTCGGCGGAGACCTCGTGCGTCTCGCCGTCCGCGCCCTCGATGGACATGGGCTGCTCGAGCAGGGAGGAGATCGAGCCGACGACCTTCTCGGCCTCCTTCGTGGTGATCGAGGGCGAGATCTCCTTGATCGGCTGCTCGACGGAGAAGTCCTCGAGGGCGGGGGCGTTGGCCGTCACGGCCTCGACGAGGGGCTGCGGGTCCACGCCCTGGCCGTTGCGACCGGGCTCGGCCTTCCAGGTCTGCGCGTCCTCGTCGAAGACGACCTTCGCGTCGACCGGCTTCGTGCGGTCCTCGGGGACCAGGCCCTTCGCGAAGTCCGCCGTCGCGGCCTCGTCCACCTCGACGACCGGTTCCACGGCGTGCTCGCCGGACCACGTCGAGGAGATCACGGCGGGCAGCGAGGCGTCGCGGCCGAGGGCCGCGGAGGCGGTCGCCTCGGCGTCCACGCTCACCCCGAGATCCGACAGCGGCACCTCGAGCTGCTTCTCGCCGGCGGTCACGGAGACGACGACGTCCTCGCCCCGCTCGGCGACGAGGGCGGCGATCTCCTCCGGGGTCTTCCCGGAGACGTCCTGGCCGAGCACGGTGGTGCCCGGCAGCGCGCGACCCTCGAACTGCTTGGCGTAGGCCATCGCCCCGCCGGTGAGGATCACGGCGAGGACGGCGACGATCGCCACGAGGATCAGGGCGACCCGTCGACGGCTGCGGCCACCGGCGGCCGTTTCGGTCACGTTCGTCATGGATCCAGATCCGTTCTCGGCGGCCGTCGTGCCAGCCCGTGGCTCTCGCCCCAGGGCACAGGGGTCCCTCCCCGGCGCCGCCTTCGTCCCGAGAATAACGGAGGGCCCCCTTCCATACCACGATCCCCCGCCCGAGCTTCGTCACAGCTGTGCATCGGTGCGACGCCCGCCACGTCGACCTCGTCGGGGCCTGCGCGGGGCGTCCCGGGAGGGCCGGGCCGCGCCGCTCGTGCCCCGCCCGACGGGCGCTAGAGTGTCCTGCGGCGCATCCGCCGCCGCGCCTCGATCCCCGAGCCGCGCGGGCGCGGGGCGCGGACCGCCCCCGGCATCGGAAGGACCTGAGCGCGTCGTGACCCGCCTCCCCATCTGGCACTCCGTCGAGGAGGTGCCCGCCGAGCTCGGCGAGACCGCGGTCTCGATCGGGAACTACGACGGCGTCCACCGGGGGCATCGCTTCGTGCTGGACCAGCTGCGCCATCATGCCGAGTCCCGCTCCCTCAGCCCCGTCGCGCTGACCTTCTGGCCCCATCCCCGGCACGTCATGGGCGCCCCGGCCGCGACTCCGCTGATCACCGGGCACGAGGACCGCGACCGCCTCCTGCTGCTCGCCGGGATGCGCGGCGTGCTGGACCTCGAGTTCACCCTCGACTTCGCCCAGCACTCCCCGGCGGACTTCGTGCGGATCTTCCTGGTCGAAGGGCTGCGCGCGAAGTGCGTGGTGCTCGGCGAGGACGCGCTCTTCGGTCGCGCGAACGCCGGGGACATCGAGACCATGCGCGAGCTCGGGGAGGAGCTCGGCTTCGAGGTCGTCACCGCCCCGGACCTCGGGCCCGAGGGCACCGGCAGCGGGCGGATCTCCTCCTCCGGGATCCGGCGCGACCTCCTGGCCGGCGAGGTCCAGGCGGCGAACGAGGCGCTGGGCCGGCCGCACACCGTCACCGACGTGGTCCACCACGGCTTCCGGCGCGGCCGCGAGCTCGGCTTCCCCACCGCGAACCTCGGCCCCGCGCCGCAGGGCCTGATCCCCGCCGACGGCGTCTACGCGGGCCGCGTCACCGTCACCGCGCAGGATCCCGCGCACGTGAGGGAGGAGCCGCTGACCGGGGCGGCGGCCACGATCTCGATCGGCACCAACCCGACGTTCGAGGCCGACGGGGCGCCCCGCCGCACCGTCGAGGCGTACGTCCACGGCGCCCACGACCTCGACCTCTACGGGGACACTGTCCGTCTGGAGTTCCTCGACTTCCAGCGTCCCACCCTGAAGTTCGACTCGATCGAGGCGCTCGTGGCCCAGATGGCCGAGGACGTCGAGGTGACCCGCCGCACTCTCGACGCGGAGCGCTCCCGGAGCGACGCGGCCTCCTGATATCCTGCTCGCGCCGTCACACCGGCCGCGGAGAGCGCTCCGCCCCCACTCCATGCCTTGCCCTCAGGGGTCCGGCGCGTGCGGGGACCCGCTCATCGGAAGAGCCCGGGGCAGCAGGCCCCGGCGCGCCGCGCAACGACCTGAGGAGAACCAGTATGGCCTTCGACACCGCCACCAAGCAGGCGATCATCTCGGAGTACGCGACCGGCGAGGGCGACACCGGTTCGCCCGAGGTCCAGACCGCGCTGCTCACCCACCGCATCACCTACCTGACCGAGCACCTCAAGACCCACAAGCACGATCACCACACGCGCCGTGGTCTGATGCTGCTGGTCGGTCAGCGCAAGCGCCTCCTGAAGTACCTCCAGGAGACCGACATCGAGCGTTACCGTGCGCTGATCAAGCGCCTCGGCATCCGCCGTTGATCCACTCCGCCGCTCGCCCGCAGGGCGGGCGGCGGTGTCGTATGTCCGCCCTCGACCAGGTTCGGTCCTCGGCAGTGACCTGCGGATCGGGCGACCGGAGACCCCGGTCCCGCCCCGGTCTCCGCGGGTGACTGACGAAGGCCGCACCGGCAGGGGCACCCCTCTACCAAGGAGATCCCCCATGGCCATGGAAGGCCCTGACATCACCGCCACCACCGCCGTCATCGACAACGGCGCCTACGGCCGCCGCGAGGTCCGCTTCGAGACCGGCCGTCTCGCCCAGCAGGCCGCGGGCGCCGTGTCCGTCTACCTCGACGACGACACCATGGTGTTCTCGGCGACCGCCGTCTCGAACAAGCCGAAGGACCACTTCGACTTCTTCCCCCTCACCATCGACGTCGAGGAGCGGATGTACGCCGCGGGCCGCATCCCCGGCTCGTTCTTCCGTCGCGAGGGCCGTCCCGGCACCGACGCGATCCTCGCCTGCCGCCTCACCGACCGTCCGCTGCGCCCGGCCTTCGTCAAGGGCCTGCGCAACGAGGTCCAGATCGTCCTGACGGTCATGGCCTGCAACCCGGACGACGCCTACGACGTCGTCGGCATCAACGGCGCCTCCGCCTCCACCCAGATCTCCGGCCTGCCCTTCTCGGGCCCGATCGGCGGCGTGCGCATCGCGCTCATGCCCGACGCCTCCGGCGGCGGCCAGTGGGTCGCCTTCCCGACCTTCTCCCAGCTCGACGAGGCCGTCTTCTCGATGGTCGTCGCCGGTCGCATCGTCGAGGACGACGTGGCGATCATGATGGTCGAGGCCGAGGCCACCGACAACGCCTGGACCCTCATCAAGGAGCAGGGCGCGATCGCCCCGACCGAGGACGTCGTGGCCGAGGGCCTCGAGGCCGCGAAGGTCTTCATCCGCAGCCTGTGCGTGGCGCAGCAGGAGCTCGCCGCGAAGGCCGCGAAGCCCGTGCGCGAGTTCCCGCTCTTCCTGGACTACCAGGACGACGCCTACGGCATCGTCGAGGCCGCCGCGACCGACCGCCTCGCCGAGGTCATGTCGATCGCCGCGAAGCAGGAGCGCGAGGAGCGCACCGAGCAGCTGCTCGGCGAGGTCACCGCCGAGCTGTCCGCCGAGGGCGCGCAGCTCGAGGGCCGCGAGAGCGAGGTCTCCGGAGCGTTCCGCGCCCTGACCAAGCAGGTCGTGCGCAAGAAGGTCCTCACGGAGGGCATCCGCATCGACGGCCGCGGCCTGCGCGACATCCGCGCGCTCTCCGCCGAGGTCGAGGTGCTCCCGCGCGTGCACGGCTCGGCCCTGTTCCAGCGCGGCGAGACCCAGATCCTGGGCGTCTCCACGCTGAACATGCTCAAGATGGAGCAGCAGATCGACTCCCTCGGGCCGGTCGAGCGCAAGCGCTACATCCACCACTACAACTTCCCGCCCTACTCCACCGGCGAGACCGGTCGCGTCGGCTCCCCGAAGCGTCGCGAGATCGGCCACGGAATGCTCGCCGAGCGCGCCATCACGCCGGTGCTGCCCAGCCGCGAGGAGTTCCCCTACGCGATCCGTCAGGTCTCCGAGGCCCTCGGCTCCAACGGCTCCACGTCGATGGGCTCCGTGTGCGCCTCGACCCTGTCGCTGCTGAATGCCGGTGTGCCGCTGCGCGCCCCGGTCGCGGGCATCGCGATGGGCCTGATCTCCGACACGGTGGACGGCGAGACCCGCTACGCGGCCCTCACCGACATCCTCGGGGCCGAGGACGCCTTCGGCGACATGGACTTCAAGGTCGCCGGCACCTCCGAGTTCGTCACCGCGATCCAGCTGGACACCAAGCTCGACGGCCTGCCCGCCTCGGTGCTCACCGGTGCCCTCTCCCAGGCGCACGAGGCGCGCCTGGCGATCCTCTCGGTGCTGAACGAGGCGATCGACGCGCCCGACGAGATGAGCCCGTACGCCCCGCGCGTGCTCGCGGTGACCATCCCCGTCGACAAGATCGGCGCGGTCATCGGCCCGAAGGGCCAGATGATCAACCAGATCCAGGACGACACCGGCGCGGACATCACCATCGAGGACGACGGCACCGTCTACATCGGCGCGACCGACGGCCCCTCGGCCGAGGCGGCCCGCTCCGCGGTCAACGCCATCGCCAACCCGATGGTCCCCGAGGTCGGCGAGCGCTACCTCGGCACCGTCGTGCGCGTGGTCGACTTCGGCGCCTTCGTCTCGCTCACCCCGGGCAAGGACGGCCTCCTCCACGTCACCCAGCTGCGCAAGCTCAACGGCGGCAAGCGGGTCGAGAACGTCGAGGACGTCGCCAAGGTCGGCCAGAAGATCGAGGTGGAGATCCGCGAGATCGACAACCGCGGCAAGATCTCCCTGGCCGTGCTCGAGGACGAGAAGGACGAGGCCCCGGCAGAGTCCGAGGCGTCCGTCGCCGCGGAGGAGACCACCGCGGAGTGATCCCGTCGCTCACCCGCTGAGCGCTCGTGCGAGGGCGGCACCCCACTCGGGGTGCCGCCCTCGCCCCGTTCCCGGACCGCGCCATGAGCATCATGCGCCGGCCGTCCACAGGCGACGAGCCGTGCTTGGCCGGGTCGGGTGCCGTCGCATACGGTGATCGTGGTGAGCCCGATCACGGGAGTTCGGGCGCTGGGGGCGGGGAGGAACGGCATGCAGGGGATGGACACCGAGGAGGTCCAACGGTGCTCCGACGCGGTCCGGCGCGCGGAGGGGACGCTGCGGGCACGGATCGACCAGGTTGATCGGACGCTCTCCGGGCTCGATGCGTTCTGGCGGGGGCAGGATGCGGACGAGGTCCGCTCCGCATGGACCACGGTGCGTCATGAGGTCGCCGCGTCGCTCCTGGAACGACTGCGGCATGCCGCTGAGGAGCTCTCGCGGCACGTCGAGGAGCAGGAGAATGCCTCTGCGGCCGACGGCGGAGGTGCCGGTGCGGTGACGTCGGGAGGCCAGGGGGCCGGGAACGCGGACCCGCCGGCCTTCCTCCCGTCCCTTCCGGGCGTCGCCTTCGACCCAGGTGACGGGGTCACCACGACCACCGATCCCGCGATCCAGGCGGCGTGGGACGACATGTCCGAGGCCGATCGCAGGGCCGTGCTCCGGCAGATCGTCGACGACGAGGTCACGGCCTACGGGATGGACGAGGACCGCGTCGACGTCCTCTTCTACCCCAGCTGGGTCAGCGGCGGGGCGATCTCGCTGGAGGGCGGGGCCATCTACCTCAGCAGCGAGCTGCTGGACAGCCCCTACGGCCTGCAGATCGCCGCCCATGAGGCCAGGCATCAGGTGCAGTACGAGATGATCCGCCGCACCGACGCCGATCCCTGGGACTGGATCACGGGCGACGACAACAGCGAGGAGTACGCCGAGGTCGAGCGGGAGCACGGCTTCTCGCGCGAGGAGATCGAGCAGTGGCGCCACGAGTTCCGGCCGTGGAACTACGAGTTCCCGCCCACCGGTGATCCGTCGACGCCCGAGTATCAGGAGCAGATGCAGGACTACCTGGACCAGGAGGTGGAGGTCGATGCACGAGAGCGCGAGGACGAGTTCGCCGACGAGTTCAGCTTCGAGGACCTGCAGCAGGCGCAGCGCGATGCCGGTGTTCCGGTGAGCCAGGGATGAACGAGACCACCCGACGAGCCGTGCTGGGTGCCGGCCTGCTCCTCGGGGCGGGGACGCTCAGCGGCTGCGGCGGGCCTCCGGAGAGCATCTGCCTGGAGGGCGATCAGCCGGTCGAGACCGGAGGAGGGCTCTCCCTCCCCTCCCTCGGGACGGAGGCCCACCTGCGCGAGGAGCCGCAGCTCGGACTCCTCGGCCTCGCCGTGTCAACGGACGGCACTCGCGTCGCCGCCCATGAGTGGTGGCACCGGCAGGCGCTGTCGAAGAGCGAGACGGCCGGCACGACGATCTGGGACACCGCCACCGGTGAGATCGTCACCCGCTTCGACGACACCATGACCGGGGCCATCGTCTGGCATCCGCAGGAGGACCTGATCGCGACGGCCGGAGAGCTCGCGGTCCACCTCGCGCGACCCGATGGTGAGGTGCTGTGGACGCTCGGCGGTCATGAGGAGTCCGATTCCCGACGCTCCCGGGTCATCCGGGATCTCGCCTTCAGCCCCGATGGCGACCAGCTCGCCTCCCTGAGCACGGACGGGACGATCCGGCTCTGGTCGCTCGCCGGGGGCACGTGCGCGACCCAGCCGGTCCTGCGAGTCTCGTCCGGGACCCCGATGGCCCTCGCCTATACGCAGGACGGCTCGCAGATCGCCGTCGCCGTCCGGGGGCGCGGCGTCGAGCTCTGGGATGCCCGCACCGGCGAGAGCGCCACGGCCCTGGAGGGCTGCGCGCAGGAGGCGGTGGGGATCGCCCCCGACGACCAGGGACGCTTCGTCCTGGGCATCGCCGAGGAGGCCAGGCTCCAGCCGACGTCCCCCGACTCCGGATGCGGCAGGGGAGTCGAGTCGGAGATCCCCGTGCCCGAGCACCTCGCCGCGGGGCCCGACGGCCGCCTCGCCGTCTCCGGAGGAGAATCCGAGGCTCTCGAGATCTGGAGCGCCGACCTCGCGGGACACGAGCGCATCGACCTGCCGGAGTCCGTCCCCGACATCGGAGCCCCCGGAGAGCTGGGCCGCACCGTGTGGGGCCCGGACGGCGCCCTCTATGCGGTCACCCGCTGGTGGGGCGTGATCATGTGGGACGGCCAGGAGTGGTCGCCGCTGGAGATGCCGTGAGGTGGCCGGAGGACAGGTGGACGCGGAGCCTGCCGCTCCGCGCGACGAGCGAAGAGACCGAGAGGCGGGGACGATGAGCAGGACCTTCAGCGAGGCGTTCGAGGAATACCTCGGGGAGCCGTCGGAGGCAGGGCGCGAGGAGGTCCAGCAGTGGATCCTGCGCCATCCTCGCTACGACCCGCATCTCACGCTGTCGGACGTCGCCGCGCACAGCGCCGAGGAGCGGGTCCGTGCACTGGAGGGTGAGCTGCCCGCCGCCCTGCTGAGCCCACGCCTCCACCTCGAGCTCGCCCGGGCGCTGGAACGGATCGGAGACGTCGCCGGGACCGAGAGGCACCGCCGGCTCGCGCGGCTCGCGCTCGCCGGTCTGCGTGCCAGCGGGACCGGGAGCGAGGAGGATCCGATAGCGGTGCTCCGGGTGCAGGACGAGTACGACCTCCTGGAGAGCGCCGGGCTCACCGTGCGCGCGCAGCAGCTGTCCCGCACCCCCGACGCGGTGTTCGACGTGGTCACTGTGGAGGACGGCACCCGTATGTGGTTCGAGCTGCTGTGGGAGCGTCGTCCTCCCGTCCACGAGTGAGGTGAGGGAGGTCTCCCGGGGCGGCGCGCCGCTCCGTGGAACAATCGAGCGATGCCTTCCGACCTCCTGTACGACGATCCCGCCTCCGATGTCATCCTCGACGCCGAGACCGGCGTGCGGCGGAGCGTCCTGCCCGGCGGGGTGCGCCTGCTGACCCAGACGGACCGCAGCGTGCGCAGCGCGAGCATCGGCCTGTGGCTCCCGGTGGGCTCCCGCGACGAGGCCCCCGCCCACGCCGGCTCCACGCACGTGCTCGAGCACCTGCTGTTCAAGGGCACCCGTCGCCGCAGCGCGATGGACATCGCCACGGCCTTCGACGAGGTCGGCGGGGACTCCAACGCCGTCACCGCCAAGGAGCACACCCTCTACTTCGGGCGCGTGCGCTCGGCCGACGTGCCCATGGCCGTGGACGTCCTCACCGACATGATCACCGCCTCCGTCCTCGAGCAGGACGCGCTCGCGACCGAGCGCGAGGTCATCCTCGAGGAGCTCGCGATGGCGGAGGACGACCCGAACGACGTCGGCTACGAGACCTTCCTCGCGCAGGTGCTCGGCCCGGACACGGCGCTCGGACGCCCCGTCGGCGGCACCGCCGCGAGCGTCGAGGCGCTCACCATCGAGGACGTCCGCGACCATTACCGCGAGCACTACCGCCCGGAGAACCTCGTGGTCACCGCCGTCGGCGACGTCGACCACGACGAGCTGGCCGCGCTGATCGCCGCGGGGCTGCGCCGCGGAGGCTGGGAGCTGCGCGAGGGCGTCCTGCCCGTGCGACGCGACCGCTCCGCCCTCGCCGCGCCAGCCGGCGGGACCGCCGCCGACGTCGCGGCGCTCGCCCCCCACCGCCTCGCCCGTCCCACCGAGCAGAACCACATCTACCTCGGCGGCCAGGGGCTCACCGCCCTCAGCGAGGACCGTCACGCCCTCTCGGTGCTGATGTCCGTGCTCGGCGGAGGCATGTCCTCCCGCCTGTTCCAGACCGTGCGGGAGGAGCGGGGACTGGCCTACACCGTCTACTCCTTCAGCGCCGGGTACCGCGACGCGGGGCTGTTCGGGATGTACGCCGCGTGCCGTCCCGGCCGCACCGGCCAGGTCGTCGAGCTGCTCGCCGAGGAGCTGGGCCGCATGGGCGAGGAGGGCATCGACGAGCTCGAGCTCTCCCGGGCGAAGGGCCAGATCACCGGCTCCTTCGCCCTGGGCCTCGAGGACACCAGCTCTCGCATGGGACGGCTCGGCACCATCGAGCTGGTCCACGGACGCTACACCAGCGTGGACGAGACCCTCGCCCGGATCGGCGAGGTCGACGTCGCCGCGGTGCGGGACCTCGCCGCGCGCCTGTCCCGCTCCTACAGCACCCGGGTCGAGGTCGGCCCGGAGAGCTGATCCTCGCCCGACCCGCCCCGCGGGCCCTCCGGTCCCGCCCCTCCCTCCACCGCCACGACATCCAGGAGCTGCCATGACCCCCGCGACCTCCCCGACCCCGTCGTCCTCACGCCCCACCCGCGTCGCCGTGCTCGGCGCCGCCGGCCGCATGGGCGCCGCCGCCTGCCGCGCCGTCGAGGACGCCGACGACCTCGAGCTCGTGGCCCGGATCGGACGCGGCGACGACCTCTCCGCCGTGGCCGAGGCCGGGGCCGAGGTCGCGATCGACCTCACCGTCCCCTCCGCGACCGCCGACAACGTCGCCTGGCTCGTCGACCACGGCATCCACGCCGTCGTCGGCACCACGGGATGGAGCGAGGAGGCGCTCGAGGAGCTGCGCGCTCGTCTGGCCGGCGCCGACGGGGTGGGCGTGCTGATCGCCCCGAACTTCGCGATCGGCGCCGTGCTCGCCATGCGCTTCGCGGAGATGGCGGCGCGCTACTACGACAGCGCCGAGATCATCGAGATGCACCACGAGAACAAGCTCGACGCGCCCTCCGGCACCGCCCGGCACACCGCCGCCGCGATCGCGCGGGGCCGGGCCGAGGCAGGGCTCGGACCCGTGCCGGACGCGACGGAGAAGGACCCGGACGGCGCCCGCGGCGCGGTGGTCGACGGCATCCACGTCCACGCGGTCCGCCAGCGGGGCCTGGTCGCCCACGAGGTCGTGCAGTTCGGCGGGGTGGGGGAGCAGTTCGTGCTGCGCCACGACTCCTTCGACCGCATCAGCTTCATGCCCGGGGTGCTGCTGGGCGTGCGCGAGGTCGCCGCGCACCCGGGCCTCACCGTGGGCCTGGACGGCTACATGGACCTCGGCTGAGGTCGGGGACGGGGACCTCGATGCGACAGAAGCTGCTCGTCGGCCTGCTGGTGCTGATCACCGCCGCCTATTCCTGGGGTCTCGGCTGGATCGCCTGGGGATTCGTGCGGGCCGGGGGAGTGCTCGGCTACGGCCTCGCGCTCGGCATCGTCATCCTGCTCGCGCTCACGGTGTGGGTGACCTGGCGGGAGGTGCTCTTCGGCCTGGCCGCGGGGCGGCTCTCGGCCCGGTACGCGCCGCCCGCCGGGGCCGACGGCGACGATCCGCGGGCCGAGTTCGAGTCCGCGCGCACCGCGCTCGAGGACGGGGCCGCAGGCGGCGACGCGGAGGAGGAGTGGCGGGCCTGGTTCCGCCTCGCCCTCGCCTACGACGCGCTGCGCGACCGCAAGGGGGCGCGGATGGCCACCCGGCGCGCGATCGAGGCCGAGCGCCGCTGAGGAGCGGCCCGGCTCCCCCGGCGAGCCCCTCCGGGCGAGGTCAGGCCCAGCCGAGGGCGCGCAGCCCCGCGGCCGTCACCGCCGCTCCGATCACCACCACCAGGAACGGGGCGCGCAGCACCAGCAGCACGATCGCGACGCCCAGCCCCGCGAGCCGGGCGTCCAGCACGATCTCCGCCCCGCTGGTCGCCGTCTGCGTCGCCACCAGCGCACCGAGCAGCGCGATCGGCAACAGGCGCGTGATCCGCGAGATCCGCGGTCGCTCGAGCACGTCCTGAGGCGCCTGGTAGCCGATCCACTTCTGGACGAAGGACAGCACCGACGCCGCGATCACCGCGACCCACAGCAGGCTCACCGGCGCACCTCCTGGTCATCGGCCGCCTGCGGGCCGGGGTCCTCGTCAGAGGAGGGCCCGGCCGCCGCGGACCGGGCGGGAAGCAGCCCGGCCGCGACGGCGACCAGCGCGGCCGCGAGCACGGGCAGCCCTGCCGGCAGCAGCGGCGTGGTCACGAGCGCCACGAAGGCGGCGGCGACCGCGATCACCACCGCGTCCCCGCGGCGCAGCCGGGGCCACAGCAGCGCGATGAACGCCCCTGCCGCCGCCGCGTCCAGGCCCCAGGCGGACGGATCGGCGATGTGCTGGCCGGCCAGGGCGCCCGCGAGCGTGAACAGGTTCCAGAAGACGAAGACCCACACCCCGGCGGACCAGAAGCCCGCCCGACGCTCCTCGTCGTCCGAGCCGGAGGCGGCCAGGGCCGCGGACTCGTCGATCGTCAGATGCGCGCGCGCCGCGCCGCGCAGTCCGCCGCGGGGCAGCGAGGGCGCCAGGACCAGCCCGTACAGGGTGTTGCGGATCCCGAGCAGAAGGGAGGCGAGGGCCGCGCCGAGGGCGGAGCCGCCCCCTCCGACCACGCCGACGAAGGCGAACTGGCTGCCGCCGGTGAACATCACCGCCGAGAGCACCATCGCCTGCCAGGGGTCCAGCCCGGAGGCCGTCGCGAGCGCGCCGAAGCTGATCCCGTACAGGCCCGTCGCGAGGCCGATGGACAGGCCCGTGCGGCGAATCGTGCGCAGGCGCGCCGCAGGCGAGGGCGCATGCGGCGGGGGAGCGGGGGACGGGGCGGCCATGATGCTCGACACTCTACGATCACCTGCGGCGACATCATCTGACGGTCCACCGGGGGATATGAGATTCTGGCCGCATGACGGCCTCCCCGGACCTCGCCCCCGACACCGCCCTGCCGCTGCGCACCGGTGCCCTCCTGCTGGACATGGACGGGACCCTGATCGACTCCGGGCCGGCCGTCGAGCGCTCCTGGAACACGCTGCTGCGCGAGCTCGGCACCGACCTCGAGTTCGGCCACGCCCACCACGGCATGCCCGCCCGCCAGGTGCTCGCCGAGGTGCTCCCCGGAGCGAGCGAGGAGCAGCTCCAGGCGGCCCACCGCCGGATCGAGGAGCTCGAGATCGAGGACGTCGAGGGGATCGTGGTGCTCCCCGGCACCGAGCGGCTCCTCGCCGAGCTCGACGCGGCGGCCGAGCAGCTGGGCCGGGCGACGTGGACGATCGTCACCTCCTGCACCCGCCCCCTCTTCGAGGCCCGCTGGGCTCGCACCGGCCTGCCCGCACCGGCGGGCATGGTCACGGCCGACCAGGTCTCCCGCGGCAAGCCCGACCCCGAGCCCTACCTCCTGGGTGCCGAGCGGCTCGGGACCGACTCCTCCCGCACCGTCGTGCTCGAGGACTCCGTCGGCGGCCTCCGCTCCGGGAACGCGGCGGGCGCCCGCACCGTCGCCGTGACGAGCACCACCCCCGCCGGGGAGCTCTCCCCGCTCGCGGACGCCCTGGTCACGTCGCTGGACGACCTGGAGGTCCGCGTCGAGGGCGAGGACCTCGTGCTCGCCCGCCGCGGAAGCTGAGACCTGCGCCGTGCCTGCCCCGGCGGCGGCGACCCCGTTGATACCCTTGGGCGGCCCGACCGGCCCGCCCCGCCCCCGAGCGGCGCGCGTCCCCGACGCCGCCGCGCCACGACCCGGAGCGCCCGGCGAGCGAGCGCAGCCGTCCCCCTCGAAAGGACTCCTCCCATGTGCGGAATCGCCGGCATCTACGGCTACGGTGCTGACACCGAGGGCATCGCCCGCCGGATGAGCAGCGCCCTGGCCCACCGCGGGCCCGACGGCGAAGGACTCTTCGTCGACGGCGAGACCGGGCTCGCCCACCGTCGCCTGGCGATCATCGACCGCGAGCACGGCGCCCAGCCGATGACCACCGCGGACGGCCGCTACACGATCGTCTACAACGGCGAGACCTACAACTACCTCGAGCTGCGCGCCGAGCTCGAGCAGCTCGGGCACACCTTCCGCACGGACTCGGACACCGAGGTGCTGCTGGAGGCGCACGCCGAGTGGGGCACCGCCGCCTACGACCGCTTCAACGGCATGTTCGCCTTCGCGATCCACGATGCGGAGACCGGCACCGTGACCCTGGCGCGCGACCACTTCGGCATCAAGCCGCTGTACTACCGCATCGACCCCGCGCTCGGCGCCGAGGGGGCGCCGAAGGTCGTCTTCGGCTCCGAGATCCGCTCGCTGCTGGCCTCGGGCACCTTCGAGGCCGCGCCCGACGACCGTGCCGTGTACCGCTACCTGAAGTTCCGCATCCAGGACGACGACTCCCGCACGTTCTTCGCGGGCGTGAACCGCCTGATGTCCGGCGAGGTGCTCGAGATCCGTCCCGATGGCACCGAGGTCTCCTCCTTCACCCGGCTCAAGGAGGAGCTGCGCGAGATCGCCGCGCGACCCACCCGCCCCTACGACCAGTCGGTCGTCGACGAGTACCGCGAGCGTTTCCACGAGTCGGTGCGGATGCGTCTGCAGTCCGAGGTGCCCGTGGGCACGTCCCTCTCCGGCGGGCTGGACTCCTCGGCCGTCGCTGCGGTGATCGCGCGCCAGCTGCGCGAGGAGCCGGACGATGCGGGCTTCGACGCGGTCGGCTCCCGGCAGAACACCTTCTCCGCCGTCTTCCCGAACTCCTCCAACGACGAGGAGCGGTACGTGGACGCGCTGCTGGAGGAGAACCGCGGCCAGATCACCGCGCACAAGATCCACCCCCAGCCCGAGGCGTTCCTCGAGGACCTCCACGACTTCGTGCGCACCCAGGAGGAGCCGATCATCTCGACCGGCCCCTACGCGCAGTACGCCGTGATGCGCGAGGCCAGCCAGCACATCACCGTGCTGCTGGACGGCCAGGGCGCCGACGAGATGATGGCCGGGTACAACCCGTACTTCTACGTCTACCTCCGCCAGCTGCGCCGCCAGAAGCGGTTCACGGAGCTCGCGAGCGAGATGATCGGCTCGCGCGACATCCTCCGCAAGCTCGCCCGCACCAGGTTCTCCGGCCGCACCTCGGTCCCGATCGAGGCGCTGTTGAACTCCGGCTTCGTCGCCGAGCACAGCGCCGAGAAGGTCACCTCCGTCCAGGACGACCTCAAGGAGCGTCTGATCGAGGACACCTTCCGCTCCTCCCTGCCCTCGCTGCTGCGCTACGAGGACAAGAACACGATGCGCTTCAGCATCGAGGGGCGCGTGCCCTTCGTGGACAAGGAGCTGCTGAAGTTCCTGTTCTCCCTCGACGAGTCCGCGATCATCCACGACGGCTGGAACAAGCGCATCCTCCGCGAGGCGATGGACGGGATCCTCCCGGACATGATCTCCAAGCGCCGCAACAAGATCGGCTTCACCACCCCCGAGGGGGAGTGGTTCCGCTCGATCGCGCCGCAGCTGCGGGACGTGTTCGCCTCGGCGTCCTTCGCCTCCCGGCCCTACTTCGACGCGCCGAGCGTGCTCGCGCTGTTCGACGACTACATCGCCCACCCCGAGAACCACGGCACGCTCATGTTCTGGCGACTGCTGAACGTCGAGCTGTGGATGCGGACCTTCTTCGACGACGCCGAGGGCGCGACCCGCGCGCTCGGCGGCTCGGCCGACGAGGCCGCCCTCGCCGCCGCGCCGGCGCCCGCCGCCGTCGCCGAGGAGCCCGCGGACGAGGAGGAGGTCGTCCCCAAGAGCGACTACGTCGCCAACGAGGGCAAGCAGCTCGACCTCGTCTCCGAGGCCGACGGGAAGACCTGGCGCCGCTTCCCGCTGCAGACCGCGCTCGTCGCCCGCGGCGACGACGTCGAGCGGATCGCCCGCGAGCGCGTCGAGTCCTTCGCCGCGTCCCTGCCGGGGGGCGTCGTCCCCGACGGCGCGCCGTGGTACTTCGTGATCAGCGAGAAGATCATCGCGATCACGCAGGGCCGCTCCTGGTTCACCTGGGAGATCAAGCCCCGCCGCTCCGCCAAGGTGCTCAGCCGCTTCGTCTCCCGCACCCCGGCCGGCATCGGCCTGGGCGACCCGACCACGATGGAGCTCGCGATCCGCGAGGTGGGCCTGCCCCGCGTCGTCGCGGCCTCCGCCGTCGGCGCCGCGGGCAAGGTGGTGGGCAGGCGCGGGCTGTTCTACGAGGTCGTCGGCGCGAACGTCCGCGCCATCGACGGCCCCACCCCGTACTCGGCCTTCCCCTCGAACGTCTCCGCGAAGCTCCCGCCGAAGGATCCCGATGCGGTCTCCGCGCGGATCTCCGCCGCGATCCGCGGCGCGGACATCCCCGCCGCGCTGCGCGACAGCTTCGTCGGCACCGTCGTGATGGACGCCAACGACATCGGCCGCAACGTGCTCGGCTCGGACGTCGCCACACCGCACGAGCAGCTCGAGGCGACCTTCGCCGACAACCCCCTCGGCCAGGGCCGCCAGCGCACGCCGCTCGCGATCCTCGTCGACCTAGGCGCCGCGACCGGGCGCTGAGTCGCCCCGCGACCGGCGCCGAGGGCCACCGCGCCGACCCGCCCGTCGCGACGCGGGAACCGCTCAGTCCTGCACTAGGATCCGGGCAGCAGCACTTTCCCTGGAGGAGACCATGAGCAGCACCGACCAGCGCCCTGCGCGACCGTTCGGCGCGGTGGGGACCGCGATGGTCACCCCGCTGAGCGAGGACGGCCACCGCGTCGACCTCGATGCGGCGCAGCGGCTCGCCGCCCACGTCGTGGAGCACGGGCACGACCTCGTCGTCGTCTCCGGCACCACCGGGGAGGCGCCCACCCTCACCGACGTGGAGAAGATCGACCTGGCCCGCGCCGTGGTCGAGGCCGTGGGGGAGGAGGCGACCGTGGTCGCCGGCGTCGGCACCTACGACACCGCGCACTCGATCGACCTCGCCCGCGCGCACGCCGAGGTGGGGGTCGACGGCCTGCTCGTGGTCACCCCGTACTACTCCAAGCCCTCCCAGGCCGGGGTCATCGCGCACACCACCGCGATAGCGGACTCGACCGAGCTGCCCGTCATGCTCTACGACATCCCCGGCCGCGCCGGGATCCCGCTGGCGTACGAGACCCTGCTGCGCCTGGGGGAGAACCCGCGCATCGTCGCGGTCAAGGACGCCAAGGCGGACCTACAGCAGTCCTCCCTGGTCATGGAGCACACCGACCTCGTCTACTACTCCGGCGAGGACGCGCTGAACCTCCCGTGGCTCTCGATCGGCGCGGCGGGCATGGTCTCCGTGGTCAGCCAGATCGCCGGAGACATCGAGCGGGAGATGGTCGAGTCGATGGACCGCTCCGACCTGCCCGCCGCCCGCGCCGCCCATCACCGCCTGGTGCCCGTCGTCGAGGCCGTCATGAACCGCATGCCCGGCGCCGTCGCCGCGAAGGCGGCCCTGCACCTGCAGGGCGTGCTCCCGCACGCCGCGATGCGCGGCCCGCTCGTCCCCGCGGACGGCACCCAGCTGCGCGAGCTCGAGACCGCGCTGGACGCCGCCGGCCTGCTCTGACCGCCCCGTCCCGAGAGCCGTGGAGATCCCGATGACCGCCGCCTTCACCGACCGTCTTCCCGCGCCGCCGGAGCTCGCCCCGGGCACGCTGCGCCTGACCCCGCTCGGCGGGCTCGGCGACGTGGGCCGCAACATGACCGTGCTCGAGTTCGAGGGGCGACTGCTGATCGTCGACTGCGGCGTGCTCTTCCCCGAGGAGTCCCAGCCGGGCGTCGACCTGATCCTGCCGGACTTCGACATGCTCGAGGACCGGCTCGACGACGTCGCCGCGATCGTGCTCACCCACGGCCACGAGGACCACATCGGCGCCGTCCCCTACCTCCTGCGCCGCAAGCCCGACATCCCGCTGATCGGCAGCCAGCTCACCCTCGCGTTCATCGAGGCCAAGCTGCGCGAGCACCGGATCCGCCCGTACACCCTCGCGGTCGCGGAGGGGCAGACCGAGACCCTCGGCCCCTTCGAGTGCGAGTTCGTGGCCGTGAACCACTCGATCCCCGACGCGCTCGCGGTGCACATCACCACCCCCGCCGGGACCGTGCTGCACACCGGCGACTTCAAGATGGACCAGCTGCCGCTCGACGGCCGGATCACCGACCTGCGCGCCTTCGCCCGTCTCGGCGAGGCCGGGGTAGATCTGTTCATGACCGACTCCACCAACGCCGAGGTCCCCGGCTTCACCGTCGGCGAGCAGGAGATCGGCCCGGTGCTCGACGGGATCTTCGCCCGTGCGAGGCAGAAGATCGTCGTGGCCTCCTTCTCCAGCCACGTCCACCGCGTCCAGCAGGTGCTCGACGCGGCCGCGTCGCACGACCGCAAGGTCGCCTTCGTGGGCCGCTCGATGGTGCGCAACATGGGCATCGCGGCCGACATGGGCTACCTCCGCGTCCCCCAGGACACCCTCGTGGATGTCAAGCGGATCGACTCCCTGCCCGACGAGCAGGTGGTGCTCATGTGCACCGGCAGCCAGGGCGAGCCGATGGCGGCCCTGGGCCGGATCGCGAACCGCGACCACCGCGTCAGCGTCGGCCCCGGCGACGTGGTCATCCTCGCCTCCTCCCTCATCCCCGGCAACGAGAACGCCGTCTTCCGCGTGGTCAACGGGCTGATGGCGCTCGGCGCCGAGGTGGTCCACAAGGGCAGCGCGAAGGTGCACACCTCCGGGCACGCCAGCGAGGGCGAGCTGCTGTACTGCTACAACATCGTCCGGCCGCGGAACGTGATGCCGATCCACGGCGAGGTGCGCCACCTGATCGCCAACGGACGCATCGCCGAGGCCACGGGCGTGCCCCGCGAGCGCGTCGTCCTCGCTCGCGACGGCCAGGTCGTGGACCTGAAGGACGGCGTGGCGGAGGTGGTCGGCGAGATCCCCAACGGGTACGTGTACGTGGACGGCTCGAGCGTCGGGGAGATCTCGGAGGCCGATCTCAAGGACCGCCGCATCCTCGGCGACGAGGGCTTCATCTCCCTGTTCGCCGTGGTGAACTCCGAGACCGGGGCGCTCATCGCAGGCCCCGAGATCCACGCCCGCGGCGTGGCGGAGGACGACGCCGTCTTCGACCGGATCCGCCCCGAGATCGTCAAGGCCCTCGAGCAGGCCGTCGCCGACCAGGCCGATCGCCGTGACACCTACCAGCTGCAGCAGGTGATGCGGCGTGTCGTGGGCCGGTACGTCGGCCAGCGCCTGCGCCGTCGGCCGATGATCATCCCGGTGGTCGTCGAGGCCTGAGCGGGCCCTCCTGGTGCCGATCCGGCGCGGAAGCGCACGTGATCCGCGCCCCGCTGCGCGGCGGCGCACGGTACGCCTCCCGTGCCCGAAGGGGGCCGGAATGTACCATCGGGACCATGGCGACACGTACGTCTTCCCCCGCACGTGCGTCGAAAGGCTCCTCGCGGTCCTCGTCCTCCGGCACCTCCCGGACACGCGGCGCCGCGGCGAACGACCCCTCGACGCTCCCTCTGCCGGTGCGCGCAGTGCGCTCCGGCTATCTGGCGATCGCCCGCATGGTCGGCGGCATGGTCCGCGGCATCGGCGTGCAGCGCTGGGAGGTCCCGCCGGAGCAGCGGCGCGACGGCTACGCGCTGTTCCTGATGATGATCGCGGTGCTCGTCGCCGTGGTCGAGTGGTGGCAGTCCTCCGGCCCGGTGCTCGGCGCCGTGCACACCGTGGTCGCCGGCACCTTCGGCATCTCCTCCATGGTGATCCCGCTGCTGGCCGCCGGCTGGGCGCTGCGCATGTTCCGCCGCCCCGACCAGGTCCGCGCCAACACCCGCATCTCGATCGGCATCGCCGTGCTGCTCACGGCGATCTCCGCGATCGCCTCGGTCTCCGCGCGCCTCCCCGCCCCGGCCGACGGCATCGACGCCCTCGCCCGCGGCGGCGGCGTGCTCGGCTATCTCGCCGCGGCCCCGCTCGTGGCGCTGCTGCCTCCAGTGGCCGTGGTGGTCATCCACTCCGCCCTCATCGCCTTCGGCGTCCTCGTGCTGACGGCGACGCCCGTCGAGTCGATCCCCTCGCGCCTGCGCGGCGTGTACGACGTGATGGTCGGCCGCAGCGAGGAGGAGGACGAGGAGCGCGTCGCCTTCGGCCTGCGCCCGCGACGCGCGAACCCCGAAGTGCACGAGCAGGAGACGGAGGCCCAGCCCGCCGCCCGGTCCCGCCGCCGCACCCGCAAGGAGAAGGCGGAGGCCGCCGAGGCCGATCGCGACCACGAGGGCTTCGGCTACGCGGGCGACGAGGCGTTCGAGCAGGGCGTGACCGCGGAGGGCAGCCCCGAGACGAAGAAGGCGGGCAGGGCCGGGAAGGGCCGCGCGGCCGGCCCGCGGCGCGGTGCCCCGGAGGACGCGACCGAGGTCTTCGACGTGGTCGAGGACGAGAACCAGCGCGCGAAGACCTTCCCCGCCGGGGACGGCGCGCCGACCGCCGCCGTGCCCGCCAAGGGCTCCCGCGGCGACCGCACCACCCCGATGCCCGTGAAGAAGGCGTCGGCCAGGGCCGCCGCCGAGGAGCAGGCGGAGGAGAAGGCCGAGCTGGTGCACCCGCCGATGGGCGATCTGCCGCGCGCCGGCGAGCAGCTCGAGCTGGCCGGCGACGTGGTCTACACGCTGCCCGAGTCGACCTTCCTGCTCGAGGGGCCGCCGGCCAAGACCCGCTCCGAGGTGAACGACCAGGTGGTCGCAGCCCTCGAAGAGGTCTTCGAGCAGTTCAAGGTCGCCGCCGAGGTGGTGGGCTTCTCCCGCGGCCCGACGGTGACCCGCTACGAGATCGAGCTCGCCCCCGGCACCAAGGTCGAGAAGGTCACGGCCCTGGACAAGAACATCTCCTACGCCGTGGCGAGCTCCGACGTGCGCATCCTCTCGCCGATCCCCGGCAAGAAGGCGATCGGCATCGAGATCCCCAACGCCGACCGCGAGACCGTCGCGCTCGGCGACGTGCTGCGCAGCCAGGTCGCCCGCCGCAACGAGCATCCGCTCGTGATGGGCGTGGGCAAGGACGTCGAGGGCGGCTACGTCGTCGCGAACCTCGCCAAGATGCCGCACCTGCTTGTCGCGGGCGCCACCGGCGCCGGCAAGTCGAGCTTCGTCAACTCGATGATCACCTCGATCCTCATGCGCGCCACTCCCGAGGAGGTGCGGATGGTGCTCGTGGACCCCAAGCGCGTCGAGCTCACCATCTACGAGGGCATTCCGCACCTGATCACCCCGATCATCACCAACCCCAAGAAGGCCGCCGAGGCCCTGGAGTGGGTGGTCAAGGAGATGGACGCCCGCTACGACGACCTCGCCGCCTTCGGGTTCAAGCACATCGACGACTTCAACAAGGCCGTGCGCGCCGGGGAGGTGCAGGTGCCCGCCGGGAGCGAGCGCCGACTCGCCCCCTACCCGTACCTGCTGGTCGTCGTCGACGAGCTCGCGGACCTCATGATGGTCGCCCCGCGAGACGTCGAGGCCTCAATCCAGCGCATCACCCAGCTGGCCCGTGCGGCCGGGATCCACCTGATCCTCGCCACGCAGCGCCCGTCCGTGGACGTCGTCACCGGCATCATCAAGGCCAACGTGCCCAGCCGCCTCGCCTTCTCGACCTCCTCGCTGCAGGACTCCCGCGTCATCCTCGACACCCCCGGCGCGGAGAAGCTCATCGGCCAGGGCGACGCCCTGTTCCACCCGATGGGCAAGGCCAAGGCGATGCGCGTCCAGGGCGCCTGGGTCAACGAGTCGGAGATCCACAAGGTCGTCGACCACGTCAAGTCCCAGATGAAGCCGAACTACCGCGAAGATGTCGCAGTCGTCGCGGAGAAGAAGCAGATCGACGACGACATCGGCGACGATCTCGAGGTGCTGCTGCAGGCCGCGGAACTGGTGGTCACCACCCAGTTCGGCTCCACCTCGATGCTGCAGCGCAAGCTGCGCGTCGGCTTCGCGAAGGCCGGTCGTCTCATGGACCTGCTGGAGTCCCGCGAGATCGTCGGCCCCTCCGAGGGGTCCAAGGCCCGCGACGTGCTCGTCCACCCCGACGAGCTCGGCACCGCCATCGCCCGCATCCGCGGCGAGGAGGCCCCCTCCGGCGAGGCCGACGCCCCCTACGACGCGGCCGGCGTCGACAGCGAGACCCCCGAGTCCGAGCCCGTGGGCGAGGCCGCCGAGGACCGCTACGGCGCCGACCCCCTCGCCGACGACGGCTCCGAGCCCGCCGTCGACTACTACGACGAGGAGGACGAGGAGGGTGAGGACGCCTGGTCGCTCACCGGCCGCTGAGCCTCACTCCCCGCCCGTCCCCGCACCACCGTCCCGCCGCCCCCGAGGAGCACCGATGACCACGAAGCCCGAGGCCGAGGTCCCGCTGTGGAACATCGCCAACATCCTCACCATGGTGCGCTGCGCGATGGTGCCGCTGCTGGTGGTCCTCGCGATCCTGTTCCCGGAGTCCGTGAGCGGCCGCCTGCTGGTCGCGGCGGTGTTCGTGCTCGCGATGATCACCGACTTCATCGACGGCCATCTCGCCCGCTCCCGCGGCCTGATCACCGACTTCGGCAAGATCATGGACCCGATCGCGGACAAGGCGATCACCGGGGCGGCGCTGATCATGCTCTCGGTCTGGGAGTACATCCCCTGGTGGATGACCGTGCTGATCCTGGTGCGGGAGTTCGGCATCACGATCATGCGCTTCACGATCCTGAAGTACGGGGCGCTGCCGGCGAACATGGCCGGCAAGGCGAAGACCATGGTCCAGTCCATCGCGATCACCTTCTGCCTGATCCCCTTCGAGCTGTGGTGGGAGCCGGCCCGCTGGATCGGCTGGGCCCTCGTGCTGCTGGCCGTGGTGCTCACGGTCTGGTCGGGGCTGGTGAACCTCAAGGACGGGCTGCGTCTGCGCCGCGAGGCCCTGGCCGGAGGAGCGGGCGAGCGGTGACTCCGCAGGACTCCGGCGCCGCCGCCGAGCTCGGTGACGTCCAGGAGCGCGCCGGCGACGAGAGCGCGGCCGACGGCGCGGCCGTCGACGCCGCCGACGTGATCGCCGCCGCGCGGGAGCGCGGCTGGTCCCTCGCCACGGCCGAGTCCCTCACCGCCGGCGCCGTGGTCGCCCGACTGGTCGACGTGCCCGGGGCGAGCGACGTGGTCGCCGGGGGAGCGGCCTGCTACTCCTATGCCGCCAAGTCCCGCGTGCTCGGCGTCGACGAGGCTCTGCTCCGACGCACCGGAGCCGTGACCGCCGAGGTCGCCGCCGCGATGGCCGAGGGCGCGCTGCAGCTGTACGACGTGCACCTCGTCGTGGCCACCACCGGGGTGGCCGGCCCCGGCCCCGACGTGCTCGGCGTGCCCGAGGGCACGGTCCACCTGGGGATCGCCCGGCGCGGCGCCCCGACGCGCACCCGTGAGGTCCGTCTCAGCGGCGGGAGGGCCCTCATCCGGGCCGGCGCCGTGCAGGCCGCCCTCGACGAGCTCGCCCTCGAGCTCGGTCTCGCGCGCGAGGCCTGATCAGAGCGAGGGAGGGCCGACGGGTCCTCCCCAGCGTCCCACCGTGCACACTCCCGGGGAACGTTCGGGGGTGGCGCACTACACTCTGGGGAACACTCTGGCGGGAGGACGCGTTGGGCTGAACGTGATGACGACGACGTACCGCATCCCAGAGGTGCATGAGAAGTTCATCCAGAGTCAGAGGAAGGGAGGAAGGTCCATGATCCTGTTCCGTCAGGAGCTGGGGGACGTGCTGCGAGACGCGCGCCGCGCCCAGGGCCGCACGCTGCGGCAGGTGTCCTCCGACGCGCGGGTCTCGCTGGGCTACCTCAGCGAGATCGAGCGCGGGCAGAAGGAGGCCTCGAGCGAGCTGCTGGTCTCCGTGACCGACGCCCTCGGTCTCCCGCTGTCCTTCGTGCTGCGCGAGGTCTCCGACCGCATCGCGGTCGCCGAGCGCGTGACGATCCCGGACACCGTCCCCGAGGGCCTCGCCGACGGCACCGCGCCGCTGGTCGGCGCCAGCTGAGGTGCGCCGCAGCGAGTTCGCCGAGCTGGCCGACCACGTGTTCGGCCCCTCGCTGGCCCGCACCTACACCCACGACCTCGTGCTCGAGGAGATCGGCGGCCTGAGTGCCGCCGAGGCCCTCGAGCGCGGGGTCGCCGTGCGTGCGGTGTGGAACGCGCTGTGCGATGCGATGGAGGTCCCCGAGTCGGCGCGCTGGGAGATCCCCGTCGAGCAGCGACGACGCTGAGACCGCCGCGCGCCGGCGGGACACGCCGTGCGACACGCCCCGGATCGGCTTGTCTTCGAACGTCTGTTCGGTAGTCTGTGTCCGTCGGTCCCCGGGCACCGCGCCCGCCTCAGCACCTCTCCTCCCCAGTGCCCCGTCATCCACAGGGCTCACGGGGCAGCGGCGAATGTCGGGGTCGGCGCCTACTGTGGCCGCACGGTCACCACGTCGGCACACCCGGCCCTCAGGAAGGAACCCCCATGGCTGCACCGAAGTCCCCCGCCAAGTCCACCGCGAAGGATCGCGGCTCCTCTCTCGACAACGCCCTCGCGCAGATCGACCGCCAGTTCGGCAAGGGCTCGATCATGCGTCTGGGCGACGACACCCGCCCGCCGGTCGAGGTGATCCCCACCGGCTCCGTCGCGCTGGACGCCGCGCTCGGCGTGGGCGGCCTGCCGCGCGGCCGCATCGTCGAGATCTACGGACCGGAGTCCTCGGGTAAGACGACCGTCGCCCTCCACGCGGTCGCCAACGCCCAGCGCAACGGCGGGATCGCCGCGTTCATCGACGCGGAGCACGCACTCGACCCGGAGTACGCGAAGAAGCTCGGCGTCGACACCGACGCCCTGCTCGTCTCGCAGCCGGACACGGGCGAGCAGGCCCTGGAGATCACCGACATGCTCATCCGCTCCGGCGCGCTGGACATCGTGGTCGTCGACTCCGTCGCCGCGCTCGTGCCGAAGGCCGAGATCGAGGGCGAGATGGGCGACTCCCACGTGGGCCTGCAGGCGCGGCTCATGTCGCAGGCGCTGCGCAAGCTGACCGGTGCGCTGTCCTCCTCGGGCACCACCGCCATCTTCATCAACCAGCTGCGCGAGAAGATCGGCGTGTTCTTCGGCAGCCCCGAGACCACCACGGGCGGCAAGGCGCTGAAGTTCTACGCCTCGGTCCGCATGGACATCCGCCGCATCGAGACCCTGAAGACGGGCTCGGACGCGGTGGGCAATCGCACCCGCGTCAAGGTCGTCAAGAACAAGATGGCCCCGCCCTTCAAGCAGGCCGAGTTCGACATCCTCTACGGCGAGGGCATCTCCCGCGAGGGCGGCCTGATCGACCTCGGCGTCGAGCACGGCGTGGTCCGCAAGTCCGGCGCCTGGTTCACCTACGAGGGAGACCAGCTGGGCCAGGGCAAGGAGAACTCCCGCCAGTTCCTCAAGGACAACCCGGACCTCGCCGCGGAGATCGAGGAGAAGATCCTGCGCACGCTCGGCGTCGGCAAGTACGCGGCCGAGCAGCCCGCCCCCGAGGCCGAGGAGGCGCTCGGCGAGGACGCGCTCGGCGCGGGCGAGTTCCTCGACGAGGACGTCCCCGCGACCATCTGAGGATGTCCGGGCAGCAGCATCACGGCGGCGTCGACGACCAGCAAGTCGTCGGCGCCGCCGCCGTCCCCGCGCAGGATCCCGTGCGGGACCGCCTCGCCGCCCGCACCCGGGAGATCCTCGACCGTCCCCGCCCGGCCGCGAGCGAGGAGCAGGTCGCGCGCGAGAAGGCGATCGTCCACGAGTGCCGATACCTGATGCGGCTGCTGTCCACGCGGCGCCGCTCCGCGGGCGAGATGCGTCGTCGCCTCGCCGAGCGGGAGGTCCCCGCCGACGTCGCGCACGAGACGATGGCGCGCATCGACCGCGCCGGGCTGATCGACGATGCCGCCTTCGCCCGGGACTGGGTCCAGCAGCGGCGCGCCCTGCGCTCCCTCGGTGACGAGGCGCTGCGCCGCGAGCTCGTGGACCGTCGTGTCGACGCCGAGCTCATCGAGGCCGCGCTCGGGGACGAGGAGAGCGACGAGGAGCAGCGCTGCCGCGAGCTCGTCCGCTCCCGCATCGGCCTGCGCGACCGCGAGCGCCTGCGCACCGAGCGCGGCGGCGACCACCGCCGGCGCCTCTCCCGGCGCCTGGACGCACTGCTGACCCGCAAGGGCTATCCCGGGGACCTCGCCGTCCACGTGATCGCCGGGGAGCTGCGCGCCGCGGCCGAGGGCCCCGCCGCCTGATCCCGTGCGGCGGGCCCTGCTCGGCACGCCCTGCTCGCCGCGGTCCGGAGTCGCGGAGCCTCAGGCGAGCGGGGGAGTGCCCACCACCCGAGCGGGCGAGCGCCGCGCGAAGCTGCTGCGTCGCTGCACCCACACCGCCAGGCGCGAGAGGCTGATGTTCAGCGCGATGTACACCGCCGCGCCCACCGTCAGCAGCGGCAGCAGGTACTGGGCGTTGGTCAGCGCATCCGCCACACGGCTCACGCTGCGCAGCAGCTCCGCGTAGCCGACGATGTAGCCGAGCGAGGAGTCCTTTACGAGCACCACGCCCTGGGCGATGAGGGAGGGCATCATCATCCGCACCGCCTGCGGCAGCTGGATGTCGCGATAGGTGAGGAAGGACCCCATCCCCAGCGACTCCGCCGCCTCCGTCTGCCCCTTGGGCAGGGCGGCGATGCCCGCGCGCAGGATCTCCGCGAACACCGCCGCGTTGTACAGCGTCAGCCCGAACACCACGGCGATCAGCTGCGTCGCCCCGGGCAGCACGAGGATCCCGAAGAACATCACCAGCACCACCGGCAGGCCGCGCAGGAACTCGGTGACCGCGATGACCAGCCATCGCAGCGGCGCGATCGGCGAGGAGCGCAGGGAGACCAGCACGAGCGCGAGCAGCGCCGCGAGCGGCAGCGCGATGACGGCGGCCAGCAGGGTGTTCAGCAGGCCCCGGAACACCGCCTGCCACACATGGCGGGTCTCGTAGCCGGAGAAGTTCGTCGGCACGTCCACGAGCACCAGCCAGCGCTCGTTGAAGGTGCCGTTGCGGGCGAGGAGGGCCACGACCCCGCCGATCACCAGGACCAGGACGAGGGCGAGCACGATCGAGATGCGTCGCTCCCGCGCCTTCTCCTCGGGGCCGGCGACGTCGTAGAGGACGGGGCCGCTGGAGCTGCTCATCGGGCGAACGCCACCTTCCGTTCGAGACGCCCGGCCAGCTGGCCGAGCGGGATGCAGATGACGAGATAGAACAGCGCCACGCCGAGCAGGATCGCGATGACGTCGGCGGAGTACACGTTCGTCAGCCGCCGCGACATCGCGAACAGCTCGAACACCCCGAAGGCGCCCGCCACCGAGGTGTTCTTCACGAGCGCGATGAGCACGCTGATCAGCGGCGGGATCGCGGTGCGCAGCGCCTGCGGCAGCACCACGATCGTGAGGTTCTGCCCGAAGGACATCCCCAGCGAGCGCGCCGCCTCCGCCTGGCCGACGGCCACGGAGTTGATGCCCGAGCGCACCGCCTCCGCGACGAAGGCCGAGGTGTAGCAGGTCAGCGCGATGGTCGCGGCAGTGCGGTAGTCGAAGGCGAAGCCGATCGACGGCGTGACGAAGACGAAGAAGAAGAACACGATCGTCAGCGGGGTGTTGCGCAGGAACTCCGTGTACGCGGTGGCCGCAAGACGCAGCGGGCGGTAGGGGGAGACCCGCAGGCCCGCCATGACCGTGCCGAGCACGAGGGCGAGCAGGCCGGAGACCACTGCGAGCGACAGCGTCGTGCTGAACGCGTTCCACAGCATCTCGCGCTCGATGACGAACGTTCCCATGAAGGCTCCTGGCGATGGCATCGGCCTGCGCGGGCGCAGGTCGATGCGGCGGTCTCGGTCGGTGCTCCGCCGCCGGGTCGCGGCGGAACGGGGGACGCGGGCCGGAGCGGCCCGCGTCCCGGGACGTCAGTACCGGTCCACGGCGGGCGGGTCCGGGGTGGGCAGCACCGCCCCGGCGGTGTCCTCCCATGCCGCCGCCCAGGAGCCGTCCTCGTAGGCCGCCTCGAGGGTGTCGTTGAGGAAGGTGCGGAAGTCGTCGTCGCCCTTGGCCAGGCCCACCCCGTAGGGCTCCTCGGTGAAGGTCTCGCCCTCGTTCACGAGCTTGAGGTTCTCTGGATCGGACTCGACGAAGCCCGCGAGGATGACGTTGTCGGTGGTGACCACGTCGACCTGGCCGTTGATGAGGGCGGTGACGCAGTTGGAGTAGGTGTCGAAGTTGACCAGCTCCGCATCGGGGTGGTTGTCGAGGATGTACTGCGCCGGGGTGGAGCCCTCGACCGAGGCGACCTTCTTCCCGGCCAGCGAGTCCTCGCCGGTGATGTCCTCGTTGTCCACCAGCACCATGAGCGCCTGGCCGGCGACGTAGTAGGGGCCGGCGAAGTCGATGACCTCCTTGCGGGTGTCGTTGATCGTGTAGGTCGCCACGACCAGGTCCACCTGCCCGTTCTCGATGAACGGCTCGCGGTTGGCGGAGACGGTCTCGGTCCAGGTGATGTTCTCCGCGTCGATGCCGAGGGCGCCGGCCAGGATCTTGCCGATCTCGACGTCGAAGCCGACCGGCTCGCCATCGGGTCCGGCGAGGCCGAACAGCGGCTGGTCGAACTTGGTGCCGATCGTGATCTTCCCGGCCTCGGCGAGCTTCGCCATCGTCGACCCCTCGGGGAAGTCGGCGGTGTCGACCTCGGCGACCTCGGGCTCGCCGCCTCCGGTCCCGCCGCCGCAGGCGGCGAGGCCCAGGGCCGCGGCGGCGCCGACGGTGCCGGTGAGGAAGAGGCGACGGTTCAGGGGGCTGGCCATGATGTTCTCCTTGGGTCGGGTGATGCGGGATCGTGGCGGGCGGCGACGGTGTCGTCCGCGGCGGTGCGGTCGTCGAGGAGCGGTCGGAGGAGGCGGTCCGGAGGGGCGTTCGGGCCTGCGGGGTCGGAGGTCTCTCAGTGGTGGAGGATCTTGCCCAGGAAGTCCTTGGCGCGGTCGGTCTCGGGGGCGGAGAAGAATGCCTCCGGCTCGCGCACCTCGACGATGCGGCCCGAGTCCATGAACACCACCCGGTCGGCGGTGCGGCGGGCGAAGCCCATCTCGTGCGTCACCACGATCATGGTCATCCCGTCCTTGGCCAGATCAGTCATGACCTGGATGACCTCGCTGATCATCTCGGGGTCCAGCGCGGAGGTCGGCTCGTCGAAGAGCATCACCTTGGGCTTCATCGCCAGGGAGCGGGCGATCGCGACGCGCTGCTGCTGACCGCCGGAGAGCTGTGCGGGCAGCTTGTCGGCCTGGTCGGCGACGCCGACCCGCTCCAGCAGCGCCATGCCCTCCTGGTCGGCCTGAGCGCGAGGGACGCCCTTGACCTTGATCGGGGCGACGGTCACGTTCTGCAGCACCGTCTTGTGGGCGAAGAGGTTGAAGGACTGGAACACCATCCCCACCTCGGAGCGCAGCGCCGCGAGCCCCTTCCCGGAGGTGGGGAGCACCGTCCCGTCGATGCGGATCTCTCCCTCGTCGATCGTCTCGAGCCGGTTGATGGTGCGGCACAGGGTCGACTTGCCCGAGCCGGACGGTCCGAGCACCACCACGACCTCGCCCGGGGCGACCTCGAGGTCGATGTCCTTGAGCACGTGCAGGTCGCCGAAGTGCTTCTGCACGCCGGCGAGCTGGACGAGGGGGCGGCCCGGCGGGGCTCCCTCGCCCGCGGGGTCGGATGTGGTGCGCGTCATAGGTGCACGCTATGGCAGTGGCTCCCGTCCGCCGAGCGCAGGACGGGCACCGTCATGATCTTGTGACCTTGGCCGACGTGCACGACGTGCACGGCGCGACCGCCGGGACGATGGGGGAGGGATCACGCCGCCCGCCGACCCGTCGGCGCCTCCCGTGCGCCGTACCCTGGGACCACTATGTCTCTCACCGCTCCCGCCCCGCAGCGCGGCACCTACCAGGTGCGCACCTTCGGCTGCCAGATGAACGTGCACGACTCCGAGCGCCTCACCGGCATGCTCGAGGACTCCGGCTACGTCGCCGCGCCGAAGGACGCCGATCCGCGCCGCGGCGAGGTCGACGTGATCGTGTTCAACACCTGCGCGGTGCGGGAGAACGCGGACAACAAGCTCTACGGCACCCTCGGCGGGCTCCGTCCCGGCAAGGACGCTAACCCGGGGATGCAGATCGCCGTCGGCGGCTGTCTCGCGCAGAAGGACCGCGCCGCGATCGTCGAGCGCGCCCCGTGGGTCGACGTCGTCTTCGGCACCCACAACATCGGCTCGCTGCCGGTGCTGCTGGACCGGGCCCGGCACAACGCCGAGGCGCAGGTGGAGATCCTCGAGTCGCTGGACGTGTTCCCCTCGACCCTGCCCACGCGGCGCGAGAGCGCCTACGCGGCCTGGGTGTCGATCTCGGTGGGGTGCAACAACACCTGCACCTTCTGCATCGTCCCCTCCCTGCGGGGCAAGGAGAAGGACCGCCGCCCCGGGGACGTGCTCGCCGAGGTGCGCGACGTCGTCGACTCCGGCGCGATCGAGGTGACGCTGCTGGGCCAGAACGTGAACTCCTACGGCGTGGAGTTCGGGGACCGCGGCGCCTTCGCGAAGCTGCTGCGCGCCTGCGGCGAGGTCGAGGGGCTCGAGCGGGTGCGCTTCACCTCCCCGCACCCGGCGATGTTCACCGACGACGTCATCGACGCCATGGCCGAGACGCCCAACGTCATGCCGCAGCTGCACATGCCGCTGCAGTCCGGCTCCGACGACGTGCTGCGGCGCATGAAGCGCTCCTACCGCTCGAAGAAGTTCCTCGGCATCCTGGACCGGGTCCGGGAGCGGATCCCCGAGGCCGCGATCACCACCGACATCATCGTCGGCTTCCCCGGGGAGACCGAGGACGACTTCGCCCGCACCCTCGAGGTGGTCGAGGCCTCGCGCTTCTCCAGCGCCTTCACCTTCCAGTACTCCATCCGTCCCGGCACCCCCGCGGCGACCATGGAGGACCAGATCCCCAAGGAGGTCGTGCAGGAGCGGTTCGAGCGGCTCGTCGCCCTCCAGGACCGCATCGCCCACGAGGAGAACCGGAAGATCGAAGGTCGCAGCGTCGAGATCCTCGTCGCCGAGGGGGAGGGCGACCGTGACGACCGCACCCGCCGCCTCTCCGGCCGTGCCCGGGACCATCGCCTGGTGCACTTCTCGCTGCCGGAGGACCTGCCCGAGGCGCAGCGGCCCCGTCCCGGCGACCTGGTCACCGCGACCGTCACCCACGCCGCCCCGCACTACCTCATCGCCGACAGCGCCCTCGAGTCCGAGGCGCCCCGTCTCACGGACGCCCAGCGTTTCTCCGTGCGGCGCACCCGCTCGGGCGACGCCTGGGAAGCGGGAGTCCAGGGCCTGGACGCGGGCGGGTCCTGCGGCACCGGACACGGCGCCGGGGCCCCGAGCGGCCCGGTCACCCTGGGGATCCCGAGCCTGCGGCGCGGCTGCGGGCCGACGGACGGAGAGCCGACGGACAGAGGGCCGACGGACAGAGGGCCGACCGGCTGAGGGCCGGACGACCCTCCACGAGCGACGAGCCGGGGTCCTCGCGAGCGATCGCGGGGACCCCGGCTCGTCGTCGGCCGGAGGGAGGGCTCAGGTGTCGAGGTCGTCGAGCTCGGCGCCGAGCCTCTCCTCGAGGCTGTGGAAGAAGGCGATCACGGTGCTGAGCCCGCACTTGATCGCGCTGTCGATCTGGGAGTCCAGGGCGCCGGCGCGGAAGTCCGCGGCCAGCTCGCCGTACACGCCGAGCAGCCCCTCGGACTCGCGGCGCACGTAGACCTTCGGCCAGATGCGGTTCATGTTCCACTCGTTGCAGAGCTTGATCATCTGCACCTTGCGGGAGACGTCCACGGTGTGGCTCCAGCGGCCGCGGGTCTGCAGCACGCCGAGATCCTCGCCGGAGAGCATGAACTGGAAGCGGTAGTCGTCGAAGCGCGCGCGGACGATCTCCGCGTGCTCATCGTCCTCGACGAAGGCGTAGCCATGGCGGGTGAGGCTCTCCTCGAGCCGCGCCATGCTCACGGGTGCCAGACCAGTGGTCGAGTCCGTCTTCGCAGGGGACTCGTTCGGTGCAATCACTTCCCACCTCAGGGGTTCGACGTAGGGCCGGGCCGGTCGTTCCGGTGCCGGATCGCGGATCACCCTACCCCTTCCACCCGGGGACGGGCCGAGGGGTGTCCCCGGGGACACTCGGTGAGTCCTCCCACATCGGCTCCGCGGACGTGTCGCCGCCGGTCGGGAGAGGACCCGCAGGCTCCCGCTACAGTGCCACCCGTGGAGCACAGGGAGCAGGGCACCGCGCCGGCCGACGGGGGAGCGCCGCTCGTCGCCGTCGTCGGCGCGACCGCCACGGGGAAGTCCGATCTCGCCGTAGCCCTCGCGAGGCGGCTGGACGGCGAGGTGGTCAACGCCGACGCGCTGCAGCTGTACCGCGGCATGGACATCGGCACCGCGAAGGTCACCGCCGAGGAGCGCGCCGGGGTGTCCCACCACCTCCTGGACGTGCTGGAGGTGACCGAGGAGGCGAGCGTCTCCGCCTACCAGCGCGAGGCGCGCGAGGCGATCGCCGGGATCCGTGCCCGCGGGCGGACGCCGATCCTCGTGGGCGGCTCCGGGCTGTACGTGCGGGCCGTGCTCGACGACATCGAGTTCCCGCCCACCGACGCCGCGCTGCGCGCCCGCCTCGAGCGGCGGGCGGAGACAGAGGGGCCGGCCGCCCTGCACCGCGAGCTCGCCGCGAGCGATCCCGAGGCCGCCGGGATCATCGGCCCGCGCGATGCGCGACGGATCGTGCGGGCCCTCGAGGTGGGCGCCCTCACCGGGCGGCCCTTCACCGCCTTCCTGCCCAGACCCCTCTACGCCGACCCGGCCACCGTCCAGATCGGGCTGCGCCGGGACCGCGCCGACCTGCACGAGCGGATCGCGGTGCGCGTGGAGCGGATGGTGCAGCAGGGGCTGCTCGAGGAGATCCGCGGCCTGCGCGAGCGGGGCCTCGACCAGGGCCTGACCGCCCGTCGCGCGATCGGCTACCAGCAGGGGCTCGCCGTGCTCGACGGGGAGATGCACTGCGCGCAGGCCGTCCGGGACACGATCGCCGGGACCCGTCGGCTGGTGCGCAAGCAGGACACCTGGTTCCGCCGCGACCAGCGCATCAGCTGGCTCGACGCCGGATCCGACACCCTCCTCGACCAGGCGCTGGAGGTCATCGTGACCCGGCGCACTGCGACCGGGCCGGACCGGTCGTAGGCTTCGACCATGACCGCTCCACTCGCCTTCACCAAGGGGCACGGCACCGAGAACGACTTCGTCGTGCTCGACGACCCCGACGGCCTCCTCGCCCTGGACGCCGAGACCGTCGCCGCGCTCGCCGACCGCCGCGCCGGCATCGGCGGGGACGGCGTGATCCGCGCCGTCCGCTCCCGCGCCGCGGGGATCGACGCGGCCGAGGACGCCCCGGAGTGGTTCATGGACTACCGCAACGCCGACGGCTCGATCGCCGAGATGTGCGGCAACGGCGTGCGGGTCCTCGCCGCGCACCTGCGCCGTGCCGGGCACGTGGACGCGGACCGCTTCGCGATCCTGACCCGCGCCGGGGTGCGCACGGTCGAGATCCTCGAGAGCGCCTCCGCGGCGGGGGCGCCCTGGACGGTCCGCGTGGGGATGGGCGCCTCGCGCGCCGTGCCCGCGGCGCGGAGCGTCGAGATCGCCGGGCACCGCCTCGAGGCGACCGACGTCGACATGGGCAACCCTCATGCCGTCGCCTTCCTGCCCGACGGCGTCGCGCTCGAGGACCTCGACCTCACCCGTCGGCCCGTCCTGGACCCCGAGCCGGCCGACGGGGCGAACATCGAGCTGGTCAGCGACCGAGGGCCGCATCACGTCGCGATGCGCGTGCACGAGCGCGGAGTGGGGGAGACGAGGTCCTGCGGCACGGGCGTCGCCGCCGTCGCGGTCGCCGCGGCGCTCCGTGCCGGGGACGATTCCCGCTCGCCGTGGACCGTCGACGTGCCTGGCGGCCGCCTCGAGGTGGGATGGGAGGAGACCGGCGAGGTGACCCTCAGCGGTCCCGCCCAGCTCGTCGCCGACGGGACCACGCTGCTGCGCGGCTGAGCGGACCGGGCTCAGCGCTCGGGCCCGACCTCCAGCACACGGAACCCCTTGGCGCTCGCGACCTTCGCGACCCGGCGCGCGGGCAGCTGCTCGCCGAGCCACCGCGCGAGCGGATCGGCGCCGAGATTCTTCCCCACCACCAGCGCGGCGGTCCCCGTCGGGCGCAGCCGGGCCGTCCACTCCTGCAGCAGCGCGTGGAGCCCGGGCTTCCCGATGCGGATCGGCGGGTTCGACCACAGCGCATCCACGGCCAGATCCTCCGGCACCTCCTCGGGGGAGAGCACCTGCACGTTCTCGAGCCCGGCGCGACGCGCGTTCTCGGCGGTGAGCTCCCGCGCGCGCTCGCTCACGTCCACGGCCACGACCCTCAGCCCGGGGTGCAGCAGCGCCGCCGTCAGGGCGATCGGCCCCCAGCCGCAGCCGAGGTCCACGAGCGTCCCGTCGGTCGGCGGCTCGGCGACCTCGTCGAGCCGGTCCAGCAGCACGGCGGTGGCCTTGTCCAGCCCGTGCCCGCTGAACACGGCGGAGGAGGAGACGAGCTCCAGCTCCCGCCCGGCGAGGCGGACGGACAGGGGGAAGCGACGGTCCTCGGCGGAGGGGGAGGCGGTGAAGTAGTGCTCGTCCACCCCCGCAGGATACGGAGCCCGCGCCCTCACGGCACAACGGCCCCGTCGTGCGCCGCGGACCGTCCGCCGCTCCGCCCAGCGCAAAATCCCTCGACCATCGGCCTCCGGCGTGGGATTCTGTAACGACCCCAACACCGAACCCGAGGAGTGCCCCGATCGTGCCCATCGCCTTCCATCCCGAACCCGACTCCGACCTCGACGTCGACGGGACCAGCACGGATGGGACCGGGGACGCCGAGCACTCGCCCGACGCGCAGGATCCGGCCCCCGTCGGCCCCCGGCGCCGCGACCCGCTGACCGAGCGGATCCTCTCCCGCGCCGATGCCTCCGCGCCGGCGACGAGCTTCAGCTCCGACGCCGACGGCGAGCAGTACGACCTCGCCGACCGGCAGGCGCTGCGCCGCGTCGCCGGGCTCTCCACCGAGCTCGAGGACGTCTCCGAGGTCGAGTACCGCCAGCTGCGCCTGGAGCGCGTGGTCCTCGCGGGCCTGTACACCAGCGGGAACGCCGAGGAGTCCGAGACGAGCCTGCGCGAGCTCGCCGCGCTCGCCGAGACCGCCGGCTCCGAGGTGCTCGACGGCATCCTCCAGCGCCGCGCCCATCCCGATCCCGCGACCTTCCTCGGCAAGGGCAAGGCCGCCGAGCTCGCCGACATCGTCGCCGAGACCGGGGCGGACACTGTGATCGCCGACGGCGAGCTGGCTCCCGGCCAGCGCCGCGCCCTCGAGGACATCGTCAAGGTCAAGGTCATCGACCGCACCGCGCTGATCCTCGACATCTTCGCGCAGCACGCGAAGTCCCGCGAGGGCAAGGCCCAGGTCGAGCTCGCCCAGCTCGAGTACCTCCTGCCGCGTCTGCGCGGCTGGGGCGAGTCGATGTCCCGCCAGGCCGGCGGCCAGGTGGGCGGCGCCGGCGCCGGCATGGGCTCGCGCGGTCCGGGCGAGACCAAGATCGAGCTGGACCGTCGGCGCATCCGCGACCGGATGGCGAAGCTGCGCCGCGAGATCCGGGCCATGGCGCCCGGGCGCGAGGCGCAGCGGGCCGACCGCCGCCGCCACCAGGTCCCGGCCGTCGCGATCGCCGGCTACACCAACGCCGGGAAGTCCTCGCTGCTGAACCGGCTCACCGGGGCCGGGGTCCTCGTCGAGAACGCGCTGTTCGCGACCCTCGACCCGACCGTGCGCCGTGCCACCACGCCCGACGGGCGGGAGTTCACCTTCGCGGACACCGTCGGCTTCGTGCGGCACCTGCCCACGCAGCTGGTCGAGGCCTTCCGCTCCACCCTCGAGGAGGTGGGCGACTCCGATCTGCTCCTGCACGTGGTCGACGCCTCCCATCCCGATCCCGAGGGGCAGATCACCGCGGTCCGCACCGTGCTCGGCGAGATCGAGGGCTTCGAGGTGCCGGAGATCATCGTGCTGAACAAGGCCGATCTCGCCTCGCCGGAGACCATCGCGCGCCTGCGCAGCCAGGTCGGGGAGAGCGCGGTCGTGTCCGCCCGCACCGGGGAGGGCGTCGAGGAGCTGCGCGAGCTGATCGCCGAGCGCCTCCCGCGCCCCGCCGTGGAGGTCGACGTAGTGGTCCCCTACTCTCGCGGCGACCTCGTCTCCCGCGTGCACACCTCCGGCGAGATGCTCCACGAGGAGCACCTCATGGAGGGCACGCGCGTGCACGCCCTCGTGGACGAGACCCTCGCCGCGGAGCTCACCGGGGCGGCCTGAGCGGGAGGAGACCAGACGCACGGGGCGGCCCGGCCCCGCCTCGGACGTCCGGCAGGGGTGCGCCGATACCCTGATCCGATGACCTCCGCACCCGAGCATCCCGTCGCGCCGGCGGCGGCCGACGTCCCCTTGTCGGACCTCATGGATGCCGCCGTCGCGGCGGTCGGCGGATCGCCCCGACCGGGCCAGCAGGCGATGGCCCGGGCGGTGGACACCGCCATGTCGGGCGGGCGGCACCTCCTGGTCCAGGCGGGCACCGGCACGGGCAAGTCCCTGGGCTATCTCGTCCCGGCACTGCGCCATGCCCTGGTCACCGGTCGCCCCGTCGTCGTCTCCACCGCGACGATCGCGCTGCAGACCCAGATCGTGCGCAAGGACCTCCCGCGCCTGGCGGAGGCGCTCGCCCCGCACCTGCCGCGCACGCCCACCTTCGCGCTGCTCAAGGGGCGCGCGAACTACCTGTGCAAGCACAAGATCGCCGGCGGCTATCCGGTCGACATCGAGCCCGGGGCGCTGTTCGCCCAGGCCTCCGCGGATCCCTCGAACGAGGGCGGGGAGAAGCTCGGCGCACAGGTCAAGCGCCTGCGCGAATGGGCGGAGGAGACCGACACCGGCGATCGCGACTCGCTCGAGGACGCGGTCTCGGACCGTGCCTGGCGTCAGGTCTCCGTCACCGGCTCGCAGTGCATCGGCGCCTCCTGCCCCATGGTGCAGGACTGCTTCGCCGAGCGCAGCCGCGAGGTGGCACGGGAGGTCGACGTGGTGGTCACCAACCATGCGCTGCTCGCGATCGACGCCTTCGACAACCACGGCATCATCCCCGACCACGACGTGGTCGTGTTCGACGAGGCCCATGACCTCACCGCCCGCGTCACCAGCGCTGTCACCGACGTGCTCAGCCCCGGCATGCTGCGGGCGACGGTGCGGGAGCTGCGCGGACTCGGCGTCGCGGCGACGGCGCTGGACGATGCGGGGGAGGAGCTGCGGGCAGCGCTCGAGCTCGCCCCGGACGGGCGGGTGCTCGGCGACCTCCCGGAGCGGCTCGCGGACGCCGTGGGCCACCTCCGCGTCGAGGCGCGCACCGCGCACTCCGACGCGAAGGACGCGGGCGACGAGTCCTCCGCCGGGGCCCGCAAGACGGTCCGCGCCAACCTCCAGGAGATCATCGACGTCTGCGAGCGGCTGACGGACCCGGGGGAGGACGACGTCGTCTCCGTCTCCCGCGGCCAGGCCACGGGGCGCGCGACGCTGCAGGTCGCCCCGCTGAGCGTGGCCGGGGCGATGCGCGGGGCGATCCTCGAGGACCGCACCGCCGTGCTCACCTCGGCCACCCTCGCCCTCGGCGGGCGCTTCGAGCCGGCCGCCGGCGAGGTGGGCCTCGCCCGGGCCGGGCGCATCGCCGAGGACGAGATCCCGCGCCGCGAGGACTCCGGCGCCTGGGCGGGGATCGACGTGGGCAGCCCTTTCGACTACCGCCGCCAGGGCATCCTCTACACCGCGCGCCACCTGCCCCCTCCTGGTCGGGAGGGGCCGACGCCGGCGATGCTGGACCACCTCACCGAGCTCGTGGAGGCCTCCCGCGGCGGCGCGCTGTGCCTGTTCTCCTCGCGTCGCGGCGCGGAGCTCGCGGCCGAGCACGTCCGGGCCCGGCTGGACATGACCATCGCGGTGCAGGGCGAGGACTCGATGGCGAACCTGGTGCGCACCTTCCGCGAGGAGGAGGACGCGAGCCTGTTCGGCACCCTCACCCTCTGGCAGGGCGTCGACGTCGCAGGGCGGTCGCTGCGCCTGGTCACCATCGACCGGATCCCGTTCCCGCGCCCGGACGACCCGCTGATGTCCGCGCGACAGGAGCGGATCGCCGAGCACGGCGGCAACGGCTTCATGGGGGTCGCGGCCCAGCATGCCGCGCTGCTGCTGGCGCAGGGGGCGGGCCGCCTCATCCGCACCGAGGCGGACCGCGGGATGGTCGCCGTGCTGGATCCGCGCCTGTCGACGGCGCGCTACGGCGGCTTCCTGCGCGAGGCGATGCCGCCGCTGTGGCCCACCGCCGATCCCGAGGTCGCGCTCGGCGCGCTGCGGAGGCTCGCCGCGGGCTGACGGCCCAGGCGGCGCGCGACGCGGACGACGCCCCCGTGCGGCGCGGGGATCAGACGGCGCAGTGCGGAGAGCAGATGATGCGCCGCGAGGACCGGGCGGTGTGCGGCGCGTGGATCAGACGGCGCGCAGCACCGCGACGACCTTGCCGAGGATCTCGGCCTGGTCGCCGAGGATCGGGGCGAAGGCCGGGTTGTGCGGCATCAGCCAGACGTGGTCGTCGCGCTGGACGAAAGTCTTCACCGTCGCCTCGCCGTCGATCATGGCGGCGACGATCTCGCCCTTCTCGGCGGTGCTCTGCGAGCGCACGACCACCCAGTCCCCGTCGCAGATCGCGGCGTCGATCATCGAGTCGCCCACGACCTGGAGCAGGAAGAGGTCGCCGCCGCCGACGAGCCGCTCGGGGAGGGTGAAGACGTCCTCGACGTGCTCCTCCGCGGTGATCGGGATGCCGGCTGCGATCCGCCCGACCAGCGGGACGCTCACCGAGCTCGAGGAGATCTCCGTCGGCGCAGGGGGCTCGGGCGTGCCGTCCTCCTCCGGCATCACGACCTCCATCGCCCGCGGGCGCCTGGGGTCGCGGCGCAGGAAGCCCTTGCGCTCGAGCGTCTGCAGCTGGTGGGCGACCGAGGAGGACGAGGTCAGGCCCACGGCGTCCCCGATCTCCCGCATCGACGGCGGGTACCCGCGCACGGCCACGATGTCGCTGATGGTCTCGAGCACGAGGCGCTGACGACGGGTCAGCTCGGAGGTGCGCTCGTCGGCCGGTGCGTCGCCGCGCGACCGGATCGGCTTGGGGGTGCTCGGCGTCATCGTGCGGCCTCCTGGCGTCGTCTGTCGGACCCATCCGGTTCCGTTGTCCTCGTGGCCCAGCGTAGGGCGGCACGCGGCGGATGCCAAACATATGTTCGATGTTCCTCTTGCGTGTCGCGCGACCATCGGGCTACAGTCGCACAGAGATTCGATCGAACAGGAGTTCGGAGATGCGTACCCACACCGCCACGGTCCTTCCCTTCCCGCGGCAGGACGAGCAGGCCCACGGGGTCGATGTTCGACCGCGTGTTCGACTCGAGCCGACCCGTCGCGGCCGGTTCCTCCTCACCGCCGTCGCCTTCCTCCTCGGCCTCGCGGTTGCCGCCGTCGCACTGCTGGCCCTGGACCTGCCCGCCGCGCTCGCGGGCACCGAGGACGCCCAGCCCGTCGTCGTCACCGTCGAGGCGGGGGACACCCTCTGGGAGTACGCTGCCGAGCACGCGCCCGAGGGCATGAGCGAGACCGAGTTCGTCGACGAGGTCCGCAGCCTCAACCACCTCCCCACCGGCCGGATCACCGCCGGGCAGCAGATCGAGCTCCCCGCGCCGGAGACCGCCGCGCGCTGAGCGGAGGGCGTGCCGGTACCCTGAGCGGATGCACTGTCCGTTCTGCCGCCACCCTGACTCGCGCGTCGTCGACTCGCGCACCTCCGACGACGGTGCGACGATCCGGCGCCGCCGTCAGTGCCCGAACTGCTCCCGACGCTTCTCCACCTCGGAGACCGCGTCGCTGTCCGTGCTCAAGCGCTCCGGCGTCAGCGAGCCGTTCAGCCGGGCCAAGGTCATCTCCGGCGTGCGCAAGGCGTGTCAGGGCCGGCCGGTCAGCGATGACCAGCTCGCGCTCCTCGCCCAGCGGGTCGAGGAGACCATCCGGCTCAGCGGCCAGGCCGAGATCGACGCGCACCAGGTGGGCCTGTCGATCCTGCAGCCGCTCCAGGAGCTCGACGTCGTCGCCTATCTCCGCTTCGCGAGCGTCTATCAGGACTTCGATTCTCTCGAGGACTTCGAGACCGCGATCGCCCGCCTGCGGATCGAGGGCGCGCAGGCCCAGGGCATCGGGGCGGGCCCCGTCGCGGACGACTGAGCGGTCCGCTCCGCGACGTTTCGCGGAACGTGGTGCGGAGCAGGTCCTCGGTGTGCTTAAGATATCCCTCGTGCGCCGACGAGGCGCACACCAGATCGGCGGTCGTGGAGGGGAAGCCACGGCCGCCGATCGCCGTCCGCGGCCGATTCAGCCCGCCATGCCGCGGGGGAGCGGCCGGGCGTGGACGACGCCGAGGTGCTGGGTGGAGCGGGACATCGCGACGTAGAGGTCGCCGGCGCCGTGGGCGTCCACCAGCTCCGCCGGCTCCACGAGCACCACGATGTCGAACTCGAGCCCCTTCGCGTCCTGAGCGGTCATCACCGCGATCTCGTCGTCCACCCCCGCCGAGCCGGTGCCGACCCGGGGCAGATCGCCCGAGGCCGCGAGCGCCCGATGGAGTTCCCCGACGCGCTCCTCGGCGGCGATCACGGCGATCCTGCCGGGCAGGCGCTCGTGCACGGCGCGCACCGCCTCGGCGGTGCGGGCGCTGAGCTCCTGGGTCGGCACCTGCTCGATCAGCGGGTCCTCCTCGCCGTCGCGCACGGAGCTGACCGGCGTCACCGGCAGCTCGTGCGCCTGCGCCATCGCGACCGCGCGATCCATGATCCTGCGCGGCGTGCGGTAGTTGACGGTGAGGTGCTCGACCTGGAGCCGATCCTGGATGTACGGGGAGAGGGCCGTGGTCCACGAGTCGGTGCCGCCCGCGGAGGAGGTCTGGGCGACGTCCCCCACCACGGTGAAGGACTTCGTGGGGGCGCGGCGCATGAGGGCCCTCCAGCTCATCGCCGAGTGTTCCTGCGCCTCGTCGACGACCACGTGGCCGTAGGTCCAGCCGCGCTCGGAGGAGGCCCGCTCGGCCAGGGTGCGGCCGTCCCGGATCTGCCCCACCTGGTCGGCGAGGTCCTCGGCGCGGACGATCCCGGAAGTGTCGATGTTCTCGATGACCTTGCGCGCGTACTCGACGTCGGCCCGTCGGCGCTCCGCCTCGTCGCGGGCCTTGGCCTCCGCGGGGGCGGCGTCCTCGCCGAGCAGCTCGGCGACCTCGTCCAGCAGCGGTACGTCCTCGACCGTCCAGGGGGAGTCCTTCGGGCGCACCAGCAGGTCCACCGCTCCTGCGAGGGCGCGGGGTGCGGCGGCGCGGAGCCGCTCGGGCCGGGACAGGAGGATCCGCAGGAAGCCCTGCGGCGTGTAGGGCAGCCAGGCCCGGTTCAGCTGCCGCCGCACCTCGGGGTCGTGACGCAGGTCCGAGAGCAGCTCGGGGCGGTCCTCGGGGACGACCGTCGAGCCCTGCGCCGTCAGCGCCTTCTCATAGGCCTCGACCAGACGGTCCATCGCCGCGCGCACGAAGACCGCGCGCGCCGCGTTGTGCGGCTTATGCGAGGCACGGGCCTCGCGCCGGGCCGCGCGCAGCATCTCCCGGGTCAGGGTCAGCGCGGTCCCGTCGATCCGCAGGGGGATGTCCTGCTCAGGTACGAGCTGGCGCTGCTTGACGGCACGGGAGAGGAGCTCGGCCATGCCCGCTTCGCCCTTCAGCCGGGCCACTGAGTCCTCGTCGTGCAGGAAGGTCTCGACCCCGGGGAACAGCTGGCCGGGGGTCATCATCACCACGCCGGACTCGCCGAGGCTCGGCAGGACCCGCTCGATGTAGCGCAGGAACCCCGTCGTCGGCGCCATGACGAGCACTCCGGTGTGCTCGAGCCGCCGCCGATGGGTGTACAGCAGATAGGCGGCCCGGTGCAGGGCGACCGCGGTCTTGCCGGTGCCGGGACCGCCCTGGACCACCAGCACGCCGCGGTTGCCCGAGCGGATGATGCGGTCCTGCTCGGCCTGGATCGTCGCGACGATGTCGCCCATCCGGCCCGTGCGGGTGCCGGAGACCGCCGCGAGCAGCGCGCCCTCGCCCTGCAGGACCACGTCGTGCTCGCCGTCGTCCAGGACCGACTGGTCCAGCACGTCGTCCTCGAGGCCCGTGACGGTGCGGCCGCGGCTGACCAGGTGGCGGCGCAGGCGCACCCCGAGCCGCTCGGTGGACGTGGCCCGGTAGAAGGCGGATGCGGCGGGGGCCCTCCAGTCCACCAGCAGCTGCTCGCGCTCCGGGGTGAACAGGCCGATCCGGCCGATGTAGTGCCGTGCGTCGTCGTCCATGTCCAGGCGCCCGAACACCACGCTGCGCGAGACCGAGCGCAGCAGCGCCAGGCGGTCCTCGTACAGCGCCATGAAGGAGTCCCGCTCGGAGCGGTTCTGATGCGTGGAGGCGCTCTGGGACCCCTGGATCTGGTCGAGATTCCGCTCGACGTGGACGATCAGCTCGTCCACCCGTGCGTAGAGGCGGTCGGCGTAGGCCTGCTCCCGCGCGATCTCCCGGGCGACCTGCTCCTCGGTCTCGTCCACTGACCTGCCCCTTCTCACTGTTGCGACACCTGTCGCGCCTGGCCCGGAGGGACCCGGGGTCGGCGGGACACGGTGGTCCATTATGGTGGACCTGCCTGGATGCGTGTGCCATCAGGTCACCGTCAGCTCCATGGCCGCGAGGGAGGAGAGCCAGATGCGCGATCCCCGGGATCTGTACCGCTTCGAGTCCACCGAGGTGCTCGAGGCCGTCCCGCGCTCCGGCCTCACCCTGGTCCACGCCCTGCCGGGCATGGTCGACGCCGGCAACGCGTGCCGGATCGCCGCCGGCTATCTCCGCGACGAGCTGCGCCATCTGCGCCTGGTCACCTTCGACACCGACGAGCTGCTGGACTACCGCGGCTCCCGTCCCCAGGCCACCTTCGACGGCACCTCCTTCACCGAGGTGGACATCCCCGAGCTGACGCTGTGGCTCATGTACGACGAGACGGATCGCCCCTTCCTCTTCCTCGACGGCCCCGAGCCGGACCTGCAGTGGAAGCGGCTGACGGAGGCGCTGATCGATCTCGTGGAGTACTTCGAGGTCGAGCGCGTGGTGGGGATGCAGGCGGTGCCCATGGCGGTCCCGCACACCCGACCGATCGGCCTGTTCGCCCACGCCAACGATCCCTCGCTGCTGGGCCGGCCGAACACGCGTCCCACCCCGGCGCCGGGCACGGATCCCTCCGAGGGGGAGGACGGCGCCTCGGAGCTCGTGATCCCCGCGGCCTTCAGCGCCCTGCTGGAGAGCCGGCTGGGTCGGGCCGGGCACCCGGCCATGGGGTATGCGGCGCAGATCCCGCACTACCTCACCCGCACGGACTTCCCCGCGGGAGCGCTGGCCCTGCTGCGCCGGGTGAGCGAGGCGGCCGAGCTCGAGCTCCCGCTCGTGCACCTGGGGGACCTCACGGATGCGGCGACGGTCGCGCTGCAGGGGACTCTCGCCCAGAACGGGGAGGTCCGCCAGATCGTCAGCGCCCTCGAGGAGCAGTACGACTCGGTGAGCCGGGAATCGGACCGCTCGCCGCTGGCGACCACGCTCGACCTGCCCACCGCCGAGGAGATCGGCGAGCACTTCGAGCGCTTCCTCGCCGACCACGACGACGACCCGGACGAGGGTCCGACCGCGCGGTGAGTCCGCGCCGCGCGGCGCCCGTCGACCGCCTCTGGGGCACGGCGGACCGCCACTTCGCGGCGCTCCGCGCCCCAGTTCGTTACGCCTTCGTGATCGAGTGATGGCGATCTCCGTGTGAACCGGGCCACGGTCGTGTCAGAATGGGCGCGTTGCGGTGATGCAGTTCCAGCAGGACAGTCCGTCGACGGTGCCTCCGGCACAGCAGTACGGCACGCACCAATGCGCCACCCGCTCCGGCGGGGGACGGCTTCACGCGGCACCGCGGTCGCGTCGTGCGATCGATGATGGACGACACAGAAGGTGACAGGTATGGCACAGGGCTCGGTCAAGTGGTTCAACGCCGAAAAGGGCTACGGATTCATCGAGATCGACGGAGGCGGCGCAGACGTCTTCGTGCACCACAGCAAGATCGACATGGACGGCTACCGCTCCCTCGACGAGGGTCAGCGTGTGGAGTTCGAGGTCAGCCAGGGCGACAAGGGGCCGCAGGCCGAGCAGGTCCGCCCCGTCTGATCACGGTTCTCCCGTGAACGCACGGACCGGGCAGGAGCATGATGCTCCTGCCCGGTCCGTCCTCGTGCGGGGCGCCTCCGCTCAGACGCGGGTCATCACCGTGCCCGCGCGGGCGAGCGCGCGAACCCGGTCCTGCGGGGCCAGGCGCACCGAGACCGCGTCCGAGCGCAGGTCCCGGTCCACGCCCTCGGGCAGCGGGGAGGCGGAGGCGAGCAGCACGCAGTTCCCGCGGCGCCTGCCCGAGAGATGCGCGGGCTCCGCGATGACGCCCACATGCGCGAAGACGGCCGAGAGGGTCGCGACCTCGTCCGCCATGAGGCGGGTCCCGGGCGGGGCGGCGCAGTTGGCGAGATAGAGACCCCCGGGACGCAGCACCCGTGCGGCATGGCGCGCGGCCTCGACGTCGATCAGCTCCGGCGGGGTCAGATCCCCCGCGAAGACGTCTCTGATCAGCACGTCGAACCGGTCCTCGCGCCAGTCCGCGAGGGCTGCGGAGGCGTCGTCCACCCGGATCCGCAGCTGCGGCGAGCGGGGGAGGTCGAACCAGATGCGCACCTGCTCGGCCAGGAGCGCATCGACCTCCACCACGATCTGGCGTGCGCGAGGGCGGCGCGCGGCGACCGCGCGGGGGAGCGAGCAGCCGCCCCCGCCCAGGTGCGCGATCTGCGGGGCCCGCTCGTCGTCCGCGGCCGCGAGGTGCCGGTCGATCACCAGCAGCATCCAGCGCATGTACTCGAAGACCAGATGCTCCGGATCCGGGTGCAGGTGCGAGGAGGGGACGCCGTTGACGTCGAGCAGCACCGAGCCGTCGTTCTCGAGCGTGAGACGGGCGGAGCCGGTGGAGATCGGCAGCGGGGTGTCGAGCGGGCCGAGGTTCTCGAAGGAGGCTCGGGGCGCACGGTCGCGGCGGCGGGGCATCGCCCCACTGTAGGAGACGCCCGTCCGACCTCTCCTCCCCAGGCCTGCCCCGTCCCCATCTCCGTGCCCGGCCCGCCGTCTGTCACACCCCGCGCCTAGCGTTCTGAGCACGAGGTCGACGACGGGTCGACCGGACGCCGGGGCAGGACGTCGCCGGCGGCACGGAGCGGAGGAGGAGTGCGATGGCCACCACCACGGCACGCGGCCGGGACCGGCACGCGGGGACGATGCTCCGCTCGGACGCACGTTCCCTGCGGCTCCTGCTCGCCCGGCTGGACCAGGACCAGGCCGATCTCGAGCGGGCGCGGCAGCTGCTCCAGCAGGCCCGCGAGCTCGCCGGCATCGCCCCGCGCGAGGCCTTCGAGCTCGTCCATCGCGCCGCCCTGCGCGGTGCCGGGGTGCTCGTCGCCCGCGCCAACAGGAAGCGACGCCGAGCGCTGCCGCTGAATGTGTGGACCGCGCTGGAGCGACTGGGCGGGGAGGACGCCGCGCGGTCGGACTCCATCGCGCCGCTGGTCGCCGAGCGCGCACGGCTGGACCGCGACCATGGCGCGCTCCCGGATCCCGGGCTCCTGGAGCAGCACCTGGAGGGGACCGCCGCCCATCTCGACCGCGTCGCGGAGCGGCTCCTGGAGGATCTGCCGGTGCCGCTCACGGAGCCCTCGGCCGGCTGAGCGGTCCGCTGCTGCCCGGGTACAGTGCCCGCGAAGGAGGTGGCGATGGGCATGCGCGCGACGTCGACGGGTCCGGAGGAGGTCCCCGGCATCCTCCATCTCGACATGGACGCCTTCTTCGCTTCGATCGAGGTGCGCGACGACCCTTCCCTGCAGGGCCTGCCCGTCGTCGTCGGCGGCGCAGGGGCCCGCGGCGTGGTCGCCGCGGCGAGCTATCCCGCCCGCACCCGGGGGATCCGCTCGGCCATGCCGATGGCGAGCGCGCGCCGTCTGGCCCCCGACCTCGTGATCGTCCCGCCCCGCATCGCCCACTACCGAGCGGTCTCCGCACAGGTCATGTCGATCCTCGGCGACGTGGTCGCGGACATCGAGCAGATCAGCGTGGACGAGGCGTTCCTGGACGTGCGCGGCGCGCGTCGCCTCTTCGGCGAGCCGGCGGACATCGCCGAGCTGCTCCGCCGCCGGATCCGCGAGGAGCTCGGCCTGCCCAGCTCCGTCGGCGGCTCGGTCTCCCGGGCCGTCGCGAAGATCGCCTCCGCCCGCGCCAAGCCCGACGGGATGCTGATCGTGCCTGCGGACCGCACCGCGGAGTTCCTCGCCCCGCTGCCGGTCGGGTCGATCTCCGGCGTCGGCCCGAAGGCCCAGGCGAGCCTCGAGCGGCTCGGCGTGCGCACCATCGGCCAGCTGCGCGAGATCCCGGCCACGACCCTCGCCCGCGCGCTCGGCCCACGCGCCGCCGAGATCACCGCGCTCGCCGACGGCAGCGACCGCACCGGGCTCGGCCACCGCACCAGGGACCGCTCGCTGGGGACCGAGCGCACCTGGGACGAGGACCTCACCGATCCGCAGGAGGTGCGCCGGCGCATCACGATGATGGCCGACGACGTCTCCCGCCAGCTGCGCCGCGGGGGCTTCGTCACCCGCACCGTCGTGCTCAAGCTGCGCGCTCCCGACGGCACCACCCTGTCCCGCTCCTCCACCTTCGACCAGTCGACGGCGAGCGGGGAGCGGCTGCGCGAGCACGTGGTGGCGCTGTGGGACCGGGAGCGGGGGAGCATGCCGCGGGTGCGCCTGGCCGGCGTGCGCGCCACGCAGCTCGAGGCGGCGGGCGGAGCGCCCGTGCAGTCGGAGCTGACCGCACGGCCTGCGGGGTGGACCGATCTGGAGGCCGCGATGGACCGCGCCCGGGACCGTTTCGGCAGCGCGAGCCTGAGCCGTGGATCGACTCTTCCCCGCGAGGACGGGGAGGGCGCGCCCTCGCCGGGCCCGTCGCCCTCGGCCGCAGGGTGGGAGGCTCCTCACCGGGACGGTTCCCATAACTCTCGATGACGCTCTAAACTGGATGAACCGTCGACGGCGCAGTTGGCCGGCGGCGGGTGCACCGGGCGCCGACTGGCGCGAGAGGACGGGGACAAGGAGCGGGATCATGCCGCTGTCTGAACACGAGCAGAAGATGCTCGACGAGATGGAGCGTCAGCTCTTCGCCGACGATCCGCGTCTTGCACGGGCGTTCTCGCCGAAGGCTCCGCAGCGCCGCAACGGCCGCCGCATCCTCATCGGCCTGGGCGCCGTGATCCTGGGACTCGCGCTGCTGGTCCTCGCGGTCGCCCTCCCCGCCATCTGGCTCGGCGTCATCGCCTTCATCGGCATGGTCGCCGGTGCCGTCTACGCCATCACCGGCCCGAGCGGCACCTCCTCTGGCACGGACTCCTCGGGCGGCGGCCCCGGCGGAGGCCAGGGCCCCGCCGCACCCCGGGCCGGCGACGGCGGCTCCTTCATGCGGAAGATGGAGGAGCGCTGGGAGAAGCGCGCCGGGGACGACCCCCGCTTCTGAGCGCAGCCCCCGCCGGTCCCGCGAGCTTCGCGGCCCGCACCTGACATCCCCCGAGAGCCCCGGCTGATCAGCCGGGGCTCTCGTCATGCCCGGGCGCCCCCACATCGCTCCCCGGAGCGGAAGTCCTCCTGTCGGGCACGCCGTTCCGCGACGTTCCCCACGCCGCTCCCGGGTGCCTCACCGCCCCGCTCCCGGCCCGATCCCCACATCGCTCCACCGGCGCCCTCCCCATCCCTCCACCGCACGCCCCGCAGCCCCCGCCACCCGGGGCGCGGGGCTCTGACCTGTGCAGATGCGGAGCGGCACGCAGGGGGCGGAGCCACCAACCCTGCGCAGCGGCCGGGTGGGGGGAGGTCCGCACCACGCCGGTCGGCGATTCTCCCCCACCTTCCTCCACCTCCCTGACCTGCAGTGACCGACGACTCGTCGAGGAAAATCGGGGTTCCTATGGCCAAGGGTGGGGAGTAGTGGGGTAAAGTGGAGCGCGTTGGGAGGAGATGGAGTTCTGATCGGAGTCGCGGCGACCGAAGGAGGGTGCAGATGTTCCTCGGCACCTTCACGCCCAAGCTCGACGAGAAGAGCCGCCTGATCTTCCCCGCCAAGTTCCGCGACGAGCTCGCCTCGGGACTGGTCATGACTCGTGGACAGGAGCACTGCATCGCCGTGTACCCGCTCATGGAGTTCCGCCAGAAGCTCGAGGAGGCCCGTCGGGCGCCCACCACGGACCGACGCACCCGCGACTACCTGCGAGTGCTGATGTCCGGCGCGGAGGACGTCATCCCGGACAAGCAGGGCCGCATCACCATCCCGAGCCATCTGCGCACCTACGCGGACCTGGATCGGGAATGCGCCGTCATCGGCGCGCTCGACCGGCTCGAGATCTGGTCGCTCCCGGCCTGGGAGACCTACCTCGAGCAGAAGGAGGAGGGCTTCGCCGAGACCTCCGAGGAGGTGATCCCCGGCCTGTTCTGAGCCCGGCCACGAGGACTTCCGTCCTGTGAGACCTCTCGTCGTTCCCGCCCCGACGCAACTTCCCCGGTGGCGGGTCGGGAACGACGGGGAATCTGACAGGACGGCCGCGCCCAGGGGGCGCGTCCGGCCGGAGACCGGACCGAAACCACCGCACGAGACACGACAGCACGACCCGAGGGGAGGGGCGAGATGGACACCACGCACGGCGACCTGCCTGCCGAGCAGCGGCACCTCCCCGTCCTGCTCGAGACCTCGGTCCAGCTGCTCGCCCCCGCGCTCCAGGAGCCGGGCGCCGTCCACGTCGACGCGACCCTCGGCATGGGCGGCCACGCCGCCGCCGTGCTCCACGCCGCCCCCTCCGCGCACCTGGTCGGCATCGACCGCGACCCACAGGCGCTCGCCCTGGCCCGGGAGCGCCTGGACCGCGAGGGCGTGGGGGAGCGGGCCACGCTGGTGCACGCGACCTACGACGAGATCCCCGAGGTCCTCGCCGAGCTCGACCTGCCCGGCGCCCACGGCGTGATGATGGACCTGGGACTCTCCAGCTTCCAGATCGACACCGCCGAGCGCGGCTTCTCCTACGCGGTCGACGCCCCGCTGGACATGCGCATGGACCCCTCCTCGGACGGGCCCACCGCCGCGGACCTGCTGCGCGAGCTGCCCGAGGCGGAGATCGCCCGGATCCTCCACGACCTCGGGGACGAGCGCTTCGCCCGCCGCATCGCCCGCCGCGTCGTCGAGCAGCGCGAGAGCGCACCGCTGACCCGGTCCGGCGAGCTCGTCGCCCTGCTCGAGAAGGCGATCCCCGCCGCCTCGAAGGCCAGCGGCGGCCACCCCGCCAAGCGCACCTTCCAGGCCCTGCGCATCGCGGTCAACGAGGAGCTCGAGATCCTCGCCTCCGCGATCGAGGCGGCGCTGGACTGCCTGCACGTGGGCGGCCGCATCGTCGTGGAGTCCTACCACTCCGGCGAGGACCGTCTGGTCAAGACGGCCTTCGCGCGTCGCACCCGCTCCTCCGCCCCTCCCGGGCTGCCGGTCGAGCTCGAGGAGCACAAGCCCACCTTCACCCCGCTCGTGCGCGGAGCCCTCCAGGCCGACGAGCACGAGCGGAGTGGCAATACCCGTGCCGCATCCGTCCGATTGCGAGCATTGACCCGAACCCGACCTGCCGAGAGAGCACACTGAGATGGCCAGCAGCACCGCCGTTCACGCGCCCGCGATCCGCCCCGCCCGCGGCTCGCGCAGCGCACAGGCCTCCCGTCCCCGGCTCACCGTCGTCGCCGCCCCGAGCGCCGGGCGCGGCACGATGCCGTTCACGCTCCTGTGCACCCTCATCGTCGCCGTGACCCTCTCCGCGCTGCTCTACCTGAACATCCAGATGTCCGAGGCGAGCTACGAGATCACCCGCCTCCAGGGCCAGTCCCAGCGCCTGACCGAGGAGAGTCAGGGCCTCGCCGAGACGAACGAGCGCATGGGCACGCCGCAGGAGCTCGAGCGCCAGGCGCGCGAGATCGGCATGGTCCCGGTGTCGGATCCGGCATACATCGACCTCGACACGGGCGAGATCATCGGCTCGACGGATCCTTCGGCGCAGACTGGGGGCACGCCGGAGCTGGCGGAGGTGCCCGCCGAGGACGCCGTCCCGCCGGCGCAGATCTACGACGAGCCCACCGAGTACCACGGCATGGGCAACGAAGGGGCCTGAGCATGACACCACCGCGCAGGAACGGTCGGTCCAGCACCTCCCGCTCCGCGGGAGGTGCTCGTCGTCCGCGACCCTCGGGCGGGGGTCTCCGCATCCCCCAGGCCCGCGTGGGCGACCCCTCCACCCGCCACCGACTGCTGATCAGCCTGGTCCTGGTCGCCGTGCTCGCCCTCTCCGGCCGCCTGATCTGGGTCCAGGGGCTGGATGCGAGCGCCCGCGCCCAGGAGGCCGTGGACCAGCGCACCGTGACGCGCCCGATCCCCGCGCTGCGCGGGGACATCACCGACCGCAACGGCACCGTGCTCGCCAGCTCCGTGCAGCGCTACGACATCTGGGTCAACCAGACCCAGGTCGACGAGTACCTCCAGAACTCGAAGACCGCCGAGGAGACGGGCGTGAAGGCCGCGGCCAAGGAGCTCGCCCCCGTGCTCGGCTGGAGCGTCAGCAAGACCGAGAAGGCGCTCACGGGCGACGCCGGATTCTCCTACCTCCAGAAGAACGTCGAGCCCGCCGTGCGGGACGCCGCCATCAGCCTGAAGATCCCCGGCATCGGCGCGGACCCGGTCTCCGACCGGATCTACCCGGCCGGCTCCGTGGCCGGCAACGTGCTCGGCTTCGTCGGCGCCGACGGCTCAGCACTGGCCGGCACCGAGCTCTCCTTCGACGACGAGCTCGCCGGCACCGACGGCAAGACCACCTACGAGCGCGGCGCCCAGGGACAGATCATCCCCACCGGCAAGCAGGAGACCACCCCCGCGGTGGACGGCGACGACGTGGTCCTCACCCTCGACCGGGACCTGCAGTGGAAGGCGCAGCAGGTCGTCGCGGGCGCCGTCGAGCAGTGGGGCGCCACGGGCGGCAGCGCCGTGGCCTACAACGCCCGCACCGGCGAGGTGCTGGCGCTGGCCGAATACCCCACCTACGACCCGAACACCCCCGGGAAGGCGGACGCGGAGGACCTCGGCAACCGCTCGATCTCCAGCGTCTTCGAGCCCGGCTCGACCGGGAAGCTCTTCACGATGGCCGCGGCGATCGAGGAGGGCACCGTCACCCCGGAGTCCCAGTACGAGGTGCCCTACGAGAAGTACTTCGAGGGCGAGCGGATCAAGGACTCCCACCACCACCCCGACCAGCGCCTCACCCTCGCCGGGGTGCTGAAGAACAGCTCCAACGTCGGCACCGTGCAGATCTCGGAGACCCTCACCCCCGAGGTGCGCCACGACTACCTGCTCGCCTTCGGGCTGGGGCAGAAGACCGGCGTCGAGCTGCCCGGTGAGTCCGCGGGCATCGTCCACCCCGCCTCGGACTGGACCGGGCGCACCCGCTACACGACCTCCTTCGGGCAGGGCTACAGCGTCAACGCCCTCCAGATGGTCTCCGCCGTCGGCACCTTCGCCAACGACGGCGTGCGGGTCCAGCCCTCCCTGATCTCCGGGGTGAAGGAGGCCGACGGCTCCGTGCGCCCGCTCGGCGAGCCCGAGAGCACCCGTGTGGTCTCGAGCGAGACCGCCGACACCATGCAGCAGCTGATGGACAACGCCGTGGACGACGAGACCTCGAGCGCCGCGGTCCCCGGCTACGCGGTCGCGGGCAAGACCGGCACCGCCCAGGTCCCCGACGGCACCTACACGGCCTCCTTCATCGGCTTCGCCCCCGCGGACGACCCCGAGATCGTCGTGGGCGTGTTCCTGTTCGGGCTGAACACCTTCATCTCCGGGTCCAGGGCCGCGGCCCCCGCCTTCTCGGAGCTGACCACCTTCACCCTCCAGAACCAGGGCATCGCCCCGACCGGGAAGCCCGCCCGACAGCTCGAGAACGAGTGGTGAGGACGACGTGACCGAGACTCCTCAGACCTCCGAGACTCCCGAGCGCCCGCCCGAGCCCGCTCGCCCGCGCCGTCCCCACGGCGCGAGCGCGGCCGAGCTCGCGGAGGCCCTCGGCGCCGCGGTGCCCACGACGCCGCCCGCCGACGACGCCGCGCCCGCCGACTCCGCCGACCTCGGCTCGCTGCGCCTGAGCGGGGTCACCCTCGACTCCCGCTCCGTCCAGCCGGGCGATCTCTGGTGCGCCCTTCCCGGCGCGCGCGCCCACGGCGCCCAGTTCGCCGCGCAGGCGGCCCAGCTCGGCGCGGTCCTCGCCCTGACCGACGAGGACGGGCGCGAGCGCTGCGAGGCCGCCGGCCTGCCGGTCCTCGTCGTCCCCGACCCGCGCGGGGCGACCGCGACCGCGGCCGCCGTCGTCCAGGGTCGGCCCGCCGCCCGTCTCGCGACCGTCGGCATCACCGGCACCAACGGCAAGACCTCGATCACCACCGCCGTCACCCGCACCCTCCTCGCCCTCGGCGTGCCCGCCGGTGTCGTCGGCACCAGCGGCACCAGCTACCGCGACGCCCGCGGCGCGGACCACGCGATCGCGACCGTGCGCACCACGCCGGAGGCACCCGAGCTGCACGGCATCCTCGCCCGCATGGTCGAGGACGGCGTGGAGGTCGCCTCCATGGAGGTCTCCAGCCACGCCCTCGTCCTCCACCGGGCCGACGAGGTCGTCGTCGACGTCGCCTGCTTCACGAACCTCACCCAGGACCACCTCGACTTCCACGGCAGCATGGAGGAGTACTTCCTCGCCAAGCGCCGACTGTTCACCCCCGAGCACTCCCGGCGCGGGGTCGTGTGCGTGGACGACGAATGGGGCAGGCGCCTCGCCCGCGAGGCGAGCGTCCCCGTGATCACGTACGCGACCCTCCCAGGCGTCGAGGCGGACCACCGCGTCATCGCCTCCCGCGCCGAGGGCTACGGCAGCACCTTCACCGTGGCCGGCCCCGAGGGGGAGCGGACCCTGATCGCGGCCCTGCCCGGCCGGCACTACATCGCCAACACCCTCGCCGCCGAGCTCGTGCTCGCCGCGATCGGGCACCACGGCCTCGAGGTGGTGCGCGCCCTGGGCGCCGAGGGCACGGTGCCCGGCCGGATGGAGCTCGTCGCCGACGCCCCCGTGCGCGGCATCGTGGACTACTCCCACACCCCCGACGCCCTCGAGCAGGCCCTGACGACCCTGCGCGCCGTGCCCGGCACGCGCCGCCTGATCGTCGTGATGGGCGCCGGCGGGGACCGCGACCGCACCAAGCGCCCCCGCATGGGGGAGGTCGCCGCGCGCCTGGCCGACGTGGTGATCGTCACGGACGACAACCCCCGCACCGAGGACCCGGCCGCGATCCGCGCCGAGGTCGTCTCCGGCATCCCTGGGACCACGAACGCGCAGGTCCACGACGTGGACGGGCGCGGCGACGCGATCACGCTGGCCGCCTCCCTGGCGGACGTGTCCGACACCATCCTGGTGGCGGGCAAGGGCGCCGAGACGGGCCAGCAGATCGGCGGTATCGTCCATCCGTTCGACGATCGCCTCCGGCTGCGCGATGCGCTGGACGCGGCGGGGGCCGCGCACGGGCGCGTCGACGCCGACGACATGGACGAAGGACGCTGAGCATGCTTCACATCACGACACGGGAGATCGCCGAGATCACCGGCGGCTCCCTCGTGGGCGGCGCGTCCGGTGACGAGCAGGTCACCGGCGCCGCACGCATCGACTCGCGTGAGGTGGGCGAGGGCGACCTCTTCGCCGCCTTCCTCGGCGAGCACGTCGACGGCCACGACTACCTCGACGCCGCCCGCACCGCCGGGGCGACCGCCGCCCTGGTGACCGAGGACCGCGGCACGCCCGCCGTGCGCGTCGCCGACGTGCGCGAGGCCCTCTCGGCGCTCGCCCGAGCCCAGCTCGAGCGCGCCCGCACCGAGAACCCCGACCTCGTCGTCCTCGCCGTCACCGGCAGCGCCGGCAAGACCGGCACCAAGGACCTGCTGGGCACGATCCTCTCCGCGGCGGGGGAGACCATCGCCCCGGCCGGCAGCCTCAACAACGAGCTCGGCCTGCCCCTGACGGTGCTGCGCCTGACCTCCGCCACCTGCTTCCTCGTCCTCGAGATGGGCGCGCGCGGCATCGGCCACATCGCCCAGCTCACCGCGATCGCCCGCCCCGACATCTCGCTCGTGCTCAACGTCGGCTCCGCCCACCTCGGCGAGTTCGGCAGCGTCGAGGCCATCGCGACCGCCAAGGGCGAGCTCGTCGAGGCCCTCGCCCCCGAGGGGCGCGCGATCCTGAACGCGGAGGACCGTCTGGTCGCCGCGATGGCCGAGCGCTCCGCGGCCCAGGCCCTCAGCTGGGGCTTCCACGAGGGCACGGTGCGCGGCGCCGATCTGACCCTGGACGATCGCGCCCGTATCGCCTTCGACCTCGTCGTGCCCGAGGGGCTCACCACGCTCAAGGGCGCTCCCGTGCCCGCCGGCACCTTCCCCGTGAGGCCCGACCTGATGGGCGAGCACCAGGCCGCGAACGTCCTGGCGGCCCTCACCGGGGCGCTGGCCGCAGGCGTCGACCCCGCGGCGGCGACCGCGGCGCTGGACGGTGCGACCCTCGCCTCCGGCCACCGGATGGAGGTCCTCCGGGCCGGCGGCGCGATCGTCATCAACGACGCCTACAACGCCAACCCCGACTCGATGAAGCAGGCGCTGAAGACCCTCGCCCATCTCGGACGCACCCACCGCACAATCGCCGTGCTCGGCGAGATGCTCGAGCTCGGCCCCGACGCGGTGCGCCTGCACGACGAGATCGGTCGCCTCGCGGTGCGCCTGAACATCTCCCAGCTGTACGTCGTCGGCGACGGCGCGGCCCCCATCCACCACGGCGCGAGCCTCGAGGGCAGCTTCGGCGGGGAGTCGGAGTACGTGGACACCGTGGACGAGGCGCTGGCTGTGCTAGAACGGACCGTGCGTCCCGGCGACGCGGTGCTGATGAAGTCCTCCCGCGACGCGGGCCTGCGCTGGCTCGCCCAGCCGCTCGTGGAGCACCTCGACCAGCACGGCGCGAGCGCCGGGACCGACCAGACGGGAGACGATGCATGATCTCGATCATCATCGCGGGGGCCCTCGCCCTGGCCATGTCCATCTTCGGCACGCCGGTGTTCATCAAGGTGCTCGAGCGCCGGGGCTACGGCCAGTTCGTGCGCGACGACGGCCCCACCTCCCATGCCACCAAGCGCGGCACCCCCACCATGGGCGGCGTCGCGATCATCCTCGCTGTCGTGCTCGCCTACCTCCTCACCCATCTGGTGCTGTGGACCGCGCCGAGCGTCTCCGTGCTCCTGGTGCTGTTCCTCATGGTGGGCCTCGGGATCGTCGGCTTCCTCGACGACTACCTGAAGATCTCCCAGCAGGACTCGACCGGACTGCGCCCGCGCTACAAGCTCATCGGCCAGTTCGTGGTCGCGACCGGCTTCGCCGTGCTCGCCCTGCTCTTCCCCGACGAGAACGGGAACACCCCGGCCTCCACGCACATCTCCTTCGTGCGGGACGTGCCGTGGCTGGACCTCGCCTTCCTCGGCTCGATCGTCGGCTTCCTGCTCTTCGCGATCTGGGCGAACTTCCTCGTCGCCGCCTGGTCCAACGGCGTGAACCTCACCGACGGCCTGGACGGGCTCGCCAGCGGCGCGACGATCCTGTTCACCGCCGCCTACCTGATCATCAGCTTCTGGCAGTGGCGGCAGGTGTGCAACGTCGACCTCGACGCGGGCGGGCTCGTGCACTGCTACGCCACCCGCGACCCGCTGGACGTCGCGGTGCTGTGCGCGGCGATCATCGGCGCCTGCGTGGGTTTCCTGTGGTGGAACACCTCGCCCGCGAAGATCTTCATGGGCGACACCGGCTCCCTCGCCCTCGGCGGCGGCATCGCGGGCCTGACCATCGTCACCCGCACCGAGCTGCTCGGCGCGATCATCGGCGGCCTGTTCGTGATCATCTCGCTGTCCGTGATCATCCAGGTGACGAGCTTCAAGCTCACCGGCAAGCGCGTGTTCAGGATGGCGCCGCTGCAGCACCACTTCGAGCTCAAGGGCTGGAACGAGGTCACGATCGTGGTCCGCTTCTGGATCGTCGCCGGCATCCTCGCCGGCGTGGGCCTGGGGCTCTTCTACCTCGACGCCCTGCCGAGGCTCGCCTCATGACCGCCGCGGCGGACGGGCCCGCCCCGCTCCCCGCCGAGGAGCGGGCCTGGCCCGGGATGGACGTCGCCGGACTGCGGATCCTCGTCACCGGCTTCGGCGTCTCCGGCTACGCGATCGCCGACCAGACCATGCAGCGCGGCGCCCGCGTGCTCGTCGTCGACGGGGCCGACACCACCGCGCTGCGCGAGCGCGCGGAGATCCTCGAGGTGCTCGGGGTCGAGGTCCGTCTCGGCGCGGAGCACACCCGCGACCTGCCCGCCGACCGCGAGATCGACCTCGTCGTCACCTCGCCCGGCTGGCGTCCCGACCAGCCGCTGCTCGCCGCCGCGGCCGCGCGCGGCATCCCCGTGTGGAGCGAGATCGAGCTCGCCCGCCGCATGCAGGCCGCCGACGGCCCCGCCTGGCTCGGCATCACCGGGACCAACGGCAAGACCACCACCGTCACCATGCTGGAGTCGATCCTGCGCGCCGCCGGTCTGCGCGCCGTCGCCTGCGGGAACGTGGGCCTTCCCGTCATCGAGGCGGCCCTGGACCCCGAGGGCTTCGACGTGCTCGCTCTCGAGCTCTCCAGCTTCCAGCTGCACTGGACCGAGCACCTGGACTGCGAGGCCGCGGTCGTGCTGAACGTCAGCGCCGACCACCTGGACTGGCACGGCGGCGCCGAGGAGTACGCCCGCGCCAAGGGCCGGATCTTCGAGGGCGTGCGCACCGCCTGCGTCTACAGCGTCGCCGATCCCACCACCCTGCGCCTGGTCGAGGAGGCGGACGTCGTCGAGGGCGCCCGCGCCGTCGGCATCACCCTGGGAGCCCCGGGCCTGTCCGAGCTCGGGATCATCGACGACATCCTCGTCGACCGCGCCTTCCATCCCGAGCGCCGCACCTCCGCGGCCGAGCTCGCGACCCTCGAGGACCTCGCGCACCTCGGCCCGCAGGGCGCGGGGCCCCACGTTCTCCTGGACGCCCTCGCCGCCGCCGCTCTCGCCCGCGCCCACGGGGTGCCCGCGCATGCGGTGCGGGACGGCCTGAGCGCCTACCGGATGGGCGATCACCGCGCCCAGCACCTCGCCACCGTCGACGGCATCGGCTACGTCGACGACACCAAGGCCACCAATCCCGCCGCCGCCGCGGCCTCCCTGCAGGCCGCCGAGCGCGTGGTGTGGATCGCGGGCGGCGACGTGAAGGGCGCCGACCTCGACCCGCTGGTCGCCGCGGTCGCCGAACGGCTCGCGGGCGTGGTCCTGCTGGGCCTGGACCCCGCCCCCTTCGCCGACGCCCTGGCCCGACACGCCCCCGAGGTCCCCGTCCGCCGCATCGATCCGGGCGAGACTGGCGACGTCGCCGCACGCACCCGGCTGATGGAGGACGCGGTGCAGGCAGCCCGCTCCCTGGCCACGGCCGGGGACGTGGTGCTCCTGGCCCCGGCCGCCGCCTCCATCGACCAGTTCCGTGACTACGCGGAACGGGGGGATCTGTTCGCGGCGGCCGTGACCCGACTGCCAGGAGAGCACGCATGACGATGGAGGAGACCCGGCGCGGCAGCCGCCGCGGGACCGACCATCGCCCCACCGCGCCCTCTCAGGGCACCGGCGCCCGCTCCGGGGGCCGGTCCACCTCCGTCGTCCGCCCCGACGAGGACCAGCCGCTGGGCAACATCTCCGGCCGCGTGCGCCAGGGCGTCGGCGGCTGGCTGCGCTCCCCGGCGCTGGACTTCTACGGCATCCTCGTCGTCGGCGCGCTGCTGATCAGCCTCGGGCTCGTGATGGTGCTGTCCTCCTCCGCGGTGCTGAACATCTCCCGCGGCAACTCCGGCTTCGCGGGGCTGTTCCGCCAGGGCACCTTCGTCGGCATCGGGCTCTTGATGCTGGTGGTCGCCTCGCTGCTGCCGCCGAGCTTCTACCGCCGCGCCGCCTGGCCCCTGCTCGGCCTCGGCCTCGCGCTGCAGTGCCTGGTCTTCGTGCCCGGGCTCGGCGTCGCCGTGGACGGCAACCAGAACTGGATCAGCGTGGCCGGCCAGACGCTCCAGCCCTCGGAGTTCCTCAAGCTCGCCCTCGCGGTCTGGCTCGGCGCGGTGCTCGCGACCAAGCGACCCCTCCTGCACCGCACCGGGCACCTGCTGTTCCCGCTCATCCCCGGCGTTCTCCTCGCCCTCGGGCTCGTGATGCTCGGCCACGACCTCGGCACCATGATGATCATGGCGATGCTGGTGGCCGGTGCCGTGTGGGTCGCCGGCATCCCGCGCCGCTGGTTCGCCGCCGCCGGGATCATCGGCGTTCTGGGCGTCATCGGCCTCACCGTCACGAGCTCCAACCGCATGGCCCGCATCACGAACTGGCTGCACGGCATCTGCGAGGGCGACTCCTGCTACCAGAGCGACCAGGGCCTGATGGGCCTCGCCGAGGGCGGCTGGTGGGGCAAGGGCCTGGGCCAGTCCGCGCAGAAGTGGGGACGGCTGCCCGCCGCGGAGGACGACTACATCTTCGCGATCATCGGCGAGGAGCTCGGCCTGATCGGCACCCTCGGCGTCGTGCTGCTCTTCACCGTCCTCGCGCTGCTGCTGTTCCGCATGATCACCCGGCTCGAGGACCACTTCATGCAGATCACCGTGGCCGGGATCTGCGCCTGGCTGCTCGGCCAGGCCTTCGTGAACATGATGGTGGTGACCGGCCTGCTGCCCGTGATCGGCGTGCCCCTGCCGTTCATCTCCTCGGGCGGCTCGGCCCTGCTCGCCTCCATGACCGCGCTCGGCATCCTGCTCTCCTTCGCCCGGCGCGAGCCCGGCGCCGCGGAGGCGATCCACGCCCGCTTCGGCGCCGTGCGCCGCTCGGTAAGCGTCCAGCCCGCCCCGCGCGACGGCGGCGCGGCACGCGGCACCCGCCGTACGAAGACGTCCCGCCGAGGAGCCAAGGGCCCCGGGAAGAAGAGCGCCACGAAGAAGGGCGCCCGAGGGAAGCAGCGCTCGCGCGGCGCGTCGACCGGCACCGCCCGCGCCGCCACGTCCGCCCCCGCCCCTCGCCGGGGCGATGACCGCACCACCCGGAGGAGCCGATGACCCCGTCCGCCCCGCCCCGCATCCTCCTGGCCGGCGGCGGCAGCGCCGGCCACGTCTCGCCGCTGCTGGCCACCGCCGCGCAGATCCGCCGCCGCAGCCCGGAGGCGGAGGTGCTCGTGCTCGGCACCGCCGAGGGGCTCGAGGCCGATCTCGTGCCCGCCGCGGGCTTCGAGCTCGTCACCATCGAGAAGGTGCCCTTCCCGCGCCGACCGGACGGCGCCGCGCTGCGCTTCCCCGGCCGCTTCGCCGCCACGCTGCGCCGGGTGCGCACCCTCCTGCGCGAGCGTGAGATCGACGTGGTCGCGGGCTTCGGCGGCTACGTCTGTCCGCCCGCCTATCTCGCCGCCGCCGCGCAGCGCCTGCCCGTGGTCATCCACGAGGCGAACCGTCGCCCGGGCCTGGCCAACCGCCTCGGCGCCCGCCGCGCCGCCGCCGTGCTCACCGCCTTCGACGGCTCGACCCTGCCCGGCGCCCGACGCATCGGCATGCCGATGCGCGAAGCCGTCGCCCACCTCGATCGCGCCGCCCGCCGCGAGGAGGCGGTCACCGCGCTGGGCCTGGACCCCGCCCGACCCGTCCTCCTGGTCACCGGCGGCTCCCTCGGCGCCCAGCGTCTGAACGCCGCCGTCGCGGACGCCGCCGAGACCTTCCTCGCCGACGGCGCGCAGATCCTGCACATCACCGGTCGCGGCAAGACCGAGGGCCTCGTCGAGCGCGACGGCTACCGCGTGCTGGAGTACGTCTCCGCGATGGAGGACGCCTACGCCGCCGCGGACCTCGCCCTGACCCGCTCCGGCGCCGGCACCGTCAGCGAGCTGACCGCCGTGGGCCTGCCCGCCGTACTCGTCCCGCTCCCCATCGGCAACGGCGAGCAGGCGCTGAACGGCGAGGAGGTCGTCGCCGCCGGCGGCGCGCTGATGATCCCCGACGGCGAGATCGACGCGGACCGGCTCCGCGCCGACGTGCTCCCGCTGCTGCTGGACGACGCTCGCCGCGAGGCGATGGCCGAGGCCGCGCGCGTCTTCGGCATCAGCGACGCTGCCGAGCAGATGGCCGACGTCGTGATCGGCGTCGCACGCCGAGCCTGACACGGCAGCGCCGAGCGCCCGGATACCGTGACCCCATGACTCCCGCCCACGGCCCCGCACCCCGCACGATCCTGCGCCCCGGCGACGTGATCACCCGGCCGGACTGGCCGGCGGAGCAGAGCGTCCGCTCCGTCCACGTGGTGCGGATCGGCGGCGCCGGCATGAGCGCCGTGGCCCGCCTCGCCCTCGAGGCCGGGCTCGCCGTGAGCGGCTCCGACTCCCAGGACGGCCAGTTCATCGCGCCGCTGCGCGAGGCCGGCGCCCGCATCGGGATCGGCTTCGACGCCGCGCTGCTGGCCGAGGACTGCGACCTCGTGATCGTCTCGACCGCGGTGCGCGCCGACAACCCCGAGGTGATCGCCGCCCGGGAGCGCGGCATCCCCGTCATCCACCGCGCCGCCGCGCTCGCGGGACTGCTCGGCGGGCGGGAGCTGATCGCGGTCGCCGGCACCCACGGCAAGACCACCACGACCGGCATGGCCGTCGCCGCCCTTCGCGGCGCGGGACTGGACCCGGCCTGGGCGCTGGGCGCCGCCGTGCCGGACCTCGGACGCAACGCCGGGTTCGGCGCGGAGCCCGGCGGCGCGCCCTCGGAGGGCCCCGGGGACGTCGCCCCGGCCGTCGTGGAGGCCGACGAGTCCGACGGCTCCTTCCTCGCCTTCTCGCCGCGCGCGATCGTCGTGACGAACCTCGAGCCCGACCACCTCGACTTCCACGGCGACGCGGAGACGCTCACCGCCGGCTTCGACGCCCTCGTGGACCGGCTCGGGACCGGCGGCACCCTCGTCGTGTGCCAGGACGACCCCGGCGCGGCCGCGCTCGGAGACCGTGCCCGCGCCCGCGGCATCGACGTCCAGGGCTACGGCACGGACCCCGGCGCGGACTGGGCGCTCACCGAGGAGCGCAGCGGCGCCCGCGGCGCCGAGGCCGAGGTGCACGCGCCCGACGGCCCGCTCACGCTCTCCCTCACCGTCACCGGTCACCACAACGTCCTCAACGCCCTCGGGGCGCTGGCCGCGACCGCCGCCGCAGGCCGAGCGCTGGACCCCGCCCGCCTCGCCGCGGGCCTCGGCACCTTCACCGGCGCCTCGCGGCGCTTCGACGTGGCCGGCACAGCGGGCGGCGTGACCGTCGTGGACGACTACGCCCACCACCCCCGCGAGGTCGCCGCCACGATCACCGCCGCCCGCGGCATCGTCGAGGCGCAGCAGACGCCGGGCCGGGTGCTCGCCGTCTTCCAGCCGCACCTCTTCTCCCGCACCCGCGACTTCGCCGGCGACTTCGCCGCGGCCCTGGATGCGGCGGACCTCGCCTGGGTGATGCCGGTCTACGCGGCCCGGGAGGACCTCGATCCGTCCACCACCGCCCGCACCATCACCGACCTCGCCGCCGGCGAGGTCATCGCGCTGGACGAGGCCGGACAGGTCCTCGACCTCGTGCCGGCGGCGGCACGGCCCGGCGACCTCGTGCTGATGCTCGGCGCCGGGGACGTCGTCGAGACCAGCCCCGCGCTGCTCGAGGCCCTCGACGCGACGGGCAGGGGGCGGGCCTGATGGCACGCCGCCCGAGCACGCCCCGCCCCCGACCGGGCACGGTCCGGCCGGCGGCCCCGCGTCGACCCGCGCCCTCGTCCCGCCCCGCGGGCTCCTCCCGGCCCGCCGGGACCTCGGGCTCGGCCCCGTCGGCACGCAGCTCTGCCTCGGCGACGAGCTCCACTTCGGCTCCGAGCGCAGGGTCGGCCCCGAGCGCCTCCTCCGCCCGGTCGGCCCCTTCGGCCCGGACCGCGCACTCCGCGACCTCCCCGTCCCCGGCCCCGGAGCGCGGCGCGGCGCGGGGGAGAGGACGCTCCCTCGGCCGCCCGGCCACGCCCCCCGAGGCGCCGCTCGCTCCGCCCAGGTCCGCCGCTCCCGAGAAGGACGAGCACGGCGGCGGTCGCGTCGTCCAGGCCGCGGACCGCTTCCGGGAGATCGTGGCGGGGCGCCCCTGGCGCCGACGCCGCCGCGCGATCCTCGCCACCATCGCGGTCGCCGCGCTCGTGGTGGTCGCAGGCCTGGCCGCAGCCGTCATGCTGCCGGCGCTGCAGGTCCGGGAGATCACCGTCGCCGGCACCGGCTACGTCCCCGAGGAGTCCGTGCGCGAGGCCGTCGCAGACCACACCGGCGACAGCGTGCTTCTGCTGCCCTCCTCCCGGATCGCCGCCGAGGTCTCCGAGGTCCCGGGCGTCGCCTCCGCCGAGGTCGAGCGCGCCTGGCCGGACGGCGTCAGCATCACGGTCACCGAGGCGACCCCGGTCGCACAGCTCACCCGCGCCGACGGCAGCACCGCCGTCGTCGACGACGCGGGGGAGGAGCTGCCGGCCGAGGCCGCCGAGGGCGCGACCCTCGTGCCCCTGACCGTCGAGGGCGGCGCCGCCGACCCCGAGGGGGCGGCCGCGACGATGAGCGAGGTGCTCGCCACCCTGCCCGATCCGCTGCGCGGCGCGACGAAGGAGGTCACCGCCTCCAGCACGAGCGACGTCACCCTCGTCCTCGAGCTGGAGGACGGCGGCACGAAGACCGTCGTCTGGGGCGACTCCCGCGACGCCGAGATCAAGGGCGAGGTCGTCCAGTCGCTCCTGGGCCAGCCCGGCTCGACGATCGACGTCTCCTCCCCGGTCGCGCCCGTCACCCGCTGAGCCTCTCGGGCACCCGCATCCGCGCTGAACAGCACCGGATGCGGTGATCTGGGCCCAGCTCGCGGCCGACACGCGCCCTCGGTGTTTGCGTGGACGTGCACTCGTCCTTAGCGTCGAGGGAAAGGAGAGGCGCCCCGAAGTCCGAACCTCAAGTTGAGGTAGAGGGTTTCGGAGGACCGCGACCAGGCGCGACGCAGGCCCCTCTCCCCGAGAGAACGACAAGAGCAAGGACCAAACGTGGCCGGAACCCAGATCTCCCTCGCAGTCATCAAGGTCGTCGGCGTCGGCGGCGGAGGTGTCAACGCCGTCAACCGCATGATCGAGTCCGGGCTCAAGGGCGTCGAGTTCATCGCGATCAACACCGACGCCCAGGCGCTTCTCATGTCCGACGCGGACGTCAAGCTCGACGTCGGCAAGGAGATCACCCGTGGTCTCGGCGCCGGCGCGGACCCCGAGGTCGGCAAGAAGGCCGCCGAGGACCACGCCGAGGAGATCGAGGAGGTCCTGCGCGGGGCCGACATGGTCTTCGTGACCGCCGGCGAGGGCGGCGGCACCGGCACCGGCGGCGCGCCCGTGGTCGCCAAGATCGCCCGCAGCCTCGGCGCGCTGACCATCGGCGTGGTCACCCGCCCCTTCACCTTCGAGGGCCGGCGCCGCTCCACCCAGGCCGAGTCCGGCATCGCCGCCCTCCAGGCCGAGGTCGACACCCTCATCGTCATCCCCAACGACCGCCTGCTCTCCATCGCGGACAAGCAGGTCTCGATGCTCGACGCCTTCAAGAGCGCGGACCAGGTCCTCCTCTCCGGCGTCCAGGGCATCACGGACCTCATCACCACACCGGGCCTGATCAACCTCGACTTCGCGGACGTGAAGTCCGTGATGCAGGGCGCCGGCAGCGCCCTGATGGGCATCGGCTCCGCCCGCGGCGACGACCGCGCCCTGCAGGCCGCCGAGCTCGCGGTCTCCAGCCCGCTGCTCGAGGCCTCGATCGACGGCGCCTACGGCGTGCTGCTCTCGATCCAGGGCGGCAGCGACCTGGGCCTGTACGAGGTCTCCGAGGCCGCGCGCCTGGTCCAGGAGGCCGCGCACCCGGATGCGAACATCATCTTCGGCTCCGTCATCGACGACGCCCTCGGCGACGAGGTGCGCGTGACCGTGATCGCCGCGGGCTTCG